>JAESFG010000138.1_pt1 | contig 229191 bp, 191 predicted proteins | sample 9269371 | NCBI WGS metagenome assembly JAESFG01 (sample SAMN14506227, study PRJNA617093) | algae metagenome | isolation source: Aetokthonos hydrillicola CCALA 1050 (B3-Florida) and co-occurring... | place: USA: South Carolina | collected 2013-01-01 | reverse complement strand
CCGTGATGCCGCTCATCTACTACAAGCTGTACCGCCGCTACTTCGAGGACGTGCGGTTCCGGTTCGTGCCGTTCAACCTGCCCCCGGGCGGGGTGTACGTGTGCCGCGGATACCGTCCGCCGGTGAAATAAAGAGGGTTCACCGCAGAGGGCACGAGAGGGCACGAGAGGAAGGCAAAAGAGAGTTCTTGAAAACTCTGTCTCCTGCCTTCCTCTCGTGCCCTCTCGTGCCCTCTGCGGTGAACCCTCTTTTGCTTGAGACCCACTATGCTCAGCACCGCGTTCCTCGCCCCGCTCGCCAACAGCCGCGTGGTCCGCAAGGCGGCCGACGCGGCGCTCGCCCGGTACGCCCACTACCGCACCCTCCAGCTCGACGAGTTGGACGCCGGGAAGGTGCAAGCCGCGACGCTGATGCGGCTCGTGCGGCACGCCCGGAATACCCGCTTCGGTCGCGATCACGACTTCTCGCGCATTCATTCGGTCGCGGACTATCAAGCCCGCGTCCCGGTCCGCTACTACGAGTGGTTCTGGGACACCTACTGGAAGGACGCGTATCCGCGGATCGACGACATCACCTGGCCGGGCAAGATTCCGTACTACGCGCTGTCGAGCGGCACCACGAGCGGCGCGACGAAGTACGTCCCGGTGTCGTGGGCCATGGTGAATTCAAATAAGAAGGCCGGGTTCACGACGACCGCGCTGTTTCGGCACGCCAACCCGTCCGCGAAGCTGTTCACCGGCAAGTTCTTCTTCCTCGGCGGCAGCACCGACCTCCGCAAGCAGCCCGACGGGTCGCACGCCGGCGACCTGAGCGGGATCGCATCTCGGGAACTGTACGAGTTCCTCCGGCCGTACACGTTCCCGCCGTTCGAACTCACCCTGATGACCGACTGGGACGCGAAAGTCCGCCGGTTCGCCGAACTCAGCGCCAAAGAGCCGATTACGGCGCTGAGCGGCATCCCCGCGTGGATGCACGTGCTGTTCGGCAAGCTGAAAGAGGTCACCGGGAAGCGGACCATTGCCGAAATCTGGCCCGACCTGCGGCTGGTGATCCACGGCGGCACCAAGTTCGACCCGTACCGCGATCTGTTCCGTGAAGAAATCGGCAGCGACCTGGTGAAGTTTTGCGAAGTCTACCCATGCTCGGAAGGCTTCATCGCGACCGAAGACCCGCGGTACAAACTGCTCCGCGTCGTGCCCGATCACGACATCTTCTTCGAGTTCGTCCCGGTCGATGAACTCGGCAAGAAGGAGTTCCCGACGCGCCACACGCTCGCGAATGTGGAAGTGGGCGTGCAGTACGCGGTGGTGCTGACGTCGTGCGCGGGGGTGTGGTCGTATGTGGTAGGCGACACGGTGGCGTTCGAGCGGCGCGATCCGCCGCTGATCCGCTTCACCGGGCGCACCAAGTACTTCCTGTCGGCGTTCGGGGAGCACCTGATCAGCGAAGAGGTGGAAAAGGCGGTCGCGCATGCCGCCCGCGAGTGCGGGGTGGTGGCGCTCGACTTCCACGTCGGCCCGGTGTTCCCGTCGCAACCGGGCAAGCCGGGGCACCACCTGTACCTCGTCGAGTTCGCCGAGGGCACGCCGGACCTGTCCCGCTTCGCGAAGTTAATTGACGAGGAATTGAGCCGGATTAACGAGGACTACGCCCCGCACCGCGTCGGCGACCTCGCCATGCTGATGCCGGCCGTGCGGGCAGTGAAACCAGGCGGGTTCGCCGAGTGGATGAAGGCCCGCGGCAAGTACGGCGGGCAGAACAAGGTGCCGCGGATGGACAACAGCGGCGCGCTGACGAAGGACGCGGCCGCGTGGTTCGCCGAACGCGGGTGGCTTCAGAACCCACCCCCCGGCCCCCTCCCTGTAGGGAGGGGGTGACGGCTTGTGCCGCTTCCCGCGCGTACTTAACCGTAATCGGATTTAAGGCTCTTGCTCCCCTCCCTGTAGGGAGGGGTTGGGGGGTGGGTCTTGCGTCACACGCCGTTCGTCGGACTTCTGCCCGCGGTCCTCACCCCGTTCGACTCAAGCGGCGAACTGAACCTCGCGGCGGTCGAACCACACGCCGAACTGCTTGTTCGCGACGGCGCGGCCGGGGCGTTTGTCGGCGGCACCACCGGCGAGTTCTCGTCGCTCACGTTTGAGGAGCGTCTGTCGCTCGCGGCCCGGTGGGCGGCCGTTACGAAGGGCACGCCGCTCAAGTTCCTCGTCCACGTCGGGGCGAACAGCCTCGCCGACGCCCGACACCTCGCAGCCCACGCTCAAACGCTCGGCGCGGCCGCGATTGCCGCCGTCGCGCCGAGCTACGTCAAGCCGAAGTCGCTCGACGGGCTGATTCAGTGGTGCCGCGAACTTGCCGCGGCCGCCCCGGAGACGCCGTTTTACTTCTACGACATCCCGCACATGACCGGCGTGGCTCTGCCGATGGTCGAGTTTCTGGAGCAGGCCCCGCTGCAAATCCCGACCCTCGCCGGCCTCAAGTTCACCAACCTCGACCTGATGACATTCCAGCGGTTGTTCCGCGTAGAAGGCGGGCGGTTCGATGTGCTGTACGGGTTTGATGAGCAGTTACTACCGGCGGCGGTGCTGGGCGCGAAGGGGGCGGTCGGCAGCAGCTACAACTTCGCCTCGCCGCTCTACAACCGCCTGCTGAAGGCCGTGACCGCCGGCGACTTCGACGCGGCCCGCGCCGAGCAGTACCGCGGGGTCGAATTCATTACCCTGATGCTGAAGTACGGCTTCTTGGCGTCCGCGAAGGAGATCATGCGCGCCCGCGGGGTCGAGATGGGCGGCGTGCGTCTGCCGAACGCCGGGATGACGCCCGGGCAGGCCACGGCGTTCCGCCGCGAACTCGACGCGACCGGCCTCGTCGCCGCAATCGGAGCGTAGCGGTGCGGGGGTTGCCAACTTCCCGTCAGTTCCGCTGTTTACCGCCGCCCGGCAGTGGGCTATACTCTACTTTTAACACTGGTCACAGCCCGACCAGCAGCGCCTGTGAGATTCCGGCGTGAAGGCGATCATTAGCGATATTCACGGCAACATGGAAGCCCTCCAGGCCGTGCTGGCGGACATCCGCAGTCAGGGCATTCGCGAGGTGTACTGCCTCGGCGACGTGGTCGGCTACGGCCCCAACCCGCGCGAGTGCATCGACCTCGTCATGGACAGCAAGCTCGTCCTCCTGGGCAACCACGACCAGGGGGCGATGTTCGACCCGGACGGGTTTAACCAGTCGGCCGAGCGGGCCATTTTCTGGACGCGCAGCCAACTCGAATCCACCTCCGAACCGCGTTCCGCACGCGAAAAACGCTGGGAATTCTTGTCTGAGCGGCCCCGTAGCCACCGCGAGAACGGCTACCTCTTCGTCCACGGCAGCGCCCGCAACCCGCTCAACGAGTACGTGTTCCCGGAAGACGTGTACAACCAGCGGAAGATGGAACGCATTTTCGCGCTGGTCGAGCGGTACTGCTTCCAGGGTCACACGCACGTCCCGGGCATCTTCACCGAGAGCATGCAGTTCCTCAGCCCGGAGGAAGTCGAGTACGCGTACAAGCTCGACGGCCGCAAGACCCTCTGCAACGTCGGCAGCGTCGGCCAGCCGCGCGACGGCAACTGGCGGGCGTGCTACGTCGTGCTCGAGAACGACGTGATCAAGTTCCGCCGTGTCGAGTACGACTGGCAGAAGACACGCGACAAGATTTACGACATTCCCGACCTCGACAACTTCCTCGGCGATCGTTTGGGGGAAGGGCGTTAAGCTTCGCCCGCCCGCGTCGAATAACGATTGGCACGCCAGGCCCACGGACTGCGGTCCGTGGGCCTTCTGGTTCCATACGATACCCCCATTCGCCTTTTCGGCCTCACTCAGCCCCCATCATGCGCAGAAACGCCTACAACGTCGTCCTCTTCATGTTCCTCGCGGGGCTGTTGTTCTTCGTCTGGCAGCAGGCCGAAAAGAACCTGCCCAAGCCGGCCGTCAAAAAGGGCGACGACAAACAGGACGTCGCCGAGGGCAAGAAGGACGACAAGAAAGAGCCGCCGAAGGACAAGGACGCGCCGAAGGATAAGGACGCGCCGAAAGACAAGGACGGGCCGAAGGAGCCGCCGAAGCTCGCCCCGGCCCCGCCGCCGGAGCCGCCGACGCTGCTGGCGCTGGGCGACCAGGGCTATTACCTCAAACTGCTGCTCACCACCCGCGGCGCGGGCGTTCAGCAGGTCGTGCTGACGAAGTTCGACCAGGCCGATCGGCTCGGCCGCGAGGTGTACGAGAAGGACGCCGGCGGCAACCCGACCAAGACCGGGGTGCCGTTGCACCTCATCCCGGGCACCCTTCAGCCGCGCGACCGGCACCTGCGCGAGGACTACCGCGTCCCCGCCATCAAGCCGGGCAAGGTGAGCGAGCGCGACGCGTTCCTGCTCGCCGAGCCGAGCTTCGCCGTCTTCCACTACCGCACCACCGACTCCGAAGACCGCTATCCCGACCCGCTGCTCGGCGAGCACGACTGGAAGGTCGTTTCGGAGGAGCGGCCGGAGGGCGGCGAGCACAAGGTCGTGTTCGAGACCGAGCTGGGCGACCCGTACTTCCTCAAGCTGCGGAAGATTTACACCCTCGCCCCGAAGGACTACCACGTCGGGCTGCGGCTGGAGGTCGAGAAGCCGAACGTGCCGGGCGCCGCGAAGGGGAAGGGCAAGACCCGACTGCAACTGAGCGGCCCGCGCGGACTGCCGATCGAGGGCGAGTGGTACACCAGCACCTACCGCGTCGCGGTCACCGGCTGGCTGGACCGCAAGGGCACCCCGCGGCGGCAGTACGAGGAGTCGGCCACCATCGGCAACAAGCGCGGCGGCGAGCGGGTCGATCGCGGCGACAACCAGTTCAAGTACGCGGTGATCGCCAACCAGTACTTCGCCTCGGGCGTCGCGGTCGATGACCGGGCCGACGACACCTTCGAGAAGGGCCGCAAGAACCCGTGGGCCTACGTCCGGGCGACCTCCGAACTGCCGTTCGACAAGAAGCAGGACCCGAACCTGCCGTACTTCGACGACATCACCGTGCGGGCGGCGACCGAGGAACTCGACCTCGCGCCCGGCGAGAAGGTCAGTCACAGCTACCTGCTGTACAACGGGCCGTCGAAGGTGCGGCTGCTGAAGCTGATGAGCGGCGACCGGGCGGTCGAGGGCGCGCTGGTGGACCGCTACAAGGACGGGCTGGCGCTGCAGACGATCACCGACTTCCGCTCGGACACGTGGCTCGGCCGGTTCGCCAACTTCATCGGCTGGACCGACCTCGTGATCCTGTTCACCAACCTGATGCACTGGCTGCTCGCGCTCATCCACGCGGGGCTGGGCAGTTGGGCGCTGTCCATCGTGGCGCTGACCGTGTGCGTGCGGTTGCTGCTGTTCTACCCGAGCCGCAAGCAGACCGCGATGAGCATGCGGATGATGGAGGTGCAGAAGAAGCTGCAGCCGGAGTTCGAGAAGCTGTACGAGAAGTACAAGGACGACCTGCACCGGTACAACGCCGAGAAGACGCGGCTGATGATGGCCAACGGCGCGAACCCGTTCGCCGCGATGGGCGGGTGTCTGCTGCTGCTCGCTCAGATGCCCATCATGATGGGCCTGTACTTCTGCCTGCAAGAGAGCGTGTTCTTCCGGCTCGACTCGTTCCTGTGGATCGGCAACCTCGCCGCCCCGGACATGCTGGTGTGGTGGACCGAGAAGATCCCCTACGTCAGCACGCCCGAAGACATCGGCAGCTTCATGTACCTGGGGCCGTTCTTCAACCTGCTGCCGGTGCTGGCGGTCGGGCTGATGCTGTACCAGCAGTCGAAGATGATGCCGCCCTCGACCGACCCGCAGGCCGAGCAGCAGCGGCTGATGATGAAGATGATGATGGTGATGATGGCGGTGTTCTTCTACAAGGTGGCCGCCGGGCTGTCGCTGTACTTCATCGTCAGCACGGCGTGGGGGATCATCGAGCGGCAGTTGATCCCGAAGCCGGAGGTGAAGATCGACGACGAGGTGAAGGGCACCGACGCGGCCGGCAAGGCGGGGGTGAAGACGGTGAACCTGTCGAAGCTCAGCCCGGAGGCGCAGGCGGCGGTCGAGAAGGCGCGGGCGGAGAAACCGAAGGGGTTCTTCGGCCGGCTGCGGCAGGCGCTTCAGGAGAAGATGGAGGAGGTCCAGAAGCAGGCCGACGAGCAGGCGCGGCGGCAGATCCGCAACGACCCGAACAAGCCGAACGACGGCACCAACGGTTCGCCGGGCGGCGGGAGCGGTCCGCGCCGCGACCGGGACAAGAAGAAGCGCCGGCGGAAGTAGTACCCACCCCCGGCCCCTCCCTGCAGGGAGGGGAGACAAAACCACGGCGCGCCTAACGTTTGGGGAAGTGCGAAGGTCTTGTCTCCCTCCCTGCAGGGAGGGGCCGGGGGTGGGTTCGTCTCGCGGTTGCAAGCCCCTCTCTGCCGCGGTACGATACTCCCGCCAACCCCACCGCTTCCCGAGGGCGTCCATGCCCCGATCCGCACTCGCTTTCGCCCCTCTTCTGCTCGCCGGTGTCGGTTTCACGCTGACGCGGGCCGCCGACGACAAGAAGCCCTACACCGGGGCCGCGTGTGCCGCCGACGATGCGGTGTTCCGCGACGGCGTCTGGGCGCAGGTCGCGCTGCGGCACTGCCTCACCTGTCACAAGCCCGGCGGGGACGCGGAAGACAGCAAGTTTGTGCTCAAAGACCCGCGTAAGGTCGAGGGGGACGAGCGGGACGCGGCGATGCGGCACAACCGCGACGCGTTCGCCGAAATGGCCGCGTCCAAAGAGAAAGACCAGTCGCGGCTGCTCCTCAAGCCGCTCGGCAAACTCGACCACGGCGGCAAGGACATTTTCGCCGCCGACTCGGCCGAGTATCGCGTGCTGGCCGACTTCGTGCGGACGGTCAACAGCCCGCGACCGAACCCGAACGACGTCGCGGTCGATCCCAAGTTGCCGCCGTTCTTCGACGGCGTCGTGATGCTCGGCGACCGCGCCCTCCTGCGCCGGGTCACGCTCCAACTCGCCGGCCGCCTGCCGACCGACGCCGAACTCGCCGCGGTCGCGAAGGACGGCCGCAAAGCACTGCCCGCGATCCTCGACGCGGTCATGAAGGAAGAGGCGTTCTTCGACCGCGTCCGCGAGGGCTTCAACGACGTCTTTCTGACGCTCGGCGTGGACGGCAACGCGGATCAGACGGTGCTGTCCTACGAGCACTTCGAGAAAACCCGGCACTGGTACTCCAAGTTCGACCTGTCGCACATCAAGGACGAAGCGGAGCGCCGCAAAGCCGGGTACAAGCTCGCCGACGACTACCGCAAGGCGCTCTTGGCCGAGCCGATGCGGCTAGTCGAGCATATCGTCCGCAACGACCGGCCGTTCACCGAGATCGTGACCGCGGACTACACGGTCGTGTCGCCGTACACGGCCCGCGGGTACGGCAACTACGACGAACTGAAAGACCAGTTCAAGAACGCCGAAGACCCGTTCGAGTTCATCCCGGTGCGGCTGAAGGCCCTTGTCGGGCGGAACAAGGACGCCAATCAGGACTCCGCGACCGGGTTCTACCCACACGCCGGGCTGCTCGGCAGCTTCCAGTACCTCGCCCGCTACCCCACGACCGAAACGAACCGCAACCGGCTGCGGGCGCGGATGTACTACCAGCACTTCCTCGGCGTGGACGTGCTCGAACTCGCCGCCCGCGTCTCGGACGCCGCCGCGGCGCAGGCCAAGTTCGCCATCCCGACGATGCAGGCAGCGGAATGCGTCGTGTGTCACAAGACGCTCGATCCGGTCGCCGGGCTGTTCCAGGATTACTGGCGGTTCGCGGATCAGGGGGTGTACGGCAAGCGCAAGGGCGGCTGGTTCAAAGACATGTTCGCCCCCGGGTTCGAGGGCGAAGACCTGCCGGCCTCCGAGCGCTGGCGGGCGCTTCAATGGCTCGGCGAACGCACCGCCAAAGACCCGCGGTTCGCGGTCGCGATGACCGAACACGCCTACTACATTCTCACCGGCCGCAAGACGCTGCTGCCGCCGAAGGACATCGGCGAACCGCTCTACGCCGAGCGCGCCCGCGCCTACCGCGTGCAGCGGGCGGAGGTCGAGCGCATCGCCGCGGCCTTCGCCAAGAGCGGGTTCAACCTGAAGGTCGCCTTCAAAGAGTGGGTCGCGTCGGACTTCTACCGCGCCGACGGCCTCGCGACCGCTGCCAAAGACCCGAAGCGCCGGGCCGAACTCGACGACGTCGGCGTGGTGCGGATGCTGTCGCCGGAGCAGGTCGAGCGGAAGGTCGCGGCGGTGTTCGGCGAGCGGTGGAGCCGGCTTCAGGGCGAGATGGCCGCCCTTTACGGCGGCATCGACTCGAAGGAGGTCACCGAGCGCGCGGCCGACCCGAGCGGGGCGATGGGGGCGATCCAGCGCATCCTGGCGAACGACGTCGCGTGCAAGAACGTCGCCCGCGACTTCGCCCGGCCGGCGAAGGAGCGCCGCCTGTTCCCCGGCATCGAGCCGAGCGTCGTCCCGGGCACGCCGGACGCCGACAAGCAGATTCGCGCCGCCATCGTGTACCTCCACGAGCGCGTGTTGGGCCGCGCCGACGCCGCGGACTCGGCCGAGGTTGATCGCACCTTCAAGCTGTTCGCCGGCGTCGTGGCCGACGCGAAGGGAGCGAAGGTCGAGAAGCGCGAGAACTACTTCTGCCGCCAGGGTGGGGCGGTGGTCGAAGACCCGCAGTACACCGTCCGCGCGTGGCGGGCGGTGGTGACGTACCTACTGCGCCGCAGCGAGTTCCTGTACGAGTAAGCAAGTCCCGCGACGCCGCAAGCGGCTCACGCTCCACGGCGAATGCCGCTCCAGCCGCTTGCGGCGTCGCGGGAATCAACCCCGAGCGACCGATGCGACGCGACTTCCTGAAGCTGTGCGGGCTGGCCGGCCTCGGCCTCGCCGTTCCCTTTCGGTCGCGCGACGTCCGTGCCGCCGAGAAGCGCGACGAGCCGTACCCCGGGCCGTACTACGTCGTGTTCAACGCCAGCGGCGGGTGGGACACCACCTACCTTATGGACCCCAAAGGGGTCAACGGCATCAACCGCCTGTTCAAAGAGGGCGACATCCTCACCAAGGGGGCACACAAGTTCGCTCCGCTCAAGAAGCACGCGGTCGGCGGGATGCCCAATGAGACCTTCTACGACGAGTTCGGCCACGAACTGCTGACGTTCAACGGCCTCGACTACTCGGTCAACAACCACTCGCCCGGCGCGCGGTACATGGCGACCGGCAAGCTCGACAGCCTCGCCTACCCCACCTTCGCGGCGCTCGTCGCCGCGTGCCGCGGCCCGGACTGCCCGCTCGCGTTCCTCACCTTCGGCAACTACTCGGCCACCGGCAACTTGGTGGCGATGTCCCGCGTCCCGTACCTGCCGTCGCTCAAGAAGATCGCGCTGGCCGACGCGATCGAGGGCAACGAGCGCGCCCCCTATCACGACAAGTTCGCCCTCGACCGCATCGAAGAGGCGCTGAAAGAGCACAACGCCGCCGCGGGGGCCGCGCCGCAACTGCCCCGCGCCGAGCGGGCCGAGAACATGCTCTACGCGGCGCAAGTCTCCTCGAAGGCGCTGCAGCGGGTGACGCAGTACATCCCCGCTCAGGTGCCGAAGGAGCGGCTGGCGCAGCAGGCCGAAATCGCGCTGGCCTCGTTCAAGGCCGGCGTGTGCGTGTCCGCGAACCTGAGCATCGGCCAGTTCGACAGCCACGCGAACAACGACCCGGACCAGATGAAGCTCATCCCCGAACTGCTCGCCGGCGTCGCGTACCTCGTCCGGCGGGCCGGCGAACTGAAGATCCGCGAGCAACTCGTCGTCGTCATCCAGAGCGAGATGGGCCGCACCCCGGACTACAACGCCGGCAACGGGAAAGACCACTGGTCGATCGGCTCGGTCATGTTCATGGGCCGCGGGATCAAGGGGAACCGCGTCCTCGGCGCGACCGACGCAAAACAGTTCGCCGTGCCCTTCGACCCCGTAAAATTGACAGCGGACAAGGACAAGGGCGTTCGCATTCGCCCGGAGCACGTCCACGAGGCGCTGCGGGAACTGGCCGGCGTTGCGGACCACCCGGCCAGCAAGAAATTCCCGCTCGGCGTGTCCGACAAGGAGCGGCTCCGCGGGTTCTGGGGGTGAGCGTGTACGACGCGGTCATTGTCGGGGCCGGACTGTCCGGGCTGTGCTGCGCCCGCGAACTCCACCGCCGCGGGGCGCGGTTCCTTCTCCTTGATGCGGCCGACGCGGTCGGCGGGCGCGTCCGCACCGACCTCGTCGACGGCTTCCGCCTCGACCGCGGGTTTCAGGTGTTTCTCACCAGCTACCCGGAAGCGCGGCAGCAACTCGACTACGCGGCGCTCGACCTCAAGCCGTTCCTGCCCGGTGCGCTGGTGCGGGTCGGTGGCAAACTTCACACGCTCACCGACCCGTGGCGGCGACCGCTCGCGGCGTTCGGGTCGCTCCTCGCCCCGGTCGGCTCACTCGCGGACAAACTCCGCGTCGCCCGCCTCCGCTCCCGCGTGCTGAAGGGCACGGTTGACGATCAGTTCGCCACGCCGGAGACGACGACCCGCGACGCGCTCCGCGAGTTCGGCTTCTCGGACGCGATGGTCGAGCGGTTCTTCCGCCCGTTCCTCGGCGGCATCTTCCTCGACCCGACGCTGACCACCTCCAGCCGGATGTTCCGGTTCGTGTTCCGCATGTTCTCGCAGGGCGACGCGTGCGTCCCGGCCGCCGGGATGCAGGCCATCCCGAACCAACTCGCCGCCGGACTGCCACCCGAGAGCATCCGGCTCGGCGCACCGGTCGAAGCGGTCACACCCGGGGCCGTCACGCTCGCCGGCGGCGAGGAGCTTCGCGCGAAGGCGGTCGTGGTGGCGACTGACGCGCCGACCGCGGCCAAGTTGCTCGGCGGTGAGGTCGCGGCCGATGCGCAGGGCGTGACGTGCCTCTACTTCGCCGCCGACCGCGCCCCGGTGTCGGAACCGGTGCTGGTGCTCGATGGCGACGGCCGCGGTCTGGTTAACAACCTCTGCGTGCCGACCGCGGTCTCGCCGGCCTACGGCCCGCCGGGCGCGCACCTCGTGTCCGCGTCGGTCCTCGGCGTGCCGGCCGACGCCGAGAAACTTGAAGCCGCCGTGCGAGAGCAACTGACCGGCTGGTTCGGCCCCGACGTCCGCGGGTGGCGGCACCTGCGGACGTACCGCATCCCGTACGCGCTGCCGCGGCAGTTCCCGCCGGCGCTGGCCGAACCGCGGCGCCCGGTCCGCCGCGACCCCGGGTTGTACGTGTGCGGCGACCACCGCGACAACGCGTCCATCAACGGGGCGATGGAGTCCGGCCGGCGGGCCGCCGAAGCGGTGTTGGCGTGCGCTACCTCATCCTCTTGACCATCGCATGCCTGCTGGCGGCCGGCGCGGCGTTCCTCGCGTGCCGTCCCACACCTCCGCTGCCCACAAAGGCCGTGCCGCCGGTCGCGGCTGGACCCGGCACCCTCGCGGCGCGCGTTGTCTCGTGGGACGTGGGCTACCGCCCCGAAACTGAAGCCGCATGGACCGCTCGCGTCGTGTCCGAGGTGGCCGACGCGCGGGCCGACCGCATCGACGTTCTGCTCTTCCCCGAACTCTTTGCCGCGGGGCTGACGCCCTACGCGGGTACCGAAAAGCCGTGCGAGTTCGTGACGCGGCGGATGCGCGACGCGGTGTTGCCACAGGTCCGCGCCGCGGCCGGGCCGGACATGCTCGTGTGTCTCGGCAGCTACGCCCACCAGGAACCCACTTGGCCGCACGCCCTCAACCGCGCGCCGCTCCTGCTCAACGGCGAGTGGCAGTTCGCCGACAAGATTCACCCCACGCAGGGCGAGTCGGTCGAAGACCCGCCGATCAAGCCCGGCGAGGTGCTGCCGGTGTTCCGCTACCGCGACGCGCACGTCGCGGTGCTGGTGTGCTTCTCGCTCGAAATGCCCGACGTCGCCGCGGCCCTCAAAAAGGAGGGCGTGCGGCTCGTTCTCGCGCCGACCGCGACCCCCGACGAGGACGGCGTCGCGCGAATCTTGCGCACCGCGTCGGCGCGGGCGGTCGAACTCGGCGCCGTGGTGCTGGTCGCGCCGCTCGTCGGCCGACAGGGCGACTGGACGAACACCGGGTCGGCCGCGCTGTACCTGCCGGCACAAAAGGGTATCGACCACCGGCCGCGGGAGAGCGAGCGGCGCTCCGCGGGCCTCGCGCGGGACGACTTCGTCATTCCGTGGGCCGCGCTCGGCGCGCTCCGAACACAGCCGATCGGCCCGCCGGAGACGCGGCCGTTCCTGAGCGACCGCCCGTTCCGCGTCGAGCGCCGTTAAGCGGTACCACCGCCCCGCGTTGCGGGTTAAACTGGTAGCGATCTCCGCCAACCCGCCGGGAACCCTGCCCATGACCCGCTTCCTCCCGGTCGCCGCGCTCCTGTGTGCGTCGGCCGCGCTCTCGTCCGCGATCGCACAGCCGAAAAAGGACGCCGACCTCGACCAACTGACCGCGGCGCTGAAGCGGTTCGGTGGCACCGCCCACGCGTTCGAGGTCGCCCCGACCGGCGAAATCCTCGTCAAGACTCCCGACAAGGCGGACAAGGGCGACAAAAGCCCGCCCAAGACGCCGGTGTTCCGCTTCACCGCGATCGACGACACCGTCCTCGCCAAGTTCCCCAAGTCGGACGCGACCGTCGGCATCGACCTCCGCGGCACGAAGGTCACCGACGCCGGGATGAAGCACCTCGCTAACCTCAAGAACTTGCACATGGTCAGCGTCGCGAAGACGAAAGTCGGCGACGACGGACTGAAGGAACTGGCCGCGTGCAAGGAACTCGTGCTGCTCGACCTGTCCGGGACGCGGATCAGTTCGGACGCGCTGCGGCAACTCGACCAACTGAAGGAACTCCGCGCCCTCGACCTGAGCCGCTGCTCCGGGGCGTCGGACAAGGGCGTCCGCGACCTCGGCCTCTTGAAGGAACTCCGCGCGCTCAACCTGGAGGGGTGCAAGGTGAGCGACACCGGGGTGCGCGACCTCGCCCCGCTCAAGAAGCTGTTCACCCTCAACCTCAACAACACCAAGGCGAACGACGCGGCCGCGTTCGCGCTGCTCGGCCACCCGGACCTGGTCAACCTCCACCTCGCCCAGACCGAGGTCGGCGACGACGGGCTGAAGTCGCTCATGCAACTGAAGAAGCTGGCGGTGCTCGACCTCCGCGGCACCCGCGTCGGCAGTGACGGCCTGAAAGACCTCGCCACCCTGCCGGCCCTGCGGCACCTGACGCTGACCGACACCCGCATCGAGGACGACGGGCTGAAACACCTCGCCGCCGTGCCGCTCACGTTCCTCAGCCTGTCCAAGACGCGCGTCACCGACGACGGGCTGAAGACGGTCGGCAAGATGGCATCGCTGAAGGAGCTACACCTCGACAAGACGCGCGTCACCGACGCCGGCTTGAAAGCCCTGGCCGATCTCGGAGAACTCGAAGAACTCAGCCTGTCCGACACCGAGGTGACCGACGCCGGGCTGAAGGCTCTGAAGCTCAAGACGCTGACGACGGTGTCCGTCCGCGGGTGCAAGAAGGTGACGAAGGCCGGGGTCGCGGCGCTGAAGGCGCTCAACCCGAAGATGGTGGTCGAGGGGCCGTGAGCGATGCGCGAGGGCGCACGGCAGATGCGCGGAGGTGGTTGCCCCTCACCCGGCCGGCGGTTGGATTTCGTATTCCCACTCCGGCCGTTGGTCGCCCGCGCCGGCCACCCTCTCCCCGCATGCGCGGGGCGAGGGAAAACAGTGCGCGGCCGCAGAGCAACGTGGGTCGTGTTGCTGTTGGGACGCCGAGCGCCTTCCCTCGCCCCGCGCATGCGGGGCGAGGGTGGCCGAGTCTTCGAGGCCGGGTGAGGGGCAACCACCTCCGCAGTTCTAAAACAACCGTCACCACACGCTCACGCCGCTTCGACCGCGTCCCGCAGCGCGCGGAACATTTTCGCCAGTTCCGCCCCCTGATAGTGCGCGTTCAGTCCGCTCGGGTTGGGCAGCACCCACACCCGCGTATCGCCGATTGCGTCCGGTTGCAACCCGATCTGCGCCTTCGGCCGCGCGAACGCGGTGCGGTACGCCCCGATTCCCAGCACCGCCAAGTATCGCGGCGCGTACTGACGCACCTTTGCTTCCAGCGCCTTCCCGCCGGCCACGATCTCCCGCTCGCGCAACTCGTCGGCCGCGGCGGTCGCCCGCGCCACCACGTTCGTGATCCCGAACCCGAGCGGCAGCAACTCAAGCTCCTCGCTCGGGTCGAGCAGGCGCGGAGTGAAGCCGCTCGTGTGCAGCGCCGGCCAGAAGCGGTTACCGGGGCGGCCGAAGTGGTGGCCGATCGCGGCCGTGTACAGCCCGGGGTTGATCCCGCAGAACAGCACCTTCAGGTTCGGTGCGATGATGTCCGGCACGGTCTTATTCTTCGCGGCCTTCAGTTGCGCCGCGGTCGGCTTGTTCGCGGTCATTGGCGCGCCTTCCGAATGCGGTTCAGCCACGCGGTTGCTTCCGCGGGCGGCAGTACAGAGACGATCTCGGCCCGCGACCGCAGCGCGTCGTGGACGTTGGCGAAGAAGTTGCTGTCCCACGCCCGCGAGCCGAGCACCATCGGCCCGACCAGCACCACCGGCGTCCCGTCGAACGTCGGGATGTGGGCCGGCGACATCTCCACCCCGAGCCACGATGCAAAATCCACGCCCGCGAGCGTGCCGTCGGCCGCTAGGCCGTTCCACGCGGCGAAGTGGAAGCGGGCGTGGTCGGCCAGCGCCTCCGCCGGCGCGCCCTCGCCCCGCGCCACCGCCAGCAAGGTCGGGTCGGTCGGCTCGCCTTCGAGGTGCCCGCCGGCGATCAACTCCGCCTGCAACAGCGAGAAGAGGTGCGCGCAGGACGCCACCGCTTCGAGCCGGACGCGGAACCCCTTCTTCTCGTTCGGAGCGAGGACGAGCAATTCCAGGTCGTCGGTATAGCCGAGCACCTGCGCGACGAAATCGGCCTCCGCGTGCCCGTCGCGCAGCTTCACGATCCCATCGACGATCGCGTCGTTCGCCCGCAGCGCCTGACGGAATTCGGCCTTGCGGCAGATGACCGTCATCACGCACAGGAGGAAGTAGCGGAGGCCGTTGTACGCCCGCGCTGCGTTCGGGTTGGCGTCGAACAGTTCCGACGGCGAGAGGGCCGCCTCGCGCGCCTCGACGGACAGTTTCAAGTGCCGCGGCAACTCCGCGAGCAGGTGCGGGAACACGCGGTCAGAATCGCCGCCCATTTCGACCAGCGTGCCGCAGTTGAGCGCCAGCACCGCGCCGCGGAACGGGTCGGTCGCTCCGATGAGCTTCGCGACCTCTTCCAGCAGCGAATCGAGTTCCGCTTTGGAGTCGAGTTCCTGCACGAACTGCATGAGGGTGGTGAGCGGCGGGCGGCCGAACGTCTCGCCCGGCTCGGCGCGGACGTCGCGCGAGGTGGCCGGCTTGTTCGCGTACTCGGCCAGCGCGCTCAGCACCGCGGCACGATCCGGCATGACGGCACCCTCCCGGTTTGACGTGTTCGGATTGACACTAATTGAATGGTGGGCGATGAGAATCGAGAAGTCAAATCTCGCGGCGGAAAATTTCTAAAAATTTGTCCACCACGGCTTCATCGCTTCGTAAACCAGTACGCCCACACGATTAACACCAATTGGAACGGCAGCCGGCCCCACAGTGCGGCCGGCGGGAACTGCGGGTAGTCGTCCGGGTTCAGCGCCATGTGCAAGTTCGCCGGGAACACCGCGACCAGCAGCGCGATTAGCCCCCAAGCCGCCGCAACCTGCAACCGCGGGATGAGGAGGCCGACCCCGCCGAGGATTTCAAACACCCCGCTCACCAGCACCAGTTCGTAGTGCCACGGCAGGTACGGCGGCATGATCTTGACGTAAAAGTCCGGGGTGCGGAAGTGGTTCACCCCGGCCGCGACGAACAGAACGCCCAACAGCCACTTCATGACGAGCTTGAGCATGAGCGTCGGTCCCCGGCGGCGTGGTCATTCACACTCATCAAACAACGTCGCGGCGTTCGCGGCAACGGGCTTGACCTTCGGCGGCGGGAAGAACCCGCTCTCGCCCTCGTACACGGTGCCGCTCTGCCGCAGGCGGTCTACGAAGCGGCTGTAGTCGGTCGCGGTCCAGCCGATTTCGGCCCGGAGGCGGAGCGCCTCGGCCCCGGTGTCCGCGCCAAACAGCCCGCCGGCGTCGTGGAAGTCCTGGCACACCAGCACCGCCGGGCCGAAGTCGGCAATCCGCTTCGCGAAGCCGTCGATGTCCTCGATCGGCAACGTCGGGGTGACGCACACGCCGACCGCGATGCCGGCGGCCTTCAACTCGCACATCGCCGCCCAGCGCTTTTCGAGCGGCGGGGCTTTCGGCTCGAACCGCGCCCGCACCGCTTCCGAATCGGTCGGCACGGACACGTTCACGCGCAGGCTGTTGAACTGCTGCAACACGTCGATGTCGCGGGCGACGAGCGGGCCGCGGGTCTGGATCGTCAGACGCGGCTGGTGCGGGGCGAGGGCTTCGAGGATCCCGCGCGAGAGCATCAGCCCGCGCTCGGCCGGCTGATAGGGGTCGGTGACGCTGGACATGTAGACGCACTGCCCGGCGACCTTGCGGGCCTGCTTGGCGGCGAGTTCGGCGGCGTTCTTCTTGGCGGTGATCCAGCGGCCCCACTCCTCCGGCGGCCGCCGGTTTTGGGGCAGGAACGCGGCATAGCAATACGTACAGCCAAACGTGCAACCGACGTAGGGGTTGCAGGTCCACTCGAACCCGCCGCGCTGGATGAACCCGGTGGCCGGCGAAAAGATCGACTTCGACTCGATCAAGTCCATACGCGAACCTCAGAGGTGGAGAAGGGAAGGGCGCGCGAAGACTGGCGCAAAGGGAATAGACGCGCGGCGAGGTAAGAAGGTTCGCGCGAAAGGGGAAGAGGTGAGAAAGCGAAGGCGGGAACGCGGATGACGCGGAGAAGAGCGCGGACGGACGCGGATCAAGGCAAAGATTGATTTCAAAGAACAATCTCTTCTGCCTCTAATCCGCGTCCGTCCGCGCTCTTCTCCGTGTCATCCGCGTTCCCGCCTTCGAATGACCGTCACTTCGGCGGGACGAGCTGAATCGGCCCCTTCGGCGGCACTTGCGGCCCGGCGGGCAGCGCCGGAGCGGCGGTCGGCATCTCCGGCGCGACCGGGATCGTGATCGGCGTGCTCGGGGTGATGCCCGGCGCCTGCGGGAGCGGGCCGGGTGTCACCGCCGGCACCGGCGGCAGCGCCGTCTTCGCGTCCTGTGCCGCCTTCTCCGCCTGGTTGGAAATCACCGTTCCCAGCTTGTTCAGCGCATCCGACGAGTCCGCGCCGACCTTCTTGGTGTCCACGTCCGTCTTGATTTCCAGGTGGCCGTCGCTCGACTTGGTGACGCTCAACTTGTACCACCCCATGTACCAGCCGACGCCGACGAAGCCGATTACCAGCAGTCCGAACAGCGCGAGCAAGTTCCGCATCTCAGCCTCCTTACGTCCGGGCGGGCCATTCCGTCGCCCGCGGCCATTGTTCGTGCGCGGGCAAGGGCCGCCGGTATACCCGGTGGCGTGTCGGGAGTGTACGTCAAGTGGGCGCACGGCGCAAGTCGAGTTGCGCGGCACGCGGTTCGCGGAAGAATTTCCGGCGCACTCGGGCGTCTAGACAGGTAGGCGCGGTCCTGCTCTTGGAGCGGGGCGGCGCGCCACGGTAGAATGCGGTAGCTCCCGCGGTGGGGAAATCGGTGAGGGCTTGCGACCGCGCGGCCGACCGGATACGCTGACTCGGTCGTTCGCCTTGTTCGCTCGCGCGGCTGCCGCACTCGGCAGCGGACGCCGCCGCTCTCCTCCCGCTCCCGCTCGGCCCGCCCCGGCTGGCCGTCGGCACCCCGCTCAATCGGGTGCCCCGAGCGGTGCCGACACAGCCGCGATTCGCGGACCCATCGGCGTTTTCGCGCCGCCCACGGAGGACTCCTACACCCATGGCCACCGCCACGGCGATTCTCGATACCCTGCGGACGCAACTCGACACCACCGAGTACAAGAAGCTCCACTGGGAAGGCACGTTCTCGGACTACCTCGAAACCGTCCTCGCCAGCCCGGGCGTGACGCGCACCGCCTACCAGCGGCTGTACGACATGATCCTGTCGCACGGCGTCGAGGACGTGTACGAGAACAAGGACAAGCTGCCGCGGTACAAGTTCTTCACGGACTTCGCCGCCCGGCACGGCGACGGGATTTACGGCCTTGATCGCTCGCTCAATCAGTTGGTGAACACGTTCAAGAGCGCCGCTCTGGGCTACGGCACCGAGCGCCGCGTCATCCTCTTGCACGGGCCGGTCGGCAGCGCCAAGTCCACCATCGCGCGGCTGCTCAAGCGCGGGCTGGAGGAGTACAGCCGGACCGACGCCGGGCAACTGTTCAGCTTCAAGTGGAAGAACGACGACGGCAGCGGGTGGACGAAGGACCCGATGCACGGCGAACCGCTCCAACTGGTCCCCGAGGAGCACCGGGCCAAAATCCTGGCGATGCTCAACGACCAGTGCCAGAAGCCGCACCTCTATGAGATCGGCATCAAGGGCGACCTCAGCCCGTACAGCCGCTACGAGTACAAGACCCGGCTGGCCAAGTACGACGGCGACTGGCTCAAGATGCTGGCGAGCGAGGTGAAGATCTACCGCTTGGTACTGTCGGAGAAGGACCGCATCGGCATCGGCACGTTCCAGCCGAAGGACGAGAAGAACCAGGACTCGACCGAGCTGACCGGCGACATCAACTACCGCAAGATCGCCGAGTACGGCTCGGATAGCGACCCGCGGGCGTTCAACTTCGACGGCGAACTGAACATCGCCAACCGCGGCATCGTCGAGTTCATCGAAGTCCTGAAGCTCGACGTCGCGTTCCTCTACGACCTGCTGGGCGCGTCGCAGGAGCACAAGATCAAGCCGAAGAAGTTCGCGCAGACCGACATCGATGAGGTCATCCTCGGCCACACCAACGAGCCGGAGTACAAGCGGCTCCAGAACAACGAGTTCATGGAGGCGCTGCGGGACCGGACGGTGAAGATCGACATCCCGTACGTCACCCGGCTGCGGGACGAGGTCAAGATTTACGAGAAGGACTACAGCCCGGAGAAGGTTCGCGGCAAGCACATCGCCCCGCACACCGTCGAAGTGGCCGCGATGTGGGCGGTTCTGACACGCCTCACCCCGCCGAAGCACGCGTCGCTGAGCGTGCTCCAGAAGATGAAGCTGTACAACGGGAAGACCCTCCCGGGCTTCACCGAGGACAACGTCATCGAACTGAAGCGCGACGCGATCCACGAGGGCATGGTCGGCATCAGCCCGCGGTACATCCAAGACAAGATCAGCAACGCACTTGTGGCGCACCCGACCGAGGACAACATCAACCCGTTCATGGTGATGAAGGAACTCGAAGAGGGCCTTCGGAACCACTCGCTCATCAAGGACGAGGACCAACTCCGTCACTACAAGGAGCTTCTGAGCGTCGTTCGTGAAGAGTACGAAGACATCGTCAAGAACGAGGTGCAGCGGGCGATCGCGGCGGACGAGGACGCGCTCATCCGGCTGTGCGGCAACTACATGGACAACGTCCGGGCGTACACCCAGCGGGAGAAGGTGCGGAACCGCTACACCGGCAACTACGAGGAGCCGGACGAGCGGCTGATGCGGTCGGTGGAGGAGAAGATCGACATCCCGGAGGGCCGCAAGGAAGACTTCCGCCGCGAGATCATGAACTACATCGGCGCGCTGGCGATCGACGGCAAGAAGTTCGACTACAAGACCAACGAGCGGCTCCAGAAGGCGCTCGAACTGAAGCTGTTCGAGGACCAGAAGGACTCCATCAAGCTCTCCTCGCTGGTGTCCAATGTGGTGGACAAGGCGACGCAGGAGAAAATCGACGTGGTGAAGTCTCGCCTGATCCGCAACTACGGCTATAACGAAGCGAGTGCGACGGACGTGCTGAACTTCGTCGCGAGCATCTTCGCCCGCGGCCAAACGAAGAAGTAAGGGGGGCCGCCGTGCGGAAATCCGTTACGATCTTCTGTTTCGGCTGTGTGATCGGGGCCGCTTCGGCGGCCGGTGTCTTCGCCTACCTCTGGAGCGAGGCGGAAGAGGCCCGAAGTGCCGCCGAAGTCGAGCGGCAGCGAGCGGAACAAGAAGGTCGGCTCGCGGAAGAAGTCCGCGAGCGGATGGCGAGGTCCGAATACGGGAGAACGCTGGCCGCCGCTCACCAGCAACGGGCCGACGAAAAAGCGAAGCGAGATTGAGGGCGACGGCGTCCTTGTTGAGATAACGCGAGACACGCCCGCCGGGGTTTGAAGGGGTGGGGGCCTGACCGACCTGAAGGTGTGAACCTGGTCAGGGCGGAAGCAGCAGCCATAAGCATTGGAGGGTGCGGCTCAGGGCACCCCCATCCTTTCACTCCCCGGCGGCGCGACACAACCCGAACCCCGGCCCTTCACGAGATGGGGCCGGGGTTCGCGGCTTTTCTGGGGCTGCGCCGTCGGTTATGATTCGAGCGGCTACGATCCGGAGGGCGAGTGATGGAACTGTCTGTATTGGTCAAGCAGACCGGCGATAGCCGCTTTCGCGCGTGGTGCGACACGCCGGTGGTCGCCGACGCCGAAGGTGCGACGCGCGACGAGGCGCTGGCCAATCTCACGACTGCCGTCGGAACGAAACTCGACGGCGCGGAAGTCGCTCGGATCGTGGTCGGGTGGCCGAACCGCGCCAAACCGATCTGGCCCGACGACGAAATCACCCGGGATTGGCTGGAGGGCATTGCGGCCGCACGAGCGGCTGCCGACGCACGGCCGGACCCGTGGGAGGTGCCGTGACGTACCTCCTCGACACGGACGTCTTCTCGCTGTACCTCCAGGACGACGCGAACGTGCTTCGCGCGGTTGCCGTACGTGCGCGCCTTCACAGGCTTTCCGTCTCGATCATCACCGTTCAAGAGGTGTGGGACGGCTGGGCGACAGCCGTCAACCGCTCCAAAACGCCGGAGCGCCTCGCGGCCGTTTACACCCGCCTCGCCGAAACCGTTGAGGATTTGGCGAACTGGACAATCACTTCGCTCTCGGTGGCCGCGATCGCCCGCTACGAAAGCCTCAAGCAGCAGAAGCTTAACGTCGGCGGGAACGACCTGCGGATTGCCGCCACCGCCCTCGAAAGTGGGGCGACGGTCGTGACCCGCAACCGCCGCGACTTCGCCCGCGTTCCCGGCCTTGTGATCGAGGATTGGTCGGCTTAATCGCCTTTCACGTTCGCGCCGCGGCTCATCCGACACCTGTTTGGCTTCTCCCGGCACGCGGTTCTCTGGTAACATTCCAGTACCACCCGCACGAGCGGGGACGCACTTCCGCGCGTGCAGCGAGGCGAGCACCGCTCACCGAGCGACCGCACGTGCGGCAAGTTGGCGTGCCGAACCACTAACCACCCCCGAGGCACGAACGCCGTGGGACAGAAGATCGAGCAAGACCTGCAGCGGTTCCGCAAGCTGGTGCGCGGCAAGGTGAAGAGCAATTTGTCCAAGTACATCAGCCGCGGCGAGATGATCGGCAAGAAGGGGAACGACTACGTGTCGATCCCGCTGCCGAGCATCAACCTGCCGCAGTTCCGCTTCGGCAAGAAGAACAGCGGCGGGGTCGGCGTCGGCCCCGGGCAGCCCGGGCAGCCGCTCACCCAGCCGCAGGACGGCGAAGGGGAGCCGCAGGCCGGCGACTCGCCCGGCGGGCACATCCTCGAAGTCGATCTGACGATGGAGGAGTTGGCCGACATCCTCGGCGAGGAGCTGGCGCTGCCGCGGATCGAGCCGCGGGGCAAGAAGAACATCGTCACCGAGAAGGACAAGTACACCAGCATCCGGAACGTGGGGCCGGAAAGCCTGCGGCACTTCAAGCGGACCTTCAAGCGGGCGCTGCAGCGGCAGATCTCGGCCGGCACCTACAACCCGGCCGCGCCGCTCGTCGTCCCGGTCCGCGAGGACAAGCGGTTCCGCGCGTGGAAGGAGACGCCCAAGCCGGACGCGGTCGCGTGCGTCATTTACATGATGGACGTGAGCGGCAGCATGACCGACGAGCAGAAGGAGATCGTCCGCATCGAGTCGTTCTGGATCGACACCTGGATCAAGAAGCACTACCAGGGCGTGGAGACGGTGTACATCATCCACGACGCGATCGCCCAGGAGGTGAACGAGCAGACGTTCTACCACACCCGGGAGAGCGGCGGGACCAAGATCAGCAGCGCCTACGAGCTGTGCAACAAGATCATCGACGCCCGGTTCTCCCCGGACCAGTGGAACGTGTACGCGTTCCACTTCTCCGACGGCGACAACTGGGGCGACGACGTGCCCAAGTGCAAGGAACTGCTGGCCAACACCCTGCTGCCGAAGCTGAATCTGTTCGGGTACGGGCAGGTGGAGTCGCCGTACGGCAGCGGCGAGTTCTTCGAGCACATCCACGAGCTGGTGGACGACCACAAGAACGTGGTGGTGAGCCGCATCCCGGACCGCGAGGCGATCCTGGGCAGCATCAAGGAGTTCCTCAAGACCGGGCGGTAACGGGCCGCGGCTTCGCCCGCCGGTGTCGCGTATGATGGGGTAGGGCACGAAGGAGTCGCCGATGAACCTGGGCTTTTACAACACCAACCTGCCGCCGCACCTGCGCGTCCTCAAGGACGAGATCGAGGGGTACGCGCGGGAGTACGGGCTGGACTTCTTCGAGACGATTTTCGAGGTCGTGGACGCCGACGACCTGAACGAGATCGCCGCGTACGGCGGGTTCCCCACCCGGTACCCGCACTGGTCGTTCGGGATGCAGTACGAGGAGCTCAAGAAGGGCTACGAGTACGGGCTGTCGAAGATCTACGAGATGGTGATCAACAACGACCCGTGCTACGCGTACCTCATGCGGTCGAACTTTACGGTGGATCAGAAGCTGGTGATGGCCCACGTGTACGGGCACTGCGACTTCTTCAAGAACAACGCGTACTTCGGGCACACGACGCGGAAGATGATGGACGAGATCGCCAACCACGCCGCCCGCATCCGGCACTACGTGTCGCGGTTCGGGGAGGACGAGGTCGAGGCGTTCATGGACAAGTGCATGTCGATCGACGACCTGATCGACATCCACTCGGTCGCCATCAAGCGCCGCGACGACCACACCCGCGACGTGCTGTCCGCGGCGGCCGGCCCGGACGACCCCGGGGCGGAGGTCGCGGCGCAGCGGTTCAAGGCCAAGCCGTACATGGCCGACTACATCAACCCGCGCGAGGTGGTCAAGGCGTCGGACGACGAGCTGAAGGCGCAGGCGGCGCAGCGGGTGGCCCGGTTCCCCGAGCGGCCGGAGAAGGACGTGCTGCTGTTCCTCATCGAGCACGCGCCGATGAAGAACTGGCAGCGCGACATCCTCAGCATCATCCGCGACGAGGCGTACTACTTCTACCCGCAGGCGCAGACCAAGATCCTGAACGAGGGGTGGGCGTCGTTTTGGCACAGCACCATCATGACGCAGAAGGTGCTCGACCCGTCGGAGGTGATCGACTACGCCGACCACCACAGCGGGACGATGGCCACCAGCTCGCGGCGGCTCAACCCGTACAAGGTCGGCATCGAGCTGCTCCGCGACGTCGAGCGGCGGTGGAACATGGGGCAGTTCGGCCCGGAGTGGGAGAATTGCACCGACATGGACGAGAAGCGCCGCTGGGACAAGAAACTCGGCCTCGGCCGGCAGAAGATATTCGAGGTCCGCAAGATCCACAACGACATCACGTTCATCGACACCTTTCTGACCCCGGAGTTCTGCAAGGAGTACAACCTGTTCTCCTTCAACTACCAGGACCAGACGAAGAACTACGTGATCGAGAGCCGCGAGTTCCAGAAGGTGAAGCAGCGGCTGCTGTTCAGCCTGACGAACTTCGGCAAGCCGTGGATCTACGTGCTGGACGGCAACCACCGCAACCGCGGCGAACTGCTGTTGCGGCATGAGCACCACGGGGTAGATTTAAAGGTGGACGAGGCGCGCGACGTGCTGGCCAACCTACAGTACATGTGGTCGCGGCCGGTCCACCTGGAGACGATCTCGGACGGCCACCCGACCGTGCTGAGCTTCGACGGCAGCGAACACACCCAACAGGTAATCGGAGGGTCCGATGACGCTCACCGAAAGTCTGCTCCCAAAGCTAAGTGAGTGGCGGCCGGCCGGCGACGGGCGGCACTCGCTGTCGGTCGCGGCCCCGGACGCCGGCTGGACGGCCCGGCTCACCGCCGACAAGGCCGACTCGCTGTCGTGCCTCGTGTGGGAACTGGTGCTGTCGCGGACCGACGCTGCGGAGGCGATCGACCTCAAGGAGTGGGCCGCCGCGGTCGCCCGCCGCGCCACCGGGCTGCTCGAACCGCTCCGCCTGCTCGAAGTGGACGCCGGGCGCGGCGAGGCGCTCCTGCGGAGCGACGCCCCGGCGAAGAAGGGCGAGCGGCTGGCCTACTACGAGGTGAAACTGCACGCCACCGGCCGCGCGGACGTCCGCCGGTTCCTGGCGAGCCGCGCCGAGAGCGGTCGCGAGCAGGTCGCCTTCGCGCTGACCCACGAAGTGCTCGCGAAACTGGCGGGCGACATCACCGGCTGCTGAAAAGGCGGATAAGCCTGCACGCGGATGACGCGGAGAAGAGCGCGGATGCACGCGGATTAAAGACAGCAGAGATTTTGTTCTGAACTCAATCTCTGCTGCTGTCTGATCCTGTCTTCATCCCTGCCTTTATCCGCGTGATCCGCGTTCCTGCCTTCCCGCTTTGCCTCCGCCTACAATACTCCGGCCCACTTCCTCCCGGAGTATTCACCCGATGCGCACCCTGATCGCAGTGGCCGCCCTCGCCCTTGCCGCGAATCCCTCGCGCGCGGCGGTCGTCACCAAGACGGTCGAGTACGACTTCGACGGCGTCAAACTGAAGGGCTTCCTCGCCCACGACGACGCGGCCAAGGAGAAGCGGCCGGGCGTGCTGGTCGTCCACGAGTGGTGGGGGCTGGACGAGTACGCCAAGGGCCGGTGCAAGCAACTGGCCGAACTCGGATACGTCGCGTTCGCCCCGGACATGTACGGCGACGGCAAGGTCGTCGATCACCCCGAGGACGCCGGCAAGATGTCGAAGATGGTCCGCGAGAACGTCAAGGTGTGGCGCGGCCGGGCCGAGGCCGGGCTGAAGCAACTCAAGGCGCAGCCGGACGTGGACGCGGACAAACTCGCCGCGATCGGCTACTGCTTCGGCGGGAGCACCTGCCTGCAACTCGCCTACGCCGGTGCCGACCTCAAGGCGGTCGTCACGTTCCACGCGGCGCTGCCCAAGCCGACGCCGGAAGAGGCGAAGGCCATCAAGCCGAAACTCCTCATCTGCCACGGCGACGCCGACTTCTTCATCCCGCCCGAGGCGATCAAAGCATTCCGCGGCGCGCTCGACGAGGCGAATGCGAAGTACGAGTTCGTCGGCTACCCGGACGTGTTCCACAGCTTCACCGTGCCGGGCGCGGACAAGCACATGATCAAGGGCATGAAGTACGACAAGGCCGCCGACACGGACTCGTGGAAGCGCACGCAGGCGCTGTTCAAGGAAACGCTTGGGCGGTGAATTAGAGAGTGGTCCGCTCGCTCCGCGAGCGGTGCGACACGCGCGGAGTCGCAAACGGAATGTTGCGTCGAGCGACACGTGCGGCATACCACCGCTCGCGGAGCGAGCGGACCACTCCGAAGGCGACTCTTCCGATTGTGCCACTCGCGCCGCCACACGGGGCGACTCGCATTGCCTCCGGCCCCGCCCGTCGGGTCTAATCGGCACCGCGCGTGCCGATGCAGACTGAGGCGCGGGACGCGCCCGCCCCGTGCAGGAGGCACGCTCATGTCCGCCGACACCGTCACCCCGCCGCCCGTCCCGCTCGCGAAGTCGGCCGCGCCGAAGCGGTCCCGCCGCCGGAAGTGGGGCAAACGCCTCCTCCCGCTCGCCACGCTGCTCGTTCTGGGGGCGTTTTTCGCGCCCGCGGTCGTCGCCAAGACCGAACTCCGCAACCGTCTCGCCCGGCAGGCGCTCGCGGACCTCCGCGGCAACGTCCATGTCGGCGACGCGTCGCTCGGGTGGCTGTCGCCGGTCGAACTGCGGGACGTCACCGTCACCGACGAGGCCGGGCGCACGCTCGTCAGCATCCCGCGAATCCGGTCACAGAAGGCGCTCGTCGTTCTCGCCCGGAATGCCGACGACCCGGGCGCCTTTGTCATAGAAGAGGCGACCGTCAACGTGGTGTGCGAAAAAGGCACCACCAACCTCGAAACCGCGTTCGCGGAGTATCTGAAGGACGACGGCCAACCGCCCGCGCCGACGCGGACGCCGGTCGCGGTGCGCGTGACGAACGCGACGGTCACCATCACCGACGCCGAGACGAACAAGACCGCGAGCATCGAAGGCGTGGCGGCGACCGCGACCGTGCCCGCGAGCCGCGCCGAGCCGGTCACGGCGACCGTTACTGCGGCTACCGGCAAGCTCGACGCCCAGCTTTCGATCGGCGCGACGAACTCGGTCAAGCTGGTCGCACAGGGGTTCCCGCTCGACACCCTCGCCCCGCTGCTCAAGCGCGTCGAGCCGGGGGTGAGCGTCGCGGGGCTGATGAGCGCCGATGTGAAGGCGACTTGGGGCAAGGAGCCGAACGGTGTGCTCAATGCGTCGGCGAGCGGCACCGTCGGGGCAAAGCAACTCGCGGTCGGCGGCCCGGCCCTCAATGGCGACACGCTCCGCTTCGACTCGGCCGACCTGCCGCTCGACGTCGAGGTCACCGGCCATGCGGTGCGGGTGCGGCGGTTCGACCTCACGTGCGACGTCGGGACGCTGTCAGTCGCGGGGGCGTTCGACCCGGCCGAGGAACCGGACGCGATGCTCAAGCGGGCCGGAATCGTGGTCGGAGCCGATGTCGAACTGGCGAAGCTCGCGGCCAAGCTGCCGAAGTTAGTCCGCGTCAAGGACGGGACCGAACTGCGCGAGGGCAAGCTCAAGATCGACGTCGCGAGTAAGGCCGACGCCGACGGTAAGGGCGCGACGTGGACCGGCACCGTGCGGACGTCGGCGATCAAGGCTGTGCGTGACGGCAAGGCGATTTCGTGGGACGAGCCGCTCAACGTCGAGTTCGTCGGCCGGTACGCGCCCGGGGCGTTCCCGACGTTCGACAAGCTGGTCTGCACGTCGGACTTCATCGCGGTGAACGCCCGCACGACGCCGAACACGGTGCAGGTCGCCGCGACGGTGTACCTGCACAAGCTCGGGGCGAAGTTGCACGAGTTCCTCGACCTCGGCGGGTTCTCGCTGGCCGGCGAGGCGACCGCCGGCCTCGGGGCCGGGCGCGAGCCGGATGGGGCGTTCCAGGCGGTCGGCACGGTCGAACTGAAGGGCTTCGCGTACACCGACCGCAACGGGAAGGGGCTGAGCGAGCCGGCGCTGAAGGTGCAACTCTCCGCCGCCGGCGTCGCCCCCGCGAGCGGCCCGGTGCGGCTGTCCGCGGCGGCAATCGACCTCACCGCCGGCGGCGACGAACTGCACCTCAAGTTGCTCGAACCCGTCGCGGACGTGCGGCAACTCGCAGATGGCGGGGTCGATGTGTCGGTCAAGGGTGACATCGCCCGGTGGAAGGCCCGAGCCGCGGCGGTCACGAAGATTCCGGCGTATCAGATGAGCGGCACGCTCGCAGTCGGCGGGAAGGCGAAGCTCGCGGCCGACCGTGTCACGGTCGAGCGGCTGACGGTGAAATTGACGAATGTGACGTTCCGCGGCGCGGGCATCGTCCTCGACGAGCCGGCGGTGAACGCGGTGGGCGATTTCACTTTGACCCGGGCCACGAAGTCCGCGACGATCACGAAAATGACGCTCACGTCCGCGCCGCTGACGGTCACGGAGGGCACGCTCTCGTTCGACGCGCAGCCGAACGGCGACGTGTTCGTGACCGGGAGCGGGCCGTGCGTCGCGGACCTCAACCGGCTCGGCGCGGCGGTGAAGTTGTACCCGGACCGCAACGGTCCGGACGCGCTGCACGGCCGCGGCGTCGGCCCGCTGCGGTTCCGCGCCGCGGGCGACGTCACCACGTTCGGCGGCACGCTCGACGTGACCAACTTCGCTTACGGGCCGAAGGACAAGGCGGTGTGGGCCGAGCCGACACTCCGGCTCGAAGCCGACGGCGAGTATCGTGATTCGGCCGACGCGGTCGCGCTCGCCGCGGCGAAGGTGTCGCGCCCGGGACTGGACCTCGACGTCAAGGGCACCGTCGCGAAGGCGACGACCACACAGGAAGTCGATTTCAGCGGGCACTTGCGGTACGACTGGGCGAAGCTGACGCCGCTGATGCGCGAGTTCGTGGGCAAAACGTTCACCGCGACCGGCAGCGGGTCGCGGGCGGTGACGGTAAGCGGCACCCTGGCCCCGCCCGGTGCGGTGACGGTCGCGGCAGTGCCGGCGAAGGTCGAGCTGAAGGCCCCGGGCGCGCCCGCGAAGCCGGCCGCCGGCCCGGGCGCGCTCGCGGCGGTGAACGCCGAGGCCGCGGTCGGCTGGGAGTCGCTGTCGGCCTACGGGTTCGACATCGGGGCAAACGAACTGCGGGCGAAGGTGACGAGGGGCGTGGTCGCGGTGACGCCGGTGTATGCGACGTTCGGGGGCGGCAAGGTGATCTTCGCCCCGACGCTCCACCTGGAGAAGACGCCGGGCGAGATGACGCTGGCGAAGGGCCACGTCCTCGACCACGTGAAGCTCACCCCGGCCGCGACCGCGAGCGCCCTGGGGTATGCACTGCCGGCGATCGCCAACGCCGGGCAGGCCGAGGGCGAAATCTCCTACGTCGTCGCCGACAACCGCATCGTGCTGGACGACTACACCCAATCGACCGTCACAAGTGCCGTCGTGATCCACAAGGCGACGGTCGGGGCCAGTCCGGCGATCGCGAAGGTGGCAGAGTTGCTCGGGGTGAAAGGCACCACCATGACACTGGCGATCGAAACCGTGGTGCCGGTGCAGGTGAAGGACGGGCGCGTGCATCACCAGGGGTTCGCGATGAACTTCGCCGGCACGCCGCTACGCACCAGCGGGTCGGTCGGGTTCGACAACACGCTCGATCTGATCGTGGAGGTGCCGCTGCCGAAGGACATTCCGGCGCTGAAGAATAACCCGCTCTTGATGAAGGCGATCGCGGGCAAGTGGGTGAAGGTGCCGGTGAAGGGGACGTTGAGCAAGCCGGAGGTAGACCCGAAGGGGTTCGAGAAGGCGGTGGCGGAGTTGGCCCGCGAGGGGGCGAAGGACGTGGGCAAGGAGGCGATCGAGAACGAACTGAAAAAGCTGTTTCAAAAGAAGCCGTAAGCAGTTTAATCCTGGCTCCTTGGGCCATCGTTTAGCGCCGTCGCCAGCGCCGACGCCTCCACTGACAATAGCAGGTGGAGGCGTCGCCGCTAAACGACTTCGACCGGCGGCGCATACCCCTTCTATGTCCTGAGCGTTGCTTCCGCCGTATGGCCACCACTTCTACACGAAATGCCCATTCGCTTCGCGGTCCGTTGGCACTTAGAATAAGGATACCCGACTCGCCGTTCGCCGCCGCACCGTGAGGCACCGCCGTGTCCATTGTCGTTCAGTGCCCGCACTGCAAAACCCGGTTCACCCTCCAGAAGGAACTGAACGGGAAGTCGATGCGGTGCCCGAACCTGGAATGCCGTCAGGTGTTCACCGTCAACGCGATGGCCGAGAAGGGGCCGGCCCCGAGCTATGAGCCGCCGCCCGCGCCCGAACCGCCGCCCAAGCCCAAAAAGCCTGCCGCCAAGCCGCTCCCGCCCGAGCCGACCGCAAGGCCGGCTGCCAAGCCGCCTAAACCCGCCGCGCCCGCGAAGCCGCCCAAACCCACCAAGCCCGTTGCGCCCGAAGTGGTTGAGGCAGAAGTGGTTGAGGCGGCCGTTGTGTCGCCGCCGAAGGTGAAAGAGGTCGTGTGGTCCGAAGGGACCGACGTCCCGCCGCCGAAGAAGGGCAAGGCGGTCGCGGCCGAACTCGACGAGCCGGACGAACCGGCCGACGACCTGCCCATTCGCCGCAAGAAGAAGCAGTCCCGCGGCCCGCTCTTGCTGGCGGTGATGCTCGTCGGCATCGTCGCGGCGCTCGTCGCGGCCGGGTTCTACATCCTCTACAACCAGGACAAGGGTGAGAAGGTTCTCGCGGCGAAGGCCGAGGAGCAGTACAAGAAGGGCGAATACGGCGACGCCGCCAAGAGCTTCGACAAACTCGCCAAGGACTACGGCGGGAGCAAGGACGCCGACAAGTACAAGTTCTTCGCCGACCTGTCGAGCATGCAGACGGTCGTCCGCGGCGTCACCAACCGCGAGGACTACGACCCGGGCGTGAAGCGGTTGGCCGAGTTCGTTGAGGCGCAGAAGGAGTCGCCGCTCGCCAAACCGGGCGCGTACGCGCTCGACATCCTCGAAGCCGGCAAGCTGTTGGGCGAGGCGATCGGCAACCACGCCAAGGACCGCGTCGCGGCGTTCAAGAAGGACCGCACCAAGTCCGGCGAACTGGCCCGCGCCGACAAGGCCATCGAAACCCTCGAAAAGTTGATCACCGACCTCGACCCGTTCCGCGGCCCCGACGACCCGCCGCTGAAGAAACTCAAGGAGGACGTCGCCGAGGCGAAGGCCGGCGTCAAGTCCGAGCGCGACCGGCTCGTGACGATCGCAGCGGCCCGCGAGAAACTCGCCAGCCCGACCGACGCGGTCATTCAGGTCGTCGAAACCGAACTCGCGACCGCCGGGCTGAAGGACGACGACGAGGCGGTCAAGCTGATTAGCGACGCGAAGGGCCGGCTCATTAGTTTGGTGCGGTACGAGGAAGACAAGGCCGCCGCGCAGCCGGCGCCGCCAAGCCCGGCCGCGTCGCTCCTGTTCGTCACCCCGGTCGGCAAGCCGAAGCCCGGCCCGCTGCCGGCCAAAGACCCGAACGGCAGTGTGTTCCTGTGCGTCGCCCGCGGCATCCTGTACGCCCTCGATGAGGCCGACGGCGCGCTGCTGTGGGCGACCCGCGTCAGCGCGGACGTGGTCGATCCGCCCGCGGTGGCGAAGATCGGGCCGGCGGCCGACCCGACCGAACTGGCGGTCGTCCCGTCGAACGTCGGCGGCGCGCCGGCGGTGTCCGGGGTGCTTCTGCGGACCGGGGTGACGAAGTGGTATCAGCCGCTGCCCGCCGCGGCCGCCGGGCCGGCGGTGGTGATCGACAAGCGGGCGTTCGTGCCCACCCGCGACCCGCTCGGCGCGGTGTACGAGTTCAACCTCGAGACCGGCGAGCGGCTGGGCAAAATCTCCCTCGGTCAGCCATTAGCCGACCGCAGCGCGGTGCTGCGCCCGGGCACCAACCTGTTGTACATCGCCGCCGAAGCCCGCCGGCTCTATGTGCTGGACACCGGCGGCAAGGACGAGAACGGCAACCAGGTGAACCCGCGGTGCGCGCAAGTGATCGCCACCGGCCACCTGCCGGGCACGGTCCGCGTCCCGCCCATCTTCGTCGGCCCGGAGGGCGTGGAGCCGGCCGACCGGTGGATGGTGCTGGCGCAGGCCGAGGGCACGTCGAAGACGCTCCTGCGGACGTTCGCCGTCGGGCCGCTTCCGCCCCCGCCGGCCGCGGGCGCGAGCGTGCCGGAGACGCCCGCGACGCACGCGGCCGCGCTCCCGGTGCCGGGGTGGGTCACGTTCCCGATGGTGTGCGACGGCGAGCGGCTGGCGGTCGCCACCGACACCGGCCACTTCCGGCTGTTCGGCATCAACCAGCCGGGCAACGCCGACAAGACGCTGTTCCCGCTGCCCACGCCCGCGACGCCGACTCTGACCGGCGACAAGACCGCGCCCGGGCTGGTGCTGCCGGTCGAGGAATCGACGTACCTGGTGCTCGCCGCCGGGCAACTCCAGAAGGCGCGACTGACGCTGGTCCCCAGCAAGGGGCAGTCGGTGGTGTTCGACGGGGCGCCGCTGGCCGCCGGCGAGCCGCTGCACGCCGGGCAGATGAACGCGAAGAAGAACGTCGCCTGCGTCGCGGTGCGGCCGGGCGGCTCGGCCGGGTGCCGGGCGGTCGCCATCGACATGCGCGACGGCGAGGTGCGATGGCAGCGGCAACTCGGCGTCGTGCCCGCGAAGCTTTCCGCCGACCTCGTCGCGCCGCCGATCGCGGTGGGCGACCGGTTCATCATGATCGATGAAGACGGGGCGGTGATCTCCGTTCCGGCGACTGGAGCGGTAGCCGCCGGGCAGACGGTGGCGGCCCCGGCCGCGTGGGTGCTGGCCCCGCCGCCGCTCAACGCCACCGGCCCGACGCTCGTCACGACGACGCCAGACGGCAAACTGATTTACGCCCTCACCCCGGTGGCCCGCGACGGCCCGAAGTTCGTCGTCCGCCGCATCGCCGACGGCAAACTGGCGCTCGACGACACGGTGGTGGCGACGGAAAAGAAGGTCGCGGGGACGCTCGGCATCGTCGGCGGGAGCTTGCTGGTGCCAACGGACGACGGGTTTGTGAACCGCGTCGTCCCGGGCGACGGGAACGTGCGGTTGGGCAAGCTCGAACCCGGCCCGCGGTGGCTGGGCGAGCGGAAACCGGCGAACCCGGCGTGCGCGCTCACCGTGCTGTCGAACGCGGCGTTCGTGACGTCGGACGGCGGCAAGGTGGTGACGCGGTGGGAGTGGCCGGCCGGGGCGAACTGGTCGCAGGCGCATAGCTGGACGGTCGCGGCCGAGGTGGTCGGCGTCGGTGCGGCGCTTCCGCCCGCGGGGGCCGGCGACCCGCCGCGGTTGGCCGTCGCGGACGTGACCGGGAGCGTGTGGCTGTACGCGGCCGACCGCTCGGCGGCCCCGCTGAAGCGGTGGAAGGCGGGGGAGAACGGCGTCCCGCCGGGCAAGCCGGGGTCGGCCCTCGTCGCGGCGGGCGGGAAGGGGGCGTTCGCGTACGTGGTGGACGGCAAACTCGTGGTGGGCGTCGATGCGGACGCGGCGGACGCGCTGTGGGTGGCGAAGACCGGCGAGGACGCGTCGGCGGTGCTGGTGGGCACTCCGCAATCGACCGGCGACGGCTGGCTGCTGACCGACCTGGCCGGCCGCGTGCTGCTGGTCAGCGGCGCGGACGGGACGACGGTTTCGGCGCACAGCGTGGGCTTACCGGGCGCGGTGCCGGCATCGCCGAGCGCCGCGGCGGGGGGCACGGCACTCGCCCCGCTGTCCGACGGCTCCGCGGTGGTGATCGAGTTGCCGAAGAAGTGAGTGAGCGTGAGGCGCGATTGGTGCGTCCGCGTAGGTGTTCCCCTCACCCGGCCTCGAAGACTCGGCCGACCTCTCCCCAGCGGGGAGAGGTGCATCCGCGGAAACGCGTAGGGTTTGCGCGCCGCTGTGCGTGGCGCTGCGGCGGATGCACCTCTCCCCGCTGGGGAGAGGTCGGCCGAGTCTGCGAGGCCGGGTGAGGGGAAGCCACCCCCGCCTATCTCAAGTGAGCTTCTCACTTCGAATCACGGCCCGGCCAGTGCCGGCACGGCCGACAACTGGCCGAAGTTGGAGTATCGCCGCACCCCCGGGTCGAACCTGTACCCGCCCATCGGTATCGGTTCGGTACGCAGCATGGCCCTCGTCTTGAACTCGGCGAGCGTCGCGGCCGCGACCTCGTCCGGGCACGGGGCGACGACACGCCCGCCTTCGATCAGCACCACGCAGCGCGAAAAGTCGCTTCGCGGGCTTCGGCCGTCTGATTCGTTGCGGAAACGGCCGGAACGCATCGTGAACTCGTAGGAATCGACTGCTGTCGCCGGACCCCAGATCGTTGGCAACCCGGCGACCGCTTCTTTGCGGAGGAACAGCACAAATCGCAGTTCGGTTTCGGCCCCGTCTTCCGCGGTCGGCCAAAGCCTGTCGGGCAGAGGCGGGAGTGGCGGTGCCAGTTCGGGAGTGTGACGCCACTTCCAGTAGCGCGATTTGAGATCGGATCGGTGCCAGACGTGGCAGAGGTCGGCGTCACGGTAAAACTTGCTCAGCCCGCGGTCGGGTCGCAAGCGCAGAAACTCCCACGGCAGGGCGTCTTGTAGCGCGAGCCTCTCCGTGCCGAGGCGCACTACATCGCCGGGCCTGAAGTCGCCCCGCCAGCATTCCAGCACGCACCCGTCAGCGTCGGTGACGACAACGTCGGTCGTGCCCGCGCCGGCGGAAAACTCCGGGACGGCGGGAGTCTGACGCTTGGGGTCGCCCATCACGTACTCGGCCGTCGCGTAGAACCCTTTCGGCACCTGGAAGCCGCCCTCCTGCGGCACCCCCGGTGCCGCGAGCAACAACAGCGCCGCGATCCCGCACCCGAACGCTCGCATGACGGCTCCTCCGCTCGTGCCGGCCACGCCCATACCGAACCGCCGGCCGCGGTGGAAGCCGAACCGCACACCCCTTACAACAACGTCTGCGACAACACCTTCGCTCTCCGAGAGGTAACGCCGTGGGCGTCGTGGTGCAGAAGTTCGGCGGGTCGAGCGTCAAGAACGCGGAGCGCGTCATGGAGGCCGCCCGCAAGGCCATCCGCGCCAAGGCCGCCGGCAACAAGGTCATCGTCGTCGTCTCCGCACAGGGCAGCACCACCGACGACCTCATCGCTAAAGCCGCCGAGATCACCGCGACGCCGTCCGCCCGCGAGATGGACATGCTCCTCGCCACCGGCGAGCAGATCTCCATCGCCCTCACCGCGATGGCCATTCAGGAACTCGGCGAGCGGGCCGTCAGCTTCACCGGTCCCCAAGTTGGCATCGTCACGGACAGCACCCACCGCAAGGCCCGCATCAAGAAGATCGACACGCAGCGACTGTCCGAGGCGCTGGACAGCGGTAACATCGTCGTGCTGGCCGGGTTCCAGGGGATGGACGAACTCGGCGACATCTCGACGCTCGGCCGCGGCGGCTCGGACACCACCGCGGTGGCGGTCGCGGCGGCGCTCAAGCTCGCCGGGTACGAGGTCGAGTGCGAGATCTACACCGACGTCGACGGCGTGTACACCACCGACCCGCGGATCGTGCCAGACGCCCGCAAGATGGACGCCATCAGCTACGACGAGATGCTCGAGATGGCGAGCATGGGCGCGGGCGTCATGCACTCGCGCAGCATCGAGTTCGCCAAGAAGTTCGACGTGCCGCTCATGGTCCGCAACGCCCAGTCCGACGCGATCGGGACGTGGATCGTGCCGGAAGCGGCATGGATGAGCGAAATCCCGGCGTGCGGGGTCGCGCTGGCCGCCGACGAGGCGCGTGTGGTGCTCGAAGGCGTGCCCGACGTGCCCGGGGTCAGCCACCGGGTGTTCGCGGCGCTCGCCGACGCCAACATCTCCGTGGACATGATCGCCCAGAGCAGCGGCAGCGGCGGCAAGGCGACCATCGGCTTTACCGTGCTCAACGCCGAACTGGAAAAAACCAAGAAGATGCTCGCGCCGTTGGTTGCCGAACTCGGGGCGACGCTGAGCGAGACCGAAAAGGTGAGCAAGGTGTCGGTGGTCGGGGCCGGGATGCGGACCATCAGCGGCGTCGCCGAGCGGATGTTCCAGGCGCTCGCGGCCGAGGGCGTGAACCTCAAGATGATCACCACCGGCGACATCAAGATCAGCGTGCTGGTCGAAGAAGACGGGGCGGCCGAGTCTGGCATCATCGAGCCGCAGGCGGGCGAGCCGATCAAGAAGGCGCACCTGGAGAACAAGAAGGCGGTCCGCGGCCGCCGCGCGCTGCGGGCGGTTCACACCGCGTTCAGCCTGGCCAAGCCGCGGAAGGGGGCCGGCGAGCAGATGGCGGCCGAGTTCCGGTCCCGGGCCATCCCGCTCGTCACCGCCGGCACGAAGGATCGCGAGGCCGCCATCGCCCGGCTCGAAGGGATGGAGGACGTGCTGGTGAGCGGCGTCCACCTGAACGCCGAGCAGAGCCGCATCACCGTCCACGACCTGCCGGACAAGCCGGGCAACTGCTCGCGGGTGTTCAACGCGGTCGCCACCGGCGGCATCCTGGTGGACATGATCGTCCAGAACCAGAGCGGGCCGGCGCGGGCCGAACTGTCGTTCACCGTGCCCCGGGCCGACCTCACCCGCGCGTTGAAGCGCACTCAGGACGTCGTGCGCGAGATCGACGGCGCGTGTCGCGTCGTGGGCGACGGCGACATCGCCGTGCTGTTCGTACTGGGTGTCGGGATGCGGACGCACACCGGCGTCGCGCGGACGATGTTCGGCGCGCTGGCGTCGCGCGGGATCAACATCTCGATGATCAACACGAGCGAGGTGTGCGTCGGGGTGGTGGTGGAGCGCGCCCGCGGCGAGGAGGCGCTCGCGTGCCTCACGGAAGCCTTCAAGCTCGGGTGAGCTCAGCCGTACACGACGTAGCTCGCCGCGCCCACCAGGCTGCCGGCGGGTGTGAGCGCGACGACCAGCCGCGGCATCGTCGCGCCGGGGTCGTCGTCGCTGCGGCCGATGTACACGAAGCAGTGCCCGCGAAGCCCCTCCTGCGCGGCGAACCACTCGCCGAATTGATGCCACGCACGCGCCTGTGCCGCCCCGCTGCGCGGCGCGGCGGGCGTGTCGTGCAGCCCGACCCAGCGGGCGCCCTCCTGTTGGAGTGGGGTCACGTCGATCGCCGTCTGCGGGCTAATCGCGCCGCCGAACACCGCCCGGACCAGAGCCTCATCGACGCCGACCGGCACCGGCGCGCCGACGACCGCGGCCGCGTAGTACGGCACGAACGGCGCGCCGCGGCCCTCGTCGTTTAACCGCAGCGGGCGCAGGTGTTCGGCCGCACCGCGTGCGACCTGTTTGCAGAGAGCGAGTTCGGTCGGGTCGTGCTTGTGCTCGGGCACTGTGCCGCGGGTCAGGTGGCCGCACGAGAACGCCCGCGCCCGGCACGAGATGTTGGCGTACTGCCACTCGTCGCCCTTCGGCCCGTGGCTGATCGCCTCCTCGAACGGCGCGAGCCGGGACGGGTCGGGCGCGCAGCACACCGGCGCGCCGTCGGCGGGCGCGGCCGGTTCGGGGTCCGGTAGCAGGACCATCAGGTGCCCCGGGTTCTTGGTGCCGAAGATCGCGGCCTTCTGCTCGTCGGTGAGCGCGTCGCGGTGCTTGAACCCGATGGTCGCGCCCGCCGCGAACGCCGCTCCGGTACGGGCGCACTTGCCGCCGTACTTCGACTCCATCACCTTCAACTTCGGCACCAGCACGCCGGCCACCTCCGCGTCCACGAAATCGCCGGCCTTCGCGGACGCCATCTCGGGCGCGGCGGGTGCCGCACGGCGGGCCTTGGAGACCGCGGGCGGAGCCTTCACGACGTGCGTTTTGTCGAAAACGTGGCCGCACAGTTCGAGCTGCTTGATCGCGAAGAACTCGCTCGCGGTGTCGCGGTGGGGTGCCTTCAGCCCGCGGGGATGGAAGCGCAGCTTGTAGTTGCCGGCGGGCAGTTCGAACCCGAGCGCGATCGTGTCGGTGTGCCCGGAGTTGCGGTTCGACAGTTCGAGCGGCTCGCCGACGTCCACATACCCACTCCCGCTGTCGAGTTGCAACTGTATCGCGTACTTCGGGTGCGTGGGGTAGCCGGGGTTGTGGTTGTGCCAGTGGCGGAAGGTGACGCCGGCGAAGGACATGGGCTGCGTGAGGGTGAACCAGACGAACATCTCGTGGGTGCCGAGGTGCCGCGTCAGGAACACGGTGCCGACGCCGTCGCCGAACACCTCGGCCGGCCCGCCACCGGTCTGGGACACGAACCCGTTGAACCCGAACGGGCCGGTCGGGATGCCGGCCGCGGTGGACACGCCGCGGTCGCTCATCACGTTGTCGAAGCGCCAGAACAACTGCGGCGGGGCGTCGGCGGGCATGACTCACCTGCGGATCGGGGTGAGCGTAAGAATATCGCCGGCCCGGCGGCCCGCACAACCTCCGTTGTCGCATCACACCTCCTCACTCCTCCCCCGCGCTTCGGCGGGTCGGCGAGGTGTGCGTCTGGGTGGTGGTGAAGCGCGCGGCGAGGAGACGTTGGCGTGCTTAACGGAGGTCTTCAAGCTCGAGTGACGTGAAGGCGGTCGGCGGCGCGCCTCAGTGGGCGAGACGCCGACCGCGTGAGCGCTCGCGAGACAGGCGTTAGCCCTTGGGTTTGGGCGGTGGCACGACGGTCGGCAGTTGGTCGGCTGGCAGGTCCTTGGATTCGATCTTGATGCCGGTCACCGGGTACACCTTGCCGGTCATCGGGTCCTTCCACCCGATGAACCGGATTCGCGTCTCACCCGCCTTCTCCACCACGTACCCGTCCAACGCCCAGTTGTGGATGGCGAACGCGGTGTCGGACGGGTCGTAGCCGGCGGAACAGACCGGGTGCCGGAACGGGGCAGCGAGTCCCCCGACGGTGACAGTGTAGGTGATGGTGAAGGTCGGCACCTTGCCCATCGCGATACCCTTCCGCAGATCGGGTGGGCCGCACAGGTCGAGGACGACGCCGGGCTTGGCTTCCGGCTTTGGGTCGGCGGCGGGCAGGCGGCCGGCAAGGCCGGAGGCGACCGCCGCGACGAGTAGCAGGTGAAGGGCGCGCATTGTCAGGCCTCCGTTGTTGTGGGACGGAATGCGGGCACGGGTTGAGTAACACTCTGTGTGTTCTGACGCGATACGGCGCCCAGCCCACATGTTGAAATCGTTCCGTTGGCTAACGGGGAAAGTTGGTGCCCGCGCTGCCAGTCGCCCCGTTCCGCCCGTCTACGACCGGCAAGTTCGGTTCTCCGAAGCCGAGTTTTGGGGGGTACTGTTGTGTCAGGCTGACGCGCACGTTTTCGACGCTCGCCGTCCCAGTCCGGTTGCCCCGGATCGTGACGATGCCGCCGTTTGCGACCGCGTCGATTCCGGCGGCCCACAGTTCGTTGGCAACCCGTGTACCGACGCCCGTTCTCCCCGGCCCTGTCGCATTCGGATCCCAGTCCGCGCCCTCCAGATTAATGGTGACCGAATTGACCACGCCGTTATCCAGATACACCGTGATGACCAACTGCTGGATAGGCACCATCGCTGTGAAGTTAACCGTCACGTATGGCGCGGGCGTCACCGGGTTCGGCGCGCTGGTGAAGATCGGGGCATCGCCGAGCGGAATGATCGGATCGACCGGCAGTGCGGGGAGCGGCGTGTTGCCCGTCGGAGGCACGTTGTACACCGCCGGGCCACCGGACCCGCCTGGGTCGCCGACCGGCGACGCGGGGTCGGCGGGCGGGTTCGCCGGCGCGACGAGCACGGGGTCGGTTGTGGGCGGGCTATCGGGCACACTGCCGTCACCCGGCACGAGCCCCGCCGGCGTGTCGCGAACCTCGAGCGACTCCACACCTGGACGGAATCGGGATACCGACCTGCGGGCATTCGCCGTCATTCCGACGGGGGGGCGGCTGAGCGACCGATGAGCCGGGCCAGAATGGCTCCGAAACGCGAACGGGACATGCATAAGCCTCCTGGATGACACACAGTGTTCGTCACAGAGAGCCTTTGCGATGTTAAGTCTGACGCACGGTCAAGTCAATCTTTTCTTGCCATTTATTCCGCCCCCTTGCGCTTCGGCGGGTCGCGGTAGTCGAGCGGCGGCGGCTGGTCCTTCTCCAGCATCGCCGCGTACTTCCGCCCGTCGAGGCGCTTGGTGTGTTCCGCCCGCGCCGCGGCGCGCAGTTTCTCGTCGGTGAACAGGTCGAACGCGGTCGCGGCGAGCGTGCGGGCGGCCAGGTTCATCCCCTTCTTGCCAATCGTCGTCCCGCCGCACGCCACCGCCTGCCACGAGTGCCCCGGGGTGCCCGGCACCCAGCACGCGGTGGTGAACCCGGCCACCGGCACCACCCACGACACGTCGCCCACGTCCGTACTCCCGCCGCTCGACTTGCCCGACACGTCGAACACCTGCGACACCTCCTCCAAAGGCGGCGGCTTGTCCCCGAACGTCTCCCGCAGCCGCACCGCGAACTTGGTCTCGTCGGCGTCGTATGTCAGGTCGTTCAATGTGCTGAGGTTCTTCTTGGCGACCTGCGCGAGCGTGTCGTTGGGCAGAATCTCCATCGTCCCGCCGAGATAAACGACTTCCAGCTTCGTCTCGGTTGCGAGCGCTGCCCCCTGGGCACACTTCAGCACTCGCGGGTACAGCTTTTTCACCTCGTCGGCCTTCGGGTGCCGGACGTAGAAGAACCCCTCGGCGAACTCCGGTACCACGTTCGCCGCCCCGCCGCCGCTGGTGACGGTGTGGTGCAACCGGGTGCCGTCCGGGGTGTGCTCGCGCAGGAGTTCGACGCCGTGCATAGTCAGGACGAGCGCGTCGAGGGCCGACCGGCCCTTCTCCGGCGAGCCGGCCGCGTGCGCCGGGGTGCCGTGGAAGCGGAACTTGGCCGCGATCCGTGCGAGGCAACTGGCGTCCCCGGCGCTGTTCCGCGCCCCGGGGTGCCAGTGGAGAACCGTGTCGCAGTCGTCGAACAGCCCGGCCCGGGCCATGAACACCTTCGCCGCCCCGCCTTCCTCCGCCGGGCACATGTAGAACCGCACCGTGCCCTTGAGCGTGCCCGCCTTGATCTGCTCGGCGATCGCGACGCTCGCGGACAGCGACGCGGTGCCGAACAGGTGGTGGCCGCACGCCTGCCCGTACCCGTTGCCGCCGGCCCGCGGTTGACGGAACGGCACCGCCTCCTGCGATAACTCGGGCAGGGCGTCGAACTCGCCCAGGATGCCGATGACCGGCTTCCCACTGCCGAACTCGGCCGTGAACGCGGTCGGAATCTTCGCGACGCCCTTCGTCACCTTGAACCCGGCTTTCTCGGCGACGGCCGCGAGCGCGTCGGCCGACTTCTTCTCCTGGTAGCCCGGCTCGGCCCACTCCCAAATCTTGAGCGCGACCGGCCAGTTGGCGTCGGCGTGAGCGGCCGCCGACTTGACCGCCGCGTCCTTCTGGGCGGACGCGGCGGACGGGGCGAGAAGGGCGGCGAGCAGTGCGAGTGTGCGCATGGGGTCTCGCGGGTGTGGCGGAGGGGCGGTGCGTTCATACTACTAGCCGCGGAGGGACCCCGCGAATGGCGATCGACTTCCTGGGCGCCGGGCAGATTCTGGGCGCGATGATCACCCCGGCGCTGCTCATTAGCGCGAGCGGGACGCTGTCGCTCTCGACCGCCAACCGGCTGGGCCGGGTGGTCGATCGCATCCGCGCGCTCAACGACATGGCCGAGACGCTGCCCGACGGGGTCGTCACCGCGGAGGTGATCGACAAGCGGGCGCTCATCGCCGACCAGATCGGCTGGCACACGCAGCGGTTGGAACTGCTCCAGCGGACGATCGTCACACTGTACACGGCGATCGGGTTCCTGGTCGCGTCGAGCCTGACAGTCGGGTTCTCGGCCTCCACAGCGCTGGCGCTGGGGTGGGTGCCGGTGGCGCTGGGGTTCTGCGGAGCGTTTGCGCTGCTGGTGGCGTCCGGGACGCTGGTCCGCGAGGCCCGGCTGGCGGTCAAGGGCGCGCGGGTCGAGATCGACTACGTGCGGAAGGTGGTGGCGCGCAAGACGACGGCCCCCCTCGCCTTGCCGGACAAGCCGGACGGCGGGCCGGCAACGGGGTGACGCGGCGCGGTATGATGGCGGCAGGAGGTGCCGCATGCCGATCCACGACTGGACCGACGACCGCGGGTGGAGCAGCATCCACCTGGTCTGGCAAAATCAGTTGCTCGAATGGCTCAAACCCAGACTACCGAAGGGTTTTCGCGCGTACCTCGGCGGTGTGCCGGCGCTGACCGTCGATTCGCCGAACGGGCGTCCGGACCTGAGCGTCCACAACTGGAAGCCTCACCCGAATCTGTCCGACGACGCGACCCCAAGCGCGCGGGCCGCGCCCGACCGGGAAACCGTCGCCACGCTCGCCGTCGATCCGCTGCGTGCCGTTCACGTCGATTTGCACGGTCAGTTGATCGCGGCCATCGAAATCGTGTCTCCGCGGAACAAAGACCGCCCGGACTCGCGCGACCGGTACACCAACCGCTACCTCGGCTACCTTCACAACTCGGTCCACCTGTTACTTGTGGATGTGCTCCCGCGGCCCGCGGGGTTCTCGTTCGCCGACCGCATCGCGGCCGCGATCGGGATCACGGAGGAGCCATGCCCGGTGCCGTACGCGGTCAGCTACCGCGTCGGCGAACCGGTGCCGGAGGGGACGCTCATCGCCCGGTGGGTCCGACCGTTCCGTATCGGCGACCCGCTGCCGGGCATTCAATTGCCGCTCAACGTGTACCAGTCGGTGCTCGTCGATCTGGAGCACACGTATCAGGCCGCGGCCCGTTTGGCTTACCTCGACGAACCCCCGGACGAACCTGGGGCGTGAGCGGTGATCAGTCGTAAGGTCTGAAAGTCGCAAGCCGTAAAGTCGAAGGCGGCCAACTGGCTCTGTCTTCGACTTTACGGCTTGCGACTTTCAGACCTTACGACTTTACGACTGACTATTTCACTTCGAGATTGATGTTTTCGGAGTGGCTGTTGAACTCCGGGGCGTACATGCACTCGATGTGCGCGAACCCGGTCGGGTACTTGCCCTTGTGCTGCACCCGGACCGCGTACTCGAACACGTACACCCCCTTCGGCAGGTAGTCGATGAAGAAGTGGCTGGCGGTGTCCTTGGTGCTCTCGTAGTACCCCAGCCCGTCCTGCCACTTGTACTTCGACAGCACGTTGACCGGCTCCGTGCCGCTGCCGCGGTGATCCTTCATGTGGACGTACTCCATGTCGCGGTCGGTCCGCAGCACGATGCGGACCACCACTTCATCACCGACCGCCAAAGCTTCGCCGTCCTTCACCGGTTGGATGACCGGCCCGGCCTTCGTCAGCGTCTTCTTGTACAGCTTCTTTTCGAGCTTGAGCGGCGTCCCGTCGTGCGGGGTCACCTTCGTGATGTCCTCCAAGTAGCTCCAGTGGAGGCTGCCCCAACTCACGCCCTTGTCGGTCTTCTTCACTTGGATGGTGGCCATCGACGGCTGCACCTCGCCGCGGACGAACTTCTGCTCGTAGAACCCGGTCCCGGCTTCGACCTTCTCCGGCTTGATCGTCTGGTTGCCCACGGTCACCTCGACCAGCGCGTCTGAGGCGAGCAGGTTGTCGCCGCGAAGGAGCAGTGCGTAAACCGCGTCGGCGGTGGCCTTCGTCGTCTTCCAGTTCTGCGTCTGCTTCTGCTTGAGCAGCCACACCTTGCACTCCTCGACCGCCTTGTCGTCGTTCATGACCTCGTCGAAGGCTTCGACCATCATCGCCTGCGTCTCGATCGGGGCGCGGACCCACGAGTACGACAGTTCGGTATCCCGCCAGTACATCCCGAGTTCCTCGTCCGTCTTCGACCGCTCCTTGACCGACTTCATGATGTCCTGCGGGGTGGCCTTGTCGCCGAACCGCTTCAGCGCCAGCGCCAGGTGCGCCTGCGACTGCCGGTTGGCGAGTTGCAGCCAGTACTGCTTGGCCTGCCCGAGCCAGTAATCGACCGCGGCCCGGTGCTCGTTGGCGACGGCCTTGTCGGCCAGGAAGAAACTGCGGCCGTACAGGTACAGCGCGATCGTCGGGTTGAGGTGGTTGGCCTCCGGGTTGTGCTTCAGCGCCCACTCGTGCTGCTCCCGGGCCCAGTTGTCGAGCCGGGCGAGCGACTTGACCGCGGCCGCGGTGTCGATCTTGACGCCCAGGTGTCGCATCCGGCCAAACCCGGTGGTGATGTACAGCGTGATGTAGTCGTTCCCCGGGCCGCCCGGGAACCACGGCCACGACCCGTCCGCGTTCTGCATCTGGGCGAGTTTTTGGAGCAAGCGGGCGGTTTCCTCGTTCAAGCGGTTGTCGTCGAACAGGATGCCGACGTTCCGGCGCTGCTGGCTTTCGGCCGCCGCTTCGCGCACCCACGGGGTTTCGTCCAGCATCACGCTCTTGAGGTCCTGGTTCTTCTCCAGCGGGCTGTCGAGTGCCGGCGTGTTCTTCCACTGGTCGAACACGCGGCGGATCTTCGGGTCGCTGGTCGCGATGTGCCGGGCCAGCGCGTTCGCGTACAGACGGTTGAAGGTCTGCTCGGAGCACTCGTGCGGGTACTCCATCAGGTACGGTAAGGCCATCACCGCGTACCACGACGGCTGGCTGACCATCTGCACCGTGAGCGCCTGGTGGCGTAACGTGTTGCTCTCGCCGCTCTTGCGGAGCTTGGCGAAGTCGAAGTCCTTCGTGCCGGGGCCGCGGATCGGCAGCGGCAGCGACTCGTGAACCAAGACGCGCCGCGACAGCACCGGGATCACCGCTTCCTCGCCGTCGGAGAGGCGGTCGGTCGCGGCCACGGCCTTGTACGTGACCGGCCCGAGGTCGTCGGGGACCGAAAGCTTCCAAGCAAACGTCTTGCTCTCGCCCGCAGCCAGGTCGAACGGCTGGTCGGCGTTGGCAATGCCCAACTGCGCGTCGAGCGGCTTGTCCGTGCGGGTGTCGCGGAAGCTCAGCCGCGTCTGCCCCTTCTGCCGCGTCGCGCTCTGGTTCGACACCTTCACGGTGAACTCAAGGACGTCGCCCTCGCGGAGGAACCGCGGCGGGTTCGGCTGGGCCATCAGGTCTTTCGCCGTGACGACCGTGTCGCTGATGAACCCGCTGCGCAAGCTCGTGTCGTGGGCGAAGCCCATGAACTTCCACTTGGTCAGCGCCTCGGGCATGGTGAAGGTGACGCGCACGGTCCCATCGGCGTCGCTCACGAGGTGCGGGAAGAAGAACGCGGTTTCGTTCAGGTTCTTCCGCGCGGCGACTTCGTTCAGGTTCGGCCCGCCGCCTTCGCCGCCTTGTCCCGCGCCGCCCTTGTCACCGCCCTCGGCGGGCTTACCGTCGGCCAGCGCGTCACCCTTCTTGGCCTCGGGGTCACCGGTGAACCCGGCCGGTCCCGCCGGGCTCGCGGCCATCGCAGCCGGCGCTGGTGCCCCCGGCCGGGCCGCCCCTCCCATGGCGTTGAAACCCATCGCTGCATCGCCGCGTGCCCACCGCTCGCCCCACCCGCCACCGCCGCCAAGCCCGAAGTACTCGTACCGCTGCCAGTTGTGCGTCAACTCCTGCGGCAGCCCGCGGTACGTCAGATCGACGTGCTTGCCCGGCACCGGCCAGTGCCCGTGAACGTATCGGAACCACGACGGCACGTTGTCGAAGCCCAGCGCGACGTAGGTGGAGTCGGTGCGGAACACCCCGAACCGCTGCATCCAGTGGTGCGGCAGGTACGCGTCGAGCGACGCGTCGTACATCGCCGCGACCATCTCCGCGACCGCCTTCTTCGCGTCCGGGCCGGTCACCACCGCGGTGAACGTCTCCTTCGCGCCCGGTTCCAGCTTCGACTTGAAGTGCTCCCATTTGATAGCCAGGTTCTTGTTCGTCCACGGCACATCAACGCGGTGGGTGTGCAGGTACGCGCGGTTCTCGCGCACCTGAGTCACGCGAACGCTGAACCCGCCGCGCATCTCTTCCTTCACCGGGAACTTGACGAGGTGCTGCGTCGCGTTCTTCTCCGTCCAGAACGCCTGCACGACCTTGCCGCGATGCTCGACCTCGATGTAGGCGCGGGCGGTGTCGTACCCGCTGCCCCAGAGCATCTGGAACTCCTCGCCCACTTCCACCGACCACTTGGGCGCAACGACCTCGTTAGGAACCTTGACGTTGAACTTGTCCGCGGCCGGGTTCAGCACAGTGAACTGGTAGCGGGCGGTGACTTTCTTTCCAAACTTGTCCTGCGTTTCGAGCATCGCCCGGTAGATGCCGGCGGCGAGTTTCGTCTTCGCGTCGGCCTTGCCGTTGCCGTTCGTCTCGAAGTCGGAGGTGAACACGGCGTCGCCGAGTTCCCAGCTATTCGGGTTGCTCGGCTCGGGCAGGGGCGGCTCGTCGGTCTTCGCCCCGGGGCGGAACCGCGGCGCGTACCCGCCGTTCAAGCCGGCCCGGGCGGCCTTCTCCGGCTGCTTGAGGGCGTACACCGTCAGCTTGCCCTTCGCGGCTTGCCCTTCGCCGTCCAGCGTCGTTGTGGCGACATCGAGCTTCGTTTCCTTGTCGCTCACCAGCCAGGCGTCCGAAATCACGGTCGCGCGGAGCGCCACGTAGCCGACGTTGACGCTCGTGGAATCGCTCCGCGTCTCGCCGGTGGTGTCGGTCACGTCGGCGTAGACCGTGTAGCGGAACGACGGCTCGTCCTTCTCGGGCACGCCCGGGTCCGGCTTGGCGACGAATGGAACGGCGAAACTGCCGTCCATTTCGGAAGTGATGGTGCCGTGCGCGATCTCCTGCGCCGGCGAGTGCGGGACCGGTCGCCACCAGCAGTACGCGAAGAACCAATCCGGGTAGCGGACCTCGCGGGTGACGCGATAGGTGACCTTCGCCCCGCCGACCGGCACGCCGTTGTACTGCACCGCCTTGCCCGGCACCTTCACGGTGTCGTTCAGTTTGAAGGCGTCTTTCGGCGCTTCGACCTCGACTTTGAACTTCGGCCGCTTGTACTCCTCGACCGTCACCTGGGCGTAACCGTTGTTGCCGTGGATCGCCATGCGGCCCATGAGTCGGTCGCGGGGCGCGGTGAACGTGCCGGCGAACGACCCGTAGTCGTTGGTGCGCGCCTTGTGCCGGGCGATCTCCTTCCCGTTCACGTCGTTGAAGATCACCTCGACGTCGCGATTCGGCACGGCGGCGTAGTCGTCGGCGGCGTGGTTGAACCGGACGACGATGCCCTTGAAGTGGATCGGCTGGCCCGGGCGGTAGAGGGCGCGGTCGGTGAAGTAGATGGTGTGTTCGCCGGCGTGCTCGCCGTTGCCGCCGCGGTAGCTGTAGAGGTCGTTGGCGCTGGAAAGCCCCTGCTCGCCGCTGGCGATCACGACCATGTGCGTGCGGTTGTCGGTCGGCGGGAGCGTGTACAGCCCGTTCTTGTCGGTGGTGACCGCCGGGCCGACGTTCCAGCCGCCGTTGTTGTTCCGCAGCCACGCCTGCACCTTCGCCCCTTCGACCGGCGCGCCGGAGCGGTTGTCGAGCACCATCCCGCCCGACTCGCCCTTGCGGTAGTCCTGCCGGCTGACGTGCGCCAGCGTCGATATCCAAATGTCGGTGTAATTGACCTGGTTGTTGCCCGCGCCGAAGTACTCGGCGTGACTGACGAGCAGGTAGTAGAACCCCGGCTTCAGCCCGGCGGGCGCGGGGATGACTTCGGTCCGCGGCTTGTAGTCCGGGGTGGCCGGTAGGTCGTGACTGAATTCGAGTGCCGGCTTCTTGCCGACGATAGCAATCCCCTCGTTGTGTTCGAGGTGTTCGGGCCGCCACCGGGCCGCCTTCAACCGCTCGGTGTAGTCCGCGGCGACGAAGCGGAAGTAGGCTTTCGTCACATTCTTGTAGGTCAGCTTGATGTCCGGCAGCGGGTCGGCCCAGACGCGCTCGGTGGTCGCCGACGTCGATTTGCTCTCGATTTGACCGACGAGGTTGAAGCAGAGCTTGCCCCCGGCGCTCTCGGGGAACGCCTTTGACCCCGCGAGGGCGATTTCCCGCGCCTTCACGAGGTCGCCTTCGCCTTGCACGACCCCGGCGAGGTGGTATTGCGCCATCGCGTACAACTCGTGCTCGGCGTTGGCTTTGGCGAACGCTTCGAGTGCTGCCTTATAGCGCGCGGTCTTCGACCCGCCGACGGCCGCGTTCCAGCCGAACCGCAACCGGTGCAGGTCGGCGTCGAGGAACGCGGAGCGGTCCTTGTCGTCCTTGTGGAAGTCGAGCAGTTTCTTGTAAATGCCGATCGCCTTGACGGTTTTGTTCCCGGCGTCGGTCGTCTTGACGTCCCACGCCAGGAACTTCTCGGCCGAGTCGAAGACGGGCGAGTCGCTCGGCAGTTCGAAGGCGTCTTGCGGCTTGGCTGCGGCCTGCTCGGCGGACGCGTAGAAGCTGAGCGCCTCGAAGCAGAGCACGTCGAACACGGTCGGCCGGTACTTGTCGTCGATGCTGCCTTTGGGCAGGATCAGATCGTACTTGGCGACCGGCGTCGCTTTCAGTTCCTTTTCGGCCGCGAGCGCTCTGTCGAACGTCTTGTCGATCTCCGCGAAGATGCGGGGCAAATCCCACGTCTGAATGTCGTTCCCGGGCGCGGTGCCGGTCGCAGTACGTTGCATGAACCGCCACCGGTTCTGCTGGAAGTAGTTCCAGTACCAGTGTGCGAGCACCGCGTTCATCACCGGGTGCATTTCGGCCGGGGCGGTGGCGATGGCCGCCTGCATCCGCGTGATCTTCTCCTCCGGCTTGTTGCCCTCGATCACGCCCTCCAGCGAAATCTTCCTGGCGATCGCCTTGATCGCCTCGGGGTAGTTCTTGTCCTTCAGCGCCCCCTCGATGATCGGGTTGAGTTGCTCGATGGCGGTTTTAGGCAGCCCTTTGTTGACCGCCTCGTCCACTCTCTTCCACTGTTCTTCGCGCGGCGGCTGCGCGCGGCTCGTGGAGGCGACCATGAGCGCGACTCCGGCCGCGACGAGTGCGGCGGCGAGCGCGAGGGCGGCGACGCGGTGCGACGGCTTCATGAGCGGAACCCCGGTTGGGAGAGGCGACTTCCAGACGCGATTATCTATCAGACGAGCGAGGCCGCAATCCGGATTGCGCGCGGCGAAACCCACCCCCAACCCCCTCCCTGATGGGAGGGGGCTTCAGACCTTCACACTTCGCAGACGTCGGCCCTGTGTCGAGGCGCGAAAAGCCCCCTCCCTGAAGGGAGGGGGTTGGGGGTGGGTTGTTCGCCTTGACGGAATGCGCGCACCTGTCGAGAATGCACTGAAGACCCTGCGACCCGCACAACCCGCCCCGTTCGGCCGCGCGGAGTGACCCCGCGGGCCGTCCCTGTTGACACACGGAAGAGCAACATGACACCCTTTCGTCGCTCGTTCGCGCCGCTTCTGTTCGCCGGGCCGGTTGCGGCGCTGGCCCTCTTGGCGGTTGGCTGTGGCGGCGACGAAGTGGTGAAGTACAACGTGCCGAAATCGACCGAGAGCGGCCGCGGGGCGCCGCCCGGCGACCCGCACGCGGGCGTTCCCGGCGCGCCCGGCGGCCCGCCCGCCCCAGGCGCGCCGGCGGCCGGCGGCAGCTACCGCATCCTCGGGGCGATGTACCCCGGCGGCGACCCGAGCACCTACTGGTACTTCAAGTTCGCCGGCCCGGCCGACCAGATCGGCGCCCAGGAGGCCAACTTCGACGCGCTGGCGAAGTCGGTCAAGTTCGTCGGCGGCCCGCGGGCGCTGCCGGCGTTCGACCTGCCGGCCGGGTGGGAGCGGACCGGCCCCCGCGATCTCGGCGTGATGCGGTTCGACGAGGTGCTGAAGGTCGGCACGGTCGAATGCACGATCAGCACCGCCGGCGGCGGCGGGCAGAGCAACATCGCCCGCTGGGCGGACCAAGTGGGCGCGCCGCCGGGCGGCACCAGCGAGTTCGACGCCAACGGCGTGAAGGCCACCCGGGTCGATCTCCGCGGGCCGAAGAACCCCGTTCGCATGGGCGGCCCGCCGCCGTTCGCCGGCAAGCGGCCGTAACCCACTCTCCCCGCACCCGCGGCTGAATCCTCGAGGACTGCGCGATGAGCACGAACGCACCGCACACGCCGGGCGAGTTCGGAGAGCCGCCGGCCCCCGCGCCCGCCACCGGGCGCGGCCCGGCCTACTACGCGTGGCGCGCGGTCAAAGCGCTCGCCTCACTGCAACTCACCGTCGCGCTGTTCGGGCTGGGCATCCTGCTCATCTTCTTCGGCACCCTCGCGCAGCTCGACTACGGCATCTGGACCGTCGTCGATAAGTACTTCTGGTCGTGGGTGGTGGACGTCCCGTTCAACCTGTTCTCCAAGTTCCTGGCGGTGTTCTGGAAGGAGCAGTTCGAGGGCGCGGCGTGGAAGGGGGCGTTCCCGTTCCCGGCTGGCAAACTGCTCGGCGGGCTGATGCTGGCGAACTTGCTGGCGGCGCACGCCATCCGGTTCCGGCTCACCTGGAAGCGGGCCGGGGTGTTCCTCATCCACGGCGGCCTCATCCTGCTGTTCGTCGGCGAGTTCGTCACCCGCGAGTACGCGGTCGAGCAGCGGATGACCATCGACGAGGGCCAGGCGGTCAACTTCACCGAGGACTCGCGGTTCGTCGAACTCACGCTGGTGGACAAGTCGTCCGACCCGCAGCAGGACGTGGTGTCGGTGGTGCCGCAGAGCCTGCTGAAGGACGCCAAGGGCCGCATCTCGCACCCGGACCTGCCGGCCGACGTGGAGGTGGTCGAGTTCATGGTGAACTCGCGGCTGGAGAAGCCGCGGCCGGGCGTGACCGGGCCGGCCGACCGCGGGATGGGGAAGTTCGCCGTCGCGGTCCGGCAGAACGAGGTGTCCGGCGTCGATCCGAACCAGAAGGTCGATATGCCGGCGGCCTACGTCAAGCTCTACAAGAAGGGCACCGACGAGTCGCTGGGCACGTTCCTGGCGTCGCTCATGGGCGGGATGCGGTTCGGTCCGGACGAGGTCGATATCGACGGCAAGAAGGTCGAGCTGTCGCTGCGGTTCCGCCGGTACTACAAGCCGTACAGCATCGTGCTCGACAAGTTCCGGTTCGACCGCTACACGGGCACCGAGAAGGCCCGGAACTACAGCAGCGACGTGCGGGTGTTCGTGCCCGGCGACCCGACCCCGGTGGTGCAGCAGCGGATCGCCATGAACGAGCCGCTCCGCTACGCCGGCGAGACGTTCTACCAGAGCAGCTTCGACGAGAAGACCGAGAAGACGACCATCCTGCAGGTGGTGAAGAACCCCGGGTGGCTGCTGCCGTACGCGTCGTGCGCGGTCGTCAGCTTCGGGCTGATCCTGCACTTCATGATTTACCTCGTGCAGTTCCTCCGCCGCGGCGCGGCCCCGCGCCCCTCACTCGCAGACGCGACACCTGCCGACGGGTCCGTGATCGCGCCGCGCGCGCCGGCCGCGGTGCGGTACTTCCCGTGGGCGGTGCTGGGCGTGCTGGCGGTGTACCTGCTGAGCGTGGCCGGGCGGATGAACCCGCCGACGCAGCCGGTCGATCTCGACGCGTTCGGGCGGATGGTGGTGATGGAGGGCGGCCGCGCCAAGCCGCTCGACACCGCCGCCCGCACCCACCTGCGGGCGATCAGCGGCCGCGAGGAGGTCATCCACAACGGGCAGAAGGTTCCGGCCCTCCAGTGGTACCTGGAGCTGATCGCCGGCGGCAGCCCGTCGTCGCCCGGGCCGGTGTGGAGCTACGAGTTCGTCCGCATCGACAACGAGATGGTGCTCGCCGCGCTGGAACTCAAGCCGCGCGAGGGGCTGCGGTACACGCTGAAGGAACTCGGGCCGAAGTTCGAGACGATCCAGCAGAGGGCCGAGGCGTTCGAGCGGGCCAAGAACGAGGGGCGGAAGCCCGGCACCGACGAGGGCAAGTTCCTCGAACTCCGCGACCGGCTGGGCAAGGTCATGCAACTGGCCGCGACCGGGGCGCGCCCGGTGTACTCCGGGCCGCTGCTGCTGCCCCCGTACGGCGGCAAGGACTGGGAGTCGCTGGGCCGGTTCCGCGAGCAGGCCCGGGCCGACGCCGGCCTGGTCGCGATGGCCGAGTCCAAGAAGCGATTGGACGCGTCCGGGCGGCTCGACAACCTCACCCGCGAGGACGAACAGGCGCTGGTCAGCCGCGTCATGGGCGTCGAACTCGACAAGGCCGACCCCAAGAAGCGTTCGGAACTAATCAAAGAGGCCGTGGAGGCCCTCCGCGTCGACCCGGCGGCGATCAGCAAGACGCAGCGGCTGGACTGGCTGATGGCGGCCAACGCGGTGCTGTCCGACGCCGACCGGGCGGCGGTGGCCGACGCGCTCCAGAAGGCGCTGGAGGCGGAACTCGCCAAGCGGCCGGCGGCCGCGACGTGGGAGAAGCTGATCAACGCCTTCCGCGACAAGAAGGCGGCCGAGTTCAGCGCCGCGGTCGCCGAGTACCGCACCGCCCACACCGCCGACGTGCCCGACCGCAACGAGCCGAAGAACCTGATGGAGCGGCTCGTGTACGCGCCGTTCAACACGCTCGGGCGGAACAAGACCGAGGTGACGTACAACCGGTTCGCCCCGTTCTACCTGTGCAGCGGGCTGTACGCGATCGCGCTGGTGCTGACGCTGGTCGGGTTCACCCAGCAGGCGGCCGGGCGGCCGGACTGGGCCGTCGCGCTCCGCCGCGCCGCCGGGCTGGCGCTGCTGCTGACGCTCGCCGTCCACACGGTCGCGCTCCTGGCCCGCATGTACCTGATGGAGCGGGCCGGGGTGTTCGTCACCAACCTGTATTCGTCGGCGGTGTTCATCGGCTGGGGCGGGGTGCTGCTCGGGCTGGCGATCGAGTCGGTGTTCAAGCTCGGCGTCGGGAACCTGCTGGCGGCCATCCTCGGCCTTGCCACCTCGATCGTCGGCCACAACCTCGCCATCGGCGACGACACGATGGAGATGATGCAGGCGGTGCTCGACACCAACTTCTGGCTGGCGACGCACGTCACCACGATCACGCTCGGGTACACCGCGACGTTCGTCGCCGGGTTCCTCGGCGCGCTGTACGTGGTGCAGATGCTGGCCGCGGTGGTGCGGGACTCGTTCCAGAGCACCGGGGAGCCGACGGTCGGCGAACTGCTGGCGTTCGGCGCCGCCGCGACCGGGTCGGTCGCCATCCCGCTGTTCATGCTGTGGTTCCTGACGTCGGCACTGGACAAGTTCGAGGTTTTGCCGTCGTTCCTGCTGTGGACGCTGTTCGGCGTCACATTCGTGGTCGGGCTGCTGTACGCGATCGGGCTGATGCTCATGAAAGTGGGCGTCGAGACGACCGACGCGCAGGGCCGGCCGCTGCCCGGCCAACTCCCGGGGCTGGCGAAGCCGCTGGCGGCGATGGCGCTGACCACGGAGCGGAGCAAGACGTTCGGCCAGATGGTGTACGGCGTGGTGTGCTTCGCGACGCTCCTGAGCTTCGTCGGCACGGTGCTGGGCGGTATCTGGGCGGACCAGTCGTGGGGCCGGTTCTGGGGGTGGGACCCGAAGGAGAACGGCGCGGTGCTGATCGTGCTGTGGAACTCCCTGATCCTGCACGCCCGGTGGGCCGGGCTGATCAAGGACCGCGGCATGGCGGTGCTGGCGATCTTCGGCAACGTCATCACCGCGTGGAGCTGGTTCGGCACCAACCAGCTCGGCATCGGGCTGCACGCGTACGGGTTCGACAGCCGCCTGGCCGACGGGTGCTTCAACTTCTGGGTCAGCCAGATGCTGATTCTGGGGCTGGGGCTTCTGCCGTCGCGGTTCTGGAAGGGCGCGACCCGCCCGGCAATGGTACTGACCGCCCGCACGCCGGTCGCGTCGGCGTCCGAGGCGACGCCGGCACCGGTCGTGAGCGCCGCGCCCGCCCCGGTCGCGACTGCACCCGTCAACGGGAACGGCAACGGCAACGGGCATCACAACGGCACGTCGAAGCGCGACAGGAAGCACGGCAAGCGCCGCTGACGTTGGCGTTCGGCAGTGAACCTTGAAGCCGCGGGCGGCCACTTGAGCCGCCCGCGGCTTCGTTGTTTCGTTCGTCAAATCTCACACATTCCCGCTTGCGGAACGCCCGGCGGCGCGCCATCGTAGACGCCCACCCGCGAGGTGCCCCGCCGTGCCCGACCCCACCCGCCGCGACGCGCTCGCCGCCGCCGCCCTCGCCGCCTCCCGCCGCCCCGCCCCCGGGCCGAAGGACTCGCGCGTCCGCGACGAGAACGCCAAGCCCGGCACCACCGACTGGCAACTCACCTACGTCAAGTTCGACGCGAAGGCGAAATACCGGCAGTCGCTCATCGAAGGGTATTGCACACACACCAGCGCGAAGGCCGGGGACGCGATCGGGTTCTGCGTCAGCACCGACCCGGCGACGCCGTTCACCATCGACGTGTACCGGCTCGGCTACTACGGCGGCACCGGCGGCCGACTGGTGAAGTCGTTCGGCCCGTTCGACGGCAAGCCGCAACCCACCCCGCCCGTGGGCGACAAACGACTTCGCGAGTGCCTGTGGACCCCGTGCGTCACATTCGAGTTGCCGCAGGACTGGCTGAGCGGGGTGTATCTGGCGAAACTGTCGGCCGTGAAACACCGCTACCAGAGCTACTGCATTTTCGTCGTCCGGGACGAGCGACCGGCGGATGTGGTGTTTCAGTGCAGCACGAACACGTGGCAGGCGTATAACAAGTGGCCGGACAGCCACTCGCTTTACGACAACGACCGCGAAGACAAGCGGCCGCTCGTGTCCGGCGTGCGGGTCAGCTTCGACCGGCCGTATGCCCGCTACCCGCAGGTCACGGACAATCCGCTCTCGCTCGGCTCGGGCGAGTTCCTGCTGTTCGAGTTCCCGTTCGCCTACTGGTTAGAGCAACACGGCTACGACGTCACGTATTGCACCAACGTGGACGTTCATGATTCACTCGAAACCGTGACGCGGGCGAAAGCATTCCTGTCCGTCGGACATGATGAGTACTGGAGCCGCCGGCAGTACGACTACTGCATGGAAGCGGTCAAGCGCGGGGTCAATTTCGGCTTCTTTTCAGGGAATTCGTGCTGTTTTGTGGTTCCGATGTTGGAAAGCGGCACGAAAGTTCCTGCCCGCATTATCGAGCGCGTAGGGCGGTACGGCGGCATCCGTCCGGGCGAGGAAAAGTGGATGGCCGACCTGCCCGAAGAGGCGCCGAACGAGTCCACCCTGATCGGCGCGCAGACCGTGACGCCGTTTAACGGCTCGGGCGACTGGATTTGCACGAAACCGGAACACTGGGTATTCACCGGGACGGGCATGAAGAAGGGCGACCGCATCCCCGGGTTGGTCGGGTGGGAGTTCCACGGCGACCCGGCACGGATCGCGGGTCTAGAGGTGGTCGCCGCCGGCCCGACGACCAACGGCGGCGGCGCGGACAGCCATTACGAGGCGACGATTTACCCGGGGCCGAAGGGCAACACGGTGTTCAACGCTTCGACAATATTCTGGTCTCAGGGGCTGAGTTCGCCACCGGGCCACTGGCTGCCGTTCGTCCACAACGGCCGCCCGCACGGCCCCGACGCGCGGGTGCAGCGGATCACCGCGAATCTGTTCGCCCGCTGGTGCGGCTGAACGCGGCTTCCCGGCGGCAGGGCGATTCGGCCGAATCCGGCATTCGCGCCGCAACGAACATTGGGTTTGGTGCGGACTTTCATGAGGCTTCCCATGCGCCCAATCGCCATAGCCCTGGTCGCGGTTATAGCCGTTTCCGCCGGAGTCGTCGCGTACCTGCTCGCCCCCTCCGCGGGGATATCCTTCCGGCCGATCTCGCCTGGCGAATACACCCCGCCGTCGCTCGAACAGATTCAAGCCAATCACAACGAACTCAAGATGGAGAGGGCGGAAAAGGCCGACGCGGGCGAGGTGCCGCTCCGGTTCACCGACAAGGACGGCAACCCGGTCGATCTGGCGTCGTACCGCGGCAAGAAGAACGTCGTGCTGGTCGTGGTCAAGGGGCTGCCGCAGCGGAACAATCCCGTTCCCGGGCGCGCGTTCTGTCCCGGGTGCCTCGCCCAGATCAACGCGCTGGTCGCCAACTACGGCGAGTTCCAGAAGCGGAACGCCGAGATCGTGCTGGTGTTCCCCGGGCCGAAGGACAGCCTGCCGCTGTTCCTCTCCGACGCCCGGGTGGACGGCAAAGACTCTAACCCACCGGTCCAGTTCCCGCTCGTCGCCGACACGGACTTGAGCGCGGTCAACAAGCTGGGTATCACCGGCGACCTGGCGCGGCCGGCGACGTACATCCTCGACACCGCCGGTAACGTGGTGTTCGCCTACGTCAGCGCCCCCAACACCAGCTTCGACCGGCCGTCGGTGAAGGCGCTGCTCGAGCGGCTGGATAAACTGAAGAAGGACGGGATGTGACGCCCGCACCGTTGGCCCTTCAGGGCGACCCCGTGACCCCGACGCGCATTATGGCCGAGCAATGGTGGTACATCAACGCCGCCGGGCTGATCGAAGGCCCGCTGCCCGTCGCCGAGCTGCGCGCCCGCGCCGCGAGCGGCGAACTCGCGCCGACCGACAGCGTCAGCTCCGACCACGCCACCTGGGTGCCGGCCAGCGCCGTGCCGGACCTGACGTTCCCGCCACGGCCGCGCCGCCCGATGATCGAGACCGTCGTCTCGCCCGGGATCGGCGGCACCCGCCAGACCGTCGAGACCACCCCGGCCCCGGTCGTCCCCACCCCGGCCGACGTCGCGGTCGAGGGGTACGACATCATCCAGACGCTCGGCGCCGGCGCGATGGGCGTGGTGTACAAGGCCCGGCAGCAGAAGCTGAACCGCGAGGTCGCGCTCAAGACGATGTACCTGCCCGAGGGGCCGGGCGGTGCGCACGCCGCCGACGCGGCCCGGGAGCGGTTCCGCAAGGAGGCCCAGGCGCTGGCCCAACTCCAGCACCCCAACATCGTCGCCGTGTACGACTACGGGATGTGCCAGCGGCCCGTCGGGCAGGCGTTCTTCGCCATGGAACTGCTCGACGGCGAGGACTTCGGCGCGAAACTGGACCGCGTCGGTAAGGTAGACGAGAAGACGGCCTGGCTGGTCGTCCGGCAGGCGGCCGCGGCGCTGGCCCACGCCCACACCCACGGGCTGGTTCACCGCGACGTGAAGCCGGCCAACCTGTTCCTCGTCCCGGTGCCGACCGGGGTGCGGGTGATCCCCCAGGAGGTCGGGTTCGTCAAGGTGACCGACTTCGGGCTGGCGATGAGTCAGTCCCTGGGTGAGTTGAGTCCGTCGAACAGCGCGGTCGTGGCCGGGACGCCGGCGTACATGGCCCCGGAGCAGTTCGACGGCAGCGTCGATCTGCGGGCCGACATCTACGGGCTGGGCGCGACGGTCTACCACGCGCTGACCGGCGAGCCGCCGTTCGACGGCCGGTCGCTGTGGGAAGTCGGGATGCGGAAGAAGGACGGCCCGCCGCCGCGGCTGTCGCCGGACGTGGCCTCGGCCGAGACGGCCGACCTGGTGGACGCGATGCTGGCCATCGACCCGGCGGTTCGGCCGCAGACCTACAACGAGTTGATCGACCGCATCGAAAAGCTGTCGTTCATGAAGCCGCCGGCGGAGGAGTGCGTGATCCCGGCGCGGGTGTTCGCGCCGCCCCCACCCCCGCCGCCGATGCCGGAGCCGAAGCCGCCCGGTGATGTCGTGCCCGCGCCGGTCGCGGTCACGCCCGCACCGGTCGCGGTTACGCCCCCGCCGCCGGAACCACTCGCAGAGACGTTGGTCGCCACGCCCACGCTCGCCGCGGCCCCACCCGCGCCGGACGTGTCGCACGTCACCTGGATTTACGGGCTGGCCGTCGCGGCGGCGGTGAGCGTGGCTTCGGTCGTCGCGGTGTGGCTGTTCCGCGGCCCGGCCGCGACGAACGTTGTGCTTCCGTCTACCGCGGCGTCGGCGGAGAAAGAGAAGGAGAAGGGGAAGCCGCGCGAGAAGGTCGATGGGCCGCCGCTGGGCCATCAGGTGTTGTTCGTGCCGGGTAAGCTCGGCCGGTGGAAGGGTGACGGCGGCGAGTGGGACATCGTCAAGGACAGCGAGGGCGTCGGCGCACTGACCGGCTTCGGCGGGGCGGTCCGGCCGTTCGACTTCGCGGTGCCGGCGCGGTTCCGAGTCGCGATCGCGCTGGACCCGACCGACGCGACCGAGGTCGATCTGGTGGTCGCTACCGGGGTGCCGCCGAGCCGGACCCGGTGGCTGATTCGGGTCGAGAAGGCGGCCAAGGGGGGTGGGACGGTGCGGTTCGGCAAGCAAGTCGGTAGCACGCCGTTCGAGCCGGAACCGGTGTCGGTCCCGCTGCCGGCCGAGTTGGGTCGCAAGAGCAGCTACCTGGAATTCGGCTACGAACGGGCCGACGGGCTGCTGGTCGCCCGGTTCGGCGGCACCGTCCTGGGTCGCGTTCCGGACGCAGCCCTCCAGACCACCGAACTCCGCATCCACACGACCGGTACCGTCCGCATCAACGAGGCCACGCTCACCGACCTCGGACCCAAGAACTGACGCCCCGGCCGCCGCGGGGCGAACCAAACTAGAACTCCGGCCGTCCCACAGTAGGATACGTTCGGTGCGGGTGCGGTCGAAGACGACCGGGCCGGCACCTTCAGGCGCGTAGGAAGGCCCCGGATGACGGTTCGCACGCGATTCGCACCCAGCCCGACCGGCTACCTGCACATCGGCGGCGTTCGGACGGCGCTGTTCAACTGGCTCTTCGCCCGCAAGCACGGCGGGCAGTTCATCCTCCGCATCGACGACACCGACCAGGGCCGCAACCAGCCCGAAGCCCTCCAGCCGATCCTCGACGGCTTCAAGTGGCTCGGTCTCGACTGGGACGAGGGGGCGGAAGTCGGCGGCCCGTACGGCCCGTACTACCAATCCGAGCGCCTCGACCGCTATCAGGCCGCCGTGCAACAACTGCTCGCCAAAGGGTTGGCGTACTGGGACTACGCGCGCCCGGAGGAGACGAAGGCGGAGATGGAGTTGGCCGACAAGGAGAAGCGGCCGCGGATCTACAGCCGCCGGTGGATGGCCGAGACGGCCGCCGACCGCGCCCGCTTCGAGGGCGAGGGCCGCACGGGGTCGGTGAAGATCAAGATGCCGCGTGACGGCGTGTGCAAGTTCCACGATCACGTCCGCGGCGACGTGGAGGTGCAGTGGGCCGGCGAGCAGGACATCGTGATTCAGCGGTCCGACGGGACGGTGACGTACAACCTCGCGAGCGTGGTCGATGACTTCGACATGAAGATCACGCACGTGATCCGGGCGGAGGAGCATCTCTCCAACACGCCGCGACAGATCTTCATGCTGGAGGGGCTTGGTTACCCGCGCCCGGAGTACGCGCACGTCCCGTTCGTGGCCGAACCGGGCAGTAAGAACAAGCTCAGCAAGCGGAAGATCGCTCAATACCTGAAGAACCCCGATTTTAAGAAGGTATACGAGCACGGCGCAAACGTTGATGCTCCATTGCTTGGCCTCGCACTTGCCTCACAAGTTAAAGCCGGCGCAACCACAATACGGAAGACATCCCAAGCCGATTCCGAGGTCACTGAACGTCTTGTTAAGATTCTTGTAACGAACCTGCCTGAAGCGCTCGTTCGTAGTGGGATTGACTTACCTACAGGCGTGAAAGGCACCGAATCTCAAGAGCAGTTTACTAAGCTCCAAACAGCGATCATTCAAGACTACTTAGAGCATCCGGAATTTCTGGACACTTTTGAGCATGGTAGGAGGATACTCGGACTGACTGGCGCGGTGCGAAAGCCAGAGGTTTTCAATCCCGTCATCATCGACTTCTACAAGCAGGTCGGGTACCTGCCCGCGGCGCTGCTGAACTATCTCGTGCTCCTCGGCTGGGCGACCGAGGACAACCGCGAGGAGTTCACCCTTGCGGAGATGGTCCGTGAGTTCTCGCTGGAGCGCGTGGTGAAGAACCCGGCGAGCCTTGACGTGAAGAAGCTATTCGCGTTCCAGGGCCGGTACATGCAGGCGCTGCCGGTCGCAGAGAAGGTCGAGATGGCGCTGCCGTTCCTCACACGCGCCGGGTTGCCGGCCGACCGCGACTTCGTCACGCGCGTAATCGAGGCCGCGGGGCCGCGCATGACCGTCGCCGGCGACATCCTCGAATACGACTACCTCTTCCTGCCGGACGAGAGCGTCGATTTCGACCCGGCGGTCGCGACCAAGAACCTCGCCGCGGCGTTCAAGGGCGCGCCGGCCGTGCCGCCGCTCGCGGACGTGCTCACGAAGCTGCGGGCCGTCGTCGCGGGGGCGGAGCCGTTCACCCACGACACCCTGAAGGCCGCGACCGAGGCGCTCGCGACGGCCGACGGCGCGAAGGCCGGGCCGCTCAGCCAGGTGCTGCGGGTCGCCGCGACCGGCCGCGAGGTCGGGTTCAGCGCCTACGACACCCTCGCGGTGCTGGGCCGCGATCGGTGCCTCGCCCGCATCGACCGGGCGCTCGCCAAACTCTCCTGACGCCGCTCACGTTCACCGAATCACAGCTCGACGGAACCATCATGGGTAAGGCCAGCGACAGCGACGCGAAGACGCCCGACACGCCAGCGGGCGGCAACTTCATCGACGACATCATCGCCGAGCACAACGCGAACGGCCGGTTCGGCGGGAAGGTCCACACCCGCTTCCCGCCGGAGCCGAACGGCTACCTGCACATCGGCCACGCCAAGTCGATCTGCCTCAACTACGGCCTCGCGGTCAAGTACGGCGGCAAGTTCAACCTCCGCTACGACGACACCAACCCGACCACCGAGGAGCAGGAGTACGTCGATAGCATCCGCGACGACGTCCGGTGGCTCGGGGCCGACTGGGAGGGCCGCGAGTTCTACGCGTCGGATTACTTCGACCAACTCTATGAGTGGGCCGAGAAGCTCATTACAGAGGGCAAGGCGTACGTCGATGACCTGCCGCCCGAGAAGATGGCCGAGTACCGCGGCGACATCAAAGGCGGCAAGGAAAGCCCGTACCGCAACCGCTCCGTCGAGGAGAACCTCGACCTGTTCCGGCGGATGAAGGCGGGCGAGTTCCCCGAGGGGAAGTGTACCCTGCGGGCGAAGATCGACATGAGCCACCCGAACTTCCACCTGCGCGATCCGATCATGTACCGGATCATGCACGCGAAGCACCACCGCACCGGCGACAAGTGGTGCATCTACCCGATGTACGACTACGCGCACGGCGAGTCGGACTCGATCGAGGGCATCACGCACTCCATCTGCACCCTCGAGTTCGAGATTCACCGGCCGCTGTACGAGTGGTACGTGCAGGCGCTGGGCATCTACGCCCCGCAGCAGATCGAGTTCGCCCGGCTGAACCTCACCTACACCGTGCTGAGCAAGCGGAAGCTCATCCAACTGGTGCAGGAGAAGCACGTCAGCGGGTGGGACGACCCGCGGATGCCGACCATCAGCGGCGTCCGCCGCCGCGGGTACACCCCGGAGGCGATGCGCAAGTTCTGCGAGCGGATCGGCGTGTCGAAGTACAACGGCGTGATCGACGTGTCGTGGCTCGAAGACGCCCTCCGCGAAGACCTCAACAAGAAGGCGCCGCGGGTGATGGGCGTGCTGCGCCCGCTGAAGGTGGTGATCGAGAACTACCCGGACGGGCAGACCGAGCAGATGGAGGCGGTCAACAACCCGGAGGACGCGGCGGCCGGGACGCGGTCCGTGCCGTTCTCCAAAGTGCTATACATCGAGCAGGACGACTTCCGCGAGGCCCCGTCGAAGGACTTCTTCCGGCTGGCCCCCGGGCGCGAGGTGCGGCTGCGGTACGCGTACTTCGTCACCTGCACCGGGGTGGTGAAGGACGACGCCGGCAACGTGACCGAGGTGCGTTGCACCTACGACCCGGCCACCCGCGGCGGCGACTCGCCCGACGGCCGCAAGGTGAAGGGGACGATCCACTGGGTGGACGCCGGGAGCGCGATCGACGCCGAGGTGCGGTTGTACGACCACCTGTTCGCCAAGCCGAACCCGGACGACGCGCCCGAGGGGCAGACGTTCCTCGCCAACCTCAACCCGAAGTCGCTGGAGGTGGTGACCGGGTGCAAGCTGGAGCCGTCGGTCGCCGGGTCGGCGGTCGGCACGACATACCAGTTCGAGCGCCTGGGCTACTTCTGCGTGGACAAGGACTCGGCCCCGGGGAAGCTGGTGTTCGACCGGGCCGTGACGCTGCGCGACACGTGGGCGAAAATCGAGAAGAAGGGGAAGTGACGCCACGCCGGGCGGCGTGACGGCCGCCGGGCGAAACGCGGTGCCTGGCGGCTACTTCTTCGGCTCGATCAGCTTGTCGTTGAGCTTAACTTCGCACTTCGGCAACGCCGCGGCGAACTTCCTGGTGCCCTCTTCGGTCACCTGCACCCTCCCGAGGTGCAAGAGCGTCAGCCCCGACATCGCTTTCAGGTGTTCGAGGCCCGCATCCGTCACATTTACTCCCGTGAGATGAAGCTGATACACGTTTTTGCAGTTGGCGAGCTCCTTCATCTCGTTATCGCCGGTCGGAATGGTCCAGAAGCTGAGCCGCCATAGCTTCGGCTTGGTTGCGAGCAGTCTAACGAGAGCGGCATCGACTGGGGCGTGCGCGACGACCAACGACTCCAGGTCGAGAGTGGTGAGGACATCCAGCCCGCGCGCGGCCACCTTCGTGTTGCCTGAGAAATCCAGACCGACTATCGAGAGGCGCGGTAGTTCGCGGACAAAGCGGGCGAGCAGTTCGTCGTCCACGTCCTTCGCGAGCAGAGTCAAATCGGTCAACTTCGGAAATCGCCTGAGCGTGTCCAGAACGGCCGGCGTCAGCTCGTGCGCGAGGTTCAGCCCGACCAGCGTATCGGCGAGTGGCAAACGCGACAGTCGGCCGATCTGGCCCTCCGACAGATAAAGCGCGTAGTGGCTGTCAATCAAACGGAGTGAGCCGAGACGAGCGACTGCGGGGAAGAACACGTCAGTTACCACCGCGTCCAGAATTCGGCGATCGATTGCCGCAACGGCCGTCACCACAAATGCTTCGGCTGGCAGTTTCTCACCTCGCGGAACCTCGATTTTCTTTCCCGACGCGAGCTCCAGCTTCAGTTGAAAGTGCGGGTTCAGCATCTCCGCGGCGGCCCGCTCGACTTCGGCGTCCGGCTTCGGCTGGACCAGCCCGCCGGCCCACTCGATCTGGCAGCGCGGCAGCGCCTTCGCCAGCCCCTTCACCCCGGTCTCGGTCACCGCCGTCTTCGTCAGCCCGACGTACCGCAGCCGGTGCAGTTCTTCGAGGTGCTTCAGCCCGGCGTCGGTCGCCTGCGTCGCGTCGAGGTTCAGGCTCTCCAGCCGCGCGCACGCGGCCAGGTTCTTCACGTCCGCGTCGGCGAACGGGCTGCCCCACACGCTCAGTCGCACCAGGTCGCGCGCCCCGCCGGCCAGTTTCACGTACTCCGCGGCCGCCGGCGCGCCGGCCAGCGTCACGTCGCGCAGCGGCAGCTTCGCCAGCGCCGCCGCCCCGCGGGCGGTCACCTTGCCGGACGCCCCGAGGTTCTCCAGCGACAGCCCGGTCAGCCCGGGCAACTCCGCCAGCCGCTCCAGCAGCGCGTCGTCGGCCGCGGCCGCGTTGCACAGCACCGCGGCCAGCCGCGGGAACCGCTTGAGCGCGTCGATCGCCGGGCCGGACAGCTCGAACCCGAGGCCCAGGGACCACAGCGACTGCGCCACCGGCAGCGCCGCGAGCCGGGCCAGGTGCCCGTCGGTCGGCTTCAGCACCCACGGCAGCGAGCCGATGTCGCCGACCGCCCGCAGGTCGGCCAGGGCCGGCAGGAGGGTGTCGTCGGCGAAGCGGTCGGTCAGCTGGTTCGGCGGCAGGTAGACGCGGGCGACGGTGAACGGCCCGTCGGGCAGCTTATCGCCTTTCAGGACGGTCTGCGACCGCCCGCCGGGCAGTCGGAGTGTCAGTTCGGCGTGCGGGTTCAGCTTCTCGGCCCCGCGGCGGTTGGCGGCGACGTCGCCCTCGTTGGCGGCCGCCCACCGCCCCCCGACGATCTTGCCGTGGTGGTTGTTGCCCGACGAGTCGGTGAGCGCGTCGCCGCCGTCATGGTCGCACAGGTAGAGGGCGAGCGTGTCGGCGTCCGACGACAGCCGAAGGTGCGGGGCGAAGTCGGCGGCGTACCGGGCCGACTTCGACACCCGCACGCCGGTCACGGTGCCGGAAAAGTGTTCGCCCAGCGGCAGGTTGTCCTTGTGCGGGTTGGCGCCGAGCATGAGGGACAGCGGCGACGGCTTGAACGCGCCCGGGGTGTCCACGGTCGCCGTCAGCTTGCCGTCCACGAACAGCCGGAGTTGACGGCGGTCGTACACCAGCGCGACGTGCGTGAGCGCCGGCTTGGGCCGGACCGCCGCCTCCGCGATGCGGTACCGACCGTCGGCGAAGGCGAGCGCGCTGTACTCCCACGTGTCCGGCTCGCGCCCCGGGCGGAGGAACAGGCCGACGCCGGCCGACTCGACGTCGCCGAGCAGGCACTGGAACCGGCCCGGGAGCGGCATCTCCGGGGCGAGCCACAGTTCCAGCGTGAGCGGGTGCGACCCGTCGTACTTGAGCGTCGGGAATGTGACGTAAGAGGACGTGCCGTCGAACTCCAAGCCGTACCCGAGGACACTCCGCGGCTCAATCGTCCCGCCGTCCCAGAAGATCCGGCACCGCGGCAGCGCGGCCGTCAGCTTCTCGACCCCGGCTTTGGTAACCTTCGTGGCCTTGAGTGTGAGGCTCCGCAGGCCGTGCATCGCCGCGAGGTGCTCGACAGCGTCGTCGTTCACGCAGCCCAAGCCGGCCAAATCGAGCGTCGTGATTGCGGACTCGCGGAGCGCGGCCAGCGCCGCCGGCGGGAACTCGGTGCCGTGCATGCCCAGCCACCGCAACTGGGGGAGTGCGGCGAGTTGCTTCAGCCCGTTCTCTGTGACTCCATACAGATGCACGAAAGCAAAGGACCGCAGTTCGGGCATTTCCCTCAGGTGAACGAACGCGGATTCGGGCAACTGCGAGGTGTAAAGCTCCAGCCCGATTACACCCCGCGGCGCCGCGATTCTGACGAGGTCGCGGAACTGCGCGTCGGTCAACGGCCCCCCGGTGACGATCGACCCACCGAACGTCGATTTCCAGCCCTCTCGTGGGAACGTTTTGAATGCCGCGGTGGCTGCCGCGAAATTCATCGGCTTCTGCTCCGACCCGAAGACCATCTGGCAGACCCGCTCACCGTCCTTCAGTTCGTCGGCGGTCTTCAGCGGGCGGCCGCGCTCCATTCCAGCTTGCTCCACGCTGACCCCGACGCCGGCCTTTAGCAGTTCGGCGACGCTCGCCCGCAGCACCTCGTCCAGCGGCTTCGGGGCGATCTTCTGATCCGCCCCCCACACGATCTCGCACAGCGGCAGCTTCGCGCTCAGTTCCTTTACCCCGGCGTCGGTGACGCGGGTGTCGGCCAAGTTGAGGCGCCGCAGCCCCGGGCACTCCGCCAGGTGCTTCAACCCGGCGTCGGTGATCCGCTCCTTTTTGTTGTTCAGGCTGATGACCCGCAGCGACGGGAAGTCCTGGAGCACCGCCAAGTCGGCGTCGGCGAAGGACGTTTCGGCGAGGTCGAGCTGGGCGACCGCCGGGAGGGCGGCCAGACGCTTCAGCCCGGCCGCGGTCACCTTCGTGCTGATCAGGTGCAGGTCGCTCAGCCGGCGGAACCCGAGCAGCGTCTCGACGCCCGCGTCGGTGATCGTACCGGGTTGCAGGTACGTGAGGTTCGTCAGCTTCGACAGCTTGGCGAGGCCGGCGTCGGTCACCCCGGTGTACATCAGCCACAGGTGCGTCAGGCTGGTCATGTCGGCGAGGTGGGCCATCCCGGCGTCGGTGACCGGGCAGTAGTGCAGGCTGATGTTGGTCAGCTTCAGCCCGCGGAGGTGGGCGAGGTCGGGGTCGGTCACCTTCGTCTGCGGCAGGTTGAGGGAGGTGAGCGCGGGCAGCCTAGCGACCGCCGCCAGGGACGCGCCGGCGACCGGCGATTCGGACAGGCTGAGGTGGTTGATGCCGGCGAAGCACGGCAGCCCGAGCAGTCGGCCGACGATCGGGTCGGTGAACGTGGCGTGTTGCAGGTGCAACCCCCGCCGCACCGGCGGCGCGGCGGCCAGCCGCTCGGCCAGGTCGTTCGCTGCCGGGACGCCGATGAACATCAGGTCGGCCACGGCGAACGGCTCGTCCGGCAGCTTGCCGCCGGGCGGAACGGGCACCTCCTTCGGGCCGACATACAGGCACAGCCGGCCGCCGTTGGCGAGCACCCACTCCAGCGCCGCCCGGTTCTCGGCGGTCAGTTCCGGGACGGCCGGCGCGGGTGGGTTCGGGGCCGGCGGTTCGGGCGGATTCGGCTTCGGCGGCTTCGGCGGTGCGGAGGTGCCGCCGGGAACGGGCTTCGGCGGCTCCGGCCCCGCCTCGGCGATCGGCTTTTGCCGCGCCGGCATCGCCACCCACGCGCCGGCCGCGACCGCGAGCAGCACGGCCAACCCCACCGCCGGCCACACCCACCGCGGCATGCCGACCGGCTTCGGCCGCGCCGGCGGCTCGTCGTACTCGGTTTCGTCTTCTTCCGGTTCGTCGGCGTCCGGCGCGTCGGTCAGTTCCGCCCACGGGTCGGTCCCGACCGGCACCGCGACGGCGGTCGGCAGCGGAACCGCCCGCGACGTGCTCAGCCCGGCCTCGAACGCCTCCAGTTCGGCCGCCACCGCCGCCGCGCCGGCCGGCCGCTCGGCCGGGGCCTTCGACATCAGCCGCCAGATCAGCTCGGACACCGGCACCGGCACGTCCGGGGCCGCCTGGTGGGCCGCCGGCGGGTACTGCTCGGCCACCGCGAACAGCACCGCCAGCGTGTTCGGGCCGGCGAACGGCTTCCTCCCGGTCGCCATCTCGTACAGCACCACCCCCAGGCTGAACAGGTCGGAGCGGCTGTCCACCGCCTCGCCCTTGGCCTGCTCGGGGGACATGTACGCCGGGGTGCCCAGGATCGCCCCGCGGCCGGTCAGTTGCTCGTCGTCGCCGGCCGCCGCAGTCTCGGCGCGGGCTAGGCCGAAATCCAGAATCCGCACCCGCCGTTTCGGGCCGTCGAGCCAGACGTTGGCCGGCTTGATGTCGCGGTGGATCAGCCCCTTGTCGTGCGACGCGGCCAGCCCCTCGGCCACCTCGCGGCCGATGCGGACGACTTCGGCCACCGGCGGCCGCGGGTTCTGCTTCAGCGCCTGGGCGAGCGTCTGCCCCCTGAGCAGCGGCATGGCGAGGAACGGGACGCCGTTGGCCTCGCCGACCTGGTGGATGACGGCGACGTGCTCGTGCTCGACGGCCGCCTGGGCGCGGGCCTCGCGCAGGAACCGGGCGACGGCGCGGGGGTCGGCGGCCACGTCCGGGAGCATCACCTTGAGCGCCACCTGCCGCCGCAGGACGGTGTCCTCGGCCCGGAACACGACGCCCATCCCGCCGCGGCCGAGTTCGGCCAGGACGCGATATGCGCCGAGCCGGCCCATCTCGTCGGGCGCGTGCGGCGGGGACAGGAAGCGGTGCGGCCCCGGGGCGGGGCCGGGGCGCGGGTTGGTGTCGCCGCCGGTCCCGCTCGCGGTGGGCGGCGGGGCGACGGCGTCGGTGGTCGGGTCCGGCGGGGGTGGGGGCATGCGGCGCGGCTCCGGCACGCGAACGATGACCCCTCCGTTGTACCGCCGCGCCGTGTGCCGCACAAGCGACGGCTACAGGTTCACCTTGGCGTGAACCGCGGGGTCATGGCCGACGTCGGGCCGCTCCCCGGTCACCAGCGCTTTACCGGCCTCGATCAGGTACTTCAGCCCGCTCGCGCCGCTGTTGTCCCAGTACTCGCCGGCGGCCCCGTCCACCCGCAGCAGGGCGGCGGCGGGGTCGTCCGGCCCGCCGGGGAACCACACCTTCCACTCGGCCTTCCACAGCCGGGCCAGCTTCTCGCGGTCGTCCACGAGCGATGCGGTGCCGCTGAGCGACACGAACTTCGCCTTCGATTGCATGACGACGGCCGCGTGCCCGTCGCGGGCCAGCTCGTCCACCTTCGCCGAGTGGCGGTCGGTGGCGAACCACAGGGTGCCGCCCGGCTCGGCCGCGGCCAGCGCCATCGGCCGGCCGCGGAGCTGGCCATCGGCCGCGCGGGTCACCAGCATCGCCACGCCGAACTCTTCGAGCAGCTCGTGGAACTTGGTATCGGGGTTGGTCATGGTCGCCTCGGTAAGCGGGGTCTGCGAACGCCGATCACTCGTGCTGACTTCGCAACTTTCGGGCCGCGCACGGGCCGGTTGCGAAGTCGTTTGTCGGTCGCGTACAATCGCCGGCGACTCCCTAACCCTTCTCCGGCAGAAACCCATGACCCGCGACCCGCTCGCGCACCCCGACCGCCGCACGGTCCTGAAAATTGCCCCGGTCGCCCTCGCGGGCGGCCTCGGCCGTGCCGCCGCGGCGCCGGTCGGGGCGAAACTCGAGCCGAAACCGGCCGTACTGGAGAAACTCGCCGCGCTGAAGCCGAACCACGCGGTGCTGCTCGGCAAGGCCGACGTGATCGGCGAGTTCAACGACACCGCGAAAAAGTACGAGCTTCACAAGACGGGACCGAAGGGCCGCGACTTCACGATCAAGATGTGTTGGGCGCCGGACCGGCAGCGGGCGCTGTTCTGCGGGGCCAACCACGCCGTCCCGCACCGGCTCAACGACGTGTGGGAGTTCGACCTGCCGTCGCTCACCTGGGCCATGCTCTACGCCCCGGACCTGCCCCGCGGGTACGGCGACCTCGGCAAGGACACGTCCGACTGCGAGTTCCGGGACGGCGTCTTGGTCACCAAGCGGGGCGGGCCGGCGGTGATCGCACACACGTGGTGGGGGCTGACCTACGACCCGCGGAAGAAGGCTCTGCTGTTCATGAACACGTGGGTGACCGACCGCAAGAAGGCCGTGAAAGACCTCGGCGGCGACCCGGCCGACCTGTACGACGGCCCGCCGCTGTGGGCGTTCTTCCCGGCCGACGGTACGTGGAAGTACTTCAAGGCTCCGAAGCCGTACCCGGCGGCGATCTTCGGCGGGATGCTGGAGTTCATCCCCGAACTCGGCGGCAGCGTGTGGCACGCGAACAACTGGCAGATGCACGGCACCTGGCTCCACGACTTCGACAAGGACGTGTGGAAGGATTTGAAGGCCAACGGCGGCGGGAAGCCGTTCGAGCAGGAGGCCGCGGAGCCGGAGCAGATCGGCTACCACGACCCGAAGCGGAAACTGCTGGTGGTGCAGCGGCACCACGACACCCACCACTACGACGTCACGAAGAACGCGTGGAAGAAGGTGCTGACCGGCGACAAGGACGACGGGAAGTCGCCCTACGGCCACGACGCGCGGTCGGTGTTCTACCACGACCCGGCGAGCGGGCACGGGCTGCTCGTGCAGTTCCAGACGAACACGGTTTGGGCGTACGATCCGGACAAGGTCACCTGGGCGAAGATGACGCCCGAAGGCGACCCGATGCCGACCGGCGGCAAGCGGTTGGCCTACGTCGATCCGGCGCTGCACGCGGTGGTCGTAATCGACGGCACGACCGTCTGGGCCTACCGCTACCGGGCGTAACGGGCCTTGTCGGGATGGACGCGGACAGGTGGAGGCCGACTGAGATTGCCCCGGCGGCCGATCCGGTGGTATCACTGCGGCTTTCCGGCGTCCGGCGCAGGGACTCGACCGTTGACACCACCCTCCGGCATCACACTCACCGCCACCCACCTCGGGGAGTTCGTTCGCCACCACTCGTGCGACCGCCGGTTTTACCTCGCGGTTCACGAGAAGCGGGTCGTCGAAACGCTGCCGTTCTTCGACCGGCTGCGGGACGCCATCGACCCGGTGCTCGCGGAGGTCGGGCGGCGGCGCGAAGACCAGTGGGAGGCGGAACTCGTCGCCGCCGGCTACCGCGACCTTGCCTCTGGGCTGCCAAAAGGAAAGCGAGACGAGGTCACGTGGGCCGCGTTCGCCGGCGTACTCGCGGGGCTGGCGCCCGGCGCCGGCGGGTACGCCCGCCAGGTCGCGGTCGGCGGCACCATCGGCGCGTTTCGCGTCTACGGACTCATCGACTTCGTGCTTGTTCGTCAGGACGGCGCCACGCCGCGGCTGGTACTGGTTGAGTGCAAGGCCAGCCGGCGCGACCGGACTTACCACCGCGTACAAGTGACCGCGTACCGCGTGCTGCTCCGCGGGCTGCTGGCCGGCGCGCCGGTGGCCGTCGGCGCGGGGCGGGTGCCGCCGGAAGCGGTCGAGTGCGTGGTCGCCCGGCTCGACCCGGACCGCAACGCGACACAGTCCATTCTCGACCTCCCGCCGCTCGACCTCGGGCACGAAGAAGCCGACCTCCTGCGGCTGCTCGCCCCCGGCGGGCGGCTGGAGGCGGCCGCGGCGCGCCCGCTCGACGAGATCGGCTTTCAGATCGACACCAAGTGCGACGGCTGCACGTTCGCCCCGCACTGCATGGCCGAAGGCGCGCGGGAGCGGCGGGTCGAGCTGCTCGGGATCGACCCGGTGACCGCGAAGCTGCTCCGCACGGCGGGTCTGGGCACCCTGGACGCGCTCGCCAACCCGCCGCTGTTCGACCCGAAGGTGGACGCGCTGGCCCGCGACCCGGCGTTCACCGAGAGCCTCGACGTGCTGCGGCTCCGCGCCCGGGCGCGGCTCTCGACGCTGCCGGTGCTGCCGGGCACGCGGAACGCCGGCGGGAGCGCGGTCGAGGCGATCCCGAACACCGGCGTCGGGCACCTCCCGCCGCACGAGGCCGGCGGCAAGCACCTGCTACGCGTCTACCTCGCGGTCGGCTACGACTACACCGAGAACCGCGTCGGCGCGCTGGCCGCGCACGTCGCCCGCGGGCCGGCGAAGCTCGACCCGTCCGCCGCGAACCCCGCCGTCGTGGAGTTCCAGCGCGCCCCGTGGAGCGGCACCGACTACGCCGCCGACACCGCCGCCGAGGGCGAACTCATCCGCCGGTTCTTCGACCGGCTCGCCGGGGTGATCGCGGCGGAGGCGAAAGGCGAAGCGGTCCCGGTTCACTTCTACGTGTGGACGCGGGGCGAAATCCGCTACCTGATCGAGGGCTGCTGCCGGGCCGGGCCGGAACTGCTCGGGCCGGTGCGGCAGTTGTTCGGCTGCCGCGAGGGGCTCGAGCAGCAGATGTACTCGGCCGTCGGCGAGGAGGTCGATCGCCGCTACGCGCTCGGCTGGACCGGGCGCGGGCTGGGCGTCGTCACGTCGCTCGAATGGGCCGGCCGGCGCTTCCACTGGCGACGGCCGGTGGACGGCATCGAGTGCGACCTGTCGCACGTGTTCGGGCAGGGCGTGTTCGACTTCGCCGCCGACCTCGGCATCAGCCCGGGCGGCGGGTGGGCGGCCGACGGCAGCGGCTCGCCCCACCGCTTCGAGGTGCGGGCGCGGTTCGGCGACGGACTGCCGGCCCCGTACTGGCACGCGGTGTGGGGCACGCTGCCCGACCCCGGGCCGGGCGGCGACCCGCGCGTCTGCGAGGCCGTGGACCGCTACCGCGTGGCCGGCTCGCCGGGTCTGCTCGTCGCGTTCCTCACCGCCCGTGTCGAGGCGCTGCGGTGGGTCGAGGAGGGGATTTCGCCGAAGAACCCGGGGATCGAGAAGTCCCCGCTCGACCCGGGTACGCTGCCGGCGTTCCGCCTGGGCCGCGACGGCGTCGCCCGGGCCGCCACCGACTTCCTGCGGCTCGACCAGCACGTCAAGCGGTCCGACTGGGTGGCGAGCCACCTCGTCCCGCCGCTCGGCCGCGTCCGCTCCGGCCGCACGCTGCCGCTCAAGCAGGTCAAGGTGGGCAACGACAAGTCCACGATCACGGCCGTGATCGAGCTGTTCGCGTTCGGCGGGCTGACGCTGGCCGATCTGGAGGCGCGTTGTCAGTTCGGGCCGGGGGCGTTCGCCCGGCTGTCGCCGTGGAACGGCGACCCGAAACAGGGGCAGGCGGTCGGGCAGCTCACGTCCGCGGTCGGCCGGACGTGCGTCGTCCGCGACATCGACTGGAAGACCGGTCGCGTGACGCTGGACGCGATGTACGCGGAGGAGGACCGCTACCTGCTGTCGAGCGGGGCGAGCAAGAAGGCCGAGACGCTGTTCGACCGCGGTTACGCGACGCTGGACGAGAGCGTGTCCGACTACGTCGCCGGGCGCGTGGACGAGCGGCTCCAGCGCGCGAGCCACGTCTACGGCTGGTTCGACCCGGTCGAGCCGCGGCCGCCGGCCGTCGCTCCGCTTCCCGATACCGAGGCCGCGAAGCTGTCGCTGCTGCTCGACACGTTTACGCTGCCGCCGGCGAACGTGTTCCCAGCGTCGCCGGATCAAGCGCGGGCGGCGGTCGAGGGGCTTTCGACGCGCGTGCAACTGATCCAGGGGCCGCCGGGAACGGGCAAGACGACCACGACTGCGCTCGCGGTGCTGCTCCGCGTCCTGGCGGGCGCCAAACCGGGCGACATCGTGCTGCTGTCGGCGCACACCCACACGGCGCTCGACAACCTGCTGGAGCGCATCGACCGTTACCGCGACGCGTTCGCCGCCCACGCGGCCGCGTCGGGCTACCGCCTTCCAGCCGTCCGGCTGGTGAAGGTTCATACCAACGACCCGAGTCAGCACGTCGTCGGCGGGTCGGTCGAGAACCTGCCGGCCGCGATCGTCGGCACGAAGAAGAAGCTGACCGAGCTTTCGACCGGCGGCGTGCTGGTGCTCGGCGGGACGACCGCGGGGCTGCTGAAGCTGGCCGCGGCGGTCGAGAAGCTGAAGACCTACAACGCCGGGGCCGGGCTGTCGGCGTCGCTGCTCGTGCTGGACGAGGCGAGCATGATGGTGTTCCCGCACTTCCTGGCGCTCGCCACGCTCGTCGCCGCGGACGGGCGTATTCTGCTCGCGGGCGATCACCGGCAACTGGCCCCGATCACCGCGCACGACTGGGAGGCCGAGGACCGGCCGCCGGCGGTGCTGTACCAGCCGTTCGCGAGCGCCTACGACGCGGTGCGAAGGATCATTGACGCGCCGGCGGGCATGAATGCGATATCGCCCGCGTGCGCCCGCTGGTCGGGGCTGCGGCTGACGTTCCGCCTGCCGCCGGTGGTCCGCGAACTGATCGCGCGCATCTACCTACGCGACCGGATCGAGCTGGGCGGGCTGCCGCGGGAGGCGACCGCCGGGGCCGCGGGCGGCGGGTCGGTATGGTCCGAGGTGTGGCGGTGGAACGTCGGGCTGTTCCTGGCGGTTCACGACGAGGCGTCGTCGCGGCGGAGCAACGCGGTGGAGGTCGCGGCGGTCGAGCAACTGCTGGCGGCCGCGCCGCCGCTCCCGGCGGGTTCGGTGGCGGTGATCACGCCACACCGGGCGCAGCGAAGCCTGCTGGCGACGAAGCTGGCCGCCCACACCGGCCCCGGCGGCGCGGTCGGGGTGATCGACACGGTGGAGCGGTTGCAGGGCGGCGAGCGGCCGACGGTGGTGGTGTCGGGCACGGTGAGCGACCCGACGGCGGTGGCGTCCAACGCCGGGTTCGTGCTGAACCTGAATCGGGCGAACGTGGCGTTCTCGCGGGTGCAGGACCGGCTGGTGGTGGTGTGCTCGCGGGCGCTGCTGGACCACATCCCGGCGGAGGTCGAGCATTACGAGTCGGCGGCGCTGTGGAAGGCGCTGCGGGACGTGTGCAGCGAACTGGTGGGCGAGGCCGAGGTGAGCGGCCAGCGGGTGCGCCTGTACCGCCCGCCGGTGGGCTGCGGCCGTACCGAATGACGAGCCGTCTACTGGTGTGAGCGCAGGAATCGTGACGGCGGTATTTGTTCCAATTCGCGGGTCTGGGAAGGATTGTTGCGCCGAATACTCCGGGGCGCCGTGTGTGCTGCCGGTGACAAACTCGCCATTGATCCGGCAAGGGTAGTTCGCATGCGCAGCACGTTCTCGCGGAGGCTTTTGATCCTTGGCGCGTGGACAGACGGCGGTTAGTTTGGCGTTTGTTGGCTTGTTTAGTCAGCGCGCCGCGCGATGAGCCGGTGTCGTACACGCGCGGACGGGTTTCGATTACGGCGAGGAAGGTGCGGCCGTGGGTGAGGCATGCGAGGAGCTGACATCGCACCGCCGCGCCGTCTTGGCGGACAAGGGGCGGCGGCTGTACGGCAAGTTTTGCGGCACCGGCGGTCGGGGGATTTGCGCCGAGAGTTTCGCGGTGTACCACATCGCGCGGGGCGAGGCGGTAGTGGCTGAGGATCTGGCCGCGTACTTGGACGGGGTAGTTGCCGGGCTGGAGTGCGCCGACCCGCATGGCCGACTGGCTGCCACCCGCGGGCTGGTCGCGCGCATTCGCCGGCACTTGACCGGAGGCACGGATTCGGCCGGGGCAATGTGCCGGGCGGAGTGCAGTGCCGCCGAGCCGGCTCCGACCGCCTGAGGGGTGCCGCCGGAGCCGGCCTCACCGGACACAGTCGGTGATTCGTCCCCACACGTTTACAGCGTCTATTGGACTGCGGGTGTCGCGGCGGGCCGGTGCGCGGTGTCGTTTGGCCACGCCAGCGGGTGCCCGAACCGCCCACCCGACACGCGGCGCTCAGGTGCGCGCCGGGTACCGGCAATACCGCTGCTCGAACTCCGTCAACACGCCCATCAGACGGTCGTCCAGGCGCTGCAGCACCGGGCCGCGGATGTGGTCGGGCACGCCACCGTAATACGCCGACGCGATCGCGCCCGCAATCGCCGCCATCGTGTCCGCGTCGCCGCCCAGCGAGATCGCGTTCCGCACCGCGTCCTCGTAGTCGGCCGACTCCAAGAACGCGATGATCGACTGCGGCACCGAACCCTGACAGGACACGTCGAAGCGGTAAGCGGGGCGGATGTCCGCGAGCGTCTGGCTCAGATCGTAGCCGTATTCGGCCTCGATGTGGGACTTGATGGCGGCTTTGTCGTGCCCGGTGCGGGCCAGGAACACCGCGGCGGCCGTTGCCTGCGCCCCCTTCACCCCTTCGGGGTGGTTGTGCGTCACCGCGGCGCTCCGCTCGGCCTCCGAGAGCACGTCGTCCAGCGAGTCGAACGCCCACGCCACCGGGCCGACCCGCATCGCCGACCCGTTCCCCCACGAGTTGTACGGCTCCCGCTTGCCGTGCCCGGCCCAGCGGATGAACGTCCCGCCGTACCCGGCCAGCGGGTACTCGCGGACCGCCGCGTGGAACAGATCGACGTACTCGCCGCCGCGGAGCAACTTCTCGGCCACCGCGACCGTCAGCACGGTGTCGTCGGTGAAGCAACTGCCCTCGACGAACAGCGGGAAGTCCTTCGTTTTGGTCCCGGCCCCTTCGTGAACCGAGCCGATCACATCGCCGGCGATGGCACCGAGCATGGGCGGTTCTCCTGTGTCGCGGTCAGACGCGCGTCAGCCCGTGCGGGGCGGGCTGCGGCGGCGGGTTCGGGTGGTACATGTCGAAGTACAGCACGCAGGCGTACTCGCCGCCCTCGCAGCGCAGGTCGTAGCAATCGACGATGCACTGCTCGGCCGGGTTGGTGCCGGGCAGCAGGTCGACGTGGCCGTGCGGGTGCGGGCATTTGCCCGCCATCGACCCGCGGCGCGGGCCGCCGAGCCGGTGCCCGGCCGGGCACCGCAGCGACAGGATGTACGCCCGCTCGCCCACCGGCTGGTTGCACAAGATCGGGTCGGTCGGCGTGACGCCGAACGTCTCGCGCGACTCCCCGCCCGCGACCGGCACCGGCAACCCGGTGCGCAGCGAATCGACCACCCGCCGCTCGGCCTCATCCATCGCGCGTTCCGCCGCGTCCGGGCCGAACAGCAGGCGCCGGAGTCGGTTCCACAATCCCACGGGCGACCTCGCGTTTCAGTGTGGCAGTCCGAATGCATAGTAACAGACGCAAGCTAGCGCGAGAACCACCCCGCCGGGCGAGATTTCACGCCAGCGGCCGGCGAGCAGCTTCAGCAGCGGGTGTACCACCAAACCCGCGGTCAGCCCGTTCGCGATGTTGAACGTGAACACCATCATCACCACGACCACGAACGCCGGCACCGCCTCGGTGACGTCATCAAAGTCGATCTTGCGAACCGAGCCGAACATCATCACCCCGACCGCGACCAGCGCCGGGCCGTATACGTAGCCGAGCGCCTGCAGCGGTTGGACGAGCGGGATGAAGAACAGCGCGACCGCGAACAGCAGGCCCGTCACCACCGCCGCGAGACCCGTTCGCGCGCCTTCCCGCACGCCCGCGGCCGATTCGATGTACGCGCCGCTCGTGGACGAGCCGACCGCGGCGCTGAACACGCACGTGACCGCGTCCACCAGCATCGGCCGTTCGGCTTGCGGCAGGTTGCCGTCGGAATCGAGCAGGTCCGCGGCCGCGCCGACGCCGGTCAGCGTGCCGAGCGTGTCGAGGAAGCTCATCAGGAACAGCGTCAGCAGCACCGGCAGCAGGCTCAGCTTCAGAACGCCGGCGACGTCGAGTTGGAACGCGATCGGCGCGAGGCTGTACTCGCCCACAAACGGCATCGCGACTACGCCGGCCGGTTCCGCACCGACGCCCGCGGCGTACCCGGCGACGGCGGTTGCGGCCATCCCGATGAGCAGCGCGCCGCGAACGCCCCGCGCCATCAGCCCCACCATCAGCACGAACCCGCCGACCGCGAGCAGGACGCGGGCGTCGCGGAGGTTGCCGAGCTTCACCGGCACGTCCGGGCGCGGCAGTGTCGGCGTGGTCGGCGTCGGTAGCCCTTCCGTAAAGCCGGTCACCAGCCCGCTCTGGTAGAGGCCGATGAACGCCAGGAACAGCCCGATGCCGACCGCGAAACTGTGCTTCAGCCCAGGCGAGATGGCCCGCGCGAGCCACGTTCGCAATCCCAGCAGCGTGAGCAGGACGAACAGCACCCCGGCGACGAACACCGCACCCAACCGCTGCTGCCAGCCGATGCCCAACGCGATCAGCCCGAACGCGAGGAACGCGTTCTCGCCCATGTACGGCGCGACCGCGATGGGCCGGTTCGCGTACAGCCCCATCAGCAGGCACCCGACCACCGCGACCAGGATCGTGGCGACCGTGCTCGGCCCGACCGGCAGCGGGACGGCCGCCAGGATCGCCGGGTTCGCCACGATGATGTACGCGGTCGCCGCGAACGTCGTCACCCCGCCGATCACCTCGGTTCGCACCGACGTCCCGCGTTCCGCGAGCCGGAAGTAGCGGTCGAGCAGGCTCACGACGCACCCCCGATCGCGACCGCGCGACGCTCGCGGCTCGACTGGTAAATCGCGCTGAACAGTTCGACCACCGCGCGCCCGGCCTCGCCGGTCACGAGCGGCGGGCGGCCGTCGCGGATCGCGGCGAAAAAATCCTCGAACTGCCGCTTGTGGTAGAATGTGGTCGCCGGTATACTATTGAAGGCGTGGCGGTCTTCGGCTTCGAAGGCCGCGAGTTGACCCGCTTCGCCGGGCACGGTCCACAGGTCGGTGACGGGCGGCTCGGCGATCGCCGACACGCCGGCGATGAACGTCGCGCCGCGGTCGGTCTCTACCCCGACCGACGCGCCACTGTCGCCGTGGATGTGGACTTTGGTGTAAATCCCCGGCTTCTGCGAAAGGCTGGTGATGATCGACCCGACCGCGCCGTTCCGAAAGCGGATCGACGCGACCGCGGTGTCGTCCACCTCGACGGTCGGATGATTCAAGTTGGCCCAGTAGCCGCTCACCTCCGCAGCCGGCCCCATGAGCCACAGGAGGATGTCGAGTTGGTGCGGCGACTGGTTGACGAGCACGCCGCCGCCCTCCGTGTCCCACCGGCCGCGCCACGGGTCGGAGGCGTAGTACGCGGCGTCGCGCCAACTGTACTGGATGAACACGCCCAGGGCCGGCCTGCCGATCTTGCCGGCGTCGATGGCCTCCTTCATCCGCTGCACCGGCCGGTAGAACCGCCGCTGGCTGATGCACCCGAGCGTGACGCCACTCTTGCGCGCCGCGAACAGCATCGCGTCGCAGTCGGCGAGCGACGCGGCGAGCGGCTTCTCGACCAGGACGTGAACGCCGGCCTCCGCGGCGGCGATCGCGGCCTCGGCGTGCAGCGGGTGCGGCGTCCCGACGACCACCGCGTCCGGGCCGGCGTCGCGGAGCATCGCCCGCAGGTCGGTGAACGGCCGGACGTTGTACTTGGCGGCGAAAGAGGAGGCGCGGTCGGCGCTGATGTCGCACGCGGCGACGAACTCGACGTCCGGGGCGAGTTCGGCCAGCGCCGCGGCGTGGATGGTGGCCACCTTGCCGCACCCGACGAGGGCAACGCGAATCGGTTTCATTCCGCTGTTGTAGGGCCGCGCGGCCCGGGCGCGGCGGGTGTCGGCGGCACGATGTGGGCTTTCCCGTCGCGCAGCACGACGCGGTACTTCGGGTTCGCGGCCGGCATCCAGCGGCCGAACACGATCTCCGGCAGCCGCAAGCGGTGGATGACCGGCACCGGCTCGGAAACGGGGTAATCGATCGCGAAGCTGAAGTCCGGCTCGTGCCGGTGCGCGTCCACGAACTCCTGCACCGTGGCGACCGCACGGGACCAGTCGCGGTCGAGGTCGGCGATCATCACGTTCGCCTGGTGGACGCGCTCCGACCCGGCCGCGGCGAGTACGAGCAACCCGGCCGCGAGCCACTTGCGCACCGCGTCCGCCCTCGGTCCGACCGCGTGCCACGCCGCCCCGGCCGCAAGCAGCAGGAACGCGAGCGCGGTGTACGCGTAGTACGAGTTCGAACTGAGGATCACGGCCGTCGGGCGGAGGTTCATGCGCCCCAACACCGCCATCCCGGCGTACAGCGCGTAGAGGGCGAGCGGCAGGAGGAGCGCGACCGCCGCGGCGCGCGACGGCTCCCGGGCCAGCGCCCGCAGCCCGACAAGGGCCAACCCGAGTAGGCCGAAGTACGTCGCGGCCGAGACCGCGGTGACCGGGGTCGGCATCTTAACGTGCTTGCGGGTGCGCCAGAAGTGCTCGGCGACTTCCAACCGCTGCCCGGCGTACGAGTGCTTCACCAGCGCCGGGAAGAACGGCTGCACGCCGGTGAACACCGCGAACCGCACCGAGTTGGTGACGGTCGGCCCGCGGAACGCGCAATCGAGGATGACCGGCTTGAGGTTTTCCGGCTCATACCGGCCGTGGTGCGCCTGTGCGTCGATGCGGTCGGCCAGTTGGTAGCCGACCAGGATCGACGCGAATCCGACCGCGACCCCGGCGGCCTTCGCCGAGCCGACCCGCGGCGCGGCGAGCAGCGCGGCGCTCGCCCCGAGCAGGACCGCGAACAACTGCCCGAGTTCGTAGGTGAACGCGGACGCGCAGGCCAGCGCCCACGCGCCGGTCAGCCACCGCGAGTTGCCCCCGCGAGCGTACCGGTTGACGCACGCGACCGCCCCGAACACGAGAATGAGGAAGACGAGGTAACCGTGCAGGTGCGCCCAGATGACGAGTTCTTGCGTGTATGGGTTGAGCGCGAAGAAGGCGACCAGGCCGTAATTGAACCAGTCCGCGCCGGCGGGCGCCTCGCCCTTCGGTCGCACGACCGCCGCGGTCTGCTTGAGCGACAATAGCAGGAGGGTGCAGACGGCGCAGTGCAGCCCGATGCTGAGAAGTTGTGGCGGGCTGATGTGCCCCTCGAACGCCGCCCGCTCGGCGGCGAGGACGGCGAACAGCAGCGGGCGGAACAGGTCGGTGTCGCCCGGCCCGGTGAGGCGGGTGCGGTTGTACGAGTAGTGGTTGCGGAGCAGTTCGCCGAACGTGTGGTCGTGCCGGGTGTCGGCCAGGAAGCACCACTGGTCGGCCCGCGGCGGGTGCTTGAGCGACGGCCCGTAGGCCAGTGCAATCGCCGCCCACAACACGGCCAGAAAGGCGAAGTCGCGCCGATTCATATGGTGTTCACCCCGGGAGGTCAGCGCCACAGGAAGAAGTCGCGCAGGAACTGGAAGTAGTACGCCGCGCCCCACTGGAGGACGCGGAGCTTGCGCTCGCCGCCGACCCGCACCGGCTCGTCGCCGGGGATCTCGCACACCTTCAGCTTCCGCCGCGCGGCGCGAGCGGACAGGAGCGGCTCCCAGCTCACGCGGGTGCGGAACAGCCACTCCGGGGTGCGATACCAGCGGTCGTCGTCGAGTTCGAGTTCGCGCACCAAACTGGTGCGGTAGGCGCGGTAGATGACCATCGCGTCGGTGTACCGGCCGCCGTGCAGCACGTTCACCGTGCGGGTGAACAGCCAGTTGCCGAACGCGGTGACAATATCATCATCGGCGCTACGCGCCGGCGGCTTGTACCGCGACGCGATCACCATGTCGTACCCCTCGTCCATCTTTTGGACGAGCTGCGGCAGCAGTTCCGGGATGCTGTTCCCGTCCGGGCTGAAGGTGAGGATGACGTCGCCGCGGACCTTCGGCAGCACCTCGCGGTAGGCGAACCGGATGCCCGGCTCGGTCTGCACGTGGACCTCGTACCCCTGGTCGCGGGCGTACGCGGCGGTGCCGTCGGTCGAGCCGCCGTCGAGGACGATGATCTGATCGACCCACTCGCGGCGGACGAGCGGCATCACCGCCCGCATCCCGACGATCTCGTTGAGCGTCGGGACGACGAGCGACACCGAGCATTTGCGCGGGGCGGGCGGTTCGGGGGCGGCCGGCGCGGCGGGGCGAGCGGGCTGGAGGGTCGGGGTCATCGGTTGGGTTCGCGCGGGCCGCGGGCGTGGGGCGACCGGCGGTACATAGACGGTAGCGGGCAGCCGGTCAACCCCGGGATGAGTTCCAGGTTCCACGTTCCAGGTTCCACGTTGAAGACAGGCAACCTCTGGCTTGTGTCTTCAACTTGGAACGTGGAACTTGGAACTACTGAATTCCGGTTGGGGTTGAATCGCGCCGGTTGCAAGAATTACACTCGCCCCACTTCACGGAAGGAGACACCCATGCGGCGCGTCCTGGTGACGGGCGGACTCGGCTATTTGGGCAGCATCGCGTGCGAACACCTGCTTGCCGCCGGGTACGCGGTGACGGCGCTCGACAACCTCCTGTACGGCAACGGGCAGGGGCTGTATCACCTGTGCGCCAACCCGGCGTTCGACTTCGTCAAGGGCGACGTCCGCGACGAAGCGACCATGCGCAACGCGCTGAAGTCGGCCGACGCGGTCGTCCACCTGGCCGGGGTGGTCGGGGCCGGGGCGTGCGACCGCGACCCGCTACTGGCCAAGAGCGTCAACTTTGAGTCGGTCAAGCTGCTGAACAGGCTGCGGAGCGCGAATCAGTTGGTCGTGTTCCCGAACACCAACAGCGGGTATGGGGCGACGAGCGGCGCGACCTTCTGCACCGAGGATACGCCGCTCGAACCGATCTCGCTCTACGGCCGCACCAAGTGCGACGCCGAGCGGCTGCTGCTCGACACCCCGAACGCGGTCACGCTGCGGCTGGCCACCGTGTTCGGTATGTCGCCGCGGATGCGCCTCGACCTGCTCGTCAACCACTTCGTGTACGCGGCGGTAAAGGACGCATATTTGGTGCTGTTCGAGAAGGACTTCAAGCGGAACTTCGTCCACGTCCGCGACGTCGCCGACTGCTTCCTGCACGCGCTCGAGAACGGCGAGAAGATGAGCGGGCGGCCGTACAACCTCGGCCTCGATTCCGCCAACCTGTCGAAGGAAGACCTCGCGTTCGCGGTCAAGAAGCACGTGCCGAAGTTCTACATCCACTTCGCGCCGATCGGCGAAGACCCGGACAAGCGGAACTACATCGTGTCGAGCGCGCGGCTGAAGGGGGCCGGGTTCGAGGCCCGGCGGTCGCTCGACGACGGCATCCGCGAGTTGCTCAAAGGCTACCGGATGGAGCCGCGGGCCACCTTCAAGAACGTGTGAGGCCCGCCATGCCGAACCGCACGAAGCGCCGCCGCAACCCCTACGCGGGGCTACTGCACCTCCTCAACCGCCGCTACCACGAGCAGTTCGTGCGCGCCGAGTTGCTTCAGAACGACCTCACCGGCATGACGAGTTCGCGCGTCATCCGCGTCGCGGAGCGCCTGCGGTGGCTGGTGCGGCGGTTTGTTCCGCACCCCAGTTCCATCAAACCGCACATGCTCGCGGCGGCCGAGCCGTATCGCGGGCCTGCGCTCCCGGTGCCGGCCGCACGGGTGAGCGTCGTCATCCCGTTCCGCGACCAGCCCGAACTCCTCCGCAACTGCCTCCGCAGCCTGCGACTCAGCACCTTTCGCAATGTGGAAGTAGTGCTGGTCGATAACAGTAGCGAGCGGCCCGCGACCGGCCGGTTGCTCGCCCGAATCAGCGCCAAACGCGACATTCGATTGATAAGTCGGCCGGGGCCGTTCAACTTCTCGCTCCTGTGCAACGCGGGCGCGGCCGCGGCGACCGGCGACCACCTCGTGTTCCTCAACAACGACACCGAGGTGCTGTCCCGCCGCTGGTTGGAGCGCATGCTCGGCCTCGCGGCCGACCCGGCGGTCGGGGCGGTCGGGGCGACGCTCCTGTACCCCGACCGCACGGTTCAGCACGCCGGAATGCTGCCGCGGAGCGACGGCATGTGGATTCACCCGCACCGCGGCGCGCCGGCCGAAATGCTCCCGCTCGACGTACAGAGCGTTCCGGCGGTGACCGCGGCATGTATGTTGATCCGCCGCGATCTGTTCGACGCCGTCGGCGGCTTTGACGAGTCCCTCCCGCTGACGCTGAACGACGTCGATCTGTGCCGGCGCGTCCGTGACCGTGGGAAGCTCGTTGTCGTCACTCCGAAGGCTCGGCTCCTGCACTACGAGGGGCTGAGCCGCGGGTTCACCGTCGATCCGGCGGAGGGGTGAGCGTGCGCCCGCTATTTTCACTCATCGTGCCGACCCGCGGTCGCCCGGGGCAACTCCGGCGGTTCCTCGACAGCGTCGCGGGCACCGCCGCGCACCCGGAGCGCGTCGAAGTGGTCTTGGTGACTGATTCCGACGACCCGGCGAGCCTCGTCACGTACCCGCGGCTGGCGGTGCGGCATGCGGTCGGCCCGCCGGGCCGCACGATGGGCGCACTCAACAACGCTGGGTTCGCCGCCAGCACCGGCCGCTACGTCATGCTCATGAACGACGACATCACAGTGCGCACCCGCGGCTGGGACGCGATCGCGCTGCGGTGCTTTCAGCGGTTCCCGGACCCGTTCATGCTGCTGCACGTCAACGACACGCTGATGCGCGACCACCTCTGTACGTTCCCGCTCACGTCGCGCGCGTTCTACGAGTTGTGCGGTGAGGTCTGCCCGCCCGCATACCGCCGCTACCGCATCGACGACCACATCGAGGACGTGTTCAACCTGATGGCCGTCGCCGGCGAGCGGCGGGTGGTGTACCTGCCGGACGTGGTGTTCGAGCACGACAATTCGACACTCCACCCGGAGGCCGGCGCGGTGTACCTGTCCGACCCGACCATTCTTGCCGCCGACGCACCTACCTTCGACGCACTCTTGCCGCACCGGAAGGAACTGGCCCGCCGCGTGCTGTCCGTGATCGGTGCCGAACCGAACGCAGCGTTCGAAGCGGTGACGGACTCGTTCGCGATCCGCACCCCGGGGAGGCAGATCGTGGTGCGGACGCCGTGGTGGCGCGGAGCGACTGAGGCGGTCGGCCGCGTCTTCGCGACCGCGAACCGGGCGCGGCGGAAGTCGGCCCGCGAATTCGTCCGCGCGCTCGCCAGGCGCCTCCCGAAGCGCCCGCATACGACCGGGGTGGCGCCATGAGCCGGACGCTCGCGACCAGACCGCCGGAACCCGCCGAACCCGCCGGCGCGCCGGTGCCGGTCGAATTCCTCGGCTGGCTGCCGTGCTTCGGGCGGTTCGCGAACTGCGGCGCACACCCGCAGTTCGCGCACACGGCCGACCCGCCGCCGGGCTACACCTTCACCCGCTCTGAAGTGCCACTCGGCGAGCCGCGGCCGTCGAAGGTCGCCCGCGTGCTCGGCGGCGCGTGGCTGTCGCTGTGCGTGCTGCTCGGCACCGCCCGGCGGCACGGCGTGTGGCGAACGCTCGTGACACTGTGGCAGTTCGCGCGGTTTGCCTCCTTGCTCGCGCGCGAAAGCGGCCGCGTGGTGCCGGCACTGCGGTTCGCGCACTCGCGGCACTTTCAGTCGCAGGTGCTGGCCCCGCGGAGCGACCTCGCGTTCGTCACCAGCGTCCCGTATACCTACGGTCAGAACCCGTGGGTCATCGAGATCGAAGACCCGACGACGCTGTTCCACCCATTCGTGCTGAACGGCCACACCGCGACGCTCGACATCCGCCAATCGCCGCACTTCGCGCACGTGAAGGCGCTGCTGGAAGCCCCGAACTGCCGCGGCATCGTGACGCACATGCGCTCGACCGCGGAACTGCTCCCGGTGCTGTTCGGGAGCGAACTCATCGGCCGGAAGGTGACTTACACGCCGCTCGGGGTTGCTCTGCCCGACCGACCGCAGACGCACGACACCGACGGCCCGATCAACCTGCTGTTCACGAACTCGTGGCACCAGATGCCGAACAGCTTCTTCCTCCGCGGCGGGCTGGACGTACTGGAAGCCTTCGACGTCCTCCGCCGCCACTACCCGCAAGTCCGGCTCACGATCCGCAGTTCCCTTCCGCCGCTCCCGGCTCGCTACCAACGAATGCTGCTCGACGGGTGGGTGCGGGTGATCGACCACTTCCTGCCCGCCGACCTGATGGCCGATCTTCAGCGCGAGTCACACGTCTTCCTGCTTCCCGCGGCGCGGGTTCATATTGTCTCGGTGTTGCAGGCGATGGCGTACGGGCAGGCGGTGGTCGTGAGCGACGGGTGGGGCATGGAGGAGTACGTTGACCACGGCCGCACCGGGCTGGTGGTCCCGGGCCACTCGAAAGTCGCGTGGGCCGACCGCGCCGCCGGGATGCTTCGCGAGGACTACGCGCCAATGCATGCGAGCGACCGACAGGTCGTAGCCGGGCTGGTCGAGTCGGTGTCGCTGTTGGTCGAGCAGCGGGACGTGCGACGACGGCTCGGTGCGGCCGCCCGCGCGGAGGTGGAGACGCAGTTCACGCTCGATAACTGGAACGCCGCCCTCAAGACGGCGTTCGACCGCGCCCGGGCCGGGGGTTGAGGTGTTCGAAGACGTCGATTTGTTGGTGTGCGGGGCCGGGCCGGTCGGGTGCGTGGTCGCCGAGCGCGCCGCGGCGCTCGGCTGGAACGTATTGGTGGTCGACAAGCGGCCCCACATCGCCGGGAACTGCTTCGATTCAGCCGCGACCAACGGCGTGCTCGTCCACAACTACGGCCCGCACTACTTCCGCACCAACGACGACGACCTGCTGAAATACCTGTCGCAGTTCAGCGACTTCATCCCGGCGAATTACGAAGTCCGGTCGCACGTCGGCGGTCGCGAGTATCCATTTCCCATTAACCTGACCACGCTCGAACGGTTTTTCGGCGTCGAACTCGACGCCGAATCCGCTGAGAAACTACTGGCATCGAAGCGGGTGCCGATCGCGAACCCGGCAAACTCGGAAGAGTTCGTCCTGAGCCGCGTCGGGCGCGAACTGTACGAGGCGTTTTACCTCTCCTACACGCTTAAACAATGGGGCATCCACCCGCGTGACCTTGACCCGAGCGTGTGCGGCCGGGTGCCGGTCCGGCTCGACCGCGATCACCGCTACGTCGGCCACAAGCACCAAGTGATGCCGAAAGACGGCTTCACGCGACTGTTTTCGCGCATGTTGGAGTACCCGCGCATCCGTGTGCTACTCGGCACGCCGTTCGCGGCGGTGCGGGACCGAGTGACGCCCCGCCGGGCGACTGTTTATTGCGGCCCGATCGATGAGTACTTCGGCCACCGCTTCGGCCGGCTGCCGTACCGCTCGCTCCGCTTCGAGTTCGTGCCGTACGCGACGGAGTGGCGGCAGCCGTGCGTGCAGATCAACTACCCGAACGACGGACCGCACACGCGGACGGTCGAGATCAAGCACGTGACCGGGCAGCGGCACGCGGAGACGGTCGTTTCCTACGAAACGCCCGCGGCCGAGGGCGAGCCGTTCTACCCAGTGCCGCGAAGCGAGAGCGCGGCCCTCTACAATCGCTATCGGGAACTCGCGAAAATCGAGACGGAACGGAATCGCGTGTACTTCTGCGGCCGGCTGGCCCAGTACCGGTACTTCAACACCGATGAAGTGATTGGGGAGGCGCTGGCGTGCTTTCAACGTTTACGGGATCACAGCGTCCCGCCCTCCTCGTCGCCGACAAATTGACGCCGGAATCGATCCTCGCCTACGCGGACCTGTACGACCGGAAGATGTTCGACGTCTTGGCGATCGACAGTCGATTTGATCCCCGTGATGGTCCCCGCGTTCGAGAATTCCACGGCGAGGGGCCTGCCGAGTTTTCGGATCGAACTCGTTTGGAGGTCGAGCGACAACAGCGTGAGCGACGGTACAACCTGATCGCGTTCGCCGGCAAGGGCGGGCTGGGTGCGCGAGCAATTCAGGCCAAGCGCGCCGGGCTGGCCTTCGCCGATGTGCCGCTCGCCGTGTACCTCGACGCCAATACCCAGAGAGACCGCGAGGTTAACCGCCGCTGGCCGACGGGCTTCGCCGACGTCGAAACCGACTACCTCGAGCGCTGGGCGTTCGAGAACGCCGACATCCAGTGCATCCCCGACGACGACCTGACCGCGTTCGTGAAGCGGAACCACTGGCAGGTGAGAGCGGACGCGGTGAAGTCGCTGTCTTTGCCCTCTCCCCTTGCGGGAGAGGGTGGCGGCGCTTCTGCCGGACTGTCGAGCCTGCCGACAGGTCCGGCAGGCTCGAGGGGGCCGGGTGAGGGGGCGCTGGGCAATGCGGTTCCGCGAAGCTCTTCTGACGCGCTGACCTCACCCCTCACCCGGCTCGAAAACTCGCCACCCTCTCCCGCAAGGGGGGAGGGCGAAGAGCAGACATCGCTCGTCACGGTCGCCATCGCCCACCACAACCTCGGCGCGTACTTTCCTGATACGCTCGCCACACTCGCCAAACAGACTTACACGCATTTTGAACTGATCGCCATCGACGACGGCAGTACCGACGCGGCGTCGGTCGCCATTTTCGATGAAATGGTCGCGAAGTACCCGCAGTGGACGTTCTTGAAGCAACCCAACGCCGGGATCGGGGCCACCCGCAACCGCTGCCTCGAACTCGCAAAGGGCGAGTTCTTCGTGCCGGTCGATGCCGACAACCTCGCCTGCCCAGACATGCTCGAGAAGTTCGTCACCGCGATCCGGCGGAACCCGGAGTACGCGGCGATGTCGTGCTACTTCTTGGCGTTCGACGTGGACGCCCCGAACCTCGTCCCGGAGAAGTTCCTCTACGCCCTTCGGCCGCTCGGCGGCCCGCACGCGCTGGCGTGCATTCGCAACGTGTATGGCGACGCCAACGCCATCTTCCGCACCACCGCGTTGCGCTCGGTGGGCGGGTATGAGGTCGATCGCGGTACGTCGTGCGAGGACTGGGAGGCGTTTCTGAAGTTAGTTCACGCCGGGCACCGGCTCGGGGTGGTGCCGGACCACCTGTTCTACTACCGCCACCGCCCCGGCGGGTTCTCGCGCAGCACCAACTGGTTTGCCAACCACCAGCGGGCGCTGCGGCAGTTCGCCACCCCGGGCGTCCTGCCGCCCGCCGACGCTCTACTCGCGTGGACGGCGCTTTTGGGCTTCCACCAAGAGTTGGAACATCGCACGACCGCCACACCGCCGCGACGGCACCGGCTGGCGGATCGCATCTATAAGCTCTTCAAGTGGCGCTGACGATTCGGTCATCGCTTCGTCAACTGCAACAACTCGCCCGCCGGCGCGGACGACTCGTCCGGCGGCAGGAGCGTCGGCGGGACGTCGAGTGCGCCCGTCAGGAGGTCGCGCGTCAGGGTGTGTGCGGTCATTCGGCGGATGTCAGCCACGCTCTTGGCCCCGAACCGCCGCTCCACCATCGCCAAGTAGCCCGCGTCGGTGTAGTGCTCGGTGAACGCCGCGTCGCGGAACTTCAGCACCTCGCGTGCGGGCAAATAGCGGGTCGGCAGCGGCAGGCAGTCGCTGGAGTGCTGCGAATAACCCGTCCAGGTTTGCGGCAGCGGGACGCCCCGCCGCTGCGCGGTGGCGAACAGCGGCGACCCGGGGTACGCCATCGCCGAGTAGAAGTTGGCGAACTCGCACTTCAGGTCGAGGGCGAGGTCGAGCGTCGCCCGCATCGTCGCGTGGTCGTCCTCGGGCAGGCCGAAGATGTAGTTGCCGATCACACTGACCCCGGCAGCCTGAATCTCGCGCACCACGCTATAAACTTGCTCTTGTGAGAACGCCTTATCGACGTCGGTGCGGACGCGGTCGGCCCCGGCCTCAATCCCGACCGCCAGCCAGTTGAACCCGGCCGCCTTCAGCTTATCCAACATCCCGCCTTTGATCGTATCAACGCGCGTGTAAGCCCAGATGTTGAGATCATAACCGCGGGCAATGATCGCGTCGCAGATGCCCTCGACGTGTCGCTTATTCAGCACGAACATCTCGTCGGCAATCTTGATGTTCTTCACGCCGTACTTCGTGACGAGCGTATCAATCTGATTGACAACGTGATCAACGCCCCAGAAGCGGTAGCTGTTCGGCTTTTGCTTCTCACCAAGAGGCGCGACGGCGCCGTTCTTGAACGGGGCTTGAATGCAGCAGAACGAGCAGTGGTACGGGCAGCCGAGCGTGGTATAGATCGCCGCGTACGGCTGCCGGTCGTGCCCGCCGAGGCAGTGCCAGTTGTGCGCGCGGTAGCGGGGCATCGGGAGGAGGTCCCAAGCGATCCCGGGCAACTCCGCGTCGAGTTTCGTGACGAGCGCGGCCTCCGGGCCGCGGGCCACACGCCCCGCGACGAGCCGCAGTAACCCCGGGACTTCGTTCAGGTTCGGGACCGGCGTCTTGAGCGCCTGCGTCAGCCCGACGAGCGTGTAAAGCCCCTCACCGGCGGCCACGAAGTCGGCTTCTTCTTCGCGGAGCGTGCGCTCCGGCAGCGCCGCGACGTGCCCGCCGAGCAGCAGCACGAACTGATCGGGCGTGTTCGCCTTGATAGCGGAACAGGTACGGCCGACGGCTCCCATGATCTGCGTCGAGGCCGACGGCTGATGCCCGTAGGCGACGACCGCCGCGAGCACCGGCTTGAGGTACGCGACGCGGTCCGCCACCTCCGACGCAGACAGCCCGTCGGCCTCGGCGTCGATGACCGCGACCGACAGCCCCTTCGCGCGGGCAAAATTCGCCATCAGGCCGGCCCACACCGGGTTCTCAACGGCGGTCAGTTCGGCTCCAAGAGATTGGTACACCTGCGCCCGGCTGTTCGGGTTGATTAGCACGAGGTCGAGCTTCGCCGGCATGGTGCGTACTCCTGACGATCGAAGCCCGCGCGAACATTTTGGAAAAAATTCGGTCGCGGCGGGCAAATTTCGCACTAAGTGAACGAATAGTCATTTAGGACGGGCGATTACTTCAGCCCGTTGAGGAGGTCGCACAGCCGCAGGATCGGCTCGGCCTCCAGCGTCGGGTAGTTGCCGATGTAGAACCCGTAGAAGTGGACGTGGTCCGCGTTCGGGCACTGCATCCACGCGTCGTCGCCCAGGACGCGGCGCAGGTACGGCTGGCGCAGTTGGTTCCCGCCGCCTGCGGTGCCGCGGCGGAACTCGATCCCGTTTGCGCGCAAGGTTTCCATCACGCGGACGCACAGCTTCGGGTCGGCGTCCTTGAGGATGAGCGTGAACGCATAGTTGCAACTGCCGTCGGTGTCGAAGTCGGTGCGGTACAGGTTCGGGTCGAGGTTCCGCAGGAACAGCATGAAGTTGTCCGTGCGGCGCTGATTATTATCGTCGAGGCGGCGCAATTGATTGCGGCCAATCACCGCGTTGATTTCGGTGCTGCGCACGTTGAACGCGGGGAACGCGAAGATGAACTCCGGGTTGAGGTCCGCGTTGCGGTTCACATATTCGGCGCGCCGGCCCTCGTCCTGAAGCTCGCGTACCATTCCGTGCGACCGCATCATCCGCACCGCCTCATAGAGATCGGCGTCGTCGGTGCAGACCATACCGCCTTCGATGGTGCTGAGGTGGTGCGCGTAGTAGTACGAGAAGTTGGAGCACCAACCGAAGGTGCCGAGTTTGATATCGTTGAAGGTCGCGCCGTGAGACTCACACACGTCCTCAATAAGCGGGATGCCGCGCGCCTTCAGTTCGGTGAGGAGCTTTTGTGAGAGCGCGTTGAAGCCGAGGACGTGTGTGAGGAACACCGCTCGCGTGCGGCTGTTCACTTTCGCGAGAATCGCGTCGGTGTCCATGCCGAGGGTACGCGGGTTGATGTCGGCAAAGACGGGGGTGAACCCGCAGTGGAGCACGGCGGCGACGTCCGACACCCAGGTGAGCGGCGGAACGATCACCTCGCCGCCGTCCGGGTGCAGTTCCTTCAGCGCCGCGATGGTGACGAGGTTCGCGGACGAGCCGGAGTTGACGAACACGCTGTGTCGCACGCCGAGCCACTGCGACCATTCTTCCTCGAACGCGCGGACGTTCTTCGACTGCGTGAGGATCGGGTCGTCCTGGCGGAGGAAGTCGATGACCGCGTCGAGGTCTTCGCGCAGGATGTTGTTCTTCATCAGCGGCCAGGCGAGTTTGGCCGGGGCGGTGCGGGTGGTCGGCATGGGTGAATCCTGCTGATGCTGTTGTCTTGTGGCACAGGCTTTCCAGCCTGTGCAGCTTTGAGAGCACAGGCTGGAAAGCCTGTGCCACAAGCAGGCCGGTTCAGAACGGCCCCTTGAATTCGATACTCTTGAGGTCGGCGCGCTCGGCCGGCAGCCAACCGCACGCGCGGCCTTCGACGAGGTCGCGGCAGGCGGCGGCGATCGTCCGGGCGTTCGGGTAGAAGGCGTCTTCGAGCGTCGGCGTGGTCGGGCAGGTGGTCGGCGCGAACCCCATCCGCTTGAAGCGGAAGGCGCGCTCGCCCTGAAGCTTCTCACCGACCTGCGACACGATTTCGGCCGCCGCGCCGCAGTTCGTCCACGCGGTATCGACTACGAGGAGCTTGCCGGTCTTGCGGACCGAGTTCGCGATGGTGTCGATGTCCAGCGGATTCAGCCAGATCGGGTCGATGACCTCGGCCTTCACGCCGACGTCTTCCAGGTACTTCGCGGCGCGGAGGGCTTCCACCTGCATGTACGAGATGCCCACGACCGTGACGTCATTGCCTTGCACCGCGACGCGGGCCTTGCCCGGCTCGACGGTGTACTCTTCCGCCGGCACGTGCCCCTTCTGGAAGTGCAGCAGGCGGTGCTCGACGTACAAGACGGGGTCGTCGTCGCGCACGGCCGCTGCGAGCGTCCCTTTCGCATCGTAAGGCGTCGAGGGCGCGACCACCTTGATGCCGGGGACGTGCATGAAGAAGCTGTGCAGCCCTTGCGAGTGCTGCGCGCCCTGGCCCCAGCTCTTGCCGATCATCGCGCGGACGACAATCGGCACGTTCACCCGGCCGCCGTACATGTACCGGCTCTTGGCGGCGACGTTCAGCAGTTGGTTGACCGCCAGCAGCAGGAAGTCCATGCGGATGTGGACGTGGATCGGCCGCAACCCGGCCAGCGCCATCCCAATGGCCGCGCCGGTCATCGCGTCTTCGGACAGCGGGGTGCCGAACACCCGCTCCGGGCCGAATTTGTCGGGCAGGCCGAGCGTGGTGCCCTGGATGCCCTTCGGGTCGTCCACGTCGAGGCCGTAGCACACGACGTTCTCGTCGCGGGCCATTTCCAGTTCGGTCGCCTCGCGCACCGCCTCCACGAACGTGCGGGTGCGGGTTGTGTTCGCGACGCCGCGAGCGGCGGAAGAGGGAGCAGACTTAGCGGCTGGCGAGAAGCTCACGGCTGTCCTCCGTGTAGATGTCCGTCATGAGTTCGGTGACGGCCGGGAACGGGCTGCGCTCGGCGAACGCGAACGCGTCGGCCACTTCCTGCTCGACGGCCGACTCGATCATCGCCCGCTCGACCGGGCTGAGGTAGTCGGCCATCGCCTTGACCGCGTCCCGCTCCTGCCACGGGGTGCAGTCGGCCGCGTCGCGGTAGCCGAGGTGGAAGTCTTGGCCGGGGCCGACGTGCTCGCGCCAGCGGTACGTCACCGCTTCGAGGAACTGCGGCCCCTCCCGGCGGCGGAGCCTGGCGAGCGCCTCGTCGGTGAAGTCGCGGAGGGCGAACACGTCGTTGCCGTCGAGCCGCGTGGCCGGCATGCCGAACGCGCGGGCCCGGGCGCAGATGTCGGGCAGTCCCTGCCGCTTCGACTGCGCGGTGTGGATCGCGTACCCGTTGTTCTCGCACACGAACAGCACCGGCAGCCGCTTCAGCACCGCGAAGTTGAGCGTCTCGGCGAACACGCCCTCTTCGGTCGCCCCGTCGCCGAAGAAGCAGGCGACGACGGCGTCGGAGCGGCGGAGCTTGTTGGCGTAGGCGAACCCGGCGGCGTTGGCGATCGTCGTCCCGACCACCGCAGACGTGCCCATGACCCCGCACTCGGTGTCGATCAGGTGCATCGACCCGCCCTTGCCGCGGGTGCAGCCGCCGACCTTGCCGTACAGCTCGGCCACCATCGCCGCCATGTCGCCACCCTTGGCGAGGTACAGCGCGTGGCCGCGGTAGGTGCCGAACACGGTGTCGTCCGGGCGGAGCGCGTCGCACACCCCGACCGACACCGCCTCCTGCCCGATGGACAGGTGGACGGGGCTTTTGATGGCGTCGGTCGCGTAGACGCGCGCGACCTCTTCCTCGACGCGGCGGATGCGGAGCAGCGATCTGTAGAGGCGTGCGTGCATGTGCCCTCCTGGCGCAGACTACTGTTTTTCGCCCTCTCCCCTTGCGGGAGAGGGTGGCGGCGCTTCGCCGCCGGGTGAGGGGGCGCTGAGCGATCGAGAAACCGCGTCGCTCTTCCTCGACGTCCCATCCCCCCTCACCCGGCTCGAAGACTCGCCACCCTCTCCCGCAAGGGGAGAGGGCTGCAGGGGTTGGCCTCGTTTCTCAGGAACCAGTCGTACGTCGCTTCGAGCGCAGTGCGGAAGTCGGTCGCCGGCCGCCAGCCCATCGCGAGCAGTGGCGAGGAATCGAGCGCCTTCAAGGGCGCGCCGTCGGGCTTGGTCGTGTCGAACCGCAATCGGCCGCGGAAGCCGACGACTTCCGCCACATGCCGAGCAACTTCGGCGATGGAGAGGTCCGTTCCGCCGCCGAGGTTGATGGGCGCGTCGCCGTCGTAGTGGTCGGCGACGAACGCGCAGGCGCGGGCGAGGTCGCGGCTGTAGACGAACTCGCGGCGGGCGTTCCCGGTGCCCCACACCACCAACTCCGCGTCGCCGCGAACGCGGGCATCGTGGGCACGGCGGATGAGGGCCGGGATGACGTGCCCGCCGTCGGCGGTGAAGTCGTCGTGCGGGCCGAACCCGTTGGCCGGGATCGCGGTCACGAACCGGCAGCCGTATTCGCGGCGGTAGGCGTCGGCGAGCTTCCAACCGGCGAACTTCGCGGTGCTGTAGGCTTCGGAGGTTGGCTCCATCGGCCCGGTGCCGAGTGCCTCGACCTTCATGGGTTGCTCGGCGTGCTTCGGGTACGCACATGAACTCGCGAGGTACACCAGCTTGGAGACACCGATACGCTTCGCCGCCTCCAGCACGCTCAGGGCGCCGAGCAGGTTGTCGCGCATCAGTTCGACCGGCTTCGAGCGGTTCAGCCCGATGCCGCCGCTCAGCCCGGCGCACAGGTACACGACGTCCGGCTTCGCGCGGGCGAAGAACGTCTCCGTCGCGGCCGCATCGGTAACGTCCGGCTCGTCCGCGAGGCCGACCAGACGCGCCCCGCTCTCGCTCAGGAGGTCGATGAGCGCGCGGCCGATGAGGGTGTCGCTACCGGCGACGAAAACGCGCGTCATGCGGCCTCCGTCGGTCGGAGAACAGGGCGCACAAGTTCCTTGAACACGCGCCGCCGGCTTCCGCGGGCGCGGTCGGCGTCGGCGTAGTCGGTGCCCGGCTCGTAGAAGATGATCTGGCTGCCGCCGGACTCGAACTCGAACGGCACGTGAATGCACCCGTCGAGCGCGTCGAGCACGTCCGGTTGGCGTTCGGGCGGGACGAACAGCAGCAGGAACCCGCCGCCGCCGGCCCCGGTCAGCTTGCCGCCGACCGCCCCGGCGTCGAGCGCCGCGGTGTAGAGAGCATCGACCTCCGAATTCGACACGACCGGGCTGAGGCTCCGCTTGGCGAGCCACGCCTCGTGCAGCAACTCGCCGAACGCGATCAGGTTCACCCCGCCGGTGAGGATGTGGATGGCCTCGTCCACCATCTGGCCCATCAGCCGCAGTTGCCGGCGGCGGGACTCGATACCGGGGACGTAGCTCTGGGCGATGTCGGCCGCGGTGCGGGCGATGCCGGTGTACACCAGCATCAGGTGTGACTTCAGTTCCGCGGCCCGGGGCGCCGGGATGACGAGCGGCGACACCTCGATGCCGCCTTCCGGCTGGAAGCGGACGTGCCGCAACCCGCCGTGAGCCGCGATCGTCTGGTCCTGCGAGCCGACCGTTTCTTGCAACACATCCTGTTCGAGGTGGATGGCTTCCTTGGTGAGCTGGTGCTTGGTCGGCATCTCGCCGCGGAGGGCGTGCAGCGCGTGGAGGAGGCCGACGGTGAACGCGGAACTCGACCCCATCCCGCTCCGCGCCGGGAGGTCGCCGTCGTGGTGGATCTCGACGCCGCGGTCGATGTTGAGGAACTTGAGCGCCTCGCGGACGACCGGGTGGCCGATCTCATCGACCTGCGAGCACGTCTCGATCTGCCGGTAGACGACGCGGATGCGGTGCTCGAAGAACGGCGGCAGGTAGCGGCAGGTGAGGTAGCAGTACTTGTCGATGCCGGCGGCGAGGACCGCGCCGCCGTGCTGCCGGTACCACGCCGGGTAGTCGGTCCCGCCGCCGAAGAACGAGATGCGGTATGGCGTCCGGCAGATGATCATTCCCTGATCCCTGAGGCCCGCGGTCCGTCGCGGGGCTGTGCTGGGCGTAGTGCGTGTGTGCGGGGGCGATGTTCGCAGACCGACCGCGCCGGTGTCAACCCCACTCGCGCCGGTCACCCGCGGCGGGCGCCTTCAGGCGGATTTCACGTGAGGTTTGCCGCCCGGGTTTGTATGACATGGTGTACCTCTCACGGTTCCTTCAGGTCTCGGAGTCGTCGATGCTCGCGCGATTGGTCGCCGCTCTGGCGCTGTGCGCCCTCGTCGTTGCCGCGGTCGGGTGTGGGAAGGGGCCGGCCCAGTTGCCGCCGCCGGAGCCGCCGACGGTCGCGGTCGCCAAGCCGCGGATGGTCCCGCTGCGGCCGACCAAGGAGTTCACCGGCCGGATGGCCACCAAAGACCCGGTCAAGGTGGTCCCGCAGGTGAGCGGGCGGCTGGTCGCGCGCGAGTTCAAGGACGGCGACGCGGTCGAAGAGGGGAAGACCGTCCTCTACCGCATCGACCCGGTGCTGTATCAGGCGGAGGTCGATAAGGCCCGGGCCGACATCGCCAAGGCGATCGCCGACGAGGCCAACTGGCGGGCGCAGATCGCCCGCGACACGGCCGAGGCGACCCGGCAGAAGCAGCAACTCGACACCGGCACCGGGTTCAAGGCCGACTACGACAAGGCCGTCGCCAGCGTCAAGGTATCGGAGGCCCAACTCGACGTCGCGAAGGCGACGAAGGCGGCCGGCGCGTCGGCGCTCATCAAAGCCGAGGAGAACCTCAAGTACTGCACCATCTACGCCCCGACCAGCGGCCGCGCCCGCGAGTCGCAGGTCGCCCCGGGCAACCTCGTGGACGCGTACAAGACGGAACTGGTGTGGGTGTACCCGGTCGATCCGATCTACGCGTACTGGGAGGTGGACGAGCTCACCTCGCTGTGGTACCGCGACCAGATCAACTCCGGCGCGGTGAACAACCCGATCGACCCGAACACCCCGCTGGACGTGACCATCAAGCTGAAGAACGAGCCGAACTACACGACCGACGCGAAGGACGCGACCCGCAACAGCCAGGTCAGCTTCGCCGACCTCGCCATCGACCGCGGCACCGGCACCAAGACGATTCGGGCGCAGTTCTCGAACAAGCCGGGGGTCGGGCCGGACGGCAAGGCGCGTCCGCTGCCGCCGTTCTCGGCCGGCGACTCGGTGCGGGTGCGGGCGTCGGCCGGGTCGGAGCGGCCGGTACTGGCGATCCCGGACGCGGCGGTGTTCACCCAGCAGCGGAAGCAGTACGTGTACGTGGTCGCCGACGGCAAGGCGCAGTTGCGCGAGATCGAGCCGGGCGCGTACTTCGACGGGCTGGTGGAGGTGAACCGCCGGGCGTCGGCGAGCGCGCCGAGCGGGCTGGACGAGGGCGACAGCGTCATCGTCGATAACCTGCTGCGCGTCCGGCCGGGCATCCCGGTGACGGTGAAGTGAGGTGCGGGGCGCGAGGGGCCACCGCCTCGGTGGTGCCCCTCACCCGGCCGGCGGGTCGGCTACCTCAAGCCACTCCGGCCGTCGGTGGCTGGCGCCGGCCACCCTCTCCCCGCAGAGCCGGGGCGAGGGAAAACACCCCCGCCGAGCACAGCGACACGGCGGTTGTTGCTATTGGGACGCGCTGCGTATTCCCTCGCCCCGGCTCTGCGGGGAGAGGGTGGCCGGCGCCAGCCACCGACGGCCGGTGTAACGAAACGTAGCCGAACCGCCGGCCGGGTGAGGGGCAATCACCTCCGCGGCTCATCGATAACCTTCTTCCCTCGCACCCACACTCCGCCGCATGCAGTTCTTCATCACCCGGCCCGTGTTCGCGATGGTGCTGTCGGTGCTCATCACCCTCGCCGGGGTGCTGGCGCTCACCCAACTGCCCATCGCCCAGTACCCGGACGTCGTCCCGCCGGTCGTCGTCGTCACCGCGGTGTACCCCGGGGCCGACGCCCGCACCGTGTCCGAAACCGTCGCGGCTCCCATCGAGCAGCAGGTGAACGGCGTCGAGGGCATGCTGTACATGGAGTCGCAGGCGACCAACGACGGGGCCATGCGGCTCACCGTCACCTTCCGCCAGGGCACCAACCCGGACATGGCGCAGGTGCTCGTCACCAACCGCGTCAACATCGCCCTTGCGCAACTGCCCGAAGAGGTTCGCCGGCTCGGCGTCACCACCAAGAAGCAGTCCACCGCCATCCTGCTCGTCGTCAACCTGTTCGCCAGGAAGAAGGCCCGGGCCGATGGCTCGCCGCTGACCGACGGCGAAATCTTCGAGCAACAGCTCGCGGTCAGCCGGCACGCCAACCTCGCGGTCAAGGACGAACTCGCCCGGCTCGACGGGGTCGGCGACGTCGCCATGTTCGGCAACCGCGACTACTCGATGCGGGTGTGGCTCGACCCGGAGAAGATGACCGACCTGAACCTCGTCCCGAACGAGGTGGTGGACGCCATCCGCAAGCAGAACGTGCAGGTCGCCGCCGGCCAGATCGGCCAGCCGCCGGTGCCCCGTGGGCAGTCGCGACAGCTCGTCGTCAACACCCTCGGCCGGCTGAAGACCGAGCAGCAGTTCAAGGACATCGTCATCAAGAGCGGGTCGCAGGGCGAGGCGCTGGTGCGGCTGGGCGACGTGGCCCGCGTCGAACTCGGGGCGAAGAGCTACGACTCGTCCAGCGCGCTGGACAACCGCCCGTCGGTCGGGCTGCCGGTGTTCCAACTGCCCGGCGGCAACGCGTTCAGCACCGCCCGCGACATCAAGGCCAAGATGAAGCAGCTCCGCGAGTCGCCCGACTGGCCCGACGAGATCGAATACGACATCGTGTACGACCCGACCGAGTTCGTGAAGGCCAGCGTCAACGAGGTGGTCCACACCCTGTTCGAGGCGATCGTCCTGGTGTTCATCGTGGTGCTGGTGTTCCTCCAGAACTGGCGGGCGGCCCTCATCCCGATGATCGCGGTGCCGGTGTCGCTGGTCGGCACGCTGGCGGTCATGTTCGCCCTCGGGTACTCGATCAACAACCTCACCCTGTTCGGCATGGTGCTCGCCATCGGCATCGTCGTGGACGACGCCATCGTGGTCGTCGAGGCGGTGGAGTTCCACATCGCCCGCGGCCTGTCGCCGCTCGACGCGACGCGAAAAGCCATGTCGGAAGTCGGGATGGCGATTATCGGGGTTTCGACGGTGCTGTGCGCGGTGTTCGTGCCGGCGGCGGTCATCCCGGGGCTGACCGGGCAGTTCTTCAAGCAGTTCGCGGTGACGATCGCCGTCAGCACGGTGATCTCGGCGTTCAACTCGCTGACGCTCAGCCCGGCGCTGTGCCCGCTGCTCCTCCGCGACCACCACGCCGGCAAGGACGTGCTCGACAAGCTCCTGCACTACCTGTTCGGGTGGTGGCTGTTCCGCGGGTTCAACTGGGCGTTCGACCGCGGCACCAAGCTGTACGGCAAGGCGGTCGGGTGGCTGATTCGGCTGGCGCTGGTGGTGTTCGTCGTGTACGGCGGGCTGCTGGTGCTGACCGGACTCGGGTTTAGCCGCGTCCCGTCCGGGTTCATCCCGCAGCAGGACCAGGGCTACCTCGTGGTGAACCTGGAACTCCCGCCGGGCGCCTCCGTCGAGCGGACCGACGCAGTGATGAAGAAGGTGGCCGACCTGTGCCTCGAAACCGACGGCGTGGCGCACACGGTGCAGATCAGCGGGTACTCGATCTTCAGCACCGCGAACATCCCGAACAACGGCGGCATGTACATCCCACTCAAGCCGTTCGACCAGCGGAAGGGCCGGCACGCCGACGACATCATGCGCGATCTGAACGCGAAGTTCGCGTCGGTCCGCGAGGGCACCGCGACCGCGTTCGGCGCGCCGCCGATCCTCGGCTTGGGCAACGCCGGCGGGTTCAAGATGCAGATTCAGGACAAGGGCAACCTGGGGTCGGAGACGCTCGAAGGGATGACGTGGGCGCTGGCGGGGGAGGCGAGCAAGAACCCGCGAGAGGGCATCCCGGCGGCGTTCAGCTCGTTCCGGTCGAACAACCCACAGGTGTTTCTCACCGTCGACCGCGACCGCGTGCAGCAGATGGGCATCTCGGTGCAGGCGGTCAACGACGCGCTGCAGTCGTACATGGGCCAGGTGTACGTCAACGACATCACGCTGGACAACCGCAACTGGCAGGTGACGGTGCAGGCCGACGGGCCGTTCCGCCGCTCGGCCGACGACCTCAACAAGATCAAGGTGCGGGGCGTGAAGGGCGAGATGATCCCGATTGCCGGGCTGATCAAGACGGACCCGTATCAGGGGCCGAGCAAGGTGAACCGGTACCAGATGTACCCGGCGGCCGACCTGAACGGCATCACGATCCCGTTCCTCATCTCGTCCGGGCAGGCGATCGACAAGATGGAAGCCCTGGGCAAGCGGGACCTGCCGCCGGGCATGAGCTACGAGTGGACCGACATGGCCTACCAGCAGAAGCAGGCCGCGAACACGCGGGTCGAGGTGCCGGGGGTGTTCGAGTTCCGCGGCGACACCACGCTGCTGGTGTTCGGCCTGAGCGTGCTGGTCGCGTTCCTGGTGATGGCCGCCCTGTACGAGAGTTGGCTGCTCCCGCTCGCCATCATCCTGATCGTGCCGATGTGCCTCTTGTGTGCAGTGATCGGGCTGTTGGTTACGTTCCTGGACCTGAACGTGTTCAGCCAGATCGGGCTGATCGTGCTGGTCGGGCTGTCGTCGAAGAACGCCATTCTGATTGTCGAGTTCGCGAAGATGAAGCGCGAGGAGGGTATGGGCCGGCGGGAGGCCGCAATCGAGGCCGCGACGCAGCGGCTGCGGCCGATCCTGATGACGAGCTTCGCGTTCATTCTGGGCGTGGTGCCGCTCTTGATCGGCGAGGGGGCGGGTGCTGAAATGCGGAAGGCGCTGGGCACGGCGGTGTTCAGCGGGATGCTCGGGGTGACGGTGTTCGGCATCTTCTTCACCCCAGTGTTCTATGCGTCGATCGAGCGGCTCCGCGGGTCGGACAAGGGCGAGACGAAGCCGGCCGCGCCCGAGCCGACCGAGCCGAAGCCCGAACCGCACACGCCGGCGCACTGAGGGCACGCGGTGTGACGGTTGCCGGCGTGTCTGCGTCGGTGTTTCCCCTCACCCGGCGGCCCAGAGCGGCCGCCGACCTCTCCCCAGCGGGGAGAGGTCCATCCGGGGATCCGCATGGCCCAGCCGCGCGCTTTGCGTATGCGGCGCGGCGGATGCACCTCTCCCCGCTGGGGAGAGGTCGGCCGAGTCTTCGAGGCCGGGTGAGGGGATGCCACCGACGCGGACACCAAGAGTACCGTGGCCGGGTGAGGGGCAACTCCCTCCGCAGTTCTCGACGGCCTTCCCAACGCAGGTGCCCGATGGAGCACATCCCGGCGATGCACGCGGCGGCGGTCGGGATGCGGTACCCGGCCCGCGTCCTCGACTTCGGCGCGATCGGCGCGGCCCTCGAACTCGACCTCAGCGCCGTCGCCCCCGGCCGCAACCCCACCCTCCGCGCGCTGCTCGTCTACGACACCTGCGTCAACGCGACGGCCGCCCGCGTCCTTCGCGTCGGCGACCGCGTCGAGGTGGTGCTCATCGAGGTGGACCGGCAGTTCGGCTACCTGACCGCGTCGCTCCCGGCCGACCCGGCGCTGCTCGCGTGGAACAACGGCACCGTCCGGCACCTCGCGCAGCGCATCCGTGACACCGGCGAGACGGTCTTGATGCCGGTGCTGGCCGACGCGCTGGAGGAGGCCGGCTGCGCCGACGCGGCGATGCTCGCCCACTGCCGTCAGCCGCCCGGCGGGCGGAGTTGGGTGGTCGAACTGCTCGCGGCGCAAGAGTGAACATATTGCAGGATCGCGTCGCGGTTGCCAAGATAACGGCATGACCAAGACCAACCACGTCCCCGTGCCGCCGGTCACGCACCTGGTGCGGCACGGGTCGATGCGGTTCATCGGCGAGTTCGCGCAGCCCGGCGGGGCCGCGGTCGGGCGCGGCGACACGGTCATCCTGCGCACCGAGCGCGGCACCGAGAGCGGCGAGGTGCTGTGCCCGGCCACCCCGCAGGCGGTCGCGGCCATCCCCGACCCGACCCGCGGCGACATCCTCCGCGTCGCCACCGCCGACGACCGCGCCAAGATCGCCCGCGTCCGCGAGCAGCAGAGGCAGCAGTACGACGCCGGCGAGAGGCTGATCAAGCAGCACAAACTGCTCATGCAAATCGTGGACGTGGAGTACCTGTTCGGCGGCGAGCGGCTCATCTTCTACTTCCTGGCCGACGGCCGCGTCGATTTCCGCGAACTCGTCAAGAGCATGGCCCGCGAGTTCCACACGCGGATCGAGTTGCGGCAGATCGGCGTCCGCGACGAGGCCAAGCTGCTGGCCGACTTCGGCGACTGCGGCAAGCCGGTGTGCTGCAACTCGCACATGGTGGTCATGCCGCCGGTCAGCATGCGGATGGCGAAGCTCCAGAAATCGACCCTCGACCCGACCAAGATTTCGGGTCGCTGCGGGCGGCTGAAGTGTTGCCTGCGGTTCGAGAACGACGTGTACGAAGAGTTCCAGCGCGAACTTCCGCCGATCGGCTCGCGGGTGGTGACCGACAAGGGGCAGGGCAGGGTGCTGGCCCACGAAATCCTGGCCCGGCGGCTCTTGATCGAGTTCGAGGACGGCCGCCGGCTGCCGGTCGCGGTTGATGAAGTGCTGACGCGGCTGTAAACCTATCGCGGGAGTTCCAGGTTCCAGGTTCCAGGTTCCAAGTCGAAAGCCGGAGCCACTTCCCGCTCAATGTTTTCGACTTGGAACCTGGAACCTGGAACCTGGAACTCAGCAATACGGAGTCATCGTGAACGCTCAGATACTGGAACTGTGCCGTGCGGACTCGCGGTTCGCCTACGAGGCGTACGAGTTCGTGTGCGACGCGGTCACCTACACGCAGGACCGGCTCGGGCGGGCGGCGGCGCGTGGCCGCGGGGCGGAAGGCCGCCGCAAGCCGGCCGACGACAGCCACGTGAGCGGGGCCGAACTGGTCCGCGGGGCGTGCGAACTGGCCGTCCGCGAGTTCGGCATGATGGCCCCGGTCGTGTTCAAGCAGTGGGGCATCAAGACCACCGACGACATCGGCGAGATCGTGTTCAAGCTGATCGGCGCGGAGCAGTTGAGCAAGTCCGACCGCGACGACGTGAACGACTTCCGCGGGCTGTTCGACCTGCACCAGGCGCTGGCCGACGGGTTCACCCTCACCCTCGACGCACCGGCGAAGCGGGGGGACCGATGAGTACGGCCCCGCCCGACGAGCCGAAGCCGCCCGCGACGCCGCAAGCGGGCGCGCCAGCCGACGCACCGCCGATGCCGCAAGCGGCCGCGCCGCCGGTCGTTCCCCCGACCATGCCACCGGCCATTCCGGGCATCGGCCCCGGCCCGAACGACCAACCGCGCCCCGACCCGCCGGCGCCGCCGTTCACGCACCCGCCGGCCGGCCTCGCGCCGCGCGCGTTCCTGGCGATCACGGCCCTTCTGATGCTGGCGTGGTTCGCGTGGCTGAGCGTCGCGGCGCTGAACAAGAGCCGCGAGCCGATCGTGTCGCGGGCGCAGGCGTCCGTCGCCCCGGTGCCCGTCCGCGCGAAGGTGGCAACCGGCAAGGACGGCAAACCGGACCCGACTGTGACCGTGGTCGAAGCGTTCACGCCCAACGGGCCGAAGCCCGAGACGAAGTTGCTCGTCACCAACCTGCCGAAGGCCGGCGGGTTCGACGGCGAGGGCGAGTACCTGCTCCTGCTGTCCGCCGAGGCGAACCCGTTCCTGCCCGGCGAGCCGCTCTACCAGGTGGTCGCGGTGCGGGTCTCGGCGGCCGACGACGACCCGCCGCCGATCTACAAGTGGTCCGCCGACGTGGAGAAGCAGGCCCGCCGGCTGTACCGCGGCCGCGAGTGAGCGGCGGTCAGCGCTCGCCCAGCCAGCGGGCGAACTCGCCGACCAGGTAGGTGCCGGCATCGATTACCTCGTCGCGGCTCGGCAGGCCGCCCCCGCTGCCGTCGGCCGGTCGCGGGACGTGGACGAACCCGCGGTGCGGCACCCGGCCGGCGAGGTCGTGCATCGCGTGGAAGAACACGTGGTTGCACAGGTACAGCCCGGCGTCCGGCCACACGATGGCCCGGGCGTATGGCGCGTCCGGGTCGTGCGGGCTGCCGGCCAGCCGTACCCGCCGCGCCTCCATCCGCTCGGCCAGCCACTCGACCGGCAACCCGGTCCAGTACGCGGGCGGGCCGTCCGGCGCGATCCGCATCCGCTCGTCGGACGGCGGGTACTCGCGGAACACGTCGGCCGACGGCGGGGCCAGGTTGCGCGCCATCAACTCGAGCCGGAAGAACGAGTCCGGGCAGACGCCCAGGCACATCAGCCCGACAGGGGAGACTTCATCGACGGCCGCCGCCAGCGCCGGCCACGCCGCCCGCCAGACGACGTCAAGGGTGCGGCCAACCACCCGCACGCGGCCGACCCGCATCCCGTCGGCGGCCAGGGCGATCTGCCCGGACGGGTTGTCCGGGTAGCCCGCGAACGGCCCGAACCCGGTCACCAGTAGCACCGCCTCGTCGCCATCCGGTCGGCTCATCGGCCCCCCTCGACCCCGTACAGGGCCGCGAAATGCGTTTGCTTGGCCATTTCGGCCCGGAACCACGCGGCGAACTCGTCCGGCCCGCGGGTACACCGCCAGCACCTCGCCCGGCAGGTCGATCGGCAGGTTCCGTGACGTCTCACGGTCGGCCGGGATGAACGTGTGCGCCTGAACCTGGGGCGACCCGGTTGGTGCTTTATTGCTTCGCGGGCCAGTTTAGAAGTACATCCGCCCTTCGCGCGGGAACCGCTCGTGCTTCGCGATCGTCGTGTGGTCGGCTTCGCGGAAGCCGTGCAGCGCGCCGACGGCCGCCAGGACCGCGTCCATCGCGTCGCCGCCGGGGTTGCGCATCATCACACGCCGCTGCGTCTCGTCGAACGTGACCCACCGGGCCAGGCCGTCGAGTATTTCGTGCCGCGTGAATCGGCGGATTCGCGTGAGCGGGCCTCCTGTTGGTTGCTTGTAGTTGAAGTGCGGCAGCCCGTGCTTCTTGAGGACGCTCGACGGGCAGCATTCCACGGCCACGCGGCGTGCCCGCGGCAGCTTGCGGTACTGGAACGGCAGCACCGCGGTGCCGGGCGTGTTGGCGAGCGGCCGGACCACGTCCCGCAGCCCGTAGAAGGTCTGATAAATCATCCGGTAATGAAAGGCATCGAACGGGGCTTTCGACTCCGTGTCGGTCTGCCGCCGGCAGTGCATCGCGGTGCGGTGGTGGGCGTCGGCCAGTTGCTTCGTGCGGCGGATGCACTCCAGCCCGCACGCGTACGCTTCCTCGCCCCACTCGCCGATGAACGTGAACTGATCGGCCCACGTCGCCGCTTCCGGGAACAATTCCAGCGGCAGGCCGAAGGGGCAGTCGAACCCCCACAGCGCCGACTCGGACGCGTTCACCATGCGGACCAACTCCGCGAGGCACGGGGCACGCTCCGCGGTGCCGCAGAGGTCTTCGAGCCGGTCGAGCGACACCAACTTCAGCCGCCCGCGGGCGCGGGGCTCGGTTCGGGCGATCCAGATGTTCCGCCCGGCCAGCTTGGCCCCCGAGAAATCGACCCCGCAGATTGTCGCGAACTCCGGGACCCGCATTTTCGCACCACTTCCATTGCGTACACATCGGGCGTCCGGTTAATGTGGCAGACGCAAGCCCGTTTGGCGACCCCAGGTTGAGCCTTCACATGGCGAACCGAGCAGACATCTGGACCGCGAAGCACGTGCAGTCGCTGGCCCCGGACGCGGCGTCGGTGCCGGCTGCCAAGCAGGTGCTCAAGAAGGGCGGGTTCGGCACCGTCGAGCCGACCGCCGACGGCCGCGGGTGGTGGGTCGTCTGCCGCGGCATCACCGACACGTATCAGGTGAGCGCCCGGCTTCAGCCCGGTGGCCAGGCGTTCGACTGCGAGTGTACCTGCCCAAGCTACAAGAACCCGTGCAAGCACGCGCTGGCGCTGCTGTTCTACCTCGTCGATCACCCGGAGTTGCGCGTCGAGAAGGAGGAGGCGAAGGCCGCGGCGAGCGACTTCGACGCGCTCCTGAAGGCGGTGTACGCCCACCCGGACGACGACACCCCGCGACTCGTGTTCGCCGACTTCGTTGAGGAAAACGGCGACTCCGACCGCGCCGCGCTCATCCGCCTTCAGTGCGAGCAGGCCCGGCTGAAGCCGCAGGCGAAGCGGTACAAGGAACTGACCGCGCTGCTCAAGCCGCTGCTGGCGAAGGCGCGGAAGCGGATCGAGCCGCTGCCGGAGGACGCCCGGTACACGCTGCGCCGCGGGTTCGTGCGGCTGGAGGGCGAGTTCGGGTATCTCGACGACGTCGGCTCGCTCCCGGCCCGTTTCGCCGCCCTGTTCCGCGACGGCTGGGTGGAGTCGGTGGCAATGCGGTTCCTGCCGCTCGACGGACTGCACGGCGGGGCGGTCGCGCTGCTCTCTCATGTCGGCGAGATCGACGTGTCGACCTTCCCGATGGCCGAGGACACGATGATCGGGCTGGCGGCAGTGTCCACGCCGGGGCACATCGGCCGGCTGGCCCGCGTCCGTGTCCACCGGAATAGCCAGAAGACGTTCGACAAGTTGGTGCGGGCGGCCGCGGGCGAAGAGGTGTCCCTGGCCGCGCATCTGGGGGCGGACCGGCGGCACGGCAGTCTCACCCCGGCCACCTACGACCTGCTGCTCCGCACCGGGCGGCTGTGCGGGGCGCGCAGGATGACGCTCGGCGGTATCGGATTGGGCGACGAGCAACTCCGGACGCTGCTCGACACCGCCGACCTGTCGGACCTGCGCGAGTTGTGGCTCTCGGGCTGGACGCTGTCGCGGGACGGCGTCGCGGCGCTGGCGAACAGCCCGAACCTCAACCGGCTGACCGAACTCAACTTCCACGCGGTCCCGCTCGGCCAGACCGCAGGCGCGTTCGATGAACTGGCCGCCAACAGCGGGCTGCGGAACGTCGAAACGCTCCGCCTCGTCGGCTGCGGGCTGGGCGATGCCGGCGCTCGCACGCTCGCGAAGTCGCGGTGCCTTCCGAAACTGAAGCGGCTCGAACTGACGCGGAACGAAGACCTGACCGATGCGGGCGTTGCGGCGGTGCTGGCGTCGGCCCACTTCCCGCAGTTCGTTCGACTGATTTTGGAGGACAACCCCGCGCTCTACCGGCGGTTCCTGCCGCTGCTGCTCGCCGCCTCGGACCGGCCGGAACTGGAACTCGCCACGTTCGACACGGTGGTCCGCCGGCGCATCACGAAAGAAAACGTGATCATCGAGATCGAAAGCCATCGCGGCGATTTCGTGGAAGCGTTTCTCGACCTGTCGGGTGCGAAGGGCGGCGAGCGGGTGACCCAACTGTCGGCTCAGTCGCTCGACTTCGGCGCAGCGGAGATGCCGGCCCTCGCCGCCGGGTTCGACCCGCAGACGCTGCGGAAGCTCGACCTGACCGACAACCCGCTGCGCAACGAGGGCGCCGCGGCCCTCGCGGAGGCGTTCGCCGGCTTCCACCTGCGCGAGCTGGTGCTCGCGGAGTGTCGCGTGCAGGCGACCGGCGTCGCGGCGCTGGCTGCGGGCGCGTTGTACGGCCGTTTGCACGCCCTCGACCTGTCGCGGAACACGGTCGGCAAGGCGGGCGTCGCGGCGCTGCTGAAGGCCGACGTGCCGCCGAACCTAAAGCGGCTGACGCTCGCCGGGTGCCGGCTGGACGCCGACGACAAGAAGAAGCTGAAGGCGAAGTTCGGTCCGCGACTCAAACTGTGAGCGGCTTTCTGTAGCCGGCCTCTGTGAGGCCGGTGCTTCGCGCCACCTGTCGTACCGGCCTCACAGAGGCCGGCTACAGCAGAATCGCAGCGACTCAAACTGTGAAAGGCAAACCGATGGCGAAAGCGAAGAAGCCGGCGGCCGACCCGTGGGACGTGGCCGCGCTCGAGGCGAAGGCCGGCGCCGCGAAGACGAAGGCCGCCCGCGAGGTGCTGAAGAAGGGCGGGTTCGGGGCGGTCGAGCGGCGGGCCGACGGGCAGGGGTGGTGGGTGGTGTGCAAGGGCCTGACCGGCTCGTACGAGGTGTCGGTCAAGCGCGGCCCGCGCGGCGGACTGGAGTCCCGCTGCACCTGCCCGAGTACGCAGCGGCCGTGCAAGCACGCGATGGCGCTGTTGCTGTACCTCGCGGAGCACCCCGAAGCGCGCCCGGAAGAGGACGCGCCCGTCGCGAAGCCCGAGCGCGACTTCGAGACGCTCCTGCGTGCCGCGTTCGCCGACCCGAAGGACGACACGACGCGTCTGGTGCTCGCCGACTTCATCGAGGAGCGCGGGCAACCCGACCGGGCGGCGCTCATCCGCATCCAGTGCGCCCTTCGCCGCCCGGCGACGTCGAGCGAGGAGCACGCGCACTTGCAGTCCGAGCAGACGCGGCTGACGCGGAAGCTCCAGAAGGAGTTGGGGCCGTTCCCGAAGGGGTATCAGGGCAAGTTCGAGCGCGGGTTCTTGCACTTCCTGTGCATGGGAGGAGTTGGAGGCGACGCGATTCCCGATCGTTTCATGGCCCTCTTCCGTGACGCCTGGGTGGAAGAGTTGCGGGTCCACGCGGTGGTGAAGAGCTTCTTCCCGCTGTTCCGCCTTGTGGGCACGGTCGATCTGACGGTGGCGTACTGCAACGACGACGACCTGACGCGACTGGCGGCCGGGCTGGAGTGGGGGCACCCGGAGACGCGGACGCGTGCGGTGAAACTCGCGGCCGACGTCGCGGAGCGCTACCGCGCCCTCGGCGGGCAGGGGGCCGTTTCCTGACAGTTCGTCTGGCGATCATTCGATGAAGACGGGCTAGGGCTCTCGCTTTGCCGCACTACGCCCGCGTCCGTAAACCAGCGGGTGAACCCTGCTGCCGCGACGCGGCGACCTCCTCACAGCGGATTGAAATGAGCACGAAGAGCGTGTACTCGTTCGGCGGCAAGACGGCCGACGGCGACGGCAAGATGAAGGAACTGCTCGGCGGCAAGGGGGCGAACCTCGCCGAGATGTGCAAGATCGGCATCCCGGTCCCGCCCGGGTTCACCATCACCACCGAGGTCTGCGCCGCGTACTACGAGCAGGGCAAGAAGATCCCCGAAGCGGCCATCCCGCAGATCGATGAGGCGCTCAAGAAGGTCGAGGCCGAGTTCGGCAAGAAGTTCGGCGACCCGACCGACCCGCTGCTCGTCTCGGTCCGCTCAGGGGCCGCGCTCTCCATGCCCGGGATGATGAACACCATCCTCAACCTCGGCCTCACCGACGCGTCGGTCGAAGGGTTGGCGAAGAAGACCGGCAACGAGCGGTTCGCCTACGACAGCTACCGCCGCCTCATCGACATGTTCGGGTCCACCGCGATGGGCCTCGAGCACGAGCACTTCGAGCACGAACTGCACGCGATGAAGGAGGCCAAGGGCGTCAAGCTCGACACCGACCTGTCGGCCGACGACCTCAAGGCCCTGGTCAAGAAGTACAAAGAGGTTTACAAGAAGGACGTGGGCGAGGACTTCCCGCAAGACCCGAAGAAGCAGTTGATGCTGGCGATCAACGCGGTGTTCAACTCGTGGAACGGGCACAAGGCCATCGAGTACCGCCGCATCGAACGGATCACCGGGCTGAAGGGCACCGCGGTCAACGTGCAGGCGATGGTGTTCGGCAACATGGGCAACACGTCGGGCACCGGCGTCGCGTTCACCCGCGACCCGAACACCGGCGAGAACGTGTTCTACGGCGACTACCTCATCAACGCCCAGGGCGAAGACGTGGTGGCCGGCATCCGCACCCCGGAGCCGATCTCCAAGCTCGGCGAGGAAATGCCGAAGGTGTACGAGCAGTTGGTCGCCATCCGGGCCAACCTCGAAAAGCACTACAAGGAGATGCAGGACATCGAGTTCACGGTGCAGGAGGGCGTGCTGTTCATGCTGCAGACGCGCAGCGGCAAGCGCACCGGCACCGCGGCCGTCCGCATCGCCGTCGAGATGGTCAAGGAAGGGCTGATTGACGAGAAGACGGCCGTCAAGCGCGTCGCCCCGGACAGCTTGAACCACCTGCTCCAGCCGCAACTCGACCCGAAGTCGAAGGTGCCGGTGGTGGCGCAGGGCATCGCGGCCAGCCCCGGCGGGGCGAGCGGCATCGTGCTGCTGTCGGCCGAAGCGGTGGTCGAACACGCCGCCAAGCACCCGAACGACTCGATCATGCTCGTCCGCAAGGAGACGTCGCCCGAGGACGTCGCCGGGATGCACCTCGCCAAGGGCATCCTGACCAGCACCGGCGGCAAGGCGTCCCACGCCGCGGTGGTCGCCCGCGGGTGGGGCAAGCCGTGCGTCGTCGGCTGCGAGGCGATGAAGATCGACGAGGCGAGCCAAACGATCAGCATCGCCGGCAAGACGGTGAAGGCCGGTGAGTTCCTCACCATCAACGGCACCACCGGCGACGTGATGATCGGCAAGGTGCCGACCGTCGCGCCATCGATGACCGGCGACTTCGCCACCCTGATGACGTGGGCCGACGACAGCCGGCGGCTGAAGATCCGCACCAACGCCGACTCCCCGGCCGACGCGCTGAAGGCCCGCGAGTTCGGGGCCGAAGGCATCGGCCTGTGCCGCACCGAGCACATGTTCTTCGGCAAGGACCGCATCGCCGCGGTGCGCGAGATGATCCTCTCGACCACGGTCGAGGGCCGCGAGAAGGCGCTGGCGAAGATCGAGCCGTTCCAGAAGGCCGACTTCGTGGGCATTTTCGAGGCGATGGACGGCTACCCGGTCACCATCCGGCTGCTCGATCCGCCGCTGCACGAGTTCCTGCCCCAGAAGGACAACGTCGAGGGCACCGAGGAAGTCGCCAAGCAGATGGGCGTGTCGGTCCACGCGATCCAGGAGCGGGTGGAGGAGCTGCACGAGTTCAACCCGATGATGGGCTTCCGCGGGTGCCGGCTGCCGGTCGTGTTCCCGGAGATCGGCGACATGCAGGTCCGCGCGATCATCGACGCGGCCATCGAGGTGAAGAAGAAGGGCAAGAAGGTGCTGCCGGAGATCATGATCCCGCTCGTCGGGGTGGTCGAGGAACTGACCCTGCTCAAGAAGCGGGCCATCGCCGTGGCCGAAGAGTGCATGACCAAGGCCGGGGTGAAGGTCGAGTACCAAATCGGCACGATGATCGAGCTTCCGCGTGCGGCGCTGACGGCCGACCAGATCGCGGAGGAGGCCGAGTTCTTCAGCTTCGGCACGAACGACCTGACCCAGATGACGTTCGGCTTCAGCCGCGACGACATCAAGGGCTTCATGCCGACGTACTTGAAGGAGAAAATTCTTCCCATCGACCCGTTCCAGTCGCTCGACCAGAAGGGCGTCGGGAAGCTGATCGACATGGGCATCCGGATGGGCCGCGAGAGCCGGATGGCCAGGCACAGCCAGCGCCTGAAAGTGGGCATCTGCGGCGAGCACGGCGGCGACCCGGACAGCGTGGTGTTCTGCCACAAGGTCGGGATGGACTACGTGAGTTGCTCGCCGTTCCGGGTGCCGATCGCCCGGCTGGCCGCGGCCCAGGCCGCGCTGGGCGACTCCGCCCGCGACAAGTAACCGCCGCCCGCTGACACAACGCCGCGAGCCTGCCTCTCCTGAGGTAGGCTCGTCGCGTTTGAACGGGTATCATGGATGCGACGACGGAGGGAGCAGTGATGACGCCGACGACCGTGAGCGAAGCCGAACGCGAATACGGCTGGATGCACCTGTTCCCAGAATTCAACGGCACCCGCCGCTTCAGCACCGCCGAATACCGCAAACTGATCGACGCCGGCATTCTCGGCCCGGCCGATCGTGTCGAGTGCCTCGACGGGTACATCCTCCACAAGTCGGATTACGTTCAACCGCTTCCGAGCATCGCGTTCCCGGAGTGGCGGTTGCTGCGACGGTGGTCGGCCGAAGACGTGCAGCACATGATTCAAATTGGCGTCATCAAGCAAGACGAGCGTTTTGAACTGCTCGACGGGTATTTGGTGCCCAAAATGCCCATGTCGAAAGCCCACCGCAACGCGATCATGCGGCTCGCGGCGAACCTGCCCCCACACCTACCGGCCGGGTGGATGCTCATGCAGCAATGCCCGGTCGCGCTCGGAACCTTCGATCCGGAACCGGACGGCGCGATCATCCGCGGCACCATCACCGACTACGAGGCCCGCGACGTCGTCGCCACAGACTTCGGCATCGTCATTGAGGTGTGCGATTCGACGCTGGAGTTCGATCGCCTCGGTAAAGGGCGAGGTTATGCTCGCGAAGGCATCCTGGTGTACTGGATCGTGAACGTCGCGGATCGGCAGATCGAGGTGTACACCGGCCCGACCCCCACCGGCGGCTACACGATCCGCGCCGACTACAAGCCCGGTGACAGCGTGCCCATCACTCTCGACGGCGTCGCGTCCGGTGCGATTGCCGTGAGCGAGATCATCGTGTAGGGGCGGTCAGCGGTCAGTCCTTCATCTCCCTGAACATCTTCGCCTCGGCCTGTGTGATGACCCCGTCCTGGTCGGTGTCGCAGCGGGACACGCAGTCGTTGAAGTGGGCCGCGTCCGACAACTGCCTGTCGCGCGAGTACAGCGTGACGAACGGCACGCCCACGTGAGCGCCGCCCATGCTCGCCTTCGTCTTGAACTTCATCGCCCAGTGGAAGTCGTCGGCCGCCTGTGCGTTCTCGAACCGGACCGGCCGCCGCGACTCCTCGCCGCGGACCACCTCGGTCTTCGAGAACAGCGTGATGCACCCCGGGATGAACGCGAGCGACACGACCGCAAGAGCGGTCGCCACGAGCCGGCCGCGAATGGCGGTCGCCACGAGCCGGCCGCGATAAGCGGTCGTCGCGAGACGGGCGCGGAGCATGACACTTCCCCCAAGTGAGGGCGGTCGCCATAGCGTCGCGCGCGTCGGAAGGGAAGACGATTTTCAGGCGGTTCCGCGGAGGATCGCCAGCGCGTCGACGTGAACCTTGCCGTTGGTCGCGAGCACGTCCGGGGTGTGGATGGTGGGCGTGTCGTTCCAATCGGTGAACCGCCCGCCGGCCTCTTCCACGATCGCCTTCGTCGCGGCCACGTCCCACGGGTTCACCCCGTGCTCGACCATGACGTCGGCCGCGCCCTCGGCCACCAGCACGAACCCGTAGAAGTCGCCGTGCCCGCGCTGCCGCTTGGTCTGCCGGTAGAGGGTGTGGAACACGTCCTCCTTGCCGGCCCGCGTGAACCAGCCCATGCTCGAGTAGCACAGCGACGCGTCCGCGAGCGTCGGCACGTCCGAGACGCGGATACGGCGGTCGTTGAGATATGCGCCGTCGCCGCGGAGCGCGCGGTAGGTCATCCCGAACACCGGGATGTACACCACCCCGCCGATCTGCTCGCCCTTGTACTCCAGCCCGATGAGCGTGGCCCAGATGGGGACGTGGCGGATGAACGACTTGGTGCCGTCGATCGGGTCGATGACCCAGCGGAACCCGCTCGAACCCTCCTGGTTGCCGAACTCCTCGCCCAAGAAGCCATCGGACGGGAACGCGGCGGTGACGAGGTCGCGGATGAGCTTCTCGGCCCCCTTGTCGGCGACCGTGACCGGCGAGCTGTCGGCCTTCAGCTCGACTTCGAACGTGGATTCGTAGTGCGTGCGGGCGAAGTCGCCGGCCCGGCGGGCGGCCTCGACGGCGAGGTTGTAGCGGGTCCGCCACTCGGCTTGCATGATGAATCTCGCAGAAGAGGATTCACCACAGAGACCACAGAGACCACAGAGGAAGACAGGAGACAGAGTTCACAAGAACTCGTTCTCTGTTTCCCTCTGTGGTCTCTGTGGTCTCTGTGGTGAAAAATCTTACGCCACCGACACGGCCGAGGCCGCGGGGTGCGCCTTGGCGTACGCGGCACACCCGACGATGCCGCTGTCGTCGCCCAGCGCCGCCGGCACGCAGCGGACGCCGAGGTCGGCCCCCGGGAGCGTGTAGCGCTTGGCGATCTCCCAGACCCGCTCCAGGAACGAGTCGCCCAGCGCCCCGGCCACCCCGCCGCCGATCACGATCACTTCCGGGCTGACGAAGTTGATCAGGCCGCCCAGTGCCGCCCCCAGCGCGCGGGCCGCGTCGTCAACCAACTCGATCGCGACCGGGTCGTCCTTCTGGTAGTATTCCGCCAACTGCGAGCTGCGGACGGCGGTCAGATCGACCCCCTTCCACTCTTTGCGGACGCGCTTGGGCGCGTCGTCGAGCTTCTCCTTGGCCCGCTTCATCATGTGCTTGCGGCCGGATATCCCTTCGAGGCTCGTCCCCTGCCGCCAATGGACGACGATGTGCCCGATCTCCCCGGCGTTGCCGTTGAAGCCGGTGTAGAGTTCGCCGTTGAGGATCAGCCCGCCGCCGACGCCGGTCCCGACGAAGACGCCGAGTACGTGCTTCGCGCCCTTCGCCGCGCCGTGCGCGAATTCGCCGTAAGTGCCCATTCGCACGTCGTTTTCGACGACCATGGGCCACCGCCACGACGCCGGCACCAGCGGTTGGATATCGACGTCGCGCCAGTCGAGGTTCGGGGCGAACTTCACCTTGGTGGTGCCCAGGACGATCTGCCCCGGGATGCCGATGCCCATCCCGCGGACCTGGGCCGGATCGACGTTCGACTCGCGCAGCACCGCATCGACCGCCTTGGCAATGTTGCCGACGACGCCCGCGGGACCGGTGTCGGCGGCGGTCGGTTGCTTGGAGCGGGCGAGCAGTTTCAGGTCGTCGTCGAACAGGCCGGCGAGGATCTTCGTGCCGCCGAGATCGACGCCGAGCCAGTATCCGCTACTCATGCCGGGGTGTTCCGCGAGTGGGGAGTTCCGGTCGTCGGGCTACGCCGTCCGTGTGCGTCGCTATTGTAAGACCGGGCGGGGCTTACACAACGAGAAACGGGGCGAACGTCAAGGGAGTGTCAGCCGCCGCCGGCCCGCGCGTTCTTCACAAACCGCGCGACCTTGTCGCGGTCCTTGACGCCCGGCGCGGACTCGACCCCGCTCGCCACGTCCACGCCCCACGGCCGCACGCGGGCGACCGCTTCGGCCACGTTGTCCGGCGTCAACCCGCCGGCGAGGATGAGCGGCACGCCCGCGTCGAATCCTTCCAAGAGGTGCCACGGGGCGAGGTGCCCGGTGCCGCCCATCGCGCCGTCCACGAACGAGTCGATGAGCACCGCGGCCGGCTTGCGGCCGAGTGTCGTCGCGGCTTCAACGAAGGTTCGAACGTGTTCAAGGCCGCGTTCGTCCTTGACGCGGAAGGCCGGGACGTGGGCGAACGGGAACACGTCCTCGCCCGGCGGGGATTCTTCGTATGTCTGCACGCTGCGAAGGCCGAGTTGGTAAGCGACGGCACACACCTGCCGAAGCGGCATGCCGACGAACACCCCGACCGGGGCGGTGAACGGCGGCAGCGCGCGGACGAGGTCGAGCGCTGCGTGCGGGGCGACGTAGCGGGGCGATTTGGGGTAGAAGTTCAGTCCGACCGCATCCGCCCCGGCGTCGGCCGCGTCTCTCGCGGCTTCTGAGGTCGTCACGCCGCAAATCTTGATGCGAACCATGATGTCATTTTAGGAGGTCTGTCGCAGGTAGGCCGTTTACAATGCGCCTTATGTTGACCGGCCTCCGCACCCGCGAGCGCATTCCGGAACTGATGGACGACCCGGCGCTCGACCCGGCCGAGCATCGCCGCGCGCTTGTGGGATTGGCGCGGCTGAACCGCGTCAGCGACAGCAGCGGCGTGCTGTGGCCGCCCCTATTGAAGCTCTCTCGCGCGCTGAAACGCCCGCTCCGCGTGCTGGACGTGGCGACCGGGTCCGGGGACGTGCCGCACGGGCTGCTCCGGCGCGCCGAGCGTGCCGGGGTCGAGTTGGAGGTGTCCGGGTGCGATATCTCATCGACCGCGGTCGCTGAGGCGCAGCGGGTGCCGTCGGGGGCGCGGTTCTACGTCCACGACGCCCTTCGCGACCGCCTCGCGCCCGGGTACGACGCGGTCACGTGCTCGCTGTTCCTTCATCACCTGAGCGAAGACGAGGCGGTCGCGCTCCTGGTGAACATGGAAGGGGCGGCTCGGCACCTGGTGCTTGTGAACGATCTCGCGCGGTCGCGGTTCAGTTACTGCGCCGTCTGGCTGGCGTGCCGGCTGGTGACGCGGTCGCCGGTGGTGCGGTTCGACGGCCCGGCGTCGGTGCGGTCGGCGTTCACCCCGGCGGAGGCGGTGCGGTTGGCCGAGCGCGCCGGGCTGAGCGGCGCGACGGTGCGGCCGCGGTTCCCGTGCCGCTTCCTGCTCTCGTGGAGCCGGGCGTGACTGAAGGACGTACCCCCCCCGGCCCGCCCTCCCTCAAGGGAAGGGGGGAGAAAGAGCGCGGCGCATCAGTCGCGGACTCGGCGAGCGAATCACCAAACTCCCCCCTCCCCTTCAGGGAGGGCGGGCCGGGGGGGGTAGGTCGGCCCGACGCGCTCGTCATCGGGGCCGGGCCGGCCGGCGCGGTGACCGCGTACGCGCTGGCCCGCCGCGGGTGCGCCGTCCGACTCGTGGACAAGGCGCACTTCCCGCGACCGAAGGTGTGCGGGTGCTGCCTCAACCTCGCCGCGGTCCGCACGCTGCGAAAGCTCGGCCTCGGGGGCGTTTTGGCCGACGCGGTTCCCCTCACGGATGTGCTGATCGCCGCAGGTAAGCGTTCGGCGCGGGTGCGGTTGCCCGGCGGGGTGGCGCTGTCCCGGGACGCCTTCGACGTGCGCTTGATCCGCGCCGCCGAAGCTGCCGGGGTCGAGTTCCGCGAGGGCGTGACCGCGAAGTTCGACGAGGTACGCGCCTCGGCGCGAGTGACAGTCGTCGCGAGCGGGCTGGCCGGCTGCGGGGCACAGCCGGAACCGGGGTCGCGGGTCGGCGCGGGCGTCGGCGTACCGGCCGCCGACGTGCCGGCGTTCTTCGCGCCCGGTACCATCTTTATGGCGACCGGGCGCGGCGGGTACGTCGGACTCGTCCGGATCGAAGGCGGGAAGCTTGACATCGCGGCCGCGTTCGACCTGACTTTTCTGAAGGATGTCGGCGGGCCGGGGCTGGCTGCGGAGGCGGTACTTGCGGAAGTCGGTTGGCCGCGCATCCCCGACCTCGCGGCGCGACCGTGGAAGGGCACCCCGGCACTGACCCGACGGGCGAACCGACTCGCCGGCGACCGCTGGTTCGTGGTCGGCGACGCGGCCGGGTACGTCGAGCCGTTCACCGGCGAGGGGATGGCGTGGGCGGTGATGTCGGCCGCCGCCCTCGCGCCGATCGCGGCACGGGCCGTGCAGGACTGGAGCGACTCGCTTGCCGCCGAGTGGGCCGCGGCGCACGCCCGGCTGATCGGACCGCGGCAGCGGGTGTGCCGGGCGGTGTCCCGCGTCCTCCGCTCGCCGCTCCTGACCGCCGCCGCCGTCCGCGCGCTGTCCGCGGTGCCCGGGCTGTCGCGCCCGGTGGTGAACGCGCTGAACCGTCCGCTCCCCGCCTCCGCGGTGCCACGCTTATGAGCTTCGCCATCCACGGCCTCGGCACCGCCCACCCGCCGGACGCCCTCACCCCCGACGACGGGCTGGCGATCGCCCGCTTCCTCGCCGGGCCGGACGTCCGCACCTCGACGTGGCTCGGCCCGGTGTACGCCAACAGCGGGTGCGCGGCCCGGTATCAGGTGCTCGGCGGGCAGGTGGTCCGCGACATCCGCGAAGGGACAACGGTCAGTGGCTCGCCGTTCCTGCCGACAACCGCGAACGACGGGGTCGGTCCGACGACGGCCGAGCGGATGGCGATTTACGCCGCCGAGGCCGGGCCGCTCGCGCGCCGCGCCGCGACGGCCGCCCTGGCGGAGTCGGGGTTCGCCGCCGACGCGATCACGCACCTGGTGACGGTGTCGTGTACCGGGTTCGCCGCGCCCGGCATCGACTTCGCGCTGATCACCGGGCTGGGGTTGCGGCCGACGGTGGCGCGAACGCACGTCGGGTTCATGGGCTGCCACGGCGCGCTGAACGGGCTGCGGGTGGCGAACGCGTTCGCGACCGCCGACCCGGCTGCGCGGGTACTTCTGTGCGCGACCGAGTTGTGCAGCCTGCACTACTACTACGGCAGCGCCGCCGACAAGCTGATCGCCAACGCCATCTTCGCCGACGGGGCCGCGGCGGTGGTGGGGAGCGGCGGACCTACCCCCCAACCCCCTCCCGACAGGGAGGGGGAGCCAAGCCCTCGCGTTTCGACTCCGCGAATGGGACGAGAAGGTTCTAACTCTCCCTCCCTGCAGGGAGGGGGTTGGGGGGTGGGTTCCTGGAACCTCGCCGCCTCCGGCTCCTGCCTGATCCCGGATTCGGCCGAGGACATGGCCTGGACGGTCGGCGACCGCGGGTTTGAGATGACGTTGTCCCGTCGCGTGCCCGGTAAGATCGCGGCGCACCTCCGGCCGTGGCTCGAATCCTGGCTTCGCGACAACGGGCTGTCTCTGGCGGAGGTGGGAAGCTGGGCCGTCCACCCCGGCGGGCCGAAGATCGTGTCCGCGGTCGAGGAGGCGCTCGCGCTTCCGTCGGAAGCCCTCGCCCCGTCGCGCGCGGTATTCGCCGACTACGGCAACATGAGCAGTCCGACCGTGCTGTTCATCGTCAAGTGGCTGCGGGAGACGAACGCGCCGCGGCCGTGCGTGGCGCTCGGGTTCGGGCCGGGGCTGGTGGCCGAAGCGGCGCTGTTCGTGTAAAAGGGCACGCACCGCAACCGAGGACCGCACATGACCACCGACGTCTCCCGCAGGGGGCTGCTGACCGCGGCCGGGGGCCTGGCGATGACCGCGACCGCCACACCCGCCCACGCCGAGGCGCCCAAGCCCGGCTTCCGCTACTGCCTCAACACCAGCACGATTCGAGATAAGGACGGACGGTCCCGCCCGATCACCGAACTCATCGAAATCGCGTCGAAAGCGGGTTACGACGCCATCGAGCCGTGGATTTCCGAACTCGACGACTACGTCAAGGGCGGCGGGACGCTCGAGGACCTCGCCAAGCGCTTCAAAGATGCCGGGCTGGCGGTGCCGGACGCGATCGGCTTCGCGGAGTGGATCGTGGAGGACGCCGACCGGCGCAAAAAAGGACTTGAGCAAGCGAAGCGGGACATGGAGAAGGTCGCGAAGGTGGGCGGGCAGCGGCTGGCGGCCCCGCCGGTCGGCGCGACCGGCGGCGGGAGCAAGCGGGACGACCCGAAGTTCACGCAGCCGATCGTGGACCTCGTCGCCGCCGCCGACCGCTACCGGGCGCTCATCGACATCGGCGAAAAGATGGGTGTGACGCCGATCGTCGAGGTGTGGGGCTTCTCGAAGACGCTCCGTCGGCTGGGCGAGGCGCTCTTGGTGGCCGCGGAGAGCGGAAGCACGAAGGGCTGCGTGCTGCCGGATGTGTACCACCTGTACAAGGGCGGGTCGGACTTCGCCGGGTTGTCGCTGCTGTCCGCGTCGGCCATCGGCATCTTCCACGTCAACGATTACCCCAAGATCGAGCGCGACAAGATTAACGATGCCGACCGCGTGTTCCCCGGCGACGGTATCGCGCCGTTGAAGGACGTGTTCGCGGCGCTCCGCGCGTCGGGGTATAGCGGCTACCTGTCGCTGGAGCTGTTCAACCGCGACTACTGGAAGCGCGACCCGCACGAGGTGGCGAAGACCGGCCTCGCCAAAATACGCGCGGTGGCCGGGTGAGCGGGTTGACGCGGCGGCTGGCGGCCGCTCCGACATGGGCGTTCGCGCTGTACGCCGGCGGCACCGCGTTCGCCGCGTACTTCTGCATGTACGGGCTGCGCAAGCCCGTGGATACGGTCACGTTCACCGGCACCAAGTTCCTCGGCACCGGAATCGACCTGAAGACCGCGTGCGTGCTCGGGCAAATCCTCGGGTACGTGGTGTCGAAATACGCGGGCGTCCGCATCTGCTCGGAGGCCGACCGGGTGCGGCGGGCGTGGCTGCTCGTCGCCGCCGGGGTGTGGGCGGAACTCGCGCTGATCGCGTTCGCGCTGGCCCCGGACCCGCTCCGCCCGCTCGCCATGTTCGCCAACGGGTTGCCGCTGGGCGTCGTGTGGGGTCTGCTAGTCCGCTACCTCGAAGGCCGCCGCACCAGCGATTTGCTGCTGGTGATGCTCAGCGCGTCGTTCGTGATCGCCGGGGCCGCGACGAAGGACGTCGGCCTGTATCTGCTAACCGCACGCGGGGTGCCGGAGGTGTGGGTGCCGACGGTGGCCGGGGCCGCGTTCCTCGTCCCGTACCTGATCGCGACACAACTCTTGCACCAACTCCCGCCGCCGGGGGCGGCCGACGAAACGGCCCGGACGGCCCGGCCGAACCTGGATGCGTCGGGCCGGCGTGCGTTCCTGGCCCGCGTCGGGGCAGGGTTTTTCCTGGTGGTGTTCGCGTACTTCCTCTTGACCGCCTACCGCGACTTCCGCGACCACTACGGCCGCGAAATCTTGCAGGCGATGGGCGAGGCCGGGTCGCCGGGGGTGTTCGTCCGCACCGACCGATGGGCGCTGGTGGCGTCGCTGGCGGCGCTGGGCCTTCTCAACCTGATCGCGGCGCACCGGGCGGCGGTCGCGGCGGTGTTCGGGCTGGTCTTGGTCGGGTTCGCGACCATCGGCGGGGCCACGCTCGCCTACCAGGCCGGCGCGCTGGGCGGGATCGACTGGCTAGCGGCCGTCGGGGTCGGACTGTACCTCGCGTACGTGCCGCTCGGCACGGTGCTGTTCGAGCGGGTGGTCGCCGCGGCGCGGTTCCCGGGCACGTCGGTGTTCGCGGTGCAGTTGGCCGACGGCGTTGGCTATACCGGCTCGGTCCTGTTACAACTCTACCGCGACCTTGCCCACTCGGACATGGACCGGTTGGCGTTCTTCGTGCCACTCTCGCTGGCGGTCTCGGTCGGCGGCGCACTGGCCGCCGCGCTCGGCGGGCTGGCGGTGCTGCGGCGGCTGTAAAGCGAGTGCTGATACGCGTCCCAGGACATAACTTCCGTGTGTTCGTGGCACAGGCTTTCCAGCCTGTGCGCCCGGTCGCTCAGCGGGCACAGGCTGGAAAGCCTGTGCCACAAGAGACGACGGCAGTTATGTCCTGGGACGCGTATGAGTGCTCAATGCTGGGTGCTGAGTGAAAGGCAGAAGAGAAGGCCAGAGCGGTAATGGTCCTGGCCTTCTCTTCTGCCTTTCACTCAGCACCCAGCACTGAGCACTCAGCACTTATGAAGCGGCAGTGCTGTCGCGGACCACCAGCCGGCCGGGCAGCACCACCTTCGCCGGCGGGTCGTTCGGGTTGTTGACGCGGTTCGTCATCACCCGCAGCGCAGTCCGCGCGATCGCCTCACCGGGGTACGAGTACGACGTCACCCCGAGCGCGAAACTCTGACCGAGCGGCAGGTCGTCGCACCCGACCACCGCCACGTCACGCGGCACGTTCAACCCGCGCCGGAACAACTCCAGAATCACCCCGACCGCCACGTAGTCCTGATAGCACAGCGCGCCGTCGGCTTTCCGTCGGACGAGTTCGTCGGCCACCCACGACTGCGCCTCGCGGGAGTCAAGGTGCTCGGGCACGCGGACCACCTGCGGCACCAGTCCGGCGGCGTGGACCGCGTACAGGTAGCCGGCCAACCGGTCGTTGTGCGAACTGGTCGGCGACGCGACGACGCATGCCACGTTCGCTCGCCCGAGTGACAGGAGGTGCTCGGTGCAGACCACGCCGCCGTCAAAGTGGTCGGAGGCGACGAGGTCGCGGGCGAGCGGGCGGTGTTCGCCGCGGAGGTTGCGGTCGAGCAGCACCGCCGGCAGCCCGGCCCGGTCACACTCGGCCAGGAACCACTCGTCCTGCCGGCACGCCGCCTCGGACACGCGCGACGGCAGGAAGAACACTCCCCGCGGCCGGTCGGCCAGCAGCCCGCGGGCGGCGACTTCCGTTTCCGCCCGCCCGGCGGCCGGCGTCAACTCGAGCGGGCGCATCTCGAACCGGCCCTCGGCCGCCACCCGCTCGAACCCGACCTTCACCACCGCCTCGGACGCCGGCTGCCACGGCCCCGGCGAGACCCGCGTCACCACCGCCCACGTCCCGGGCATGACGGGCGGCGGGATGGGTGGCGCAGCCTCGCCCCCGGCGACGTAGGAGCCGGAGCGGTCGCGGGTCACGACCAGGCCGCGGTCCCTTAACACCTGCAGCGCCCGCGACGCGGTGAATGACGACACCTCGTAGGTCCCGGCGATGTCGCGGACGGTCGGCACCTTCGTGCCCCACTCCCCGGCGCGAATGCGAGCGGCCAGTTGTTCGGCGAGGTGGACGTATTTGGGATTCGATTCGGTATCGGGCGATTCGGTCGATTCGGAGCGAGACACAGGTAGGCTCCGTGCGGAGAGTTTCATCGTTTGTCGCATTCAGGCCGGGAGTTACACTCGTCCGGCGTCAATACAGGCTGCCCGGGTTTGTGCGAATAATGCCGCAATAGCCAGCAAAACGCGGCCGGGGGCCTGATCCGGACACCAGGCATTTGAATTGTATCTGATTGGTACAGATAGCAATACCAGCTCGCGATATTCGCGCAATATTAACACAGATTGTCTTGTCGATGTACGAACTGTACCGGTACACTACCGACGTTGTTTGACGTCACGGTTTCATCGCGTCTCACGGGGAGCATCACATGCGCGGCGGGCATCAAGAGCGTACGCGTTCGGCCGGGTTCACACTCATCGAGCTGTTGGTGGTGATCGCGATTATTGCGATCCTGATCGGGCTGTTGCTCCCGGCGGTGCAGAAGGTCCGCGAGGCCGCGGCCCGGATGCAGAGCCAGAACAACATGAAGCAGATGGCGCTGGCGACGCACAACTACCACGACCAGATCGGCCGGTTCCCGCTCGCGTGGAACGACTGGGACAACAGCAACTCGGCGACGTGGTGGAACCAGGCCGGGTCGAGCCACTTCTACATCCTGTCGTACATCGAGCAGGACAACGTCGCCAAGAAGGCCCAGAAGGCCACCACCAACTACTTCTGGGACGTGTACACCAACATCGGGATCAAGACGTTCGTGAACCCGTCGGACCCGTCCGGTCCGGCCAGCGGGCTGTACAACGACGCCGGCTGGGGCAACTACGGGGTCACCGGGTACGCGGCCAACTACCAGGCGCTCGGCTGGTGGTTCCGCACCACCAACAACAAGCTGATGACGATGGCGTCGCTGACCGACGGCACCTCGAACACCATCTTCTACGCCGAAAAGACGACGGTGTGCCTGAACAACTCGATCCCGTCGGGGTACAGCGGGGCGAAGTACAACATCTGGGCGTACGGCCGCACGTCGTGGAACGAGTGGAATCCGGTGTTCGGCTACCAGATCACCGGGTCGGCGTCCAAGTTCCAGGTGAACCCGACGTGGGCCAGCACCACCTCCAACTGCGACCCGCGGCTGGCCAGCGCGCCGCGGTCGGCCGGCATCCTGGTGGCGATGGGCGACGGCAGCGGCCGGTTCCTCAGCGCCAGCGTGTCGCCGGCCACGTGGTGGGCGGCGTGCACCCCGGACCAGGGCGAAGTGCTCGGCAACGACTGGTAACCCCTACGCGGAGCGTGACATGCGCGGTCTGATTCTGGCCGCGGCCACCTGCGCCGCGGTCGTGTTCGTCGGCTGCAAGGGGGAAGTGCCCCGCGGCCGGGTGTATGGGAAGATCACGGTGCAGGGCAAGGCGGTGCCGGGCGCGACGGTCGTGTTCATCGCCTCGGACAACCGCACCCACCCCATCGACCTGAAGCCGGACGGCTCGTACGAGGTGACCGGGGTGGCGCTGGGGCCGGTCAAGGTGTCGGTCCAGCCGGCGGCGTTCCGGGCGGCGGTGAAGGGCGAGTTCGACCCGCCCCCGCCGACCAGCGCGGCGAAGGGGGTGAAGGACGAGAAGGCCGGCAAGACGTCGCTGGACGACGCGCCGAAGGCCGAAAAGACCGGGTCGAAGGTGCCGGCGCAATACGCCGACGCCGAGAAGTCCGGGCTGACGTTCGAGCTGAAGTCGGCCGATCAGGAGTGGTCCGTCGATCTGAAGTAGTGTTCGCACACCTCGCGGGGCCGCCCATAACCACCGGCGGCCCCGCTTTTCATTCCCAGAAGGTGAAACATGCCCATCCCATCCCGCCGCGAACTGTTCGCCGCGGCCGCCGGCTCGGCCGCGCTGCCCGGGTTCCTCTCGACCGCCCGCGCCGCCGACCGCAAGCCGGCCCTCCGCGTCGCCCACATCACCGACGTCCACATCACCAAGGACCGTGAGTCGCCGAAGGGTGTGGCGGCGATGTTCGCTCACATGTTCGGCCAGAAAGACTGGAAACCGGAGTTGGTGCTGTCGAGCGGCGATCAGGTGATGGCCGTGGACGGCAAGACCAGCGGCGCGAAGGCGGCGGAGCAGATCGCGCTGTGGAAGGAGGCGGTGAAGGCGTGCCCGGTGCCGATCCGCGCCTGCCTCGGCAACCACGACGTGTGGGACGGCCACGAGCCGACCGCCGACGTCCCGGCCGACAAGAAGGGCTTCGGGCTGATGACCGGCGTGCTCGGGATGCCGGCCCCGTACTACAGCTTCGACCAGGGCGGGTGGCACTTTGTCGCGCTCAACAGCATGTGCAACTGGCCGAAGTACGCGTACCTGTCGCCGGAGCACTTCGACTGGCTGCGGGACGACCTCGCCAAGACCAAGCTGCCGACGGTGGTGATGAGCCACGTCCCGATCCTGAGCGTCACGTCGCAGACGTACGGCGACAGTTGCCGGAAGGGCACCGACAACGTGGTGCCGGGCGTGTGGCACCACACCGACTGCTGGGCGATTACGGAGGTGTTCCGCAAGAACCCGCATGTGAAGTTGTGCCTGAGCGGGCACATGCACACGTGCGACCGGGTCGAGTACCGCGGGGTCTGGTACATCTGCGGCGGGGCGGCCAGCGGCGCGTGGTGGAACGGCAGCGAGTACGGCTTTCCCCCGTGCTACGGCCGCATCGACCTCTTCGCCGACGGCACCTTCAGCTACGACTTCGTCGACTACGGCTGGACGGCCCGGAAGTGGCAGGGGAAGGAGTTGCGTTGAGTTCCACGTTCCAGGTTCCAGGTCTCAAGTTGAAGGCGCTGGCCTGAAATAGCTGACTTCAACTTGGAACCTGGAACGTGGAACCTGGAACTACTTCTCGACCGTCACGAACTTCACGCACACGCACTTGCTGACCGCGACCGTGTTCCCGGTCTCCTTCGCACCACCGGTGGCCGCGTCGCGCTCCCACACGCCTACCTTGCCGCCGTCCTGGCTGGCGATCAGCATCCACTTGCCCGACGGGTCGATGTTGAAGTTGCGGGGGGTCTTGATGTCGCCGGTGATGTGCCCGGCGGCCTCGAGCGTCTTGTCCTCCAGCACCTTGAACACCGCGACGCTGTTGTGCCCGCGGTTGGACACGTACACGAACTTGCCGTCCGGCGACACGATGCACTCGGCCGTGCTGTTGCCCGGGGTCGGCTTCGGCAGCGTGCTGAGCGACTGAACGACCTTCCCGCCCTTGACCACATTCACGGTGCTGTCGAGTTCGCCGCACACGTAGAACCCCTTGCCGTCCGGGTTGAACGCCATGTGTCGCGGCCCGGCGCCCGGCGGGGTGACGATGTCCTCGTCGGTGTCCTCCTCCACCTTGCCCTTACCGACGTGGTAGACCTTGACCTTGTCGATGCCGAGATCGACCGTGTACAGGTGATCGCCGGCGGCGTTGAACGCGCAGCAGTGGGCGTGCGGCTCCTTCTGCCGACCGGGGTTCTTGCTGCTGCCGGCGTGCTGGAAGAACCCGAGCCGCTTGCCCAGCTTGCCGTCGGCCTCGACCGCGAACACGCACGTGCTGCCGCCGCCGTAGTTGGCGACCGCGAGCACGTCGCCCTTCGGGCTGACGACGACGTGGCACGGCCCGCTCCCGCCGCTCTTGTCCTCGTTCAACTTGGTCAGCGCGCCGGTCTTCGCGTCGATGGCGAACGCGACGACCGGGCCGCCGTCCTTCCCGCCGCCCTCGCCGACCGCGTACAGGAACTTCTTGCTCGGGTGGATCGTCACGAAAGATGGGCTACCCATCTCGGCGGCCACTTCCGGCTCGGTCAGCTTGCCGGTGCTGTCGTCGAGCTTGCAGCGGTAGATGCCCTTGCTGCCGTCCTTGCCGCCGGTGTACGTGCCGAGGTACACCCAGTGCTCCGCGGCGGTGCCGACCGACGCCAGCGCGCCGAGCAGCACGCCCGCGAGCGCGATGCGAGAGAGGGACATGTCGAATCTCCTAAAAAACAGTCCTTACGAGCCGGACGCGGGTTGATCATAATGACCCGCACTGCCGCCGTGTACCGAATTCAGTCTCGGAGCGCCTATGCGCCTCTTTCTCGCTGCCGCGTTCGCCCTCGCCGCGTCCGCCCTCGCCGCCCCGGCCGACGAGCCGAAAAAGCCGGCCGCGCCGCCCGCCGACGGGTGGATCGACCTCATGAAGCCGGACGTGTGGAAGAAGGTCGATGACAAGTGGATCGTCACCGACGCCGTGAAGCTCGCCCCGGACGCGAAGGGCAAGGCGGACCGCGCACTGAAGGCCGAGAAGGTGACCGGCGGGCCGATCTGGGTGAACGGCGAGACCGGTCGGCTCCCGAACCTCATCACCAAAGATGCCTTCGGCGACTGCGAGATTCACGTCGAGTTCCTGATCGCCAAAGGCTCCAACGCGGGCGTCAAGTTCCACGAGGTGTACGAGATTCAGATTCAGGACGACTACGGCAAGAAGGACCTGACCGGCAGCAACATGGGCGGCATCTACCCGCGGGCCAACCTCGAAAAGGGCGGCTACCTCGACAAGGGCGTGCCGCCGAAGGTGAACGCCGCGAGACCGGCCGGCGAGTGGCAGACGCTGACCGCGGTGTGGAAGTCGCCGCGGTTCGACGACAAGGGCGAGAAGGTCGCGGACGCGGTCATGGTCAAGGCCACGCTCAACGGCGAGGTCATACACGAGAACGTGCCGGTCAAAACGCCCACCGGCGGCAACTGGGGGAAGAAGGAAACCCCGACCGGGTCACTCATGCTCCAGAGCGACCACGGCCCGACCGCGTGGCGGAACGTGAAGATCAAGCCGATCAAGTAAAGACAGAATGCAGATTGGCCGCAAAAAAGCACAAAGGGCACAAAAAGAAGACCAAGCAGATCAAGAGTTTGAGTTGAATCTCACTCTGCTGTCTTGGTCTTCTTTTTGTGCCCTTTGTGCTTTTTTGCGGCCAATCTGCATTCTGTCTTTAACTGGCGGCCGGGAGCGCCGCGAGGTAGTCGGCGTAGACGGTGTTGTACAGCGCCCCGGCCCGCTTCGCGCGGAGTTGCTCCAGCGCCTGCGCGCCGGTCATGCCGAGGTGGGTGAACGTCACCCCGGCCATCAGCGGCGATCGGTTGAACCCCATACTGCAGTGGATCAGCACCGCCCGCTGGTGCCGGATCATCTCCGCGGCGAGTTTGCCCAGCGCGTGCAACTTGATGAGGTCCGGCAGGTGCGCGTCGTCGAACGGAAAGTACACGTAGATGAGGTTGTCCGGCACGGTCGGGACGTCGCGGTCGATGTCCCCTTCGAGGTCGATGACGAGCTTGATCTTGCGCTCGGTCAGCGGCTTCCAGTCGAGAATTTCCGGCGACACGAACAGCAGCCCGTCGTTATCGACCTGGAACAGTTCCATCAACTGCTGTTCGGTGACGTGCTTGTGTTCCATCGGGGGCGAACCTCGTGAGGGGGATTCCGCCAGTGTACCCGGCGGCGCGGCGTCACGCGAACCGGAAGTGGAGCACGTCGCCGTCCTGCACCACGTACTCCTTCCCCTCGAGCCGGAAGCGGCCAGCCTTCTTCGCCCCGGCCTCGCCCTCGTACTGAACGTAGTCGGCGTAGCTGATCGTCTCGGCACGGATGAACCCGGCCTCGAAGTCGCTGTGGATGACCCCCGCGGCGGCCGGGGCGAGCGTCCCGTTGACGATCGTCCACGCCCGCGCCTCCTTCGGCCCGACAGTGAAGTAGGTGACGAGGTCGAGCAACCGGTACCCGGCCTTGATCACCTTCGCCAGCCCGGTCTCGGCCAGCCCGAGCGACCCCAGGAACTCCTTTTTCTCCTCCGCACCGCCGAGCATCGAGATTTCGGACTCGATCTTCGCCGACACGACCACGCACGGCGCGCCGCGGGCGGCCGCCATCTGCTCCACCTTTTGGGACAGGGCGTTGCCCGTCGCCGCACTCCCCTCCTCAACGTTACACACGTACATAACCGGTTTCGAGGTCAGTAGCGTTAGCGCGTCGAGCACCTTTCGCTCGGCCTTGTCCTTCGGGTTGACCGCGGTGGCCGGCTTGCCGTCCGAAAGCACCTTGGCCGCCCGCTCCATCATCACGAGCTGTTCGGCGATTGTCTTGTCGCCGCTCTTGGCCTTCTTCTGCGCCGCCGGGATGCGGCCTTCGAGGCTCTGCAGGTCGGCGAGCATTAGCTCAATTTCGATCACAGCCGCATCGCGGAGCGGGTCGACCGAGCCGTCGACGTGGACGATGTCCGAGTCCTCGAAACAACGGAGGACGTAGATGATGGCGTCGCGGGTGCGGATGTGCGACAGGAACTCGTTCCCCTTGCCTTCGCCCTTGCTCGCGCCGCGGACGAGTCCGGCGATATCGACGAACTCGAGTTGCGTGGGGATGATCTTGGCCGACCCGGCAATTTTCGCCAGCTTCTCGAGCCGCTCGTCCGGCACCGCGACGCGGCCGACGTTCGGCTCGATGGTGCAGAACGGGTAGTTGGCCGCCTCGGCCTGCATGGTCGAGAGCAGCGCGTTGAACAGGGTGGACTTGCCGACGTTGGGCAGCCCGACGATCCCACACTCGAAACCCATCGGTGGCGCTCACTCGCAGGCGGAACGGGGCGAAACTACTGGTGTATCGCCCGCGGCGGCGGCGCGAAGAGTTCGACCCACAGATTTCACACTCCAGACGCGGCCGCCGATCCGTCCGGCGGCCGGCGTGCATCCTTACTTTACGCCCATCGTGCGGCGGATGAAGTCGAGCTTCAACCGCGTGAAGTGCGGGCCGTACCCGTCGGCTCGGGTGCCGATCCCGTGCCGCGAGTCGGGATAGAACATCAGCTCGAAGTCTTTATTCGCCTTCTGGAGCGCGTCGATGAATTGCACGCTGTTCTGGGCGTGGACGTTATCATCCATGAGGCCGTGCGCGATCAGCAGCTTGCCGCTCAGGTTCTTCGCCGCGGCCACACAGCTACTCTTGGTGTACCCGTCCGGGTTCTCCTTCGGGGTGAGCATGTACCGTTCGGTGTAGATGGTGTCGTACAGCTTCCAGTCGGTGACCGCGGCCGACGCGATGCCGGCACTGAACGTTTTCGAGTGGGTGAGCGCGTAGGCGGCCATGAACCCGCCGTAGCTGTGCCCGCTGATGCCCACCCGCGTCTTGTCGATGTACGGCTTCTCCGCCAGCCACGCGACCGCTTCTTCCAGGTCTTTGAGTTCTTGTACGCCGAGTTGTTTGTAACACGTCCACGCCGAAATCGCGCCCTTACCGCTCGCGCTCCGCGGATCGACGTTGAAGCAAATAATGCCGCTGTTGGCGAGCGATTGCTCCTGCAACCGGCCGCCGCCGAACTCGTCGCGGAGGGTCGGGGTGTGCGGGCCGGCGTAGGTGAACAGCCACACGGGGTACTTCTTCGCCGGGTCGAAGTTGGGTGGGTACGTCAGCGCGCCTTCCAGCACGAACCCGTCTTTCAGGGGAATCTTGACGCGCTCGTACTTGCCGAACTTGAACCCCTCCCGCTCGAACACCGGGTTGGTGTCGAGCTTGCGGACTTCTCCCTTATCAATCGCGCACACGTTGGCGCGGGTCGGCGTCATCGGGTCGCTGAACCGGTCGATGTAGAGCGGGCCTTTCGGCGCGAGCGAGACGCGGTGCGACTTGCCCTTCTCGGTGATGCGGTCGGTTTCGCCCGCCCCGTCGAGGGCGACGCGGCAGAAGTCGGTGCCGGTGGGGCTGGTGACCGCCGCGGTGAAGTACACCCGCTTGTCGTCCTCATCGACGCGCAGCACCTCTTTCACTTCCCACTCGCCCTTCGTGACCGCGGCGAGCAATTTCCCGTCGGCGGCGTAGCGGTAGAGGTGTTTCCAGCCGGTGCGCTCGCTCGGGAACAGGAACGAGCCGTCCGCCAGCCATCGCGGCTCGCCCGGGTCATCGACCCAGGCTTTCGTGATCTCGCGGAACAGCTTCTGCGGCTTCGCGCCGACTTTGTCCCACACCACCATATCAAGCCACGTCTGCGTGCGGTTCTGCACGTACGCATAGACGGTGTCGGATTGAGGCTTCCACCCGACGCGGGAGATGAGCGTGTCTTCCGGCTTGTAGTCGCCCATGTCGAGGAATGTCGGCTTGCCGCCGTCGGCATCAACGACTCCGATCTTGACGAGCGGGTTCGGGTCGCCCGGCTTCGGGTATGCGTAAGACTCCAACCGCCCCTGCGGTTGCTTCAGTTCGACAATGTTGAATTTCTTGACCGGCGTGTCATCGAACCGCAGATACGCGATCTTGGTTCCGTCCGGCGACCACCAGTAGGCTTTTCCGTCGCGGTTGAAGATCTCTTCCTCATACACCCAGTCGCCGCGGGCGTTGAAGATGTCCTTCCCGCCGTCGGTCGTGAGTTGCTTCTCGGTTTGTGTCGCTACATCGACCGCGAACAGGTTCTGGCCGCGCACGAACGCGATCCGCTTGCCGTCCGGGGCGAAGGTGACGAACTCTTTGTTCCCGGGGCTTTTCGTGAGCCGCACGGCCGGGGTGCCGTCGAAGTAGGCCAGGCCGATGTCATCACCAATGTCGAACAGGAACGCAGAGCGGTCCGGGCTGGTGCGGAACGCGTTCGCCTTCGACAGTTTCTCCGCGACCGCTTCCGGCACGATTTTGGACGCCAGCAGCGACTTCTTGATCTTGTCAGCGTCGGCGAACGGCTCGCCCTTGCCGGTGCGCGCCTCGACCTTCAACAACTTGCCTTCCTTGATTTGCAGGAAGTGTTCGCCGTCGAGCCACGCGCCGGTGGTGAGCGGCGGGCCGCTGAATCCGAAGCTGAACGCGCCGCCGCGCGAGAAGAGCAGGGCGTCGGTGATCGGCTTCGGCTCGCCGCGGGCTTCCGGCAGTGGGCGGACGGGCACGAGGGAGAGCGGCACCGGCTTCGTCAGCTTCACGACCGGGATGGGGCGGGTGAGCGACGGCGGGGCGGAGTACAGCCCCCACGTCGCCAACCCGTCCTCGCTCCGCGGCTCGAGCAGGTACGCGGCCAGCGCGCCGAGCGGTTGCCCGGTCTTCACCACCACTGCCCCGGCCGGAACCGGGTACGGCGCGGTCGCGTCCCACTTGCCAGTCACGGTGTATTGCCACACGGTCCCGGTTCGCACCCCGTCCACCGCCGTCACCGCGAACCCCGTGGTGCCGAGTTCGACGTCCTCGCGCAACTCCTCGACGACGATCCCGTGCCGCTGCAGAGCCTCGATCGCCTTCACCTCGGTCGCGGGCACCAGATACGCGTAAGGGAGTTCCGCCAACTCCTTCGGCACCACATTTCCGATGTAATCGAGCGAATACGTCTTGTGAGTATCGGTGGCGACGCGTTTCCCGTCTTTCGGCACTTCCTCGAAGCCCAACACCTTCAGTTTCTCGGGAAACGCCTTTGTTTCGGTTCGCAGTGCGACGCGCTTCGCTTCGGACGGGGCGGTCAGTTTGGCGACGTCCTTCCGCTTCTCCGCGACGACCTCGAAGCACGCGGTGACGAACGCCTTGCTCGCGGCGACGCGGTCCTTGAATGAGGCGTAGCTGTACGACTCGCTCAGGATGCCGAGCTTCCCGCGAAGGGCGAAGTACTGGATGCTGTACCGCGGCGACGCCGGGTAAGTCTCCCACTTCGTCCGCGTTTCGTCGAAGTTGCCGTACGGGGCGATGTCGAAGTTTGTCGCCTTTTTCACTTTCTCCGCGACCGCCGGGAAGAGTGTGGTGTTGCTCCACTTCGCGCTGTCGGTATCTGAAGGATAGCGCGGGCCGTCGTATGTGAGGGTGAAGCGGTGCTTGCTGCCGTTAGTGGTGTGGCAGTCGATGATCACCGCCGGGTCCCACTCGGTCACGAGCCGCACCAGCGCACGGATTTCCGGCGATTCGAGCTTCACGAAGTCGCGGTTGAGGTCAAGCCCCTGCGCGTTTGCCCGCGTGCCGGCCCCTTCGACTGGGCCGTTCTCCCGCGGGCGGTTTTTGGGGTCGATTCGGTCGTTGCCGTCCGCGTTGAGGTTCGGTACCAGCAGGATGACGAGGTTGTCGAGCAGCGGGTGCGATTTCTGGTCTGTCAGTTCGCGGGCGAGGGCGAGCAGCGCCTCCTTGCCGTCTACCTCGCCGGCGTGGATGTTGGCGAATGCCATCACCACGAGTTTGCCGCTCTGCCGCGCCGCGGCGGCGTCCGCAACCGGCGGGTTGGCGATCACGAGATAGGGAAGCTTTCGCCCCTCGTGCGTGGTGCCGAAGTAGTCGAGTTTGGCGTTCGGGCTGCGCTTCGCGACCGCCTCGCAGAAGGCGATCACGTCGGCGCTTTTGGAGGTCGCCTTGTAGTCGCTCTTCTCCGCCACCGTTTGCGGCGGTTGGGCGTGGGCGGGCAACGAGAATGCGAGCGCGGCGAGCGCGGCGAGGAGGCGCGGCACGGCGAAATCTCCGAAGAGCGGATATGGAGAGGTGAGTGGCAGTGTAGGGCGAGCGGCGGAAGAACCCACCCCCAACCCCCTCCCTGCAGGGAGGGGGCTTCAGCCATTACCAACACGCAAACGTCATCGGCGCGCGAAAGATGGAAGCCCCCTCCCTGCAGGGAGGGGGTTGGGGGTGGGTCACGGCTTCCCGCCGAGCACCTTCTTGATGCTCTCCTTCTCCTTCTCGCGCTCGATGTACGGCACGCCCTTCTGCATCCACTCCGGGGCCGGCTTGCCGCGGAGGTGGTGTTCGAAGAACTGGAACATCCGCACCGAGAAGTCGCGGGCCGTCGCCTTCTTCGCCAGGTTGTGCGGCTCGCCGTTGTAGTTCAGCAGATACGCCTCCTTACCCAGCCGCCGCAGCGCCAGGAAGTACTCGATGCCCTGATACCACGGCACCGCGTCGTCGGCGTCGTTGTGGATCATCAAGAGCGGCGTCTGGACGCGGTCGGCCATGAACACCGGGCTGTTCTCGATGTACTTCATGGGCGCCTCCCACAGGGTCGCGCCAATGCGGCTCTGCTGCTTCTCGTATTGGAACTGGCGTGGCAGCCCGGAACCCCAGCGGATGCCGCTATACGCGCTCGTCATGTTGGCGACCGGCGCGCCGGCGACCGCGGCCTTGAACCGGTTCGTCTGCGTCACCAAGTACGCGATCTGGTAGCCGCCCCACGACTGACCGTTGATGCCGATCGCGCCCTCATCGACGTAACCCTTGTCGGCGACGGCCTGGATCGCCGGCAGGATGCACCGCAGCGCGCTCTGGCCGGGCGTGCCGGTGCGGTAGGCGATGTCCGGCATCAGCACGAGGTAGCCGTTCGACGCGTAGAAGGTCGGGTTGATGACCTGCCCGCGGGTCACGTTCGGCACACTGAACCGGTGGACGCCGTCCGATAACCGCTCGTAGATGTACACGATCATCGGGTACTTCTTCTTCGGGTCGAAGTTCTCCGGCTTCACGAGGATGCCGCTCAGCTTGTCACCGTCCGTGCTGGTGTAGTGAACGAGTTCGGACGTCCCCCAGTTGTAATCCTTGACGTGCGGGTTGATGTCCGTAACCCGCTTCATTTCGCTGAACGTCGGGTCGGTGATGTAGTAGTCCGGGTATTGCGAGAACGTGCCGGCCGTCAGCAGGTAGACGTCGGCATCGCGGGCCTTCGTGATGGTGCCGTAGACCCGCGGACCCATCACCAGCTTCTTCGGGGCCGCGCCCGGCTCCAGCCGGTAGAACCCGTGGTCTTTCGTAACGAGGTTGTGCGCGCCGAGCAGCAGCGGTTTGCTGATGTCGGTCGTCCGCTCGATGTTCCGCTCCTCCGGGCTGCGCGGGCGCAGGATCGTGAAGCGGACGTTCGACGCGCGGCCGATCTTCGTGAGGTTTTCGGTCCCGGTGCCGTCGGCGGCGAGTTTCCAGATGTCGTAGCGGTCGCTCACGAGAACGAACTTGCCGTCCGGCGTCCACTGACCGCCGCCGTAGGGCGGCGGGTCGTTCGGGGTGTCGTGCTCCTCGTCGTAGAACTTTTCTTTGAGCTTGTAAGTCAGGTTCGTCTTCTTGCCGTCCGGAACCGAGATCGTGAACCAGTCCTTGCCGTCGAAGCCGAGCAGGTACTTGCCGTTCGGGGAGAGCGACAGGGAGAACCCGACGTTCGTGAGCAGCGGTTTGCTCTCGCCGGTGCGGAGGTTGAGCAGTGAGTGGTCGTTGGGCACGGGGGCCGCGTACCCGGTCGTGTGGCGGTACTTGCGGTCGTCCGACCGTACCGCCCAGTCGCCGGTGAGCGGCGGCCCGACGTTGACCCCCTCCTCAGACAGGTGGCGGAACTGCATGGTGTCGAGCAGCACCACCGCGTTGAACGACCGCACCCGGCCGGACTTCTTCTCCTCGTCGGCCCGCACCTTCTGCATCGGCTGAATCGCCGCGTCCTTCCAGTGCCAGATCTCGAGTTGGAAGTCGTCCGGGGTCGGTGCGCGCGGGCTTGGGCGGTCCGGCGCGGTCGAGACGTAAAGCTTCGAACCGTCGAGCGAGAAGGTCAGCGAGTTATCGACGACCGACCACCCCTTCTTGATGCCGGGCGTGCCCGGGTTGAGCACCTCGACGGGGCCTGAGGTCGCGGCGGGCGCGGCGACCGCGAGCACGGGACTGACCGCGGTCGCCAACCCTGCGCCGGCCGGCCGGATGGGGACGTTCGGCAGCCGCGCCGCCTCGCCCGCGCCGGGGCGGTCCCACACGAACACGCGCCACTTCGCCGGCGGCGGAGGGGAGGGCGGCAGGCCGGTACCGGACCCGACCGGCGCGCCCTTCGGTCGCGGCGGCGGGGCGACGTTCGGCGGCGTCACCACGCTGTCGTCGTAGTAGAACGCCAACCGCGTCTGCTTTTCGTCCCAGGTGATGTTCGTATAGCGCCCGGGGCCGGACTTCAGCGGCGCGGCCGCAGTCCCGAATCGCGGGTTGCACGCGTACACACCGTTCTTCTCTTCCGCCTTGCCGGACACAGTATAAACGAGCGTCTTTTCGTCGTTCGACAGGCTGAAGTTAGTCACCTCGGGAATGACGCGGTCCTGCGTGCCGGTCAGGTCGCGGATGAGGAGGTCGGTCCCGTACTTCTTCTCCTGTGCGCCGGACTGGCCGTCGCCCCGTGCCCCGAATTGACCGCCCTTGCCGGGGAACGTCCCCTTGCCGAACTTCCCGATCACCGGCGGGGTGGGCTGTCCTTCGGTCTTCGCGCCATCTTTCTTCTCTTCGGGCGTGGGCGTTTTGCGGTAGATCAGGAAGCCCGCCCCTTCGCCGCCCACCTGGAACGCCGCGACGCCGCTAATCCGGTCGAGTTCCTTCCCGCTCGCCACGTCTACCAGTAGCAGCTCGCCTTTCGGCACGTCGTCGCCCTTGGCCTTATCCGCTTTGGCTTTTTCGAGTTGCGCCTTGGTGGGGGTGATCGGAAGGAGTACGCGCTTGCCGTCCGGGGTGAACCGCGGCGTCGAGTCGATTTTGCTCAGTGACCCGCGCGCGAAGCGGAACTCCTTACCAGTCGAGATGTTCCGCACGACCGCTTCGCCGTCCTTCTCCTCGGTGCCGACGACATAGGCGATGTGGGAGCCGTCGCGCGACAGCACGATCCCGCTGACCGAGTTCCAGTTATCGTAGTCGGCGAACGTGAGCACCTTCTTGGCCGGCGCGGGTGCCGGTTGCGCGGCGACCGGACGCCCGGACACGCCGACGATGAGCGCGAACAACCCGACCGCGGCGAGTGCGCGGGGCAGCATGTGAGTCTCCTGGGAACGAATGGAGAGCGTACCGTTAGGTTTACTGCGGGATGCGTGGGACACGCCAGGGATTTTTCCCAGCCGACGCGATTTGTCCGGCCGTTACAACCGTTTCAGCCGGCCGGTAGGTTTCCGCGATGCGGGCGTCTGTATCATGGAGATGTTGATCCGACGCGCGGTGACCCCATGACCGACCCGGCGACCGTCGAGAAACTGCGGCCGAAGCTCGACCCGTTCTACCGGGCCGTCGAGGGCGTGCTCATCGGGCAGCGGAAGCTCGTCGATGGGTTGCTCATCGGGTTGCTCACCGACGGCCACGTGCTGCTCGAAGGCGTCCCGGGCCTCGCCAAGACGCTCGCGGTGCGGACCGTCGCCCGCGCGCTGCAACTCAAGTTCGCCCGTATCCAGTTCACGCCGGACCTCTTGCCCGCGGACGTGATCGGGACGCAGATCTACAACCCGCGAACGGGCGAGTTCACCGTCAAGCAGGGGCCGGTGTTCGCCAACGTCGTGCTGGCCGACGAGATCAACCGCGCCCCGGCGAAGGTGCAGTCGGCGTTGCTGGAAGCGATGGCCGAGCGCCAGGTGACGATCGGCGAGAGCACCTTGAGCGTGCCGAAGCCGTTCTTCGTGCTGGCGACGCAGAACCCGATCGAACAGGAGGGCACTTACCCGCTGCCCGAGGCGCAGGTCGATCGGTTCATGCTCAAGCTGGTGATCGACTACCCGAGCCGGGCCGACGAACTGACGGTTCTCGACCGCATGGGCAGCCTCAGCGCGGGAACCGACATCGCCCCGGCACTCAGCGCGGCCGAACTGGAGGAGTTGCGAAGGGCCGCGGACGCGGTATACGTCGATGCGAAGGTGAAGGAGTACATGATCGACGTGATCCGGGCGACGCGGAAACCGGCGGAATACGGGCTCGACCTCGGGGGTCTCATTCAGTTGGGGGCGAGCACGCGGGCGGCCATCGCGCTCCTGCGGGCGGCGAAAGGGCACGCCTTCCTCGCCGGCCGCGGGTACGTGACGCCCGAAGACGTCAAGTTGGTGTGCCCGGACGTGCTGCGGCACCGGCTGGTGATCTCGTTCGAGGCCGAGGCTGAAGACCTCCGCCCCGAGACGCTGGTCAAGCAGGTGCTGGACCGACTGCCGGTCCCGTGAGGACCGGCAAATCCCAAAAACCAACAATCAATATCCAAACAAGAAGTTGATGCCGTTGTATTTGTCATCTTCTTGTTTGTTATTTGTTTCTTGAAGTTTGAATTTTCCGCCGGAGGCGGTGATGCAACAGGTTCTGTTCAATCTGCCGATCCTCAAGGGCACGTTCCCGCCCGACGGCATCCCGATGTACGGGTTCGGGGCAATGCTGTTCCTGTGCTTCGTCGCGGTCACCATCTGGGGGTCGTGGCGGGCCAAGAAACTCGCGAACATGCAGCCGGAACGCTTCCAGGACATGGTCATCTGGCTGTTCGTGTCCGGGATCATCGGCGCGCGCATCCTGTACATGGCCCAGTACAGCCAGCGGTTCCCCAACGAAAGTATTCTGAAGCTCGTCACCGAGTTCTTCAAGATCTGGGAAGGCGGGATCATCTTCTACGGGTCGGCGCTCGGCGGGGTGATCGGTTACGCCCTGTTCTACCGCCTGATTCTGAGCAAGTTGCACGTGGACGGCTGGCGGCTGGCTGACGCGGTCGCGCCGTTGCTCGCTCTGGGGTTGGCGGTCGGCCGCATCGGGTGCTACCTGAACGGGTGCTGCTGGGGGCAGGTGGCGTGCGAGGAGTGCAGCGAAGTGCCGCTCGGGGCGGCGCACTTCCCGGTGTTGCCGGCGCACGCGCGGCAGTTGCTGGTGGGCGACCTGCCGAGGATCGATGAGAAGGAGAAGTCGCTCAAGCTCCAGACGGCCACCGGATTCGTGCGCGCGCCGCGGTTCGGTGAGAAGGGGCCGTACCTGGAGGTGGTCGGGGTCGAGGCGATGTCTGCGGCAGAGGCTGCAGGCATCAAGGTCGGCGACCGGATCACGAAGGTGAACGGCGAAGACAACGAGATGAAGGGGCCGACTTACGACCGGTTCGAGGAGGTCATTCGCGTCTGGCCGCGGGGCAAGAAGGAACTGACGCTCGAAGTCGAGCACGCCGGGGGCGCGTCGCCGGCGGCCGAACCGCTGCCGGCGTTCGCCCCGCGGACCGTCGGGCTGTACCCGACGCAGCTCTACGAGACAACCAGTATGGTGCTAGTGATGGTATTCCTGCTGGCGTATTACCCGTTCCGCCGGCACGACGGGCAGTTGATGGTGGTGCTGATGGTGCTGTACGCGTACCACCGGTTCGTGAACGAGTCGCTGCGGATCGAGCCGGTCGTTGGGCTGGGGCTGACGCTGTCGCAGTGGGGCAGCGTCGTCATCCTGGCGGCCGCCCTCGGCATCGAAGCCTACCTGTGGCGCACGCAGCCGTCGCGGTGGGCGATGCCGAAGCCGGCGTAGTGCCGTTGTGGGGCGGGCCTCCGGCCTGCCATCTCGGTTTGGCAGGCCGGAGGCCCGCCCCACAACGACTACACGTGCAACTCGGCGGTCTTGCCCAGCGCCGACGCGTACCGGGCGCGGATCGGGCCGACGTGTTCGTCGATGAACTCCGTCACCTGCTGCGGCGAGCGGCCGACGAACTCGCTCGCGGCGGCCCCGGCGATGCGGGCGAAATCGACCTTCGCGAACGCCGGGGCGCGCTTCAGCGCCTCCAGAAGCTCCGCGGTGGTGCCCTCTCCGGCCTTCACCCGCGCCGTGACCGCGTGGCTGTGGACGCGCACGACTTCGTGAACCTCCTGACGGTCCTCGCCGGCCTTCACCGCGGCCATCATCAGATTCTCGGTCACCATGTACGGGAGCATCTCGCGCACGTTTCTGGCGATCACCGGCACGTTCACCACCAGCCCGCGACCGGTTTCGTTCTTCTGGGTGAGCAGGTTGAGCGCGATCCGCAGCACCGCGTCGGCCGCCAGAAACGCCTGCGGGATATACAGCCGCCGGCACGCGCTATCGTCCAACGTGCGCTCAAACCATTGGGTCGCGGCGGTGTCCGCGGCGATCGCGGGCAACCCAGAGATGAATCGCGACAGCGAACACATCCGCTCGGCCCGCATCGGGTTCCGCTTGTACGCCATCGCGCTCGACCCGATCTGCTCCGCCTCGAACGGTTCGTCAATTTCCTGCCGGTGTGCAAGCAGTCGTAAGTCCGTGCCCCACTTGTGCGCGCTCTGGGCCAACCCGTTGAGCGCGTCGAGAATTTGGGTGTCGATCTTGCGCGAGTAGGTTTGCCCGGTGACCGGGAAGACGCGATTGAAGCCCATTTTCTGCGCCACGAGCTTGTCAAGCGCCTTCACCTTCTCGTGATCGCCGGCGAACAGCGACAGGAAGCTCGCCTGCGTACCCGTCGTGCCCTTCGCGCCGCGGAAGGGGAGTTCATCACGCCGCTTTTCGAGTTCGTTCAGGTCGATTACGAAGTCGTACAGCCACAGCGTCGCCCGCTTGCCGACGGTCGTCAGTTGGGCCGGCTGGAAGTGGGTGAACCCGAGCGTCGGCTCGTCCTTCCACCGCTCCGCGAACCGCGCCAGTGCGTCGATCACGGATGCAAGCGAGGAGCACAGTTGGTCGAGACTCTCGCGCATCAGGATGAGGTCGGCGTTGTCCGTGACGTAGCACGACGTCGCCCCGAGGTGGATGATGTCGCCGCACCCAGGCGCGACGTCTTTCAGCGCGTGGACGTGGGCCATGACGTCGTGCCGGAGACGCTTCTCATGCGCCGCGGCGGCCTTCAGATCGACGTCATCGAGGTGTGCCCGCAACTCCGCGAGGTGCGCGTCGGTGATTCGCGGCTTCCCGTTTTCGCCGAGCAACCCTAACTCGCGTTCCGCTTCGGCCAGCGCGAGCCACAACCGGCGCCACGTCCGAAACTTGCGGAGTGGACCCCACCGCTCGGCCATCTCCTTCGAGGCGTAGCGGCCGATGAGCGGGTTGTCGTACACGTCGTTCATACTTGACTGAAACTCGGCGAACGGGGGTTTTGCGGTCCCGGGCGGGGTGGCGGATTGCTGCGGGCGCTCTTACTCTCCGAAGCGGTACGCGCCGCAGTTTGTTGTACGTTTTTCGCCGCACGAAGCCGTGTCCCGGCGGCGCGGGAGCGGGACGTGGTGTAGTCTTCCTCTCGACAGGAAGCCCGGCCGCACGGCCGGCTGTCGAGAATCGTCACAGGAGGACGAATATGCTGCGCACTTGGCTTCCGCGACTCGGCTTCGCGGCGCTGACCATCGCGCTGTGGGCCGGGTCGGCCCAACCGGCCGCCGCCCAAGACCCGACGCTGACCCGCTTCCACTACTACCCGTACTACTACTTCCCGCACAGCTACTGGCCGCAGAACAGCCCGCAGTACCCGGAGCCGAAGGGCCACCCGTACGTGCGCCCGCCGGCCTACATGAGCTACCCGGCGTTCAAGGAGCCGGGCTGGCGGTACGAGCTGTGGACCCCGATGCGGTACTACCGCGGCAGCCACTTCTGGCTCGATCAGTTCTGAGAATAGTTGGTAGTTGGTGGTTGGTAGTAAAGGCAGAAAGCACCTCGGTTGGGGGGCCTTTACTACCAACCATCAACTACCAACTACCAACTATTCAGTGCGAATGCACCTTCTTGAAGTGTTCGGCCACCTTCTCCATCATGACGTGCCAGCCGCAGTCGTCGCACGGCGGCACCTTCGGGTAGCAGGCGGCACAGTACAGCGGCCCGCCTTTGAGGAATTGCTCGATCCGCGGCTTGTCGGCCGGCGTCGCGCCTTCGGCCGTGAGCGGGAAGGGCACCTGCGCCTTGCACTTCTCGCACGGCCGCGCCGAGTGGTGCTCGATGACGTGCTCGAAATGGTTGTGAACGCCGGCCTGCACCACCCCGCTGCCGGTGCAGAGCGGGCACGTCATGTTGAACTGCGCCAGGATCGCCCGGCGGATGAACTCGCTCTTGTTCGGCAGCTTGTCGAGGAACGCGGCCAGGTCGCCGTCCACCTTGAAGGCGACGATCTCCGACTTCTCCGTCTTGTCCTTCTTGGCCTTCGCCATGGCGCGCCCCGCGTGACAACTCGCAATTCGTACATGTTACGACCGAGCGGTCGCGGGCACAAGCGGAGCAGCGGAGGTCACTTCCGCTTGCGGGCCTTGAACCGCGCCTCGGTGATCTCCTCTTCCGTCGCGGTCAGGTCGAACTTCAGCGCCCCCTTCGCCTTCTCGCTCCCGAGCGCCTTCACCGCGTCCTCGTAGGTCATCTCCCGCGACTCGCCGTCCTGGTCGACGGCGAAGTAGCGGGTCGTGTCGGTCAGCCGGTACACCCGCTGCGCGTCGCCCTCTTTGACTGTCACCTGCTTCGCGCTGCGGTCGAACTCGACCAGCGTCACCTCGGCCGCGGCGGCCGGGACGCACGTCAGAAACACGCCAACGAGCGCGAGCAGTAAGCGGGGCATCGGAACGGCCTGTGTTGCGGAAGCCGGGGCGCTGCGGGCGGCGCCCCGGCGTGGTATCATCATATCGCCAAGCTCTACCGTCGAGGTTTTTGCGTTATGGTCGCACGCTCGCGCGCCCGCTTCCGCCCGCTCGCGGCCGCTCTCGCCGGGCTGCTGTCCGCGTTCGCGCTCGGCGCACTCGCGCAGCCGCCGGTCGTCGAGGAAGAGGTGAAGGGGTTCGACAAGGCGAAGTTGAAGCGGATCGCGGTCGAGGACGACCCGATCACCGAAAAGAAGGCTGCCGACGCGGTGTTCGGCAGCCCGCCGGACGCCAAGCTGGACGAACTCGCCCGCGCCGCCGAAGACGCCAAGTTCGCGCCCATCAAAGACTTATACGTGAAACACACGTTCCCGTTCGACCGGATGACGGTCAAGGGCGTGCCGACCAAGATTCGCCCCATCCCGGTGTACGTGAAGCGGGAACCGTTGCCGCCGGTGTTCGGCATTCAGGAGATCGACGCCGAGGGCCGCGTCAGCCCGCCGGTCGGTCTGACGTTCAACGACGCGTCTAAGGTCGAGTACTTCGAGGAACTCGCACTGACCGCGGCGCGCGATCTCTTGAAGATGAAGCCGGCGGGCACCGGGGCCGCCGGGCCGGGGTGGTCGGCGGTCGATCAGTACGAGGCGGCAGAGAAGGTACTCGCGGCGGCATTGCGGTTCCACGATTACGGGGTCGAAAACCCTCGTGAGCGGCCGGTCCGCAAGGGCCGCGGGTGGGCCGATCTTCGCAAGCCGCTGGCCGACGAACTTCGTGACGTGCGGCTGAAACTGCTCAAGAACGCGGTCACCGTCGGCGACTGGGACCGGGCCGGAGACGCCCGGCGGCGGCTCGCGGCCGCGTACCCCAACGACCCCGGGATTACCGCGGAGGTGGCCAAGGCCAGCGTGCTGGAAGCGGATCAGCTTCTGAAGTCGGCCGAACACCGCGACCACGTCCGCGCGAAGTCGCTGCTCGACGAATTCGAGGGCCGCTACCCCGGTGAGGGCGGCGAGCCGGTGCGCAAGCTCCGCGAGCGGATCGCCGAGATCGCCCGCAAAGCGTTCCAGCGCGCCAAAGACAAAGAGGAGGTGAAGGACCTGCCGACCGCGCGGGCGGCGCTGGCGCAAGCCGCCGACCTCGACCGCACCATCGACGGGCTGCGGGCCATGCAACAACGCCTGGGAACCGGCGGCGGCACGCTGTACGTCGGGGTACGGGAGTTCCCGCGCGGCCTGTCGCCCACCACCGCCCGGCTCGACAGCGAGAAGCAGGCTGTCGAGCTGATGTTTGAAGGGCTGCTGGCAGAGGTGCCGGACGCCGAGACCGGCACGCGGTACCGGCCGGGGGCGGCGCAGCACATGCCGGCGGTCGTGGTCGGCGGTCGCGAGTTCGTGCTCCGCACGCAGGAGAAGGACGGCAGCGGCCGCTACGGGTTCGAGTCGCACGATGTCGTCAGCACCCTGAAGATGTTGCAGGGTAAAGCCGAGACGTGGGCCGCGTACCCGCTGCCGTGGCTGGACGACACGACCCCGCGGGACAACACCGGGGTGCGCGTGGGCTTCAAGCAGGGCCACCCGGACCCGCGGGCGCTGCTCACCTTCAAGCTGCTGCCGGCCCGTTGGCTCGAGGCCAACGGCAAGTCGATCGACGACCCGACGTTCGCCGAGCGGCCATATGGCACCGGGCCGTTCAAGTTCAAGTCGGCCACCAAGAGCGACGCCGGGGTCCGCGAGATGGCGTTCGAGGACAGCCCGAAGTACGCCCGCGGCGACCGCGCGTCGCTGCCCAAAATCAAGGACGTGCGGCTGGTCGAGGTGCCGCGGGCCGACCAGTCGGACAAGGCCGACATCGCGGTCATCGAGGCGTTCCAGCGGAACGCGCTACACGTTCTGCCGGACGTGCCGACGCAGAAGATCGACAAGTTCCGCAGCTCGCTGGGCGCGCGGGCGGAGGTGGTGACGGCCGCGACCAACCGCCGCATCTACATGCTGGCGGTGAACCACCGCCGCCCGCAGATGCAGAGCACGCTGCTCCGCCGCGGGCTGTCGGAACTGATCGACCGCGAGGCGGTGCTGGACGCCGTGTTCCGGGCCGGCAAGCCGGAGTTCCACCGCGCGATGACCGGGCCGTTCCCGCCGAGCAGTTGGGCGGCCCGGGGGCCGGGCGGCGTCGCGGCGCCGCTGCTCAACCGCGACGCCGCCGTCACCCGGCTGAAGATCTACCTCGCAGACTTGGGCGCGCGGCCGTCGGTGACGCTCCTGTACCCGGACGGCGACCCGCAGGCCGACGCCGCCTGTAAAGCGATCCAGAAACAGGTGGAGGCGCTGTTCGGCGAGGCCCCGGGGCGCAAGCTGACGCTGGAACTGGAGAAGGTGCCGCTCCGCGACCTCCTGGAGCGGGTCGAGGACGAGCACCGCTACGACCTGGCGTACATGCCGTTCGACTACCCCGACGACTGGTATCCGTACGCGCTGGGTGCGATGCTGGACGCGCAGGCGGCGGAGCGGGGCGGGCGGAACTGCTTCGGGTTCCTGGCGAAGAACAGCGGGGCAAAGGGCGACGACGTCGAACTCGGTCAGATGCTGGGCGAGCTACGGGCGTACCGCGAGTTCGACGCGCTGGCGACGAAAGCGGCGAAGGTTCAGAACAAGTTCTTGGAGTGCATGCCGTTCATACCGCTGTGGCAGTTGGACCGGCACACGCTCGTCCACAACTCGCTGAAGGTGGTGGTGGACGACTCCGACGCGGCGGTCAGCCCGCGGGTTCTCAACCCGACGACGCTGTTCCAGGGCGTGGCCCGCTGGCGGCTGGAGTAACGAGCCGTTTGAAGCTGGTCCGCGGATGACGCGGACGGGGGCGCGGATGCGTGCGGATCAAGGCAGAGATGGATTTCAAAGAAATCTCTTCTGTCTCTGATCCGCGCGCATCCGCGCCCCCCGTCCGCGTCATCCGCGTTCCGCCTTCCGATACCTCACTCGCCCGCGCCGTCGAACAGCGGTTGAATGACGCGGCCGCGGTTGAGTTGCACCGGCCGGCCCAGGCGGTCGGCGACTTCGGCGTGCGGGTCGATGCCCAGCGCCGAGTACACCGTCGCTCCGACGTCGTCGGGCGAGTACGGCGTGGTGGTCGGATACGCGCCGGTCTTGTCGCTCTTGCCGATCACCTGCCCGCCGCGGACGCCCGCCCCGGCGAACAGCGCACTGAAGCACGGCGCCCAGTGCTCCCGCCCGCCGCTCTTGTTGATCTTCGGCTCGCGCCCGAACTCGCCCAGCACCATCACCATCGTGTCTTCGAGCAACCCGCGGTCGCGCATGTCGTCGAGCAGCGCGGAAACGGCCGAGTCGAGCGGCGGGAGCAGGTCCTTTTTCATCCGCTTGAACAAGTCCCCGTGGTTGTCCCAGTTCTGGACGCGGCCCATGTTCGCCTGCACGACCGGCACGCCCGCTTCGATCAACCGGCGGGCCAAGAGGCACGACTGGCCGAACGAGTGCCGGCCGTAGCGGTCGCGGGTGGCGAGCGGTTCTTGCTCGATGTCGAACGCCTTCGCCACCTTGCCCGACGTCAGCACCGCGACCGCCTGTTGTTGCTGGTCGCTCAGTTTCTTGGTTTCGGCCGCGGCCGCGAGCCACTTCTGCTGGTCGTTGACGGCGTTCAGGAGCGCCATGCGGTCGCTCATCTGGGCGACGTCCATTCCGGCGGCCGGGCGCAGGTTATCGACCTTAAAGTCTGGCTTGCTTGGATCTTGCGTGATTTGCATCACGTCGTGCTTCGGTCCGAGGAACCCCGCGTACTGCCCGGGCCACAGGAGCGGCCCTTCCATGAGGTAGGTGGGCAGGTTGACGCCGCACGGCGTGCCTTCGGGCGGCTTGCGGAACGCGCTCAGCCCGCCGGCGTAATTCGGGAAGTCGTCGCGGGAGGCGATCTTGTCGAAGAACGCCCCCGGCATCAGGTGGCCGGTGAGTACATGGTGCGTCGCGCACAGGTGGTTGTTGTCGCGGTGCGAGAGCGACCGCACCACCGCGTAACTGTCCGACCGCGAAGCAAGTTTCGGCAGGTACTCGCACGCCCGCAGCCCGGGCGTTTTGGTGGCGATTGACCCGTACTCGCCGCGGATCTCGTCCGGCGCGTCGGGCTTGGGGTCGAACGTCTCGTGGTGGCTCGCGGCCCCCGTCAGGAACACGATGAGCAGCGATTTCGGCTTCTTCGCGCGCGACAGCGACGGCGCGTCCTTCGCCCGCGCGAGCGACGACAGCCCGACGCCGAGCAGCCCGGAGTAGCCGACTTGCAGGAGTTCGCGGCGGTTCACGCCGATCGGGTGAGGAAGGTGCAAGGGGTGTCCTCAGAAGCGCGGAGGTCCGGCGGGATAGCTCTATTAGAACATCCCGGCGTGCCGGTGCAAGCGTGAAGTGCCGAAGTGCCTTCTTGTGGGGCGGGCCTCCGGCCTGCCGACGCCGGGATATCAGGAAATGACGTGTAGCATTCCTTCCGAATGCTGGCGTCGGCGGGCCTCCGGCCCGCCCCACATAGTTAGTGCGCCGCTTTGAGGGTACGCTCGATGTAGGCCCGCACTTCCGGCACCGCGACGCCCGTTGCCACGCGCGCGTTGGGCGCGGCGGTCGCGCCGGGGCGGGAATCGATCACCGTCATGCCGCGGGTCAGGTCGCCGCGTGTCTCCACATCGACGTAGTGCGGTTCGCTGCTCACGCACCCGGCGACCGCGACCGCGACCGTCCCGAGCACGTCCTTCAGGTGGAACCCCTCGATCCCGTACAGGTTGGAACTCGCCCGGATGCCGAACGGGACGATCTGCCGTAGGAACTGACACGTCCGCGAGTCCGGGTTGGGCAACTCCAGCAGGTCCGACGGCGAGAAGATCAGCTTGCGGGTGGTGTCGAGGGTGATGAGCAGCGGGTTGAGTTCGGCCGCGAACACCCGCTTGGCCGCGTCCGGGTCGAGGTGGATGTGGAACTCGCTCACCGGCCCGGCGTTGCCCGGCTCGCGCCAGCACCCGCCGATGATCACGGTCTGGTCGAGCACCGCGGGCAGGGTCGGGTCGCGGTCGAGGGCGGTCGCGAGCGTGGTGAGCGGGCCGAGGTTGATAACCGTGACCTGTCGCGGGTGCTCGTGGGCGAGTTCGCACAGGATTTTGTCGGCCGGGTGCAGGGTGTGGCGCGTCGCGCTCGGGAACGTGACGCCCCCAAGCCCACCGGGGCCGTGGAGGGCGAGTCCGTCGGCGTCGTAGCGGGCCGGGAGGGCGGCGGCGAGCTTCGGCCACTTGTCCGGGTCGATCACGTCGATCAGCGTGTGAACGTTGGCGGTGGCCTGCTCGGCGGACACGTTGCCGGCGGTGGGCAGCAGGCCGACGACTTCGAGGTTGGGGTCGTTGAGGGCGAGTGCGACCGCGAACGCGGTGTCGATGCCGGGGTCGGCGACGAGGAGTACCTTGCGTGGCATGGGTCACGTCCGTTGGAGAGCCGCGGGCTGCGCGCCATATTACCCGAGCGGGTGGGGCGAGGAAACCGGCTACTTGGCGGAGAGGCGGAAATCGGCGATCATGAGCGACAGACACTCACAAGGCTGCCAAAATGACTCGTCAGACGGTACTCAAAGTTATTGCCGTTCTGGAAATGGTCGGCGGCGTGTGGGGTTTGGTACTGACACTCGGCACGATTGCGAACCGCGGGTTTGTGGCACGCGAACTGGCTGCTGCCGTTGTCCCCTTGACGCTGTTCTTGCTCGCGATGTGTTCGGGGTGGCTTCTGTGGCACGACCGCCCGGCCGGATACCGCGGGTCTGTCGCGGTCCAACTCGCCCAACTGCTCAAATTCACTACACCGCAATTCGCCTTCGCCATGAGCTTCGGCGGCGACGTCGCGATCATGTTGACCGAACGTCAGTTCGCGGCGGGTATCACCTTCCGCACGGCGGGTATCAGTTATCACATCGGGCCGGTTGCGGTGGTGGAGTTCGCCCGCCCGCCCGGGGCACCGCAGTGGGTCGGGATCAGCGTCGTATCCTGTGTCGCGCTCGTCGCATTGCGAAAGGGCCGGCAGCCCGCAGCCGACAGCGACGAACGGTCGTTCGTTGCACCCGCGCCCGGTAGCGCGGACGCGGAACCGGATTGGGTGGCGCCGTTCTGGCTGAAAGCCGTTGTTGCGCTGTTCGGTCTCTTCGTCGCGTGTTGCGCGGGCCTCGTCACGTTCTCGCGGTAGAGTGGGATTCGGCCTTGCAGAGCGCTTCCAACACCGCTCGCGGGTTGCCGTGATCCAGCGCCGCGGCCGCCTTCGCCACGCCGTCTTTCAGGGTGGGGACGGCCTCCGCGGTCCACAGCGCCGCGGCCGCGTTCGCCAACACGATCCGCCGCGCCGGGCCGTCCGCCCCCGACAACACCCCGCGAATGATCGCCGCGCTCTCCGACGAGTCCGCGGCGCGAATCTCGGCCGTCGTCACCGCGGGCAGCCCGAACTCGCTCGGGTGCCACTCCCGCGACTCGTACTCGTTGCCGCGAACCACCCGCACCATCGTCGGGGCAGCAAGGCTCACCTCATCCAACCCGTCGCGGCTGCACACCAGCACCGCCTGCCGGATGCCCAGGTGCGCCAGCGCCGCGGCCAACGGGTCGAGCAACTCGGGCTTCCCGACGCCCAGAAGCTGATACGGCGCGCCCGCCGGGTTCGCCAGAGGCCCTAACAGATTGAACAGCGTGCGGACGCCGAGCCGCCTCCGCAACTCCGCGACGTGCGCCATCCCGCGGTGGAACTGCGGGGCGTAGCAGAACGCGAACCCGCACCGCTCCAGGCACTTCTGCGCCCACTCCGGCCCGCTCTCGATCGGCACGCCCAGCTCACGCAGCACGTCCGCACTGCCGCTCTTGCTCGACACCGCCCGGCCGCCGTGCTTCACCACCGGCACACCCGCTCCGCTCGCCACCAGCGCCGCGGCGGTCGAAATGTTGAACGTGCCGCTGTCGTCACCGCCGGTCCCGCAGGTGTCCAACACCGGTCCGGACACCGGCACCAACCGGACCATCTGTTCGCGCAACACGAGCGCCGCGGCCGCGACCTCTTCGGCCGTCTCGCCCTTGATGCGGAGGGCGGTCAGGAACGCGGCGGCGCGGGCGTCATCGACGCGCCCGGATACGAGGTCGCGCACCGCGTCCGTCATCCGCGCCGCGGACAAATTTCGGGAGGTCAGTAGGTCCGAAAAAACTTCCTGGAACCACACCGGAGGAGGCGAAACCAAGCGTTTACCCCAGATTTTTAAGGGTTCGGAACGTGTCTCGGTCGAAAGGTATCACGAGTTGTGCCAAATGGACATTTTTTTCTCTTCCATTCTGAACAACCGTGATGTATATTTCCATACAGTGAACGGCGGAGCGGCGCACAACGGTCGATACGGACTTCAGTATTGTACCGATTGTGCCGCCCCCGCCGCACAAGACACGCGGCCGGGCGGGCGCTCACGGGGGGCGACACGACGGCCGGACACCGACCCTGTTCCAACGGAGACCGACCATGCAGGCCGAGCCGAAACCGCCGCTGACCAAGAAGCAGCAGGCCATCTACAACTTCATCCGGAAGCACATCGAGGACAAGAAGTTCCCGCCGGCGATCCGGGACATCTGCACCGAGTTCTCGATCTCGTCGCCCAACGGGGTGATGTGCCACCTGAAGGCGCTGGAGGCCAAGGGGTACATCAACCGCGTGCAGAAGCACAAGAACCAGCAGCGGGCGCAGGCCCGCGGCATCACCATCCCGGGCGTCTCGCCGGGCGGGTTCAGCCTGCCGCTCCTGGGCGTGGTCGCCGCCGGCAAGGCGATCGAGGCGGTCGAGCAGGACGACCGGCTGGAGATGCGCGAGCTGTTCGGCAGCGACGACCTGTTCGCGGTCAAGGTCCGCGGCCAGTCGATGATCGAAGGCCACATCGCCGACGGCGACTTCGTCGTCATCCGCAAGTGCGAGACGTGCGAGAACGGCGAGAAGGTGGTGGCGATGGTCGAGCGGGCGATGACGCTGAAGAAGTACTACAAGAAGAAGGACATCGTGCAGTTGCACCCGATGAACAGCACGATGGAGCCGATCACGGTCGATCCGGCGCGGGAGGACATCCGCATCCTCGGCGTGCTGGCCGGGGTCATCCGCAAGTGCTGACGCCTGCGGGGGAAGTGCCAAATAGCAAGTGCCAAAACCCAAACGAAGAGAAGTGACGTCGCTGCTTCTTCGCCTTCGTTTGGGTTTTGGCACTTGCTATTTAAGATTTCCTGCCAGTGGCAGTTCGACGGCGTCGGTGCGAAGCACGCCCGCCCACTTCGGAGGGTCGCGGCGGTCGGCGCGCACATCGAGCGGCTTCGCCCGGTCACGCGGGAATTCGATCTCTTTCGACGCGACCAGCACGGACACCCGCGCCCGCGGCGCGTCGAACCACTCCCGCCACCCGGCCGGCAGCTTTGCCTCGATTGTCACTGGGGTGACGAGGTCACGGTCGCCTTCCTTCGCCGCTGGTAGCGCCTCGTCCAGTGGCTCGGGGGGAACCCGCCCGTCGTCCGGCGTTTCGACCTGGAGGTACAGGTGCGGCACTTCGCGAAAGCGGACCGGGACGGTCGGGTTGGCCGCACGGAGTGTGACCGCCACGCGGTCGCCGTCGCGGTACGGCATCCACCGCATGTCCGCTCGAATGTGGGCATCGCGGGACGGAATTTGGCGCACGTCGGGAACATACGGTCCGGCCTGACCGACCGCCAGCGCCGCGACCATCGCGTCGGTGCTGCGGACGCGGTCGAGGCCGGCGACGGGCCAGCGGCGTTGCTCGTCGTCGGGATTGGGCCGCAGGTGAAAGAAGTGGAGCGCCCACGGTCGGTCGGGCCGCGCCACCGGCTTGGCTTCGGGCGGCAGCACGGTGAACGCGACCGCGGCGGCGCGGAACCGCCCGTACCGCCAATCGACCTCGTACTCGCCCGGCGACAGCCCGCCGCCCAGGCGGTTCAGGTCGCCCCGGAAGCAGTAGAACCCGTCCGGCGGCACGTCGATCCGCGGCCCGCAACCGGTCGATAGTAATTCCTTGCCGCGCACCGACCCGCCGCTCTTGCGGTCGCGCACGTCGAGGTCGATCCCGTTCCCGTGGAGGTGCAAGTAGTTTCCGCGCAGGTCGAAGGTGGAGCGCAGGCTGAGAAGTTCGTCGCGGTTGTTGCGGAGGACGAAGTACGCCGGCACCGGCTCGCCGGCCGCGAACCGCGTCTGCGGCATGTGGACCGCGATGTCGTACCGGTTGGGCCGGCGCGGCGCGGCGGCCTTCTTCACGGGGACGTCGCCCAACCCGTCATCGTCTTCCGGATTGCCGTCCCGGTCGAGGGCGATGCGCGAGTCGAACACGACCTTTTCGAGGTCGGCGCGCGAGACGAGGCCGTCGGCGCCGAACGGCGCCGGGGCGTCGCGCGGCACCGGCGCGGCGGCGAAGGCCGCGAGGGCGACGAAGGGCAAGCAGGCGATGAGGCGAAACATCGGCGGTACTCCGGCGACGCCGTGAGCGGCGTTTACTTGCCAGTCAGTTCATTGACGAGCGGCGCGGCCGGGTATAACTTCCGCAGCGCCTCCAGCACCGCTTTCGAGTGGACCGCAATGTGCCGGGCCTGCACGTCGGTGTACACGAAGTTCCGCACCAGCCCGTGCCGGTTGCGGTCGAAGTTGACACCGACCAACTCGCCCGCCCGGTTCAGCACCGGCGAGCCGCTGTTGCCGCCGATCGTGTCCGCGGTGCTCACGAAGTTGAACGGCGTACTCAAATCGAGCTTGTCTTTGCCGTCGAGCCACCGCTTGGGCAGGTCGAACGGCTCGCGGCCGTCGAGTTTCGCCGACTTGTCGAACGTGGCACCAAAAGTGGTGTGGAAGTTGAGCTTTTCGCCGCCGACCTCATACCCCTGCACGGTGCCGAACGCGAGCCGGAGTGTGAACGTCGCGTCCGGCGCGACGCTGCTGCCGAGCGCCAGGAACCGCACGCCCGCGAGCGCCGCGTAGGCCTGTCGCTCCGGCTCCTCGACCTCGGTTTCGTACCGCGTGCGGAGCTTGCGCGCCTCGGCGTCGATGGCCTTCGCCAGCACGATCAGCGGGTCTTTGGTCCCGGCGATGGTGCTCATGCCCATCACGTTCGCGTCGCCGGGCTTGCCGCCGATCATGAACTTTGCCCGCTCCTTCGGGTCGAACAGCTTCGTGCCGACGATCAGTTCGTCGGCCCGCGCCGCCGGGTTCTTGCCCGCGAGCACGACCTTCACCAGTTCGTGTTCGCCGCCGAGGTTCTCGGCCAGGAAGGTGAGCGAGGCGGCCAGTTTGGCGCGCTCGAGGTCGGGGTACAGCGGGGCCGGGCTGTAGAGCTGGAACTTGAGCGAGTCGAGGTTGCTGTCGCGGTACTCGCGGAGCCGGTCGGCCGACTTCTTCGGCAACTCCTCGTCCATCCGCACGAGGTGCCGGGCGATGCCGAACAGCGGCGAGTAGAACGCGTGGCCCATCTCGATCAGGCTGTACGCCTTCTCGAACTCGCGGAGCTTGACTTGCGTCGCTTCGATCGCTTCGAGCGCGTTGAAGACGTCGTCGTAAGCGGTCGCCGCGCGGGCGTCGGCCGTCAGTTTGGCGTCCTGCGCGGTCGCCCGGAGCTTCGCAGCGGCGAACAGGAGTTCACGCTCGGCGGCCTTCTTCTGCGCCAGGATGTTCGGGTCGAGCAACCCTTGCAGTTGCCCGCTGAACGCCTTCCGCGCGTTGGCGACGCTGTGCAGGTCGGTCGCCGCCTGCCGCCGGTTCTCGCCACTCTGCTCACTGTATTGGTGGAGCGCCGCTTCGAGCGTCCGCAAGCGGTACAGCGTGTAGGGGAGGGTGAAGTCGCGGCGGTGTTTCAGCTTGGCGAGCGTTTCGAGCCGGTTGGTGGTGCCCGGGTGGCCGGTCACGAACACGAGGTCGCCGCCCGCCGGTCCGGATTCGCTCCACTTGAAGAAGTTTGGCGTTTTAGCCGGGCTGCCGTTCTCGTAGGCGCGGAAGAAGGCGATGTCGAGGTTCATCCGCGGGTACTCGAAGTTATCGACATCCCCGCCGAAACTCGCGATCTGCTTCTCCGGGGCGAACACCAGCCGCACGTCGGTGTACTTCTTGTAGCGGTACAGGTGGTACAGCCCGCCGTTGTAGAGCGTCACGACGTCCGACCGCAGCCCGGTCTTGTCCAGGGAAGTCTTCTCGATGACACCCATCACAGCCCGCCGCGCCGCGAACGCCTCCGCCGGCTTCATCCCGGGCGTGACCGCCGCGTTCACCTCCTTGGTGACATCAATGATTTCCTGAAGGATGTTGATTTCGAGGTCCGGGCACTTCAGTTCCGCGTCGCGGGTCGGCGCGTAGAACCCGTCGCGCAACCGGTCCTCGCCCGGCTTGCTCAGCTTCTGCACCGAGTCGGCCGCGACGTGGTGGTTGGTCACCAAGAGGCCGTCGGGCGACACGAACCCGCCGCTGCCGCCGCTGTTCAGCCGCACCGACGCGAGCATCGCCCGCTTGACCCACTCGTCGGTCAGGTCGAACTGGTACTTGTCTTTGAGCAACGGCCGGGGCGGGTCGTTGAGCAGCCACATCCCCTCGTCGGACACCGCGGTCATGGCCCAGACTCCGACGAGGGCGAGGGCCGGCGCGAAGCGGAGCGATCGCATGGCGGAACCCCAGATGCTTGAGCGACGGGGGCCATTCTACCGCAAAACCGCGACGCGGCGTGCGTATACGCTCGTAACGAGGCGGAGGCGCGCGATGTCACGCGGGTACGAGGTGTTGGAAGTGCGACCGGCCGACGGCGGGCTGGAGGTCCGGCTGCCGCCGGCCCGGTACGAGCACGACGACCGCGTCCACGACGCCTTCCGCGCCGACGTCGAGAAACTGATCCCGCTGGCCCGAGGCGTCGTGCGGTTCGACCTGACCGCGCTGGAGTGGGTGACGGCGCGGACGCTCGCGCAGGTCGTGCGACTGTGGCGCGACACCCGCGACCGGGCGCGGGTCGTGCTCGTCGTCAGCGCCGAAGGCGCGTACTACTTCCAGATCACGCGGCTCAACCGCGTCATCGAGGTGTGGGCACTGAACCCGGAGCGGATTCTCGTCCGCGTGTAGTCACCTCGGCGGCAGTTGCTGCGGCTGTTGCTTCCGAAGCAGCAACAGGGTCAGCCCGTAGAGCACGACAAACAGATTCGCCCCGAACGCGATCGTGTTGAGCGTTTGCACGGCGGCCTCCGCAACTCCGGCGCGCCCCCGCGGCGTGCCGTCACGGCAATTTCGCATAAGAAGATCGCCTTGTCCACAATTAAGCGGACTTTTTAATCCGGTTTGCTCGCCGGCAGCACCGGACGGATAGGCACGACCGTTGCACACACTTAGGAGATTGCGCTAAGGCGGCAGCAACAAACCGGTACACCAAGGTGACCGGACCGACACTACCGACAGGAGAAGAGCCATGAGTACGTCAACGGCGACCAAGAAGGCCGACACCGGCGTGACGTTCCCGACCCGTAACGACATCGAGCACGAGCACCGCACCAAACTGATCTCGCTGCTCAACCAGAACCTCGCGGACCTGTTCGACCTGCACTCGCAGACGAAGTACGCCCACTGGAACGTGAAGGGGCCGCACTTCTACCAACTGCACCTGCTGTTCGACACGCTGGCCGAGAAGGTCGAGGAGTTGGCCGACGAGGTGGCCGAGCGGACGACGGCGCTGGGCGGGGTGGCGACCGGGACGGCGCGGCAGGCGGTCGCGGTCAGCCGCGTGCCCGAGTTCCCGGCCGGCACGTTCAAGGGGATGGATGTGGTCGCGGCCCTCGCCGACCGGTACGCGACCGCCGGCAAGATCGCCCGCGCCGCGATCGACGAGGCCGACGAACTCGGCGACAAGGACACCGCCGACCTGTTCACCGAGGTGTCTCGCGAACTCGATCAGTCGCTCTACTTCCTCGAAGCCCACCTGCAGGGCTGACCGGCACCCGCCGCGGGCGGCTCACAGCAGCCGCCACGCGAGCGGAACGGCGCACGCCACGAGCGCCAGCCCGAAACACCCCTTGTTGACGACCCGCGGCGGGGTGGCCATCGCCCGCAGTTCGGCCTCCGCCTCGGCGCACGCCCGCTCGAACCCGGCCCGGTCGTCCATCGCCGTGTAGTCCGCTTCGTGGACGATCTTGTTCCGCACGGTCGCGACGAAGCGGATCTTCTTCACGAGTGGCGGCGGCAACTTGTGTTGCACGCTGGAGACTTTCTCGTGCAACCCCTTCCCGGTCGCGCCAAGTGCGTGTTCCAGAAGCGATTCGAGCGCCTTGACGCGCGAAATCGCCAACTCGATGTCGCTCATCGTCCCCCCGCCGGCCCGGACACGCGGCTCACATACCGTTGTCGATTCTGACCCTGGTATACCGCGCGGGCCGCGTCAATTCAGGAGGCGGGATCACCCGTACTTGCGCCGCATGTACTCGCGCAGGCCGACGTCTTGCGGGCCGAGGTTGGCGTCGAGGATGGCTCGCGGGTCGCCGGCGCTTGGGAGCGGGCCGCCGCGTGCCGTCTTCGCGATGTGATCGGCGAGCGAGCGAAGCAACTCCGCTTCCACATCGGCGACGTCGGCGCGGCCGGCGAGGTTGTTTCGTTCGTCGGGGTCGGCGTGCAGGTCGAATAGTTTAATCCACGGGCGCGGGCCATCGATGCGGGCGTACCCGTCGCGCCGGCGGCGCGTGCCGGCGCAGTATATGAGCTTCCAGCGGTCGGTGCGGACGCTCGCTTCGGCGTTGTCCGCGTACTCCACGAACACGCGGTCGCGGTGGGCGTCCGTTTCGCCCCGGAGCAGCGGCAGGAGCGTCCGCGCCTGCATTTCCGGCGGCGGTTCGATCCCGCACGCCTCCAGAACGGTGGGCGCGAGGTCGGGGAGTTCGACCAGCGCGTCGGAGGCGCGCCCGGCGGGGAAGCGGTTCGGCCACCGGGCGACGACCGCGGCGCGAATCCCCGGGTCGTAACACGAGTGCTTCTCGAACCGCCCGTGCTGGCCGAGGAAGTAGCCGTGGTCGCTGGTGTACAGCACCAGTGTGTTGTCGGCGTACCCGCTCGCTTCGAGCGCGTCCAATACGGTGCCGACGTTGCGGTCCATGAAGTTCGCGCACGTGTGATACGCGGCGACGATCCCGCGGCGGTCGCGCTCGGTCAGCTTCTGGAACTCGTCCGGCAGTTCGGCGCGGTCGTCGGTGGTGAGATCGGGAACGGCGAATTCGTCGGCGGAGTGCCGGAACGGCCAGTCGGCCGGGAAGTTGAACGGCGAGTGCGTTTCGAAGGTGCTGACGTAGCAGAAGAACGGCGTCGCGTGCGGCCTTTGCAAGTAGGCGGCGGCGTTCTGTGCGAGAAACGTCCCGAACATGTCGGCATCGACGGCCGGGAACGGCCGCACGCCGCTGTTAAGCCACACCGACGGCGGGTCGTAGAACGGCCGCCACGGGCCGAGCACGTCAGCCCCGGTGGGTAGCGTGTCCGCGCCCTTCATGTCGAGCCACGCGTTGTATTCGGCGAAGTCGAGTCGGACGTCGAACTCGTGCGGTCGCGGGCAGTAGAAGTGCGTTTTGCCGAACGCCGCGACCTCGTACCCGGCGGCGCGGAGGCGGGCGGGCAGGGTGGTTTCGTCGTCTGGCAGGGGCGTGGGCGAGAGCGTCACGCCGATGGTGCGCGGGTAGCGGCCGGTCCAGAAGGATTGCCGCGACGGAGTCGAGAGCGGGCACGCGGCGAACGCACGGTCGAGCCGGACGCCCTGCTGCGCGAGCCGATCGATGTTCGGGGTTCGGGCGACGCGACTGCCGAACGCCCCGCACGCATCCGGGGTGTAGTCGTCGGCGCAGATCCAGAGAATGTTGGGCCGCATGTCGGGAATACGGCTGACGCGGGGGCAAATTGCTCACCTATACCGCGCTTGCGGTTTCGCGAGCTGCGATAATCGGCGTCACCCGTCACTTGAACCAAATCGTATCCGCCAGCCACTTGCCGTCGGTCAGCACGAGCGTCGTCAGGGTGCGGCCGTTTTTCATGACCACCTTCGCCGTCTTCGCACCGTCCTTCTCGGTCACGGTGACCTCCTTGACGAGGTCGTCGAGCGTCATCTTGTCAGCGGCCTTCTGACCCGTCGCGACAGCCTCCTTCGTGACCTTGTCCTGCTGCCGCTTGGTGAAACAGGCCTTGAGTTTGTCGGCGTCGCCGTCCTTGAGTAATTTCAGTTGATGTTCGATCGACTTCTTCGGCTCGGACAGCGGGTTGTCTTTGTCGTCGCCCGTAGCGGTCCCGAGTGCCAGCACGGCGAGCACGGCGACGGAGGTGAGACGGAGCATCAGAAAACTCCCGGAAAGGTCACGCCTTCGGGGCGAGGTTGGCGTTGAAGAAGATCATCTTCCACGGCCGGACTGTCCACCGAACGAACACCCCGGCCTTGAAGAACGGGTCATCCTTCATCAGCGCCTCGACCGCGTCGGGCGTGTCGGCCTCGTAAACGATGATCGCGCCGAAGCCGTCTTCGGTCGGGCCGGAGGCGAACAGTTTGTTCTGCTCGATCAGGCTGGTGAGGTACGCGCGGTGCGCCGGCCGGTGCGTGCCCACCAACTCCTGATCCTGGCTGTACTCGATGACGGCGGCGTACTTCACGACAGCACCTCCGAGTCGAGCGCCTCTTGGGGCAGCGGTCGCGGCGCGGGCACCAGCAGCGCGTATGCGCCGAACAGCGCCGCGGAGAACAGCACGTCGCCCATCAGCGTGCCGCGATAGAACGGAACCGCCGCGGCGTAACAATCTCGCAGCCCGTCGAGCGAATACCCGTAGGGGAGCGCCTGTTCCAGCCAGCTCACGAAGTTGCTGACGACGAAAAAGCCCAGGCTGACGCCGAGCGCGGTGGTTGCGACGCGGCCGGAGTCGGCCCGGCGGCGGAGGAACCACCAGCCCGCGAGGGCGTACCCGGCAAAGTACAGCCAGGACAGTGGGTAGGGTTCCCACCAGTCGGCGGTAAAGTACAGGCAAATGTCCTTCAGCGCGATAGCGACGGCGGTGAACGCGATGCCGTACCCGATGCCCAGCCGGGCCGCCGCGAACAGGGCCAGCGCGCCGACCACCGACAGGTTCCACACCCGCACCGCCGGCGGGGCGAACTGGAACGCGAGCGTGACCCCCGCCACCAGTGCCAGCCCGGCGCAGGCGACGGCGAACGCGAGGAACGGCGGCGGGGACGGGCGTTGCGGGTCGGCGGTCATCGCGCGATACTCCGGTTGCGTCGGTGGCTTCAATCTAGGTACGGCGCACCGCGGCCGCAAGTCGGGTACAATCGGTGTTGATGTGAACCGCGTCCGAGTGTGAGGAATGGACCATGACGCCCGAGGATGACGACTTCCGCATCGGGGTGCCCGGCGTCGGCCGCGTCGCGGTCGTCGCGCCGCCCAACGGCAGCCCCGCGAGCCTCGCTTCGGTCGCACGGCCGCCGGAACCGGAGCCGGAGTTGCGGCCCGGCGAGACCGAACTCGGGCGTCCGCCGCAAATCCCCGCCGACCTGGGCGAACTGTCCGCGGCCGAGCAGCGGGCGCTGAAGCTGCTCGAAGACGAACAGGCGGCGCGGGACGTGGCCGAAGCGGAACTGCTGCTCGCCTCCGATCCGACCGGGATGGGCTGGCTCGGGTGGTTCGGCTCACCGCTCGCTTTCGCGTTCCTGCTCGGAGCCGTCGGCGTGTTCGGGGTGTTCCTGTTCAACCAGACGGCTTCCCTCCTGCAAACGCTCGCCGCGGTGCAGGAAGACTGGATCCGCTGGACCGGGTACGCGGGCCTGTGCGTGTTCGGCGCGTGCGTGCTGTACTCGTTCCTGCGGCTGGCGTTCATCTACGCCCGCATGCGCGAGAACCGGCAACTCCGCGTCAAGGGCATCAAGGAGCTGTCCAACCGGACGCGGTTGCGGTGGCTCGCGGCGGCCAAGTCGAACGAGGCCCGCAAGCAGATCGAGACGTACCTGCAAACCTACCCGATCGAGACGGAGAAGGACCGCCGCGCGCTGGCCGCGCTCGGCCTGACCGATGAAGCGGTCGCGCGGATGAAGGCGGTGCGGGCCGAACTGCTCGACCACGACAAGTTCGCGTCTACAGATCAGTGGTTCGCGCGCTTCCGCGACGGCTTCCAGAGCGTCATCGATCAGGCGGCCGAGGGGCGCACCAAGTACTGGGCGGCCCGCATCTGGGTGGTGACCGCGGTGGCCCCGAACGCGGTGATCGACAGCGGCGCGACGCTGTTCTACACGTTCTCGATGCTGTCGGACCTGTGCCAGCTTTACAACCTCCGTGCCGGCCGCACCGGCACCGCGGTGCTGATGGGCCGCACGTTCTTCAACGCCTACCTGGCGGGGCAGGGGACCGAGTGGGAGAAGCTGGCCGAGGAGCAGTACGACCAGTTGTTCCACGAGGCGATGAACGTGGTGGGCATGGGGGTGAGTTCGAACGTGGCCGGGAAGGTGCTGGGCAAGGTCGGCGCGAAGGTGACGACCGGCTACCTGAACCGCGTGCTGCTCATCCGCCTGGGGCGGTACGCGGCGCGGCTGCTGCGGCCGGTGACGAGGGATTGAAACAGAACCCACCCCCAGGCCCCTCCCTGCAGGGAGGGGAGAAGGACCTTCATAATCCGCGAACCTATGCGATTTGTCGATGTCTTTCTCCCCTCCCTGCAGGGAGGGGGCCGGGGGTGGGTTTGTGCCGCTTACAACCGGTCGATCTTCGCGGCGACGATGAAGTCGTTGGCCGACAGCCCGCCGATGGCGTGGGTGGTCAGCTCGACCGCGACGTGCCGGTAGCCGGTCAGGTGCAGGTCGGGGTGGTGGTCCTCCTGCTCCGCGAGGTCGGCCACTTTATGCAAGAACGCCATCGCGGACACGAAATTGTCGAACTTGTAACGACGACGAATCAGCTTGCCATCGTCGGCGAGCGCCCACTCCGGCACGGCGGGCAGGTGCGCGGCGACCTGCTCCGGGGTGAACGGCGGGGTGCCGCCCTCGCACGCGGAGCAGTTCTTGGCGGTCAACTCGGCGGCGGATACGCTCATGGGTGTCGCTCCACTTTGGGCTTCCGCATTTTACGGCCTCTCGCGCGAAGGTACGACGACTGCTTCCGAGGCCACCTTAGCTCCGCAGAGGGCTTACACCGCGCCGTTCGGCAGGCCCATCGCGTGCAACTCCGCGGCGCGCTGTTCGATCAGGTCGCGCATGGCGAGCTTGCCGACCCATTCGGCCGGGATGCTGTCTGCGCCGTAGTACGCGCCGGCGATCTGCCCGTATACGGCCCCGGTGGTGTCGGCGTCTTCGCCGAGGTTGACGACCGCCAGCGCGCCGTCGCGGAAGTTGTCGGTGCGGTGGAACGCCCACAGCGCCGCTTCGAGCGTGTGAATCGCGTACCCGCTGCCGCGGACCTGCGGAGGCTGTTTGGTGCGGAACGACCCGCCGGCGATCTCGGCCACCTTGCCGCTCAGCGGGTTGCGGAGGAAGTGCGCCATCGCCGGCTCGTAGTTGTTGTGCAGAATCTGCTCCCTCGACAACCCGGCGACGGCCGCCAGGAGCAGCCCGGCGAAGTAGCGGCAGGCGTCCACGCACTCGGTCGCGCCGTGCGTGGTGCGTGAACTCTGCCCGGCCATGTAGATGGCGGTTTCGGGGCTGCCCGCGAACGCCAGCGGGGCCGGGGCGAGCCGCATGAGCGACCCGTTGCCGGCCGCGCCGCTGTCCACCGACCCGGGGAACTGCTGACGCTTCTCCTCGAACCGCCGCAGCGCCCCGGCCGTCGTGATGCCGATGTCGAAGCATCGGCCCTTCACGCTCAGATGCCCGTCGCGCCACCAGCGGACGTACGTTTCGAGCTGGTGGATCGGGTCGAACTCCTTTCGCGTGACGAGGCTCTCGGCGAGGCACAGCGCCATCGACGTGTCGTCGGTCCACTCGCCCGGCTTCAGGTTGAACGGCCCGCCGCCGACCATGTCGGTGAGCGGGGTGAACGCCCCGGGCTCCTGAAACTCAAGAGTAGTGCCGAGGGCGTCGCCGGCGGCGAGGCCGAGCAGGCACCCGCGGTAGCGGTCGAGCGTGGTCACGGTCGGTCCTCTGTCCTTCGGCGGCTACGACACGCGGTCGCGGCGCTTGACCAGCGTCACGCGGTTGCCGGTGGCGTTGTACCGCACCTCGTCCATGAACGTGCGCATCAGGAGCACCCCGCGGCCGCTCGGGCGCTCGAGGAACTCCGGGTCGGTCGGGTCGGGCAGCTTCGACACGTCGAACCCCGGCCCCTGGTCGGCGATCACGAACGTCGCGGCGCCGGGCGTCAGCCGGGCGGTCACCCGGACGCGCCGCGGGGCGTACGGTTCTTGCGTCCGCCGCTCGCGGGCCAGCCGGTGAAACGCCTCGTCGCCGTTCTGCCGCAGGTCCGAACTGACCTCCAGGTTGCCGTGGTAGACGGCGTTCAGCAGCGCCTCCTCGAGCGCGATCCCGGCCCGCGTCGCGCCGGTCAGGTCGCACAGCCCCATCTCGATCAGGTCTTCGCGGAACTGCGAGACCAGCGGCGGCACCAACGCCGGGTCGTTCTCCAGCACGAACTGCGAGCTCCGCCGGGTCATCCCCTGGAGCACCTTGAACCGCCGGTGCTCGGCCAACCCGGCCGACAGCACCCGCTCCAGCACCGGGATGAGGTCGTGGGCCAGCGCCTGCTTGGCGACGTAGTCGGCCGCGCCGGCCTTCAGCGCCGCGACGGCCACCTTCTCGCTGCCGCTGCCGGTCATCAGCACCACCGGCACCAGCGGGAACGTCTCCCGCACCTTCTCGGTGAGCGTCAGCCCGTCCATCTTGGGCATGTTCATGTCGGTCAGGACCAGCGCCGGCGGCCGTTTGGTGATCTCGGCCAGCGCCTCCTCGCCGTTGCGGGCGAAGACGACCTGCCACCCGCCGTTCTGGGCGAGGATGCGGCCGACGTACCGCTGCTCCAGTTGCGAGTCGTCGGCGACGAGAATGAGCGGGAGGTCCGCCGGGGCGGCGGCGGTGGTTGTGGGTGGTCCGGCCACGGGCGAAGACCTCTGCGCGGGCGACCTTGAGGGAAACGCGATGCGCGGATTCTAACAGATTCGGCCCCGGTTGCCACATCATCGGGACGAATCACCCGCCCCGGCAGTCGTGTGTGAAGCATCGATGTAGAGTAGTCTGACGGTCCACTCGACAAATGTTCTGACGGGGAGTAAGATGGACGAGTCGGGTTGGTATTCATTGAAGTCCGCTCGCCGGCCCGCTCCGGCGCGCCGGTTGCTGTACGCCCCTGGGTTTCGATCGGGATATTCATGGTGTACGTGCCGAAGTTCGCAACCCGCGGCGAGGTCGGCAATGGCCGCACTCGCCGCGCTCGCCCCGTGAGAGGTTCCGCCATGCGCCAGGTCGCACTCGCCGCCGTCCTGCTCGCGACCGCCACCGGCGTGACCGGGTGCAAGCGGGAGAAGGCCGCGCCGCCGCCCCCGCCGCCGCCCCGGGTCACCGTCATCCGCCCGGCGTCCGTCCCGGTCCGCGACTACTGGACCTACAACGGCTACCTCGAACAGACGAAGGCCGTCGAGGTGCGGTCGAAGATCCGCGGGTATCTCAACGCGGTCAAGTTCGCCGAGGGCACGGAAGTGGAGGAGGGGCAACTCCTCTACACGATCGACAAACTGGAGTTCAACACCGCCGTCCAGAAGGCCGACGCGGAGGAGAAGAAGGCCGCCGCCGAGATCGTCAAGGCGGCTGCCGAAATCGAGAACTGGAAGGCGCAGATCGCGCAGTCGCGTGCCGACTTTGACCGGGTTTCGAAGGGGATCGCGACCGGGGCGGAGACACAGACCGAACTGGACAAGACGAAGGCGACGCTGGACGTGCGGATCGCTCAGCGGGACGCGGCCGTCGCCGAACTGGAGGCGGCGAAGGCCAACCAGGCGGCCGCCGCCGCGGCGCTGAAGACGGCGAACATCCAACTCGGCTACACCGACATCCGGGCCAAGATCGGCGGGCACATCAGCCGCACCTACGTGGACGAAGGCACGCTGGTGCAGGCCGACGCGACCGTCCTCACCACCATCCTGAAGGTAGACAAGCTGTACGTGTACTTCGACGCCCCGGAGGCCGATCTGATCGCGTACCAGCAGTCGCTGCTGGCGTCGCAGGGGAAGGAGCCGACCGGTCAGCAGATCCCGGTCGAGGTCGGGGTGACGAAGGAGGACGGCTACCCGCACGTCGGGGTGATCGACTTCCGCGAGAACAAGGTCGAGAATACGACCGGCACGATCCGCATCCGCGGGGTGATCGACAACCCGGTCGTGGCCAGCAGCACGCGCCCGCTACTGCCGGACTCCGCCCGCGGGCACTTCCTGGGGCTCTTCGGGTACGACCCGGTGGTGGTCGACAACACCCGGTTCCTGTTCCCCGGCATGTACGCCCGCGTCCGCGTCCCCAAGAGCCAGCCGGTGCCCCAACTGGTCGTCCCCGAGGACTGCCTGGTGAGCGGGCAGGAGGGCCGGTTCCTGTACGTGGTCGGCGCCGACTCCAAGGTCGAGAAGCGGCTGGTGTCGGTCGGCGCGTCGGTGTGGAAGGCGCCGCCGGCGGTTCCGGGCGTGATGCCGCCGAGCTGGGTGGCGGTGAACCCGAACCCGGCGAAGGCGGAGGAGGGCAAGCCGCCGCCGGCCACGCGCCGCCCGATCCGCTCGGTGGTGGCGATCACCGGCGGGCTGAAGGCCGAGGACCGCGTCATCCTCGACGGCCTCCAGCAGGCCCGCCCGATGGCCCCGGTGTCGCCCGAAGAGTGGGTGATGACCCCGCCGGCGGAAAAGAAGTAGCGAAGAACCCACCCCCCCCGCCCCTCCCTACAGGGAGGGGAGAAAAGAACACCACGACGCGCCGCGAACGTCGGCGGGTTGTCAATGGTTTCTCCCCTCCCTGCAGGGAGGGGCCGGGGGTGGGTCTGTCACCGACGCGGTTACCAAGTCGCCGATTACATTGAGAGCCGCATGATCTCTCGCTTCTTCATCGACCGGCCGGTGTTCGCCAACGTGCTCGCGGTCATCACCGTGCTGTTCGGCGCGGTGGCGCTGTACCGACTGCCGGTCGAGCGGTATCCGCCGATCACCCCGCCGACGGTCCAGGTCACCGCCAGCTACCCGGGCGCGAACGCCAAGGTCATCACCGAGACCGTGGCCGCCCCGATCGAGCAGGAGGTGAACGGGGTGGAGAACATGATGTACATGTCCTCCACCAGCTCCGCCGACGGGTCGTACAGCTTGACGGTGACGTTCGAGATCGGCACAAACCTCGACGACGCGCAGGTGCAGGTGCAGAACCGGCTGCGCGTGGCCGAGCCGCGGCTGCCGGCCGACGTCCGCCTCCAGGGCATCACCGCCAAGAAGCAGTCGTCCAGCATCATCCTGGCGATCTCGCTGACCGCGCCGCCGCCGAAGGACAAGCTCGACGTCATCCTCGACCCGCAGGCGCTGACCGCCACCGGGGTGACGGCCGGGCAGGTGATGGGCGCGCTCGCCGCCGTCGGGGCGCGGGCGGAAGCCCACCCCAACGGCCACCCGCAGAACTACCGGCTGACGCTCGCCGCCGACTACGCGAGCGACGGCCCGGCCGCCGCCGACAAGCTCAAGCGGATGCCGCTCGCGCCGCCCGGCAAGCCGGCGGTCCCGCTGTCCGACGTCGCCCAGGTGTTCACCCTGCCCGGTGCCTACGACGGCCTGTTCTTGTCCAACTTCGCGACGCTCAAGCTCCGCGACGAACTCAGCCGGGTGCAGGGCGTCGGCGACGTGCTGGTCCGCGGCGTCGGCTCGTACTCGATGCGCGTGTGGCTCGACCCGGACCAACTCGCCGCCAAGAAGCTGACCACCGAAGACGTGCTGGCGGCGCTGCAGCGGCAGAACGTTCAGGTCGCGGCCGGGCAGGTCGGACAGCCGCCCAACCCGTCGGGCCAGCGGTTCCAGTACACCGTCACCACGCTCGGCCGGCTGAGCGACCCGGAGGAGTTCAAGAACGTCATCGTCAAGAGCGGCGCCGGCGGGCAGATCGTGTACCTGCGCGACGTCGGCGACGTCGAACTCGGCGGGCAATCTTACGATTCATTCGCCAGCCGCAGCGCGTACCCGTCGGCCAACATCCTGATCTACCAGCTCCCCGGGTCCAACGCCCTCGACGTGGCCAAGAAGGTCCGCGAGACGATGGAGCGGTTCAAGCCGAACCTCCCCCCGGGGATGGAGTACAGCATCCCGTTCGACACCACCAAGTTCGTGGACGCGGCCATCAACGAGGTGTACACCACGCTGTTCGAGGCCGGGGCGCTGGTGCTGGTGGTGATCCTACTGTTCCTCCAGAGCTGGCGCGCCCTGTTCGTACCGGCCACCACGGTGCCGATCACGATCATCGGCGCGTTCGCGTTCATGCCGTTCCTCGGCTTCTCGGTCAACCTGCTCACCCTGTTCGGCCTGATCCTGGCGATCGGCATTGTGGTGGACGACGCGATCGTGATCGTGGAGAACGCGTCGCACCACATCGAGAACGGGATGGCCCCGCGGGACGCGACCATCCGCGCGATGAGCGAGGTGACCGGGCCGATCATTTCAATCACTCTGGTGCTGATGGCGGTGTTCCTGCCGACCGCGTTCCTGGGCGGGATCAGCGGGCAGATGTACCGGCAGTTCGCGCTCACCATCGCCGCCACCGCCGTCATCAGCGCCATCAACGCGCTGACGCTCAAGCCGGCCCAGTGTGCGGTGTGGCTCAAGCCGGTGCAGAAGAAGGGGTGGTTCGCGCGGGCCTTCGACCGCGTCTACAAGCCGGTCGAGAACGGGTACGCGTGGAGCGTCAAGCAACTCCTGCGCGTCTGGCCGGTGGTGCTGCTGGTGTTCCTGGCGGTCGCGGTCGGCAGCGGGGTGTGGTACAAGCAGACGCCCGAGGGCTTCCTCCCTGAAGAAGACCAGGGGTACATCGTCATCGCGGTGCAACTGCCCGACGCGGCGAGCATCGAGCGCACGCGCGAAGTGACCGACAAGATGAATACCGTCCTCCGCGACACGCCAGGTGTGGAGAACTGGTTCGTCCTGGGCGGGTTCTCGCTGCTCGACGGCACCGCCGCGCCGAACTCGGCGACCGCGTTCGCGGCGTGGAAGGACTGGAAGGAGCGGGAGGCGGCCGGGCTGTCGCAGGAGGTGCTGGTGCGGCGGCTCCAGAGGGAGTTCGGCGTCTCCCGCGAGGCGGTCATCCTGGTGTTCGTGCCGCCGGCCATTCAGGGGCTGGGGTTCGTCGGCGGGTTCCAGCTCCAGGTGCAGGACCGCGAGGGCGCGGGGCTGGAAGTGCTGCAAGAGCGCGCCCAGGCGATCGCCGCGGCCGGCGGGCAGCAACCGGAGGTGGACCCGCTCGGCACCCGCAGCACGTTCCGCGGCGGCGTCCCGCAGATCTACCTGAACATCAACCGCGAGAAGGCCGAGCAGATGGGGGTGAAGGTCAGCGACGTGTTCAGCACGCTGCAAGCCAACCTCGGCTCGGTGTACGTGAACGACTTCAACAAGTTCGGCCGCACGTACCAGGTGCGGGTGCAGGCCGACGCCCGGTTCCGCGGCGACACGGAGGTGATCAAGCGACTGGAAGTGCCCGGGCGCGAGCCGGCGGCCGGGCCGAACGGCTCGTCCGGCGACGGCCACGCGCGCCCGGCGGGGCGGCCGCGGGTGCCGCTCGGTACTCTCCTCGATACCGACATCGTGCTCGGCCCGCAGTCGGTCATCCGTTACAACCTGTACCCGACGGCGCAAATCCCAGGCCGGGCCAAGGTGGGCGTCAGCTCGAAGGAGGCGATCGACGCGATGGAGCGGGTCGCCGAGCGCGAACTGCCGCCGACGATGGGCTACGAGTGGACCGCCCTCTCGTACCAGGAGAAGCGGGCCAGCGGCGGCGCGCTCAGCGTCCTCGATCAGCCGATCGCCGAGTCGTTCGTGGTGTTCGGCCTCGCGGTGCTGCTCGTGTACCTCGTCCTCGCGGCACTGTACGAGAGCTGGCTGCTGCCGTTCGCGGTCATTCTGGTGGTCCCGCTCGGGCTGTTGGGCGTGGTCGCCGCGGTCAACCTTCGCATCTGGCTGCACGACAACAGCGGGCCGGGGCAGTGGCTGCACAAGTACCTGCCGGACGTGGCGTCGATGGACAACAACATCTACACCCAAATCGGGGTTGTGCTGATCATTGCTCTGGCGTCGAAGAACGCGATCCTGATTGTCGAGTTCGCCCGCGAACTGCGGCTGGCCGGGCGGTCGATCCGGCAGGCGGCGATGGAGGCATCGCGGATGCGGTTCCGGCCGATCGTGATGACCAGTTTCGCGTTCATCTTGGGCGTGCTGCCGCTGGTGTTCGCGACCGGGGCCGGGTCGGCGAGCCGGCAGTCGCTGGGCACCGCGGTGTGCGGTGGGATGATCACCTCGACGGTGCTGGCGGTGTTCTTCGTGCCGGTCTTCTACGTGGCGATCCAGTCGCTCATCGAGCTGAAGAACGGCCCGCCGAAACTGCTCCCGGGCGAGCACTTGACCGTCGAGGCCCACGACGCGCCGCCGGCGTACGAGCCGCCAAAAGCGGAGGAGCCGCCCAAGACCGAGGAACCGCCGAAGGAGGCCGAGACGGCACAGGAGCCGCCGAAGGGCGATCCGCCGAAAGAGCCTGAGCCGCCGAAAGAGGTGCAGTGATAACTGCAAAGGCTTTTGATATAACTCGTGTTTAGCGTTCGCCCCGGCGGGCGAGGCTCACTCATGCGTGAAGCCTCGCCCCGCCGGGGCGAACGCTAAACAGGGTTCCCGAGTGGCATCTCAAACACGATTTCCGTTCGACTTCTGGACGCCGGCGGCGTCTTTGGGTATTTTGTAAACAACCTTTACGAATTACCCCCGTCTCTCCCTCGAACAACGGGTGCATCGTGTCCAGGCTCATGCGTGCGGCGGTGCTGGTGGCCCTCTCGGCGGTGGTCGCGTGCGTCCCGGCGTGCGGCAAGAAGGACACCGCCGGCGCGGACATCACTATCGGCGTGGTCACCAACTGCACCGACCCGTTCTGGGACCTGTGCGAGGCCGGGGCGAAGAAGGCCGGCGAGGATCACAAGGTCAAGGTGCTGTTCCGCCAGCCGGAGGGGCTGGACGTCGCCAAGCAGATGCCGATCGTCGAGTCGTTCGTGCAGCAGGGCGTGAAGGGAATTGCGATCAGCGTCATCAACCCGAAGGGGCAGAAGAAAGACCTCACCCGCATCGCCGCCGAGGTGCCGCTCCTGACGATGGACAACGACGCCGACGCCGACACCGGCCGGCTGGCGTATGTGGGCGTGGACAACCGCGAGGCCGGGCGGGCCGTCGGCCGGCTTGTCAAGCAGGTGCTGCTGCCGGAGAAGGGCGGCACCATCGCCATGTTCATCGGCAGCGACGTGTCGGCCAACGGCACCGCCCGCACCGGCGGCGTGCTCGAAGAACTCGCGACGCCCGAAGCCAACGGCAAGGACGAGACGCGCAACATCAACGGCAAGGATGTGAAGGGGAAACTGTACGGCAAGTACTTCCTGGTGGACGGCGAGGCGAAGACCGACGGCGGGCCGGAGAAGAACCCGCAGCAGTACCCGCACGCGATGCTCGGCCGGCTGGAGAACGTTCCGGACGTGTGCTTCATCGGCCTGTACGCTTACAACCCGCCGGCCATCCTCTCGGCGGTGCGGTCGAAGGAACTGATCGGCAAGGTGAAGATCGTCGGCTTCGACGAAAACCCGGTCACCCTGAAGGCGATCACCGCGGGCGAGATCGCGGGGACCGTCGTCCAGGACCCGTACAACTACGGCTACAAGTCGGTCGAGATCCTCGCGGCGGTCGCCCGCGGCGACAGGTCGAAGCTGCCGAAGGGGTCGATGTCCTACCAGGTCGTGACGAAGGACGGCGGCCCGGAGCAAAACATCAACGGCTTGCAGATCAAGTTCCCGAAGGCCGCCGACTACGAGAAGCTGGTCAAGGAGCAGTTCGCCTCCATCGGCAAGTAACGCAGTCGCCGCAAATATGCGGTTCGGCGTCACCGCAGTGACGCCGCTTGGGTGTGGATTCAATCGAACACCAAGCGGCGTCACTGCGGTGACGCCGAACCGCATCGTGGTCCCCTCACAAGTTCGAGTGCCTGCGAGGGTGTGATTCGCGCGTCCTCGATCCCTCCGACCTCCCCAATGCCTACACCCCGGCTCGAAGTCACCGGCGCGCGGAAGCAGTTCCCCGGCGTGCTCGCGCTCGACGGCGTGTCGCTCGCCCTCGCGCCCGGCGAGGTGCTGGCGGTCGTCGGCGAGAACGGCGCCGGCAAATCGACGCTCATGAAGATCGTCGCCGGCGTGTACACCCCGGACGCCGGCGAAGTCCGCCTCGACGGCGCCGCGGTCCGCTTCACGGGACCGGGCGACGCGACCGCGGCCGGCGTCGTCCTCATCCACCAGGAACTCAACCTCGCCGAGAACCTGACCGTTGCGGACAACCTGTTCCTCGGCCGCGAGCACACCGTCGGCGGGTTCCTCCGCGTCTTGAGCGGGTCGGCCAAAGAGAAAGCGGCGGCGCTGCTCGCCCGCGTCGGCCTTCCGGCGGGCCGGGCCGCGGCGCGGGTCGAGAGCCTCCCGCCGGGCGAGAAGCAACTGGTCGAGATCGCCCGTGCGCTCGGCACCGACGTCCGCGTCCTCATCATGGACGAGCCGACGTCCAGCCTCACCCAGAAGGAGACCGAGCAGCTTTACACGGTCATCGACGCCCTCAAGGCGCAGGGCGTGTCGGTGTTGTACATCTCGCACCGGCTGGCCGAGGTGAAGCGGGTGGCCGACCGCGTCGCGGTGCTGCGCGACGGCCGCAACGCCGGCGAACTCGCGAAGGCCGACATTTCGCACGACAGCATGGTGCGGCTAATGGTCGGCCGCGACATGACGCAGTTCTACCCGAAGGTCCACCGCACCGGCACCGGCGGCACGCCCGTACTGACACTCCGAGGCGTGACGTTCCGCGGCGGTCCTACGGTGCCCGCGTCGCTCGAACTCCGCGCCGGCGAGATCCTCGGCATGGCCGGCCTGGTCGGCGCGGGCCGCACCGAACTGTCGGAGGCGGTGTTCGGCGTCCGATCCATCACCGGGGGCGAGGTGTTGCTCAACGGCGCGCCGCTCCGGCTTCGCTCGCCGGCCGACGCGATCGCCGCGGGCGTGCTGCTGGTGCCTGAGGACCGCCGCCTGCACGGGCTGGTGCTCCCGGAGGGTGTCGGGTTCAACCTGAGCCTCCCGAACCTCGCCACCCTCGGTTCGCTGTTCGGGATTCGACGCGGCGCCGAAGTCGCGATGCACAAAACCTGGATCGACCGCCTCCGCGTCAAGACGCCGAGCGCGGCCCAGCCGGTCGGCCTCTTGAGTGGCGGGAATCAGCAGAAGGTCGTGTACGGCAAGTGGCTGGCTCGCGGGCCGAAGGTGCTCATCCTCGACGAGCCGACCCGCGGCGTCGATGTCGGGGCGAAGGCCGAGATCTACGCGCTCGTGGACGAACTCGCGGGGCAGGGCGTCGCGGTGTGGATGATCACCAGCGACATGGAAGAACTGCTCGGCATGTCCGACCGCGCGGTCGTGATGCACGAAGGGCGCATCGCCGGCGAGCTGTCGAAATCTCAACTGACCGAAGAGGCCGTCATGCGGCTCGCGACCGGGGGAAGTCAATGACTCGAGTTCTGGGCGTACTCGGTCTGCTGGTCGTGCTGTACGGGGTGCTGATCGAATCGAACCCGGCGGCCGGGAGCGCCCGCAACCTCACCTACATCGCCAACAACCAGGGCCGCTACGGCGTCGTCACGCTCGGCGCGGCACTGGTCATCATCGTCGGCGGCATCGACCTGTCCATCGGGTCGGTCGTCGGGTGCTCGGCGGTGCTGTTCGGCGTGCTGATGAAGGGCGGCGTTCACCCGTTCGCGGCGGTCGGGTGGGTGCTGCTGTTCGGGGCCGCCGTCGGGCTGGTCAACGGCCTTCTCATCACCCGGTTGCGGCTCCAGCCGTTCCTGGTGACGCTGTGCGGCATGTTCGTGTACCGCGGCCTCGCGCGGATGATCGGCGGGGCGGTGGACATCCCGCAGGTGCTCGACCCGCACCCGGAGTTCGAGGGTGCGATCAACACGCTGACGTACTTCCTCGTGGGCAAGAACGCGAAGGGCGTTCTGGAGTTCCCGGCGATGTTCGCGCTCCTGCTCGCGCTCGCGGCCGTCGTCGGGTTCTTCCTGCACCGCACCGCCTACGGCCGGTACTGGTACGCGATCGGGCACAACGAACTGGCCGCGAAGTACGCGGGGGTGAACGTGGACCGGCAGCGGGCGGTCGTGTACGTCGCGTGCTCGACGCTCGCCGCGCTGGGCGGCATCCTGCTGCTGCTGAACGACTCGACGGTGAGTTCGGACACCGCCGGGGCGGGGCTGGAACTGTACGCGATCCTGGGCGCGGTGCTGGGCGGGTGCAGCCTGCGCGGCGGCGAGGGCACCGCGGTCGGGATGGTGCTGGGGGCGATGGTGCTGCCGGTGCTGGAGGCGCTGGTCAGCTTCCGCGGGCTGAAGAACGACGTGATCCCGGCCGTGATCGGGCTCACGCTCCTGGTCGGCACCATCGTGGACGAACTGATCCGCCGCCGATCGCGGGTGCAGCGGTAGCGGCAGGGCGAGTTGGTCTGACGCTCTAATACCCTCGGCGCGATTTGAACGCGCGACCCCCAGTTTAGGAAACCGGTGCTCTATCCCCTGAGCTACGAGGGCGTCTCCACGGTTCCTTATACTGTACCGGACACGCGCGACCAACCGGAAGTTCGCGGGGAAGCACATGACGCCGCTCGTACTCGCCCTCGCCCTCGCCGCCCCGGCGCAATCCCCGACCTTCGCCGCGGTCGGGCGCGGCGACGAGACCGTCGTCGGCACCCTTGCGGCGCTCGCGCTGCCGACCGGGGCGCAACTCAAGACGCTCGACGGTGACAAGACCGTCGCGGGCCTCGTGAGTCTGCGACGGGTTGACGTGCTACTCCCCGCGCCGCCGACCGGGTCGCAACTCGTCACCGCGGCCGGCGACCGCATTTCGGGTACGCTCAACGGCGGCGACGCCAAGCGGCTCAAGTTCCGACCGGTCGCCGCGGGCGACGACTGGCCTGTTGCGCTGGACGCCATCGCAGCGGTGTGGGTCACCGCCCCGCCGGCCGGCACCCCGCTCGAACCCGCCGACTACCCCTGGCTCGCCGGCACGCCGCCGCGCGACGTGTTGCTCTACCGCAACGGCGACGCGGTCCGCGGCGCGCTCAACGGGTTCACCGAAACCGGGGTGAAGTTCGCCCCGGACGGTAACCCGGCCCGAGAGGTGCCCCTCAAAGACCTCGCCGCCGTCGGGTTCAACCCGCGGTTCGCCCGCGCCCGCAAGCCGAAAGGGGTCTACGCGCTGGCTACCCTCGCCGACGGCACGCGGCTGAGCGTGACCGAACCACTCGCGAAGGGCAACGCGGTCGTCGCGAAGGCGCTGTGCGGCCCGGATGTCGAGATTCCACTGTCGAAACTCGTTTCGCTCGACGTACTTCAGGGGGCCGCAACGTACTTGTCTGACCTCACTCCGAAGAAAACCGAGGTCGCGGGCTTCCTGGGCGACGGCTGGCGACCGGTGTCGGACCGCAGCGTGCGCGGTCGCCCGCTACTGCTGCTCACAAAGGACGGCGACGCGGCGTTCAACAAGGGGTTGGGCACGCACCCCAAAACCACGCTGACCTACGACCTGGGCGGCAAGTTTACGCGGTTCGAGGCGCTGGTCGGACTGGACGCGGCGACGGGCAAGCGCGGGCGGGCGAGCGTGCGCGTCCTGCTCGACGGGAAGGACGTCGGCCCGGCGGACCTGAAGACGCTGACGGCCGGCGCGGCGGTGCCGGTGCGACTCGACGTCCGCGGGGGGAAGGAGTTGGTGCTGGTGATCGACTTCGGCCCGGCCGGCGACGTGCAAGCGGACGTGAACTGGGGAGATGCCCGGTTGGTGGAGTGACGCGGGTGTCGTTCGGTGAGTGGATTCTCAATTTGTCTGGGCGGCTGCCCCTCACCCGGCCGGCGATGGGTGTCGCGACCCGGACATGCGCAGTTGGTGGCCCGCGCCGGCCACCCTCTCCCCGCAGAGCCGGGGCGAGGGAATACACTTCGCGTCTCAATCGCAACACGTGCCGAATCGCTTCCCACGGCGGAAATGGTTTCCCTCGCCCCGGCTCTGCGGGGAGAGGGTGGCCGGCGCGGGCCCGCGACACCGGAGTTGCCGGACGTCGCCGCACCGCCGGCCGGGTGAGGGGCAAAAACGAATCGGCCGCGCAAAGTGCGCGGCCGATTGAGCGGCGGCCAGCGGCGTGAGAACGCCCGAGCCGAGTCAGCGCTTCGAGAACTGCGTCCCACGGCGGGCGCCGCGGAGGCCGTACTTCTTCCGCTCCTTCATGCGGGCGTCGCGGGTAAGGTAGCCGCTGTCGCGGAGTTTCTTCACGATGCCGGTCGCCGGGTCGGCCGGGGTCGCGGGGGCCGCCGGGGTGCCGGTCGGGATGAGCGGCGTCGCCCCTTCGATCGGGGCCGGCGCGGCGGGCGTGGCCGGCTTCACCGGGATCGCCTTCGCCCGCTCCCGCTCCTTCTTCTCGTCGCGCAGCGTCTTGATGATGGTGGTGTGGTCACGCTGGAACGCCGACTTCTGCTCCTCGGCCGGGCTGAACATCGTCTTGATGGCACGGGCCAGGCCCTGCGACACCGCCCCGGCCTGCCCGGTCACCCCGCCGCCGGTCGCGATCACGAACACGTCCAGCCGCGACAGTTGGTCGGTCACCTTGAGCGGTCCGAGGACCGCGGCGCGGTCCTTGTCCTCGTGGAAGTACTCCTCGAACGGCTTGCCGTTGATGACGACCTGACCCTTGCCCTCGGTGATGCGGACGCGGGCCACGGCCGTCTTGCGGCGGCCGGTGCCGATGTAGTACGTGCGGTGCGTCTTGGCGGCTTTCGCCGGCTTCTTGTCGGCCATAGTTGTTATTGGTGTTTGGTTTTTGGTGTTTTGTATTTAGCGTCCGGCGTCGACGAGGGAGCGCGAGGCTCCCGTCAGGCACAAAACACTAAAAACGAAAGACGAAACACTACTTGAGCTTGAGCTCGGTCGGCTGTTGGGCCTGGTGCGGGTGCTGGTTGCCGGCGTAGATCTTGAGTTTGCCGAGCTGCGCGTAGCCGAGCGGGCCCCGCGGCATCATCCGCTTGACGGCCCGGCGGATGATCTCTTCCGGCTTCTTGGCCAGCATCTCCTTGGCCGGGGTGATCTTCTGACCGCCGGCGTAGTGAGAGTAGTCCTGGTACTCCTTCTGCTCCCACTTGTTACCGGTGAACTGCACCTTCTCGGCGTTCACGACGATGACGAAGTCGCCGGTGTCGCAGTGCGGGGTGAAGGTCGGCTTGTGCTTGCCGCGGAGCACGTTCGAGATGGTCACGGCCAACCGGCCGACGACCAGGTCGGTCGCGTCGATGACGACCCACTTCTGATCGGCGGTAGCGGAGTTCGCAAAAGTCGTAGACATCACAGGGTCACTCAGTCCGCGCCCGGCTTCGGACCGGGGAAATAGGGAACAGTCCGGAGCCAGCGGCCGGAAGACGGTTATGCTAGGCCGGCGCACGCGGGCGTCAAGTCCGATACAACGGAAAGGTCCGATGCTCGCGAGCGAATAACCGGGTAGAATGCACTCAAGAAAAAGCCTAGTGAACGAAATTTCAAACAATTTGCAGCGATCCGGTTGACATCACGAAATTAACGCACACAATATCAGTAGTGATATTGGGATCACAAAACGAACCGGAGTGACCCATGGCGACTGACGCCCCCGCTGTGCATCCGCAACAGGAGTACCCGACGTTCGGGCTCCCGTCCGGGTCGGTCCGCGGTTTCCTGTCGGTGCTGATTTGCTCGTTCTTCTGGATTGTTCTGCTACTGCCGGAACCGGAACCCGGGCGGCCGGCGATCCACGCCCCGCTCGGCCACTTCTTCTTGCTGACGCTGGTGTTCATGGCGTTCGCCTCGCACCCGCTGCTCGACGCGAAGGCGCACCTGGTGCCTTGGCTGATGAAGGTGCTGTTCCTCGGCGGCAGCGCGGTGGCGGTGGTGATCGCGCTGGTGCGCAGCCCGGAACTGACCGCTAGCCGGCTGACGCCCAACCGGGACGACATCGCCCAGTGGCCGGTGCTGCTGGGCTGCTTCGCCGGCGGGTTCCTGGCCGCGACGTTCCTGCGGTTCGTACTCGGCCGCCGGAGTGAACTGTTCATCACCGCCCGCGCCTGGGTGGGCGTCATCGCCATGCTGCTGCTGTTCGCCGAGACGATCTTCCAGTTCCTAGTGCTGCCGGGAATGACGGGGGTGAGCCAGCAGGCGCTGAAGGTGTGGGAGGGGGTAATCATCGCCGCGGTTGCGGCCTACTTCGGGGCGCGGGTCTGACGCAGTGCTGAGTGCTCAGTGCTGGGTGCTGAGTCAAGACAGGAAATCGGATCGGGGCTTCCTGATCTGCCCGTCTTGACTCAGCACCCAGCACTGAGCACTCAGCACTGCGTCAAGGATTTGCGTCCGGCATGAACTTGTTCTAGCTTTGCGCAGAAAATCGCCGCCCCGTGTCCCCCGCCTTTCGCACGGTGATCGAATGTCTGCACCCGCGTCCGTCGAAGAGTTGCTCCAACTGGTCCGCAAGAGCGGGATGGTGGACGAGCAGAAGCTGTCCAACTACCTGCAGCGGCGTCAACTCACCCGCGGACTGCCGGCCGACCCGCGGGACTTGGCCGACGATCTCGTCACCGACGGGATCATCACCTACTTCCAGGCCGAGCAGTTCCTGCTGGGGAAGTGGCGCGGGTTCACCATCGGCAAGTTCAAGCTCCTGGAGCGGGTCGGGGTGGGCGGTATGGGACAGGTGTTTCTCTGCGAACACATGTTCATGCGGAAGCGGGTGGCGATCAAAGTGCTGCCGCCGGCCAAGGCCGACCAGCCGGCGGCGCTGGGGCGGTTCTACCGCGAGGCCCGCGCCGCCGGCAGCCTCGACCACCCGAACATCGTCCGCACCCACGACATCGACCAGGACGGCAACCTGCACTTCATCGTGATGGACTACATCGACGGGCCGAACCTGCTCGACGTCGTCAAGAAGTTCGGCGCGCTGTCGATCGACCGGGCGGTCAGCTACGTCAAGCAGACGGCGCACGGGCTGGACTACGCGTTCCGCAACCACCTGATCCACCGCGACATCAAGCCGGGCAACATCCTGGTGGACCGCAAAGGCGTCGCCCGCATCTTGGACATGGGCTTGGCCCGGTTCATCAACGACCACGGCGACCAACTGACCATCAAGTACGACGACAAGATCGTGCTCGGGACCGCCGACTACGTGGCCCCGGAGCAGGTGGCGAACAGCCACTCGGTCGATATCCGCGCCGACATCTACGCGCTGGGGGCGACGTTCTACTTCCTGCTCGCCGGGCACCCGCCGTTCCCGACCGGGACCGTGTCGCAGAAGCTACTGTGGCACCGCACGAAGGACGCGACGCCGATCCGGCAGATCCGGCCGGACGTGCCCGAGGGGCTGGCCGTCATCATCGGCAAGATGATGGCGAAGGACCCGAAGGCGCGGTTCCAGACGCCGGCTCAGGTCGCGGCCGAACTCGAGTCGTATCTGGCCGACTCGGTGCCGCTCCCGACGGCCGAGGAGATGCCGCAGCTCAGCCCGGCGGCGATGGATACCGCAGGCGACGCGCTGGCCAGCCCCGCGTCCGAGCCGGTGGCGGTGGGCGCGGCGAGCGGCCCGCCGAAATCGAGCCCGGTGGCGACCGCGACCGCGCCGCTCAACCCGTTCGGCGCTCAGCCGGCGTCGCCGTGGGGCAGTTCGACGGCCGTCCCGCGTCAGGGTGCCCGGTCTGCGACGGTTCCCAAACCGCCGTCGCGCCCGGCCCTGGCCCCGCTGCCCACCCAGCCCGCCCCGTCGCAGGTCGCGGTCGATACGGCGACCGGCCCGCAGCACACCCCGCCGGCCAAGCGGTCGAACCCGTTCTTGGCGACCAACCCGTTCGCCGCCGAGGTCGAAACGGCCGCCGCAAAAAAGACTCCGTGGGTGGTGATCGTGGCCGGGCTGGTCGGGGTCGTCACGCTCGGCGTGCTTGCCGCTAAGTTCCTGAACTGAAACGGTTTGCGATTGTGTGACGGGCGGCGCCACCGAGTGGTCGCCGCCCGTCACGTTTTCAAAAGCCGCTGGCAGAGGTCGGAAAAAACAGAAACGGATTGAAGGGCCGTGCGGGTTGTGCCGATAGTAACGGTACGACTCGCCGGTTCGGGGTGTGCGTGGGGGACGCACATCACCGACGCGCGGGGCCGGGGGACGCCAAACCGCGCACGGAGGCCCGGACATGGCCCGCAAATTCATCTTCCGCAAGCTTGTATTGGGGCTGATCGCGGCCCTCGCGATGACGGCCAACAGCGGCTGCATCCTGAACCAGTACTCGAGCGACCCGAACGTCCGGATGCAGCAGTTGCTGTATCAATCGGAAGACCTGCGCCAGATCCACAACGAGTGGCGGCGGTTCTGGTTCAACGACCAGCCCAGCCACCTGACGCCCGAGCGCGTCCACGGCGGGATTTATTGAGCAGTGTGGGTGTGGGTGTGGGTGCGAGTGTGAGGAAAGACAAAGAAGTGAGGTCCGAAGAACGGCGCTTGGCGCTGGTCTTCGGACCTCACTTCTTCACACGGATTTTGCCTCTGTCCTTCCTCACACTCGCACCCACACCCACACTACTTCGGTCGTGGCGGCGGGGCGATCTCGCGGCCCTTCGCCGGTGCGGCCGGCGGCATTGGGGTCGGGACCGGGGCCGGCGCGGTAGCCGGGGCGACGGGCGTTGCGTCCGGTTGCGCCGCGGTGCGAAGGCCGTCGCCGCTCACCCGGATGCCGAGGGTTGTCGGGATCGACCCCTCCCATTTGACCTGGACGACGATCGCGTTCCAGCCCGGCTTGAGTTCGGCCTCTAACGGCTGATCGTGCCGCGTCGCGGCTTGGCCGTTCGCCCACGCTGCCCACGGGCTTTCGCAGGCGACGGACACCGTCGCCTTCTGCGCCTTCGGGGCGAACACAAACGCGCGAATGTACATCGTCTGTTTGGCATATAGGAAGCGTGGCTTGAGGTCGAACTTACCGCCCGCCTCCGCCGTCAGCGGCTTCCACTGGTCGGCCGGGATCGTGTCGAGATTGCTGAATTCGCTCACTTGCCCCGGACCCGGGGCGATCATCGCCTCCGTCACTAGCCCGCGGAGCGACTCCTGCTCCTTGCGGCTCTTGAGGAACGCTAGCAAGTCGATGAACTGGTCGTAGGTGATCTGCGAGACGACGTTGTCCGGCATCAGCGACAGCTTCGACGGGGTCAGCGACTCGACGTCCTCCTTGGCGACGCGGTAGTCGCGGCCGGTGGCGTCGCGGATCACAACCTCTTTCGCGTCGTCGCGAACCTTCAGTCCGGTGTACACCTTGCTGTCGGCGGTCGTCAGCCGGTAGGCCTGGAAGCCCTCTTTGATCTCCTTGCTCGGCTCGACGATCGACTCCAGAATCTTCTCGACGGTCATCGTGTCCCACAGCCGCGTCAGGTCCGGGCCGACCTGCCCGCCGACGCCCTCCATCTTGTGGCACGAGGCGCACGCGAGGAGCTTGGTGTTCAGGTACAACTCCTTACCGCGGGCCGCGTTGCCCTTCGCGGCCATCTCGGCGCGGATCTTGTCCACCTGCCCCGGCTCCAGCGACAGCAGCAGGCCGCCGCGGAGCACGTCCGACCGCAGTTTCGCGAAGGCGTCGTCGTCGGCAAATTTACTGATCGCCTCGTTCACCTGCGGGAAGAAGTCGCGGGGCAGTTTCTTCGCCACGAACCGCTCGGCAATGAGTTTGGCCCCGGGCTTGGTCGCGCTCAGCACCGCGACCGCCTCCGTGAGCAGCGTCGGGTCGGGCTGATCGAGCGCCTTCTCGGCCTCGGCACGGGCGGCGGTGATGTCGAGCGCCGCGAGCGTGCGGAGCGCCTCGGCTTTCAGCACGGCGGGGTGCGGCCCGCTCATCACGACCTTGATCGGCTCGACCGCCTTCTTGTCGCCGAGCACGCGGAGCGCCTTGACCGCCGCGACGCGCTCGACCTGCGTCCGCTGGGCATCGGCGATGAACTCGATGAGTCGCGGAGCGGCGTCCTTGAAGCGGGTGGTTTCGATGGCGAGGATCGCGGCGACCCGCGTCGGCTCGTCCGGCCGGTTGAGCAGGTCGAGCACCAGTCGCATGGCCCGCGGCGCGACCGCGTCGCCGCTGGCGGCGAACACGTCCACCGCGGCGAGCAGCACGTTGACCGGCTCGTTCGGCCGCTTGGCGAGGTAGTCCGCGAGCGGCGCGAGTGAGATCGGCGGGTCGGTCTGGTAGTTCGTGTACGACCGCACGAGCGATTCCCGCTGATCGACAGTCACCTCCGGCTGCGTCAGCAGTTCCGGCAGCGCGACGGCCGCCGGCTTGGTGCGGAACGCGAGGAAGGTGGCGACCGCGAGGTCTTTGTCCTTCTCACTGCCGGACTGGGCGAGGGTGAGCACCGCGTCGATGCCCGGCTTGCCGAGCGCTTCGAGGCCGCGGATGTAGGCGTCGCGGAGGAACGGGTCGGTCCCGGTGTCGTGCCGCAGCGCGCCGACCAGCACCTCGGCGGCCGCGTCATTGCCGAGCCGGCCCAGCCCCAGCGCCGCGGCCCGCTGCACGGCCGGGGTGTGGTCGTTGAGCGCCTTCGCCAGTGCCTCGAACACCCGCTCGTCCTTCGGCTTCGCGTTGTACGCCAGGGCATCGACCGCGAGCCGCCGCACGGCGGCCGAGTCGTCCTGAACGAGCAACCGGAACAGGTCTTCGACGTCGCCGTTCCAGTGCGCCGACAGCACGCCGACCGCGACGAGCCGGGCGTTGCCGTCGAGACTCCCAGATACCATCTTCTTGAGCACGAGGTCGCGCGCACGCGGCCCGCGCCTGACCAGCTCCTTGCGGGCCTCGACGCGGTCGGTGAGGTCCGCGGCGGACAGCGTCTTGATCAGGTCGGCGTCGCTCTGCTGGACGATCTTCGCCCAGCTATCCATCCCGCGGCGCGGAATGGCCGGTGCGTCCTTCGTGCCGACCCAGGTGATGCGGTAGATGCGGCCGTTGATCCCGTCGCCGCTCAGCTTGCCCGCGCCGCCGGAGTTGGTCCGCCAGTCGCAGACGTAGATCGCCCCGTCCGGGCCGGTCACCATCTGGCACGGGCGGAACAGCGGGTCGTCGCTCTTCATGAACTCGAATTCGCTACTGACCTTGAACGTACTTCCATCGGGTGCGAATTTGTATGCACGGACCATTTTGCGGTAGACGTCCGGGTAGAACGCCATGCCGCGGTACGCGTCGGGCAGGCGGGTGTCGTGGTAGATGAGCAGCCCGGCGGGCGACCCGCGGCCGGTCTTGATCATCGGCGGCACCTTGCCGGGCAGTTCGCCGGCCACCGCACCGCGTACGAAGTCGGTCCGGCAGCAGCGGGCGCCGAGCGCCAGCCGCCACCCGAAGTCGGTGCCCTCGGCGACGTGCATGATGCGGCAGCCCTGGAACTTGCTGCCGTCTTCCTGGTCGTTGTCCGTGTGGAAGAAGTTGAATTGATCGTCGTAAGCGATGTCGCGGTAGGGGTTGCGGTAGCCCATCGAGAAGGCTTCCATCTTCGACCCGTCCGGGCGGCAGCGGAACACCGCCCCGGTGCGCAGGACGGTGGCCCGCGATCCGTCGGAGCCTTCGGCGAAGTTGTCGTCGTCGCCGCTGGTGAGGTAGAGCAGGCCGTCGTTGCCGATGGTGAGGCCGGACACCTGGTGGTGGTGGAACCCGCAGAAGCCCTGGGCGATGACCTCGCGGACGTTCCACGGGCCGCCGGGTTGCGACTGGCGCCACCGCCGCACGGTGCCGCGCCCGGTGACGTACAGGTAGCCGTCGTGCCAGAGTATGCTGGACGGCAGTTCTTCGGAGAGGATGGTCTGCGGTTTGGCGAACTTGCCGGTCGCGGGGTCGTATTTGAAGGACTTCACGAGGTCGGTCGTGAACTTCTTCATGGTGGCGACCTGTTTGGTGGACCCATCGCGGTAGCGGAAGGTCTCTTTGACCTCGTACCACCGGTCGCCGGTGACCGCGTCGGGCCGCCACTCGATGACGTACAGGTTGCCGGCCGGGTCGAAGGTCATGCCGACGGGGTTGATGGCGTCCGGCGCGTCGATAACGATTTCGGCTTTGAACCCTTCGGGCAGCATTGTGCCCTTGAGCTTCGGGTCGAAGGTCCCCTGATCGATGTACTTGATGGGGAACGGTTCGGGCTTGGGGGCGGTCTGATTGGGTGCGAACTCGGGCGGTGCGGGCGGCGGCGCGGCCGCGGCGTGTTGTGGCAGTGGAACCGGCCAGAGGAGGGCGGCAATCAACGTGCCGACGAGCGGCACCGGGGAGAGGGTGCGCATACCGGGCAGTCTCCGAAGGGCAGACGAGTCGAAGTCGGGTAGGATGTGTTAAGATTACCGCGCCGCGGGGGCGGTAAGGAAGCAGAATCCGGTGGGACGCTGTGCCGGACGGGCGGGTGAGAGCGATTGACCTGGTTGTGCGAGCGGAGGCGTGAATATCGACGAACGGGCCGGTGTCTTGTCGTTGGGTGGGGCGTGAGTAAACTAGGCGTACCCTTGGCGGGGTAGCTCAGAGGTTAGAGCACTCGCTTCATAAGCGAGGTGTCGTGGGTTCAATTCCCACCCCCGCTACTTGACGGAAAGGCTGAGAAGCAAGGCACTTCGGGACGCGAAAGGGCACGTCGAACACGCCGCGATTTCCCTGGATAGCGTGGAACGACTCCACGGTATCGCCAACCCAGAGGGGATCATGGGTCGCAAGCGGCTGACCGGGCCGGAATACTACGAGCACAAGGCGACCGGCCGCGGCCGGGCCGTCTGGTGGGAGGACGGCAAGCGGCGGGAGCAACTGCTGCCCGGCCCGTTCGACTCGCCGGAGTCGAAGGCCGCGTTCGGCCGGCTGCTGCTCGAGCAGGAGGTTTCGCCCCGCGGGGCGCGGATCGAGCCGCGGGATGGGCTCACGCTGGTCGAGCTGCTCGAGGCGTACCACGAGCACGCCAGCCGCCACTACCGCGGGGCCGAGGGCCGGCACACGTCCGAGATGGCCGAGGTCAAAATCGTCGTCCGCGCGCTGCGGGAGATGTACGGGAAGGAGCCGGCGGCCGACTTCGGGCCGCTCAAGCTCAAGGCCGTCCGGCAGGGGTGGGTGGTCGCGAAGCTGTCCCGCGGCGAGGTCAACCGCCGCGTCGCCATCGTCAAGCGCATCTTCAAGTGGGCCGCGTCCGAGGAGCTGGTCGGTGCGGGCGTCTACACCTCGCTCGCCACCGTCGCCGGGTTGCAGAAGGGCGGACGATCGCGGCCGAGACGGAGCCCGTCGAGCCGGTGGCCGACGCCGTCGTTGACGCCACGCTCCCGCACCTCAACCGCCACGTCCGCGGGCTGATCGAGTTCCAGCGGCTGACCGGCTGTCGGCCGGGCGAGGCGTGCGCGCTGCGGCTGTGCGACGTGGACCGCGCCGGCGCGGTGTGGCTCTACCGGCCGAAGCTGCACAAGACCGCCCACAAGGGGAAGGCCCGCACCGTGGCCATCGGACCGCGGGCGCAAGAGGCCCTGAAGCCGTTCCTGACGGACGACCCGCACGCGTTCCTGTTCAACGCCGCCCTGGCCGTCGCCGAGGTGCGGGCCGAGCGGGCGGCCGCCCGGCAGACGCCCCGCTACAAGTCTCACCAGAAGCGCAACGCCGCCAAGCGGAAGAAGAACCCGCGGCGCGCCCCGGCCGCCCGCTACACGACGCACTCCTATTCGGTCGCGGTCGCCCGGGCGTGCGACGTGGCGTTCCCGCCGCCGGCCCCGCTCGCCCGGCGCCCCGACGAGACGGCGGCCGAGTGGCAGGCCCGGCTCACCCCGGGCGACCGCGAGCGGCTGAAGGCGTGGCGGGTCGAAAACCGCTGGACGCCTAACCAGTTGCGGCACACGTTTGCTACTGAGGTCCGCAAGGAACACGGCCTCGAGGCCGCGCAAGTGCTGCTCGGCCACAGCAAGGCCGACGTCACGCAGATCTACGCCGAGAAGAACGAGGCCCTGGCCGTCGCCATCGCGGCGAAGAGGGGGTGACCGTGTCGAACGACTCGCTGAGGATCGCGGCGGCCGTGCGCGACGCGGTCGCCGCGCTGGTCGAGCCGCTCGAGCAGTTGTGTTGGTACACGTTCGTGGTCGCCCGGCGGCCGGGCGGCGCTCCCGGGCCGGCCGACCACTTCGCCCGGGAGCGCGAGCGCGAGCAGACGCTCGCGGCCGCCGTCCCGCTCGGCCAGCTCCTCGATGAGGTGCGGGGCTGGTGGGTGGCCGACCGGCCGCCCGACTTCGACCCGCGGGCGACCAGCGCGGCCGAGGCCCTGCTGCGCCACGCCTGCGCCACCGTTCGCGCGCTGCAGGCCGTCGGCGACACGGACCCGGTCGCGCGGTGCCGGTTCGTGGAACTGGCCCGCCCGCCCCTGGACTTCGACGCGGTCGCGGCCGCGATCCGCTGCGAGGTGGCCGAGATGGCCCGCCGGCCGCCGCCCGACGCGGACGCGCTGCCCCGACTCGTCGGTGACGGCCCCTGGTGGCCCGACGCCGACGACATCGACACCGCCGCATGGGAAGCGGCGCTCGGCCTGCTGCCGTCGGGGTGGCGCGAGCTGTCGCCGGCCGACCGCGGCCGCATCGTGGGCGAGCGCTGGGCGGCTGCGGGCCACGACGCCGGCCCGACCGCGACGACGGAGGCCGCGGCGGCGCTGCCCCCGCTGTACGCGTCCGATGACGCGATCCTCGAGGCCCTCGGCGACGGGTACATGACCGGCGAGGAACTCGCCAAGCGGGCCGGGTTCTCGCCCCGGCACGTCAAACGCCGGATCGCCGAAGCGCTCAAGCCGGCGGGGCTGGTGATGCACCGCCCGGGACGCGGCTACTTCCGCCCCGATCGCGTGAAGGAGTCGCGCGACATGTCACCGTGACGTCACCGTCCCGTCACTACCGCGAACCGCATCCATCGGCCATGTTGAACTCGCACCAACCATGCGAGGCTTTCAACATGGCCGAAGTCGTTCCACAGGTCATTTCCGAGATCATCGCCGGCGACTCCCTGACGCTCGCCCAGGTCGCCGCCCGCGTCCCGTCGCACCGCGGCGAAGGGCACTCCACGCCCTCGCGCATCTCCCGGTGGGTGAACCCCGGCCACAAGCTGCCCGGCGGCCGGGTGGTGAAGCTCGAGGCCGCCAAGTTCGGGGCCGCGGTGCTCACCTCGAAGGCCGCGCTCGAGCGGTTCATCGCCGCGATCAACTCCGACGCCCAGGCCGACGCGCCCCAGCAACCCAAGCCGCGATCCGAGGCCGAACGCCGCCGCGCCGCCGAGGCCGCCGAGCAGCGGCTCGCGAAAGCCGGCGCGTGACCCCCACCAAACGAAACCGCCGCGGGCGTCCGCTCCCAAGGGAACCCGCGGCGTGGGGCTTCGCGTCGCTCAACCCCGGTGCCAGTGTGGCCGCGCGTGGCGCTCCGGGGCGCTCCTGATTCGCGTCGGCGGTTCGCGTGTGGGAAGGTGACCGGGGTAGTTGTCGCCAACGGGGGTTGCCGAATGGTGCTGGTCACGCTGCCCGAGATCGCGAGGGGGATGGGCGCTCATCCCGACGCGCTGCGGACGTTCTTGAGAAGGCACCGGCCGGAACTGCTCGAGCTGGGCCGCCGGGTGGGCGGCTCGATCGGGTACGAGGAACAGGCCGCCGCGCAGATCCGCGAGGCCTTCCAGGGGCGGCGGGCGCTCGCCCTGGCGACGTAAACGGCGACGCCCCGCGGGTTGCCGCCCGCGAGGCGTCGGTGATTCGGTGACCGGCCGAACCGTCCACAGACCAAACGCGAGAGTATTATGCCAGCGAACGTGCCCGGCGTCAACGCCGTGCGAACCGATCAGGCGCACCAGCGCCCCGCGCCACTGGCCGGCGACGTCCGCATCACCAGAGGCCCGCGAGAGGGCCAGCGGCTGGGCGACTGCGACGACGGCTTCTTGAAGTGGCTGGCCGAGAACTCGAAGTCGGAGCTGTACCGCACCGCGGCCGCGGAGGTGCTCGCGGTGCGGGCCGCGTCCGCGTCGCCGGCGAAGGCCGCCACGGCCCCGCGGGCGGTGTTCCGCTGCCCGCTCGAGTACGTTGACGACCCGGGCGCCTACCCGCTGCCGTGGGGGCCGTACAAGGGCCAGCGGCTCGACCAGTTGCCCGACCACTTCCTGAACCTCGTCGCCCGCGAGAACTCCAACCCGGACGTCCGGGCGCTGGCCGAGGCGGTGATTGCCGACCGCGCCGGCGTGGCCGAGGGCGACCCGTTCCAGGTCGGCCCGCGGTAGGCCGAGCTGGCGGCCGACGTGTTGCCGAGGTTGGCGTTCGAGTTCGAGGAGCGGTTGCGGCGGCAGTGGTTCGACGCTGACCCGGCCGAGGCCCGGCTGCTCGCGGGCGCGGTCGAAGTGCTGCACGACGTCGTCGGCCGCTACACCGGCCGACGACGACCGACCGAGGCCGAGTTGGCCGCCGCGGGGGGCCGCTGACGTGCCCACCGCACCCGTCGGGCCGTGGCTCGCCCAGGCCCTCGCACGCGGCCTGATCCGCGGCGACACCCTGTTGACCTCTGCCGACCCCGCCGGCCGTCTGCCGGTACGGGCGCCCGCACCCCCGCCGCCCGGCTGCCCCGAGAAGCTGTTCCAGGCCCGCGTGATCGCGCTGGCGACCGCGAACGGCTGGGCCGCGTACCACACGTTCGACAGCCGGCGGAGCGCGGCCGGGTTCCCGGACCTCGTGTTGGTCCGCGGCCCGGTGCTGTTCCTGGCTGAACTCAAGACCGACAAGGGCGCCGCGTCGCCCGCCCAGCGCCGCTGGCTCGAGCTGCTGGCCGCGGTGCCGGGCGTCCGGGTGCGGCTGTGGCGGCCGTGCCACTGGCCCGCGATCGTCGCCGAACTGACGGCGGGAGGTGCGGAGTGAACGCGAGCCCGCCGAGCCGTACCTCACTGTGGAAGCATCACCTTGACGCCTTGAAGGCGTCTGGGCTGAGCGTCGAGCAGATTCGCGCGTGCGGGTTCTACTCGGACGACGACGCCGAGCGGATCGGCCAGTACCTGGGTTGGAACGGGCCGGCGAAGCTCGGCCGCTGTCTCGTCATCCCGTACCCGAACGCCGACGGTTCGCCCTCGGGATACCTACAGTACCGGCCCGACAACCCGCGGGTGGTAGACGGCCGGCCGAGGAAGTACGAGAGCCCGATAGGGCGACCGTGTCCCCCGTACCTGCCGCCGTACACCCGCGGAGTGATGGGCCGGGCCGACGTGACGCTGGTCATTACCGAGGGGGCGAAGAAGGCCGCGGCGGTCGATCAGCACGAGATCGCTTGCATCGGCGTGTCCGGCGTGGACGGCTGGCGCGGCGAGAAGCAGCGCGAGGGCGACCCGCCGCCGCTGGCCGAAGGGATCAAGGCGTTCGCGCTCAAGAACCGTGACGTCGTCGTCCTGTTCGACAACGACGCCGCGTACAAGGACGGGCCTCAGTGGGCCGAGTGGGAACTGTGCCTCGCCCTGGCACGCGAAGGGGCAATTCCGAGGGTGGCTCAGCTCCCCGTCTCGCCCGGCGAGAAGGTCGGGGCCGACGACTTCCTGGCGGCACGCGGGCCGGAGATGCTGCGGCGGATCATCCGCAGCGCGGGCCGCCCCCGACGCCCCGACCCGGCGGGCCAACTGGTCAACTTCACCGAGCACGAGGAAGACGGGAAGACGTCTCAGTCGCCGAAGGCCGCGCCGCTGATCCTCGCCCGGCTGCGGCAACTCGCCGGCGGCTGGCCTCGACGGGTGCGGCAAAACCTGTTCGTGGAAGGCCCCGGCCACGAGCCGCGCTACCTGGGCTCGCCGGCCGAGCTGTTCGCGTACATCGAGGGACGGCTGTCTGAGGCCGGCGGGTACGGGTCGCGGGTTCGGTGGGTCGAGCGGCGGCAAGGGTTCGTGAGCAAGGGCGAGTTCTTCGCCCACTGCACCCAGACGGCCGAGGCGTTCGACGCGATCGCACCCGCGCCGCACGAGCCACCGGTGACGCGATCCTACTACATGCACCCGCCACTGGCCGGCGGGGACGGTGCCGCACTGAACGAGCTGCTCGGCGTGTTCCGGCCCGCGACCGACCTCGACCACGATTTGATTCTGGCGTTCCTGCTCACCCTCGCCTGGGGCGGTCCGGCCGGCGCCCGCCCGGCGTTCCTGTTCACCGGGGCAGACGGAGACGCCGAGGGCAACCGCGGCATCGGCAAATCGACCGTCCCGAAACTGGCCGGCGCGCTGTTCGGCGGGCTGGTGAAGGCGCGCGAGCGGGACGACTTCGCCGCCCTGGCGACGCGGCTTCTGTCGCCGGCCGCCGCGCCCATGCGGCTGATCCTGTTCGACAACCTCAAGACGCTCAAGCTGTCCTCGGCCGAACTGGAAGACTTCATCACCGCGCCCGTCGTGAGCGGGCGGGAGAACTACGTCGGTGAAGGGCAGCGCCCGAACCTGTTCACCGTGGCCCTCACCCTCAACGGCGCGAGCCTCGGCAAGGACATGGCTCAGCGCGTGGTTCCGGTGCTGCTGGCCCGGCCCAGGTTCACCGGCGACTGGCAGACCCGCGCCGAGGCGATGGTTGAGCGGAAGCGGCTGGCCATCCTCGGCGACCTGGTCGCACACTTGCGGCGGCCCGCCCAGAAGCTGAGCGAGTTCAACCGCTACGGGGTGTGGGAACGGGAGATCCTCGGCCGGCTGCCCCAGCCGGCGGCCGCTCAGAAGCTGATCGCGAGCAGGCAGAAGGACGTGGACATTGACAGCGAGGAGGCCGCCCAGGTCCGCGACGAGATCGTCAGGGCGATGAGGGAGGCGGGCCACGACAACCCGGCGACGGCCCACGTTCGGTTTCAGTCGAAGCAGATCGCGGCCATCGTCAACGCCGCGACCTACCCCAAGGCTCTCGCCGCCCCCGCCGCCTGCGCGTACCTCGCGACGCTCGCGCTGCCGGAACTGGTTCGCGACCGGGAGAGCACAGGCCGTTTCTGGGTCTGGCGTGGCGTCTCGGTCCGTGACGGACCCCCGGTGCCGTTCGATGCCGGATGACCGCCGGTCGCGGCCGAGATCGCCACGAAAGCCGGCAACCAATGACAGGCAGGCAAGCTCCGTTGACAGGCCCGGGCCGGCGAGTCTGTCACAAGCCGACACACTGGAAATTCTTGCGTCCGGACCGCGTGGCGGCCCTCCGATGACAGGGTGACAGGGTGGAAGAAGAAAAAATCCCGGCAGCAGCCGAGGCGCCACAGGACGCCGCTCCTGTGGTGCAGTACGGGTTTCCTGGCGCACCCTGTCACCCTGTCACCCTGTCATCCGGTGCGACCTCCCGCTACCTCCGGTTCCTCGCCGGGGAGTCGTTCGAAGAGGTGGCGCCCGCGACCGCGGACGTGCCGCAAGTCGCCGACGATATGGCCGCATCGACCGCCGACGTCAGCGAGCCCGAATGCGTGAGCCTGCCCGGCCCCGATCCCGGCCGGCCGTTCTGGTGGTTTAGTTCGACGTCGGACCCTGGCCGCCGAATCGTCGCCGGCCGCGCGATCGAGGAGCCTCGCGGATCGCGGCTACCTTCAGACGCGGATTACTGGTGTCACGAAGGAGATGGCGCGTGGACGATCGTGGACCGACCCGAACCGAAGAACACACCGGGGAAGGCGCCTCGCCGCAAGAGCGCCAGGCCGAATCGTCGGAGCTGAACGCGGGTGCCGCGTTCGTGCTGTGGCGTCGAGAGCCGAAGGGCCGGGGCCGCAGCCGGGCGTGGGAGATGTACGGCACGTTCCCGAGCGAGCGGGAGGCGTGGGCGCAGATGAAGGGCTCGGCCGACTGGCTCGTTTTGCCCGCCGGCCAGCAGCCGTAGCCGGACACGAAAGCGGACACACTTCCGGACACTAAAAAAGGGTCGCGCGCCGGGCGGGGCCGACGCGCGGTTAAAGTAGTTTCGAGTAGCTTCCCCGCCCGCCGAGGTTCGGGCGCCCGCACTTGCCGCCGCTGTCCGCGGTGTCGGCGGTGTCGGCGTGAATTGCCTCACTCACATCCGGCCCGCTACCCTGCTGTCCGTCACCAGCAGGGAGCCTCTGCCATGCCGAAAGCAACCAGTGCCGACCGCGAGGCCCGCGCCGTCGCGAGAGACTTCGCCGTGCTCCGCGGCCTGCCCGTCGCCAAGCCCGCGACCCGCGCCCAGCGCCGCCGGCTGATGGAGGACATGAGCGCCCTCACCGGGGCCGTGCCGGGCGACACGTCTGACCCGGACGGGAGCAGCGCCCTTCAGGCCGCCCGCAATGAGCTGCAAGAACTCCTCGGCCGCGTCGCCGGCGGCGGGCTGAAGCCGGACGCGGCCATCGACCAAGTCCTGAAGGCGGTGCAACCGCTGATCGACCGCGCTCGCGACGGGGCCGGCCAGGACGACGGAGACGGGTACGAGGCGGACGACGAGGACGACAACCTCACCGAGAGCGTCGAGCTACGGGAGTTGCGGAGAGAGCGGCGGGTGGTGGAGCTGTGCGAGTCGATCGGGTTCATCCCGACCGCGTCGCAGATCCGGGCCGTGGCCGCGATCCCGAACCGCGAGCTTCGCCACCGGCGCGCCCGCGAGTTGGCCCGCGCCGCCCGCCGCTGAGGGCCGACGCCATGCCCGACCCGACGGCCGCCGACCTGGACGCCGCCCGCGAGCTGTTCGCGGCTGAGGGCCGTAGCGACGTGCCCGAGCTGCTGCTCGAGGCCGCCGCGGGCATCCGGTCGCCCGAACGTCGGGCCGCGTTCGTGGCGTCGCTCACGCCGCGGGTGATCGACCGGGCGAAGGCCCTGAGCACGCCACAGGGGCGGCTGTGGCTGCTGCTGGAAGATCAGATGGCCGAGGCGCTCGACGGGCTGTTCCGTGAGCGCGTCCGCAGGAAGTGCCACGAGGAGATGTGATGTTCTTCACCGGTAGCGTTCTGGTCGAGCACACGCCCGCGAGTCCCGACCAGTCGGCCGCCGCGGGCCGCCGGGCCGCGCTGCAAGAGTCGCTCGGCCGGCCGACTGCTCACCCCCGCGCCTCGGAACCGCCGCCCCCGCCGCCCGTCGAGCTGACCTTCAGCGGGGTGCGAACCGGCGGAGTGTTCCCCCTTGCGTTCGTGCCGGGCCGGTCGGGCGCCCAGCAGTTCGGCCGCTCGCCCCACGAGCTGCGCGACGCGACCGGCGTGTCCCTGTCGTGGGCCGCGACCCGCCCCGGCTTCGCGGCCGAGGCCATCGCCGCGGCCCTCGCGGCCGCCCGGTCGAAGCTGGCCGCGATCCGTGACCGGTTCCGCGAACACCCGCTGTACACGCGGTGGCGGGAGTTGGTCGCCAAGCTGGCCGCGGCTGAACGGCAAACGGCGACCGTCGAGCAGGCTCCGGCCAACGCGCTGGCCCGCGCCCGGTGGCTGCTGACCGACGGCAAAGACCCGGCACCCGCCGAGGCCCAGCACGCCGAGTCGGTGCGGGCCGTCGAGCTGCACCACAACCGCCTTGCCGCTCTTCGGGACGCGGTCGCCACCGCCAAGCGGGCGGCCGCGGCGGAACTGGCCCGGCTGCTCGACGCCGAGCGGGCCGCCGTCGAGGCCGCGGCCGTCGCCCAGGCGAACGCCCTGGCGGACGAGATCGACACCTACGTCCGCGATCGGCTCGAGGCGCTGCTCGTGGCCCACAACGTCGCCGGTGCCGCGGCCGCCGACCCTCGCATTGCGACCACATGGGGAGGCGGCCCGGATAACGTAACCGGCCCGTACCGCGCGCTGCCCGAGCCGAAGTAGCCGCACCCGCACCCGCACCCGACCGAGGACACGCCGATGCCGAAGACGGTTGCGATCGCCGCCAGCAGTTCGGGCGGCAACGAGCTGCTCCCCGCCGTCGCCGGGTGCATCGTCCGCGTCCTGGCGTACAAGCTGAGCTTCAGCGGCACGGTGAACGCCAAGTTCGTCACCGACACGAGCGGGACGCCCGCGGACCTCACCGGGTTGATCTACGGCGCCGCGGCGAAGGACTCCGACAGCCCGCCGCTGCCCCAGCCCGAGAGCCGCGGGCGGCCGACGGCGCAGTTCGAGAGCGCGAGCGGGAAGAACGTCGGCCTGAACCTGTCCGGGGCCGTGGCTGTCGGCGGCTGGCTGATGTACGAGGTGCTGCCCGCGAACCTGGGCCAGCAGTAGTCCGGCACCGACCGGTGCGGGCGCCCGAACCACCAGAGGAGTGAACCCAGATGGCCACGGCGACGACGCAGGGGCCGGAAGCCGAAGCGGAAGCGGATGCGCCGGTCTGGATCAGCGCTACCCAGGCGGCCGCCCGCGCCGGCGTGTCCGAACGGACAATTCACCGCCGCGTCGCCGAGGGGAAGCTCCGGTCGCGGCGGCACCCGCTCACCGGGCGCGTGTCGATCGATGCCGCCGACCTCGAGCGCGCCCTCGCCGGCGAACCCGCCGCGCCGCCGGCCGCCCGGACCTGAGAAAACCCCAACCCGCAAACGAGGCGGCCGTGAGTGCCACGACGACGACAACCGCAACGGAACAGGTGAGGCGCCCGATGCGGGCCTCGATCAGTTGCACGGTGCTGGTGCGGTTCGACGGCGAAGACCCGCTCGCGGACACGCCCGACAGCATCGAGAGTTTCCGACAAGAGTACGCCGCCGGGTGGGATCACCTGTACGCGTGCCTCGCGGCCGTCGGCGTCCAGCCGCTGAGCGGCCCGCCGCCGAACTGGTGGAAGGTCGAAGGCGTCTTCACGTTCGCGCCCCACGACGTCGGCCGAGTGGCCGACCTGCTGGCGGCGGCCGAGTTCCGCTTGGAGGTGTGCAGTGCCTAACGAAACGGTGGTCGAGATCGTCCGCTTCAAGGCGTCGGGGATTGATGAAGTCGTCGCGCGGACGAAGGTCATGCGCGACGAGGCCCAGCGCGCCAACGAAACCTACCAGGTCACCAACCGGCTGTTGAACGACCCGGCGTATCAGCGGCACGCGAAGATGATGGCGGCCTACGCGCGCAACTCCGAGCTGGTCGCGCTCCGCACGCGCAACGCAGCGCTCGCCCAGGCCGCGGCCGACGGCAGCGCCGCCCGGCAGCTCCGCACCGTGTCCAAGCTCAACGCCGAACACGCCAAGACCCAGCGCTACATCCAACTCACCGCGCGGTACGGGGATCGGTTGGGCGGGTTCCTCGCGCGGTACGGCACCGGCCTCTCCCGGGTCGGCGGGGCCATCGGGCTGGGCGTCACCGGCGTCGCCGGCGTCGGCGTCGGGCTGGCCCGTCAGGGGTTTGAAGGCACGGTCGAGCAGGCCCGGTTCCAGGCCGAGCAGCAGCGCATCGCCCGCGAGATGGCCGGCGTGTTCAAACCGGTGATGGAGTTGTTCACCCGGGGCGCCCGCGGCATCCGCCAGCAGCTCGAGCGCACCACCGAGGCCGAGCAGAACGCGCTCATGATCGGCACCGCCGTGGCCGGCACCGCCGGCGGGTTCATGGCAATGCGGGCCGTCGCCTCGACCATCGGCATGTTCGCCGGGGCGCCGGCCGCGGCACAGTTCCGCGGGATGGCCCTTCGCGGCGGGGTGGGCATGGCCGGGGCCGGACTCGCGACCTACGGCATCGCGACGAACAACACCCCCGTCGGCGCGGCCGGCGGCGCGATGACCGGGTTTGCCGTCGGCGGGCCGATGGGCGCGCTGGTCGGCGGCGCGGCCGGTGCCGCGGCCAGCTCCCCCGGCGTGCGCCCGGGCGAGAACGTCCCGCAGTACTACAGCCGCATGCGCCAGGAAGGATCGACCGTCGTCGGCGCGAGCCTGGACGTCGTCGGGGCCGCGCTGGGCAAGCTGTGGAAGGGCGTCGTCGGCGGCCGTGAAGAGGGCGGCCCCGACGCGAGCCGCCGGGCCGTCACCCTCGCGGGGGGCGGGTTCGAAGCGACCGGCTCGGCCTACGACCGGCTGTCGGCCGGCATCGAGCGTGTCGAGGGCGAGACCCCGGCTCGCGCCGACAGCCTCGCGCCGCTGCGGATCGCGATCGAGGGGCTGACCGCCGAGGTCCGCCGCGCGGCCGCGCTGCGCGAGCGGGGCGACCGCCCCGGCGAACGGGGGTGGTGAGGCCGGTCACCGCATGAAGGCGCCGGCGTAGATGGCCGCCATCACCAGCCCGAACAGCAGCAGGCCCAACCCCTTGCTGCGCCGCGCCTGCGTCCGGCCGCCCATGTCCACGATGCCGACGATGATGCCGATGATCGGCAGCACGAGGGTGAGCAGGACGGCCCCGAAGAAGAAGACGTCGCCGCCCCACGGCCGTTCGGGGCGCTCCGCCCGCCGCCGGGGCCGCGGCTCGTAATCGTCGTCGTCGTCGGGCGGATCGTCGCGGCGCATAGGGCGTCTCGCGGTGCGGTCGGACAGACCCGCCGCCCGGCCCGCACCGGCCCGCCGCGGTCGCCGGCGACAACCGGCCCGGTCAGTGTCTCGCGCCGGGCCGTCGCCGGCAATGCATTCGCCCGCGGAGCCGCACCCGATGCCGGTGTCCTTCGTCCCCGCCGAAGTGTTCGACTGGCCGCCGATCCGCCCGGCGGTACAGGCGCCCGCACCCACGCCCGCGGGCAAGAAGGGCGCGAAGAAGGTGGTGTCGAAAAAGGCCGGCAAGAAGGACAAGAAGCAAGCGAGGATCCCGGCCCAGACGCTGACCATCCTGATCGACCGCATCGAGGACGCCATCGCCCGCGACCGCATCGCCTTGTGCGATGAGGAGATGCCGGCCGATTACCTCGACTTCACGGTGAACGAGCTGGCCCTGCTGCTGGAGCTGATCTTCCCCGAAGAGTTCTGGGCGCCGACCGCCGCGCCGGCCCCGACCCTCACCGCGCCCGCCTCGGCCGAGCGGATCGCCGTCTACGCCCGGCGGCGGGCCGCCCGCCAGAAGCTCTACGCGAAGGGCGACGCCGGGGCCGTTCACCCCAGCGGGGCGCAACTGAAGCTGGTCGAGCGAAGGAACGGCACCGGCCGACGCGTGGCCGGGTGGACGGACGAGGACGACGACCTGGGCGACGACGAGTAGGGCGGCGGGCGGCCGGTGGATGTTAGTGTCCGGGCCGGCCCGATCCCGCCCGCGTTGCCGGTCCTTCACCGGTTCCCGCACGGAACCACTGACAACCGAACCCGATCCGGCCCGATCCCGCCCGCGTTGCCGGGTGGCGATCGTCGATCAACGGCAACAGTTGCCGTTGATGAACCCGATCCGGCCCGATCCCGCCCGCGTTGCCGGGCCGCATCCCCGAAGTGACGGCCAGCTTTCGACATGCGCGGGCCGCCGCGAGCGGCTCACCCCTTCGGCTTCTTCCCCTTCGCGGCCGGCTTCTTCGCCGCTGGCTTCTCGCCCTCGTCGTCGTTCGCCAGGTCTTCACACTCGGCGAACGCTTCGCAAGTCACACCCAGCGCCTTGGCAAGCTTTAACACCGACGCGAACGACGGCTTACGCCGGCCGATCGCGTAGACGTGGACGGTGCCGAACGGCAGGCCGCTCGCCTCGGCGAGTTTCGCTTCGGTCAGCCCGGCCGCGTCGCGCAGCTCCCGCAACTTCTCGGCAAACGTCATCGGCGGTTACCTCCCGCAAGTACCTTCGCTGCAAGTGTAGTGGCATTTGCGACTGGTTGCAATGGACACCATTTTCCCGACAGTGGCTATTGACACAGTTGCAATCGACACTATCATGTCATCAGTGTCGATTGCAACTTTTCGCCAGCGGGAGACGACGATGAACGACGTGCAACGGGAGACGCGGGTGAAGGAGATCAAGGTGCAACTGAACGAACTGCAACTGTGGTTCGCCCGTCGGCCCTACGGCTGGCGGGAGCGGGCGACGGCCGAGCAGCTCCAGCAGTGGGCCGACCGCGAGCGGGAAGAGTCGGCCCTGATCGACCGGCTGGAGGTGCTCGAGGGCTAAGAGCGGCAACCGGGGCCGCTCAACTTCGGGCGGCCCCTTCCTTCACGACGAGCGGAGTTCTGACATGCGTGCGATCTGCGTTGAGTGCTGGAACCCGGACGCGCTGGTGCGGATGAGCCTGGACGGGGACAGCGTGTTCCGCTGCGACGAGTGCGAGGCGGAGTTCGGGTGCGACGACGTGCGGGCCAAGCTGGAGGCCATGCAAGCCGGCTGGGCGAAGCTGCTGACGTGGGCCGAGAGCTACCCGGCCGAGGAGGCCGAGGCCGCGGCGAACTGACCGAACGAACGCGGGCCGGTGGTGCTACCAACACCGCCGGCCCGCTCACCCCCAACCCTGAGACGAGGGCCGAAGGCTGTGACCACTTTCACCGAGATCCTGCCCGAACGCAAGGCCAGCAAGCGGAGCGCGATCGACTGGCGGCCGAACCCGGACGGCGCGTTCGACCGCGTCGCCGGCGTGCTGACGGTTCACACCGACCGCGCCTCGGCCGCCTACGTCGTGGCCGAGTTCCCCACCGACTGGCCGGGCCGCGGCCTCTTGCTGCGGAAGCTGACCGCCGGCACCGACCCGACGGCCGAGAGCTACAGCGTGTTCTGCTCGGCCCGCGGCCCGGCCGCCGACCAGTGCGAGTGCCGCGGGTTCGCGTTCGCCGGCCACTGCAAGCACGCCGACGCCGTCCGGGCGCTGGTCGCCAACGGGTGGGTGTAGGCGCCCGCACCGGCCCCGGATGGCGGACCGCGGATCGTTCCCGCGGCGGGGCAATGGGCCTTCAAGTCGGAGGCCCGCTTCTGAGGGGAAGCGATCATGTCGAAGACGATCAACACGAACGGGACGGGGCGCGTCGGGGCGACGGGCCGGGCGCGGGCGGCGGAGCGCGAGGCCCGCGCGGTGTCGAAGCGGCTGCACGTCGCCGCCGTCGAGAGCATCCAGGCGGCCGACGAGCTGCGGCCGACCGCCGCGGCCTGGATCGCGGCCATCCACTCGCGGCTGCTGACGCTGCTGGTCGAGGTGGAGGACGTGACCCGCGAGACGCGCCCCCGCAGCGTGCTGGCCGGCGTGCTGAGCCGGGCCGCGTTGCTGCGGCTCGAGGCGGTGCTCACCGAGGCGTCCCAGGCCGCCGCCCTGGTGCGGGTGCGGGGCCACGACATGCCCATTCCGGCGCTGCTGCGGATGCGTGACCACTTCTGCGAGAAGCTGCCGCACGCCGCCGAGTTCGAGACGCTGACCGCCTCGGCCGAGTGACCCACACCCCGCACCCGGAGCTTACCGTGCTCATCATCGACGTCGAGCAGTTCGCCCAGGTGCTGGCGCTGGTCGCCCTGGCGGTCGCCGAGCTGGGCGGCTGGCTGGGCGACTGACGGCCGCGACAACCCACCTTCCGCCCGGCCGGGCCAGCGGGGATACTGGCCGGGCGGCTTGCACTTCCCCGCGTAGGAGCGACCCATGACGCCCAACGTCTACTTCCCGCCGGACTACACCACCGCGGAGCGCGTTCACATCATGCTCGGCGACGTCCCGTATCCCGGGTTCGTGTTCGGCCCCCAAGAGCCCGACGCCGACCAATCGCCCGGCGTGGAAACGGCGGTGCTGGCCGAGCGGCTGCCGGGCGAGATCACCGGCAGCACCGCCACGAGCGGCTACGAGGCCGGCACGCACTTCCCGTGCGTCTGGCAGAACGAGCGGCACCCCACCGACGGCCGCCGGGTGCTGCGGCCATGCAGTTCAAACGGCGAACTGGTCGAGTGACCGCGGCCCGCCCGCATCACCCCACCCACGCCCGCCCCGGCCTGATCCGGGGCGGTTCGCGTTCCCGGAGGCCGACGTGTCGAACGACCAGCGCAGCACACCCCCGCCGATCGCGTTCCACGAGGGCGCTCACGCCGTCATGGCGTTCCACTTCGGCACCGCGCGTGTGGTCGAGCTGCGGCTCACCCCCAACGACGCCCAGCGCGGCGGGGTGTGCGTGTTCGGCTCGACGGCGCCCGACCCGCGGCACGCGGTCCTGATCGAGCTGGCCGGCCACGCCGCCGAGGAGCTGCTCAGCGGCCGCCCGCCCGCCCAGCGCTCCGGCCGCGACGACGCCCGCGCCTTTCGCCACGCCCTGGCCGCCGCCGGCACCGTCCCGGCCGCCCGCGCCCTGGTGCTCGATCTGCGGGCCGAGGCCGTCCGCATCCTCGGCCGCTCCGACCGCTGGCCCGCCGTTTCCGCGATTGCGTCGGCGCTGCACACCCGCGGACGGCTCGACGGCGGGGAGGCACACCGCATTGCGCTGGTCGCGATCCGCCGGAAGTGAGCGGGTGTGTACCCGTCAAAACCTGACATCCCGGCGGCCGCGACGGCTAGGGGGAAGTAGGGATCGGGCCGGCGCGGGACACTTCGCCACCGTCGCGGCGGGCTCTCCGCTTCAATCCGGCGCTCCACGATTTCCACGCTATCCGGCGCGATGCCACGATTCCCCGGTGATTTTCGCATCCCGTCGCACGTTGACGCAACGCCGTTGCGAGGTATGATCACCTCAGATTCGCTGGCGTTCGTGGCGGTTTTGCGTCCGCGGTCGGTTTGCTTCATAAGCGAGGTGTCGTGGGTTCAATTCCCACCCCCGCTACTCAAAGAACCCTGGTGTAACAGCCGGGGTTTTTTCGTTTCTTCTTGGGGAATAGGGGTTTACAACTGGCCGCAACCCCGCCGCGAACGCTCTGACCTGTCATTCAGTGTCATTGGAAGTCAGCCGTTGTCACCGAATAACGGGACCAAAACGGGACCAACATTCGGCGTTAATGACACCACGCAACCACCTCCCATGTTCATTGTGATCTTCGCGGCGGTGGTAGGGGCTGTGCGATCCGCTTCCGCTAAAGCTTTGTACCACATCTGAAGGAGAAGGGCGGTAAGGTGATGGGCAAGTTCGTAGAGCAATACGACCGCATTCCATTGGAGCAGGTAGACAAGAACGCGGGCACGCTTCTACCGCTCTCGATTGTTGACAATGGCAGCACCATCAACGTCCAGCTTGGCACACAGCAGTTCAGCATTCCGCGAGTTCGTCCCGAAGACCAGATCGAAGACGTTGACGACACTGAAGACGAATGAGCCAAAAGGTGCCACCCGAATTGCCGCCCTGGTCGAAGAGAGACACCGCGCCCGGTCAGATTGGAACCGGGTGGGCACACTTCATGTCATTGGCCTACTCGATTCTTGTTCAAAAGTGAACATCTCAAAATTACCCTTGCAGTTCCCCTCATCTCGGTTCCATCCGCCCCGTCGCTCATTCCACCGTCACCCTGTCCTTGTTCCGAAACCCCGTCGCGGTGTCGGTGATTGACCCCCCGTTGTCACTGATCGGGACTGCGACAGCCGAGCGGAAAGGGATCGGTCGCCCGTTTCGTCCACTCCCGATGGATGCTCCCGACCTCCGTGCGGGCCGCGGTCAACTCCGCTTCCAGGTCCGTGAGTTGCCGTTCCTTCTCCCGCAGCAGCCGCCCCGGGCCGGTGGCGATGAACGCGTCCCGTCCCGCGGCCAAGTGGCGATCCACGCCCGCTGACAGCGTGCCCATGAACAGCTTGTCGGCCGCCGCCCGGGCAACCGGGTTCTCCGGCACGACGACAACGGCCTGAACCGCGCCGGCCGACTCCTCCAGTTCCAGCACTCGCGGATAAACCCCATACACCGCCGCCGGCGCGAGCGGGGCCGGCTCGGCGGGTGCGGGTGCGGACTTGGGTGGTGCGGTCGCGACGGCCTGCGTCGGCATGGGGGTTCTCGTTCGGGTGCGGGGTGAGGGCGTCGGGCTGGCCGCCCGAACCGGGCGTGGGCGGGAATCCCCCACAATCGGGGGATTCCCGCCCACGCCCCGCAGCCGCTGGTGACGCGGGCAAACCGCCACCCCCAACATTTCGGGCGGCTCGAAACTCTTCTGTTTCTTGCGTTTTGATACCTCGACGCGACGACTCTTGCCGCCCTGCCTGAGATGTGGCGTTCGGTTTGCGATAGGCCCGGACGTGCCCGGCGGACCGACCCGAACTGCGGTCGCTCGCGTCACCCGCCGGGCCGAACCGACGCGAGCGCCCATGAACCGAGGGAGACGATCATGCGATTCGCAACCGGCCGGCTCGTCGCGCCGGCCCTGTTCCTGGCCGCCGGCCTGCTGGCGGTCGCCGCCGGCGCGGCGGTCGGGCAGCCCGGCAAGGACAAGGAGCCGGGCAAGGAGAAGAAGGACAAGGACAAGGGGAAGGACGGTCCGAAGGGCGGCCCGGAGAAGGGCGCGAAGGAACTCCGCAAGGCGTTCGACGGGATCACCGAGGCCGCACAGGCACCGGCGGACAAGGACGCGGGCAAGTTGCTCGACCACGCGAAGGCGTTCTACCGGGCGGCGGTGAAGGCACACCCGGACGACCCGCGCAAGGCCGGCGAGTTGGCCCTGGCCGTCAACGACACCGTTCGCGGCTTCGAACACGCGCGCCGCGCCGCCTTCCGACCGGTCGCGGACCTGCCCGCACCGCCGGACGAGTCCGGCGGGCCGCCCACGCCGAAGGGCAAGGACGCACCCCCGCCGAAGGACGGGCCGAAGGGCAAGGACGCTCGCGACCTGCCCGCCGATCGCGGGCCGTGGACGCTGGCGTTCGACGCGCTGACCGCCGTGCAAGAGCGACTCGCGACGGCCGAGGCAAAGACGGGGGCCGGGCGGGACTTCCTCGACGCGGCCAAGACGGCGAACCGGCAGGCCCGCGTCGCCTACGAGGGCGGCGACTACCGCAAGGCGGCCGAACTCGCCCGGGCGGCCGACGCGTGGCTGCGGGTGACTGACCACCTCGACCGCGCCGAGTGGACCGCGCCGCCGGTCGCGCCCGAGCCGAAGAAGGGCGCGCCGCCACTCCCGCCCGCGAAGCCGTAGCCCGCAACTTGCGATGGGGCGGGCCGCCGGTTTGGCCCGCCCGGGTTCGCCCTACACTCCGATTTATCCGCACGAGGAGCATCACCGTGGGCAAGCACCGTCCGCCTGTCGCATCCGACACGCGAACCCTGGCCGGCGTCGTCCGGCAGCACAACTTCAGCCCGAAGGGGGCGATCGAGGGGCTGATCCTCGACACCGAAGCCGGCCCGGTCCAGGTGAACCTGCCGCACGGCCCCGACGCCACCGGCTTCGCGCCGCCGGTCGGGACGCCGCTGCGATTGCAGGTCGCGACCGATCATCACGCGGCCGAGCACGACCCCGGCGACCACCCGGTGTGCGAGTTCGTCGCCGACCTCGATGCCACACCCGAACCGGCGGGCGCGCCGGCGGCCGAAGGGGTCGTGACCCTGCTGAACTACGCCCGCCACGGCGAGCCGAACGGGGTGGTCCTCGACACCGGCGACTTCGTCCACCTGAAGCCGCACGGGATGCGCCTCGTGCCGCTCGCGGTCGGGGATCGCGTCGCGGCCGAGGGGCCGAGCGGCCCGACCGTCACCGGCCGGCGCGTGATCGAGGCGACCGCCGTCAACGGCGTCGCGCTCGACCGCAAGAAGCCGCACCACGCGGAGGGCCGCCCGTGAGCGCTGCCGTCGTAACCTCCCGGGTAACCGACGTCGTAGCCGCGCCGTCGCGCGACCGGATCGGGCTGAACGCGGCCAACTTTTTCCTGGCCGAGCTGACCGGCGTCGTAATCCCGTTCCTGGCGAAGATGCTGGCCGACCGGGGCTGGCGGGACGACGCCATCCAGTACGCGGCCGCCGCGTGCGGGCTGGGCGTGTTCCTGGCCCAGACCCCGGCCGGCGTCCTGGCCGACCGGGTGCGGGATCGCCGCCGCCTGCTCGCCGGGGCGTCGCTCGCGGTCGGGGCGTGCTTCGGCCTCCTGCCCCTGGCGACCGGGAGCGGGTGGGCGGCCGGGCTGCTGGCGTTCCTGGGTGGGGTGGGGCAGGCGTTCTTCGTCCCGCTCCTGGGGGCGCTCGCGCTGTCCCTGGCCGGGCACGCGGCGCTGCACAAGGTGATGGGCGAGAATCAGGGGTGGAACCACGCGGGAAATATTGCGGCGGCCTTGACCGCGATGGCCGTCGCCGCGTGGCTCGGCCTGCCCGCCGTGTTCTACACGGTGGCCGTCGTGTCCGCCCTGGCCGCCGCGAGTGTGTTCCTCATCCGCCCGCCCGACTTCAAGGTCGAATCCGGTGCGACGCCCGAAACCGGGCCGCGCCTCCGCACCCTGTTCCGCGACCGCCGGGTGGGCGTGCTGTTCGCGGCGGTCGCCCTGTTCCACCTGGCGAACGCGCCGGTGATGCCGCTGGTGGGCCAGTACATCGCCCGGCTCGGCGGGACCGACACCCAGGTGGCGGCCGTCGTGCTGGTGGCCCAGGCGGTGATGATCCCGGTGGCGGTGCTGGCCGGGTGGGCGTGCCACCGGTGGGGCCGCAAGCCGGTGTTCGCGGCCGCGTTCATCGCCCTGCCGGCCCGCATCCTGCTGTACTCGCTCTCGTCCGACCCGTGGGAGCTGGTCGCCCTCCAGGTGTTCGACGGGGTCGGCGCGGGCATCTACGGCGTCCTGATCGCGGTCGTGTGTGCCGACCTGACCCGCGAGTCGGGCGGGTTCAACGCCCTTCAGGGCTTACTCGCCACCGCGCTGGCCGTGGGCGGGGTTCTCGGCCCGCTCGTCGCCGGCCCGATCGTCCAGCACCTCGGCTTCGCCGCCGCGTTCCGGGCGTTCGCGCTGGTCGCGGCCGTCGGCGCGGTCGCCTTCGTCGCGCTCATGCCCGAAACCCGGCCCGCCGAAGGGAGCGTGACGCAATGACTCCCGCACTCCCGCAATCGGTGGCAAGGAACCGCCTGGCGCTGCACGGGGCGTACTTCCTGGGGATGGCGGGCATCGGCTTCTGCCTGCCGTACCTGCCGCTGTACCTGAAGGAGGACAAGGGGTTCTCGGACCGGGGCATCGCGCTCGTGTGGGTGCTGGCGGCGGTCGCCGGGCTGGCGCAATTTCCGATCGGCCTCTGGTCCGACCGGGCCGGGGTGCGGAAGCCGTTCCTGGTTGCCGCGCTGGCGGTGCTGGCGGCGGCCACCGCGCTGCTCCCGCTCGCCGGGCCGGCCGGGGTCGGCGGGTGGGTCGCGGTCGGGCTGCTCGTCGTGCTGTTCGCGGAGAACGGGCCGTGCCGGGCGACGGTCGAGAGCATGGCCGGGGCCGAGGCCACCCGCCTCGCGCCGCCGGGCGGGGTCGGGGCGGCCCTCGGCGCGCTGCGGTTCTGGCGGCCGGTCGCGGTCGTGCTGACCGCGCTCGTCGGCGGGGCCGTCGCGGAGGAGCGCGGCGTCGGGTGGCTGCTCGGCCCGCTCGCGGCCGTGCAGGGACTGGCCGTCGTCGCGGCACTTCTGATCCGCGAGGACCGTCGCCGACCGGAAGTCGTGCCCGCAGCCGAGACGGTTCCGCCCCGGTCCGGCCTCCACCTGAAAGACCCGCCGCTGTGGGCGTTCGTGGCGGCGATGGTGCTGTTCCACGTCGCCAACGCCCCGCCCGGCGCGTACCTCGGGCTGTTCCTCAAGACCGACCTCGGCGCGCCGGCCCGCCACCTGTCCTACGCCTTCGTGGTCAGCATGATCGCGTGGTCGGCCTGTGTCCGCCTGGTCGGGTGGCTGTCCGACCGGCTCGGCCGCAAGCCGCTGCTCGTCGCCGGGTGGGCGGCGATGACGGTCCGGCTGGTCCTGCTCGCGCTGGCCCGCGAAGGGTGGCAGGTGCTGGCGATTCAACTGCTCGACGGGCTGGCGCAGGGGCTGTTCGCGGTGGCCGCTGCCGCGTGGGTGACCGACCGGCTGGAGGACGCCCGGCGGGCGGGCGAGGCCCAGGTTCTGGTCGGCTGCGCGCTGGTGTTCGGCTCGGCGGTCGGGCCGGCGGTGGCGGGGTTGGTCGTCGCCGACCTCGGCTACCGGGGCACGTTCGGCGTCCTCGCGGGCGTCGGGGTGGTCGCGACGTTGGTGGTGCTGGTCGCCGTGCCGGAAGGCACCCGGTCCGCTCGGTCGAAAGGGGGGACCGAATGAACGCCGCTGACGACCCGGTGACGGTGATGATCCCCGGCGACCTGCACCTGACCGAACCGGGGCTGCCGAACCACGCGGCCGCGCTCCGCGCCGTGGCCGACGCGAACGGGTGGCTGCGGCCCGACTTCGTGCAGTTCGTCGGCGACAACGTGCAGGACGGCACCGCCGCGCAGTTCGACCTGTTCCGCGCCCTGACCGCCCGGCTGACGGTGCCGTGGTTCGCGCTGGTCGGCGACCACGACGCGCCGGGCGACCCGACGGCGCAACGGTTCCGCGAGCGCGTCGGCGCGCCGTTCGGGGCAACCGCCGTGCGCGGGTTTCGGTTCTTGCGGCTGAACACCCAGGAGGCGCGGCCGGTCGGGCTGTCGGCCGCGCAGGTGACCTGGTTCCGGTCCGAGGTCGATGCGGCGGTCACGGCGGGCGAGTGGGTCGTGGTGTTCCAGCACAACTACCCGTACCAAATCTGGGAGGACTTCGCCGGCCCGGGCGTCGACGACTGGCGCGCGGTCGTGCAGACGCGGCGGGTCCACGCGCTCCTGTGCGGGCACACGCACTACTGGCAGGTCGCCAACGACGGGCACAACGTGTCGGTCGCGGTGCGGTCGATCGGCGACCCGGAGGGCGGCCCGCCGGGGTACGCGGTCGCGCTGTTCCAGGGCGAGGATTTCGCGATCGCCTACCGACCGGTCGAGGAACGCGGGCCGCTGGTCCTGGTCACCCACCCGCGCGAGGCGACCCTCGCCACCGGCCCTTCACACGTCGTGAAGGGGGCCGACGAGGTCCGGGCGCGGGTGTGGTCGGCCGTACCCGTCGGCGCGGTCGCGGTGCGTGTGGACGACAGCCCGTGGGCGCCGATGGAGGCGGTCGGGGGCGGGTTCTGGCGGTCGTCGCTGCCCGGCGACCGGCTCGCCAAGGGCGTCCACCGGCTCGCGGTGCGTGCTGAAGATTCCGCCGGGACGGTCGGCATCCACGAAATCGAATTCGCGGTGGACCCGACCGGCCGCTACACCGCCGTGCCGACGGCCCGGCCGCTCGTGACCTCAACCGCTTTTTGCTGAACGGAGGCGATCGTGTCGGGAACTGCCGCGCTGTGGGTGACGCTGTTCTGGTTCGGGCTGACGTACTCGGGGCTGGCCGTCGGGCGGGTGCCGTTCCTGCGCACCGACCGCGCCGGGGTGGCGCTGGTCGGGGCCGCCGGGGTGCTGGCGTGCGGCCTCCTGCCGTTCGAGGACGCGGTGAAGGCGGTCGATTTCGCGACGATCGCGCTGCTGCTCGGGATGATGATCGTCGTCGCGTTCCTCCGCCGCGCCGGGTTCTTCGCCCGGCTCGCCGGGTTCGCGCTCGGGCGGGTTCGGTCCCCGAAGGGGCTGCTCGCGGTCAACATGCTGCTGTCCGGCACGCTCTCGGCGGTCCTGGTGAACGACGTGGTGTGCCTGGCGCTCACCCCACTGGTGCTGCACCTCGCGCGGCGGCTCGGGCTGGACCCGCGCCCGCACCTGGTCGGGTTGGCGGTGGCGAGCAACCTCGGCTCGGCCGCGACGCTCACCGGCAACCCGCAGAACATGATCATCGGCGGGCTGTCCGGCATATCATACTTGCGGTTCGCCGCCAAGCTCGCCCCGCCGGCGTTGATCGGCCTCGCGATCGGCTACGCTGTTACCCTGATCGCCTACCGCTCCGCGCTCGGGTCCGACCGGGGCAAACCGGTTAGCGGAGTGCCGAACGGGGCAGGCGATCGCGTGCCCGACGGGCGGCGGCACACGGCGCTGCTGGTAAAAAGCCTGCTGGTGACGGTCGTCGCGGTGGGTCTGTTCTTCGCCGGGCTGCCGATGGCCGTCGTCGCGCTCGGGGCGGCGGCCGTGCTGCTCCTGGACCGCGTGAACCCGGAGAAGGTGTACTCCCGCATCGACTGGGGCCTGCTGCTCATGTTCGCCGGGCTGTTCGTCGTGGTCCGGGCGTTCGAGGTCCACGTCCTGTCGGCGTCGGGAGTCGAGGGGTGGGCGGGCCGGGCGGACCCGGTGTGGGCGCTGTCCGGGCTGTCGGCGGTGCTGTCGAACGTGGTGTCGAACGTGCCGGCAGTGCTGCTGTTCAAGCCGGTCGTCGGGGCGATGCCGGACGCGGCCCGCGAGACGGCGTGGCTGGCCCTGGCGCTGTCCAGCACGTTCGCCGGCAACCTGACCGTCCTCGGCTCGGTGGCGAACCTGATCGTCGTCGAGCAGGCCCGCAAGGAGGGCGTCGCCGTCGGGTTCTGGGACTACTGCCGGGTCGGCATCCCGGTGACCCTCATTACACTGGTGGTCGGGGCCGCGTGGCTGGCGTTCGTGCCGTACTGAATTGAAGGGGAGCGATGGGGGCGACGCGGGTGGCGGTTGTGGCGCTGGTGTTCGCGGTGTCGCTGGCGGCGCTCGCGGCCAGCAGCGCGCTGGCCCTGTCGGGCGACACCGACGACCTGGCCGCCCGCGACCGGCTCCGGGCGGCGGCCGCCGAGTTGGCCGCCAGTCCCCGTGAGCCGCCGCCGGACCACGCCGGGGCGGTCCTGCCCGAGCCGGACAATCGGCGGCTGGCCGAGGCCGCCCGCCGCGTGTTGGCAAACTACCCCGGCGCGGAAGGCGGGTTCTACTTCCCCCGCTCGGACCAGTTCGCCGGGGCCGTCGTGAGCGGAACGGACCCGACCCCCGACCCGCTCCCCGCCGACCCGAAGCTCGCGGAGAAGGCCGAGAAGAAGGACGGCAAGAAGAAGGACGACAAGAAAGGCGCGGAGAAGAAGGCGCTCCCGAAGAAGGACGCGGAACCGGCCGCGTCCGCCGTCGCCCCCGGCCGTCGCGAGCCGCCGCCGCTGGAAACGCCGTCGATCCGCCAGCAGTGCCGCGAGGCGGCGACCGCCGAGGCCGGGGCGCCGCCGGTGGTCGAGGTACGGGACGTGGGGCCGAGCCGGGTCGCGGTCGCGACCGCCGCCGTGGGCGACGAGCGCCCGGCGCGGGTGACGGTGTGGGTGATGACCCGGCTCACCGGGCCGGAGCAGCAGAAGGCCCGGCTCGGCCGGCTCCGGTTGGCGACCGGCCTGTCCCTCGGCGGCGTTTTGGTCGCCCTGGGGCTGGCCGGCGGGCTGGCCCTGTCCCTGCGGCGCGAGGCGCGGCGGCGGGCGGCCCTCGGCGACGAGTTGCGCAGGGCCGAACACCTCGCGGCGCTGGGCCGGCTGCTGGCGGGCGTGGCCCACGAGGTGCGCAACCCGCTGGCCGCGATCCGCTCGACCGTGCAACTGTGGGAGCGGCTGCCGGCCGACGCCCGCACGCCGGAGTCGCTGGCGGCCGTGGTCGGCTCCGTGGACCGGTTGAATGAACTGGTCGGCCGGCTGCTGCTGTTCGCCCGCGCCGGGCACGAGGACCGCCGCCCCGTCGATCTCAACGCGGTCGCCGCCGAGGTGCTGGAACTGGTCCGCGCCCGGGCCGAAGTCCAGGGAGTGGCGGTCGAGTCCGACCTCGCCCCCGGCCTGCCGACGGTGTCCGGAGCGGCCCAGGCGGTCAACCGGGCGGTGCTGAACCTCGTCACCAACGCCCTCCAGGCGATGCCCGGCGGCGGGCGGCTCACGTGCCGTACCCGGCTGGCCGCCGGACGGGTCGAACTGGCGGTGAGCGACACCGGGCCGGGCGTTTCGGCCGACGCCCGCGACCGCGTGTTCGAGCCGTTCTTCACCACCCGCCCGGACGGCACCGGGCTGGGGCTGGCGCTCTGCCGCGAGGTCGCCCGGCAGCACGGCGGGGACGTGACGCTCGACCCGTCCGGCCCCGGCGCGACCTTCCGCCTCACGCTCGCCACGACCGCCGGAGGGGAACACGCATGAACAGCAAGCCCGCGGACGGGACGACGATCCTGGTGGCCGACGACGACCCGGCGACCCGCTCGAACCTCGCGCTCTTGCTCCGCTCCGAGGGCTACCGCGTGGTCGAGGCCGCCGACGGGGACGCGGCCGTCGCTGCGCTCACCGACCCGGCCGTGGCCGCGGCGCTCCTGGACCTGCGGATGCCGAAGCGGGACGGGCTGGCGGTCCTCCGCGCGCACGCCGACCGGCTGGACGAGGTGCCGGTCGTCGTGGTCACGGCCTACGGCGGCAGCACGGCGGCGATCGAGGCCATGAAGCTCGGCGCGTACGACTACCTGACCAAGCCGTTCGACCTGGACGAGGTGCTGTTCACCGTCGGCCGCGCGCTCACCCAGCGGGCACTGGTCGCGCAGGTGCAGGCGCTGTCGGCCGACCCGCTGGCCGACGACCCCGACCCGGAGGACGACGAACTCGTGGGCCGGTCGCCGGCGATGGTGGCGGTGTTCAAGGCGGTCGGGCTGGTCGCCCCGGCCGACGAGCCGGTCCTCATCCTGGGCGAGTCGGGGACGGGCAAGGAACTGGTCGCCAACGCGGTCCACCGGAACTCGCACCGGGCGGCCGGGCCGTTCGTGAAGGTGAACTGCGCGGCCCTGAGTCCGACGCTGTTGGAGAGCGAGTTGTTCGGGCACGAGAAGGGCGCGTTCACCGGGGCGGTGGCCCGGCGGCGCGGGCGGTTCGAGCAGGCCCACGGCGGGACGCTGTTTCTGGACGAGGTCGGCGAACTCGGGGTCGATCTCCAGGCCAAGCTGCTCCGCGTCCTCCAGAGCGGCACGTTCGACCGGGTGGGCGGCGAAGAGACGCTGACCGCTGACGTGCGGGTGGTGGCGGCGACCAATCGCGACCTGAAGGCGCGGGTCGCGGCCGGCGAGTTCCGCGAAGACCTGTACTACCGGCTGGACGTGGTCGCGCTCACCCTGCCGCCGCTCCGCGAGCGCCGGGACGACATCCCGCTACTGGCCGACCACATCGTGAAGCAGTTGGCGCAGAAGCACGGGTGGCCGGGACTGGCCCTGTCGCCGGAGGCCGTGGCGGCGCTGGCCCGTCGCGAATGGCCGGGCAACGTCCGCGAACTGCGCAACGCGCTGGCCCGCGCCGCGATCCTGGCGCGGGGCCGCGTCGTCCGCGCCGACCACCTGGCGGGTGACGGCCCCGCGGCCGCCCCGACTCCTGCCGGCGGCCCGCCAGCCGACCGACCGCTCGACCTGCGAGCCGCGGTGGCCGAGGCCGAGCGCCGGGTCATCCGGCAGGCGCTGGAGCAGGCCGGCGGGAACCGCACCCGCGCGGCCGCCCTGCTCGGCATTAGCCGCCGGCAACTGTTCGACAGGGTCCGCGCCCACGGCCTCGGCGGGTGAGCAGCGGGCGCGTCGAGCCTGAACCCGACCGGCATCGCCCGATCGGCTTCCCCACGCAACGTGGCGATCACCTCGGCCGGTAGGCGTGGAGGTAGCCCTCGATCGCATCTCGGCTCGGCCCCGGCTTGAACCCGTACCCCTCCATCTCCGTGATCGCGCGGTCGGCGCTCCAACCCTGGTACTCCATCCGGTAGACCGCGCACAGCGTGCCGGTCCGGTGAACGCCCGCAAAGCAGTGGACCAGCACCGGGTGGTTGGCCGGGTCGTCTACCACCGCCCGGAAGGCGCGGACCACCTCTTCGGCCGGCACCTCGCCCTTTGCATCCACCTCCCACGCGCGGGGGACGATGCGGACGTGACGCGCGCCGTGGGCGGCGCACATGTCCGCCTCCCACTCGTCGAGGTACGGTCGGTCGGGGTCGCGCACGGTGCGCAGGGTGACCACCGTCCTGATCCGGTGGCGGCGGAGCGCGTACTTCAGCCCGGTCGGGGTGAGTTGGCCGCTGCGGTACAGGACGCCCGGCTCCACCGCGTGAAAGTTCCGCAGGTGGTGGCCCGCGCCCCACGCGGCCAGCGCGACCGCCGCCGCTGCGGCCAACAGCGCGGCCGCCACTCGTCTTCGCGTCATCGCGCCCCCCTGCCGGCCGACGGTAACCTCGAACCCGGCTCGACCGCCTCACCCGGTTCGTTCACGGCGGGCGAGGCGGGGAGTCGGACGCGGAACCGACTGCCCCGTCCGGACTCGCTCTCGGCCGCGATCGAGCCGCCCAAAGCGGTCGCGATCCGGTACGCCACGGCCAACCCCAGCCCCACACCCGGCACGCCCCGCCGCCGGGCCGCGTCGGACCGGAAGAACGGGCGGAACAGGTGCGGTCGGTCGGCGGGGGCGATCCCGCACCCCCGGTCCTCGACTTCCAGCCACGCCCCCTCCCGGTCGCGCCCGACGCGCACCGCGACGGGCGTTCCCGGCTCGCTATACTTCAGCGCGTTGTCTACGAGAGTGTCGAGCAGTTCGGCGAAGAGGTCCGGGTGGATCGCGGCCGGCACTTCGTCGGCGGGCGGCTCGAACACGAGGTCGCCGGCGCGCGGGTCGTGGGGCCGCTCGTGCAGCCGAGCCGGCACCCACGCCGCGAGGTCGATTCGCTCCACGCCGGGGAGCCGCGCGTCCGGCTCCGAGCGGGCCAGGAACAGGAGCGCCTCAACGACGCGCCGCAGCCGCCCGGCCTGGTCCAGGACCGCACCCAGCGCCCGCCGGTATTCGGCCGGGTCGCGGTCGCGGCGCAGCGCCACCTCGACCTGCCCGATGAGGGCCGCCAGCGGCGTCCGAAGCTGGTGCGACGCCTCGCCCGCGAACCGCTGCTCGCGCTCGAACGCCTCGGCCAGCCTCCCCAACAGGCCGTTGAACGCGGCGGCGAGGTCGGCCAGTTCGTCGCTCGATGTGGGGGCCGGAAGACGGCCGGTGAGGTCGGCCGCGCCCATCGTGCGGGCGGCGTCGGCCATGCGCGCGACGGGGGCCAGCGCCCGCCGGCACACCGCACGGCTCCCGAACAGCGCGACGGCCAAGATCACGAGCGTCAGACCGGCGAGGGCGGCCGCCAGCGCGCGGAGGTCGGCGGAGATCGGATCGAGCGGCACCGCCAGGGTCAATTCCAGTGCCCGGTGCTTGCCCACTTTCGGCATCCCCGGCGGGAGCGGTTCGGGTTCCAGCCGAAGCCGCAACGCCTGCCACGCGCGGCCGGCGTGGTCCACCCGCCGGGGGTTGCGGTGCCCGGCGCGAAACCCCGCGTCCGCCTCGGCCACGAGTCCCTCGACACCCGGCTGCGGCGAGCGGTCGATAACCCTTCCCGTGTCGTCGGTCACGGTCCAGTGGAGTTGCTCACCAAACGCCCCCCGCGAGAGGGCCATCGGGCGGTTGTGCGGCTCCCACTCCACGCCGTCGGGTTCGACCTCGGCCGCCGACGCCAGCGTGTGTGCCGAGGCCGCGAGCCGGTCGTCGAGCTGCCGGTGCAGGTAGCGGTGGGCCGAGACGTACAGGGCGACCGAAAAGGTCACGAGAACGGCCGCCAGTGCCGCAAGGAAGAACAGGGACAGCCGGGTGGTCAGGGTCACGCGGTCACTCCGGCTCCGGGCCGAAGGCGTACCCCCGGTTCCGCAGGGTGCGGATCAGGCGCGGGCCGTGGGCCTCCAACTTCTTTCGCAACTCCATGACGTGGACTTCCAACGTGTTGGAGAGGCCGTCGTACCGCTCGTCCCAGACGGCCTCGTAGATGCGGGTCCGGCTGAGCACCTCGTCGGGGTGTCGCAGGAAGAACACCAGGAGCGCCTCCTCCTTTGCGGTCAGGTCGAGTTTGTGGCCGTCCCGCTCGGCCCGGTGCGTGGTCAGATCGACCTGCACCCCGGCGTGGGCCAGCACGGTGCCGGCGGTCGAGCCGGGGCGGCGGGCGAGCGCGCGGACGCGGGCCAAAAGCTCCTCGAACGCGAACGGTTTACAGAGGTAATCGTCGGCCCCGCCGTCGAGGCCGCGCACCCGGTCGGAGATCGCGTCCCTCGCGGTGAGCATCAGCACCGGGGTGTCGCACTCCGCCTGTCGGAGTTTCTTCAAGAGGGTGAGTCCGTCCTGACCCGGGAGCCACCAGTCGAGCAGCACCACGTCCCAGATGGCGGTCCGCAGGTGGTGCCAGCCGGTGTCGCCGTCGGCGGCCCACTCGACGGCGAACCCCTCCTCGCGCAAACCGCGCGCGACGAAGTCGCCGATCGCGCCTTCGTCTTCGACCAGCAGGATGCGGATGCCCATTGTCCACCGTGGAAGGGGCCGTGCGTTCGGTCCGGGTGGGCCGAACGCACGACGCGGCCGGGTCACTTACTTCTTCTCTTCTTTTTTCTCTTCGACCTCTTTGACTGTTCCGTCGGCGGCCAATTTCACCTCGAACACCTTCTTGTCGGCGGCCGTCAGTTCGACCTCGTAGAAGTCGAGTGCCTCCTTGCCGTCCTTGACCGTGTACACGGCCTCGACGAGGTTAAACTTGGCCTTCGGGTACTTCTTGTCCAGCGCCTCGGCCACCGCCTTCGGCAGGTCTTTGGCGTCGATCTGCTGCTCGATAGTGGTGATGACGCCCTCGGGGGTGAGGGTCACGTCGATCGTCTTGCCGGCCTCTTTCAGTTCCACCTCGTACACCGTCTTGTCCTTTTCCGTCTCCTTGCTGACACCGACCACCTCGGCCTTCGGAAACCGCTTCTTGGCGGCCTCCAGTACGGCCTTCGGGGCCTTGTCCAGCGGCACCTTCTCCTCGTCCGCCCGAACCGGTGCGGCGAACACCACCGTGGTCACGACAACCATCGCCAGGACACGCATCGCTCGTTCCTCCTCGTTGCGCGGCGAAACTGAGATGTCTTTCGCCGCCCCGGGACTGTACCCGTACCGGGTGAGCGGAGCGTGAAGCGGGGATAAGATCGAGTTTATCTTCGCGTCGCGGCCCGTTCGCGTCCGCCGGATCCAGTCGCCGCACCGGGCCACCACCTCCGCCCGGCGTGACAAAGGCGACGGACGGACACGCCACACGGCACTGGGCGGCTTCGGGAACTCTGCGCCGGTGCTGCCTGCGACTTCTGGTCGATGCCTACCTCTCGGCGAGCGTCGCCCCGGCCGGCGGCGCTGGCTGTGGGACGGGCCGCGAGCGTCGCGATGCCGGTGCTGGTGCTGCTCGCGGCCTCGCCGTTCGTGGCGCTGTGACACGACCCGGCGGACGCCGGCGATCTGGGCGGGCGCGCCTGCGGGACGGCCGTGGTGGGAGACGCTCACCTCGAACGGGCGGGTGACCGAGGGCGTCCGCGACAAGACGACGGGCGAGGACGTGATGCCGAGTGGTGGTTCGACGGGAACGGCCGGATGGTCCGTCGGAAGGTGACGTGGACGGCCACAAGGTGGTACTGGAACTGACCCGGGCGAAGTGAAGCGACCAACTTCCGACGGTTCGCGCCGGACTCGCCGGCTTCGGCCACCGAGTCCGGTCCGTCTGTCCGGCATCCCGGCACTGATCCCCGCCCGTCTCCTTCCGGGGGGGCGCCGTGTCAGCGGGCTTTGTGGCAGGCGCAGTTGCCCCAGCGGTAGAGGCGGAGGCGGTGGAGCAGTCCCTTCAACTCCGCCCACCCGCCGTTGACCAGCACTTCCATGGGGGTCAGCCCGAACACCGCCAGGCTGATCGACGGCTCCAGCGCGACGACCGCGTGCCACGTCCCCTTCGGGATGAACAGCGCGTCCCCGGCCTCGACCCGGGCGTACAGGCCGCGCACCCTCTCGAACGCCGCCCGCTCCCGGCCCTGCTCGGCCAGCCGGGTGATGTCGATGCCGCTCAGGGTCGCCCCCCAGTCGAACTTCCGCGACGGGCACATGTGCCGCGACTGGTCGGCGGTGACGAGGACCACCTCCTTCGTCCCGCGGACCTGACAGAACCAGTTGTCGGGGAAGTCGTAGTGCAGCCCGGTCACCGTGTTCGCCGGGCCGACGAACGCGAACTGCCACGTCAGCCGGAGGCCGGGCCACAGGGTGCGGATGGCGAAGTCGTTCTTGAGTCCGGGGAATGCGCGGAGCATCTCCCACTGAGACAGGTACACCCGGTCGGGCACGAAGGTAGTGAGGTGCGACCAGTCCAGGCGGAAGCGGTCCCCCCGGCCGAGGGCGGCGCGCCGCCGGGCGGGCAGCAGGCCGGCTTCGGGGCGGGAGGAGGCCGCCCGCTCCGCCCCCCGGGCCAGCTCGCGCAGGTACGGGCCGACCGGGGCGTCGTACTGCTCCCGCGTCTGCCCCTGCTCCACGACGCCCGTGATGAACCGGGCGACCGCCTCCGACCCGTCCGGCTGGCGCATGGCGGACAGGCGGTCGAACGACCACCGCTCCCACGCCGGCCACGCCCGTACCGCGCCCTTGACGAGGAGGGGCCGGGACCGCCGCCCGAAGCCGCCGCGCGCGGCCAGTTCGTCCCACCGGACCTCGTCCACGAACTCGAACTGCGGGCCGACGGCGCACGTCGTCGGGTGCGGGCCGACCGTCGCGGTGGCACTCATTGGTGAGCTCCGTTGTCGGGGATCGGCACCGCCATCCGGCGCGCCCGCGGCGTGCCGACCCCGGTCGTGGCACGCCGGGACACGGCCGCAGTCATATTCGGTGGCGGCTGCCGGGTAAAGGCGAATCGACCGGAGGGTCGGTGCGACCGGTTCCGCGGACCGGCGGCGCGTGGGCGTGGCGATCCGCGACCGCATGAGCAACCCGGCCGCGGTAATGCCGTCCCAATACCGCCAGCGCCCGTCGCCTCATCAGAAACCGCCGCCACGCTCGACGCCTACGACTTCGCCGGCGTCGGGGTGCTGGCCGTCGGCGGGTCAACGGCGAGATGGTCGCGGCCGTGCTGGCGAAGTGCCCGAAGATGCGGGGCGTGCTGTTCGACCGGCCGGCGGTGGTCGAGCGGGCGAAGGGGAACTTGGTAGCGGCGGGCGTGGCCGACCGCTGTGCGGTGGCGGGCGACTTCTTCGCGGCCGTGCCCGGCGCGGACGCCGCCGTCCTTGTTGCGGTAGATGTCGTCGCCGCGCGGGCCGACCAGCGGCGAGGTGGCCGGCCGCACGTTCCCGCCGACGAACAGTAAGTTCATGGTGCGGCCGTGCGGGGACACCGGGCCGGCCCCGGGGCGGCCTCGACGGCCGGCAGGTCGGCCGACAGCGGCATCTGGTCGGCGGTGTCGTCGTCGGACCGCTCCCGGGGTCGGGTGAGGCCGACTCTCACGCCGTCGCCACCGCGGAACCCGAGCGTGTAGGTGTACGCGACGCGGTCGGTGGTGGCCGGGCAGCCGGGCTTGTACCCGGGCGGCAGTTGGCCGCGGTCGATCAACCAAGTGGTGGCGGACGCAGCGGTCGTCGGCACACCCGATACCCCGACCTGCGGGTAGCGGCCGAGCGGGTCGAGACTGGCGGCCCCGGACCGCCCGGTGTGCAGATTCCGCAGGTTGTCCTGACACGCGGCTGCGCGGGCGTCGTTCCGCGCCTTCGTCACCGCCGACATCACCAAACCGACGACCACCACCCCGACGAACTTTACGTGACGGGGTGGAGCCGCGGCAACAAGGCTTCCGCCGCGCTCGTGTGCGCCGTGCAGACGAGCGCGGGCGGCAAGTCGGGAAAATGAAGCCCAGTTTCGCTGACCCGCAGACACGGCACGCCCGAGCGACCCAATCCGGCCGCGGAAGCCGGAACGGCCGCAGCCGGCGATTCGGGGTGGCTTCCGGCGGTCCCGCCGGAGCAAACTTCCCGAGAGATCGGGCTTTTGAACACCTCGCCACCGGCGGCGTGGACAAGACCGTGCGTCTCTGGGGACGCCGAGACGGACAAGGCGGTCGCGACGCTGGAGGGGCACACCAACTTCGTGTGCGACCTCACGTTCGCGGCCGGCAGCCCGGATGGGCAGACACGGGCGGCCGGCGGGATCGACCGCAACGTGGCCGTGTGAGACTTCGAGCGACTGCTCAAGGACCACGCGGCCAGGTAGGCGACACGCAAAGGCCGTGTGGAATCTTCCTAAGGCTTACGGACTATGAAGTAGTGGCTGGGTAAGGGCTTGTGCGTATGACGTGGTCAGTAGGATACCGATGGCTCTGACCCTGACCAACGTGTTTGCCGACCTGCCCGACCCGGGAGCGGAAACGGCGAACAAGCTCCACGCCCTGACCGACATCCTGACGATCGCCACTTGTGCAGTGATCGCCGGGGCCGAGGGGTGGGAGGACATCGCCCAGTACGGGCGGAGTAAGGAGCCCTTCTTCCGCCAATTCCTCGAACTCAGGAACGGCATCCCCAGCCACGACACCTTCTACCGGGTGTTCGCCAGACTCGATCCCGACGCCTTCGCCGACCGGTTCGCCCGGTGGATGGCCGAGGTCGGCCGGGCCACCGGGCTGACCCGACCCGACATCGACGGCCCGACCCACATCGCCGTCGATGGGAAGAGCGCCCGCAGGTCCGAGAAGGCGACGTTCGCCGGGTGCCAGACCGAGACCCTCGACCTGATCCGCCGGCGGGGCGGGGAGTACGTGGTGTGCGTGAAGGGGAACCAACCGGGGTTGCGGGACGCCATCGCCGACGTGTTCGACCGGGCGGCCGAATCGCGTTCGCCTCGTGCGACGGGCACACGTCGGTGACCGACGCCCACGGGCGGCACGAGGAGCGAAACGTGACGGTGGTGCAGAACCCGGACGGTCTGCCCGTGGGTTGGGCGGGCGTGGGCTCGGTCGCCCTGGTGTGCCGGGACCGCCGGGTGAAGGGGAAGGAGAACGGGAGCACCGGGCACTACTACCTGAGTAGCCTGCGGGTGTGCGCGGCAGAGCTGGCGGGCTACATCCGCGGTCACTGGCACATCGAGGCGATGCACGGGGTTCTGGACGTGGCGTTCCGAGAGGACGAGAGGTGGACCGAGACCGGGCACGCGGGTGCGAACCTGGGGATGATCCGGCGGGTCGCCCTGTCCCTGCTCAAGCGGGCCGGAACCAAGGGCAGCGCACATACCCGACGCCTCCGGGCCGCATGGGATGACAAGTACCTAATTCAAGTGCTCCGAGGACTCTTCACGCATAGTGCGTAAGCCTTAGGTCGTCCCCTGACTTCGTGCTGCCGCGGCCGGCCCGGTTCGGCTAAGATGGTGCTAACCACGAGGGCGCGGCGATGGCGGTCCGTCACATGCGGCTGGTGCTGGGCGTGTTCTTCCTGCTCGCCGGGCTGGGCGTCCTCGGGCTGCGGTTCGGCGCGCCGGACGTGGCCGCCAAGCTGAACAGCCCGATGCGGCTGCTCGTCGGCGCGCTCCTGGCGCTCGTGCTGGCCGGGGTGAACTTCGCCAAGTGGTACTCGGGGTACCTGTGGTACCGCGAGCAGACCACGCCGGTCCGCCGCCCGCTCCAACCGGACTCGCCCGCCCGGGGCGACGAGTACAACCCGGAGTTCGACTTCGGCAAGGACGCGCAGAAGCCCGCTCGGTGACGGCTATAATAGCGGTATGAGTGAAGCCTCTCCGAACCTGCCGGCGAAGCGCGACCGCCTGCTGGCGCTGCTGGGTGAGCTGCCGGGCGCGGCGGTCGCGTTCAGCGGCGGCATCGACAGCACGGTGGTGGCCAAGGCGGCGTTCCTGGCGCTCGGCGCGAAGGCGGTCGCGGTCACCGCCGACAGCCCGAGCGTCGCCCGCCGCGAGATCGCCGACGCCCGCGCCCTGGCCGAACTCATCGGCATCCGCCACGTCGTCGTGCCGACGCAGGAGTTCGACAACCCGGCGTACCGGGCCAACGACGGCACCCGCTGCTACCACTGCAAGACGGAATTGTATTCGACCGTCGAACGGCTGCTGCCGGAACTCGGCGTGCCGGTGATGCTGAGCGGGGCGAACCTGGACGACCTCGGCGACTACCGCCCCGGGCTGAAGGCCGCCGCCGAGCACTCGGTGCGACACCCGCTTCAAGAAGCGGAATTCACGAAAGCCGACGTGCGCGCGCTTGCGCTGTTGTGGGAGCTTCCGACGTGGGACAAGCCGGCGTCGCCGTGCCTGTCGAGCCGGATGGCCCCGGGCGTCGCGGTCACCCCGGAGCGCACGAAGCGGGTCGAGGACGCCGAATCGCACCTCCGGTCGCTGGGGCTGCGCGACTGCCGCGTCCGCTACCACGAGGGCGATGTCGCCCGCATCGAGGTGCCGGCGGCCGAGATCGCCCGACTGGCGGCCGACGACTTGCGCACCGGCCTGTCGCGTCGGCTGCACGACCTGGGGTTCAAGTTCGTCACGCTCGACCTCGACGGCTTCCGCAGCGGCAGCCTCAACGAACTCGTCCCGCTGGAACTGAAAACCCGGTACAGGCCATGACCCCGCTCCCCGCCGACCGCGCCCTCGATCAGTTCTTCCACGACGCCCGCAGCCGGCTACTCGACGTGGCCGCGGTGTTCGACCGCGTCGCTCGCGGGGCGAACGCCGACGCCGCGACCGCCGACCCGCGCCACGCCAAGCTCAAGCAGGCCGTCGAAATCCTGGCCGGGGACGCGCCGAACAAGGCGGAACTGATCCAACAACTGTTCTCGCTCGCCTATGACCCCGACTGGCCGCGCCCGCAGCCGCGGTTCTGACCCGCCGGTCGGGACGGCGTCCGCCGTGTGGCGTCGAGCGGTCAGCCGCCGCACCCGCCGCAGCCCCCACACCCGCCCCCGCCGCAACCACCGCCGTCACCACCGCCACCGCCGCCGTCGCTCCCGCCGCTGCCGCAGCCGGTTCCGCACCCGCCGCCCGCGGCACTCGGGCGCGGGTACCACGCGGCCACCGCTGCCACGTCGGCCGCCCCGCACGCGGCCAGCGCCGCCGGCCCGGACACCGCCACCGCCATGCCCGCCGCGGCCGGGTTGGCCTTGTTGACCGAGCGCCGCAACCGGCTCAGCGCGTTCGCGCCGCGCCGCGTCTGCCGGTGGAAAGCTGCGACCAACAGGATGAAGCACCCGAGCGCGGCGAGCACGAGAACGGTGCCCAGCGCCCCGCGCGGCAGGTTGTTCTCGGCCGCGTGCGCCCACCGCGGCAGCCCGAACCCGACCACGAACGCCAGCGGCGACACCGACACCAGCGCACGGCCGCACCGCCGCCACAGCGTGGCCTCGTAGCCCTCGGTGACGAGTTCGGCCGCCCGTGGCGCGAACGCCGTCTCCGCCCGTTCGGCCGTCCCCCGCCGCCCGAGCAGGTTGTCCCGTGACAGCGGAAGGGACTCGAACACAACCGCCTCGACAGGCGAAAGCCCGTCCGGGGTGCCGTGCGGTTCCAGTGTCCGACCGTCGGCCGTCACCCGCACGCGCCCGGCCGCGGCGAGGCGCGCGATCGCGGCCGACACCAGGCGGTGTTTGCCGCCGGCGAGGTACGCGGCGTCGGCCCAGTCGAGTTGCGGGTCGTCGTCGTGCGGTTGCGGCCCCGGCCCGCTGAGGGCGAGTTGCGCGGCCAGCCCGAATACCGCCGCGGCGAGCACGAGCGGCACGTAGAACCACAGGAAGTTCAGGCCCACGAGCGCGAACGGGTTCAGCCGCGGGTCGCACCCGGTGGCGAAGAACGCCGCGCCGAGGGCGACCGCTGCGAGCGCCACGCCGCGCTTCACCGCCGCCTTCGGCACCACCCAGTTGCGGGCGGTGTTGACGCGGGCGAAGTGCAGGTCGTCGCCGAACCGCACCGCACTCGGCGGCCAGACGTCGGCCGGCGGGGCCTCGCCGAACGCCGCGCGGTAGGCGTCGAGCGTCTGCTCGTACTGCCGGTCGAACCGGACGGCCTCGGCCGGGCCGCCGCGGGTCGGGCCGTGGTGCAGCGGGCGGCCGAGCACCTCGCCGCACAGCCGCTCCCAGTACGACCGCGTGTAGGTGAGGTGCAGGTGCCACGCCTGATCGACCTGATCCGATGGCGTGACCTGGTGCCCGGCGGTCATGGCGAGGTACACGAACCGCTTGTATTCGCGGACGACGCGCGCAGCGAAGCCGGGCGTCCATCCGTTCTCGCGGGCGAGCCGGCGCTCGAAGCTGAGCGCGGGCGTCCCCTCGTCGATCGGGAAGCTGAGGATGCGGTCGAGCAGTTCGGGTGAGGTGTTCACGGCAGTCACTCCCGGAGTGCGGGTCCGGGTGGGAAGACACCGCGCCATCGGGCGTTGACCGCGGAAAGTGCGAAGAACCCACCCCCGGCCCCTCCCTGCAGGGAGGGGAGACAGACCTGCACGCTTCGCTTGCGTCCGCGTGGCGCCGGACTCTTTCTCCCCTCCCTGCAGGGAGGGTCCGGGGGTGGGTTCTTCAGGCGGTGACGCGCCGCACCGCCCGCAGCCCCGCGAACGTTAGCAGCCCGACGCCGCCGGCCGCGGCCAGCCACGACAACGACCGGCGGAGGAGCGAGCGGTGCGGGGTGATCGAGTCCGAATACCGCTGCTGAACCACGACCACGAGTTCGCTGTTGCCGACGCGGGCCGACCCGGTCAACCACCGGCCGGCGTAATCGGGGTTCGTCGCCGCGAACGGGTCGCGGTAGTCGCGGTCGGGCGGGAAGGGCCGTGGCTCGTTCGGCGGCGGGGGGCCGAGTTCCGGGCGGTCGCTGTCGCGCGGCGGGCCGGGCGCGGCGGTGCCGAAACGGCGCGTCGGCGATCGCGGGGCGAGCGCCTGATGCACCAGGATGACGTACTCGCCGCCCGCGCCGCCGGGCGCGTCGCGCGGGGCGACGAGGATCGCCTCGTGCCGGCTGTCGCTCATGCTCACCACCCCGAGGTCGAGCTTGCGGTCGGTGGTGACGGTCGCGGCCAGCACCCACTCGTCGGCAGCGCCGCGGGGCTGAAACTTCAGCGACAGCGCGAGCTTGTCGAGGCCGTCGCGGCGCGACTCGAACACCCGCGACACGTGGACGCGGTCGGCCCGCGCGCGGCGGAAGTAGTCGCGGTCGAGGAACCGCTGCTCCCGCACCTCGGGCGCTTGCGCGTTCGGGTCCGGCGGCCAGATGGCGACGATGCGGCCGACCGGGTCGAGCACGAAGGCGTTCACGAACGGCCGCGCGTCCGACCCGCCGACCGGCGTCTCGGCCAGCCCGCGGAGCGCCGCCGCGGCCCGCTCCGGGTCGGCCGGGGGAGGGGGGCCGTTCGCGAGCTTGGCGGCCGCACGTTCCACCGCGCCGCCGAGTTGGTCGAACCGCTGTTGCACGTTCCCGGCGACCAGCGTCGCGTCATACTCGCTATTCTGACACACCGCCGACACGACTTCCGCTTCCAGTTCGTCGGCCACGCCGACCGCGCCGGCGGTGACGGCCGCCGCCAGGGCGACGACGAACGCCAGCCCGGACGCGATGCCCGGGTTCCGTCGGCACCACCGGGCGACCCGCTCGCCGCGCCCGGCCGGCCGCGCCCGCACCGGCTCGTCGCGCAGCCACCGCTCCAATTCCAGCGCCACCGCCGACGCCGACTCGTACCGCCGGTCGGTTTCGCGGGCGAGACATCGCAGGCAGATCGCCTCCAGGTCGCGCGGCACCCGGGGATTGACCTCGCGCGGTGCGACCGGGGACGCCGCCAGCACCGCCGTGCGAAGCTCGGCCCAGGTCGCGCCGCGGAACGGCCGCTCGCCGGTCAGCAGTTCGTACAGGACGACGCCCAGCGCCCACACATCGACGCCGGTCGTGGGCGTGTCGCCGCGAACCGCTTCCGGGGCCATCCACGGCAGCGACCCGGCGGCCGGGCCGGCGTCGGTCGCGGTGCCGCTCTCGTCGGTGCGGGCCGCTAGGCCGAAGTCGGCGACGTGCGGCTCGCCGGCCTCGTCGAGCAGGATGTTGGCCGGCTTGAGGTCGCGGTGCAGGACGCGCCTCTGGTGGGCGAAGTGGATGGCCCGTGCGACCTTCGCCACCAGCGCCGCGGTCGCCCGCGGGTCGTCGCGGAACCGGGCGACGTGGCGGTCGAGGCTGCCGCCCTCGACCAGCGCCATCGTGTAGAACGGGCGGCCGTCGTGCTCGCCGACGTGGTACACGGGCACGATGTTCGGGTGCCGCAGCCCGGCGACGGCTTCGATCTCGTCGCGGAACCGCCGCACGCCCCCGGCCCGCAGTTGCTTCAGCGCGACGACCAGCGACGTGCCGGCCACCCGCGCCCGGTACACCGCTCCCATCCCGCCGCGGCCGAGTTCGCCGAGCAGGTCGTACCCGCCGAACCGCTCGCGCGGCGGGTCGTCGCCCCGGCCGAGGTCGGTGGTCAGGTCGTGGCTCGGCCCGGCCGACAGCCCCAGGAACGAGCCGAACCGGCCGAGGTCGGCCAGGAACGCGGCGAGTTCGGCCGCGTGCTCCGGGTGGCGGGCGAGGAAGTCGGCCGGGTCGGGCGCCTGCCCGCGTTCGGCGGCCGCCAGGTATTCCGCGGCCAGCTCATCGACGCGCGCGGTGTCGGCGGTCATGGCAGTTCCTCCGGGCCGAGTAGCTCGCGCAGCCGGGCCAACCCGCGGCGGAGCAGGCCGGCGACGGCGGCGGTCGTGCGCCCGGTGCGCTCCGCGATCTCGGCGAGTGAATACCCGTGGCAGTGCTTGAGCAGCACCGCCTCCCGCTGCTCGACCGGGAGCGTGTCCACCGCCGCGGCCAGCGCCGCCGCCCGCTCGCCCCGCATCAGGTGCTCGCTCGGCGAGGTCTGAGACGCGGCCAGCCAGGCGTCGAGGCGGCACGAACTGGCGTCGAGGTCGGCGTCGAGCGACCGCTCCGCCCCGACGTCCCGCTTCGCCTGCCCGAGCGCCCGGAGTTCGTTCGCGAGCGTGCGGGTCAGAATCTGCCGCAGCCACGCGACCAGTTCGGCCGGGGTGGTGCCGCGGAACGTGTCCCGGGCGGCGTGCGCCTTCAGCAGCGTCTGCTGGACGAGGTCGCTGGCGTCGAGCTTGCCGGCGAGCCACGGCCGGGCGGCGACCTGGAGCCGGGCCAGCGCCAGCAGGTAGCCGCGATAGCGTTCGGCGTCGGCGGGGGTGTTGCCGATGCTCATGCGGGCGTTCCTGATTGGCCGGTCGAGTCGGCGTCCGGCCTCCGGGGTGACCGGCAAGACACCGGCGGCGGCCGGACTGACCGCGCCGGCGCGTTTTTTCTTTGCCGCGGGGAGTCGACGATTTCCGGTTGAACCCGGTCTGCGCCCGTTGACTCAATATGAATGTCGGTATATTATGAGCTGGTGTTCGTAGCCGGTTACACGTCGCAGGTCGCCACGGCCTGCTTGAGGCCGGCGAGCGGGTCGCGGGTGGGAATGAACTCGTGCCCGACGTAGCCGGTGTAGCCGCCGTCGAGCAACTTCTTGACGACCGCCGGGTAGTTGATCTCTTGGGCGTCGTCGAGTTCGCCGCGACCCGGCGCGCCGGCGGTGTGGACGTGACCGATCAGTTCCTTGTTCTGTTCGATGCGGCGGATCAGGTCGCCGTGCATGAGTTGGACGTGGTAGATGTCGAACAGGATCTTGACCCGCGGCGAGCCGACCTTCTTGACAACGCTCGCGACGAAGTCGAGGTCGTCGCCCTGATAACCGGGGTGCCCTTTCATGGGGTCGGACGAGTCGCGGGTGTTGAGGTGCTCGATGCACACGGTGACGCCCTTCTTCTCCGCGTGCCGGGCGAGTTCCTTCAGCCCGTTGACGCAGTTGGCGTGCGCGTCGTCGGCGGCAATGACCGCGGACTTCGGGTCTTCGGGGTCGGTGTACTTGTAGCCGACGAACGCGATGACGTTGGGGAACTTGGCCTCGGCGCAGCCGTCGATGGCTTTGGTGGTGTGTTCGATCACCTCGGGTTGGAACTTGGGGTTGTTGAGCCCGCGCATGAACGGCGCGCCGGGCATCCCGTTGGGGGCGATCGCGCAGACGAGCCCGTGCTTCTGGAGAATGGGCCAGTGTTCGGGGCCGACGAGTTCGACGGACTTGCACCCGAGTTCCTTGGCGACGGCGCAGGTCTTGTCGGCGCTCCATTTATCGCCGCGGGCGTTGAAGCACCAGAACGCGACGGAGTGGTTCGTCCGTCCTTTGAGCTTGGTTTTGGGTTCGTCGGCCCGGGCGCTGGCGAGGGTCGTGGCCGCGGCGGCGGCGAGGAGGCGACGGCGGGTGTGCATGGTTGTTCCGCGGTACTGGGGGGGAGTGCGAGCGAGAGTATACCCGCGACTGCGGGTGCCGGGGGTGAAAAGCCGAAGCGACTGGCCTTGTCGCGGGTGTGTGTGTGCCCTATATGAAAGGTGATGGACCGCCAATCCCCGATAGCTCAACGGTAGAGCGAGCGGCTGTTAACCGCTAGGTTCTTGGTTCGAATCCAAGTCGGGGAGCTTTTCTAAAGCCTTTCAGCCGAAGCACTTAAGCTTACCTCCCGGTGGTCGGGAGCGCGACTTCTGGATGCCGAGTTTTGCGGGAACTCCCGCAATACAAGGAGTGTCAGAATGCCGCGCCCCAAGAATCCCATCCCCACCCCGCGCCAGCACAAAGGCCGCGCCGTCGTCGATCTCTACGACAACGGTACCCGCCGCACCGTCACACTCGGCGCCTGGGGCTCCCCGGAGGCCGAACGGGAGTTTGCACGCATCCTCGCCGAAGGGCGGTCTACCCCCGCGCAACCCGTCGCCGGCAAAGGTGCCACCGTCAACGAGGTGCTTCTCGCCTTCCTGCGGCACGCCGATGGCTATTACCGGACGCCGGACGGGGAGCCCACGAACGAGGTCGTCGAGGTGCGGCAGTCGATCCGCCCCGTTCGCGAACTGTACGGCCACACGCCCGCGGCCGAGTTCGGGCCGAAGGCGCTGGCCGCGGTCCGCCAGCGGATGATCGACGCGGACCTGTGCCGCACGCTCGTCAATCGGCGCATCGACCGGGTGAAGCGGGTGTTCAAATGGGCGTCGGCCGAGGAACTGGTCCCCGTCACCGTGTACCAGTCGCTCCGCACCCTGGCGGGTCTGCGGCGTGGGCGGAGCGAGGTGCGGGAGAGCGACCCGGTGCTGCCCGTGGACAACGCGACGGTGGACGCGACCCTGCCGTACCTGAACGCGCACCTATTGGCGATGGTCGAACTCCAGCGGCTGACCGGGATGCGGCCGGGCGAGGTGTGCGCGCTGCGGTTTGCGGAGATCGACCGTTCCGGCGACGTCTGGCTGTTCCGCCCGCGGCAACACAAGACCGCCCACCACGGCCGCGAGCGGGTCATCCCGATCGGCCCGAAGGCCCGCGGCGTGCTGCTCGCCTTCTTGCTACGGGAGGGGCAACCGCCGGACGGGTTCGGGCACGTCGAGCCGAACGATCCCGAACACCGTAACGCGCGGCGGGTGATGGCCGACGCGTACGAGGAAGCCGGCCGGGTGCGTGACACCGAGCTGTTGCGCGACGTCTGCAAGTCGGTGCTGCTGATCGGCGGCTGTGTGGTCGATCCGGCCGTTCCACTGTTCAGCCCGGCGGAGGCGCGGGCCGAATGGGCGCGGACGGCCCGGCGGAACCGCAAGAGCAAGGTGCCGCCGTCGCAGGTGAACCGACGGAAGGCGAACCCGGCGCGGGTGCCGGGGGCCGAGTACACGGTCGCGGCCTACGGCTATGCGGTGCGCAAGGCGGCGGGCAAGGCCGGGGTTCCGCACTGGCACCCGAACCAACTGCGGCACACGTTCGCCACGGCTGTCCGCAAGGCGCACGGACTCGAGGCCGCGCAGGTGCTGCTCGGCCACTCCCGGGCCGACGTGACGCAGGTGTACGCCGAGCGCGACACGGCGCTGGCCGCCGCGGTCGCCGCGAAAATCGGGTAAACGTCTGCACCCGCGACGCGCCCCGCCACGGCGGGGCGTGTTCGTTTTCGGGCGGTTGTGCCGGTGGGACGGGCTACGTGGCTTCCGTTCGGCCCGTCGGCGGGATAGACTCATTCCAACATCGGTATCCCGTACCTCGCGCGTCTGTCGCGCGAGTGCCCGAACGACGGACCGCCATGCCCCCCGCTCCGCTTTCCCCGTCCGAGTGGAAGACCCGCCGCTCGCTCATCGACCCGAAGCTGAACGCCCTCGGCTGGAACGTCGCCAAGGTAGACGCGACGTCGGCCGCCGTGCCGGCCGGCACCACGACGCTCACCGAGTACCCGACGGCCAACGGCCCGGCCGACTACGCGCTGTGCAGCGGCGGGCGGGTGGTCGGCATCGTCGAGGCCAAGAAGGTGGCCGTCAGCCCGGCCGGGGTGCTCGAGCAGGCCGACCGGTACGCCCGCGGTCTGGCCGACAGCCCGTTCGACTTCGACGGCATCCGCGCGCCGTTCCTGTACGCCACCAACGGCGAGCTGATCCACTTCCACGACGCCCGCGACCCGCTCAACCGGTCCCGCCGGGTCAAGCGGTTCCACACGCCCGCCGCGCTGGAGGAGCTGCTCGAGCGCGACTTCGCGGCCGCGTGCGCGTGGCTCGCCGCCCACCCGAACGACCACCCGCGGCTGCGCCCGTACCAGCGGGAGGCGAACGCCGCCGTCGAGCAGGCGATCGCGGCGCGGAAGCGGAACATGATGCTGGCGATGGCGACCGGGTGCGGCAAGACGTTCACCCTCGTCAACCAGGTGTACCGGCTGCTCAAGTCGAAGGTCGCCCGGCGGGTGCTGTTCCTCGTGGACCGACGGGCGCTCGCCGCCCAGGCGGTCAAGGCGTTCGCCGCGTTCGAGCCGGAGCCGAACCAGAAGTTCACCGCCCTGTACGATGTCTACAGCCAGCGGTTCCGGCGCGAGGACTGGGACGAGGACGAGACGTTCGACCCGACTGTGTTGCCGGCCGCGTACCTGACCGCGCCCGAGGCCAAGCACACCTTCGTCTACGTCTGCACCATCCAGCGGATGATGATCAACCTGTTCGGCCGGGCCGCGGTGTTGTCCGGGGAGGGGGACGAGGTCGACGACGACGCGGACCAACTGGACATCCCGATCCACGCGTTCGACTTGATCGTGGCCGACGAGTGCCACCGCGGGTACACGACCGCCGAGCAGTCGCACTGGCGGAACACGCTCGACTACTTCGACGCCGTCAAGATCGGGCTGACCGCCACCCCGGCGGCGCACACCAAGGCGTACTTCACCGACGTGGTGTTCCGGTACGACTACCCGCGGGCCGTGCGCGAGGGGTATCTGGTCGATTACGACGTCGTGAAGCTCCGGTCGGACGTGCGCATCAGCGGCGTGTTCCTGAAGGAGGGGGAGACGGTCGAGTACATCAACCCGGAGAGCGGGGCCGACCACCGCGACCAGCTCGAGGACGAGCGGCAGTTCGCCAGCGGCGACGTCGAGAAGACGGTCACCTCGCCCGACTCGAACCGCAAGATTTTGACCGAGATCAAACGGTTCGCGGAGGCCCACGAGGCCAAATACGGGCGGTTCCCCAAGACGCTCGTCTTCGCCGCCAACGACGCCGGGCACACGTCGCACGCGAGTGAGCTGGTCGAGCTGGCCCGCGAGGTGTTCGGCCGCGGCGACGCGTTCGTGTCGAAGATCACCGGCGCGCCGAACGTGGACCGGCCGCTGAAGCGGATCCGCGAGTTCCGCAACCGGCCGCAGCCCGGTGTCGTCGTGTCGGTGGACCTCATGTCCACGGGCGTGGACATCCCCGACCTGGAATACATCGTTTTCTTGCGCCCGGTGCGGTCCCGCATCCTGTTCGAGCAGATGCTCGGGCGGGGCACGCGCAAGGGCGAGAAGCACCCGGACAAGTCGCACTTCGTCGTATTCGACTGCTTCGACGGGACGCTGCTGGAGTACTTCAAGAACTGCACCGGGGTGACCAGCGAGCCGCCGGAGAACCCGGGGCGCACCGTCGAGCAGGTGATCGGCGACATCTGGGCGAACAAGGACCGCGAGTACAACGTCCGGTGCCTGGTGCGGCGGCTCCAGCGGATCGAGAAGGAGGTGACCGGCGACGGGCGCGCCGAGTTCGCCGCGTTCGGCATCCCCGACGGCGACGTCGGGCGGTTCGCCGCCGCTCTGCCGGCACTTCTCCAGGCGAACTTCACGCCCGAGATGCAGCGGCTGCGGAACCCCGACTTCCAGCGGCTGCTGACGAACTACCAGCGGCGGCCGAAGACGTTCATCAAGGCCATCGAGAACGAGGACGCGGTGTCGTCGGCGTACGTGTTCCGCGGGGCCGACGGGCAGGAGTACACCGCCGCCGGGTTCCTCACCCGGTTCGGGCAGTGGGCGGCCGACAAGCGGTACACGCTCGAGCCGCTGCGGGTGCTGCTGTTCGAGCCGGCGAAGTGGGGGCCGGCGGCGCTCACCGACCTGCGGCACGCGCTGACCGCGACCGCGGAGCGGTTCACCCCGGAGCGGCTCGAACTGGCCTTCCGGCTGCGCGACGGGAAGGGCGGGGTGGACGTCGTCTCGGCGGTGCGGCACGCGGCCGACCCGTCCGCGCCGCTGCTGACCGCCGCCGAACGCGCCGCCCGGGCCGTGTCCGCCGCGACCGCCGGCCGGGCCGTCACCGCGGCACAGGTCCCGTGGCTCGGGCGCATCCAGGCGCACCTCGCGGCGAGCCTGTCAGTCGAGCCGGACGACTTCGACGTCATCGCGGCGCTGGCCGACGCCGGCGGGTGGGGTGCGGCGGATAAGGCGTTCGGCGGCACCCTGGCGGCCCTGGTCCCGGCCCTCAACGCGGCCGTTGCGTCTTGACGCGGGTGCCGGTTCCGGCCACAACGGGCACACACGGAGGGCGCATGTCCGACATCGTCAACAAGCTGTGGGGGTTCTGTCACACGCTCCGGCACGACGGGATCAATCACAGCTACTACATCGAGCAGATCACCTACCTGCTGTTCCTCAAAATGGCCGACGAGCGCGGCGTCGCCCTGCCGAACGGCTGTGGATGGGCCGTCCTGCGCGACGGCAGCGGGTCCGAACTCAAGGACGCGTTCAGCGACATGCTCCGCACGCTCGGCAAGCAGAGCGGTCTGCTCGGTGACATCTTCACCGAGTCGCAGAACCGGTTCACCAAGCCGGTCAGCCTCAAGCAACTCGTCAACCTGATCGACGAAACCGAGTGGACCGCGCTCGGCAAGGACGTGAAGGCCGAGGCCTACGAGGGACTGCTCGATCGGGCCGCGGCGGAGGGGAAGAAGGGGGCCGGGCAGTTCTTCACCCCGCGGCCGCTCATCCAGTCGGTCGTCGCGTGCATGAGGCCGGACCCGCGGGAGCGCGCCGACTTCGCCGTCTGCGACCCGGCGTGCGGGACCGGCGGGTTCCTGGTCGCCGCGTACGAGTGGTTCAACGAGCAGGTGAGGGGCGCGCCGGAGCGCGAGGTCGCCAAGCGGGTGAAGGCGCGGACGTACTTCGGCCAGGACATCGACGCCCAGCCCCGCCGGCTGGCGCTGATGAACCTGTTCCTGCACAACGTCGACGCCCAGATCAAGCTCGGCGACACCATCTACGAGGCCCCGGGGCGGCGCGACTTCGACGTGATCCTGACCAACCCGCCGTTCGGCACCCGCGGGGCCAACCAGGCGCCCGACCGCGACGACTTCACCGTCGAGACGAGCAACAAGCAACTGAACTTCGTCCAGCACGTCCTCACCATCCTGCGGGACGGCGGGCGCGCGGCGGTGGTGCTGCCGGACAACTGCCTGTTCGCCGACCAGGCGGGTGAGGTGTTCAAAATCGTATGTGAGGACTGCGACCTGCACACGGTGCTGCGGCTGCCGCGGGGCACGTTCACCCCGTACAGCCAGGGGGTGAAGGCGAACGTGGTGTTTTTCACGAAGGGCGCGCCGACGAAGGCGGTGTGGATTTACGACGCGCGGACCAACGTGCCGGGCATCACCAAGAAGGATCGGCCACTGACGCGAGGGCACTTCGCGGGGTTCGAGGCGTGCTACGGGGCCGACCCGAACAGCCGCAGCCCGCGGCGGCCGGAGGACTCGGCCGAGGACCGGTGGCGGGCGTTCGGCATCGACGAGGTGAAGGCGCGGGAGTTCAAGCTGGACGGGTTCAAGTGGCTGAAGGAGGAGACCGCCGAGGACGCGGACGAGCTGCCCGAGCCGGAGGAGCTGGCCGCCGACGCGGTGACCGAGCTGAAGGCCGTCGTCGCGGACCTGGAGGACGTGTTGAAGTTGCTCGGCGGGGCTGAGACAATACAGCGGCCGCGGCAGGGGAAGGTATGATCACCCGCAACCACCGGCAGGAGTCGCTGTCGCGGGCCTACGTGCAGGCGGTCGCGGCCCGCGCCGGGGTCGTCTGCTCGGTGCCCGAACTCGACTACGGGGTCGATCTCACCCTCCGCGCGGTGGACGAGGCCGACGGGTTCGTGGACGCGGGCGTTCTGCTCGACGTCCAACTGAAGGCCACGACCGCGGCAGCGACCAACGACCCGGCGGCCGTCGGGTTCGACCTGCGGGTGGCGGAATACGACCGGCTGCGGCGGCCCGACGTGCCGGTTCCCCGCATCCTGGTCGTGCTGGAACTGCCGGCCGACGAGGCCGACTGGCTCACGCAGACGGCGGCCGAACTGATCCTGCGGCACGCCGCATACTGGCTTTCGCTCCGCGGGCTGCCGGCGGTGAGTGCGACGACAACGACGCGGGTGAAGCTGCCGCGGGCGAATCGGCTCACGCCGGCGGCCGTGGCCGACGTACTCGCCCGCATTCGCACCGGGGGTGTCCCGTGACCGCTCGCTTCCGCAACCCGTGGGTCGATCCGCGCGTCCTTGACGTGCGCCCGGCCGACGCCGAGGCTTACTTGCGCGACCGCGGCTGGCAGGAGGCGGAATCGGCCGTGCCGCACGCCAAGCGGTTCCTGTCGCCGGCGGGCGGGGCGGAGCGTGAGGCCGTGCTGGTGCCGGACGCGGTGGACGACGGCCCGCTGCTGAACCTGCTGGTCGAGTGCGTCGGCAAGGTGGCCGCGTGGGAGCAGCGGTACGCCGGCGACGTACTTAACGAGTTGCTGTCGGTCCCGGCCGCGCCCGCCAACGGCCGCCACGCGGGGACGCGCTGATGGCCGCAGACGAGGGCGAATTGCCGGAAGGGTGGATTTGGGCCACATTCCAAGATGTCGCAAAGGTGGCGAGCAATCTTGTGTCGCCTGCCGACTACCAGAACTATCCGCACATTGCTCCGAATCACATCGAATCTGGTACGGGCCGACTTCTGGAATTCACCACAGTTGCAGAGGACAGCGTTACAAGCGCGAAGCATCGATTTTTCCCTGGGCAAATCCTTTACTCGAAGATCCGCCCCTATCTCTGCAAAGCCGTCGTGGTTGACTTTGAAGGGTTGTGCAGCGCGGATATGTACCCGATATCGGCAGACATCGACACCGGGTATCTTCACCTTTGGATGCTCACGAACACGTTCACGGACTCGGCATCGACGCACGACACCCGCACTGTACTACCGAAGATCAACCAAGAAGCACTGGCCCTTCTCATGGTGCCCGTTCCCCCGCTTGCGGAGCAACGGCGGATCGTCGCGGCGGTTGAGGCGGTTCTGGCGAAGGTGAGCTCGGCCCGCGAGCGACTGAACCGCGTCCCGGCGATCCTGAAGCGGTTCCGGCAAGCAGTGCTGTCCGCCGCGTACTCCGGCCGCCGAACCGCCGATTGGCGGGAAGAAAACTCAGTCGCAGAACAGGATGCGGACACCTTGAACGGGTGGAGCGAGCATGTTGTTGGCGACGTTATCGAGGGTATCGAAGCGGGCACTTCGTTCAGGTGCTTACCGCGACGCGCGGAAGTGGGTGAGTGGGGTGTTATTAGGTTCTGTTGACGTTGGTTGACCATCTGGGGTAAGGAGTTGGGCGCGATTTCCTCCCCGTTTCGGTGTCGGTCATGCGGTACATGCTCACGGACGAGCGGTGGGCGGCGATGGAGCCGCTGG
>JAESFG010000135.1_pt1 | contig 232403 bp, 220 predicted proteins | sample 9269371 | NCBI WGS metagenome assembly JAESFG01 (sample SAMN14506227, study PRJNA617093) | algae metagenome | isolation source: Aetokthonos hydrillicola CCALA 1050 (B3-Florida) and co-occurring... | place: USA: South Carolina | collected 2013-01-01 | reverse complement strand
CCTTGCATGGGTTGAAAATACAAAAAATATACTACTTAAACAATTGTATATCAATATATTGAACTTGTTTTTAGTTGTTTTTTTGTAATTTGTTTACTTTTGGTAATTTAGTTGTGCAACAGGCACAATGCATTGGCAATATGGCGGGGCGACAAATATATTCTCAGCTTTTTGTTTGCTAATCAGTTTCGGTTCCGACAGACGAATAACGCCAAGCAATAGAATAAACAATGAGCTTTTGTATATTTAACCAGCATCGGCACCGGGCAGACGAAACACAGAATACCGCCACATCGCCAATGCTTTAACGTTGTATGCCATACTGCCCAACAGTTTCATCATAGTTGGGGCGACAGTAAAAATGTTCTTTATCAGTTGGGTTTGACTTGACCGAAAGTCCACATCAGCTTGACGTTTATTATTCGACTTTTTAATAAATTTTGTTCTTTAGTTTTTCAATTTAGCTTCTGCATCGGGTGGACTTTTGTTCAAGTCATAAGCAAAGTGGACACAGTACACGGTTTGACAATCACTACAACCTTGACCAAAAACTATTGAGCAGCACGACATACAACTATAAACAGAATTTTTAGTTTTGTCTTTAGCATTTGGATTACAACAACATTGTTTGCAGTGTCAAAAATTTAGATTTTGATTTATTTGACACGACAATCTATGTTTACATCAGAGTTTAATCTTAAATATTAATGTTTCATATTGTAATTCACTGCAAGCCAAAAGAAAATAATGAAGAATATTTTGGGAAAGTAAAAGGTGCTTATGCTTCAATTCTGTTGGACTATAAAGACTATGATGGAGTTTTGCAATTATCAAAATTCTATATAAACGAAGAAGGATGGGACTTTATAGAATTTGACAAAGAATATTTTACGTTTGAAGCAAAAGAAGATTTACCAGAAGACTACCAAAAATATTATGACGAACTAAATGAGTTTGGCTATTCAATCATATTCAATATGTATAATGAGGAAGATGGTGAATAAACAAGTACGGCATACAACAGGCGGTTTGGCAATATGGTGGGGCGACGAATATATTATCAACTTTTTTTTCGCTATTCAGCTTCAGTTTCAGCCGACGAATAACGCCAAGCAATATAATAAACAATGAACTTTTAGTTATAAATTTAGCAGCGGTTACGGGCTGACGATTTTCAAATGCCCCACCATCGCCAATACGTAAACCGTTAGCGGTCATTGAAAGCGAACAGTGACAAACAAATGGTGACAGCAGAAATTGAAAATGGCTATAAATGACAATTTCTTGAAGACAAAAAAATTACTTTTATTGACAGGGCAATGAATTATTAAACTTGGATAAGGCGAAGATTAAATTAAAATGATATGAATTTTACAAAATTAATATCCAGTGTATTTTATACTGACCTTTCAGATGGACTTAAATTGTTTGTAGACTGTCTGCAATTTAAAATCGTACACAAAGATTTGAATACTTCACAACCCTATTGTGTTTTAAGTAAGGACGGAATAGACATTATGCTTTTTCAAGACGAACAATTAGCCAAAGAACATAATCCAGAACTAAGAATTGTAACGGATAACATTGAGGAAGTATATGCAACAGTGTCTGAATCGCATTCGCATTTACTTCACCCAAATCTTGACAAAGTTACAGTCAGACCTTGGGGAGCAAAAGAATTTGCCATTATGGACAAACAACTTGGTATAAGATTTCAACAATGGTAACAACCTAAGACAGAACAAACAACGAACCGCTAACATGGGGTTTTGTGCAAGTGGGGCTGACGGAATAAACATCAAAATTTGTAATTCTATTCAGCTTCGGTTCGGGCAGACCAATTACTATTTGGCATTAGAATTTTAACATCAGCATTTGTAACTTTTATTGTACTTTGGTTACGGGCTGACGATTTTCAAATCCCCCACCATCGGCAATACCTGCTCGTTATACATTACTCTTAAATGATAACGATGTTCATTTATATCCAAAATCAAGCCCTTCAATATGTACACCGTGAATTGGGCATATGAACTTCAGAACACTAATTTCAAAATTAATGCAGTAAGCCCAATAAAAACAGACTTCAACCACAATCTAAGCTGACAAAATCTTACAAAAAAAATTGTCCATCCCTTCACGTCATTCGTCCATTTTTTTGGCACTACTGCCAATGCACCTTTGCATTGTCAATGATGACGAAATAAAAAAATAAAAAAATGGCAAATTTTCAAGTTCCCGAGAGAGAAGAAGTATCGGCAAGCAATCAAGAGATTTTTGATAATCTTAAAAAAGGATTAGGAATGGTTCCAAATCTTTATGCAGTAATGGCATTGTCTGACACTGCATTAGGCAATTATTTAGCATTTCAAAATGCCAAAACCACTTTTTCTAATAAAGAAAAGCAAGCAGTTAATTTAGTGGTCAGTCAGGTAAATGAATGTTTGTATTGTCAATCAGCTCATACGCTATTGGGAAAAATGAATGGTTTAACAGAAGAACAAACCATTGAAATCAGAAAAGGTGGGGCTTCTTTTGACAATAAATTAAATGTGCTAGTAAAATTGGCAAAAGAAATAACTACCAATAAAGGTTTTGCTTCTAAAGAAGCTGTAGATGATTTCATTAACGCAGGTTACACAAAAGGTCAAGTAGTTGAATTGGTGTTTTTAGTAGCTGAAAAAACGGCGATGAATTATGTACACGCCATTACAAAAGTTGAAATAGACTTTCCACTTGCCCAAACCATCTAATCGCCATAGAGGGGCTGTTTACATAATATTAACCAGCTCCTCTCTAAAAAATCAAACTATGGAACCACAAAAATTACCCCTCCCACCCTTCAATCTGGAAACGGCATTGCAAAAAGTGCAAATAGCTGAAGATGCCTGGAATACCAAAAACCCTGAAAAGGTTTGCCTGGCTTATACCATTGACACAGAATGGAGGAACAGAACAGAATTTATCAATGGCAGAGAAGAAGTAAAACAATTTCTAAAAAGAAAATGGGAAAAAGAATTGGATTACAAACTAAAGAAAGAACTTTGGGGCTTCAGAGAAAACAGAATGGCTGTAAGATTTGAATATGAATGGCACAATCAGGAAGGACAATGGTTTAGAAGCTATGGAAATGAACTATGGGAATTTGATGAAAACGGCTTAATGACAAAACGCTTTGCCAGCATAAATGATTTACCTATTGAAGATGAAGAAAGGAAATTAAAATGAATAATCAAAAAACATTAACGCTTGTCAATCCACAAAATGGCAACCTTGCTTTCAAAATATTATCTTTTGAAAACAATGATTTTTTTGATCACATTCAACGAAACAATTACTATTCGTTAATTTGGATTAAACAAGGCAGGGGCAAATTGAAAGCAGATTTTTCTGATTATAATTTTTCTGACGATTGTTTATTAGCATTCTCACCTTATCAGCCATTTATGCTTATGCCTGATGAGAATATAAATGCTGTAGCCATTCAATTCCATCCAGACTTTTTCTGTATTCATAAGCATCAAGAAGAAGTAGCATGCAATGGAGTTCTATTCAACAATATTTATCAACCACCTATAGTAACTATAGATGAGAAAACTAAGCCAACATTACAAATGCTAATTGAGCAAATGCAGACAGAAATGCAAAACCCTGCACTAGCTCAATACGAATTATTAATTTCTTATCTAAAAATATTGCTCATAACAACGTCAAGATTGAAGACAGAGCAGCATTCAGAATCCCAAAAAGCTAATTCACATTTACAAGAGCCGTTTGTATTGCAATCGCTCAAAGATGCAATTGAAAAAAATTACAAGGAAAAACATACGGCAAGTGATTATGCTTCATTATTATGCATCACACCAAAAGCACTGGCAAAAATTACCAAAACACATTTGAATAAAACCTTGACAGATTTAATTTCAGAAAGAATCATCATAGAAGCCAAACGTGAATTGTACTTAACCAATAAGCCTGTTAAACAAATCGCTTATGAACTTGGTTACGATGACGAGTATTATTTTAGCAGATTTTTCAAAACTAACACCGATGTGTCGCCTCAATTCTATCGCAATACAGTTGGCTTTGACAGATTATCTTCATTAAATATAAATTGACAAAAAACAGCAGTCAACAGCATGGGCAAGCTGGGCAGGTGTGGTATATCTCAAATTTATGTTACTATTGGGTTTTGTTCCAGACTGAAAAATTCCATCTGGCAAATAAAAAAGCATTGATTGCAATTTCTACAAATCAAGTTGCAACAGTAGACTAATAGGATGAATTTTCAGGAAAACTCATGATTCAAAAAAAATCACAAGTTATTGACTTTCAAAACAAAAAACCACTTTAGTAAGAATATTGAAAAGACCCCTGCAAGCATTGAAACTATCAGCTGACATACGACAACTTTACAAACCAGTTCAACCTACCGTTAAACAATCAGCAGATAATGTAACTTATTCAGAATTTTTGCCCGACCTTAAAAAGAAAGGTGTACCCATAAAAATCGACATCCGAAACGAACCTTGGGGCGACAGACATTTTGCCATTGAAGACCCTAATGGTATTGGTATTGACATCGTAAAATACTCGCCACCACAAGACAAATAGTTATGAAAACACGATTTCCCAACTATTTAAAAGGTACGAGAAATATTGGTGCAACTATCGAAAAACGCCTAAACTAAACAGGCGTTTTTTTGTCTTGCTGACCTTGTCAGATGACCCATTGTAAAAGCATATAAAAGTATCCGTTATTTGACAACCAGATAAAACCTTTTTATTTTAGACTTTTGGTACGTTTAGTCTATTTGCCTAATTTAGTTGGCAACAAGCACATCGTATTGGCAATAAAGACAGCTATAAACTCAACATTTGTAATTTTATCGGGAGTATTTGGGCGGATGTTGGGCTGAAGTTTTTCAAATATCTCACCTTACTCCAACACATAAAACATTAGTGGTCATTTTACAATGACCACTAACCTTAAAAAAATGAAAAAATATTTATTTTATTTAGCATTAACAGGTTGGATATTAGGACTCTTAGTTCATATACTTTCTCTCGCCGATATTGATGTGACAGAAACAGTTCCTTTTGTTTGGCTTTTACATATTGGAATTTTTGTTGTCTGGCTTCCAGTGATTCTTGACCTGAAAAAGAATGAAGAGCTTCAGGAATATCAACAGTCAGGAATGCTGAATAGAATAAACCCAGTTGGATTTTACAAAATAATATTTAGAGAAACACCTACCTGGATGGCAATTTTTGTAGTAGCTGGATTTTTCTATGCTCTTTTCAATTTTATGCTATTTTTTGCTTCACAAGGCGGTACACCCAGCATTAAAGATGGGCAATATATTTTACAGAACCACGGACAATTAATTAAAACACTGACAGAACAAGAATATCACCATTACAAAGCAAACGAGGTAAGGGGCTTTTCAGGACACTGGATTTTATTTTATGGATTTGCGACAGCCGTTTTATATAAATTTAGTGGACTAACAAAACGAAATTAATAACTGAAAGAAAAAACTACTGCTGACATGGATAGATGTTGCAGAACCCACAAGACAAAGTTAAAGTTCATCTTGTAGTTCGGTGAGGCTTATAGAACGGAATAGAGCTTTATCAGTGATGTTTTGTATCAAATATTCAACTCTAGAAGCCTGCCAATACGTCAACTGTTAGTCAGAATGATAAGGCAACACTCTACAAACTTTGAGCAGGCAATATGCAAATACCAGACAGCACACAAAACAACAAGTTGAAGATAAAAATTAATTCAGACGAAAACCCTTATCAGCCCGCTGATATTCAACAAAAGTTCCTGCAACCCCGAAGGTTAGCTTCTTATTTTATTGTGCTTGTTGAAAGTGGCTCAATTACATATAAACTAGACTTACAGGAAATCACACTTACAGACGGTCAATTGCTTTTTGCAATGCCCAATCAAGTTTTTACGCCACCCTCCAAAACAGACAACCTTACCTATTTTAAAATATTATTTGATGAAAATACTTTGGCATTGTTGCCACAGCAGTTTCCTTTTCTAGTCAATCCTTTAAACTCACAAGTAATCAGTTTTGACAGTGCTTCAGGAGAAAGAATAAAAAAGAGCTTTGAAATTTTAAATCAAATTCTTCATATAGATAAACAACAGACAGACATTGAAATTGTGTTGGCTTATTTAAATGCACTATTGGTAGAATTAAACATTGCCTATTTCAAAAATAAAGAGCCTATCAATATTTTAAACACAAACCTGTCGAAATTTATAGAGTTTAAATTAGTCGTAGAAACCCATCTTACCGAGCAACCGTCAATTAGTACAATTGCTGAAAAACTATCTTTAACCACCAACAGCTTATATCGCATTGTAAAAGAATATTCAGGTACATCACCAAAAGATTTTCTTACCAATCGTTTGATGATAGAAGCCCAACGAAAGCTGCATTTTTCAAATCTTTCTGTAAAAGAATTAGCTTACGAATTGGGTTTTAACGACCCTGACTATTTTTCACGCCTCTTCAAAAAATGCACAGGAAAAAATGTAAGTGAGATTTTAGAAAATCGGCAAGATTTGTTAAGAGAATAAATTGATTTGTCCATCCCCACCGATTTTTAGCAATCTACTTTTGTATCATAATTTTAAAAAACTAAAAAAATGACATCAGCATTAGTAACAGGAGCTAACAAAAGCATTGGTTTTGAAGTGGCAAGACAACTCATCCAAAAAAGAATTTATGTGTATCTCGGCAGTCGCAATCTAGAAAATGGTTTAGAAGCTGTTAATCAATTAAAAGCAGAGGGTTTAAATAATGTAGAAGCTATACAACTTGACACCACAAATGATGAATCAGTAAAAAATGCCCGTATAGAAATTGGTAAGAAAACAAAAAAGTTGGACCTACTTATCAATAACGCAGGCATTTATGGTGGTTACCCGCAAGAAGCTCTTAATGCAACAATAGACCAGTTTAAAGCCACCTACGATGCAAATGTATTTGGTGTTGTAAGAGTTACACAGGCATTTATTGATTTATTGAAAAATTCTGCCGCACCTCGTATTGTAAATGTGAGTTCAAGTCAAGGTTCAATTACTCTGCACAGTGACCCCTCATACAAATACTATGATTACAAGGGAGCCGTTTACCTTTCTTCAAAGTCAGCCATGAATATGTACACCGTTGTTCTGGCTTATGAACTAAAAGACACCAACTTCAAAATTAATGCTGTTTGTCCAGGATATACGAAAACAGATTTTAATGGGCATCGTGGATTCGGAAGTGTGGAAGATGCAGGAAAACGAATTTTAAAGTATGCTTTAATGGATAAAGACGGACCGACCGGGAAATTTTTTAGTGAAGAAAATAATCCAGAGACAGGAGAAATTCCCTGGTAACAAGGACTTACATAAGTTGAAAATCAACGAACAGACTCAGCTTATGTGCAACTCCTATTTTCAAAGTTAAAAATGGAAATTGAAGGTAAAATCGAAGCATCTTAAGCCCTTCTCAGAGGGCTTATTTTTTATTGGGTAAAAATTGATTGGTTCAGTCAGGCAACTTACTGTCAGCTTTTGGAATACTATTTTCTCTTACTTACTGATTCAACAAAACTCATTTCAACATTTATACGAACAATCAACTATATTTGGATTCAGTTTAGCATGGCAATTGCAACAGCCAAACTCTGTATAATGGCATTAATTAGTGGGACACTGATACTTGAAAATGATAAACAAATTAATACAATATATCAATAGTAAAATTGAGAGCGAATTGACTGAAAATGACATCAATCTGCTTGCAGAGGTTTTTCATTTAAAGAAAATTCGTAAACATCAGTACTTCATTCAAAGCGGAGATGTGTGTAAGGTTGCAGGATTTGTGGTAAAGGGGGCATTGAAAAAGTATACGATTGACAATTCTGGCAAAGAAAATATTCTGGAATTGTACCTTGAAAACTGGTGGGCTGGTGATAAAGAAAGTTTTATGATAGGCACTCCAACACCCTACTACATTGATGCCTATGAAGATACTGAGTTGTTAGTACTCACTAAAGATGACTTTGTTAACAAACTAAGCAAAATATCATTCATGACAGAGCTTGGGAATGTATTAAATGAGCGGCAATCTTTTCAGCTGATGAAAAGACTACATTCCTCTCAAACACTTACAGCAGAACAAAAATTAGAACAACTGCAAAATACCTATCCCGAATTCTTTCAAAGGTTTCCCCAGCACATCATTGCTTCTTACTTAGGAATGACCAAGGAAACCCTAAGCCGTATTCGTAAAAATACCACAAAGAAATAGCTCCTACTTTCAAAAAACGTTGATATACATCAACGTTTTTTTTTGCCTTACCTCATCGTTTCCAGGGATGTGGGTATGGCATCTTTGTACCATAAACTTTAAAACAAAAAGCACCATGTCAAACCTAAAAAATGTAAAAGACCTGCATCTCAATTATGTAAACGCAGGCAAGCTATTAGAAGGCTTTGAAAAGTATTATGCTGATAATGTGATTATGCAGGAATTGGGTGAAGAACCAAGAGTTGGCAAAGACATCAATCGCATTCATGAAACAAATTTTATTCAGAGTATAAAAGAAGTTCACAAAGCAGGCATATTAAGCTTTGCAGAAGATGCAGAAAATAACAAAACAATGGTTGAGAGTTGGATGGAGTTAACGTTTGTCAACGAATTCAGAATCAAAATGCAACAAGTAGCCGTGCAAACCTGGGAAAATGGATTAATTATCAACGAATTATTTTATCACAAATAGTAACAAATTAAAAATAGCATTCAATAAATCTAAACCAAAAAAATATAAACAACATGAAAAAATTAATTTATCCGGCACTAATTGCCACAATAATCACAACATCTGCATTCACATTAATCAACAACTCAACTCTTTGGAATGTAAAAGAAGGCTCTTACTCTGTGAAATTTACCAGCAAAAAATTTGATGGAGAATTTAAAGGCTTGAAAAGTGAATTGCTTTTTGATGAAACCAACCTGGCAGCATCCAAATTAACAGCCACTATTGATGCAAACACTATTAATAATGGTATGCGAAATGGACATGCCAAAAAGGGATTAGATGCCCAGACTTTTAAAGTTGTGAAGTTCGTATCTACTTCCATCACTAAAACATCTGGAGGCTATGAGTCTACTGGTAACCTTACCATCAAGGATGTGACCAAGCAAATCAAAATACCTTTCACATTTACCAAAACAGCAGAGGGAGGAGTATTTGCAGGCACTTTTTCTGTAAAGCCCGCAGAGTATCATGTAACAAGAAGTGGCACTCCTGAAATACTGGATTTTCAAATTAATGTACCAGTAACAAAATGACCTGGAAACAGACTTTTATAATGGGGATAGCAGGCAGCCTGCTATCTTCATTGGCAAGCATCATTTATGTAAATATTTATCAGGAAGCACTGCTTGTTGACTTTAGCAAAATTGCAGGCATCACAAATATTATTGCAGCTTCTACGATTGGTTGCCTGCTTATGGCAATATGCTACAAATTAGCCATACAATGGAAAGGGACGAAAGCGGTGGGTTGGTTAAATATTGTTTTCAGCATATTTAGTTTTGCCAGTATAGCCGAAGTTTTAGGGTTTAATATGCCCTTAGACACAGTGTCGCCGGAGTTATTTCCCGGCATGGTTATCCCCATGCATTTCTTTCCAATTTTATCAATTTTAACAATTTTTCCATTCTTTAAAATAAATAATTATGACAACAATAACTAATTCTTCAAAAGTAATGCACATCTCATTGTGGGTAGTACAAGCATTATTAGCAGCCATGTTCTTGATGGCAGGTGCCAATAAACTGTTTCAGCCAATTACTGAATTATCTAAAATGCTTCCATGGGCAGCACAAGTTCCAGAGGCATTAGTAAGATTTATTGGAATAAGTGAGTTGTTGGGGGGATTGGGTCTAATCGTACCATCTATTTTAAGAATTAAACCTGTTTTAACGCCAGCTGCTGCTATTGGGTTAGCCCTTGTAATGTTGTTTGCTTCTATTTTTCATATTTCCAGAGGCGAAATGTCAGTTATAGGAATGAATTTTATTTTAATGGCTTTGGCACTTTTTGTTGCCTGGGGCAGAATGAAAAAAGCACCTATTTTACCAAAACCTTAACAATGGAACGTAAACAATTTATTAAAAGGATTTTCGGAATATCAATATTAATGTCAATGGATAGAACATTAACAATAGCAAATTCTACAGCCTTGCAAAACGCTAAAAATGATGCTATCAAATCAGATGAAATAGCCTCATTTGGGGCTATTCATCTGAATAATACTTCAATTGAAAAGGCAATTACTTTTTGGACAAAAATTATCGGAATGAAGTTGCGACTTAAGTCTGATTCAATAGCTGAATTTGGCACAGAAAATAAGACACTGGTAGTAGTTCACCAAACAGCGACAGTTGCATTTCGGGAAGGTTATAGTGGTTTATATCATTTTGCTATTCATCTTTCCAACATACAGGAGCTGGCAAAGGCAATTTATCGTTTGCAGCAAAACAAATACTCGTTTTCGCCCATAGACCATACTATGACTCAATCACTGTATCTGACAGATGATGATGGCATAATGGTAGAATTAGCATTGGAAACACCCGAGCGATTTAAAAGTGTAATTACAGAAGGAGGTCTTTTTATGAAAGATACCGATGGTACTATTCGGGCAGCATCAGCACCATTGGATATAGATGAAATACTAAGAAATCTTGTGGAAAAAGATATGTCAAAGATTATTAGCGATGATTCTAAAATCGGACATATTCACTTTTATGCTCACAATGTTGCACTCAACAATGATTTTTATAAAAAAATCGGGTTTAGTCAGTTTAATTATTTCCCACAATACAAATATGCTGATTTAGGAGCTGGTGGAGCTTACCAGCATCGAGTGGCAATGAATTCGTGGCATGGAAACAATAAACCATTGGCACCAGTAAGTAATGCAGGGTTAAATTACTATCACATCATTTTTGATACCAAAGAACAACTTCAAAAGGCTGTTGGTGCAATTGGGAATGCAGAAGAAAATAATGGTAATTATTGGACTGCCGACCCTACGGGAAATAAAATATTACTGACACATAGCCTTTAATTTCATAAAACTGTAAAATGTATCAAAAGTTAGTTGTTTTAATCTTTATCCAAGTATCCTATACAGTTAGTTGTAAATCTCAAAACAACAATAAGTTTATGGAATCTGATACACTATTAACATACATCAGCAGAGAAAGTAAAGACAGCTCTGCAAACTCACCTTTATTGATACTCTTGCATGGGCATGGAAGTAATGAGAATTACTTATTCTCATTGAATACCCAAATTCCAGAAAACTGGATAGTAGTTTCCGTACGTGGTACTTATAAGCTAAATCAAAATAGTTACAGATGGTATGATGTAAAAATGACGAATGGGAAAATTACCATCAATATTGATGAGGAGGAAACGAGTAGAAGAAAACTTGTGCTACTCCTAAAAGACCTATCAAAAAAATATAAAGTAGATGACAGCAAAATTGTTGTTGCAGGATTCAGTCAAGGGGCAAATATGGCTCAGGCGTTGGGCTTGAGTGAACCCACGCTTGTTTCAGGTTTTGGTGTATTTAGTGGTCGTTTTGTAGAAGAATTCATTCCTTATATCAGCACATCCTCAGAACTTAAAAACACAAAAGCATTTCTATCACATGGAAGCAGCGATATTATGCTACCCAAAAGCTATGCAGTAGAAAATCTTGGCAAATTAAAAGAATTGGGTATTCAAATCACATATTGTGAAGATGCCAATGGGCATTCAATTTCTACAAAACAGTGGAGTGAATTTTCTAACTGGCTTCTTAATTTCACTAAATAATTATGAAACTAAATCCAGATAAATCAAATTGTTCAGAGGTTACGGAGAAAATAATGCCTGTCGTAAACTTCAATAGCTGTGCTGGTAAGGCTGATTGTGTGGCAGTCTGCCCTTATGATGTTTTTGAAATGCGACCCATTACCAAACAAGACAAAGCAAAGCTCAATTTAAAAGGACACATCAAAACCTTCTTCTTTAAACAAAAGGCATACGTTACTAATCCAGACCAGTGCCATTCTTGTGGATTATGTGTGCAGGCTTGTCCCGAAAATGCAATCAAGCTCACAAAATACATAGCTGAGTGACAATACAACTACATAGTGTAATATTTTTAGACTATTATCTTTCAATTCTTCCAAAAAAATTTCAACCCATTTTGCCATTTACTGTCAAAGAAGCAAATCAAAGACCACCGAAATCAACAGGTGATATGCTTCCAGATAAAATATATAGCAGACAAGAACTAACTGATTATTTAAACAACAACCGACTGAAATGTAAAAAATAACTGAAAGCTTGATTGAGGAAAAAATAAATATCAGATTTACTGAAAGCAACCGGAAAGGTAACATGGATTATCCAATCCTGGAAATACTGCTTTGCAACATGAGACACCCAACACCATACGGGACAACTTAATTTAATGATTCGACAAGACATGAATAAGCGGCATTTCGGATTGACGAATTTAATTAGCAAACTTCAAAAAGTATATATTATTGTATTTTAACGTGAGTTCGGGAATAAAAAGAGTATAGGGATGCAACAGCAGCGTGGACAAGCCCGAAATCAATGAGAGAATATTAAGAGAATTAGGAGTCTCAGGGTTAGTTTTTGCTCGTCCTATCACAAGGCTGGCTCAAAAGCTATCGCTTTTGCCCTGCTGCCTTTTTTTGCTTACTTTTTTGGACATACAAAAAATTAAGAAGGGTTTTGAATGAATAAAAGTTGGAAATAAGTCAAATGTGAATTTATTAAGCACTTGATAGTTAATAATTTATAGGCTATTCTAATCCCAAACTCACGTTATTTTAACAATAAGCATAAATCCTCCTCAATGGCAATTGGCTTAACCCATACGACAAAAAATATATTCCTACTCCTCTGATTCCTGAACTATACTCGTCCTGCGAATTTCTATTGACATGCATCTCACATACCAGATCTATTAACCACTGTTCCGGGTAACCCTTCTCACCTATCCAAATCTGATTAAAAAAATAAATTTGCATATAATAAGTAAACATATTATATTTGTACATATCATTTTCTATTAATCATTAAATTCAAAAAATATGTGGACAAGAAGTCATTCAATCGTAACGAAAGAAGTTACAAAAGAACAAATGTGGAAACTTTTTGCTGATGTGAACAATTGGCATACCTGGGATAATGGTGTTGAATATGCATACTTAGAAGGTAAATTTGAGAAAGGAAATTATTTTATGTTTCAACCCAAAGGTGGTCCAAAACTTAAAATCAGCATTGTAGAAGCTACAGAAAACAAAAGCTTTACAGATTTCACAAAATTTCCATTAGCTCAAATGTATGGCGAACATACTTTTGAAGAAACGTCAAATGGACTAAAGCTAACAACAACAATGAAAGTTAAAGGACTGTTAGGTTTTGTATGGAGAAAAATTGTTGCACAAAAAATAGTAGATACCTTGCCAGAAGATATGCAAAATCAAATCAAAACCGCAAAAAATCTATGAATTCCAATGATAATCCTTTTAGTGTAGAAAAAGCAGAAGAAAGTTCCGGATTTTTGTTGTGGCAGGTAACAAACCTCTGGCAACGGGAAATCAAAAAAGCTCTGGAACCTTACGATTTAACACATTCGCAATTTGTTTTAATGGCAAGTATCCACTGGCTGACTTTACAGCAAGAAGACGTAACCCAGATTTTATTGTCTTCACATACTAAAATTGACCCAATGACTACTTCAACTGTTTTAAGAACTCTACAATCTAAAGGTCTTTTGCAAAGACACGAACACTCAACGGATACAAGAGCCAAAGTTGTTGGGCTCACAGATCAGGGAAGAGAACTTATTAAACAGGCAGTCAAAACAGTCGAAACATTTGACAGAACTTTTTTTGCAAAACTCGGAAACACCGCAGATACATTTAATAAACAATTATTGACATTACTTGAAAATAAAAACGACACCTTATAAAGCTCGCAAAATATTGATAGAAGTATAAAATTTATAGTTTTGTACTTCTATCTTATCTCTATGACTTTAATATTCATATTCTTGTTTCCTCAAATACCACCCTCTTAATTAATAATCGTTGCTTCAAATTATTTATTCAAAAAATACAACAACGATTAAACCTGCCGATAAAGAAAGTTGTCTTACTACAAATGATTTTAAGTTACTATGAGAAATTTGCAAATATTGTTGTTCGTATGCTTATCACTGGTAAGTTGTAAGAAAGAAAGTAGTCCGGCACCTGCTGATACATCCATGTATTTTCCACCAAATTCAAGCTCTGAATGGACTACCACTTCTATGGAACAGCTAGGCTGGAACACCAGTGCCGTTGAAGACCTAAAAACTTTTCTTAGTCAGAAAAATTCAAAATCATTTATGATACTTGTAAATGGCAAAATTGCGATGGAAGAGTATTTTAATGGACATACACCAACTACTACCTGGCAATGGAACAGTGCAGGTAAAACGCTGGTTGGAACTTCAACAGGAATTGCACAACAGGAAGGATTACTTACTATCAATGACAAGGTTTCACAATATTTGGGTAGCTGGACAAGTGAAACCCCCAATAAAGAAGATTTGATTAAAGTAAGACACCTGCTTACCATGACATCCGGATTGAATGACACCAGTGATATTGTCTTAAAAAGCAAACTTACCTACATTGCCGACGCAGGTACAAGATGGTCTTACCATAATATATTTCAAAAACTGATGGATGTTGTAGGCTCTGCCAGTAAGCAAAACTTTGAAACATATTTCAACACCAAAATAAAAAATAAGCTGGGAATGGATGGATTTTGGAATTACGGACTGATTTACACCATTTATCATAGCAATACCAGAAGTATGGCAAGGTTTGGTCTAATGGCATTAAACAAAGGAAAATGGAATAATGAGCAGATCATAAATGAAACCTTTTTTAACGAAAGTATCAATACTTCACAAAGTATAAATCCTGCTTATGGGTACTTTTGGTGGCTTAATGGAAAAACAAGCTATATGGTGCCTGGTGGACAAACCGTTTACAGTGGAAGTTTAGTTCCGAATGCTCCAGCAGACATGTACGCTGCTATGGGAGCAGAAGATAATCGGATTTATGTGATACCAAGTAAAAAAATGGTAGTGATACGAATGGGCAGTGCTTCAGACCCAAATAACCCAAGTTTTGCAGTCTCTGGTTTCGACAATGCCCTCTGGGCTAAAATAAATGCAGTTATCAACTAAAGAATAATTGACTAATTTCAGTTTGGTAATATAACAGATGAAGTGCATTTATAAAATTGTGCAGAGTTCATTATCAGTAACTCTAATGAATTTTTGTGCTAAGAACATGTTTAAAAATTTTATTTGTTAGATGATAAAAATTCAAAATTTACTATTGAAAACAGTCATCCTTGCTCTTACTTTTTGTCTTGACACAAAAAGTAAGCAAAAAAGTCAAGAAATTCCCAAAGCTATCAACCCTGCAAACCCTGCCCACGCCCGCAGGAATTTCATGCCAACGCACTTTTTAGTGTTCAAGTTACTGATTAACAGTAAGTTAAAAATTAAGTTGCGATTTTTAAACATACTCTAAAATACTGCCATATTACCAAGCTATAAAAAGTGTTTTTTTATTCAAACAATATTAAAACTTTTGAATAATTTGTCCTACTCCTAGATATGGCTTTTTACTCCTCTTTCAGAAAAATACCCTGTTCGTCAAAAATCAGGTCTTTCCCTTTTACTTCTGCCTCATAAGTTACTTTTCCAGTGGCATCTGTAATTTTGGCAGCTTCTTTTATAGCAACTTTATATTTATCAGCTACATACGTTATAATAGTTTGGGGCAGTTCCGAAATTTTTATTTCAATTTCAGATTCGGTAAGATTGCCGAGTTTGTCGAAAGAAGCAGATTGCTCTGTTTTATTATTGGTAAACTCAGCTTCATAGCCATCTTTTTCTTTTTCCCATTTCACCGGGCTGGCTCTTGGAAAAAGTCTGGCAAAAGCTGTTTTTACAACCTCTGGTATTTCAGATTCTTTTTTGTGTTGTGCACTGGCAATGCTTACTCCCAAACTAAACGCCAGTAGGATTATTAATTTTTTCATACCCTGAAATTAGGATTTGAATTTGTAGCAAATCTGAAGTAAAAGCACGTTTAAAAAGAAATAACAATCTGATGCAGGGAATTTACAAAAGTATAAGCAATGTTCAGATGTTCATGATCACATATTTCTCTGACAATAGCAAGCCCCAAGCCCAGTGAATCAGAATCAGAGGAAGATTTATAAAATCTTTCAAAAAAGTTCTCAGGATTTACTTCAGGTGTTTTGCCTGTATTAGCAAACAGTAAATGATTTTCAGTGAGTTCTATTATCAAATTTCCGCCAGACATATTATGCCTGATAGCATTTTGCAGCAGATTGGCAACCAAGGTCTGAGCCAGCACAGGGTTGGCAGAAATTTTTTTTTCTTTCAGGTAAAGATTAAAGTTGAGGTTTTTAGCCGTAATAAACTCTTCGTACAAAGCTATTTTATCTTTTATCAGTTTCTTTAAGTCAATTTCTTCAATTTGAGTAAACTGATTATTCTCTATTTTGGTAAGCAGCAACAATCCCTGATTAAGTCGTGAAAGGCGACGAGAAGATTCAAAAATTATCTGCAAAGACTGCATTTGAGAGGCACTTATACTTTCATCCTGCATTATCAATTCGAGTTTACTGTTGATAATTGCTAATGGAGTTTGTATTTCATGTGATGCATTTTCTGTAAATTGCCTGAGTATCAAATAGTCAGAATGTATTTTTTCTGTCATTTTAGATAGGGCATCATTGAGTTCAGTAAATTCCTTTATAGAAGTTTCATCAAGTATAAGTGGCTCCTTCTGGTTTAACCTATAATTTTGAAGCTGTGCAAGGGTTTTATAAAAAGGTCTAAATATCTTTTGAGAAATTTGGCTGTTTATTACCTGCATACCTGTAAGCAACAAGATTAATAAGACAATTTCTGCCAATACAAGCACTTCGATTAAATCTTCACTTTCTACAAGAGAAATGTGAATAAACAGGTAATATGATTTATCAAGCATGGTTACTTCCGATCTTAATGTCCGAAAAGGTTCATATTCTTTTGATAAAGCATTAAAACGATTGCTACTGTAGAGTGTGTCTTTAGATAACTTCTGGTCGTGATGAGCAATTAGTTCAATGTCATCATCAAATTGTTGCCAAATTTTTATATCTTCTGTAGAATGAATGACTGAAAGTTTTTGTGTGATAAATTTTTTGCGTTCCAGCAGGGTTTCATCTACTTCTGAAATAAATAAATGACTGGTTACAAAATAAAATAAAGGGGTTACTATCAGAATCGCTATTACCGAAACTGAAAGATACACATTGCGAATACGGGAGAGAATTCTCATATATTACCAAATTTATAACCCATTCCATACACCGATTGTATATAATCTTTGCAGCCTTTGTCCAGAAGCTTTCTTCTCAGATTTTTGATATGTGTATAAATAAAATCAAAAGAACTTAGACTATCCGAATCATCGCCCCATAAATGCTCTACAATTGAAGTTTTGGTAAGTACCCGGTTATGATTTGCAATAAAATAAAGCAGTAAGTCATATTCTTTTTTAGTCAGAGTAACTGGTTCTTTATCTACAAAAGCCTTTATTTCGTCAGGAATCAATCTGAGTTCATTAAAACGAACTTCTTTATTGCCCTGAAAGTTACGACGGCGGATTACAGATTTAATTCTGGCATTCAGTTCTGACAGATGAAAAGGTTTGGTGATATAATCATCAGAACCGATTCCCAAGCCAAGTATTTTATCTTCGAGTGAGTTTTTGGCAGATACAATAATTACTCCTGCGGGCAGGTTTTTTTCTTTAATTTCTCTTATAATATCCAAACCATTGCCATCAGGCAGCGTAATATCCACAATAATACAATCATATTCATAAACGCTGGCTTTCTCACTGGCTGCTACATAGTTTTCTGCCAGTTCACAGACAAAACCTTCTTGTTTCAGGTAAGTCAAAACACTATCCGACAAATCTTTTTCATCTTCAATGAGCAGTATTTTCATAATATTTGCAAAGCAGTAGTCTAATACTGAAGTAATTTTGAAGTAAAATAACAACAAACTACAGATTTTCTTCAAAATCATGTCCTTGATTTACACAGGAAATTTCAATCTAAATTTTCTATGAAAATCAAACCTTATTTCATACTTCTGGCTTTTTTGACAGCAGGCAACCCACTCTTTGCCCAGCATATTTTTAAAGTAACCCTAAAAGACAGCCTTTCAAAGGAATTGTTGATGGGTGTAGCTGTTAAACTCAACAATACCGACAATGGAGCAGCAACCAATATAAATGGCTATGCTGAAATTAAAAATATTCCGGTAGGACAACAAACCTTTACATTCAGTTATGTGGGCTATAAAACCATAGAACAAACTTTTACTTTTCCACTTGTCAATCCGGATGAAATTTTTACGATACTGTTGCCCCAGGAAAGTGGCGAACTTGAAGAGGTTACAGTTACTTCTACCCGTACCAATTCCCGAATTGAAGATTTACCAATGAAAGTAGAAGTACTGGGATTAGATGATATGAACGAGGAAAACACCATTAAACCTGGTAATATCAGCAGCATACTCGGAGATTTGTCAGTTATTCACATACAGCAAACTTCGGCTGTCAATGGCAACTCAACTGTACGGATGCAGGGTCTTGATGGAAAATACACACAAATACTTCGGGATGGATTACCCTTGTATGAAGGTTTTTCTGGTAGTTTTGGTATATTGCAAATACCCCCACTCGACCTTAAGCAAGTCGAAATTATCAAAGGTTCAGTTTCTACGCTATATGGTGGAGGTGCTATCAGTGGCTTAATAAACCTTGTTTCAAAGAGCCCGGGACAAGAACCTGAAGTATCGTTTACACTGAACCGAACTACACTCAAAGAAACCAATATCAATGGTTATTACGCCAAAAAATTTGGAAAATTAGGATTGACTATGTTTGCCGGAAGCACCCTGCAAACGGGTGTGGATGTAAACGGAGATGGATTTTCAGATGTACCGGATTACTCACATGCCATTGTTCATCCCCGATTGTTTTATGACTTTAATAATAAAACTCACCTGATTGTAGGTTATTCAAATCTGTATGAAAATCGGATTGGAGGTGATATGACTGTAATTACTGCCAAGGCAGACCAAAATCACCAATATTATGAACGCAATATCTCTAAAAGAAATACTGGCGATTTAAGTTTTAGCAGCCAGCTCAATAACATTCATAAAATCAGCCTCAAAGGAACTTTAAGTCTTTTTAACAGAAGTGTGGACAATACCGGGTTTCTCTTTCAGGGTAAACAGTTGGCTGGATACAGTGAAATTTCCGACTTTATTAAACTCAGCAAACACGAAATAGTAATTGGTGCCAATTACCTGACGGATAAGTTTGACAAACAGGCAGGTGACACAATGAAACTGGAAAACTATGATTATCGGACTGCTGGATTTTTTGTGCAGGATGGCTGGCAAATTATTCCTAAATTTTTGATTGAAACGGGCTTACGTACTGATTTTCACAATAAATATGGCAGTTTTTTTCTACCCAGAATTGCCTTTTTATATAAACCTAATTCTGACTTTTCTGTCAGACTCAGCAGTGGTCTTGGCTATAAAACGCCCAATATCTTTACCCAACAAACTCTCTCAGGAAATTTCCGAAACCTGTTGCCCCTCGACAATACCATTACTTCCGAAAAATCTACCGGAGCTAACTTTGATGTAAATTATAATACAACACTCTTCGGGAAAGTAACCATGCAGGTAAATCAGGCTTTTTATTTCACCCAAATTAATAATCCTATTATCCCGATTTTTGACCCAAATACCAGCCTGATTAGTCTTCAGAATGCTAATTTTAATATCCGTTCTTTGGGTACAGATACGTATGTAAGGTTTGAATTAGACCATTTTGAACTATATCTGGGTTACAATCACACCATCGCACGCCGGGAAAATAGTAATAGTAAAGTATTTCTGCCTTTTAGTCCTCAAGATAAATTTTCGAGTACGATTGCCTATGAAATTCCGGATAAATGGCGGTTTGGAATAGAAAACAGTTGGGTAGGCAATCAATACATCTCTGCCGGAACTTACGTGTATGACCAGGTTCAGAAAGTCAGAAACTACTGGTTTTGGGCGGGCATGGTCGAAAGAAAATTTGGGGCTGCCAGTCTCGTTTTAAATTGTGAAAACATTTTTGACTTTCGCCAGTCCAAAATCGAAGCACTTTATACCGGAACCATTACCAAGCCCTCTTTTAAATCTTTGTGGGCTCCCATAGACGGACGGGTAATAAATCTGTCACTACACGTAAAAATCTGATTTTCTCTGTTTAACTGAAATGATTAATTAGGATGTCTGAAACGTGATGATATTTATTTGATAAAACCACATAGTTATCAAGCATATCAACACTTTCTATACCTCCACCAATTAACTGTGCTTTGTGGTTTAATAGAATATGTTGGATTGAAGTCTGAACCATTTATCGGAAATTTTTAACCCAAAAAACACCTGATAAACAACTATTTATATTTATTTTTCTTGCTAGACTTCATAAAACCACACATGATAAAATCCAAAACTTATACCCATTTAAAAGTTGTATTGCGTGTTTAGACTTGGCAAGCAACAACGTACAAAAAAATCTAATACCAAACTCACGTTAAAACATATGATTTCTATTAAAATTTTCTATACATATTTTACATCCAAAAATTGGATATTTATTTATTTTTTATCATTTTGAAGGATTGTATATAAAACAACAAGTAGCTGAATATTTTTAAGTGAAAAGTGTATTAAAAAAAAGTTTTTAGCACCCTGACAAAAACCACTTTAAAGTCGAGATATTATCAAAAAATATATTGTCAAACAACTTTTTCAGTTAGAGTATGTTTAAAAATCGCAACTCAATATTTAACTTACTGTTAATCAGTAACTTGAGTACTAAAAAGTGCGTTGGCATGAAATTCCTGCGGGCGTGGGTTGGGTTTGCAGGGTTGATAGCTTTGGGAATTTCTTGACTTTTTTGCTTACTTTTTGTGTCAAGACAAAAAGTAAGAGCAAGGATGACTGTTTTCAATAGTAAATTTTGAATTTTTATCATCTAACAAATAAAATTTTTAAACATGTTCTACTTATTAGAATAAAAAGTATCAAAAAACAAACAGTTTTCCGATGTCTATTATATCAACAAAATATCTAACTTTTTTTCAAATATTTCTTAATCCTTACTTTTTTCAAAATTGCAAAAAACAACTTTATTCTTATTGCTTTTCTGGATTTCACTTACAGTTGCTTTAGCCCAGATAAATACTGTAGGTAGCCGACAACCGATAGAAGAAAAAGAGGTAAGTGATGCCGATTTTTCGGTTAATAAAATTAATGCCCTGCGGCACTTTTTTCCTCATTTAACCGGAGCGGGGCTATTGGTTTCAATTAAAGAAAATCCCTTTGATACCTCAGATGTTGATTTTAGAGGTAGAATTTTGCTCAGATCCACTCTAAATAACCGTTTCACTGACCATGCTACCATTATTGCCAGTTTAATAGGTAGTGGTGGTAACTCGGGCGGTAATAGTCTCGGTATAGCTCCAAAAGTTACTCTAACAACTTCTGATTTTTCTCGCTTTCTACCTGACGAACCTACCTCTTTAGCAGGCGTTTCTGTTCAGAATCATTCATATGGTGTAGGTTCAGAAACAGGACTTACTGTCGAAAACTTTTATGGAAATGAAGCCGTTGAATATGACAAACAAACACACCAAATACCAGAATTGTTACATGTTTTTTCTTCTGGAAATGCAGGGAATCAAGCCAATTCCAGTGGACTTTATGCCAATCTAACCGGTTTCGCCAACTTGACTGGACAATTCAAACTTTCTAAAAATACACTCAGTGTGGGGGCAATCAGTCTGGACGGACAAGTAGCCCCGCTTAGCTCTAAAGGTCCTGCTTTTGACGGAAGAATCAAACCTGAAATAATGGCTTTTGGAAGTGGTGGAACTTCTGAAGCGGCGGCTTTGGTCTCTGGAACAGCTTTGCTGATGCAGCAACTGTATAAAAATAATACTGCAAAACTACCTCCAGCAGCTCTAATTAAAGCGGCTTTGATTAATAGTGCTGACGATGTTGGATTACCTGGAATTGACTTTGAAGCTGGTTTTGGTAGTTTGGATGCTCTTGGAGCAGTGAGAACCTTGTCTGAAAATCGTTTTTTTCTTGGCTCCGTAAAACCTGGAGAAACTCAAAAATTTCAAATTACAGTTCCAGCAGGTGTACCTTTACTCAAAATAACACTTGTTTGGCATGACAAAGAAGCCTCCAAAGATGCTCCAAAAGCCCTCATCAACGACCTGGATATGGAACTGATAAGTTTAAACTCAAAAGATAAATGGTTACCTTGGTCGTTGAGTACTTTTCCGAATGCAGACTCGTTGCGATTGCCTGCCCGCCGTGAAATTGATCATATCAACAACGTCGAACAAATCACACTAGAGCTTCCTCAGGCAGGGACATACGAAATTAGAATATCTGGTTTTTCAGTTTTGGATTCATCCCAGGATTTTGCAGTAGTTTTTGAAGAGGAAACCGGATTTGAATGGCTTACTCCAATGCGAGGAAATTCGTTAAAACCTAATGAAATCACCAAATTGCGTTGGAATTTCAACGAAATATTACCCCAAAATGCTCGACTCGAATACAAATTTGTTTCTACAAGTAACTGGCAAAAGATTACTGATGATGTTTCGTTAAAAGCAGGAAACTTTGTCTGGAAAGTTCCAGATTCTTCAGGCTTGTTTCAATTGAGATGTATTTACGACAACAAAATTTTTGAGTCAGATACTTTTGTTGTCTCAAATCCGGTTTCAGTCAAAGTTGGTTTTATCTGTGAAAATCAATTAATGCTTTACTGGAATCCTGTGGCATCTGCAGAAACTTACAATGTTCTTAGACTAGGCACACAATCTATGGAAATTTGGCAAAAAACTACCGATACGATTTTAGTCCTGGATATAAAACAAGCGAATGCAAATCGTTTTACAGTACAACCTATCATTTCTGGCTTCTCCAGCAATGCTGCCATTTCTTTAGATTATCGTTATCAAAATATTACTTGTTATTTTCGCAATTTTCTCGCAGAAAAAGCCGTAAGTGACACAATATGGCTTTCTCTTGAAATTGGTACATACTATAAAGTTCATAAAATTATACTTGAAAAGTTAACAAATGGCATTTTTGTATCACAACAACAAATAGAAAATCCTCGACAATTCAATTTTAGGTTTAGAGACCCTAACCCCAATATTGGCATAAATACCTATCGTATTCAATTAATCACTGATTCGGGTGCTCGCTTGTTTAGTGAAGACCAATATGTTTTCTATTTATCAGAATCAGATATTGTATTTTTTCCTAACCCGATAGTTTCAGGCGAAAATCTAAATATTGCTGTATCAGATGAGACGGTTACTGTTGAGATTTTTGATTTACAGGGAAGAAGTGTATGGCAAAGTACAGAGATAGGTCTTATCAAAAATATAAACACTAAAAATTTAAAACAAGGTATTTATTTGGTAAGAGTTTCCGGGCGACTCGTAGGGAAATTGGTAGTTTTATAAACCTAAAAAGCTGAAAATGTTGAAATTTTCAGCTTTTTAGAAGAATTTTATATAATCAATACAAATAATTTAGAGCAATAACATCATTACTGTTAAAAGGACGATTCTGATTAGTACCAATACAAGCAAGCATCCATGAGTTAGGATCAGCACCTGCTGGAGTTCCTGGAATTTGAATAGCTCCTACTGTACTGGCACCTTCATTTGTATATTGTCCACCACAACTATAGCTTCTGTCTGCATAGTCGGTATGTCTAAATCCGATACAATGTCCTATTTCATGAGCCAAAATACTTCCTACATAATTGATAAATGCAGTACTAGTACCACTACCCAGATAGGTTGAATTAATCAATATTTGGTTGTAAGGATTGCCACTTGAAGTCGGAAACCCGGCTGAAGCTAAATAACTGGCACTGCTTGGTGACCTTACAATGGAAATATTAGCTCCAGAAGATACTCGTCTGAACGAAATTGTTAAGCCTTGTGCATTATATCGACTAATGGCGACATCTAATGCAGATACATAAGAAGAAGGCAGACTACTTGAAATGCTTACTGTAATTTGACGAGGCAACCCTCTGACGAGATTGGTGGTACGATATTGCTCTTCCTGACCAACTCGTAGGAATTTGGTATCTGATGTAGTATTCAGGTCTTCGTCACTTAACAAGATATCTCCTTCTACCAGATACCGATTTTCCTCTTTAAGATGCTTCAGATTTTGAGTACTGAAACCCATTTGGCGAATTTTCTGAATAATCTGAGTGCTCAAAGCATTTTCAGGTTCAGTTGATGCAGTTTGCTCTTCTTTTTGGCATGAAAAAATGCCAATTGTAACTAAAAATAGTAAAGTGAGCAGAGCAGTGGTTTTTTTGAAATTCATAAAACTTGACATGTTATAAGAGTTAAGAATAAAATAATTAAAAAAACCGTGGAAAAGAATATAGAACTAGTAATATAAGAAAATTTCAAAAAGAAAAAAAATCTTTTTGCATAATTCTTTCTTTAATCTGTGTGTGAAATTAAAAGTGAAATAAAGATTGGTTTGAGAATGACTGTTTGTAATAAGAAGGCTACATACAAAAAGCTTTTTTTAACATCTCAACTAATAGTGAGGTATTTACTTATTTTCTTTTAAGCAACAGGAGAGGTCTAATACATATACCTGATATTCAATGCCTTAAACACTACAACTTTATAAAATATCTTATAATATCTTTAAAAAGTATTGACCTAAAAAGAATAAATATACCCCTTATTTATTGATACACTGCTGAATATAGAATATATAATTATCACAACTTAACCATATATTCATCTAACAATTTAACCTTTAATAATTTACCTCAGTTTGAGAGTTGCAAGACTAAATACTGCCAATAAAATACCAATAATCCAGAATCTCATTACTATTTTGGCTTCATGAAATCCCTTCTTCTGGTAGTGGTGGTGCAACGGAGCCATCAGAAAAAGGCGGTTGGTTTTGGCATATTCCAATCCATGTTTGCGTTTCTGGTATTTAAAATAATAAACCTGTAGCATCACGGAGGTTATTTCAATCAAAAAAACACCACAAATAAACGGAATCATCAATTCTTTGCGTAACGAAAGTGCAAGTACTGCAATAATACCTCCCAGACTTAAACTTCCAGTATCACCCATAAAAACCTGAGCCGGAAATGAATTATACCACAAAAAACCCACACAAGCACCCACAAAAGCAGCACAAAAAATCACAATTTCTCCTGATTGCGGGATATACATGATATTGAGATACTCTGCAAAAATGGCATTACCCGATACATAAGCCAAAATTCCCATCGTAAGTCCGATAATTCCCGATGTTCCGGCTGCCAGCCCATCTATTCCATCTGTAATATTAGCCCCGTTAGAAACTGCCGTTACAATAAAAATAGCTACCAGCGTGTAAAGAATCCATGTATAATCTTTCGGCAAAAAAGGGATAAGACTGTGATAATCCAGTTCATTATTTTTAAGAAAGGGTACAGTGGTGCGATTGGAGTGAATATCTATTACCTCACGTGTTTCGGGAGATTGCATAGCAAAAGGGTCATTTTGTCTGACAACCGGATGCTGCTCTTCTCCAAACTCTCTTATTACCACACTTGGGTGAAAAGAAAGTGTTAAGCCAACAATTAGCCCCAATCCTACTTGACCAATTACTTTTACAATACCTTTTACCCCTCTGTCAGAAGCTAGCCAGGGTAATGCACTTTCTTTTTTAAAAACCTTGACATAATCATCCAGAAAGCCAACCAATCCCATCCAGAGTGTACTGATGAGCAGCAAAACTACATATACATTAAACTTGGCAAATAACAATACAGGAATGATAATTGAAGCGATAATAATGATGCCTCCCATCGTAGGAGTACCCTTCTTTTGCATTTGTCCTGCAAGTCCCAAATCACGGATACTTTCTCCAACCTGTTGAATACGAAGACGATCTATAATACGATATCCATAAACGGTAGCAATAATCAATGACAAAGCAATAGCTGCTCCTGCCCTGAAAGAGATATACCGGAATACACCAGCTCCTACAAAATCAAAAGTACGGTCTAAATAATCGAAAAGGTAATAAAGCATTTGTTGATATAGATTCAGTAAAGGAGAACAGGACTTTTAGTTGAAGATGCAAAACAAAAAAAATTACCTTACTTTACCTATTCTATAAGATTTTTTAACTGTTTTTTTAGAATTGGTATCAGGCAATTATTTAAAAATCCTGAAAAGCTTATTTGTTATATTGATTCTTTTGGCAGTTTTAGCCAGCTTATTATTTGCTTCATCATACACAATCTTACCATCCTTTTCGAGATATTCATCACCCGTTTCCTCATGAATTCCAACCTGATACTTCCGGAAAACCAATCCTGAGCCAATACCAAGCACTATAAAAAAAGCAGGCAGTAGATAAAATAACCATTTGTCATTTTTATATCTTTTGTAACTTACTAAGTAATAAGCCTTATTTTTATTAGCTTCATATAAAATATCAATCATATTGCCTATTCGGAGATTTTCAAATTCACTGTCTGAGATAAATTCAGATGTACTCACTACCTGCGAACTATCTTTCTTTAATTCAAAAGCTAAGGTGAGTACATTGCCAGTTATTCCTGATTCAGCTAACTGATTACTTTTTTGAATAACTTTTGCTTTTAACAAATGTCCTTTCTTCTCCATTACAGCTACTTCCTGACTGTCATTATAAAACCATAACAATGACATAACTGCTATCAATGTACACAAATAAAACAGCCTGATTCCGAGGCTTCTATAACTACGAAAAACAAAGTACCAAAGCAAAAAACTGGCAACTCCAACACAAACAAACTGCCACTTAAGCGAAAGAAGAAGTAACAAAAAATTATTCATAATTATGCCTTAACAGTATTTCCCACATTCTTTTTCCACCAATACTGAAAGACTATCAAACCCCATATTCGGGCTACGGAGTCGCCGGGATTATTAGAAAAAACCTGACTTTTCAATTGTTTTACAGCTTCTGTATTAAAAATACCCTGTTCTTCCACAAAGCTATCTTTAAGTAAATCGTCAGTAATCAAAGATTTTAGTTCTGACTGAAACCATTTCAGCAGTGGTACTTCAAAACCATGTTTGGGGCGTTTGTATAACTCTGATGGCAGCATTTCCCTGAAAGCATCCTGTACAATTTTCTTTTTCATATTTCGGTCTATTTTGTAGGATTCAGGGAGCGAAAAAGCAAGCTCTACCACTTCATAATCCAGAAAAGGGTTCCGAACCTCCAAACCATTTGCCATACTCATCAAATCTACTTTCATCAGCATATCATTAGGCAAAACCAGGTTTACATCGGTAAGCAAAAAACTGTTAAAATCTTTTTCATTTAATAATTTCAGTATTTCCTTTCGCCTTTCTTTTTCTTCTGCCACAGGTGTATTTTTTAACAATGGCAATCCCTCTTGACTAAAGGTAGCCAATCGCCAGTAACGGTCAGGTAGTTTCATTTCGGCGATTTCAACAAATTTTTGCAACTGACGTATTTTGTTGGAAAAACCTGAGTTGCGGGATTGGGGAAACATTTTCCATAGCCTTTTAAAACTTACTGCCATATTTTCAGTCAAGCCCTTGTTTCTTACTCTGATTTCGGCAGCATGCTTGTTATAGCCTGCAAAAATTTCATCTGCCCCATCACCGGACAAAGCAACAGTTACCTGTTTTTTTACTTTCTTGCTCAATATATACACCGCCAGTGCTGACGAATCTGCAAAAGGTTCGTCTGTATAGTCCAGTACATCAAACAAATTCTCATACAAGTCCTGATTTGATAAAGAAAAAACAGTATGATTGGTATTAAATTTTTTGGCAACCAGATTGGCATATTTAGTCTCGTCAAAGAAAGGTTCGTCCCGGTAGCCAATCGAAAAAGTATTCAGGTGTGATGTATGTCGTGAAGCCAGCCCGGCAATTACCGAGGAATCAATTCCACCCGATAAAAATGCCCCTAAAGGTACATCCGAAATCAGTCTTCGCTTTACAGAATCTTCAAGTTTTTCCTTTAAAATAGTTTGTGCCTGCTCGTAACTTATGCCTTTGTATAAATTTTTGCCTACTTGCTGAGGATAAATGCCTGTATTTACCAAATCTTCTGTTTCATGATACCATTTTGAAACTGTTGCATCCCGTTTTTTCACTTTCAGGTAATGACCAGGCAAAAGTTTATATACATTTTTAAATATAGTATAAGGAGCTGGAATGTAGTTGAGTTGCAGGTATTGTTGTAGTGAAGTATAATCCAGTTCTCTTTCAATGCCATAAATGGTGAGGGCTTTCATCTCTGAAGCAAACAAAAATTTGTCTTCATCCTGAAACCACAGCAAGGGTTTTACACCAAAACGGTCACGGGCTAAAAATAGAGATTCTTCTTCTCTGTCATAAATTGCCATTGCAAAAAATCCATTCAGTTTATCAAGGCACTTTTCTTTTTCGAGAGCATACAAATTTACCAACACTTCGGTATCTGAATGGGAATGAAAAGTCATACCTTTGTCTTCCAGCTCTTTGCGTATATGCTGAAAATTGAAAATTTCGCCATTGAATACAATAGCATATCTGCCTGTAGCATCATTCATTGGTTGCCTGCCAGCCCGGCTGGTATCCAAAATCGACAACCGCCTGTGTCCCAGCCCTACAAATCCCTCATATAATGAATTAAAATCATCAGGTCCACGTTTTTCCATGGCATCCATTGATTTCTGGACGTTAATCTGAAAAAACTGACCTATCATGTTAAATGCCAAAATTCCGGTAATGCCACACATATAATTTACTATGTTTTTTAAATCGTCTCAAAATGTATAAAAATTGCGAATCCTGAAAGGAAATCAGATATTTGAACTCTGAAACAGATTCGGAAAATCAAATATCTGTTTTCAAACATCATTTCGCAATTTAAGTATTGAAATTTGTAATATACCTATGGGCTTAATTCCGATTATTCTGGTGGTTGTACTTACCCTGTTACTCTGGGGGATGCTCAACTACAATAGTTTTATTTTTAAAAAATCACAGGCAGATTTAGCCTATATCCAGTTGGAAAAAGGATGGAACCAACGTAGCAGCGAATTACTTGAGCTTCATACCTTACTAAAAATCAATGAACTAAAGATGTCTGATACCTTACTGAAACTGGCAAACCAACCGGAGGATGCAGAAAAATATAATCTTTCAGACGAACTAAAAGCAGTTGCCACTATTCCTCAGCTTTCTGGAAATACGGATCTGACAAAAGTGATAAATGACCTTCTGACTACTGAAACACAAGTAGAAAAACTTCGCAAAAAGTATATTGCCACAGCACTGGATTACAACAAACAGGTAGAAGAAATGCCTTCCCGATACATTGCTCTGCTCTTTGGTTTTAAGACCTTACCCATGTAGAAAATACGGAGATAAGTTTTTTCTCTAAAAAAACTTGTAATTCACGAAAAATTCTTAATTTTGCAGTCCCAAAATCAGAACCCAAGAACAATTGTAAATATACCATGAAAAGAACTTTTCAACCTTCGCAACGCAAAAGAAGAAACAAACACGGTTTCCGTGAAAGAATGTCAACTCCTGCCGGACGCAGAGTATTAGCAGCACGCCGGGCAAGAGGCAGAAAAAAACTTACCGTTTCTGACGAAAAAAGACACAAAGGTTAATTAACCGATAAAAAACTGAAAGGGTTAATGATATTAAATATTTCATTAACCCTTTCTTTGTTGCACTAAAGTATATCACTTATTCCGGCTGTTTTTGCCATATTACTTTCCCTGTTTTACCTGATATCTCTGCCCATGTCAGGTCATCCCAAGCCAAAAGTACCATCCCACAGGTAGGTAAATCACCGGTAGCCTCACCACTCAGATATTCTGCCAGATAGCTGATATAAGGATTATGCCCGACAAACATGACAGTATTCAATTCGGGAGAGAGGCTATTAATTTGATCCATCCATGTTTTAACAGAACCATTGTATAATTCCGGCAGTGTTTGAATCGTTTCAAAATCAAAGTTTATTTGTTCTGCAAGCAAACGGGCAGTAGCCAGCGTACGGGCAGCCGGACTTGCCAGAATCAAATCAGGTGTAATTTCAGAATCGTGTAAAAATTTACCCATTTTAGAAGTTTGCATGATACCTGTCATACTCAGTTCCCTGTCAAAATCACGTTGACCAATGGTTTCAGGCTCTGCTTTGGCGTGTCTTACAATCAGTAATTTTTTAGTCATTTTAGCTATTTTTTACACAAATATATCTTGTTGAGGGTTACCATTTGGCAGTTCATTACATATATTCACAAGTAAAGTTATCCCTGAACAAAGTTTACAGATTATTAAGTATATTTTTTTACCCAACAGACAACTGTATATCAACCCATTATAAAAACTTAAAATATTTTTCTAAAAAAATGAACAAAAAGCCGGAAAGTTCTATTAGGGAAGAAAAAAAATAGTTCATTTTTACCGGAAATTACGTTTGTATCATACTCATTACATTTTACAGTCCCGGGAAATTTAAAATTCAGACTTCAAAACAAGAAACGTATGCCAAAGAATTTAGTTATTGTAGAGTCGCCAGCCAAAGCCAAAACGATTGAAGGATATTTAGGAACTGATTATATAGTCAAGTCAAGTTTCGGTCATGTGCGTGATTTGCCGGAGAAAGACCTTGCCATTGATATAAAAAATCATTTTAAACCTCAATACGAAATATCTGATGATAAGAAAGATTTGGTTTCTCAGCTTAAAAAATTAGCCAAAGACTCTGAACTGGTTTGGCTTGCCACCGATGATGACCGGGAAGGAGAAGCTATTTCCTGGCATTTGAAGGAAGCTCTGAATTTGAAAGAAGGAACTATCCGCAGGATTGTATTCAGAGAAATTACCAAGTCAGCTATTCTCAATGCCATACAAAACCCCCGCAGTATTGATTTAGATTTGGTAAATGCCCAGCAAGCCCGCCGGATTTTAGACAGACTGGTGGGTTATGAACTTTCACCGGTATTATGGAAAAAAGTCAAAATGGGCTTATCTGCCGGACGTGTACAGTCTGTAGCAGTAAGGCTGATTGTAGAAAGAGAGCGTGAAATTGATGCTTTTAAAGCCAAATCATCTTATAAAATTACAGCTCAGTTTAATGTAGGTAACAATAAGATTTTATCTGCTGAACTCCCTAAAAACTTTGAAACCGAGCCTGAAGCCAGAGCTTTTCTGGAACGGTGTGTGCAGGCTGTATTTTCTATCAAAAACATAGAAACCAAACCTGCCAAAAAATCACCGGCTCCTCCGTTTACGACCTCTACCCTTCAACAGGAAGCAAGCCGTAAGTTGTATTTTTCGGTATCGCAGACCATGACACTGGCTCAGAAGCTATATGAAGCCGGCAAAATCACTTACATGCGTACCGATTCGACCAATCTTTCGCAGGAAGCTATTAATAATGCCAAAGCTGTAATTGAGCAAAATTATGGCAAGCAATATGTACAAACCCGCCAGTATAAAACCAAGTCAGAGTCGGCACAGGAAGCCCACGAAGCCATTCGTCCAACTGATTTTAATGTACAAACTGCCGGAAATGACCGCAATGAACAACGACTTTATGAATTAATCTGGAAACGTGCTATTGCCTCTCAGATGGCTGATGCACAACTCGAAAGAACTACTGCAACAATTGGTATTAAGCCAGCTAAACCTGTTGAAAGTCAGTTTTTGGGAGCCAATGGTGAACTGAAAGAAAATCTGATTGCAACGGGTGAAGTAATCAAGTTTGATGGTTTTTTGAAAGTATATCTGGAATCCTCTGATGATGAAGATGAAGAAAACAAGAGTATGCTACCCCCACTGAATATTGGTCAGATTCTGGATTTACGCCAGATGAGGGCTACCCAGCGTTTTACTCGTCCTGCTGCTCGATATACAGAAGCCAGCCTTGTAAAAAAACTGGAAGAGTTGGGCATTGGTCGACCTTCTACTTATGCTCCGACAATTTCTACTATTCAGAAAAGAGGGTATGTGGTAAAAGAAGACCGTGATGGCAAACCCCGGAATTTTAAGGAAATGATTCTGGAAAGCCATAAAATCTCTGAAAAAACCGGAGTAGAAATGGTAGGAACCGAAAAAGCCAAGCTTTTCCCAACGGATGTAGCCGGTGTGGTAAATGATTTTCTGGTGCAGTATTTTGAAGACGTAGTAGATTATTCGTTTACTGCTAAAGTAGAAAAAGAATTTGACGAGATAGCTTCCGGAAAGCTGGAATGGGTAGAAATGCTGGAAGAATTTTATGAAGGATTTCATAAAAAAATAGAAGGTTCAAATGAAATCAAACGCTCTGAACTGAATACTTCCCGACAGATAGGTACACATCCGGAAACAGGAGAAAAAGTATATGTGAAACTGGGGAAATTTGGACCTTATGTACAAATTGGGGAAAACGAGGATGAAAATGGCAACAAACCTAAATTTGCCAGCCTGAAAAAGAACCAACGTATGGAAACCATCGAACTGGAAGATGCTCTGGATTTATTCAAATTACCAAGAGAAATTGGAATGTTTGAAAATATGCCTATGAAGGTAGCCATCGGTCGGTTTGGTCCTTATATTCAGCACAACAGCAAGTTTTATTCTCTGGGCAAAGATGATGATCCTTATTCTGTAAACGAAGAACGTGGTATTGAAATTATAGAAGCCAAACGCAAAGCTGATGCTGAGAAGTTTATCAAAGAATTTCCGGAAAATACGTCAGTAAAAGTGTTGAACGGGCGATTTGGTCCATATATACAGGTGGGTGAAAAGAATGTAAAAATTCCGAAAGGAACTGACCCGAAAAGCCTGACACTGGAAGAATGTCTGAAACTGGCAGCAGAAACACCTGATAAGAAGTTTGTGAAAAAGCCTTTCGGAAAGAAGACAACCGAAGAAAAAACCACGACTGCCAAGCCTAAAACCACAACAACTAAAAAGACGACGACTGCCAAGAAAACTACTACCCGGAAAACAACTGATAAACCTCCGGCAAAGAAAAAAGCATAATGAAGTTTATTAAACAAAAACCCTGGCAAGTTTCAAGACTTGCCAGGGTTTTTCATTTACTATTTGAGCAATAAACCTTATAAACGTGAGTTCGGGATTATCTTATTGGTAAATTATTGTTTGTCAAACGTTTAATAATTTTACATTAAACCGATTACCTGCTTTCTCTCATTCAAGCACCTTCTTACTTTTTTGTATGCCCAAAAAAGTAAACAAAAAAAGGCAGCAACAGCAAAGACAAGCCCCAGATTATCAGGTCTCTTATCTTTCTCTAAAGTCTTTCGGGCTTGTCCACGCTGCTGTTGCATCCCTACACACACTTTTTTATTCCCTAACGCACGTTATAGGAGGTTCAAACCCTCCTAAGGATTTGCACGGGTTTCACCTGTTATTCAGCATTTTTTTGAGTTCCTGAATTTCGTCACGCAGGCGGGCAGCTTCAATAAAATCAAGGTCTTTAGCAGCTTTTTCCATAGATTTCTGGGTTTGCACAATCAGTTTTTCTATTTCTGCCTTACTCATATAACCCACAATCGGGTCGGCTGCCACTGAAACTTCTTCCGGCTCTGCATAAAACTTCTTGCCTGTATCTGCCACCTTGGTTTGCTCCATAATGGCTTCTTTTGACTTTCTTACAGTAGTTGGTATGATGTTATGCTCAACATTATAATCTTCCTGAATCTTGCGGCGGCGGTTGGTTTCGTCAATGGCTTCACGCATCGAACCTGTAACAGTATCAGCATACAAAATCACCTTACCCCGTTCATTACGGGCTGCCCTGCCTATGGTCTGTATCAATGAGCGTTTATCACGCAAAAAACCCTCCTTATCTGCATCCATGATCGCCACCAGCGAAACTTCGGGTAAATCCAAGCCTTCCCGCAACAGGTTTACACCCACCAACACATCTATAATACCCAGACGCAACTCACGCAAAATTTCTACCCGATCCAAAGACTTGATTTCGGAGTGGATATACCGGACTTTGATGCCGAGCTTGTCCATGTATTTGCTCAATTCCTCTGCCATGCGTTTGGTGAGGGTGGTAATCAACACCCTGTCCTGCATTTGAATGCGTTCTTCTACTTCGTCCAGTAAATCATCTATCTGATTAAGACTGGGGCGAACTTCTATCTGAGGGTCTATCAAGCCCGTTGGACGAATCACCTGCTCTACCACTACTCCACCCGACTTGCGGAGTTCATAATCGCCGGGTGTGGCACTCACAAAAATCGCCTGACCTATCATATTTTCAAATTCATTGAAATTGAGAGGGCGGTTATCGAGGGCAGAGGGCAAACGGAAGCCATAGTCCACCAGACTCACCTTACGGGAACGGTCACCACCAGACATAGCCCTGATTTGAGGGATGGTAACGTGACTTTCGTCAATGACCAGCAAATAATCGTCAGGGAAATAATCGAGCAGGCAAAAGGGTCTGTCGCCGGGTTTTCTGCCGTCAAAATAGCGGGAATAGTTTTCGATACCGGAGCAATAGCCCAGTTCACGCATCATTTCCATATCAAACTCTGTACGTTCTTTGATGCGTTCGGCTTCGGTGAGTCTGCCGTCTTTGCCAAAATACTGAATCTGGGATACCAAGTCTTTCTGAATATCATAAATGGCTTTTTCGAGGGTATCTTTACCTGTTACGAAAAGGTTTGCTGGGAAAATGCTGATAATTTTTTCATCATTGTATTTTTTACCGGTTTCCGGGTCTATCTTCTGAATGGCTTCGATTTCGTCTCCGAAAAAAATGACCCGATACGCAAAATCTGCATACGCCGGATAAATATCTACTGTATCACCTTTTACCCTGAAATTGCCACGCTTAAACTCTACTTCTGTACGGCTGTATAGACTGCTGACCAGTGAAAACAGCAGTACATTGCGACTGATTTGCTCTCCTACCTGTATTTTTACCACGTTTCTGCCAAACTCTTCCGGGTTTCCCAAACCATAAATGCACGACACCGAAGCCACCACCACAATATCTCGCCTGCCTGTGAGTAACGAAGAGGTGGTGCTGAGACGGAGTTTTTCGATTTCTTCGTTGATGAGCAACTCTTTTTCTACAAAAACATTGGTGCTGGGAATGTAGGCTTCGGGCTGGTAATAATCGTAGTAGGAAATAAAATACTCGACGGCATTCTCCGGAAAAAACTGCTTGAACTCTCCGTATAACTGGGCTGCCAGGGTTTTGTTATGGCTCAGAATCAGCGTAGGGCGGTTGGTTTGGGCTATAACATTGGCAATGGTAAAGGTTTTGCCGGAGCCAGTAACACCCAGCAGGGTTTGGGCTGGTTCGCCGTTTTCGAGACCTTCTGACAGCAGGCGGATTGCCTGGGGTTGGTCGCCGGTTGGCTGAAACTCTGAAGAAATTTTAAAGCTCATAAAGAATAGGTATCTGGTAAAAAACAGGTATTGAGGCAATTACGCCAGTCAGTGATAACAAAAAAACACCTGAAAAAATTTCCAGAATCAGGAAAAATATAATAAAAATTATAGTCTATAGTTACTTTGTCTTCTTAGCAGAAGCTTCCCTTTTCTGATAAGCATCCAGAATGTGAATGTAAGTCAATACCTTAACCGGCTCGGTATTGTCTATCTCTGAGGTAATATCATAGGCTTCTCTGAATTCTACTAAATATACATACAGAGAAGCCAAAGCACTTTTGTAAATATGATCTATTCCATTTTTCTTAAACACAGTTCCCAAGGTTTTAAATTTTTCAAGAAACTCTTTTATATCTTCCTTATTATTTAAAGTAAGCGATAACTCTGCCAAAGACGAATAAATCTCAACTTGATCGTATTCATTTATTAGTTTTTCAGTACTTCTGAAAGCAGAATCTAAACATATTTTTGCTCTTTCTGGATAATTCAATTTTATAGCAATTTCTGCTAAATGCTTATAGGTATAAGCTCCTTTATTTAGTTTTTGAGTACTTCTAAAAGCAGAATCTAAATATATTTTTCCACTTTCCAATTGACCGACTTTTGCAAAACTTTTTGCAAAACTCTCATAGAAATAAATCTCAAAATCGCCTTTAGAGTCTTTTCTCATTAATTTTTTAGCACTTCTAAAAGCAGAATCTAAATATATTTTTGCACTTTTCGATTGATTAAGCTTTGTTGCACTTTCTGCCAAAGAAATATAAAATTCGAATTTCAAAAACTCATTTGTTAATTCATTAGCACTTCTGAAAGCAGAATCTAAATATTGCTTTACTTTATCTAATTGATTGAGCTTTGAATAATTTTCTGCTAAAAAAACATAAATCTTAGGTTTGAAAGATTCCCTTTTTACATCAGATTTGATAAGTTTTTTCAATATTTCGGGTTGATTGAGTTTTGCAGCACTTTTTGCTAAAGAAATATAGATATCATATTGGGCGTCTGTATCAAATATTTTTTCAGCACTTCTGAAAGCAGAATCTAAATATTGCTTTACTTTATCTAATTGATTGAGCTTTGAATAATTTTCTGCTAAAGAACTATATAATTCAGCTTTGATTTTTTTATTTTTACTTTTACTATTGACAGCAGAATCTAAATATTGATTGCCTTTATCAGCTTGATTGAGTTTTGTGGCATTTTCTATCAAAGAAATATAAACCTTAGATTTGACAGATTCTTTTATTATTTTACTAGCATTTCTGAAAGCAGAATCTAAATATATTTTTGCTCTTTCTGGGTCATTCAATTTTATAACACCTTCAGTTAGATAAATGTAAATCTCGGATTTATTTTCATTTGCTATTTTTTCAATATTATCCGCTACTGTTTTTATTATCTTAGTATTTGTACTATCCTGTGTTAATATTTTTTTGCTAAACAAGTAATAGCCATCTGTTTCTATATTTTCATTTAGGTCTGTTATCATCTGTAAAGCAAGGTCAGTCTCTGTATTTGTTACACTGTCAATGGCAGCAAGTTTTCCAAGTAGCAGTCCTTTTGTCTTTATGTTATAAAAGTTCATAGATATATTCTTATCTGTAATTTCACGGATATTGTTTTTTATTTCCCAGTTTAGTTTATAATAATTTGTTTGTAAGAAAATACTAATGCTTACAACTAATAATACTATAACTCCCAAAGCAGCTTGCCTGAATCGAAACTTTCGTTTAGTGGCATCCAAGAACTCTTTCTTTGGGTTTTCATTTATTCCCTTTATATTTTTCCAATTTCGTTGTACCACTCGGTATTCATTCCATCCCAGCAAGTAACGGGATGCCCGTTCACTTCCCAGCCACTCGTTAGTTCTTTTTTCCAGTATCATAGCTGCTCTTTCAAGAGGTTCTAAGCTTCGGTTGGCTATACTTCGTATCGGGCCAATCAGGCGTTCGTGAGCCAGTGCGTATTGGTAAGTTGTTAAGTGGGCTTGCTTGTTAAGCAGGCGATTCTCAGAGAGCCAATCTACATTTTTTGTAATCAGTTCGTTAGAGACCGTTCCGGCAAGTATTTCTTCTATTTCAAACAAAGTCTTCCATCCTGCTCTTGTATTGTTATGGGTATCTATCAAAGCCAGTAAAATACTAATTGCTTCTTTGTTTTGGTTAAAATCATTAGATAATTCAAGCAGGTTTTGCAGGTAGCGTTGCAACAGTCCTTCTATACCTCCAATTTTAAGAAATGCTTTTTTATTAAAGCCTCTTTCTGTAGCAGGCAGTCCCTTGATGGTAAGGGCTAATATTTGAATATCTACTGCCGAAATTAACCCATCTTCTTTGGAAGCCAGTTCTTCCGGAACCATCTTTTTTACAAAATCTTCGTCTATTTCAATCTGCTCAGCTTCCGCTATCACTTTCAGTATGGCAGTCACCTGCTCCAGAGTGAATTTCTTTATCTGAAAAGCATTTGAGATGCTTAGTGTATATTTTATCTCCTTCTGTATCTCATGTAAATTACCTACATAATCGGTTCGTATGGAAAGCAAAATTTTGACGTTATGCAACGATTTATAGACTGTATCCAACATTCCAATAAAAGGCTTACGCTCTGTTTCAAGGCGTTTTTGTGTAAAAAACTGCTCAAACTGGTCAAAAATCAGGATAAGTTTTTTACCATTGAGTTTAGCCAATACCTCATCCAATACATCCGAAAGATTAGTTTGGGCAACTGTATCAAGTTCGAGTTGTTCTTTTTCTTTTATTGCCTTTTTTACTGATGCTACAGGTTCCTCGTTAGAGAGCGTAACGATTAGGCATCTATACTCATCGTTGTTTAACTCTCCAAAAAGTCCGGCTCTTAGAAATGATGTTTTTCCACTCCCGGAAACACCCTGTAAAACTCCTATATGATAGTTATTATTCAATATATCATCTCTGATTTGCTCTACTTCTGTAGTTCGTTGTAGTTTTTTAAAAATTTCTCTATCATCAAAATTAAAAGCCCATAAACCTTTTACAGGAGATTTTTTTTTGTATTCCGGCGGTTTGGTTTTGCTTTCCTGATAAAGGATTCTGTATTCCTGAATGAGTGTTATTATGAAAAGAATACCTGTAGCTACCCAGCCCCAGACAAGATAATTGGCTACTTTTTCTTTCAGAAGTACTCCGAATCTACTTAATAAATCAAACTGAAGCACAAACATGGCTCCTAAAGCCAGCGAAAAAATGATAACCCACTTTTTCCGCCAGGGAGCTTTGGAGAGAGAAATGAGAAGATTTACAAGGAGTCGAATTAGCTTGATTATTTCATCAAAAAACTTTTCAATTACCGACGGGTCCGGTAATTGCGGAGGAGTATTATTAGCCATACAGGTTATAGAGGTTAGGAGAGCTAAAGTTTATTTTTTTATGGCAGATAAGCAATTTTTACACCCAAAATTATTTACTATTCAGCAAGTTAGCTTCAAATTTCATTATATCACTCTCCAGAAAAACTCTCCTTTATTCTTAAAATACACAATTCCTTCTTTTAAGATGAACTTGTGTGATTAAAAGAGTAAAAAAAAGTGGGTGGGGATGCAACAGCAGCGTGGACAAGCCTCAGAACTGAAAATATGCCAAGAGACCTAAAAGTCTTAGGCTTGTCTTTGCTGTTGCTGCCTTTTTTTGCTTACTTTTTTGGGCATACAAAAAAGTAAGAAGGTCTTTGAATGAATAAAAGTTGTTAACCAGTAAAAGAAAAAGCCAATAAGCATCTGACATACAATAATTTGCAAGTAAATCTTATCCCAAGTTCATGTTTCCTTTACTCTTAATACCCATACTTTTTTCCCCACAATTCCCGCAACTTTTGACGGATTTTTTCTTCCTGCGGGTTGTCAGACGGGTTAAAGAAAGTCGTGTCTTTCAGTTTTTCGGGCAAAAACTCAAGGTTTACAAAATTGCCTTCGTAGGCATGGGCATAGAGGTAGTTTTTGCCGTAGTCAAGTTCTTTCATCAACTTAGTTGGGGCGTTCCGCAGGTGCAATGGCACAGGCAAGTTTCCGGTTTTTTGTACCACATCAAGAGCCTGGTTAATGGCAGTGTATGCAGAATTACTTTTGGGCGAAGTAGCTAAGTAAATAGCCGTTTGAGAAAGCAAAATCCTTGCTTCCGGCAGCCCAATCACCCGAATCGCCTGAAAACAGGTAGTTGCCATCAGCAAGGCATTGGGGTTAGCCAAACCGATGTCTTCAGAAGCCGAAATTATCATCCGTCGCCCTATAAAATCAATATCTTCGCCACCTTCCAGCATCCTGGCAAGCCAATATACAGCAGCATTAGGGTCAGAACCCCGAATGGATTTGATAAAAGCCGAAATAATGTCGTAGTGTTGTTCGCCGTTTTTGTCGTACAGGGCTATGTTTTGCTGTATTTTTTCGGTAACGAGGTCATTGGTAATTTCAAAAACTTCGGTATCGGTGGCAAAGTGGGTAGTCAGTTCCAGTATGTTGAGCAACTTGCGGGCATCACCACCCGAAAACTGCAACAATGCCTCGTATTCTTTCACTTCTATACGTTTGTTTTTTAAAAACTCGTCTTTTTTCAGGGCATGGTTCACAATTTCAATCAGTTCATCTTTTTCCAAAGGCTTTAAAATATACACCTGACACCTCGACAACAAAGCCGAAATCACCTCAAAAGATGGATTTTCGGTAGTTGCTCCGATTAAAGTAACAATTCCCTGTTCAACAGCACCCAACAGCGAATCTTGCTGCGATTTGCTGAACCGATGGATTTCGTCGATAAATAAAATCGGACTTGCATTGTTAAAAAACCTGCCCGATTTGGCTTTGTCTATCACCTCCCGAATGTCTTTGACACCCGAATTGATGGCACTTAATACATAAAAAGGGACTTTTAGTTGTGAAGCAATAATGCCTGCCAGTGTAGTTTTGCCAACGCCGGGTGGTCCCCAGAGTATAAATGAAGGAATCTTACCCGATTCTACCGACCGCCTCAATACTGCTTTTTCTCCTACCAAATGTGTTTGTCCGATGTAGTCGGCTAAAGTTGTCGGACGCATGCGTTCGGCTAATGGCTTCATTATCAAAAAGTTTTAGTAATTTGGTATTAAACCCTCCTATCCTACCAATCTATAAATAAAAAAAATGGGGTTGAGATGCAACAGCAGCGTGAACTAACCCGAAATTCTTACGCAAATGTTGAGAGACTTAGGAAATCAGGGTTAGTTTTTGCTGTTGCTGCCCTTTTTTGGCGTTACTTTTTTTGGGCAAGCAAAAAAAGTAACATGCTGATACTTGTTACAACTGTTCTATATTAAAGAATAATGACAATAAAACATTCATTATCAATTTCTTAAAGAATCATAGTGTAGTGTATAACATTTACCCCAATTTTAGAATTTATTTTCCAGTTATTACCTATAATTCATTGAATACATCTCAACAAAGGCATAAAAAACTGAACAAAACCTTTTCCGGCTAAGTTACACACAAACTAACCCATTCAAAAATGCTCACAGCAGATCAGATAGAAGAAGAATTTAAGCAGTTTATTCAGTTCGGGCAGGTTTTTGACAAAGAAACCCGCCGGTATCTGGTTTTTTATTTACAGGAAAAGTTCAACAGGCAACTGACAACAGACCCTAAACAACTTAACAATTCAACCATTCAACCACCTGAACATTCCTTAATTGCCTACGAATATTTTAGGGCAGCTCTGGACAAAATCTTTGCCAATTCACAACTTATCAGTGTAGGACAAGCCAACCAGGTGCTGGCAACACAGATTTTACACGATACGCTGACATGGTTACGCAAAGCACAACAGCAACTCCGGCAGGACAATCCGGTGCAGGACGAATTTAACCGGCTGCAATCCTGGAAAGACCGTCCTCTTGCCATATTCGCCGAATCCTGGTATCACCTTACTAATTTCCTGAAAGAAAAATATGAACGCTCCGAATTCGACATTTCTTTTTATGAAAAACACTTTGATGATACATTTCGGGACAGACGCAAATTTTTGGATGAAATTTCAAAACTCTCTTTTGAAGAACAGGAAAAACTGCCTGTTCAGGGTATCATCTACGACTTGCTTGACCAATGGGAGGGTTTGCTGGTAGCCCGTAGTCTGCAATACGAACTGGAAGCAATGGAGCAGCAAGCCGATGCGTTTGCCGAAAATCTATATGCCAAAGTTGCTGAATATGTAAAAATGACTGAACTCATTGCTCCTTTTGCAGAAGAAGTCGGGCGATTTTGGGACATGAGCCGGGGACTCTGGCAATCTACTAATTTTGATGTATTGAGCCAATATGCCAGTTTGCTCGAAAACGAAAAATCAATCCGGCAACTGGCTGATTTGCTGGGGCGGTTGCGGGAAGCCCAGACTGAAATTGCAGAAGAAAGTTTTGATTATAGTATTGCTAAAATCTCGTATAAAACCTCTACACAAGAGCGTCAGGAAATCGGGGGCATTCACGAAAGTGATGACCTGAGTAACATGTTACCTTCTGAAGCCGTATTGCTGGCAGAAACCTTGACCGAAGCCGTATTTTTAAAACGTTTTGCTGAAAAAAAACTGATCACATTTCAGTATCAGGGTAAAAAAGCCGTAGTTGGCAATGAAGTAGTCACCGACAAACGAGAGAAAACCCGCCAGAAAGAAAAAGGTCCGTTTATTCTTTGTATAGATGTAAGTGGTTCAATGGAGGGTTTGCCGGAGCAGGTTGCCAAAGTATTGAGTTTTGCAATACTTAAAATGGCAGCCCGTGATAAACGTAAAGCCTATTTGATTTCGTTTGCTACCGGCTTGCAAACTATTAACTTACTGAATCTTGAATATTCTCTTGATCAGGTTGTCAGCTTCTTAACCATGACATTTAATGGAGGCACTGACATTCACCCGCCTATGTTTGAAGCCCTCCGAATGCTGCAAACTCACGACTATAAAGATGCAGATGTGCTGGTAGTCTCTGATTTTATCATGTACGAAATCCGTCCGGACTTACGCAAACGTATGGACGAAGAACGCCGTCGTGGAACAGGTTTTCATAGTCTGATAGTGGCTCAGGAAGCAGCCAACCCGGCAGTTCGTGAAATTTTCGACCATTTTTGGGTTTATAATCCTGACTCTAAAGAAATCATGCGTCAGATTGCATTAGATTTGCAGGAATTAGCCCCCTAACCCCCGAAGGGGGAACAACTGACTCTAAATTGAAACATTTTTTCTTTTAGGAATCAATTTACTCCCCTTCGGGGCTGGGGGCTTGGCTTTTTATGTGTGCAGTTCACTTTATTCTTGACAAAACCAACCTTCTCGACGACACTCCAATCCGGCAAATGTTGTCGGCTTTGCAGCACCGTGGTCCTGATGCAGAAGGCTTTTTAAAACTCCCTTTTGGTAAAAGCACACTCTTTATTGGCAGTAACCGCCTCAAAATCAACGACCTGAGAGACGAAGCCAATCAGCCGATGGGTTCTGAAGATGGCAAATATATACTTAGTTTTAATGGTGAGATTTATAACCATATTGCACTCAGACAGCTACTCCCCAAGAAATACAATTTCCTAACCCATTCCGATACGGAAACGCTATTATATCATCTGATTGAAAAAGCAGAAACCGGGATAGAGGAATTAAACGGAATGTTCGGGTTTGCTTTTGCTGATTTAACGACACAAAAAATAACAGTAACCCGTGACCGTTTCGGGATGAAGCCTTTGTATTACTTTGAAAACCAACAGTATGTGATTGTTTCTTCTGAAATCAAAGGCATTCTGGCTTCGGGTTTGGTATCCAAAAAACTCAATTCCTCTCAAATCAGTCATTACCTTCGGTATCGCTTTGCAGATGCTCCCCAAACCTTTTTTCAGGACATTTATGAAGTAGAGCCTCATACAGTTTATACTTTTTCAGATAAAGGTTTTGTACAAAAAGCAAGCTGTATAAGCTCAGAAAACGCTATGCCTCCAGACACAGACCTTGAAACTATCCTATTGCAGTCTGTAGCCAGTCATTTGAAAGCAGATGTGCCGGTCGGGCTTTTTCTAAGTGGTGGCGTAGATTCTACGCTGTTGCTGGCACTGGCAAATGAACTGGGATTTAAAAATTTACCTGCTTTTACTATCGGCAATCAACAGCTTACACAGGATGAAAATTTTGCCCGAAAAGCAGCCCGGCAATATGGTGTCGAACTTTTTGAAATTGAGACTGACAGCAGCCTTTTACTAAATTTTGATGATTTTGTGCAGAAAATTGACCAGCCTATTGCTGACTCGGCTGCCTGGCTTACGTATTTACTTTCACAAAAAGCCAGTCAGCAGGGAGTGAAAGCCGTGATTTCTGGTGCTGGGGCTGACGAGTTTTTTGGAGGCTACCACCGGCATCAGGCTTTTCAGTTTTACCTCAAACATGCTAAACTACTGACTCAAAATAAAAATCTATTGTCAAAAATTGCCGGATTATTGCCGGCTCGTTTTCGTCAAATTCAAAAGTTTTTGTCTCAACTTGATAACAATCCCCAACAAACCTTCCTTAATTTTACAGCCCTTACAACCCCTTCCGTCATCCAGGAGAATTTATTCACAAATTATTTATCAGAATGGAATTCACTTAAGTCACTTTTGGGCGATTTGGAGGCTGCACTTCGATTTGACCAAAAATATTACCTTACCCAAGATATTTTAAAAATGACCGACCAGATGGCAATGCAGGCAGGTATTGAGGTTCGGTTGCCTTATCTGGATATGAATGTTAACCGTTTGAGTCAATCATTATCGGGGGAATATTTGTTGAAAAACGGTAAAAAATGGTTGTTAAAAGACATACTGAAAAACAAAGGAGGTAACATTTACATAACACGCAAAAAAGAAGGTTTAGGCTTCCCTTTTGGCAAATGGCTTTTTTCGGAAACGGGCAAAGAACTGCTGCAAAGCTTGCTCCAACCACACAATTTTATATACCAATTAATTGATTACAAAATAATTAATCAATTAATTACTCTTCAAAAATCTGGCAAAGCCGATTACACTTCAGAACTCTGGGCAATATTTTTATTAAAAAAATGGCTTGATAAGGAATTTGGTACAGATTTTGTTTGTTAATGTAAAGTTATTAAATTTGTCAAAAATTAACAATTTTTTAACATTAAATTAATATTCACTAAATATTCAATCTTATGCGTCTTAAACAAAAGGGCTGAATTTAAAACAATTACTAAAATGAACACTCCTAAAGAACTTACAATTATCGACGGCACTGAGTACATCCGTCACAAAAACCAGTTAAAAGAATATGCCAAACATCGGCTTAAACACCGTCGTAAAAAGTTTGTGCGTATTGTGAAAAGAGCAGTTTCTGGTCCTTTTTTGGGCTGTTTGCTGGCTTTTTTGTCTTATCAGTTTTTTAATATCCCCGCTTTAATCAGTTTGGCAGGAGCCGTCGGAATTACAGCCATTGGCTTGACAGTCCGATACAGGTATATCAAATATGTTTACCTGACTTTGGTAATTGGTTTATATGCTTTTTTGATTACACAGATGATTTTACAATAAATTTTGTGTTGTTTCTATAAAAAAGGTCTGGCTTTGTAAAGTCAGACCTTTTTTGTTTAATTTCAGGCATTCATTTATACTGATTGTTATGCAAACCATTCGTATTGGAGGAGTACCTGAACATTTTAATATGCCTTGGCAGTTTGCCCTGCAAAATCAACTTTTTCAAGAAGAAGGTATTGACTTGCAATGGACAGACTACCCAACCGGCACAGGTGCAATGGCTAAAGATTTGAGAGCAAATGTGCTGGATGTTGCTGTTTTACTCACCGAAGGTATTGTAGCTGATATTACCAAAGGCAACCCAAGTCAGATTGTACAGTTTTACGTAAAATCTCCGCTGGTCTGGGGTATTCATGTGGCAGCAAACTCCGGCATTGAAGATGTTAGTCAACTTGACGGGAAAAAATATGCCATCAGTCGAATGGGTTCGGGTTCTCATTTGATGGCTTTTGTAGATGCTGATCAGCGTGGTTTTGGTTTAAAACAAGAGCAACTTGTCATTGTTAATAACCTGGATGGGGCTGTAAAAGCTTTATCAGAAGGCGAAGCTGATATTTTTATGTGGGAAAAATTTATGACAAAACCCCTGGTGGACAAAGGTATTTTCAGACGAATCGGCGAATGTCCTACCCCGTGGAGCTGTTTTGTGATAGCTGTCCGAAATGAGTTTTTAGCTGAACACAAAGAGAGCTTGAAAAAAATGCTGGATGTCATCAATGGCATTACAGCCACTTTCAAAGAAAACCAGGATATAGTTTCCATGATAGCCAACCAGTATCATTTACAGGAGACGGATGTAACTGACTGGCTCAAAACTGTAACCTGGGCATCTGACAGTCAGATAAACGCTGCCGAAATTGATATTGTAACAGAAACATTGCTGAAATTGGGAATTACAGATAAAAAGCTGGCTTTTGAAGAGTTGGTGAAATATGTATAGAAATTTCTCTACTTTGAAACTTTCCACAGCCAGAACAAAGAAACAAACACAACCAGTCCTATTCCTGTTATAAGCCAAATTCCGGCAGGTGTAGGCAAAAGCAGCCATATTGCCAGTCCACCGCTTGCCAGTAAACGACCTACTTCAATCATATAAGCCCATTTTTTACCTTCAAAAAACCAACCGAAGTTTACTACAGACAAACCAATCAGAGAGGCTATGGTTATTTTCATACTCCAGTCTAATTTTCCCTGAAACAGCAAAAAAGAAAAAGTTGCAGTTATCAACCATACATACTGAAAAAGAATATAATAATTAACATTACGGGGTATTGTAGTATTAAACTTTTCATAATTCTGTCTGTTTACGTCAGGAATCGGATGATATGCAGACATTTTTGCATCCCAGCCCGGCTTGTAAAATAAGACTTTCAGTTTATCTGAGATAGTCGCAGCATTCCGGAGTTCTTTGCCAATATTCTCGTAATGAGAAAAATTTGCCCAAACCGGATTCCAGCTATTGATGGGTGTAGTAATTCCATATACAGGTCTTTCTTCCTCTTGCTGAAACGTACCAAACAGTTTGTCCCAGATAATAAACGTGCCGGCATGGTTTTTATCAATGTATTTTGGATTTCTGCCATGATGTACCCGATGGTGTGAGGGTGTATTCATGAAATATTCAAGAAAACCCATTTTATCTATCATTTCCGTATGAATCCAAAACTGATAAATGAGATTGATACCCCCTACCACCAGCAGTTGTGTAGTGTCAAAACCCAGCAAAGCCATGGGCAGATAAACTGGAGCCGTCCAGACTCCCTGAAACCAACTCTGACGCAGAGCTACTGATAAATTATATTCTTCACTCTGGTGATGTACCACATGACCACTCCAGAACAAATTAACCTCATGACTCATGCGATGGGCGAAGTAATAACACAAGTCATACACCACAAAAGCCAGTATCCAGCTCCACCAGGTATAGGGTATCTGAAAAAAAGCAAAATGTTCAAATACCCATTCATAAATGCCGATGGTAAAAACTTTCAGAAAAATACCTGTTACCTGCTGCGAAACTCCGGCACTCAGATTTGTAATAGTATCGTTAGTACGGTATAGTTTGGTCTTCTGAAAACGGTCTATCAGCATTTCTATTCCCATAGCCAGAAAGAAAAAAGGAATAGCCATCATTACCGGATTAGGATTCATAGATTTATCATATTTTTTAACACAAAAATACAAATAAATTATCGTATTGACTCATAAAAATGCCGGATTTTATCTAACTGTAACTCTGTTTTTTCGAGAGCCAGTTTGGTTTCCTTCAAATTGGCTTCTACAATTTCAGCCAATTGAGCCTCTACAAATAAGTTAGTCTTCAGGTGATGAATTTCCTGAGGAAGGTCATTTTCAAAACGACTTAGTTGTTCTCTGATATAAGATTTCAGGTTTTCGATACGTTCATTCCAAAAACGCAGTACCAGAGAATGAGGCTTTTTGTAAATAATTTCTTCTTTTTCCTGCTTATCTGCCAGCAAGTTAAAAGTATAACTGCGTTCATTGTGTTTTACAATAATTTCAACAGCATTAGAAGACCGGTGTGCTTTCAGGCGGTTAGTAAGATTACCTGCATTGTTATAGATGTTGATAATAGAGTCTTCATCAGAAGCTAACCTGTCAAAATCACCTGCTTTAATACGATTCCCATCAAAATACTGCTCCATATTTTGAATCTCATAAAACTCCCTGTCTAACAACCGGAGCTTATCTATGAGTACAATATGTGGCACACAAATCTCTTTTTTTACCTCATCATCCAGCTCTCTGATTTCATTTTTAAGAGGGGTCAGGTTAATTGCCATTGTATAACCGTGCTTACGAATGGTTTCAGCCGTTATTTCCTGCACTGTTTTCAATTGCTCCGGATGATTCCAAAGACAATGAGGTATCAGAAAACAATCCATGAGATCAACACTGGTTCGTTCATTAAGAAAGGCAGAAGTTCGCAACAATCTTACAATTTTTTTCCAGCGTCTGTCATATACATGCAACTTTTCCTCATGTTCGTGGTCATACTCGTCTGTTTTCAGCTTCAAAATCTGTATTACATTCAATACTTCAGGTGGCAAAAGTATGGCATCAATTTCTGTATTCCACTGAATGAGTTCTATTTCAGTAACTTTTAGGTTTTCATCAAGCGAGTCAGCGTAAATGTTTGTAGTATCCACAATCATTTCCAGAAAATTGCCTGCCTGTCTGACTTCATAGATGGCATAACGTACCAAAAATCTATCCCACAAAGCCGTTAAACCCTCACCAGAAGAAGGCAACTCATTAGAGGCTGCAATAATTGCCCGTATATTTACTGCAATCTCCTGCTCACCATTTCTATAAATTTTTTCATTTAAAACGGTAAGTAAAGCATTCTGAATGGCAGGACCGGCTTTCCATATTTCATCCAGAAAAACCACATTAGCCCCTGGAAGGTATTTGTCGGTAAGTCGTTCATAACGGTCTTCGTCTTTGAGTTTTTTGATAGAAACCGGACCAAAAATCTCATCGGGTGTACTAAACCGATTCATGAGATATTCAAAAGATTTCCCTTCACGAAAAGCAAATTTGAGTTTACGGGCTATCAAACTTTTGGCAACACCCGGAGGACCCAGCAAAAAAACACTTTCCCCTGCCAAAGCTGTCAGCAAAGCAAGACGAATTGCCTCTTCTTTTTCATAAATTCCTGTCTGCAACTGGCTGATAATAGCCCTGATACGTTCTTTTAGTTTCATTTCCTGAGAAAAAATATAATTTAAAACAAACCCGACACATCTGATAACATTTCGTATCTGCTAACAGTAAAACTATCAAAACTGTTTTATACCTTATTTAACAAAGTAATTTTAGCTGAAATCATGAATAAAATACCAAATTAAAAAGCAGAGAAAATCAACACTTTTTTAGTAAAAATTTGCTTTTGGAATAATTTTCTTATTTTTAACCGGACTTTGATAAAGGTTGTCGGGGTAATGCTCATTAGTAATACCAACCCCTCCCCGGCTCTAAGAGAATCTGTTATAAAAAAATGATACTAAATTACATTTGGGTTGCATTTTTTATCATTGCCTTTGTGGTAGCTTTACTGAAGCTGATTCTGCTGGGTGACGTCCGGGTATTCCCGGATTTGATAAATTCCACACTTGAAACAGCAAAAGTTGGGTTTCAAATCAGCATAGAACTGACAGGTGTGCTCTCTTTGTGGCTCGGATTGCTGAAAATAGGAGAGCAGGGAGGCATTGTGAATATGCTGGCAAGGGGTGTAGGTCCACTATTTTCAAGGCTATTTCCTGAGATTCCAAAAAATCATCCGGTTATCGGAACAATTCTGCTCAATTTTTCTGCCAACATTCTGGGTCTTGATAATGCCGGAACACCACTTGGTATGAAAGCCATGCAGGAAATGCAGGAATTGAATGAGAATAAAGAAGTAGCGTCCAATTCTCAAATCATGTTCATTGTGCTGAATGCAGCTGGGCTTACCCTTATACCTATCACCATTATCGCTTACCGGGTACAGCAAGGGGCTGCCAACCCTACCGACATTTTCATTCCTCTGCTTATTACCAAGTCATTTTCGTTGCTCGCCGGTCTGATAGCTGTGGCTATATATCAAAAAATCAATCTTCTGAGCTGGACTATTCTTAAATATCTGGGCAGCTACTTTATATTTATTGGCTTGTTAATTGCCTTATTTTCAATGCTTCATCAGCATGAAATTCAAATTATCTCTTCGCTTGCCAGCAATGTGATACTGTTTTCGGTGATGTTATTTTTTATTCTGATAGCTCTCCGAAAAAAAATCAATGTTTTTGAAGCTTTTATTGATGGAGCTAAAGAAGGATTTACAGTGGCAGTACAAATCATTCCTTATCTGGTTGCCATTCTGGTAGCAGTAGGATTATTCAGAGCATGTGGGGCAATGGAATATTTTGTATTGGGCATACGCTACGTTTTTGAATTAATGCACATCAATACTGATTTCGTACCTGCTCTTCCAGTGGCGATTATGAAGCCTCTGAGTGGCAGTGGGGCACGGGGAGTGATGATTGATATTATGAAACAATCTGGTGCAGACTCTTTTGCTGGCAGGGTCGCCTGTGTATTGCAGGGCTCTGTAGAAACCACTTTTTATGTACTGGCTGTTTATTTTGGGGCTGTTAATATCAAAAATATGCGATATGCTCTCAATTGTGGGCTTATTGCTGATTTGGTTGGCTTTGTGGTTGCCATTCTGGTAAGTTATATGTTTTTCTATGTATCCAAATAGATTTTTAAGGGTTTTACTGATTAGCTCAATAAAACCCTTAAATCTCATAATTCACTCAAAAGAAAAATCCCACTTTCACGCTTGGCAGACTGCCCTCTTCTGAGAATCCATACATTCCCGAAATTACAAGTTGCTGAAAAGGAGCAAGCCAAATACCTCCTCCATAGCCATTGTGCCATTTACCAGAACTTTCGTTTTTCTGCCACACCCTCCCTACATCATGAAAGCCCAGTATGCCAAAATATGCGGGGAAAAGATATGTCCGGAAAGAAAATAACCTGATTCGAAGTTCTGTATTATTGTAAAGATTATTAGCACCTGCAAATCGTGTCCGCCGAAAACCTCTGAGATTAGTAAGACCCCCTAATGTATTTGCCTGAAAAAATTCATAATCTGAGAAATTAATCCCTCCCCCAAAACGAGTTGCCAGTGTTACGTTGGCAGGCAGTCGAAACGACCAGAAAAATGATATTTCAGAGTGTAACTGACTATAGTTTTGAGAAAAATCTCCTACCCCTTTCATCATTTTAAAATCAGTTTTCCAGAGAATACCTTCAGTAGGCATAATTTTATTATCCCGGTTATCCATCTGAAAACCACCTAAAAAACCCAAATATTTTTTCCCCTGAAAAACCGAATTGGCATCCAGCCCATTTTCTGTAAAATCATTCACAAAACGATTGGTACTTTCTTCAATCTCTACCCGCTCGAAGTTAGCACCACCAAAAAAGACAATTTTTGTTCCAAGTTTACGTCGAAGCAGGGCATTGATATCCCAGTTTTCAAAACGAACCCGATAATAGTTAATACCTTGTTCGGTTATTTGTGATTGCGTTTCATTTCCTAATCCAAAAAAATTAGAAGTAAAATTTGGGGCTTTGATTTCTGCATTGAGCTGCAAATCTGTTTTTTTGAAAACATTTGTAAAATCTCCCTGATAATCAAAGTTATACGCTTTGGTTGCAAATGCATGATTGGCAGTCAGTTTGTGTTGCACCTTAAACGGGTCTCGCCGAAAACCTTGTTTTTTTATCAATACACCTCCTCCCAGAAAAATACCATCATCAGGATTGTATGCAAAAGACAGCAATGGTTGAGCAATATCATATTTAAAAGATTTACGGTCATACAGATTTACTTTGGTGTCTTCAGATGTACGATTTTGAGTCTCTGCATTTATTTTTAGTTCATTTCCAGCTTTTGTATCATAAACCAGCGTCTTTTTTGACATACCATTTACATGTGAATTATCCTCAATGATATCTTTGCCTTCACCACCAATAATCCTGATTTTAATTCCTTTCTTTGTACTTCCATCTACTTTAAAAATATCATTCCCACCCAATCCATACAGGTGTATTTCCGCAGTCTCTCTGGTATAAAAAAGCCTTTCATACAAAACTTTTCCGGTGTCGCCGTCTTTGGTAATTTTATACACTTTTACCAGAGTTTCGGTATTAGAAAGACGTTTTACAGAAAAATATTCGGCTTTATCACTACCAACCACAGCTACTTTTTCAGCCAGAAAGTCGTAATATTTTTCGGCTTCCTGTACCAGATTTTGCCGGCGGTATTTAAGTTTATCGATAATCTCCTGACCTCTGATTTTAAAAACAGATTCAGGTAACTGTTTTATAGCTTTTTCGATGACCTCGTCTGTCATTTTACTTTGCAAATCACGGGCGGTTTTTATCCAGGTTTCTTTAGAAAGTTGTGTTAGAAATGACCTGTCAAAATACCTGCCGTTAAACATAAATGTTCTTACATCTCTTACCTTATATCCAAATCCCTGAATTTTAGGCAAAGCCCAATTACGACTTACGAAATAGGGAATCAAGCCTTCATTGACAAAAAATGCCTGATCACGGTCTCTCGGAACTGGACTAAAAGTAGCCCCTTTTCCTTTTTTATCAGCAATCCAACGCCACTGGTCGTCATGCCTGTCCCAGTCTCCAATAAACAAATCCAGTAATCTGGCTTTCAGTACATTCTCCTGATTTACATGATTATCATTGTCTTCCTGTAATTTTTCGATAACTTTTGGCGTGCTGTAATTTTTTTCATTCAGGCTTCTTTCTTCAAAAATCGCCAGTGTATTCTTAAACAATTCCTGATATTGCCCCAGTCGGGGGTCATCAGCAATAAATACAATTTTAGGATGGGCATGTGGCACATCAGCAGCCTGTGCCAGTTCAGGCAATCCTAAAGCTCCATAAGGATGGGCTGCGGAAATCTGATCTTGTACCAAATCTGCAAAAGCCGTTTTACGAAATACCTGTGGTATAGCACTTTCAGGATTTTTTTCGATAGAACGTAATACATACTCATTACCCAAACTGTCTTCCAGACGCAAAGATTTGGTTTGCATGCCTCCTCCCCGCTGGGTTATTTTCAGGGATTTGCCATCTACTCTAAAATCAAAAACCGAGACATTTATATTTTCTTCCCACTCCTGACGGTAGTTTTTGCCAAGCAGTGCTTTTTTCAAACCATTTCCATGATATTGCTTGCTGGCAAAGGTGGCAACTTGAGGGCTTGAGGGACTAAAAGCCGAATCATACTTATTCTGTGTATTTTGTGCAAGATTTTGTGGTTGCAGAAAGGTTTCAAAAATAGCTTTTTCAGGCTGACGTTCTTCCCAAAACTGTAATCTGATTTGACCATTCTCCAGATAATCGAGTCGGGCAAAACCTTTCTGACTTTCTGCAAAAAGAGCATATTTGCCTTTACGAACAGGTGAATGTTTGGAGCCGGCTCCACTGGTTATAAAGTGCAGGTTATCACGATAAATATATTGCAGACTGTGGTCGTGACCATTGGCATAAATGGCATTAGGGTATTTTGAAAGGCTGCCTTTAATTGCCTCAATCATTTGTCTGTATTTTACATGATGAACATCCTGAATGTTACCAAAAACAGAGCGATATAAAGGCATAACAGAGCCCAAAACAGGCAATGGAATGTATAGCTTTTTGTTGACTGCCGTTAGTGGGAAAATATGGGTTTTTAAAGTAGCATAGCCATTGTGCTCACCATACGTGTACATGGGATGATGCCCGGCAAGCAGTATTTTTTTGTCTTTATTTTTAAGTAAAATATCATCCAGTCTGGCTATTACATCAGCTTTGTTTTTACAGCTACAGTCATTATTTTCATCAGGCTTGTAGGCGTCAGGTTGCAGCCACCACTGTGTATCCATCAAAATCAGTGTAAGTTCCTGATTCAGTAACAACTCTACAGGGTCAGGGCAGCCAGCATCCGGTAAAAAAACATTCTGCCCGTTCAAATAATTTTCAACGAACTTTTCCTGGTTTTGCAAATGTATCAATCCGTCTTTTCTTCCCTGTTGCCAATCATGATTACCTGCAATAAAAAAATATTTCCCTTTGTAATTCTCCAGAATTCTGAGCTGTTCAATGATACGGGCTTCAGCTTCTTTACGGTCTTTATGCTCAGCATCAGGCATGCCCCACTGATAAATATTGTCACCCAGGTAAATAATGGTACTTTTTTCCTGAGCTTCTTCGAGTTGCTTCCTGAGCATTTGCAAGGTCTTATCCTGTCCGTTCAAAACCGGAGCACCATCGTCTCCTAATAAAAAAACAGAATACTTGATGGGTACATTATTTTGTGCCCATGCAAAAGAAACAGCGAAAAAAATCAGAAGGAGTAACTTGTATTTCATGTAAAAATCTCAAAAAGATGGTTTTATAAGAAACCAAATTTCGGAAATTAAAATTTAGTTTTCTTCTTCTTTTCTCAGATTTATCCTTTTCAAGCCACATTTAAAACAGATAACCATCTGATATACAGCATTTTATATTGATTTCGATTAAAATTTATTCAGGCAGTAATATTTTTCGGGTTTCTTCAGGAAACTGGTGCTGCCACTTTTGATAAAATGGTAACTCTGTCTGTGATTCCCGATATTCATCAGGAGCCATTACAGGTACTCCAAAAATAATCGGATACTGCCTTTTGCAATGAGAGCAAGTCAGTAATCCTTCATAAATATTTCCATTGTCTTTTTCAGAAAATACCTGAATGTTCAATTCTGCTTTATCAAAGGGACAGCAGAGTTTTTGGAGAAATTGCTTAGTCATGTTGTATTTTTTTTATTTCCTTAAGATATATTTCTACTTCTTTTTTTGGATTTGGCGAATCCATAATAGCCGAAACCAAAGCAATGCCATCAAATCGGCTATTTTTCAACAAGGGTAATGTTTGATGATTGATGCCTCCGGCTAAAAAAACAGGATTCTGAAAAATTTCATTTGCTCTTTTCACTGTTTCTGCTGTTACCAGCTCACAACTATTGCTGGTTGATGAAGGAAACATGGAACAAAAAGAAATATAATCCAGATTGTGCTCGTTTGCCCATATCATATCATTCAGGTTATTAGAACAAGTGAGTCCCCATATTAAATCAGGAAACATGTTCAGGTATTTCAGTCTGGTATCATCTGGTTTATCCAGATGAATACCTTCAAAGTCTGAGGTTTCTGTAAAATCAAAAAACTCATTTAAAATCAAGGGGATACCTCCGAATTTCGTTAAATCGTGTACCCGATTGATAATTTTCTGCTTATCTGCATTATTTTTCCAGTGATTCCAAAGTTGTACAGCACAAATCCCACCTTCAAGAGCCTTTTCAATTTTTGAACACAGCAAATTGATTTCTGTAGAAGGATCTGCTATGAGATACACCCCGTTGTTAATTTGCCTTTTCATTTCCACCCATTTTTAAGTGCTTCAAAAAATGCAACCCAGTAAGGGTCTGTTTCAAAATAAGGTATATCCCAGATTTCGCCATTTTCAATAATCTTACGCCCCTCTTCAGGTTTTGTGAATTTGCCGATAACCGTTGCAGGGATTTCTTGCTCATGAAGTTGAGTCAATATTTGATTTTCAAAACCCTGTTTTACGGACATAATCATAGAACCAGCTCCGATACAAAAGCGAGAGTCGAGCTGAAATAAATTACAAACTTCCTCTATCACTTCCGTTTTTTCCAAAAGAGCATCATCCACCAAAACACCCAGATTGCCTGCTATTGCCATTTCAAAAACAGCTCCCAGGACACCTCCTTCTGTTACATCGTGCATGGCATTTACCACTTTCTCCTGCTGATTCATCCCTCTGATTAGCTGAGATTCTTTCAGTACAGAAGTCTGGTAAAACATTTCCTGTGCTTGATTGACAATCTCTTTTCCCAATTTATTTTTAACAGTTTCAGGGAAACACATTGCCAGAATGGCTGTTGATGACATAGCACATTGTTTGGTCATCATAATGCTATCACCTGCCTGTGCATTTTTTGAAAGTAATATGTCTTTTGTGTTTCCAATAGCAATCATAGTTCCACCGCCTGATATGGTAGAGTTTTGCCCTTCAATCACACCTGTATGTCCGCCTGTAATGGCAATGCCAATTTCTTTACAATACCTATCAATATGACGCCAGTATTCTTTAAACTGAGCATCTGTAAGATAAGGTGGCAGATTGAGAACGGTCTGTAAATACATCGGGCTTAAACTTGACGTAGCAATATCGTTTGCCATCAGATGTACAGAAAGCCATGCTGATTCTTGTAAACCAAGACTGGGAATAAGACTGAGAGGATCACTGGTAAGAACCATAGCCATATCGTTTGCAAGCTCAATCACTGCCACATCTACCCCAAATGCCGGACCCGTTATTACTTCTTTTCTATAAAACCCGCTTCCAGGCAAAATGACCTGTTTGAAGTATTCTTCATCGATTTTACCAGATTTCAACATGTTTATACATCATTAAATTTTACGAATAAGCCAAAAAAGTCTCCGTAAGGCACATGCCATTCCTGCACTGGAAACCATTGAGGTAAACCGGTAGCCTGCCAGCTTATGGTATAATCACGACCTTTAAGGGCTTCATTGATTTTGCTGATGAGTTTGCCTGGTGTATAAAATGTGGCTGTTACATAAAAGGGATTTTTGCCAAAAGCTTCCTGTACTCTTCTTCGGACAACCTTAGGTGAATTACGGTTCATCATCCCAAATGCAATGCCATATTTACCTACTCTGGCTGCTTCCTGAATAACTTTAACCGGGTCTTTGTAATATTCAAAAGTGGTAATAAATGCAAGCGAATCAAATGTATGGTCTTTAAATGGCATGTGATGAGAATCTGCCCAAACCAAATCTCCTCCAAAAAGATGTACTGCCTGCCCAAGCATAAATGGTGAAATATCGCCACCACTTGCTTCAATGCCAATGTCTTTCCACCAGCGGGTAAACCGACCCGTGCCACAGCCAAATTCCAGCAGGGTTTTGATGCGGGGGTCAGATTTTACAAGTTGCTGCATAATTTTTTTTTGCCATACTTCGGCACGCTTATAACGCCCTTCATACCAAAGCTCATACGTATCGGTATGCTCACGATTAAAAAACCATTCTTTTCGTCCCTGCCAGTTTTGTAAACCAGCATTTACCAGACTTTTGTTGCTTTTTTCTAATTCTTCCATAGATATAAAATAAAAAACCTCATCTCTATCGGAATAGAAATGAGGTCAGAAAAACATAAAAGGACAGCCACACACTGTCTTTTTCAATATCTTGACTCTTACATTCCTACGCCGGTATTAACCGGTTCAGGTTCGCGGGTATAATCTCAGCTTTTTACAGCACCCCGTGTATGAATTATTGCAAAACTAATTACAAATACCTGATAAATGACAGAAATGAGCAAATATTTTTCGGAAGCATTTTTTTTATCAAAGTTTTACGATTTTAAGCTCATTTTAAGGTTGCTAAAATATTTTCGTAAATCAGACTTTTCTGATGACACATCAGACGAGTGGTTGAACATATGGCACAGATACAGGTATTTTACCTGTATTTGTGTTAAGTCCTGTTAATAAAATAACTGGGGTGTTTTGGTAAAAGGATTCGAGTTAAAAAATCATACAAATACAGACTGCTGGTCTGTATTTGTATTCTTAAAAGAAGGATTTTAAATCAGTTCAATCTGGATAAATGTTTTCAAAAATCAGGTTTCGGTATCATCATAGCAATTTTTCTCTTACATGGAGAATCAGAATAGCATTAGTATTTATTACTATCTTTCTGATAACAGTTTTGCTGGCATGGTTCATTAAAAAGAAACATATCAAAAATATGAACGACTATCGGCTTGCAAAGAACTGCCATCGTGTATTAAAAAAAACTGAGACCGAAATGTTACGCTTAATTTGCTGATTTGTAAATTTCAAGACCTTCCTTTTGAGTCTAAATAACTAAAGCCCATTATGGAAAATAATTTTAGAATTATGGTAGTAGAAGATGATGCCAAACTGGGAAGAACTATACAACTTGAACTTCAGGAAAACGGTTATGAAACAGAGCTGGCTTATGATGGGATTAGTGCAGAACACATGTTTTCGGAAAAAGAATATCATCTGGTCATTCTTGACATTAATCTACCTTATAAAAGCGGACTGATTCTGTGCAATAACTTCAGGCAAAGCAATAAAGATATACCCATTATCATGCTTACTGCACTTGGCGAACTTGATAACAAGGTAGATGCTTTTAGTCGGGGAGCCGACGACTACATTATCAAACCATTTCATTTTGCCGAGTTGCTTGCCCGTGTAAAGGTATTTCTCAAACGCATGACCATTCACGAGAGTTTTGAAACACAGTTTAAAATTGCAGATTTAGAAATCAATACCATCGAAAAAACAACTTCCCGTAATAATAAACCTATCATACTCACAGCCAAAGAATTTGCTTTGCTCGAATTGCTGGCGAGGGCAAAAGGCAGGGTGGTTTCAAAAGTAGAAATTGCCGAAAAAATCTGGGAAACTGCTTTTGATACAGGAAGTAATACCATTGAGGTTTATATTAATTTTTTAAGGAATAAAATAGATAAACCTTTTGACAAAAAATTAATTCAGACACGTTTGGGTTTTGGGTATTTTCTTAAAGAATAAGTGATGAATATAAAATTAAGGTTTGCTCTGTTGTTTAGCTTATTTGTTTCCCTCATTCTCTTTCTTACTTTTCTGGTTATTTATTTGCTATATGCCGGATACCGAAAAGAAGAGTTTTACACAAGACTGGAACAAAAAGCCCGTACAACCTCACGTTTTCTGCTGGAAGTGCAGGAAATAGACCTCAACTTGCTCAAAATCATCGATCGGAACACCTTAAATGCATTATATGATGAAAAAGTATTGATTTTTGACAAAGACAATAAACTTATTTACAGCAGTATTGATGATTTGCCTGTACATTATTCAGACACGTTGCTCAAAAAAATTGTAACAGAGAAAAGAGTAATATATGAAGACGGAAAAAATGAAATTATAGGTTTGCTTATAGAACAAAATGGGAACCAAAATAAAGTCATTGCATCTGCCTTTGATAAATATGGCAAAATAGGGCTGAAAAATTTACGAAATACCCTGCTCATTTCAGGAGGCTTGGGTTTATTGATAGCTGCATTGTTGTCTTATTTCTATATCAGGCAGTTTTTTTATCCATTAGAAGCCCTCAATGCACAGATTCAGGCAATCAGTGAAAAAAATCTGAAAGAAAGACTGGCAGTACCCTTGCGGGCAGGTGAGCTATCCGAACTGGCAGAAAATTTTAACAGGATGCTTGACAGGCTTGAAAAAGCATTCAGGATGCAGAAAAATTTTGTACAATATGCCTCCCATGAACTCAGAACGCCTCTGGCAAATTTGGTAAGTCAGACCGAAACGGCTCTTTACAAAGATTTAAGTCAGGATGAATATAAAAAACTGGTGAATTCTCTTTATGATGACCACAAAAGCCTGATAGAACTCACAAATTCTTTACTTTTATTGTCAAGGTATGAAAATGTAGTTTTTCCGGAAGAATATCCGTTGTTAAGAGTAGATGAAGTTTTGTATGAAACAGCAGAAGAAATTAAAATCATAGAACCGGACTTTGACATAAAGATAGATTTTACACGAATACCAGAAGATGAAAAAATGCTGACAATCAAAGGAAACGAAACCTTACTGAGAACAGCATTTAAAAATTTAATAAAAAATGCCTGCCGGTATTCTTCTGATAATAAAGTAAACATCAGCATTGATGCCAAACAGGAAGGACTATCTTTACGTTTTTTGAACAAAGGAGAAGTATTGAAAGAAGAAGAAATTGAGAATATGTTTGTCCCTTTTTTCAGGGGTGAAAATGCCCGGCATCGCAAGGGGTTTGGTTTAGGATTGGCGGTAACCAGGCAAATTCTGGAAGTACATCATGCCGAAATAAGTTATGTAATACCGGATTGTGAAATCAATCTTTTTGTAATAGAATTTCACATGCCGAAACCTAAAAAGATTAAGTAAAAAAAGTATGCAAACAACAGTCAAAAGTTTATTATCTAAGATTTTGCTTCCTATCAATGAATTTATTCGTTTTCAGGAATCAGGAGGCATTATTTTACTTTTCAGTACAGTACTGGCTATCGTGCTGGCAAATAGTGCATGGAGTGAGGGATTTATTCATTTCTGGGAAATTCCAGCTGAAATTTCTTTTGCAGGTTATCTGATACATTTTTCGCCGGCACATCTTATCAATGATGGATTGATGACCATTTTTTTTGTAGTAGTAGGCTTAGAAATAAAACGAGAAGTGATGGAAGGCGAATTATCGACTCCACAAAAAGCCTTGCTGCCAGTTATTGCTGCTTTAGGAGGAATGCTGATGCCTGCACTCTTTTTTACTGTTTTTAATTTTAATCATTCTACCCAAAATGGCTGGGGCATTCCTACGGCTACAGATATTGCATTCTCGCTGACAGTAATCTCATTGCTCGGAAATAAAATTCCGAATGGTTTAAAAGTATTTTTAGCTGCTTTGGCTATAGCAGATGATTTGGGGGCTGTGGTAATTATTGCTCTTTTTTATTCGGCATCTATCAACTGGCTGGCATTAGGTATAGGTCTGGGTATTTTTGGTATCATGCTTTTGCTCAATTATCGAAAAATTGATCATCTCCTACCCTATTATGTATTAGGCATTGTACTCTGGGTTTGCTTTCTAAAATCAGGCATACATCCTACCATCGCAGGTGTCTTGTTTGCTATCACCATCCCTCACCGTCGCAAAAAAAACTTTGAGCCTCGTGTAAAAGAAGTCATTTATACACTTGAAAAGCATTTGGATATGTTACGTTCGGAAGCATGTAAACAAGACAAAATGCTTCGGGATCAGGTAATTGAAGAGATGCAACGTGTTAGCCGGATTATAGAATCACCATTACAAAACCTGCTACACTACCTTCATCCATTTTCAGGATATATTATTATGCCTTTGTTTGCTTTGGCAAATGCTGGTATTATTTTTACAGCGGTCAGTCAGGACATGCTTTTTCATCCGTTACTACTCGGCATAGGAGCCGGCTTGATACTGGGTAAATCTACTGGTATCATTGCGTTTACCTGGCTGAGTGTAAAAATAGGCATTGCCAAACTTCCTGTCAATGTGAGTTTTAGCAAATTATATGGACTTGCCTGGCTTGCCGGAATAGGATTTACTATGTCTATCTTTATAGCAAATCTGGCATTACCTTCCGAAATATTGTCGCTTGCCAAAATGGCAATCTTAGGAGCATCCTGTATTTCGGGTATAACAGGCTATCTTATATTGCATTGGCAAAGCAGATTAATACCTGTAAGCTAAACTAAAACTTTGGAGAGTTAATGAATTTTTTCACCCTGTTTTCGATACTTGTAAGTCTTTCGGCTCTTTTTTCTTATTGTAACAACCGTTTTCTCAAACTTCCACAAGCTATTGGCTTAATGGTACTGGGTCTGTTACTCAGTCTGATGATTATTGCTGGTGGTAATATGTTTCCTGATGTCGAAAAGAGTGTCAAAACACTGGTATATGCTATTGATTTCTCTTCTTTTCTATTAAACTTTATACTTAGTTTTTTACTCTTTGCTGGTTCTTTGCATGTAAAAATCCCACTACTTTTCTCTTCCCGTAAGATTATTTTCTCTTATGCTACTATAGGGGTATTGATTTCTACGTTTATCATTGGCAGTCTTACTTATCTGATTTTCCCTTTTTTAGGTATCAATTTCAGCTTTTTAACTTGTCTGCTTTTTGGAGCTTTAATTTCACCAACTGACCCTATTGCCGTCATGGGAATTCTAACCAAAGCCAATATTCCCAAAAAAATTGAAACAGAAATTGTAGGGGAGTCCCTTTTCAACGATGGTACAGGTGTAGTAAATTTTCTTACAATTCTGGAAATTATTGAACTTGGTAACGAACATATTTCAGTAGAAAATATTAGCCTTATACTGGCAAAAGAAGTTGGAGGGGGACTTATGTTGGGGGTTATATTAGGATTTGCAGGATTTTACCTCCTAAAAAGCATTGACCATTACCAAACTGAAGTCTTAATTACTATTGCTCTCGTGATGGGGGGATACTCTTTTGCAGATACGTTTCATTTTTCGGGACCATTATCTATGGTAGTGGCAGGATTGATTATAGGTAACATGGGCAGAAATAAGGCAATGTCTGACATTACAGCTGATTACGTAGATAAATTTTGGGAACTACTGGATGAAATCTTAAATGCTCTTCTTTTTGTATTAATTGGCTTGGAGTTTTTGGTGATACCTTTTCAAACAGGCTATATCATTGCCGGATTTGTAGCAGTAGCTGTAGTGTTGCTGGCTCGGTTTGTGTCTGTTTTTATTCCTCTTTATCTCATTCAGCCCAAAGCAAAGAACAACTTCAAAACACTATCATTATTAACATGGGGTGGTTTAAGGGGTGGTATTTCCGTGGCTCTGGCTCTTTCCGTGTTTAATAAAGTAGAAGGAGGACAAATTATCATTGTCATTACTTATATGGTTGTGTTGTTTTCGATTCTGATACAGGGCTTGACTTTCGAGAAACTCATCAAATGGCTCAAAATAGAGTAACGTTAACCACTACACTATCTTCTGTTTCGGTCACACTGCTAATATATCTCTATAAAAAGTCAGGAATATCGACAGAAATCAAAACTATTTATACACTTTCTAAACAAATCCTGTAAAAAGTATGTTAAATTTGCAGGATTTTTTTGCAGAATCTCTGAACTATTTTTTTAAAATGCTTATAATTAAAGATTTACAAGCCAAAATTGGCGATAAACAAATTCTGAAAGGAATAAATCTGGAAGTAAAAAAAGGAGAAGTACATGCCATAATGGGACCGAATGGCTCTGGTAAAAGTACTTTGGCTTCTGTATTAGCCGGACGTGAAGACTATGAAATTACAGGTGGTAGTGTAGAATATCTGGGTGAAGATTTGTTAGAACTGGCTCCTGAAGAACGTTCTCAAAAGGGGATTTTTCTGGCATTTCAATATCCTGTAGAAATTCCGGGTGTAAGTACAACAAATTTCATGAAAACTGCAGTAAACGAAATACGAAAAGCCCGTGGCGAAGAGCCTTTGGATGCTGTGCAGTTTTTGAAGCTTATTAAAGAAAAAGCTAAACTTGTTGAACTGGATTCTTCTTTCTTGAGTCGTCCGTTAAATACAGGTTTTTCGGGCGGTGAGAAAAAACGGAATGAAATTTTTCAGATGGCAGTTTTAGAACCCAAACTTGCAATTCTTGATGAAACCGATTCAGGTTTGGACATAGATGCCCTCAGGATAGTGGCAGAAGGGGTAAATAAACTGCGTTCTCCCGAAAATGCCTCTATCGTAGTTACGCACTACCAAAGACTACTTGATTATATTGTTCCGGACTTTGTACATGTACTGTATAATGGCAGGATTGTAAAGTCAGGAACTAAAGAACTGGCATACGAGCTTGAGGAAAAAGGCTACGACTGGATTAAAGCAGAGTTGGTATAAGTACGAATTAAATGCCTTTAACTGACAGGAAAAATGACGACTATTACAGATACTATTACGGCTTTTTATAAAGAACAAATTCCGGCTGATTTCTTATCAGAAGTCCGGAAAAAATCTTTTGAAGATTTTGAGAAACAAGGTTTCCCGACCACCCGACATGAAGAATGGAAATATGCCAATGTGCAGCCTGTTATCAAACAGGATTTGGCATCACCCGCTTACAGTCAGTTATCTTCAGATACTTTTTCACAATATCAGATACCAGTGACCAATGCTAATGTGCTGGTCTTTTTGAATGGACATTACCAAAAACATCTTTCCAAAATAATTAGCTCTGGTATTGTAGTTTCAACTCTAAAAGAAGCTATAGCTACAAATGCTGAAATTTTAGGAGAACATTTCGGGAAATATGCTAATTCCGGTAACAACGCCTTTATTGCCTGGAATACTGCTTTTGCAACAGAGGGGGTGTTGGTACATATTCCTAAAAATAAAATCATAGCCGAACCTGTCTTAATTTACCATATTTCAGAAAATGATTTGCCGGCTGTAACTCAATTTAGAAATTTATTTGTATTTGAAGCAGGAAGTCAGGCAAGTGTAATACAGATTTATAAGAGCAACAGTCAGGCAAACTCACTGGAGAATGTTGTTACTGAAATAGTGGTAAAAGAAAATGCTGTTGTCAACCATTTTAATATCCAGCAGCAAGATGACAAAGGATATATCATTAATTCTACTGAAGCATGGCAATTGCGTGACAGCAAATTTACAGATACGACCGTTACGCTGGGTAGTATTTTTGTAAGAAACAATCTCCATATTGCCTTGGATGCCGAAAATTGTGAAGCAAATATGTATGGTTTGTATCTGCTAAATGGAAACCAGTTTGCAGATAATCACACATTGGTTGACCATCGAAAACCAAATTCTTATAGTAATGAGTTGTATAAAGGTATTTTGGATGGAAAATCTACAGGTGTTTTTAACGGAAAGATATTTGTGAAGCAAGATGCCCAGAAAACCAATGCCTATCAGTCGAACCGTAGCATAGTGCTTTCACCAGAAGCTACTATGAATACCAAACCTCAGCTCGAAATCTTCGCAGATGATGTAAAATGTTCACACGGGGCAGCAGTTGGGCAATTAGATGACAACATGTTGTTTTACATGCAAGCTCGTGGTATACCTAAAAATCAGGCAAAAGCCCTTTTGATGCTTGCTTTTGCCAATGATGTGATAGAAAACATTGAGACAACTGAACTCAAGGTATATCTAGAAGAAGCAATTGAAAGAAAATTGGTTTAAACATTGCCATTAAGTCATAAAAAACAGAAAAATCATTCGCTTTTAAGCAAATGATTTTTCTGTTTTTACTAAAATCTAATTATTTCTTTGACCTGATACGACTCAAAGTCTCAATAGAAACCCCAATAAAAGAAGCCATATGACCAATTGGTATATATTTTACCACATCAGGATACTGCTCCAAAAAATAGTTATATTTTTCCGATGCAGTCTTAAATTTGATACTTCTGTTAATATTACAATAATTTATCAGACTTTCTTCAGTAATCAGTCTTCCAAAACGCTCCCAAACCTTATCTTTTTCATAAAAAAATTGTAATTTTTCGTAGCTAATGCTCATCACATCTAAATCTGTAAGGGCATTAATATAGCTTTTAGCAGGCTTTTGCTTTAGAAAACTAAAAGGCTCCGTCATAATATCACCTTTAAAATAAAACCAATCAGTTATATTTTTTTTATCAGCAATGTGATATTGTCTGGCAATGCCATCAATAATTAAATACAATTTTCCGCAAGTTTTACCAGGTTCGGCAAGTACCTGATTTTTACGGATGGTTTCACGCTCATGGTGACTAAAGTATTCTAATAATTGTTCTTCTGTAACGGTAACGTACTTACTAATGTAGGTTCTAAATTTTTCAATCATTATATTGTAATGTCTTACTGAAAAGGTAAAAATATACCCATTGTATGAGTATTAAAGTTTTTTCATACTTTTTTGATTACTGTCAAATTTGACATGTAATTATCACAAGAGGAGAATAGCTGTGAATTGTTTTTAAAGAAGATTTATACCAAGCTGTAGGCTTCTGAAAGAAATTCAGAATGATTTAACAAAAATGAAAAGAATTATTTATTTTTTATATGTTACTGCCATTAATTTTTTTTATAAAAAAATTTTTTGACAAATCTAAAGAAAAACCCATATCCTTCTGTCTCAACAAAATGATATGGGTCTGTTAAGAAACAATTAGACTCTTCGTAATAATTAACTACCTTTTGCAACTTCCTGCACTTTTTGCCATACCCGGAAAACATTTTTATAGCATATCTTGGCAATATCTTCATCCGAATACCCTCTTTTGAGCAATACAGCTATCAGATTGGGGTATTGTGAAACATCTTTTAAGCCGGTAGGGAGAGTATCGCCTACCCCATCATAGTCTGATCCTAAACCTACATGATCAATACCGGCAAGTTTTACCACATGGTCAATATGATTGGCAACTTCTTCTACATCCGACAGAAGTACTGTATTCTCTTTCTGAAATTTTTCAATGAAAGTTTTTCCGGCTTCACTGTCTGACTTTATATCTTTTTCTTTCAGCAATTTGCTCAATTCTTTCTTCTTAGCTTCCATTTGGTCTCTTTTTTCCCCATTCAGAAATCCCGTAGCGAAATTTATCTGAATCACACCACCTTTCTCTCCAAGTTTTTTAATCATTTCGTCAGACATATTTCTTTCAAAACCCGGTGTAAAATACCGACAAGAAGAATGAGAAGCTATACATGGGGCTTTGGAAAGTTCAACTACCTGCCAGAATGTATCATCAGAAATATGTGAAACATCAACCATAATACCAACCCGATTCATCTCCTTTACAACATCTTTGCCAAAATCGCTCAGTCCATGCCAGGTATGGGTGGTATCATAAGAGGAATCACAAATCTGATTATCTTTTCCGTGGGTGAGTGTAATATAGCGAATGCCTCTGTTATAGAAATATTGTACATTTTTGATGTCGTTCTCAACAGGTGAGCCATTTTCCATGCCCATTGGAAGAGAAATAAGTCCTTTTTTGAAATTGCGTTCTATATCTTCAGGAGAGTTGGCAAGAGCAAATTTATCAGGATGCGATTTGGCAATGCCTTGCACCATATCTATCAAAGAATCAGCCAGTTGTTTTGAATATCCCGGTTTAAGCTGATATTCAGAAGGAATGTAAATAGACATAAAAGGAGCCGAAAGTCCTCCTTTTTTTGCACGAACATAGTCAAAATCACCTTCTTTGCTACTTACCGGGATACCCACATATTCTTTGGTAAGTCTGAAGTTCTTAATTCTTAAACGATAAGGCAAATCTACATGTCCATCAATGATAATATTTTGATGAGCCAGTTTGTCAGCTTTTTGCCTGATTTGTTCGTCTGAAACTGTTTTTTTTGACTGAGCCTGAGCAAGGCTGGGCAGAATAAAGCAAAGAGAAAGCAAGCAAAGTATTGCTCCTGTCCCTAAAGGTTTTTTAAAAAAGATTATCATTTGTTTAGCACAATTATTATTTCAAGTTAATACGAATCTCAAAGCTAAAAAATTGTGCCTGTTTTTGCTATTTTTGTAAAAGGGAAGTATAACTCTCCCATTTTAAACTATATTATTGCTAATGTCTCCAGCCCAGGTACTTACCAAATCTTTTCCTTTTGAGCCTACCTCCGGACAAGCTGAACTCTTTGAATTACTGGACTACTTTTTGATGGACAAAGAAAGATACCGACCAGTTTTTTTAATGAAAGGGTATGCGGGAACCGGAAAAACTACCATTATCAGCACATTGGTGAATAATTTAAGGCATTTTGGCTACAAATCGGTTTTGCTTGCTCCAACCGGAAGAGCTGCCAAAGTAATGAGCAATTACTCCAAACGCAAAGCTTATACTATTCATAAAAAAATCTATTACCAGAAAGCTGACCCTTATACAGGTAATCTGGTTTTTGAACGACAGAAAAATTATCATCAGGATACCCTATTTATTGTAGATGAAGCTTCAATGATAGCTGATGAAGTTGATTTTGTAGGAAATAAAGGTCTCCTAAAAGATTTAATTGAATATGTATTTGAGCAACCCAATAACCGCCTGATGCTGGTTGGTGATTCAGCTCAGTTGCCTCCGGTAGGTCACCCCGACAGTCCTGCATTAGATGCTGAATATCTGAAACGCAACTTCGATGTAACAGTACTCGAAAAAGAGCTGACTGAAGTAACCCGCCAGCAGGCACAGTCGGGTATTTTATTGAATGCAACCAATCTTCGGAATCAACTCGAAGCCGAAAAGTTGAATATTCGTTTTCAAACCAAGTCATTTAAAGACATTTTTAAAATGACGGGAGAAAAACTGGAAGACGGGTTGAGATATGCCTACGAAAAATATGGAAGAGAAGGCACGATTGTATTGTGTCGCTCCAATAAAGCAGCCGTTTCTTATAATGATTTTATAAGGCTAAAAATTAACTTTTCGGAAAACGAACTTGATGCCAGCGATTATTTGATGATTGTACGAAATAACTATAATACACTGGCAGAAGATGCTCCGGCTGGTTTTCTGGCAAACGGCGATTTTGTGGAGATTCTGAAAATTATACGCTTTGAAGAGATGTATGGCTTCAGATTTGCAGATGTTAGACTCCGGTTGGTAGATTACGAAGAACAACCTCCTTTTGAAGCCAAAATCTTTCTGGATACACTGCATACAGCCGACACTTCGTTGGGAAAAGAAGATTACAAAAAATTATACGATGCTGTTTCGCAGGAGTATTATTATATTCCAGGTAAAAAAGAACGAGCTGAGGCAGTTCGAAATGACCGCTACCTGAATGCTTTGCAGGTAAAATTTGCATACGCTCTTACCTGTCATAAATCACAGGGGGGACAGTGGAATGCTGTATTTGTTGACCAGGGCTATATTACGGAAGAAAATCTGAACACAGAATTTTTGCGTTGGCTTTATACAGCTTGTACCCGTGCAACCAACGAACTTTTTCTGATGAATTTTCATGAAAGATTTTTTCAGTAAAAGATTTTTTTAAGTGATACCTGTCAGGCATACTTTTTTGAGTTTATGTAAAAAAATCTTCTTTAAAATCGGTACATGAAAACTATTTATTGCTGTTTAGTACTTTGCTTAGTAAAACTCTCTGAAAGTCAGGCTGCAATTGATTCATTGTACCAGCATGCCGACAAACAGGATAAAATCGTTCTGATTGCCAATCTGGACAGGCGTTTTTCGTGGCTCAAAAATTATGATGGCAATACCTATCAGAAAGCTCATTTTTGGGGTGGAAGAGCTGGTTTGAACATTAAAAATAATTTTAGGACTGGCATAGGATATTATTTTCTAAAACAACGTACAGATAACATACAAACTTCCATTCGATACTTAGGTGTGGATGTTGTTTGTAATAATTGCTTCTCCAAACGCAAAATTGATTATGGTGTTTTATTTTTTGAACCGATATGGATACAAGAAAAATACTGGGAGTTGAGTACCCCGGTAGAGGCAGGATATGGTTATGCTTTTACCCATATTTACCAACCCATAGGTAATTCTTCGAGAGAAGTAAGACAGGAAAAAGGAAGTTTTTTTCCTACGGGAGCCAGTCTTTCTTTAACAGGAAGAATGCCCTATACGTATCAGGGGAAACCCTGGCGATGGTTTGGTTTGAACGGGTCGATAGGTTACCGGAAAATTCTGAAAGACAACCTGCCCAATGAAGAATTCTCCGGTATGTATTATTCAGCAAGGATAGTATTTTTTTTAGGGCGTTTTTTTGAAGATTATAAAATCTGGCACCATCAACGTTCAACCCTTAAAAATACTCCTTAGTTCTTTAGAAACTGCCAACCCAACACCAGCCATCCGGCAATCAGCAACGTTCCTCCTATTGGAGCAACGGCTCCCATCCAACGGAGATTTGCTGTCGAAAGAATATACAACGAACCTGAAAATATTACTACACCAGCCAATAATAAATAGCCGGGTAAGCTCAGATTTTTTGCAGGAAACTGATTTTGCAAAATACCAAGCAGCAACAACCCAAAAGCATGATAGAAATGATAACGAACAGCTGTTTCAAAAGTATCTGTTCTGCCGATTTGAGAAAGATATTCCCGTAAACCATGTGCAGCAAATGCTCCAAGCATTACTGCCAAAGCAGCCAGCAAACTACCGAGTACTATAAAAGTGTTTTTCATATTATTACAAAATTATACACGAATGCTCACTTTTACGGCTATTTTACAAAAATTTGATAAAAAAGGTGAAAAAACCGGCTGGACTTATCTGGAAATTCCGGCACATCTGGCTCAGGAACTTAACCCCGATACTAAAACTTCTTATCGTGTAAAAGGACACTTGGACGAGTTTCCAATCAAACTGGTAGCCTTGCTGCCTATGGGTGATGGTGGTTTTATTATGCCTGTCAATGCTGATATGCGAAAAGGAATTTATAAAAAAGAAGGGGCAAGCGTAAAAGTAGCCATCGAAGTTGATACTGACCCTTTGCCTTTGTCAGCAGATTTGCTGGATTGTTTGGCAGACGAACCGGCTGCTCTGGCATTTTTTAATACCTTACCCAAAGGTCATCAAAATTATTACTCGAAATGGATTGAAGATGCCAAAACTACCGAAACAAAAACCAAACGCATCACTCAGGCTGTAAAAGGCTTGGCTATGGGCTTGGGCTACGGTGAAATGATTCGGTATTTTAAGGGAATGAAAGAAAAATAGGTGTCTGTTGTTTTATTAATTCTGAAAATAGATTATAAATAAAAATTTTACTACACCTCTTTTAAACGTTTGCTTTTGCAGAGACTAAACCTGTGTTGCAAATACGAATCTCTTTAATAAATTTTATTTTCTCTGCATAGCTGCATATTTGAAAGTCTGAAAACTACCAGGTAGATATGAACAAGAATAACTATTTACTTTTTCCACAAGTTTCTTGAATCATTTTATCTAAATATTCTGAAATATATCCTAAACTTTTCGCTTTTTGAAAATTTGAACAAGATTCTTCGTTTTTCTCTAACTTGTATTTTGTAATACCTCTGTTGTAATAGGCAACAGCATATTTAGGATTAAGGCAACTGCTTGGTTATAATCCTAAATTGCCTCTTCTTTTTTAAGCTTGATTCTCGAGTTATGAAAGTTTCTTCAGCAAGAATTTACAATTTTTTGAATTAAGAAAATCACCCTAAAACAGAAACGAAACGTTTATTTATTCCAAAAATCGTCTTCGGCTTTGAGATTGGCAGAGTAAATGACAGCTTTTGTGATTTTGCCGTTTTCTACTGTATAAACATCTATGTTTTCTACATCCAAGACTTTCCCGATAGGCTGGGCTGCTTTCCAATGCAAAAGACAAGCCACCTGATTGCCGTTCACTGCCAATACTTTTACTTCGGCAAGGATTAAGCTGTTAGCCGTTACATCTAAAAATCCTCTGAACATCTGAAAGACCTCCTTTGCATTTTTCTTGTATCCTGAAAATCGGTTAGAACCGGGCTGTTCCCATTGAACCAGCGAATCCAGCAAAGGAGCAGCCTTTGCATGACTTTTTTCCTTGACTGCCTCCAAAAAAGCATGAACTACTCTTAATGGCTCTGTCTCTGCTTTTAGCTCTTGTTTAGCCGGATAATTGGATTGAGCCGATGTCGGACTCACGGCAGGCAGCGTTAAAATTAAAGCTAAAATGAGTGTTTTAACCTGAATACTTTTCAACTGTTTTAATCCACTATTTTGCAGATACACCATTAATCCAACCCACCCGGCAACAAGCAGGATTAATAAATTCCCGATGAAAGTGAGGACCGAAAATAAAAATAGTACAGTAATAATACTGGCAACTATCCACAAAGAATCGAGTAATATAATAAAATGCACCAACTTAGTATCCAACGGCTTTTTAAGTCCTGTGAGGAAAACGAATGTTCCGAATGATACCAGAAAAATTCCTGCCCCTGTAAAAGGTAAAGCTTGGGTAACACCGAATAAGGTAGCCACTGATTTTGAAAAAGCAATTAATACTATGCCGGTGGCGAGTGAAGTGAGCGAATTGACCATTAAAGTTGTTTTCAGGCGTATCATAATTTTGAATGTTTGATTACGATACAAAAGTATTTTTCAGGACTCCTTCACTTGTTATCATTTCACGACAATCGCTTACCTTTTTACGCCAACGCAACCCCATTCGTGTTTTCTTCCAGTATCTTTGAAAAAAATCATAAAATGGAAAATTTTCAGCACCGTTTTGCATTGGCTTTCTTGGGCTATGCGGTACAAAGAAATATATCAGCACAAAGACTTTGTAAACAATCCGGCATTTTGTATGAAAAACTCGGTGCTGATGCAAAATATTCACTTACAGCAGAGCAAATCAATACGCTGTGGAAAAATGTGTGTCATGTGAGTAATGATAATTTATTCGGATTACACTTCGGAACTGCTATGCAACTGCCTGCCCTGAGTGTAGTAGGACAGGTTATACAGACCAGCAGCACCATCGGGGAAGCACTGACGCATGCCGGAGCGATGATACCTTTGCTGACAGAGATGTTTCAAATGCAGATTCAACCCGGCAAAACGAGCTTCGTACTTCGTTTTTTGGCTGATAAAACGAAGGCAGAAACCTTCAAATATACGTACCGGCAGATGGCAGATTACCTGATGGCTTTTGTGGTTCATGAGTTAGACGGTTTTCTGGATGAAAAAATTCAGCCTGTAATTACTCGTTTCCCTTATCCGATTGCTGAAACAACAGAATATGAAAGAATATTCAGAGGAAGTGTTTTGGCAAACTCCTCAGAACTGGAGATAGAACTGGATAATAAATATTGGGATAAACCCATATTGACGGCTGACTATGACCTGCAAGATTATTTTTTGCAAAAAATGAACGGATGGCTTCAAAATACCGGAGCAGAGAATACACTTCCGGTCAGAATTTATAATTATCTTTTGTCAAATGCCTATTTATTCAATATGTCCTTAGAGTCTGTGGCTGCTAACTTTAACATCAGTCCCCGAAGCTTACAAAGGAAACTAAGAGAAGAAGGAATAGGTTTCTCAGAAATTGTGGAATCGGTGAAACAAAAAGTGGCAATCTCGTACCTGGATTCCGGAAATTACCAGATCAAGGATATTTCTTATATTTTAGGTTATAACGAGCAAAGTGCTTTTTTAAGGGCTTTTAAAAAATGGACAGGTAAAACGCCAACCGAATACAAAAACCAACAGTAAAATTCTTTTTTGTCAGTAAGCACGTTTTGAAATCTTCCGTTCAGGCTTCCTTTTTTTGAGCTATAGTTATAATTTTAACTGTTTTGGTTTCTCTGCCACAGTCGGTCAGGCGTTTCCATAAAATTTCCAAGCTTACTTCTACTCATATTGACTAAGAAATCTGACGACTTCCCAGTCAATATAAACAGCTTCTCTTGCCTCACTACATCATCTCATCAGAGAAAAAATCAAAATTTCAGCTATTGGTTTTTCACACAAACTCACGCACGTCCATTACTTTTCCGGTAACGGCAGCTACGGCGGCTGTGAGTGGACTTACTAAGAAAGTTCGGGAATTAGGTCCCTGACGACCTTCAAAGTTACGATTGGAAGTAGAAACACAATATTTTCCGGCAGGTACTTTGTCTTCGTTCATGCCCAGACAAGCCGAACAACCCGGTCCCCGGATTTCAAAACCGGCTTCTGCAAAAATCTTGTTCAAACCTTCTGCTTCTGCTTGCTGTGCCACCTGATTACTGCCTGGAATAATCCAAACTTCTATATCACCAGCTTTTTGTTTGCCTTTTACAAAGTCTGCTACCAACCGCAAATCTTCAATACGGGCATTGGTACAACTTCCGATAAATACATAATCGATAGGTTTGCCAAGTAATTGTGTACCAGCTTCCAGACCCATGTATTGCAATGATTTCTTGAAGGAAGTCTGTTCAGAAATATCTTTCAGTTCTTCAACCGTTGGTATTCTGTCTGTAATTTTGATGCCCATGCCCGGATTGGTTCCGTAGGTTATCATCGGGGCAATGTCTTCAGCTTTGTAACTCAGCACCACATCAAATTCGGCACCTTCGTCAGTAGGCAGGGTTTTCCAGTAAGCAATTAATTTCTCCAGTTCTTCGCCCTGAGGAGCAAATTTTCTGCCTTTAATATATTCAAATGTTTTTTCATCTGGAGCAATCATGCCACCTCTTGCTCCCATTTCAATACTCATGTTGCAGATTGTCATACGAGCTTCCATCGAAAGATTACGAATGGTATCTCCGGCATATTCTACAAAATAACCCGTTGCTCCTGAAGCTGAAATCTGCGAAATAACATAGAGAATAATGTCTTTTGATAAAACACCTTTTCCCAGTTTACCATTGATTTCAATTTTCATCTTTTTGGGTTTGTATTGCAACACACACTGCGTTGCCAGCACCATTTCTACTTCACTGGTTCCAATGCCAAACGCGATATTCCCAAAAGCCCCATGCGTAGAGGTGTGTGAATCCCCGCAAACAATGGTCATGCCCGGCAGCGTCAAACCCAGTTCCGGACCGATGATGTGAACAATACCCTGATATGGATGTCCCAAATCATATAATTCTACGCCAAACTCTTTACAGTTTTCCCGCAGTTTTTCTACCTGAAATCTTGACAAAGCTTCTTTAATCGGCAAATGCTGGTCTTTGGTCGGGACGTTGTGGTCGGCGGTAGCAGTAGTACGGTTTACATTAAAAACCGGTAGATTGCGTTTACGAAGTCCGTCAAAAGCCTGTGGAGAAGTTACTTCATGGATAAAATGACGGTCAATAAACAAAGCGTCGGGATGACCTTCAGCACGTTTTACCACATGACTGTCCCAGATTTTATCGAATAGGGTTTTAGGTGTATTCATATTTATTTGTTTTAATCAGAATTTTATTAGAACACAGATAAAAATGATTTTACAGATTTATCACGGATTTATTTAAGATTTTTGCGGTCGTTTGTAAAAATCAGGCGTTTGAACTCTGCTTTTTTACCAAAATTAAGTAATAATCCTATTTCAATATCAGTAGCACGTAAATAGTTAATTAATTGAAGCTCATTTTCATATACTAATATTTCACTAGCTTTTAACTCAAGAATAATTGCTTGATTTACAACAATATCAGCATAATATTCTCCAACTATTACACCTTTATAATAAACTTTTATTTGTTTCTGAGCTTCTACAAACAAATTTTTGTTTTTAAGCTTTAAATACATAGCATTCTGATATACTTTTTCCAGAAAGCCATGCCCTAATTCATTGTAAACTTCATAATAAGTCTGGATAATTTTGTCAGTAGTTTCTTTGTGTAAGAGTTTTTCCATAGCAAATATCTGTGATAAATCTGTAAAATCTGTTTTATCCGTGTTCCATTTTTAAAGTATAAATTTAAAAAATGTCATTTTGCTTTTGCCAGATATTCATTCATCAAAGCTGCTAATTTTTCAGGCTTCATGCCAAATGTATCGTGTAATCCTCCTTCCCAGCCTGAAATTGGAGAAGAAAATCTCTTTATTTTTTTAGATTGGATAAAGTTTTCAGAAAAGTTAAAAACTATAATTTTGGTAAAAAAAGAAAGATTAACTGCTTGGAAAATTTCAATTTCTCTCCAAAAGTAAAAATGTTTTTTACCTATTGAGCAGATTTCAAAACCTTCCTTATTAAGTTTCAGGTAAGAAAAATTAGGTAAAGTGTTGAGAATAAAAAAAACTGCACATAATCCAAAAAATACCACACCCAACCAGCCTATCCAGTTACCTGGTTCTGAAATCGTAATCCGGATACCCGTTGCTACAAAAGTTAAGGAAATCAGAAGTAAAAAAAATGTTTTCCAGGGATTAGGATGTAAAGTAATTTCTTTCATTAATTTGACATTTTAGCTAAGTTCTCCAAAATATACTGGTTTACTGCTTTTACAATGGCTTTAATATCGTGCTGATAAAAACCTGTAGAATTAAAGCAGTTACATTCTAAAATATAATAATTGCCTTCTGACAGAGCCACATCCATCACAAAAATAGGATGTGGTATATATATCTCACAGCAATTGGCTACAAATTCAAGCATTTTCGCAGGAATATCAACCCCAGATATGCTTAATTCTCCATGTTTGAGATACCTTGTGGCACTTACTACCTGCTTATTGACGATAAAATTTCGCCACTCTTTATCTATTTTCTTTGGTTGGGCAAAACAAATTTGCTGATTTACCGTCAGAATGTAACTTGATTCAAAAGATTCCTTTTGGTTTGCTGACTGTATAGTATCAGAGATTTTTAGCTGGTGATACCATTCCTGCAATTCCTGAAAAGTTTTTATTGTTCCTGAAAAAGTTTTAGAATCTTCGTTAGGTCTTACAAACCATTGACTATCAGAAGCGTAATCATTTTCTACAAATTTTTCCAGACTCATAAAAACACTGTCATAATTCAGCATTTTATTGCTCCATTTTTCAATAAAGTTTTTTATCTGAAAATCTTCAGTTGAAAAGAAAACACCTTTTCTAAAAAACGGGTGCTTTAAAGCATTAAAAGTCAGAGAATTGGTTCCATAAAAAACCGGAAAATCTGTATAATTTCTGATTTCAGGAAGTTGAACTGAAAAAGGAATTACATACACCTCTTCAAAGGGAGTACGAGTCTGCTGAAAAGCATTTCTGAACTCTGCCAATACAGCAGGTTTAATCAGATTTTGCTGAATAATCCAGTTTACCATCTCCTTTAAAAACAATTCACTCCCAGTCAAAGACCGGGAGTGAAAAATATAAATAATAAAAACAACAGCCTTATTTATTTTCCGGTCTCAATTTACGAACAGCTGCTCCTGCCTGCCACATTTCAGATTCACGCAGTTCTTTCAGTTCTACTTCCAGTTTCTCACGATAATCAGGCTGAGAGTTAGAGTCGATAGAACGCTGAGATTCTTTTCCGGCTTTTACAGAATTGTATAATTCATCAAATACCGGCAAAGTAGCTTCTTTGAATTTTTTCCACCAGTCCAAAGCTCCACGCTGGGCAGTAGTAGAGCAGTTGGCATACATCCAGTCCATACCGTTTTCAGCCACAAGAGGCATCAGAGACTGAGTCAATTCTTCAACGGTTTCATTGAAAGCTTCGGAAGGAGAATGTCCGTTTTTGCGTAAAATCTCATATTGAGCAGCAAAAATACCCTGAATAGCTCCCATCAAAGTACCTCTTTCACCAGTCAAGTCAGAATAAACTTCTTTTTTGAAATCTGTTTCAAACAAATATCCGGAACCTACCCCAATTCCAAGGGCAACCACTCTGTCTTTTGCTTTACCGGTAGCATCCTGATAGATAGCATAACTTGAGTTTAAACCTTTTCCGGCAAGGAACAAACGACGCAGTGAAGTGCCGGAACCTTTCGGTGCTACCAGAATTACATCAACATCAGCAGGAGGTATGATACCGGTTTGCTCGTTGAAGGTAATGCCAAAACCATGAGAAAAATACAAGGCTTTTCCAGCAGTCAGGTAGGGTTTAATAACTGGGTATAAAGAAATTTGTCCGGCATCAGAAAGCAAAAACTGGATAATGGTTCCTTTCTCGGCAGCTTCTTCTATTTCAAAAAGTGTTTCACCCGGAACCCAGCCATCAGCCACAGCTTTATCCCAAGTTTTAGAATTTTTACGTTGTCCAACAATTACTTTAAAGCCATTGTCACGCAGGTTAAGAGCCTGACCAGGACCTTGTACGCCATAACCAATAATTGCGATTGTTTCGTTTTTAAGGGTTTCAAGGGCTTTTGCCATCGGAAATTCTTCACGTGTAACTACTTCTTCTACAGTGCCGCCAAAGTTGATTTGTGCCATAATTTTGGAATCTTTCCCTTCGAAAAGGGCTTTTGTTTAGGGTTTAGTAATGGATAGGTATAGTGATTTTTAATATTTTCAATATTTATACTTTCCGGCAAGTTCGTAATACATTTCGCTGCCGGGATAATACACAGCTTTTTCTACTTCAATCAGTTTTTCGAGTTGTCCTTTTACTTTTTCCATCACATCAGAAGTAGAATAAAGTATAAAAACAGCTACTCCCCTGCTAAAATCTTCCTCCACTTCCATAGCTGCCAGCTTCCTGATTCTTACCCGTCTGCGATTCAAAACATTGATAATACGATTGAGAATAGAGAAGTTATTGTCTGCCTGAATTTCCAGGGTATAGTCTTTTTTCATGGTATAATTAATTTATTTCTTTTACTTCATAATTTACATTTTCCCATTTTTTTCCATAAATCGAGCGATATCTGATAGCTATCTTTATTTCAGAAGTATTGTTTATCAGCTTTGTTGAATGTTTTAGTTCACTTGACTGAAAAATTCTCACTTTTTCAGACGCCGAAATTACAGACTTTTGTATTGAAGAGGTAATTATATTTGAATAATTTAATGTAGAGTCTCGTACAATATCTTTAGCCACCTCTACAAAATTATCATATTTTTTCCCGTGGTGTTCAAAAGAAGCATATTCTACTATTGCAGGACCTACTCCTTTGTTTTGAATGTCGATATAGAATTTATTTTCAAAAATACCCACTTTTACTTCAAGATAGGGCCACACCGAAGCCTGTTGCTGACTTTGCATGATGTTGGTTTGCACCACAAAAAAAATCAACGTAAACAAGCTTACCAGCAAAGAGAGTACAGAAAAAACGACTTCTGGTTTTAAGTTTATTACAAACTTTGCTTTTTGTGGTGTTTCAGTCATTTCATTATTTTTTCGGAATCTCCAGCATTACCTCACTTACACCGGCTCCGGCAGGAACCATAGGAAACACATTGTCTTCTTTTTCAACAATTACTTCCAGAAAATAAGGTGTTTTGGCATCAAGCATTTCTTTTAAAGCTGCATCCAGGTCTTCCCGTTTCTCAACCTGTTTTGCCGGGATAGAATAAGCTTCTGCAATTTTGATAAAATTCGGGTTAGTCATTTCGGTAAATGAATATCGTTTTTCGTGGAAAAGTTGTTGCCACTGACGTACCATCCCTAAAAATGAATTGTTTAAAACCACAATTTTTACAGGAATCTGGTATTGCATAATCGTTCCGAGCTCCTGAATGGTCATTTGATAACCTCCGTCTCCAATAATCGCAACCACTTGATTGCTAGTCCCCATTTTAGCACCCATAGCAGCCGGCAAAGCAAAACCCATTGTTCCTGCCCCACCCGAAGTAACATTGGTTCTGGGATTTTTAAATTCATAATAACGAGACGCTACCATCTGGTGCTGACCCACATCAGTAACCAATACGGCTTCTCCTTTTGTAAGATTAGAAAGCTTATGAATGGTTTCTGCCATTGTAATTTTTTCTGTTACCGGAAAAAATTCTTTTTCTGTTACTTTTTCATATTCCAGCTTATTGAGTTTTTTAAAACTATTCATCCATACCGGATGTGTGTTTTTGTCACAAACTGAGATAAGTGCCTGTAATGCTTCTTTGGCATCTGCATTGACAGCCACTGTTACCGGAATAATTTTGTTGATTTCAGCTTTATCAATGTCAATATGAATGATTTGGGCTTGTTTGGCATATTTGTTGATATTACCTGTAACCCGATCGTCAAAACGCATACCTATCGCAATCAACACATCACATTCATTGGTATTGACATTGGGTCCGTAGTTACCATGCATACCCAAATAACCTGCATAATTAGGATGATTTGTTGGAAAAGCACCCAAACCCAATAAAGTTGAAGCCACCGGAATACCCGTCTTCTCTGAAAACTTTATCAGTTCTTCAGTAGCGTTTGCCAGTAAAATACCTTGCCCGGCAAGAATATATGGCTTTTGGGCAGCATTGATTAATTTGGCAGCTTCCTCAATCTGTGAAAGTTGTAACACAGGCTTAGGCTTATAAGTCCGTACAAATTCACATTTTTCATATCCAATCCAGTCAGCTTTTTCATTCTGGGCATTTTTGGTAATATCTACCAGCACCGGACCCGGTCTGCCTGTTTTGGCAATATAAAAAGCCTTGGCAATTGCAGCAGGAATATCTTTTGCTTCTGTTACCTGAATATTCCATTTGGTAACAGGCAAAGTTGTATTAATCACATCTGTTTCCTGAAATGCATCTGTTCCAAGTAAATGAGCAAATACCTGACCCGTAATACATACCAATGGCGTTGAATCAATCATAGCATCAGCAAGACCCGTTACCAGATTCATAGCTCCCGGACCGGAAGTTGCTAAGCATACTCCAACTTTACCAGAAACTCTTGCAAATCCCTGAGCTGCATGTATAGCTCCCTGCTCATGTCTTACCAAAATGTGGTTAAGTTTTTCTTTATAACCATATAATGCGTCATAAACTGGCATAATAGCCCCTCCAGGATAACCAAAAATTGTTTCTACACCTTCTGCAATAAGGCTTTTCAGCAGAGCTTCTGAGCCTGTATATTGTTTAAATTTAGGTTGAACAAACGGATGTGGTTCTGGTTTAGCCGGAACCAAGGTTTTACCGGAGGTATTATGAGAATCGTGCATATTTTTAACTATTAATAGATAAATGTTTGGTAAAAATAGTGTCAGTTGTGAATAGCTATAGACTGTAAAAGCAGTTATATGATGATATTCATATTATCTGCCATCAATCAGTGTTATTGCCTTATCACACATTTTTCTGTCAATTCTATGGATTTTAGTTCCGATGTACTAATTTTTAGTCTGGTTATCAAATATTTGGTATTTGATAACTTTTACAAAAGAAATTTAAAGAGGTATGTATTAAAGTTATTAGTGTGGATTCCATACCTATCTTAAATATTTATATTTCGTCTGTTACACAGCCTTCATCTGCTGGTTTTACAGACTGGGCATATTTGAAAAGAACACCACTTTTTACACGTAACTCAGGTTGTATCCAGTTTTTTTTGCGTTCTTCTAATGTTACGTCATCTACTTGTAACACAATCTTATTAGCGGTAGCATCTATCTCAATCATATCGCCATCTTCTACCAATCCAATTACTCCTCCTTCAAAGGCTTCTGGAGTAATATGACCCACTACAAAGCCATGTGTACCACCCGAAAAACGTCCGTCTGTAATGAGAGCCACTGATTTTCCAAGTCCAACCCCCATAATAGCAGACGTAGGTTTTAACATTTCAGGCATGCCGGGTGCTCCTTTCGGACCTACATAGCGAATAACCACTACATCTCCTGGTTTAATTTTGCCGGTATTGATACCCTCAATTAACTCAAATTCTCCATTAAATACTCTAGCCGGACCTTTAAATATTTCCCCTTCTTTTCCTGAAATCTTGGCAACAGAGCCATTTTTAGCTAAATTCCCATACAAAATCTGAATATGACCCGTTTCTTTAATTGGTTTCTCTAATGGAAATATAATTTTTTGACTTTCAAAATCCAGGGATGGAACTTCTTTCAAGTTTTCAGCTACTGTTTTTCCTGTACAGGTAATACAATCACCGTGTAAAAATCCTTTCTCCAAAAGGTATTTCATTACTAACGGCACTCCTCCGATTTTATGTAAATCTTCCATTAAATATTTTCCGGAAGGTTTTAAATCAGCTATAACCGGAGTCTTATCAGAAATACGTTGAAAGTCATCTTGAGTAATTCTTACACCTACCGATTTGGCGATTGCAATGAAGTGCAACACTGCATTGGTAGAACCACCCAAAGCCATTATAACTGTCAAAGCATTTTCAAAAGCCCTGGGAGTCATAATATCTCTTGGCTTTAAATCAAGCTCGAGTAAGTTACGAATAGCTTTTCCAGCTTCTACACACTCTTTATGTTTTTCCGGACCTATCGCCGGATTGCTTGAACTGTATGGCAAACTCATTCCTAAGGCTTCTATGGCAGAAGCCATCGTATTAGCTGTGTACATTCCTCCACAAGCTCCGGCACCCGGACATGAGTTTTGAACTACACCTTTAAAATCTTCAGGAGTGATAGTACCAGCTATATTTTTCCCCAAAGCCTCAAATGCTGAAATAATATTCAGCGTTTCTCCTTTCCAATGCCCACCTGCTATTGTCCCACCATATACCATAATCGCAGGTCGGTTCAACCGTCCCATTGCAATCACCGAACCGGGCATATTTTTATCACAACCCACTACCGCAATTACCCCGTCATAGTAATGCCCTGCCACTACTGCTTCTATACTATCAGCAATCAAATCTCTGGATACCAATGAATAACGCATCCCTTCCGTACCGTTAGTCATCCCATCTGAAATACCGATAGTATTAAATATCAGCCCTACCAAATCATTATCCCATATTGCCTTCTTTACTTCTTTTGCCAGGTCGTTTAAGTGCATATTACAGGTATTGCCATCATAACCAGTACTCACAACGCCTACCTGTGCTTTTCTCATGTCCTCTTCCGTCAGCCCAATGCCGTAAAGCATTGCCTGGGCTGCCGGAAGAGTTGGGTCTTGGGTAAATGTACGTGAGTACTTATTTAGTGTGGATTCTGATAAGACTTTAGACATGAGAATTCTTTTAAGATTTTGTTAACAGTAAAAAAAAACACCTTCCGTTTTGAGGGGAAGGTGTTTTGAAAATTATTTATAAAATATTTTCTACTCATCCCCCTTTTAGTAAGGACACAATAAGCCCAATAATCAGAATCAGGGTAATAGCCCAGTTTAATTCTGAAATTTGGTAGAGTAGAGCGATATTGATTTTGTGTTTTTGCATTGGTATCAAAATATTTTCAAACTTACAGCACATAGTTTTATCTTCCAAACATTTTGTCTTAAATATTTTTCACAAAATAAAAATTTTAATCTTTTGCATTAAAGCAAAGTTTAATCTGTTTTTCTTTAAAGAACAATATTTTGTACTAAAATAAGAAAAAATTGATTTTTTACTTTATTGCTTTTCATTTGAAGAAACATTACATCCGAAATAAATATCAAAAAAATGTATTCGATATATTTAGGGTTGATTTTACTTTTTCAAATACTTATCAAACCACTGGATATATCGTTCAAAACGGTCTTTCTGATAGCTTGGAACAGTAATACCATGAAACTGATTAGGATAAATAATCAGCTCCGTAGGAATACCGAGGTTCTTTAGTGCCTGATACATTTGCTCACTGCCTACTGCAGGAACATTAAAGTCACTTTCTCCAACCATAAACTGGGTTGGGGTCTTGATTTTATCAGCTTTGAGGAAGGGGTAAGATAAAGCTATGTACTTATCTAAATTTTTCCAAGGCACACCCACTTCATTATCATATTGTAAGATGTATTGATCTACACCATATAAAGACATGATGAGTGCTACTCCGGCACCACTCGAAGCCGCCTTGAAACGAGTATCACTCGCAATTGTGTAATCAGTAAGAATACCTCCATAACTCCAGCCTCCAATTCCCAGCTTTTCGGGGTCTGCAATCCCGTTCTGAACCAAGTAATCAACTGCCCCCAGTATATCCATAACTTCCTTATTACCCCAATCGGCATAAATGGCTTTGCAGTAATCAAGCCCTCTGCCATTGCTGCCCCGATAATTGACTGCTACTACTGCATAACCAGCAGCAGCCAGCATCTGTCTGGACAAATCAAAACTAAACTCATCCTGTGCTACTGGTCCACCATGAATAAAGAAAACAGTTGGCATCTTCTGCCCTGCCAGCATATTTGGAGGACGATAAAGCAGATTAGAAACCTGTGTCCCATCTTTACTCTTTGACGTAAAACCTTCAACAGTTGCCAGTTGCAAAGGCATTACAAAATCATTCTGATGTGTAGTCAGTCTTCGGGTAACACCATTCTCCAGAGCATATAACTCGGAAGGCAGAGCAGGTTCACTCATACGTACTACCCATTGATTGATGCTTTTACTTTCTATATCATCAAAAGATTTGTTTCCTGAAATAATTACAGAAAACAGGCTATTTTTAAGGTTATATTGAGCAACATATCGCTGTCTGTCATCTGCCACAAGCACAACAATTGCTGTTCCATCTTTAGTAAAACGTGGATTACTGACAGGTCTGTCCAGAGATTGTGAGAGCAATTTGGGTTCTCCGCCTGTTGCTGGTATTACTGCAAGAATATTTTGGTCATACATGATATAGTTTTCGGAAGAAGTAGAACGCAAGTAAGCAATCTGTTTTCCATCTGGACTCCAGACAGGAGAAGTATCTACACCCTTCCAATTAGTGAGCTGGCGTGGAGTAGCTTTAGGTTTTGAGTCAATAATAAAAATATCAGTATTCTCATTTTTATCCGGGTCATCGCTGCGATTGCTTACAAAAGCAAGCTGAGAACCATCCGGTGACCAAACCGGTGAACTTTCGTCATAATTACCAACTGTAAGCGTATCTAATTTTTTAGAAGCGACATCATAAATATATAGGTGAGAATGTCTTTTTTGAAGATATCCTTCAACATCTTGCTTAAAATGATAACGGTCAATTACGTAAGGTTTTGGCGTTTTGGAACTGTCACCAGGAGTTTTAATTACTAAAGCAAGTTTTTTGCCGTCCGGTGACCAAACATAATCATTCAACTCACCTTTCAAGCTGGTAAGTTGTCGGGCTTCACCACCTCTTCTGTCCATTAGCCATATCTGACCACCATTGGCTCCCTGACGAGCTGATACAAAAGCAAGATACTTTCCATCAGGGCTCCACCGGGGTTGAGATTCTCCATCAGTACTGTAGGTTAGCTGTACAGATTGTTTGCCATCCCAGCTTACCATCCATACATCTGTATTTCGTTTGTTCTTTACAGAATCCACACTCGAAAGTGTATATGCAACCCAATTGCCTTCCGGGGAAACCTGAGGGTCAGAGACCGTTTGTAGTCGGTAAACATCAGAAGGTTTCAGAAGCCTTTTGGATGGAGCTTGTCCATAAAGCCATAAAGTAATAGTGCAAAGCCAAAACAGAATTAAAATTTTCTTCATAAAACAAATCAGGTATGATACAAAATATTATTTTTTTAATGTTAATGGTACTATAAGAGCCAGCCTGAGTTGCCAGACGTTATCTTTTTTTGCACGACTGCCCCATTGCGAAATGTTATCGAGGTAATCTGTCTGTGGGTTAAGCCAGCCTGTTTGCATATTGATTCCATAACCATTTACAAACAAGTAGCTGATACCAAGCTGAGTAGGCAATACAGCCGATACAGTATTATATAATTCATCCGCAGTTCTTGTATTATTTTGATTAACAAGTGATTGATTATGTTCATCTTTGGGTGTAAATCTCAGTAAACCAATGCCTTGACTAAGGTAAATATGCCAATGACTGGTTTTTAGAAGATGCACCTGTAAATCGTATTGAATTGTGAAGAAGCGGGTTTTGAAGTAAATATTAGGAGTCGTTGTATTGCCCTCAGTATCCGTAAAAGTATAAAAAAGATTACTTCCTGAAATACTGCCATAGTTTGCCTGAAAGTGTGAATTGATTCTTTTTTTAAAATTGAGCTTCAAGCCTACTTGCAGAGTACTCCCAACATTTTGATACTTCGGGTTTAAGTCACCCCTATAACTGCTCATGCTGCTACCCAATTCTAAAAAACGAGTGACTTCCTGTGCTTTAGCAAAACAAATTCCGATTATAAATACAAAACATACAAAGAAAATATTTCGACACATCTTTTTTTTCATCAGAAATATGGAATAAAGGGGTTGGGGTTCGTAAAAAAACAGGTTACTTTTTGACTCTTCCGGGATTTTCTTTAACAAATGCACCCCACGATTTGCTTCCACTTTGATTTTGAGGAACATTGCCATGAAAAAAGTGACACATGGCTACGCCTAAAGCATCTGTAGCATCCAGCAGTTCAGGAATTTCATCAAAACCCAACAACGTTTTCAGCATCGATGCCACTTGTTCTTTTGAAGCACTGCCACTACCTGTAACTGACATTTTTATTTTTTTTGGAGCATATTCCACAATGGGTATTTCACGCATCAGAGCTGCTGCCATTGCCACACCTTGTGCTCTGCCTAATTTTAGCATTGATTGCACATTTTCACCATAAAACGGTGACTCAATTGCCATTTCATCCGGCAGATAATCTTCAATAAGTTGTGTAACCCGTTCAAAAATTTTCTTTAGTTTGAGCTCCTGATTCTTATATTTGCTCAGATGAATGACTCCAAAAGTGAGTAGTTTGGGTTTTTTATTTGAAATGGCAATAATTCCATATCCCATAATACGGGTGCCGGGGTCGATGCCTAGTATAATTTTTTCAGAACTTTGCATAAGTAGTGCAAGATACAGAAAAAACGGTTTGGGTAATGGCTTAAATTGTTTTACAGGTACAGTGGTAAATACTTCAACCGCCAATAGACACGATACATTATTCTCATGATTTTACTGCTAATCAATTCTTTGTACATTCTTTTTCAAGGGCTTCTTTTGTGTAGCTGGAAAAGAATTTCAGGATTCGGCAGTACACACACGCATCACTTTACAACTGCCTCCATTTTAATAGCAGTCAGAAATGAATCTGCCAATATTCTTAAGCTGTTAAATGATTTGGAAAAGCAGAGTTATGATAAAACACTCTGGGAAGTAATTATCATCGACGACCACTCTACTGACAATACTCCTGATTTAGTAAGAGCCTTTGCAGAAAAATCTTCTTTTTCACTACAGCTTCTTGAGCTCAGGTTGTTTTTACCAGACTATTTTCCAGAAGAAAATTTTAAGAAACAAGCCTTGAGTCTTGGTGTAAGTAAAGCAACCGGGGAACTTATATTTACAACAGATGGCGACTGCCGGGTGGGACCGCAATGGATAGAAACTTTTGTGGCATTTTATGAAAAAACGAATGCCAAGTGTATTACATCAGCCGTAAAATTTTCAGATGAAACTTCACTGTTTGAAAAACTGCAAAGTATAGAATTTGGCAGCCTGATTGGAACAGGAGCAGCTACTCTGCAATGGGGTTTGCCGGCTATGAGTAATGGAGCTAATCTGGCATATCCAAAGTGGGTTTTTGAAAAACTAAACGGCTATACAGGTACTGCCACCACTCCTTCGGGCGATGATGTATTTTGGGTACAAAAAATTTACAAATATTTTCCCGAAGAAGTCTATTTCCTCAAAAGTAAAGAAGCTATTGTAAGCACAAAAGCACAACCGGATTTGGTACATTTTTTCAGACAGCGTATCCGGTGGGCAAGTAAATGGCATCTTTATCATGACTTTAAAATTAGTGGCTTAGCCTTGTTTATGTTCATAGCTCAGGTTGCAGGTCTGCTTACAATCGGAGCAATGTTTTATAAGAGTTCTGAAAGTGTAGGCTTTTTTTATCAATTTTTTATCAGATTTTGTGTTGAATTTGTATTTTTGGCGACTACTGCTCGCTATTTCAGTAAAACCCGGATAATATGGGTGATACCTTTTGTACAGATTCTTTATCCATTTTATGCCATTTTTCTGGGAATAGCAGTGCTTTTCAGAAAAGAATACGAATGGAAGGGCAGACGCATTAAAGTCTGAATCCTGAATTTATTTTTCACATTATTGTCATTAACCATGTCTGATTTTATAACATTTCCTAAAAGGTTTTTATTGTTACCAGACATGTGTTTATTGGGATGTCATCCAGATACTACATTTCTGTAAAAAAAATCCATTGTATCTGTTTCACAAGGTGAAACAGGAAAATATACAGAGCGTGTACAATAATTAAGCCTGTAACAGGTGATTTAAACGAGAATAATATTGATGATGGACTTGTTTAGTAGAAGGGAATTTGGGTAATGCAAGTGTTGCCATATTTATTATGACAAATGACAAACAGGCGTTTTTGGGTAAAGAAGAGAGATATACAGGCTTTATGCCGGAAAAGATAGGAAAAGAGATAATATATAGCCAACAATTGGATTATGCACCAGATAATCTGTTTGCAGTCCTTTCCTCAAAATCAGGCTTAAACTCGTTGGTAATAAACTGGAAAAAGTAACACCATGAGACATTCTAAATTTGTTCAGGTAATAACCATTTGTAGTTTTGTATTACTTATTGGGGTATTTTTATTTTACAGAACTGGAGCATTTAATAAGAAACATACTAAAAATCAAAGTATTACCAAGCAAATAAAAGATAGCATTGTAATAAATAAAAAAAACAGCAACGAAAAAATAAATACTGATTCCCAGCCTTTGAGACTTTACTCTTCAAAATCGATGCCTGTACTTGATCCAAGCTCTGTTGCTGAATATAATAATGAAGATTTGAGGCTTTCTTCTTCAAAATCTGTTGTGATAGGAGAACCTACCATTTTAAAGCTAGATACCAATACTTTTCCTTTAAGACTTTACTCCTCAAAATCACTTATTTTAACAATTCAAGACCAGTTTAAATTGGATTCAGCTTTTATGAAATTGATTTCTCCTGAACAAACCTCTAAAAGTGACAGTACAAAGATTCAGAAAAAAGGTATTACAACATTAAAAAATATCGTTTTTATAGATAGTTTGATTACAGATACCACAAAAAAAAGAAAGTAGCTATGATAAAGGACATTTTATATCCTATACTAATCTGTCTGGTGAGTTTATTATTTCTGGCTTTGGTTTTTATTCCGATGGAAAAAGTTTTTCCGGCTAAAGAAAACCAGAAGGTTTTCAGAAAAAGCTGGCTATTAGATTTATGTTATTTCTTAGGTCAGTATTTAATTTGGAATGGGTTGGTATTGCTGGCTTTAAACTATTTTGATTCATGGATTTCAGCATGGTTTCCTCATGGATTCAGAGATATATTAAAAAAACAACCAATCTGGTTACAGGCTATTGAAGTTATTGTTCTGAGTGATATATTGATTTACTGGGGGCATAGAATACAACATAAAGTGGATTTTTTGTGGAGATTTCACAAGATACATCATAGTGCTGAAAAATTAGACTGGCTTGCAGCTCATCGAGAGCACCCATTAGATTCAATTTATACAGTAGGGCTTATAAATCTGCCTGCTATTTTGATGGGATTTGATTTGCAGGCAATAAGCTGGTTAGTAGCCTTTCGAGGAATCTGGGCAATATATATTCACTCTAATGTAAGATTGTCATTGGGTCCTTTAAAAATGCTGATAGGTTCACCTGAGTTACACCACTGGCATCATGATATTGAAAGAGATGCCGGAAACTATGCCAACATATCTCCTTTGATGGATTTATTATTTGGGACTTATGTTTGCCCTCCTGCCGAACCTGAAAATTTTGGAATAAAAGAAGAATTCCCTCAAAATTACATCGGACAAATGCTAAAGCCACTTGTGCCTGATAATTTATGGAATAATATTGCCGGTAAAACATCAGACTTAACAGAAGCTGCCAGTAGTCTGGATGAAAATACAATTACGAAAAGTGTATGACAGATACAGAATTTGATATATTGGATGAGTTATATTTTCTGAAGTCTTTTGCAGAATTAAACAGAGTTTTGAAAATACCTGAAATAGTTTTAAAAGAAGAGCTGGAAAATCTTTATCAAAAAGGCTGGCTCAAATGTTATGAATCGGCTATAAAAGAACCAATCTCCGGAGAACCGGATTTTCAAGCGAATTATCAAAAATATTATTATCTTGCCACCAAAGCCGGATTGTTAGCACATAATACGCAATGACAGACCAAACTACCGAACTACAACCCACCCCAGTTAATCCTCAGCCGGAAATACCTGTAACTGTCAAACCAGAGCAGGGAGAAAGCCCGTTTTACTATGTAAAAAAACGTTTTTTTCGTAATAAACCTGCTGTCTTTGGCATGTATTATATAGCTTTTTGTACCATTTTGGCACTATTGGGCTATCTTATCATGCCAGACGATACACCCAATGCCAATGATTCTGCTTTGCAAATAAAATCTCAGCCTCCGGTTTTTAAATGTACAATGCTGAGAAAACGCAGAAATCAGGAAATAGAAAATGTTAACTTTTTCTTCAAGATATTTAATGGTCAGCCAACAGCATACGACATCCTGCCTATTACTGAATATCGTATTGACGAAACAAATATGGATGTTTTTGTAAGAGTATATGGAGATGCAAGCAAAGAAGAAGAACATTCTATGGTAGATGCTGTGCTTCCGTTGTATGTGGGTAATTCAAAAAAATTAGGTGCCGAAACAGGTGAAATAAATAATGAGGATGGCAATTTTGTGATACAGGGAAATACTATTACTTACCTTGATATTAATGAAAATCCTCAGAAAATTTCTAAGGAAGAATTAATAAAACAGTTTAAGGAAGACTGCATCAGAAGCAGAACCTACTGGCTGGGCACAGATGCTTCTGGAAGAGATATGCTGAGCCGATTATTGTTTGGAGCCCGTATTGCTTTGGGGATTGGTTTTGTATCAGTGCTTATCTCAATGCTTGTGGGTCTTACACTGGGCTCAGTTGCCGGATTTTTCGGAGGCTGGGTAGATGCCTTCATGATGTGGATTATGACAGTAGTGTGGTCTATTCCAAGTATTATGCTGGTTATAGCTATTCGTTTTGCTGCAAATGCTATATCACATTCTTTCGGTGTACCCTTAGATGGGATTACTATTGCCTTCATTGCAGTGGGTCTTACAACATGGGTAGAAATTGCAAGGGTAGTTCGCGGGCAAATTATTGGTATTCGTGAAAAGCAGTTCGTTGAGGCTGCTCAGGCATTGGGTATCAAAGACAATCGGATTATTATTAACCATATTTTGCCTAACATATTGGGTCCACTGATTGTAGTATTGGCTTCCAATTTTGCTTCTGCTATTCTCACAGAAGCTGGTTTAAGTTTTCTCGGACTTGGCGTACAACCTCCTATGCCATCCTGGGGAACAATGATAAATGAAGGTTTTACAGTCATTACCAGTCCCAATAGCTTTCACCTGTGGTTTTATCCCAGCTTGTCTATCAGTCTGCTGGTGCTGGCATTCAATCTTTTTGGAAATGGATTACGGGATGCCTATGACCCTACAGGAAAAGGTTAAGTATTAGTAAAATTTTCCTGAAATATAAACTGTAAATAATACATAGTGGCATTTTGACAGAATCTTATAAAATTTATACTCAGGAACTGGAATTAAGGGCAATTCTGGAGGTTACACAGGCTATAAATGATAACCTGCCTGAAGAAGATTTATATAAAATTTATTTCTTTACCTTAAAAGCACACTTCAAAGTTACCAAAATAGCCTTGTATGTATGGGATGAAACCTGGCAATGCAAAGTCAATTTTGGAACGAAAACAGATTTTCGGAAGGTTCCCTTTCCATCTCAAAGTCTGCAAACCTGGCAAATTGAAACTGTTTCAGATACCTCTCTGATATTATTGCCTGTATTTACAGAATTTTCGTTAGTAATACCGGTTTTACATAAAAACAAACCACTTGCTTACCTGCTTCTTACACTCCCCGATTCTGTACAGGCTGATACTAATTTTATTCAGACACTTACTAATATCATCATTGTAGCCATTGAAAACAAGCGTTTTGCTCGAAAACAACTGGCTCAGGAAGCATTGAACAGAGAGCTTGAAATTGCCAAAAATGTACAAACACAACTTTTCCCCAAAAACCTTCCCGTTACACCTCACTTGCAGGTACAGGCAAACTATTTTCCTAATCAGGTAGTTGGTGGCGACTATTACGATTTTATTCAGCTTTCTGAAAATAGATTTTTAGTCTGCATTGCTGATGCCTCTGGCAAAGGAATGTCGGCAGCCCTTCTCATGTCTAATTTTCAGGCAGCTCTACAGGTTTTGCTTCGACAGACTACAGATTTGCAACATATTGTTCATGAATTAAACCTGCTTCTCTTTAAAAATACAGGAGGGGAACGGTTTATTACTTTTTTTCTGGCTTTGTATGATCGTGAAAAACAAACTTTTACCTATATCAATGCCGGACACAATCCTCCAGTTTTTCAGTCTTCAGATGGCAGTTTAATTTTTCTGGAAAATGGCACGATGGTTTTGGGAGCTTATCATCCACTGCCATTTCTCAAACAAACCACTTTTGAAAATATTAACAAATTCTTGCTGTTTTGTTATACAGATGGTCTTACCGAAAGCTCTAATGCCAATGATGAAGAATTTGGAGATGAACAGGTACTGAATTTTATAAAAAATAATGGTCATTTACCTTTAGAAAATTTACATGATACATTAATGAAATCTTTATCAGAATTTTGTAAAAACAAACCTTTTTCTGATGATGTTACATTGCTCTCATGTCGGGTAGAGTAAAAAATCAGAAATTACTCCCCATTTTATAATACTTCTCTCAGTTTTTTCTAAATTTACGTACTCTTTCATGAAATTTGTTTGTGCTTACGGAAACCATAGATAAAAGATATTATACCATTGGAGAAGTTGCTGAAATGCTGGAGGTAGCTCCTTCACTCATACGCTTTTGGGAAACCGAATTTCCTACACTGCGTCCAAAAAAAAATAAAAAGGGAGACCGCCAGTTCACTAAAAAAGACATAGAACACCTGAAGTTAATCTACGAACTGGTAAAAGAAAAAGGCTATACCCTGCAAGGAGCACGAGATATTATAAAATCACGCCAGCATCTGCCTCCCGACAAATCTGAAGTCATAGCATCTCTCGAAGAAATTAAAAAATTCCTTATCCAACTCCGGGATAATCTCTGAAAAATAGTAGATTGGCAGAAATTATTTGTCTTATCTTCAACCCGTTATCTCTTGGAAAAGCTTAGCCAGTTGGCTCTTGTTTTTACATCTGGAATAGGCGATGTGCTTGCCAGATACCTTATCAGCTATTGTGGTTCTGCTGAAGCCGTGTTTAAAACTCCTAAAACCAAACTTCTGAAAATTCCTAACATTGGAGAAGTAACTGCTGCCGCTATCTTATCAAAAGAAGGTTGGTATAAAGCTGAAAATCAATTGAATATTTGTGAGAAAAATGAAATAGAAGTTCTTTTTTATACAGATAAAAACTATCCTGACCGTCTCAAAAATATAGCCGATGCTCCGGTTTTGCTTTTCTACAAAGGTACTGCCAATCTCAATGCATCTAAAGTTGTATCAGTAGTAGGCACAAGAAAATCAACAAGTTATGGCAAAACTGTAACAGAAGAAATTATAGAAGGATTAAAAAAGTTTCAGGATATACAGGTAGTAAGTGGTCTAGCCTTTGGCATTGATGTGATTGCTCATAAAGCTGCTCTGAAACAATCAATCCCTACGATTGGTGTAATGGCAACCGGACATGATACTATTTATCCGGCAGTTCATAAACAGATTTCAACACAAATGCTGGAACAAGGAGGTGGTCTGCTGACGGAATATAGCTGGGGGACTAAAACAGAACCGGGCTTTTTCCCTGCCCGAAATCGTATTATTGCCGGACTGGCAGATGCTGTGATTGTGGTGGAAGCAGCAAAAGCTGGTGGGGCTTTGATAACAGCAGAAATTGCCAATAGTTATAACAAAGATGTATTTGCTATACCCGGCAATTTGGGAAATACATACTCCGAAGGCTGTAATAACCTGATTAAGACCCATAAAGCCAACCTTATGATGGGCGTAAAAGATCTGGAATACATAATTTACCCTAATAATATACTTCAATTAACTGCTTGATTATTAAATAGTTGTTGCTTTTTTGCCTTTTATTTTTTAGTTTTACTTACGAATAAAAACTAATTTACTTACAGAATCGTAAAAAAATTAAAAACATGGAAGAAAAAACATATCCTGAATATTTTATTTTCCAAGTCCTCACTCCCAAGCACCAATCATTTTTTTTCAAGTGTATAAGTCTGGATAAGGCTAAGAAGAAACTTGAAATGATGGATTTCGCTAAGGAAGATAGGTTTATGGAGGAACTAAAAAAATATTCCTATCGTGACATGGAAATTCATCAGTTGATGAAAATGACAAACTTGTCAGCAAGCACACACACAAAAGAACTGAATCATCAAATAGATAGATTCATTCAGGAGAAGGGTATAGAGAAACTACTGAATGACCGGAAAAACTACCAATCAACTTCCAGAACAAAAAAAGCAAGTGTCCATGTAAGACTTACAAAACCAAACAACAAAGGATTGAGTAATGTGTATTTTGATTACAATTATACAAGTCCAAAATTTTCATATTACCCAATTCAAAAAATTTCTGTCAATCCTGATTTCTTCGATGCGGAAAGAGAAGATTTTGATATTCAGAAAGTGAAAAAGTCTGATTCTACACTTGCATTTTCATATCAGAATATCAACAACAAACTGTCAGTAATAGCTAATTATATTGAAGAATGTTGTGATGATTATATAGAGAACCATAATATTAAACCTGAAAAAAATATATTAAAGGACTTGGTAGATAAAAAGTACATGAAAGTCTTTGGTAATTTTATCGCTGCAAAAAAAGGAGTGAAGAAGATTGAAAAGAAAGAAGAAGAACCACCAAAAAATTCAATATTGGAAGAAATCAGAAACTATATAGAAGAAAACCCACGCCTAATTACAAAAGGTACATTGTACAATTACAAGAAAATGGAAATGACTGTAAAAGGTTTTTTTAAGGATAATCCTCAATACTCATCATTAGTTGAAAAATTTAATAAAAAAACATGGGACGCTTTAAAATCCTACATGGTAAAAATAAATGACAAAAAAGGAAGAAATAATAAGACGTTAAATAGTCAGTTACAATTATTGATTAGCATTTTAAACTATTCTGACACAAAAGTAAACACAAAAAAGTTTGACAAATTCAAAGAGTTAAAAGCACACATTGAATTTATTTCAGAAGAGGAAATTAAAAGACTGTATGATTATATACCTCCTTCAGTAGATATGTGTTTATTTGAAAAGTACCAAAGAGGTAAGGTAACATTTCAGGAAGTTTATACTCTTTTCCATTTACCAACAAAGGAGGAAAGAATAAAGTTTTTTGAAGAAAAAGGTATAAAACCCTCTTATTTTTCGATACATCAAAGTAAGTACAATCTGTATGATAAAATAATAGAAAACCCTAATATTGAACCTGTTAAAACTTATCAGCATATAAAAGATATATTATTATTCCTTTTTTATACTGGTTTACGTTGGTCTGATTACTTAGCTTTCAAAAAAAGTAATATAATAGATAAGAAAATGGAAGATGGTACTATAAGAAAAATACTGACATTAATTCAGAAAAAAACCCGGTCAAATGTAAATATACCTCTCAATAGTGTAGCTCTTGAAATATTGGAAAAATACAATTATAGACCTCCAGTAGCAACAAACAAATTTTACAACACATTTATCAAAAGTTTTTTTAAATGGTTTGGTGGGTTTGATAATAAAGTAACAGTTAAACAGCTATATGGTACTGAGGTTGTATATGAAGAGTATTATAGGTATGAACTTATAAAAATACACAGTACAAGACATAGTATTGCATCAGCATTAATTGAAAAAAATGATGTTTATACCGTTCAAACTTTTCTTGGACACGCAAGTCCCCGAACTACTGAAATATACTTGCACAAAAAAGAAGATGAAACTATTAATAAGTTATTTAATAATTTGAATGATATGAGTAAATAAATCAATACTGATAAATCCATAAGGGTAAAGTCAATGATTTTACCCTTTACTTTTTATTTTTTGCTGGAACTACTTACAGCAAAAAAATTCAATAAATAATATCTTGAAATTTTACCATGTCCCCATTTTTGGGGAGGTCATTATCAGATAGTTGCAAAATACATTCTTGTAATTGTCTAATAATTACTTTTTATTGATGCTGTTAGTAAGCAATTCGAGTAAGTACGTTTTCACGCTGGAAGTATCCTGCAAAATTGTCAGCATATTTGTTTCAATTTTATCTAACCTCTTATTTATTTCAGAAAATTCTTTTTCAGTTTTTGCTTCTAACTCGTTTATTTCTTTCTCAAAATTTTTTTCATTCTTGCTTTCTCTTTCAGCATCCTTTTGAAAATTCTCAGATAATTTTAACTCTAATACCATTAGCCTGTTATCTTGTTCAGTATCTTTTGCATCCTTGCTTTCTTTTCTCTTGAAAAAATTATGAATGAATATTGATATGAAAGTTACTATTGCCCCGATGAGCAAATAAAAAAATAATTGTTCGATTGTGCTATTTTGTGTAATTTGAAGAAGTATCATGATACTGAAATGTTTTCTAATAAATAGTCCGCCACTTCATTTTTCAGTATATTGAGTTCTAATTTTTGCTTGTTAATCATCAATACTAAGTCTTCAAGAATGATTAACACCTCATCCAAATCTTCTGAATAATTATCTTTCTTAATCAGTTTGATAAGCCGGATAATGTCTTTAATTTCAAGCAAACTAATCTCTGCAAACCCTTCCAACTTACAGGTTCGAGCTTTAAAGACGTGATTATTCCAAAATTCTAAGTTGTAATTTTCCAATGCTGAGGTGTTTCTAATAAATACATTCAGCACATGAAAAAAGGGTTCTACAATCATGTAGACCCATAAAATATATTAACTCTCTGACTATCAAGTGGCTTATTTTTCAGCCTGGCTATTTCAAAACATAACTCTCTGAATATCACCGGCTCAAAAATGAGCCGACACTATTTTATTAATTCAGGGTCATTTTCAGTATAATGCAACTGCAATTTTTTCAAAAGCGGTTTCAGTATATAATCATAAGCTGAAACTGACAAAAGCGAACTGATTAACAATCTTACAATCTCATACTTCGCAAAATGATAAAACAGAACAGAGTAACAAAATGCTATGATTAGTGTCGTAAATATTTTCATTCTCTGACTGATATTGTTAGGGAGTATCAATTTTATAGCTATATAGGTACTGAAGATTATTGCTAATATCACATCCAGATATATCAGTTCATTTATTTTATTTATTAATTCGTTCATATTTGTTTTGTTATATGTTTTTTATTTAAGTGTTTGATTATTAGTTGCTCCTTACTATTCGGGAGCAAAAAAGTACAATATTTAGGTACTGATAAAATCATAAATGATAATCATGTGATTTTATCAATACCTTTTTATCCGAAACTAAACCTGTGTGCGTAATGGTCACACCATAGTTCAATATTATTTCCGCCTGAACTTTTTTCTAAAACGAAATAAGGTTGTACGGCTAAAGTTGTGCCGATTGGCAGGTTTGTATTTATGCTTGTTGTGCTTGTTGCGTTTGTAGTTTGGTTAATAAGTGTAACAGTTGCTAAACTGCTTGTAATATCAAGTAAAAGTGTGTACCATGTCGCAGCACTTACAACAAGTGATGTATTAGTATATACAGTACTACCAGAACCAGCTCCAATTCTCCAGTTACCATTATTTTGGTTATCAGTATATTCAGCAAAAATTCCTCTGCTTGTACTGGCTGCAACATCAGTATTGATTAATCCAACCCTGACACTAAAAGTATTTGCTGAGGTACTTAATACTGGAATATAGAAAGAATACAGTTGTTCTAATCGCTTAGAACCTATTACAATACTGTTAGCAGAAAAGTTATTATTAAGCTTGCTATAAACCCTTCCTGATGTGCCTGTACCAGTCTGCAAAACGTGAATTCCCTGATAACCTGATTGAGTTGTTAATGTTCTACCATTACCGCTACCCCCAGTTTCCCAGTTTACAAAAGTTAAAAGGTCGTCACTGAATATTTGTGTGTTATATAAGTCAATTAGCGAAGGAGTACGCAAAACAGTACTACCACTTATACCGTAACCACTTAAAGTAGTTGGTGTATTAGTAATTTGATTCCAAGTATGTGTATGACCAGTATTAGTTAATTGACTTAAACTATGTGTGTGACTACTTAATGAATAACCATTTAATAAATTAATTGTCTGACCAGTTGTATAAGCATCAGTAATTCCATAACCACTAAGAGTAGTTGGTTTATTAGTAATTTGATTAAATGAATGAGTATGAGAAGACAAAGAATAACCAGCTAATAATGTATTAGTTTGACCAGTAGTATAAGCGTTTGTTATTCCGTAACCGCTTAATGTAGTTGGTGTATTAGTAATTTGTGACCAAGTTACTGCACTTACTGATGAGCTTGTACCTGTCAATCCTGAAATCCTTGTTTGTACATACTCTCTTGTTGCCAGAGTCCCATTTTCAAAAGGTAGAGTAAGATTAGCAGTTACAGTAGTTGCTGAGGATTGTAAATTCAGTACATTTTCAGGTGTCAGATTAATACCACCACTTACAGATGAATTTGATTGGTTTGTCTTATAAAATTGTAATCCAGTATTAGAGAAATTACTCCAATCCTGTGAGGTTGCACCAGTAGCAGGATTAAATGATAATTGTGTACTGAATAATCTTGCATTTCTACCAGCAAGTGATTTATCATTAATTCTTACTATATCACTTCCAAGTTCAATATTAAAAGCACTACCATCAAAATATTTTTTTACACCTGATGGAAGTGTTTGAATTGTGTTTGTAGTTACGTAACCTGATAATGCTGTATTTCCTGTTACAATTGCATTTTGAAGTTTATTCAATGCAGTGTTTAAACTGTCAGTACTTTGTATGTTTCCAGTATTGCCGGATGCTACATAATTAAGTAGTATTTGCTGATTAAGTTGATTTCTAAGATAAGCGTATCTAAATCTTCTTATCAATCCTGAACGAGTGAAAGCGAAATTGTCAGTTGCTTGTAATCCTCCTGCACTCTCTTCTGTTAAGCTGTCAAAAGCTAAATTTGTAGCGAAATTATTATTTACATCAATACCCTGATAGATACCAGTTGTGGCTGGGTCATTTGCTGAAATATTAAGGTTAATAGTATTACCTGTTACTGAAATTCCAGTACCACCACTATACGCTACAAGATTATTTACTTCATTTTTAGTATAAGCATCTGTTATACCATATCCACTAATAGTAGTTGGCTTGTTAGTAATTTGAGACCATGTTACAGCACTTAATGAACCTGTACCACCACTGAAATTAATGTAACCTGATTGCGTCCAGATTAATTGTTTACCATCAATTTCTAAGAAAGCGTTATCATCTTCATTTATACCGAAATACGCACTTTTGCCTACTAATCCGGTTGTTGGGCTAATATCCATAAAGCCCAAACTAAAAGTTTCACCCGTAGAGGTGTAACTTGTTTCAATGAAACTTAACGGACTGAGAATTTTCAGGGGTTCTGAGTGTGTATGTCTGCCAGTAAAATAATAATCTAAACTCGTATCAAAAGTTGAACCCGATACTGAACCTGTACCACCTGTAACGCTTATAACATTTCCACTAATCACAATACCATTTCCGGCAACCAGTTTATTAGCATTATAAAATGTAGTAGTTACATACCCGGACAAAGCTGTATTTATTTGACCGTTTACACTTGCATCAGTCGGAACACCATCTAAGTAAAAATTTTTAAGTGTTTCTAAACTAACTCTCTTATCTTTTTCAGTGTCAAGTCCTTCATTCACATTTACAATGTGCTGTATATGTTCTCCATCTACGCTAACGGTTAAAGGCAGTTCGCTTGTTCTATTGCTCATTTATATAAAAAATTCACTTTTATATAAATAGTTAATTTGATACTAAGAGATTGATTAAATCTGTAATGGTTATTCATTACAGATTTATCAGTAATGATTTATTCAAACTCATAAGATTGAGTTCTACCATCCTCATACGTCTGAACAATTCCAGTTTCGTAAAGCTGACTATTATTAAGAGGATATTTCAGCAATTCAAAAAATTCACCACTTACTTGACGCTGTTTGTCTGAATAAGTCATTCCGTTAAAGGTGAAAAAGTGATTATTATTCCCGTAAAAGTCTTGAAAAATATTTAGTGGGCTGAATTGTCCTAAAATGGTAATCCTTAAATTCTGAGTAGGTTTACTATTCTGAAAACTTATATCATCAGTAATTACATTGAATAGTTTCTTATAGCTTGTTGAGCCTGTAAGACCTGAAACAGATAAGTAGTTCCAGCTACTTGTATTTTGACCTGAAAGGTTTTTTATAGTAGCTGTAAAACTGTCTGAAACGGTATCACCTAACTTAAATTCAAAATTATCCGGTATTCTCTTGTAATTTCCTGAGTTTTCAACCGAATAAGTTTCCTCAGTAGCATAATCTGTTCCTGCTACCAGAAAAGTACTTTCAATACTTTTTATCTTGAAAAGTTGGTAACTGTTATCCGATACAGGTTGAAAAACTGTAAGCTGTAAACTTCCACTTTCGGGAATAGAACTAATATTCATTTCAAAGTCCTGAAATGAATTGGCTGTACTTGTATTAAAAATATAATATTCGTTATTCGATGCTGTGCTTGTTGTCCAACCTCCCAAATTGCTTGAATAATAATAAGTTGTACCGGAACTGTTACCAACCAAAACCAACTGAGTATAAATATCTTTACCGGGTGCTGGAAATGTATCTATACTGTTCAGGATATTTGCAGTTATTTTAATATTAATACCAACCTGAATATTTAATGAACTGTCTGATGGGTCGTAAGGGTTTGGTATGCTTTGCGGTATAGATGCAATTAATGAAGATATTGACTTATTAGTATTATAGTTGAAAGTAGTATTTTCACGATAAAAAAATACGATGTTTCCATCCTTACCGTTTGCTTCTGGTATCACTATATTATTTGCTGCTGTGCTGTAAACAGTCCAGTATTGCAACTTATAATAAGTTGCAAAATTCTGAGTGTACTTGTTAAAATACTTAAAATTCTTATCCTGAAATATACCGTAGTTTCCATAAATCAGTGTTGAATTCACAGACTTGAAAGCAGGTTTCATCTCTTTTGTGCCATTATTCAAAATAATCTGAGGAAGTGTAGTAGTATCATTATTATATATGTTTAATTCAGGGTTAAACAGTTCATAATCAATATAATTATAATCCTCATCGTAATTTCTCAGTATGAAAGGTAAAACACTTTTTGGAACATTTATTATATACCATTTTCCTGAGTGCTGGAAAATTCTAAGCCAAAAAGTTTCTAAAATGGTTTTCAGAACTTCATCACACATGAACTTTTTACCGTTTTCATCTTGAAATGCTCTTGAACTGACTTTGTACTTTTCTAATGTATCACTTTGAAATGTATAACCTGAAAAACTACTATCAAAAATATTTACTGATGTTGAAATAGGTAAATGAAGGTCAGTTTTGGAAATCAGATATTGAAGTAAGTAACTGAGTGTATAATAACCATCTGGCAAGTCAAAGGTTGAAGTTTTCAATTCGCCTAAACCATCGCTGAATGAAATATTTGTAATGTATTTTCCGCTTATATAATCTTCAACAAGCAATTCCGGGATTATATACCCACTGTAAAAAAGCAGACTTTTATCTACATCATCTGTTAAGTCAGATTCTAAGCTACTCTTATAAATATCCAAACGATATTTTCTATTGTCAGATGTAAAAAACTGACTGTATTTGTCTTTTTTGTCGTTGAGGAGTTGGATAGTTGCACTACTGCTTTTTATAGATTCTGTTTTCTCATCACCTTCGTTTTCATACTGAATTAAAAACGGTTCACTTCCTCCAATACAACTTTCACTTGCACCTGCATAATTTGATTGGAGTATTTCTATTCTGGTATATTCCTGTAAGAAATCTTGGTAAACGTATGAGTATAAAGGTAATCTTCTATTGATTGTTACAATATCACTTTGTTGGCAACCTGCTTGTTGTTTGACATTTACAATATATTGTTTTTCTGTGAGATTGGTAAATGTGTTACCAGTCTGAAAATCATATATGATAGTATTATCTAAATCGCATAACTGATATAAAACAGGTGTATTTCTGTTACTTGTAGTCGTATTAACAATCAGATAAGCATCTCTATTACGTCTCATTGATTCTCTACCCACCGCAATATTTTTAATAAGTAAGTCACATGAAGAAGGTTCAGTAATGAGAATTGTAAGAGTTTTTGAAAGTCCTTCCTGAGATGTGATTACAATCGTATAAACAGCCGGAACAAGGTTGAACATGCTATAAGTACTGTAATTAATACTATCAGAGAGTGTAAAACCCGATGTACTACTTACATTTATTTGATATGGTTTAGTAGCTCCTGAAATGCTTAATACTATTTGTCCATCGTTTGAACCCTGATAACTACAATCTTTTTTTGTGTAGGAAACAAGTAATTGAGCCTGACAACTTACTGTAAATTCTACTGGATTACTTATTGCATATTGGTTTCTATCACTTGTTTGAGTTTCTACATAAGTAAGATATGTACCATTTTGCAGGTTTACAAACCTGTTTCCTGATTGTCTTTTTAATTCTACTCCGTTTTGCTCAAGTATGAACCTCAAAGGTGCTGTTACTTCATCATTTACTGAATAATCCAGTAATGCTGTTCCTGTTCCGGTTAAGCTACAAGCAACATTTACGCTCGATAATACAATTCTTCTTGCCATTATTTATACATTATATATGTATAAATAGTAAATCCGCAATGATTCATTCATTACGGATTTATCAGAAAGGATTTATTATTATCTTACTCTGTTTGTTCTACCAGTTGTACGGCTAATTAATGCAACTGCTGTATCACCTCTTAGTACTAATTCACCTATTTCAAAACTTCCACCACCGAAACCTCTATCAGAAAGAATTTTATTCATGTCTGTTCCTGCCGGAAGCACACTTTCGCCCGAATGCAATTGAAAATAATGACCATTCGCCCATCCGGGTACACTTGTAAGTCCGTTTTTATATCCTCCTGAACTTTTCGGCTTGCTGTCTGAGCCTAAACTACTACTCAATGCTTTTGCCAATGAACCAGCTACTACTAATAACCCACCACCCACAATTTTCGGAACACCTGAACCCGGTAATGCAATATTTTCCGCAATACCTATCGCAATGAGCCGTTCACCATATTTTATAGCGAAATCTCCTAATATGCTCAAAATTGCACCTAATGCACCTTTTAGAGCATCACCACCACTTACAAGGTTTGCAACTGCTGATTGTAATCCAGAAGAAAAAGCAGAAGCCAAAGCATTGTCGAAATCTGTTATTTTTACCTGTGTTTCTTCTGCTGTATTACCAAGTGCTTTTAATCCTTCTATTGCCTGAACCTGATTATCTGACAGACTTATATTTCCTGTCTGGTTTTGTGTAGGTACTGAAAGAGTAGGTATTTGCTTGTCTATTCTTTTTTTATTGTCAATCAGTTCAAGTTTATCAGTATCAATATTTGCCAGTTTTTCATATTCTTTCACCAATGCTTTTACAGCTTCACTTTCAGGTTTTAAACCAAGTTCAATTAACTTTTTAATTCCTGCAAGTACTGTTTCTTGCTTTTTGTCTATGATATTAAAACCTTCTCCTAAGTCAGTAAGTACGTTTTGTTCACTATCTAAATTTGCAAGCTCTTGATAAATTCCTTTAATCGTACTTTGTATTTTTTCCTGTTGCTTAACTTGTTCAGCACTTAATCCATTACCTTTTTTCTTAGTTTCAATATTTTTATTTTCAATATCATCTAACTCAGACAAAGCATTTTTTTGAGCATTTATTTCATTAATAAGTTCTTGCTCTCTTTTCTTACTATCTGCTATCTGTCCATCTATTGAAAAACCTCGTCCTCTTTTTCCTTCTAACTTCGATAAGTTTGCCGTTTTTGCTCTTTGGTCTGCAAGTGCTTGCTCTGCATTTAATAACCTATCTGCAAGCTGTACTCTTTCTTGCTGTATGGCTTTCGCTTCTGCATCAACTGCATTTAATTTCTCTTTTTCCTGAATATTTTTTTGAAGCTGCTTAATTTCTTCTTTCAAAAATTCACTTGCATTACTGTTTGCTTTGTTCTGATTATCTGTTTGTCTTTGTTTATCAGTTTTTAAAAATTCAGTAATGGCAGTTATATACTTATTTAAGTTATTGATTCCACGTTTCAGAATTCCATCACCTCTTTCACCAATTACACGAAATAAATTATCGAATGTATCACCAAGATTGCTTATTTTACCCTGAAGTGTTTCAGAAATTGCTGCCATACTGCCACTTACACCTTCAATTTTTCCAAGAGAAATTAGATAATTTTGAATGTCAGTACTGGTATTTTTTACGGTTGTACTAACTCCCTTAAAAGTAAATGTGACTTCATCCCCGCTTTTCTTTGCCTTAATCCCGAATTCTTTAAGTCGTTCAAATTCACCGCTTTGAGCATCTAAAACCGCTTCTGCAAGTTGGTCAAAACTTTTACCTGTACTACTTGCCAAGTCACCCAACGCAATTATTTCGCTTCGAGTTGGTTTGAAACCTCCGTTTACAAGTTTTACAAACGAATCAGTTAATTCCCTGACAGAGAAAGGTGTAACGCTTGCAATATCCTGCAATAATGCCATTTCTGCACCTGCTGCGGATGCACTTCTGAGTGTATTTGTGAGTACTGCATTGAACTTTTGAAATTCACCAGAAACTTCAATTATTTTCTTTCCGAAATCAACGAATGAATCAACCGCAAAACCCGCAGCCAAAGCAGAACCGACTTTTGAAATTTGGTTTTGTAATCCTGATAATGTTTTATTTACATTTCCTGCATCTGCCGATAATAATATTTTTAATGCTCCTATACTTGCCATTTACTGAACTTTATTAATAAATAGTTCAGATGAGTACAATAAAAAGACCCTGACAAAATCAGGGTCTTGGAGGTAATGAATTTAAGAATTGAATTAATTTTTGTTCTTTTTCTTTGTCAATTACAAAACCATCTTTGCGTTTCCCATCGATGATTTCTTGTTTAAGTTCTTCTTCTGACAGATAATCTTTATCAATAATATTTAACTTGAAAAGTTGCTGAGGTTTTATTTGATGTTTCTTTTCAACATTAATATTTACCAGAATTGTACTAATGAATCTGACTTTTTCCCAATCTTGCTGCTGCTTCAGTTTGTAATTGTAATTCATACGAAAGAAGTCAGCCCAACTAAGTTCAAAAAAAGTTTCAGGTAATAATCCCATTACACCGATAGCCAAATCTTTAAGGTCGTCAAATGTATATTCATTTTCCTGCTTTTCCTCCTCATTTGAGGAGGTTAAGAGTTTCCCACCTGTTCAGTATCAACAATATATTTTGTAACTTCTTCTGTATCAATACTATCAAGCCAATCAAGTACAGAATCAAATGTCTCATCAAAATTTTCATTTGCTGCCATGAAACCGCTTTGAAAATATAATACAAGATTATCTATTGTGAGATTGTCAGTACTTAGTACATTGTCCTGCTCCTGAACTGTTAATTTTTTACCAAATTTTTCAAAATACAATTGATTGAATATGTAAGATTGTTTAATACCTTTCTTGAATTTGTAAGTCTTTTCTCCGAATTTTATTGTTTTTACCATTTTTTTAATATCATTTATATTAATAAATAGAGTAAAAACATAAAAAAGTTACTGAAATAATCAAAAATGATTAAATCAGTAACTTTTTAAGTAACTTTTTTCAAGAAAATAATTGAAAATTAAGGATTGTAAGCTAAATACAATTGTCCGTTTCCTGTTATACTTACTTTATAATTTGCACTTCCGCTATCACCAGCATCAATTCCCCAATCTCCAATTATTCCGTAACCGTACCAGTAAGGGTCACCTGAAGTGAGAGAACCGACACGAATTAATGCACTTGTACCTGATGTCAGCATGTTAAACCAGTTTACTGCTGATATGTTTGTTGCTGTTTCGCCACTTGTATATACTTTGTATATACCAGATAATTCTGCTGTCCAGCTTTTATTTCCACTTACCGCTTCTTTCCAACTACCTGATGCTCTACATGTTACGTCTATTGCTTCGCCTTGAACGCTTAATGATACTGAACTTGCACAACCCACATTTGTTAGACCGCTTGTTACAGTTGCTCCTGTTACGCTTGTTAAAATATATACTTCGCTTGCTGATACTATTCTTCCTGCCATAATTTTTTTTGATAAACTTTTTTATATAAATAGTCTTCAAAAAAGAAAAACACTAAAAAAGAAAAGGATAAATCAGTAATGATTTATCCTTAACTTAACAACAACAACTAATAAAAATGGCGTATTAAATAATACAATAATAAATAGTAAAATAATTACGAAACAATCATTGAAATTCTTAATAATCTACGTATAACAGTTTCGGTTTCGTATTCTTCGATTAATCCATTACTACTTACTAAATTAATATCAGTAGCATTAAGAGAATATGTATTCAATACTGAATTAATATTAGTACTTGTAATTCTTTGCAAAACAATATCAGCAACTTCATCAGTAATTTTTCTGCCAAACCCACCAGTTTCAAAAATGCTTACAATATCAATCAGCATGGTAGTTGTATGTAATGTACAATTTCGTGTATTTGAAATATCATCAGTTTGCTCACTTAATATAACGTATGTGTTTTGGCTGTTTACAGGTGCTTTATAATCGTACACCTCTACCTGACTATTATAAGTCAATCCGCTTAATGCAATGTAAAAAGCACTTCTAACCTGAAATAAAATATCTCTCATCCTGTTATTAACTCGTTTAATTCATTTATTATACCTCTTGTTTCCTCCAAAAATGCAGGGTACAAATACGGTCTTGCTCTCATTTTTCTTGTACCAAACTCCACGAATCCAGCATAATCCAAATCACTACCGACTGAGTAATTTGATTGTGCAAGTCTTTGAACTTCAATACTTCCTGCAAGTTTCCCGGACTTTTTCGGTGCAAGTTTCTTCGCTTTTTCTTTCACTTTTTCAGCATTGATTTTCATTACCTTGTCTGTCTTCTGTTTTATCTCTTTTTCAATCTGCTGAAAATTTATGTTTGATGTTAATCTGGCTGTTATCATTTAGTTCTTTTTATATGTTTTAATTTTTAGGTACTCGCATTCATTTTCTGAATAGTTCAGTATGCTATGTATACTGTATTTTTCGTTATTGTACATTATATAATGTGAGTATGTAATTGTTTTGTCCGGTCTTTTACGAATCGTGAATGTATAACTATTATGAAAAGTACGCTGGCTTCCTTCAATCTGAAAATTTTCCTGTTTGCTTTCCATTCTACTATATGTAGAATAGTAGGTAGTAGCACTTACTGAACGACCTCCAGCATTGTCTGTAATTGCAGTTTCCTGAATGAATTGAATATTATATTTGAATTGTGATAAGTCTTTCATATTAGAACCATGCTACATATTTTTCTTGATTAAGCAGTTTGATTGAATCAAAACTTACTTTTATTTTCTCTATTTCCACGCTGTTTTCTCTGTTCTGGTAGAGGTCAGCTATTAATCTCAGTCCGGCAATTCGCAAGTTGCTTGGAATTTGAGCCGTTGAGGTGTAACCGACACTATAAACTATTACCAACTCACTAAACAGGTAAGGATATTTCAGTTTCAAAGTCTTTCCTTTTTCACCACCGGTTATTTCATATTGTGTAGTATCCAGAACAGTTTTTACACCGTTCAGCCATGTAGCAACCTCAACGATATTTTGAACTGGTCTGTACGGAATTCTATATATTTGATTCTTTTGATACCTGACTTCCAGTAACTTCTCACTCAATGATATTTCACAATAGGATTCGATAAACCGTTGTACTGCATATATGAGTTCATTAATAAGTTCATCATCTGCTGTAAAGTCAGAATCAAGTCTAAGGTAACTTTTTGTACTGGCACTTGAAACGAATTGAAAGGAAGTATTCCCGGAAATTATATTGCTTTGCATTTTTACTTGAAATTATATTTTATATAAATAGTATAAAAATCAAAAAGGATAAACCATTTCTGATTTATCCTTTTTGAAAAAAATATATTCACAAAGTTAAAAATGTGCTTAATTATATAGCAAGTTTCACGATTGCCTGAGAGTTTTTCACAGCTAAATAAATATCCGCTTCTGCTCTTAATGTCACTAAGTTTTTCGAGAAGTCATCGGCATCGTAACCAAATTCTAATTTTAATGAATCGCCTTCATGGAATTCAATATAGCTTGAATCAAGAATCATAGCATTACCAACCGAAAACGCTTCACTTGCTACGATAGGAATACCCATAAATGAAAGTACACCGTTTACTTCTGAAAGCTGATATCTTTGATTACTATCCTTCAATAATCTAAGTTTTACAGCATCAGCACATGAAACAAGAATTAAATCAGGACTGTATGAAGCAGTAGTTAATTGAGCATAACCTGCACCAATTCTGTCTAATGCTGTAATAGTTGTTCCAGACGCTACAATTCCGCCTAAAGTTGCACCACTATAAGTACACAAAACGCCTGAATTCCAAAGTCCGTTTGTTGAGTTTACAATGTATGAGTTCTCATTGTTGAAATATTGTTTTGGAACATCTGTTTGATAGAAACTCATTAATGACTTACCATATTTGACGAAATATGACGGAATTTTATAAATTCCAGCGATTACGTCCAATTTTTTCATATTGCTCTGAATATCGTATGAGTTAAGGGGTTTAGACTGACCCATAGTCTGTCCAGTTACTGAATATGATCCTAATACTGATGTTACAGTAGTATAATATGCAATACCTTCCACAGCCGGAACTTTAGTGAAGAAATCTCTCAGTCTATATTTTTGAGAAGGTAAACCTGTGATGCTGGCAGGATTAGCCAAGAAAGTAATACCTGCTGTATTTGATTCTGCTATTGAGTTAGAAAATGTGAAAGTTTCATTTTTTACTCTGAATGAATAACCTGCATTTCTGTTATCCTTTGCAATTTCCTGATATTTTTTGAAAGTTTCTGATTCAAATTCTTTTGCAAGTACATCGTTAAAACCTTTAACTTTATTTTCATCTTCCTTTAATTTAGTAGAGAATTTCAAAGTCAATTCTTTTAATTCTTTTTGAATTGCTTCATTTTTTTCTTTCAATTCTGATACTGATGTATCAGTATAATCTTTTTGCGTTTTCAGCAATAATTCTAATTCTTCTTTTTCCATTATTTTTATTATAATTTTTCTTTTTAATTATTTGTAGATGTTTTTTATTATTTGTTTAACATCTATTTTTTTAACTTCTGATTGTTTAATTTCATCTGCTTTTACGGCTTCTGATTCCTCAGTAGTGATTTTGTCGGCTACTGTATTTGTTTCAGAAGTGTCTTGTAGCATTTCAATCAAACTTTTCAGATTGTTATATTCTTTATTTAATTTTTGAATTTCTTTTTCTGATATTGTATTGCTTTTTATTTTTTCTTTCAGTTTCAAGTAGTTGTATTCTATTTCACTGCTACTTTTCAGACTTACAGTAGTAGCAAAACTATTTGCACCAAGCGTCACAGAACTTACCTCAAACAATTTCACTTCATTTATAAAATATGTGTCTTGTTCTGCTTTATATTCTCCTCTAACTATCTGAAAGCCAATACTATGTTGCAAAAGGTCATTTTTATACATTTCAAGCACATCTTTACCCAAACTTGTATTAAGTATTTTTGAAGTAACAAGTAAACCTTTTTTATCTACCTGAATATCAATTATTTTACCTACTTGATTGTTAAAATTATGCTGATATAAATGCCTGATAATACTTTTTCTTTCCTGTAATGTTTTTGTAAAAGCATTTTCTGTAATTATATCACCATCAGAATCTTTTACGTTAAATACAGAAGCATAAAATGTTACAATACCTTCAACTGTATCAATACTTTTAATTTCCAGATTGAAATTTTTTACTTTATAATTTATTTCTTCTTCAATTTCCACTTATTTGTAAGTATTAATTTATTATAAATAGTATGAAAAAATAAAAAATCCTGAACTGTATAGTTCAGGATTAAAATCATAATGGATAAAAGTTATTGATTTTGTTGAGGTGTATTATTACCTGCCTGAATAATATTGAATTGATTGTCTAAGATTGTGTTATTACTTAATACATATATATCACCACCAGTAATTTCTTCATAGTTCATTTCAATCCTACGTTCATTTACTGACAACCAAAACGCATCTTTCAACCATGCAGCTTTATCTTTTTTGTCTTCATTCAATGCATCTATACTATTATAATCTATATCCAAATAATATGTATTGTCATAGTATTTCTGAATTAGCTTATTGAAACTGTTCAAATACAGCTTGAAAAATGGTATTACACAATCGTTGTATAAGCTCTTTTTCGCTTCTGAACGGTTGTTGTAACTGCTTGAATCATTATTAAATAAAAGACTTGGAAACTTAAAAACATTACAGATATTATCCTGAGAAAATTTTAAACTGTCAAGAATTGCCAAATCGACCGGGCTTAATCCTAATTTTTGCCAGTTAAATGACTGGTTCGTGATTAATATTTTCGACCAGTTATCAATACCTGTAAATTCCTCTTTAAATTTTTGCTTAATCTGTTCAAGCTGTTCAGGAGATAAATTTTTTTCTGGTTCTGTGCTGGCATTACTGAGTACACCCATAACCCCGCTATTTTCATAACTTTTTGCAAGTGCTTCTAAACCAGCATTTTGACTTTGAATTGTGGAAGTTGCACTGTGTAAGAAAGATAATCCGGCAGTCGGGTCGGTTGGATTGAAAGTTTTTGTATGTATAATATTTTCTTTATCAATCGTTTTTCCGAAAACCTGATAATTTTCAACTGTAAAGTAATCTTTTTTCTTTGTACTTACCTGAGATGATGGTAGAATGTAGGCTTCATACTTGTTTTCACTGAATAAGTATGAATTACCATTAAGCAGATACCAACCCAAAAAATTTTCTACAAACTCAATTTTACTTTGTAGCTGATTCGGGTTTTCGTATAAGTCTAAAATTTCGTGATTATATATTTCCTTTATCCGGTCGTCACTGAGTTTTTTGAAAAGTTTAACTTTAATGCTACTTGCAGTTGTTATTATATAATGTATAACACTAAAAACGTAAATATTGTAAAGAAAACCTTTTTGGATATAAGTATCTGATGTTTGACTATATACTGAAAAGTTAAAGCCTAATTTTTGTGCGTGACTTTGCAAAAATTTCAGTTCTACATCATTTAATTTTATTTGCTTTTTTTTATTACCGAATATATCAATTCCTAAAAATTTCATTGAAAATCATTTACTATAAATAGTTAATGATTTGTCATTTCTGCTTATACAATAGCAAATTCAAATTTCGGTTTTGATAATTCAATTAAGCTATATACAAGAGCATCAACCCTATCATCTTTGTTTGTCGTTTTCGTTTTATCGAACTCTATCATTTCAGTTTCAAGATTCTGAAACTCTTTCAGGTGTTTTACTTTCTTTTGCTCATATAATGCTATGATGGATTCTGCACGTAAAAATTTATTTTGCTTTGCACGTACTTCTACAATCCTGATAGTCTTGTTAAACTGGCGAATGAAGTTTGTTAGAAAATGACCGCCATTATTGATTTCAATCGTGATACAATCAATACTGAAATATTCAATAGCATATTCAATTTTTTCTTGAAGCTGAACAGGTGAGTAAGTACCTGAAAGGTCTTCTATTATGAAATATTCATCATTTTTCTTTCCTGAGATTATCAAACCTGTTTCATCTGATTCCTTACTTGAAGATACAGCTACGTCAATAGCCAGAACTTTGCGGTCAAATACTTCAATCTTTTCTTGCGTGTGAACATCTTCAAGCAACTCAAAACTCCAAAGTGCATTTTCAATATTTTCACTTAATTGAGCTTCGTATAATTGTGAGAAAATCCTTTTTGGTAGTGTCTTTTTTGCTTCTTCAATTTCTTCAATTTTCAATATTCCAGCTTTACAGGCATCCCAACACGAAACAGAAAAGAAAGCATAATCTTTGTCTAATCCGGCTTTTGCACGTTTTGCGAGTTTCAAAGCCCAAACGCTTGATGTTACGTTACCTAAAAAAAGTACTGGTGCTGAGGTGTATGTTATAGTACTTCTGAGAGCAAACCAAGATTCTTCTTTTGCCCGACTGAATTCATCGAAAACACATGCGTTAAACTCAAAACCAAAAAGCGAATCTGGATTATCAGCACTCTTGAAATATATTTTTGAACCGTTTGGTAATGTGATAGTTAAGTCGGAAAGGTTTATTTTGTAGAACTTTTCAAGACCTTTTAAATATTTTTTGAACCTGTCAAAAAATATTTCTGCTTGTGAGTAGATTGGTGCGAGATAACAGAAATTTTGGTTTGTGTTCTGATGTGAGAGTTGGAAGAGATACCAAACACCCAAAAAACTTTTTCCTGCCTTAGTGCTGGAAAGAACTACTTTGTACCTTGCTGGACTGTTTAATATTTTTTGCTGATAGCTGGTTAATTTCGGTTTTTTTATTTCAATATTCACTTATCTACACTATATATATAATGTAAATAGTTACCTTAAATCATTACCGATTTTCATTCATGAAATTCTTTACTTTTTCTGAAATTTGTCTAATGTATTCTTTATATATACTTTTTAATATTTCGGGGTTTCTTCCTTTTCCTTGCTTGACTTCAGTACAATATTTTGCTGAAATAGAAAACTCTTTTGCAATTTTAGCTATTGAACCATACCCAAATCTGAAATTTTTCATACTTTGTACTATCATTAATCTCTCTCTTTCTGCTTTTTCTTGTATCTGCCTTTCTTCTTCCAAGCATTTTTCTATCTTGTAATTACTATGTTCATTTCGACTAATTCGCCTTATATGTTCAGCCGTATAATTTATTTTTTCTGCAACTTTTGTACACAATCCTTTTTTTATTTTCTTCTTAATTTTTTCTGGAATTAGTTTAATTTCTTTTGTCTTTCTCTCTTTCAGTATTATTTTTTTTAATTTCTTTTTTGCTTGCCAGTCTGGGAAATATTTTTTTAAGAGTTTTTCAATTTGTTCATTATTATACTTATTATAATATATATTCATTATTTTTCCTTCATTCTGCCCTGTTTCCGCTGCAATTTTTTGAAATATTTCTTTATTAGTCATAGTGTTAATTGTTAGTTGAAATGAAAAAAGTTAATGATATTATCATTAACTTTTTCTAAAAAAAAATACAAAATATTAAAATGGTCATATCACTTTCCATTATACTTATAAATAGTTTTTTTTCTGAAATGTTGCACTAATCCACAAAACTTATTGTAATTTTTTCAGTGCTGTTTGTCTCAATTTCGGTTTTGTCTTTCCAGTTAAATTTATTTTTCATAATGAATTGATACACGCCAGCATTACCCATTTTTTCACCAACGATTAAATCATAACCGATTTTCTCATATAGTAATTCACATTCTCTTTTTGCCTTATCTAACTCTGCCTGAAACAAATCACCATCTTTCAATCCTAAAATGTGTGCTTCTACTGTCCGAAAGTCGCACTCAGGGAATGTTTTTTCTCTGAAACCAGAACGCAAATGCTGTAAATACAAATTGAATACCCTTTCAAAATCTGCTTTATTTTTGAACAGTTTTTTATTCTTATTGCCAAATCTTTGCTGACTTTCGTTCTTTTTTATCTCTTTTTCCATTTTTCTGAGAGCTTTTTTAAATAAATAGTCAAAAGCACACTATTTATTTATAAAAAATATAAATATTAAAAATATGGGTCTAAGTAATTCACTTCCAAAAACGAATACCAGTTTCGTTCATTTTTCAGCAATAACATTAACAAAAATTGTAAATTCTAATCTGCAAAGTATCAATCAATACAGATATAAAGAGATAACCGCAAATACAAAAAGCTATCAGGAAAGCTATCAAAAAGGTCTTGAATACCAGTATTTTATACAAGATTACGTTGCAAGGAGATATGATTACACCATAGACTTTTTTGAAGATGCTTATACTCAATTTTTGAGTGGCGAAACCCGGCAAGGAATTGAAATAAAAAATGATGCTATGATTGCGAAAACTGGAAATGTCTATCTTGAAATTGCCGAGAAAAAGAAAGCTGAAAATGAGAGTTGGATTGAATCCGGGATATTGAATACTAAGTACAAATATTTTTTGATTGGGGATAAGAAAGTTTTCTATATGATTAGCCGGGAAAACCTGATGAAGCACTTTGAAAGTCTGAAACCTGATTCTTTAATTTTTGAAGGAAAAACGTCTGTTGGGTTGTTGGTTTCAGTTTCGGACTTTATCCGGATGGGTGGGAGAGAGTATGTTGTTGAAAATCGGTAATGATAAATCCTGAATGATTAGTCATTCAGGATTTTCATTTTCTTCATTCTCTTCGTTTTTTTTAGGTGTGATAGTTCTTATTAACGCATCTATATCGTCTCTTAAATGGCTTACTGCTTTGTTATAGTTTTCATTTTTTATTTTAAAACTTGAACCATATACAGCTTTATCTACTTCATTCCCTACATCAATAAGCTCTGATATTAAGCCTGATACTGAATAACTATCAACTAAACTTCTTACCATACTTCTGTATTCATGAAAAACGTCACTTAAAATATCAGCATTATTACTACTATAATCATCCTTAATTCTTTCTTTGAGTTTCTGAATTTTATCAATTTTTTCCATTGCTGTAACTGTTCAGTATAACCCTGTTCCCGGCTTTTAGTGGATGAAATAAGTAATTTACTTATTCTTATTAAGAATATCTATAATATGTTTTAAACCTATTCCTATAACTATACCTGAGTTTTCATGGTACTCCATAACCCTTTTATTATTATCTAAGTATTTATTCCCCTTCTTATCTTCTAAATCGTTAAATTGTTTCCTATATGCTGAAATTACGCCAATTAAATGCCATTTATTATCCATATTACTCTTTACAATTATCGGACTTCCTGAAAAACCGGGATTATTATGTCCATCTAAAAATATAATGTGAACACCATTCTCTGTTGTACTTCCTGATATAATTCCTTTTTTTACCAGTGCTAATGGGAAATTATTATTTAGGTTTTGAGTATCAAGCATTTTTAAACCAAAAGGAAAACCAGCAAAGAAACTATCTTCTCCCATTATGAAAGTAGTTATTTTTAGGTCAAAACCAGATTCAAAGTAAGGTACATTAATAGGTCGGATTACTGCAATATCCACTAATGAATTTGAATCTAAGTAAATAATTCCCTGTAAACTCTTCCAAGTACTATCACTAAAAATTGCAAAAGTTATCTTGTCTTTATTTTTTGCCTTTTCAAATAAGTGTCTGGCTGTAACAAAATAATTCAAATAATCATGTGTAATTGAAAAAGCTGTCGCTGTTTTTTTAGTTTCAATATTTAATATTTGAAATACTGAACTATAAACTTCATAAGTAGGATAGTTTTGACCTCGTGTACTTGTAAAAGAGTACATTAGAATAAACATGCAAATTAAACCTTTTTTCATAGTGGTAAATTATTCAGTATAACTCTGAACAGGTTCTAAGTAGATATAACAAAGTTACTAAGAAGGAATAGGAAGTTATCAACAAATTTTCCACATAGTTATCTGTATATCAGCATAGTATGTTAATATTTAGAGTTTATTAGTAGATTCGCTTTTACTTTTATTTACCTCAAAAACTTATAACTACTATGTCTTACGCAAATCTATATTTCGGAAAAGACCTAACACAAATCACCTATCAGGACGTTGAAGACTATTTTACAGATGCAAAAGATGAATCTAATAAGATAGAATACAAGTCTTATAACCCTAAAAGTAATGAGGATGATAATCTGAATAAAATCTTCACCTCTATATGTGCCATGCTTAATAGTGAAGGAGGGTTAATTGTTTGGGGAGCACCACAAGGTCAAACAAAAGATGTGAATGGAAAAAAAGTAAAATATTTTACTGGTGCTCTTACACCACTACCATTTAGAGAGAAAGATAGTTTTATAAATAAAGCTACTGATAAAATAACTCCTGCACCAACTGGTATTAAATTTCAACCTATTCAGGGTGATTCTGGATATATCTATATCATTGAAGTAGAAAAGAGCTTTTACTCACCTCATCAATTTGAGTATGTCTATTATATGCGAATTGATGGGCAAAATAAGCCAGCACCCCACTATTTTGTTGAGGCACTGTTTAGAAAAGTTACTTTTCCAAAACTGGAAGGGCACATAACATTTCAAAGAGTTAATAATAATTATAATATTAATTCCTATGAAATACCTATACTATTAACAATTCAAAATCAATCAAGATTACAAAATGAATATGATATTTATCTTAAAGTAGCGATAAAAGGAGGTTATTTAAGGACACGTTCATTAGAAAATGCGAGACGTGAAAATGTTGATGAATACAGTATAACAAGTTTAACTAATCAAAAAGACACCCTTTATCATAATGAACCATTAATACGAGAAGTAAAAATTATTGCTTCCATAGGTTTACTTTCTCAAAACGACCATGTATTAGAAGTTAATTTATATTTTGGAGGTAAACAATCTCCTTTAATGGTATCTACCTATGAAGTTTATACTGGTTCATCACATTTTCTTAATGATATTAACAAATGTGTTACTGTTAAAAAACTAAATACCTATATATATCAGGAGGAATACAAATAAAAAATCCTGACCTCAAAGAGAACAGGATTTCCTTCAACCAGCTATGCGAGTTGTATGTAACTCGACTTGCAATTTATATTTTTCTTACTGAAATATCAAAATCTGCTGAAAATTGCGTAGTTCTACGCAAAAATGTGCTGAAATTCAAAGAAATAGGGTGAAAATACCGTAAAACTACGTATTGACTTTGTAGTATGGATTGTGGAGGTTTGATAGATAAATTCTATACTCTATTCTAAAAAATTAGTTATGGTAGATACATTACCTGTTGAAGGTCTTACAAGTAGATTAATAGGCTCAACTATTAGAAGTCTCGCTTTAAGAGTAACCTTTATTGTTGCATTAACTTTATCATTAATATATATAGGTTTTTTAGTTTATATGTATTACACTATTGGTGAATATTATAAAAGGGCTGATTATAAAGCATATAATTTGGTTTTAGAAAATCAAGGAAATTTTCTATTAATACTTGTTCTCTCTTTTATGATTGGCTTGCTTTTTGAAATTGGGCAATATACTATAAAATTTCTAACAGGTGTTGAAAAAAAATCAAATAAAGACTTTGTAGAGTTGTTAATGGTAGAAAAAATTCCAAACTTAGAGAGTAAAATCTCTCTCTTTGAAAAAACACTTACTAAGAATTTTACTGAAATTGAAAAAGAAATAAAAGGTGTAATAAAAGGCAATACTACAATAGATGGAATTCAAAAGGCGATTTATGAAAAAGTATTAAATGACTTACAAAAGGAAGTAGTAGAAAGTTCAAAAAAAGAAGTATATGAAAAAGTTTTACAAAATTTAGATATTTATTTAATTGAAAAAGTAGAAGAAAATTATAGAAAATTAATAAATTTTGAATTATTTATTGATTCGATAAATCCTATAACTTCTGACACTCAAAAGTCAATTGATAAACTACAAAGAAACTCAGCTTTAAATTTATATCTTGGTATAATAGTAACAAGTATTTCGGTTTTTATTCTTATATCAACTATTTTATTTTCCCCAAGGGAAACAGATATTTCAATAGCATTGATTAATTTGTTGCCACGTATTTCTTTTGTTATATTTATTCAAATTTTTGCTTTTTTCTTTTTAAGACTTTATAGGAATAATCTGGAAGATATAAAGTATTATCAAAATGAATTAACAAATCTAAATACTAAGGTTTCAGCCCTAAAAGTAGCACATATATTTAAAAATGAAAAGAGGGTAGACTCTATTCTGAAAGAATTATCTCTGGTAGAGAGAAATTATAAATTAGCGAAAGAAGAGAGTACTGCATATTTGAAAAAAGCAGAACTGGAAAATGAAATGGATACTGGAATGTTAAATATGTTGACTGACTTATTAAAGTATTACCAAAAAACAGAAGAAAAGAAGGAAGGTAAGAAAGAAGAAAAGAAAGAAGAAAATAAAGAAGATAAAAAAGCATAATATAGTTATTAGTAATAACCAAAAATGATTTGTTTACTCTGATATATAGAAAGAAATATAGATATTATGACAAATACACCTAATAAATCTCTTATTGATAACTGGTCTTTAGAAAATGTAGCTGCTTTAGTTGATGGAGATACGGAACTCTTATATCCAGAAGAGGATGAGTTGTATAGTTCAATCGGGTCATTATCAAGTTTAATAAATGGTATATTATTTTATGAAAAAACATTTTTTTTAGATAATGGTTTTCAGTCAGCATGGTTAAGATTTCCTAATTTTAAAAAGAAAATTGCCCCATTATTGACTCCATTTATTTTAGATTACGAGAATAGAATTTTGCCATTAAATAATAATAATTTAGGAGCAGATTATTACTTGCTTATGTCTAAATATGTTGATGCTGACCTTTATATAAGTCCCGAAAGAGCAACAAAAGTAATTGATAATCCAACAATTAACATTGACAATAACTTTATTGAATTAATAGATGCCATTGACAAGGAATTAGGAATAGAAGCAGATAAGCTATGGTCAAAGAAGGTGAAAGCAGGAATAAAGCATAATTTTATAGTACCTTCTCTAACACAATATGTTTTGTCACAATCAACTTCTGCTAATGATATCCTTCAAGTACTTACTGAATTAAAAAAATCAGAAGAGATTGAGGAGTTAAATGAAGTAATGAATGAAGCATCTTTAAATATTGATAGAGCCATTGAGTTTCAAAAGGAAGTCGATATGATTATTAAAGATAAATTTAAAACAGGAGAGAGTATTCCAGAGCCTTGGTCATTTTCAGTAAGTATTTTATTCTTTTCAATAGGCAGAAATTTCAGAAGCCCCAATAATGAAACAAAGTCTTATATTACATTTCTAAAAAATTTAATTTCTTGTAGAACAGAATCATACAACTTAAAGAAACATGTAGATAGATTATTTAAAAATAATAAATAACAACTTTTGTAATAATAATCATAGCATATTTAATTATGACAGTTCCAACCCATTTAAGTCACAGACCCATTATTGCCATAGATGATTACGATGAAATAGACGGTCAATACGCTGGTAATACTGATGTAGAATCATTATCAATCGGACAAGCTCAATATGATGAAGATGACTTCTCAGTAAAAGTTTTTAGACGAGTAGGTGGTAGATGGAGCAGACAAAGTGAGGAACTACCTATTCATAGAAATATAGACTTGACGATTCTGGTTGTAGCATCTATGTTAGAAGGTGAAAGACCTATTTCAAGCATGAATGAGCAAATTATTTCACAGGCAGGAAATCAACGACTTTTAGCTTACTATCAAGCAAATCAGGGAATACTAATGCCAAGATTAAAAGAGTTAAAAGAACTACTGGATAGACTATTGTAAACAACTATAAACATGAAAGATAAAGAAAAATATTTGATAGCCTTAAAACAAAATAATGGTGAGCAGGATGAATATACTTTAGGTGAAATGTTAGGTTTTACAGATGAACAAACAAAACAAATTATAGAAGAGCTTGAACAAGAAGGTAAAATAGAATTTATATCGTTTGGTTTATGTAGTTATCAGGTAGTTAAATAATTATTCCAAAGTTAATCAGACTGCTTTTTATGCTTCAACTTTTCCATGATGAACAAATCTTAACACAATCCTCTGAGGGTGCTGTAACGCTTACTACACACCGTATCTGCTATGAATATAAGGATTGGGGACGTTCATACAATCAGAGTATCATGCTGGAACATATTACCTCCTGTGAAAATTATTTCAGTACCTACATCATTTTATTAGTCTTAGCTGGTATTGCTTTAATAGGTGGAGGTATGGGAGGTGGTAGTTTTTTTGCTACTGGATTATTGGTAGCCATAGCTCTTGGAGCACTTTATTTAGCTACACGAAAGAACTTTATCATTATAGCTTCTCCAAGTACCCAAATGAAAATAAAGGTTACTGGAATGAAAAGAGGAGATGTACTTGAATTTATTAATAAAGTTGAACATGCCAAGCATAAAAGAGTACTTTCTCTTAATAACAGACCCAATGCGATAATATAAGAACTTTTAAAAATATTAACTACTATTGACTTTCGTCAATGCTTTACTGATATTTGATAACCTTTACCTCTTACTACTTAATATTTTCCACAATGCAACCACTTACTACACCAGTGGATGAAGAAAATCCACAACCACAAATAATCCCATTAGAAGAAAATCTATATTCTGACAGTGGAGGAAAACAGGTTTATTATTTTTATAATACTAACTCTGAATCTATCTACAAAACTAAGGAAATTAATACCAATGAACAGAAAATTACGCTTTACCCTTATACATATAGACGTAATACTAATGAAATAAAACCAAGACCTATTAATAAAATTGTATTAAAAGGATGGGAATCACTTTCTGACCTGCCTGCTTCACTTAGGTTTACAAAGGGGTATGGAATGCGTTATAAAAGTACTAAGTTACTTTTCTTTTTTCTTCTCAAAAAGTTTGAAGACTTAGAAACCATTGTTATTGGTACTAATATGGCGGGTGTTAGCACACGTTTCTCAACAAAAACAATTACTTTTAATTGGGATGAGTTAGAACAAATTTTAAAAAAGATAACCAAAGAAATAAATTTATCAGATAGCTTTAAAAGACATTTAGTAAATAATGAATTAGCTAACATTTCTCGAAAAGTTAGTAAAATTGAAAAAAAATTAACCGGAGGGCATCTGAAATATTTTTTAGAAAAGTTCGCATCTTTTGAGAAGATGAATGCAAGTGACGTTGATTCACTCGCAATGATATTTGATACTTTACCTGCTGGAAGAATTATTTCGACTTCACATTTTATCAAAACAAAAGAGAGAATAGAAACAGTTTTTTTAGAAGATATTATTTCCAAGTTTAAAGTGTTACTATTAGAAACAACGGATAATGAGGAAAAATGGCAAAACTTTTTTGAAAGCTACTCTTGGGTACTAAGTCACTTGTTCCCTTATCAAGTAATTCTAAACAAAGGTAAAGCCTATTTAGGTGGTAAAACTATTGAAGACGAAAAAGGTCGAATTGTGGATTTCTTATTTAAAAATGAATTAGGAGATAATTCTGCCCTAATTGAAATAAAAACTCACATAAAACCACTGGTAAAACCTAATCCTTATAGAAAACCTAACGTTTACTTTATTTCTGATGAACTTTCAGGTGGAATAAATCAATGTTTAGACCAAAAAGATATTTTTTTAAAATATTTGAATACTTTAGGAAGTTCCGATGAATTGCCACCTCATGCTTTTGATCCCAAGGCTATATTAGTTATAGGGAAAAAATCAAGTTTAAATAAGAGTCAGGCTAAATGTTTTGAGTTGGTGAGAGCAAACCAAAAGCATGTAGATATAGTTACTTTTGATGAATTACTTTCAAAATTAGAAATATTGTATAAAGTTATAACAGGAGCAATAAATTTATAAAATTACTTTCTAAAATTTTCAAACTATGGCAGTAATACCTACTTATTATGAAAGCCCATATACTAACGTGGGTAAATCTTACTTAATTATTTCAACATGGGAAGGAAATAATAATAAGTTTTTTTCTGAACGATTGCATATATTTATCAATCATAAAAATCAACATTTTATAAAAGGTGAAAAGACTCAATATAATAATAAGGAAGAAATTAAAATAACTTTTGATGAGTTCATTGCTTATGACTTAGAGATTGCAAAAAATTTTCTTTTATATGATATAATAATTCCTTTATTTGAAAGTTCAATTAATATGTTAAATTTTGAAGAGATTGAAAATTTTAAAATAGTAGACCAAAGATGCCTATTTTTTCTAAATTATAAATTCCCTCAACTTACAATGGATATTAGTAATTTAACAAAAAATGAAAAAATTAAGCACTATATTAGTCTTATAAAAATGACTAATATAGATACATCTGCCATATACCTATAATTTATTTTAAAATATAATTCCTCTATATATATTTTTTTCTTTCATAGAAACTATTTATATTTGTACTGAATTCTTTCATGTATTTTAGTTTAAAAAGTCGCCAAAACTTTAAAAGACCTCTCAGCAATGAGAGGTCTTTGTTTTTCCTGCCAAATCCTGACATCTGGCATATTTAAAATACTGACAATAAAAAATATTTTCTGTCTATTTGTCAGTTTTGAAAAATAGTTTTTTAGTTAATTTATTGAATATCAGTATTTTATCTTTTTTCAAACAAAAGAAATTAAATGAATTGTTTTGTCTGGCAGAGATGTATAATTTTTGCTGGAGTTATAACTATTTATAAAAACAAAAGCTGTTTTGGCGAACAGCATCATTAAACTAAAACATACATGAAAAATCATGATTGAAAAACAGTATCTAATCCCAAGTAACCTTGACCTTATCAAGCTAATTACAGAGAAAGAACAATCCAAACAACTCTATAAAGCAAATCCACGTGAGAATCATTTACCTAAGTTCTTGCCTCGCTACCTGTATTTTATTAACACCTACTACATGCTGAGAAATAAGGATAAGAGTAATACGAAAAACACATTCATCAATATTAGTCAAACACAACTCAAACAGGTTTTTGGAAAGACTGTCAATATTGGAGTTTGTATTAAGAATCTACTGGCATGGGGAATATTTGAACGAAATGACAATTTCCATCCGGGAATATTTAGTAAGTCTTACAGGCTCACAGAGCAGTACCGGGAAGTAAAGGCAAAAGTCTTTCAATGTGATGATGCTGAATTAATGCAATCTATTGAAAAGGGTTTTGAAAAACTGGCTGTAAAGAACGAAAAGAGGAAAGAGAATAAAACTAAAAATATACTTGAAAATAGTAAATTGAAAGAATACAGGTTTTTGCGAGATAACCTACTGGAAATTGAAATAGATAGTATTGAAGCAAGAAAATATGTTAGCTGGTGTCTGGAAAATAAAATACCTCTCAGGGATAAGGACGTAAAAACGAAATGGTTTACTTATACAAAGAAGAATAGAACATTTGATGATGAGAATTATACAGCCTTCCTTTCTTCTATAAACCAAATATCAGAAGGAGATATAAATTTTAAACTGGATAGCAATTCAGGGAGAGTATATAGCTACATCACAAACCTACCCAATTTACTACTTCCATTTATATCAGTTAAAAAATATACAAATGATATTGGGAAATCATTAGAAGAAAGTAAATTGATAGAAATAGACATTACTTCAAGCCAACCATACTTTTTAATAAAATTTTTACATGATTATATAACTAAAAAACATATAAATGATAATAATGGGAAATCATTAGAAGAAAATAAATATAATTATTATACTCATATCTCCCCTAATGATTTCCCAACAATAGAAGAATTAAAAAAACTAACTCATATATATTCTACTGACTTATACAGTCATATATCTACTGAGATTGGTATAACCAGAGAAGAAGCAAAACATCTTTTCTTTTCAAAATACTTATTCTCTAAACCCACTACACAGAGTAGTGTACGTACTTATATGAGTACTCATTTTCCTCTCATTACTCAGATTATTGATTCTTTTAAAACAAGAGGTTTGGAATACTTACCTAATCAGCTATCCAAACTCGAATCTGAATGTATCATTAATAGAATCTGTAAGCGTATCTCAATACAATATTCAGATAGTATTATACTTACTAAGCATGATTGTATTATTACGACACTTGATATGTTAGATGTAGTGTATAATATCATGCTTGAAGAATTACAAGAGTTCACCGGAATACCTGTAAAACTCAAAACAAAGGTATTTGAAAGACCTCAGTTTGAATATTCAGGTAGTGAGATTGAAAACAATACATATAAATATGATGTGCTGGTTCAGGATTTTGTCAATGAAACAAAAGTAACTGATAAAATCAGTAATGATGAAGATAATGGTAATATAATTATTGAAACTCTAAATGAAAAGTATTTCAAAGGATATTTTTACAGAGAGTTTTTTGTAAAATGTGATTCAGATGAAACAGAAGAATATCAGAAGAAAAGAATTGATTATGAAATATACAAAGTTCATTATCAACATTTCGGCAGGAAAGAGTTAGTGCTAACAGAAGAAGATGAACAAGAATATAATAATTTGTCATACAAATTCTAAATAAAAAAATACGTAAAACACTAACAAAAAATGAAAGTAAAACACAATAACAAAGAATACAAAGAAATTATCAAAAGACATAATAGAAAATGGAATGAAATTTCAAAAGACAAAACACTGCCAGAAGGTTTTATAAGAGAGTATCAATATAGATTAAATTGGAATAATATTTCAGAGTATCAGGAATTATCAGAAGAATTTATTAGAGAATTTCAAAATAAATTAGATTGGAATTTAATTTCAAAATATCAAAAACTCTCTGAAGACTTTATAAGAGAATATCAAAACAAATTTAACTGGAATATAATCTCACGTTATCAAATGTTCTCAGAAGACTTTATAAGAGAATTTAAGAATAAAATTCATTTGTTTGATGTTTCAAGATATGTAACAATACCATTTGACATTATAAGAGAATTTAAAGATAAAGTATGTTGGTGGAATATTTCAAAATTTCAAAAATTACCAGAAGACTTTATAGTTGAATTTAAAGATAAAGTCAATTGGCTTAACATTTCAGAATATCAAAAACTATCTGATACATTTATTATAAAGTATATTGATAAACTAAGTATTAAAATGTTAAAAGAAAGTAACAACGTTTCATTTGAATTCAAAAGAGACTTCTTAGAGCAACTTAAATAAAAACTGACTTAATACAATTAACTACAATCAATTATTTTTAATTTTTTGAATACAGATACATTTAAAATTATCATGTCTTAAAACGCTTTAAAATGCGTTGTTTGCGAAAGGGGTTGAAAAGTGACCCTTTTTCGCAAATGAAAAATCAATAACTTGAAAAGAAAATGAACAAGTTTCCGATTTACCATTGAAGAAAAGCCCAACTTCTAATCAGAGTTTTCGGGCTTTTTTTGCTTGTTTCCTACTTATTATATATGTATATTGGTACTCTCTTTTCTCCCTTTCCTCTTCCAGATACCTACTTTGTAAGCAATTTTTTACTTACGAATAAGAATTTTTTTACTTACGAATAAAAAATTTTCAGCTTATTTTGTAAGTAAAAAATTTGTAACTATCTGATAATCAATAGATAAATTTGTAATCTTTAATATGGAATACATAATGAATTGGGACGTTACAGCAGATGAAAATAAAAACAGTAATCTGGCTAAACATCCTGAGCCAGACCCAAGTCTTTCTGAGGAGGAGAAAAAAGTGTTACAACTGCTCAGGTTGAATAAAGAAATGTTGCTTGATGAACTTAGCTGGCAGTCGCAGATTCCATTAAATCAATTGGCATCGGTATTACTCAATCTGGAACTTTCCGGGTATGTAAAAGCCTTGCCAGGCAAGAAATTTGCTGCTGTATAAAAATTTCAGATACCGTAATGATTAGTTCTATTTAGTTTGGCTATTCTTACTTTAAAATCATTGAACAAAATTCTTTTCTAAAACTATTGAAAAGAATAAGTATAGTTGATAAATCAAAAATGACATGTATAAAAGAATCTTGTTAGTAATAAGTATTTTATCTTTTTTGTCATCCTGGGTGTAGTTATACCTACCATCTCAAAAATAATAATTCAAATTATTTTGAAATTTATGCTTTTTTATCAAAAACAGGATGCCGTTATTTTACCAATGAGAAATGGAAAGTTAAAACAAATTGCAGTCTTCCCAATTACTTTCCTAAAATAAAATACAGAAAGGAAGATAAAAGATATTACTAAGAGGTATGAAAAACTTAAAGAAAGAAATTCTAATACAATTCATCCAGTGAAGATTGTAGGTATCGTCTTACTGCCAGATAAGCACTTGCCGTACCTATCAGCAAGCCCAACACACACAAAATTCCAAATAAAAGAACTACTGAAAACCAATCCTGTAAAATACCTATTTGGCGAAGTTGCAAGCTGATGGTTTCGTCAAAGTCAAGGAGGTTGATAAGTGGTATCAGTAAGAGCAACATACCTGATGCCAGCACCCCACTCAACAAACCCTGCCAGCCAGCTCTTATCAGAAAAGGACGCTGAATAAATGCCTGTGTAGCCCCCACCAGTTGCATACTTCTCACCAGAAAACGTTGCGAAAACATGGCAAGACGAATGGTATTGTTAATCAGAATTACAATAGCAAGTAACAATACCAATGTAAAACCTACCAAAAACCAAGCTATCCGCCCCAAATTACGTTGTATATTGTCAATAAGTACTTCAGCATATTCTGCTTCAAAAACTCCTTCTGTCTTTTCCAAATCATCTCTGACTTCCTTAATTTTATCATTTTGGTAAAACTCAGGTTTAATTTTCAGTACATACCCGTCACGCAGAGGATTTTCTCCTAAAAATGAAATATAATCTTCACCAGCACCGGCAATCAGGCGTTGGGCTGCCACATCTTTGGAAATGAACTGTACCTGAACCGAATCATTTTTAATCAATACATAAGGTTTCCGGCGAAGCAGGCTGTCTGTTTTGTGTAGCTGCTCGGCTGTTAGAAAATTATCCAGATACACATATACTTCAATATTTTCCTGAATGGTTTGTACTAGTTTTTTCCCCTGTAAAAGCAGCAAACCACACAAACCCATAACAAACAAAGCCAGCGTAATAGTAAATACTACTGTTCCGGAAGGGTAACTTCCCAGATTTCTTTTACGACGTTTTTTTCTGTCATTAGGCAACTTGGACATGATAGTTGAAGTTATATATTGTATTTACCAAAAAGGATATTATATTTTTTATTAGCTTTGAAACGTCCAAACCTCACTTTAAAATTCTCCCCTTTTCATACTTATAAAAACTTAAATATAAAAAGCAAAAATGTAAAAATATGTACAGGTTTTTCTACCTCATTTGCTGTTTTCTGTATTTTACATCAGGTTTTGCCCAATCAAAAAAATATTTTCTTGACAATGCTCTGACTGATAAAGACATACTACCCCATACCCTCATTGTTAAGTTCAAAAATCAGACAACCGCTTCAAATACTTTGAGGCAAGCTTTTGTACCTGAAAAGAATCAGGCAATACAAGCTGTCGGAGGCAAACTTACACCTACTTTCCCAAATCTGAAAAACAAAGTCAATAGTATTACTAATTTCAAGACATCAGTTTCTGTCAGAGAGAAAATCAGGCAAGAAAAAGAGGCAGAACTTTCACAAGTATTTTTTGTAAAAATCAATCCGGCTTTACGCATACAAGATGCCATAAACCGACTCTTGCAAGATGATAATATTATATACGCAGAACCAGTTTTTCAGAATTATACCCCCTTGTATGTTCCTAACGACCCATTGAATTCGAATAATTACTATCCTGAAAAAATTAAAGTTTTTGATGCATGGGACGTCCAGAAAGGTAATCCTTCTATGATAATTGGGATTGTAGATGCAGGTTTTGACATTACCCATGAAGATTTAACAGCAAATATGGTTCCGGGCAGGAACGTAGCAGATGATAATACCAGTTTTGCAGGTGGGGATAAAAGTCATGGTACTTTTGTTGCCGGATTTGCAGCAGCTACTCCTGATAACAACAAAGGTATCACTGGTGTGGGATTTAACTGCAAGTTTATGCCTATTCGTTATAGTTCCGATGTAAACCCTAATCTTTTTGCCGGCTATCAGGGTATTGTATATGCTGTAGATAATGGTTGTAAGGTAGTTTGTTTATCATGGGGACGAGCTTGTGGCGGTTATGTTCAGTCAGAACAGGATATTATCAATTATGCCGCTTTGGTAAAAGATGCAGTGGTGGTAGCTGCTGCCGGCAACGTTGTTGGAAATGTACAATATTTTCCGGCATCTTATGACAATGTAATGTCTGTCAGTTTTACAGATTCAGACGACAGCAGAAGTGTTATAGGAGGCGGAACCAATACAGGTTGTGCCTTACTCGAAAAAGGAGCAACATACAGCGAAAAAGTAAAAATTGTAGCTCCCGGCAGAAATCTCTATGGACCTGAGAATGGAAATATTTATAGCACTAACTCTGGCAGTTCGTTTGCTGCCCCATTGGTGGCAGGAGCTGCTGCATTGGTAAGGGTACAATATCCGTCACTTAATTCACAACAGGTCATCAGAAGACTATCTGCCTCTTCAGATAACATTTACAGTGTTCCTAGAAATCAGGGCTTACAGGGTTTTTTTGGAACAGGCAGACTGAACGTATACAAGGCTTTGACAGAATCTGTTCTAAAAGCCCCTGAAGCTACCCACAGTTTCATCAAAAGTGCTCAAAATCAGCCATATTTTTTAGCAAACCAAGTGACGGATTTTAGTATTGAAGTTACTAATTTTCTCTCACCACTTTCCAATTTACAGGTTAGCCTCCGTACAGCTTCTCCTTACCTTGAAATCAGAGATAGTGTTACTACGTTCGGAGCAATGACTTCAGGTATGGTAGATACCAACAGCACTGACCCTTTTAAGGTTTATGTAAAACCTAACACCCCTGCCAATACACAGGTACCCTTGTATCTGGTATTTACAGATGGTAGTTTTTCTTTTATTCAGGCAATTACAGTCACACTCAATCCTGATTATCTTGATGTGAATATCAATCAATTGCTGGCAACTGTAACCTCAAAAGGCAGATTGGGTTTTAATGATGATGCGAATACACAAGGCAAAGGATTTGTGTATAAACCTGCTGATGGCAGCCTTTTATATGAAGGAGGAATGATTGCTGGTGTTTCGTCAACTAAAACAGCAGATGCCATTCGGGTAACCAGCATTCAGCGTAACCAATCATTTCAGGTAGTACGACCCATTACCATCAATACACAGGAAGGAATTGATTTTTCAGCGAGTGCTGTTTTTGCTGATACATCTGCTCCTGCTGCCGAAAGAGTAGGCATAACTGTTACACAAAATACGATGGCATGGAAAGATACACCCAATGATAAATATTTTATTCAGGAATATAAAGTTAAAAATATAAGTCAAACTGATTATCCGGCTTTGTATATGGGTTGGTTTACCGATTGGGATATACAAGGTTATGACAATAACACTGTTAACTGGGATAGCACTTTGCAGATGGGTTATGCTTATAACACTTCCCGCAACAATGCCTTTACCGGAATAGCCCTGCTTACTCCACAATCTCCTCAGTTTTATGCCCTTGATTATGAATTTACGGATGGAGTATGGGTGTATGATAGTTTTACAAAAGCTGAAAAGTTTCAGTCTGTTTCAAAAGGAGTCTTTCGTAAACAATCTACACCAAATTCGCTGGATGTAGCTTATAGCATTGCTGCAAAAACTGATACATTACGCAATAACCAGAGCCAGACAGTAGCTTTTGCTTTCCTGGCAGGAGACAATCTCAACGACCTGAAAAACAGCCTTTTGCAGGCTCAGGTAAAATATCGTTCACTACGATTAAGTCCTTCTCCAACTGTTGCAGATTTGACTGTTTGTCAGGGAGATACTATAAAAATCACTCCAAAAAATGGCAAAATATTTAAATTTTATGCCAAAGGTGATGCTGCAAAACCAATTTTTACAGGCACTACTTTTAAGCCCGGCAAAGCTCTGAGAGATACTGTTTTTTATGTTGCCGGAGCTGATTCAGTCTTTGAAAGCCAGCGAATGGCAGTTTCTGTAAAGGTTTTTACAATCCAGGCAAATTTTGCTAATGCTGCCCGATTTAAAAAAGATACGCTTATTTTTCCGGATGACAGCACCATGAATTTTACTGACAAAAGCACAAATGCTATCAAATGGAAATGGGATTTTGGGGACGGAGGCACAAGTACACTTCAAAATCCTTCACACACCTATAAAGTGTTAGGAACTTATACCATTACCCTCACCGTAGAGAACAGTATTGGCTGCAAAAGCACATTTTCAAAAAAAATAAAAGTACTTGATTTGACTACAGCCGTAGATCCGGAAGCTGGACAAGTATTTCGTATTTATCCCAATCCTGCCCAAAATAAAGTATTTATTGAAAAACCAGATTCTTTAAAGGGAACACCCTGTGAAATAGGCTTGATGAATAGTATTGGAGAAAAAATAAAAACTTTTGTCAGAAATGAAGACTTGATAGAATTGGATATTTCTTCACAAGTGAGAGGCATCTACTTTTTAAAAATACTGGCAGGAAAAAGTATTTTAATCAAAAGAATTGTATTACAGTAAAATAAGCTACTGAATAAAATAAAAACGACATCAGGAAAGGTTGGTTTTCCTGATGTCGTTTTTATTTTAATTTTTTTTCACTTCATGGGTTACCACACTACGTTTTTCTCATAAACCCCCGAAGTGCCGTAGAAAAGGAATGCTTCGTTTTTTTCATAAAACCTAAAATAGCCCTTTTCGTCTGTTGCCTTTTTCTTTTTTGTTGATTCAGAAAAGACAGAATGTACCAAAAATAGCTATTAAAAAAATATTTTCACTTTTTTTTAAATAACGGGTTACTTAAATACAAAATACACATAAAGCAATGTAAAGGCTGAAAAATTATCCTAAAAAAATATTTTTCCCTTCAACCAACTATTAAAATTTTAACAAATTAACTTTTACAAAATTCAATGTTACATATTCTTACATATCGCAGACCTAATCATCTCTCCTTAGCATTTAGCATGAGCCAAATTGCTGGGATAGATAAGGGAAATTTACCGGGTGAAAGAATGTGTAACCCAACTATGATAACAACCTCATAATATCATACGGTTTTACACAAAACAAAAAGCCCGGACTCCTCACAAGGTTCGGGCTTTTTTATTAGCCCCCTAACCCCCGAAGGGGGAATCTTAAAAGATTCCAAGTTGAAATAATTTTTCTATCAGGTATCTGTTATTCCCCCTTCGGGGGTCAGGGGGCTGTCAGGTGTCGTAGAAGAGCGTTACTTCGACTATTAATCGCCGGGTCGTGGGTTCGAGTCCCACCTTTCTCGCCAGTGTATCAAAATGAGAAAGTAGCTCAGATGGTAGAGCAGGAAAACGTCGCTTTTCGCCAGTTACCCTAAAAAAATTAAAAATACGTCTTGTAGACCAACTGGTAGAGTCCAGGGAGAACAATCCCTGTGTTGCGGGTTCGAGTCCCAGCCAGGAGTAAGTTCGCTAATGCTGATACATGTAAAGTCATGTTTTTGGGAATAACAAAGTCGTTTAAAAAAGACCAGCTGTCAGCGAAAAAGATATGTAAAAATAGTAATCAAAAACAGAGTGCCGTAGCAAAGCCATACTTCGTTCCAGGGTTTGAATGCAGGTGCAAGTCCTGTCGTCTGTCAAAGACAGATGTCGTCTAATTAGTCGGACTAAACTTGCTCGCAAGAGCCAATAGCAGGTTTTTCGTTTGTAGCCTCTTTTTAATAAAGATAGTTCTGAACTGACACGTTCGGGCTTGATTTGCAGCAGTGAAATGTGGGTTAAAGTCCCGCTTCCGGCATTCCGGAACTCGTTTAATTGACAAGACGCACAAACTGCAAAATCATCTGAACAAGTAAGTTAACATAAGGTTTGTTTGTCCAAAGGTAACGATGTCCGGCTGTCGCCCGGAAGATATGAGTTCGATTCTCATACAAACCGCCAAAAATGGGTGTCGTAAATAAGAGATACTTCTGGTTAAAATTGGTTCGACTCCAATCTGTCTTCCAGATTTATAATATGGGGGGATAGAAAATGCAAAGGTCAAAAACCTGAGCATAAAAAAGCTCTTGTTGCCAGTTACCCCAAATAAGTTTCCCGAGAGGGAAAATAAGAGTGCCGTAAGAAAGAGTTACTTCGTATCTGACTTTTAATTAGACACACCATAATAGTCTCTTTCTGCCTGTAGCCTCTCATTTTTAGCGTGAGAGGTTTAATGGAAAAATGATTGTTTCACCATTAAACCAGTTAATATTTATGAAATTTAATACCATTACTAAAGCAAAAAACACAGTTTTAAACTACGAAGGCGAAAAAGCATACACTATGCCAGAAGCATTTGATTTGTATGCAACTGTGGTAACCAGCTCTCTGTCAGACCAGTTCTATGAAAAAGCTGACAAAAAAATTGAACGAATCCGGGAACTCGTTTTAAAAAACGACCCAAATTTCGTAGCCCAGCTGGCTGTATATGCCCGTGAAAAGATGTATTTGCGTTCTGTGCCACTGGTGTTGGCGGTAGAATTGGCAAGAGTACACGCAGGTGACCAGCTCGTAAGCAAAATGGTAAACCGGATTGTACAACGGGCTGATGAAATTACTGAGTTACTGGCTTATTACCAGGCAGCTAACCGTCGTGAAGGCATCAAAAAACTGGGTAAGTTGTCTAAACAAGTACAAAAAGGTTTGGGTCTGGCTTTCAATAAGTTTGATGAATATCAGTTTGCCAAATACAACCGTGAGGCTGAAGTAAAGTTGAGAGATGCCTTATTTCTGGTTCACCCGAAAGCAAAAGACGAAAATCAGCAAAAACTGTTTGACAAAATCGTAAACGACGAGCTTGAAACACCTTATACCTGGGAAACTGAATTGTCCGCCTTAGGTCAGCAATTATTTGACAAACAAGAAGATAAAGAAGCTGCTTTTCGGGCAAAATGGGAAGAGTTGATTGATTCAGGCAAACTGGGCTATATGGCTTTGCTGAGAAACCTGCGTAACATTCTGGATGCTAATGTTAGTTCTGAGCATGTTAAAAAAGTAGCAAGCCGACTGGCTGACGAAAAAGAAGTGAAAAATGCTAAACAGTTTCCATTTCGTTTTCTGGCTGCTTACCGTGAATTGAAAGGTAACAAGTCATTTGCAACCTCAGGTATTTTGTCTGCCCTGGAAGATGCCATTAAAGTTTCATCAGCCAATATCAAAGGCTTTGATGAAAATACCAAAGTGGTTTTGGCTTGTGATGTATCCGGTTCAATGCAGCGTCCGGTTTCTGCGAAAAGCAAAGTTATGAACTATGACATTGGTCTGGTGCTGGCAATGCTGTTGCAAAACCAATGCAAATCAGTAATCTCTGGTATGTTTGGTGATAGCTGGAAAGTAATTAATGTTCCGGGTAACCAGATTCTGGCAAATGTAGATGAATTCTATCGTCGTGAAGGTGAAGTAGGTTATTCTACCAATGGTTATCTGGTTATTAAAGATTTGATTGACCGGAAAGTAGTAGCTGACAAAGTAATGTTATTTACTGATTGCCAGTTATGGAACAGCAACGGAACAGGTGAAAACATTGCCAGCCTGTGGAATAAATACAAACAGATTGCACCAAATGCCAAAATCTACCTGTTTGACCTTGCAGGCTATGGTCAGATGCCATTGCAGACTCACGGAAAAGATGTTTTCCTGATTGCAGGCTGGTCAGATAAAGTATTTGACATTTTGGCTGCTATCGAAAATGGTGGAAATGCCGTTTCTGAAATTGCTAAAATTAAATTGTAAAAGCCCCCTAACCCCCGGAGGGGGGAATAACAGATACCTGATAGAAAAAACTATTTCAATTTGGAGTCTTTTAAAATATTCCCTTCGAGGTTAGGGGCTACTGCTATGAAACCCAGAGTATTGTTTGTCGGACTGGAAAGTCCTGAAATTAAGGACATTGTTGATAAAATAGATTGCTTAAGTATAGTCTATGAAAACCTTCCTGCTGTAAAACTAATTGATAATAAATTGTTTGCAGAAAGTCGTTTTCAGCCAGGCAAATTTCTGAAAATAGACAAGGTAGTGTATCATGGCATTTATGAAAATGATTTTGACTTTCTCACTTTACTGGCACTTTGGGGAGGAGATTGTTTTCCGAATGCAACTGGTATGATGGATTGCAGATTAAGATTACCCGGACTGGCAAGGGCTTTAAAAGTTACAAAGTTTGGAAAACTTTTAAGAGGCATGAGTTTGCAGGGTGAAACATGGGAGTCAGCACGCAAAACAGTAGCAAAATGGGGAAACTGGCATTGTGGTGAAAATAAAGCTCTTTTTGATAAAACATACAATCCGGTTTCTGAAACTACTTTGTATGAGGATTTTATAACGGGTGAAGCTGTAAGGATTTTTCTGGTTGAGGATAAATATTGGCAAATAAGGCTGGGAGGAGATGACTGGCTCAAATCAATTCATCACAATACTGCTGCTGAAATGTCTGTAGATGTAGAGTTACTGGAAGATACCCGAAATCTTGCCCGACATTTTGGGCTGGAAGTAGTAGGAGTAGATTATATGGTCTCTGAAAGTGGTGACAAATATTTACTTGAAGTAAATCATATACCTAATGTTACGGTTTTCTCATTTGTAAGAGAAGCTTATCTCAATCTGGTATGTGAATGGATAAATGAAAAGAAGGTGTCGTAAATGAGAGTTACTTCTAAATTCACCAAGTCCGAAAGGATAGAATTTATAGTTTAACTGAGACAAAACATTCTGGTAACCCGGAAAGATGCGGTAAAAGCCCGTTACTAAAGTCTCTTATTGTCAGTTACCCTTTTCAGTAATAGTCAACTAAAAGAGTGTCGTAAAGAAATGTTACTTCGTCTTGTAAAACGGGTAAGCCTTATGGGTTTCGCAGGTTCGAATCCTGTCAGAATAGAGTAATCTGTTTTGTGGTAGAGTGGTTGAATACGCCAATGTACATTTTTTGATAGTTATCTCTTTTTTAACAGAATTTCAAAATAATTAACAGTAAAATAAGGATGTCGTAGATAAGAGTTACTTCGCGTTTGACTGATGATCAAAAGGTTGTGGGTTCGAGTCCCACCACGGACTGCTAAAATCTGTGTAGCTCAACTGGTAGAGAAAACTGTACTCTTTTCGCCTGTAACTCCTTTTTAATTCTTAAAACCTGCAAAAGCGGAATTGTTAAATGTTTTCATTGGTAAATTGTTGACTTTCAACAAAATAGCAGTATAACAATTCCACAATAAAGCAATCTAACATTTTAACAATTAAACACTTTAAAACTATGGAAAAGAACTTACAATATCTTCGAAATATAGGCATCATTGCTCATGTGGATGCAGGCAAAACCACCCTGACCGAGGAAATGCTTTTCCTGGCAGAAGCCATACACCGACGTGGCAGTGTGGATAAAGGGACAACTGTAACCGACAGTTCTCCTGAAGAAAAAGACCGCAAGATTACTGTCAAAGCAACCTGCGTAAAATTCTACTGGACTGTAAATTCCTGAACCCATTTGTAATTGTTGACTTGTTTTATTGTCGAATTGTTAATTTCTGATAATCAATACATTAACAATTTATCAATCCAACCATATCACAATTAAATAGTCCGGCTGATGATAACCTTAATAGCCGGACTAACAAAATCAATTTGCGGAATAGACTGGAGATGGTTGCCAGCACGGTCTCATAAGCCGTTCTACGTGGGTTCGAGTCCCGCTTCCGCAACCAAAAAGTGCCGTAAAGAAGTGATACTTCGGTTAGAACAATTGAATTGGGTTCAATGGGTAGCAGGTTCAAATCCTGCCTTTCGCTGCAAGGCGATTGTAGTTCATTAAAAACACTTCTTGTCTGTTGCCTTTTTTACTCATCCGTAACTCAGTGGCTTAGAGTACTTCACTTTTAATGAAGGAGTCAAGGGTTCGAATCCCTTCGGATGAACTAAAACATGCCTGAGTAGTGGAACTGGTAAACACACTGGTCTTAGAAACCAGAGCCGTATGGCATTGCAGGTTCGAATCCTGCCTTGGGTACCCAATATTGCTTCGTCGTTCAATGGAAGGACCTCCGGATACGACCCGGACAATGAGTGTTCGAATCACTCCGAAGTAACTGATTATTACCCTGTCGTTTAAAGGATAGGACTGCCGGCTTCTATCCGGTTGATGAATGTTCGAATCATTCCGGGGTAACTAATATTCACTTGTAGCTCAGAGGCAGAGCATTTGTCTGATACACAAAAGATCACAGGTTCAAGTCCTGTCAAGTGAACTTATTCATCTGTAGCTTAGGGGTAGAGCGTCCCGCTGTTAACGGGAGGGTCGCAGGTTCAAATCCTGCCGGGTGAGCAAAAATAATATTATGAGAAAACTTGCGTCTATTCAACGAATTAAAAGTCTGGAATCTATTCCCGAAGCTGATGCTATTGAAAAAGCAACTGTTTTGGGATGGGAGCTGGTAGTAAAAAAAGGAGAATTTAAACCTGGCGATTTGTGTGTGTATTGTGAAATAGACAGTCTTTTCCCTGAAAAGCCGGAATTTGAATTTCTTAAGCCTCGTGGCATGAGAATCAGAACTATCAGGCTGAGAGGGCAAATTTCTCAGGGCATTTGCTTGCCATTGTCAATTTTGCCTGTGGGTACTGAGTCTACAGAAGGCAGTGATGTAACCGAAATTTTGGGTATAACTAAATATGAAGCTCCTGTTTTTGAAAAAGGGGCAAAACTGGCAGGAGAATTTAAAGGTTTTTTTCCCAATTTTATCCCCAAAACCGATGAAACCCGTGTACAAGTTTTACAGGAATTGCTGGATAAATATAAGAATACTACCTGTTTTGTAACCGAAAAACTGGACGGAACTTCAGCTACTTTCTATGTAAAAAATGGAGAATTTGGCGTTTGCAGCCGAAATTATGAGTTGATAGAAAATGAAGAAAATGCTTTCTGGCAATTTGCCAGAGAAGTAAACCTGAAAGAAAAACTTAACCATATTAGTAAAAATTTTGCTTTGCAGGGAGAACTTATTGGTGAAGGCATTCAGCAAAACAGGTATAAAATTCAGGGGAGGGATGTACGATTTTTCAATGCGTTTGATATCGACCGGTTTAGCTTTCTGGCTTTCAGAGAGTTCATGGAATTGATGGAGCAATTGAATCTTAAAACAGTACCTGTGCTGGAAACCGATTTTAAACTGTCTAATGATATTCCGTTTTTGGTAGAGAAAGCAAGAGCCAAATCAGTGTTGAATTCGGAAGTCTGGCGGGAGGGGATTGTAATCAGACCAATAGAAGAAAAGTATGAATACAATTATGGAAGGGTATCTTTTAAGTCTATCAATCCTGAGTTTTTGCTCAAATATGAATAAATAAACTTTTAAAAATAATTTTTTACATGGAACTGGAAACGCAGCGTTTTCTCAGACAGCATTCATTGGAGGATTTGAAAAGCCAATTTTTCGTCAAGATAAACCGGCACAAACAATATCCTAATCTGGTACAATTGAAATATGACCAAATTGAGTCGCCCATGCGGGAAAAAGTAGTGCAGGAGTGCAGAGGCTTGATTTTGGATGCTGATAATAACTGGGGAATTGTGGCTTTTCCTTTTGAGAAATTTTTTAACTACGATGAGTTTTATGCAAAGCCCATCGACTGGAATACAGCAAGAGTGTTTGAGAAAGTAGATGGTTCTTTGATGACTGTGTATTTCTATGACGGAAAATGGCAGGTAGCATCATCTAACTTACCGGACGCATCGGGAAGTATCAGAGATACTGATTATACATTCGGCAGTTTATTCTGGGAAACCTGGTATAACAAAAAATATGATTTGCCGATAGATACAGATTATACTTACATTTTTGAACTGATATCGCCTCATACGCAGGTAATTGTGCCTTATACAGGAAATAATATTACACTGATTGGAGCCAGAAATAGTAAAACCGGTCAGGAATTTTTTCCGGAGGAAGCAGGTAAAAATTACAACTGGGATATCGTAAAGTCATTTCCGTTGCAAAGTCTTGAACAGATAATGGAAATAACAAAAACACTAAATCCAATGCAGCAGGAAGGGTTTGTGGTATGTGATGCCAGTTTTAACCGGGTAAAAATCAAGTCTTTGCAATATGTAAGTATTGGTTTTCTGAAAGGTGTAAGTGACAAAACAACAGACCGTTATCTGCTTGAAATTATTAAAACTAACGAAGGTTCAGAGTTTTTGAGCTATATGCCTGAATACGAAGAATCTTACAATAAAATAAAGATAAAATTTGACAAACTGGTTTCAGTTTTAGAAACTCACTGGCAGTCAATTAAAGATGTAACCGATAAAAGAGAATTTGGCATGAGTGCCAATAGCACCCTGATTCCGGGAGTATTTTTTCAATTAAGAGATAAAAAGGTCAGTTCTATAAAAGAATACCTGTATCAGATGAAAATACAGGCTCTGCTGGAAGCTATCAATAAAATATAAGCATAAAGAAATGATAAAGGCTACCCTGAAAAGTAAGATTGATGAAGATATCTGTGTGATGCTCAATTTTGAACAGCATCCCTGGAATTATCTCTGCGATTGTGGGTATGCCAGTCAGCTTTCCGTAAAAGATTGCATCAATACGGCAGCCATTTTTGTGAGCCATACCCATATCGACCATTTTATCAATTTTGATGAGATTATGAGGCATCAGCTCGGAACAGGCAACCGGGTGGTGGTATGTGGATACAAAGGGTTGAGTAAAAATGTGCAGGCAAAAATGATGGCTTTCGGTCCGTGGAATTTACTTGACAAAGACAGTGCTGAAAATGTAAGCTATGAGGTAAGAGAAGTTGATGAAAATCAGACCATAACTGTCTATCTGCTGAAGGCTCCGTTATGGAAAAGAAAAAAGATAAAAACCTATACCAGTGCAGTTGTTTTTGAGAATGAAGCCTTTTCAGTAAAATATACTTTGCTCGACCACGGAGTGTCTTGTGTAGCTTATTTGTTTGAAGAAACTGCTAAAATCAAAGTAAATCTCAGTGGCAGTGACTTGAAACCCGGCAAATGGATACAGGAACTCAAAAATGCTTATGCAGAAGAACTATCTGATACAGAGATAGATGTAAACGGGGTTTTGCAGAAAGCCGGAACACTTTTTCAGTATTTACAGAAAGAAGCAGGTTACAAATTTGGTTACATCATCGACCATCATGCTGATGAAAACAATCATCTGAAAATCAGAGAGTTGTTTCAGGGCTGTGATGAGGTATATATTGAAAGTTATTACAGTGAAGACGAAAAGGAATATGCCCTGAAAAACCGCCACAGCACTGCCCGGCAATCTGGCAAAGTAGCTCGTGAGGCAGGTATAAAAAAAGCTGTTCCGGTTCATTTTTCCAGACGATATCATAAGGAAGACGGTGAAAAAGTGATTTTGGAAGAGTTTTTTGAAGAGTTTAACAAAAAATCAATTGTTGAATAATGGCTTTATTGTTAGATGGTTGAATTGTTAAACAACTCATAATCAACAATAAAACAATCCAGCAATAAAGCCATAAAACAATTCAACTATGGAAACTTTACACTATTTAAAACCATCGTTGCATAAACGACAAAAACGCAGAGACAAACGATTAGATGAAGAACTCATAGAATGTTATCGTGGTGGAAGGCAATGGGCTAATAAGAAAGGGTATAAAAAAGAACTGCAAAAGGATTTTGAAAATGCTCCGAATACAGAAGGGATGAAAGAAAGACACAAGGGTGGTTCTACTTATTCAACTGATAATCTGGAACCATTGATTCGTTTTTTGAGTGCAAAGACTGGCAAAAAATGGGATAAAGTTTATTCTCAACTCAGTAAACGGCTGAAGAAAAATACAATGACGGGCTTGCATGTTTTTCAGCACTTGTGGGATTTTGTGAAAATAAATGTATGGATAGAAGAAAAAAAAGTGTATTGTCTGGATACAAGAAACTGGCAATCCGATATTGAAACACACCTTTTGCTTTCTTTCGAAAAATTTCCAAAGTTTTATGTTCATCCTGAAACCGGAATATTGATGAAAGCCCCTTTATGGATTAAAAAAAGATAAGATTATGAAAGATGCACTTGGCGACAGAATGAAAGATTTTTACGAAAACAGAACCCGGTATTTGTTGCCCCGGCGTACTTTTTCGGTGATTCGGGTGGATGGAAAGGCTTTTCACACTTATACCAAAGGTCTGAAACGCCCGTTTGACGAACAGTTGGTAAATGATATGAACGAAACAGCAAAATTTCTTTGTGAAAACGTTCAGGGAACCAGGTTTGCGTATGTGCAGTCAGACGAGATTTCTATCGTGATGACTGATTTCGACAAACTTACTACTGATGCCTGGTATGATGGCAACATCCAGAAGATTGTAAGTATTTCGGCAAGTCTGGCAACGGCAAAGTTTAATGAACTGCGTCCCGGTAAACTAGCTTTTTTTGACAGTCGTGTGTTTACGATTCCTTACCAGACCGAAGCTGAAAATTACTTTATCTGGCGACAACAGGACGCTACCCGTAACTCAATTTTGTCGGTAGCTTATTCTCTGTATTCAAACAAGGAAGTTCACGGCAAAAATATTGACCAATTGCAGGAAATGATTTGGCAAAAAGGAATAAACTGGAATGATTTTGCTCCACGATACAAACGAGGTCGAATGATAGTAAAAGAAGAATATGAAAAATCCGGAGCTATTCGTAACCGTTGGGTAGAGGTAGAAATTCCGGTTTTCACACAAGACAGAGAATTTCTAAGCAATCTTTTCCCGAAAGGGGAATAATCTTTAAAAAGACCTGGCAAGTTTTTAAAACTTACCAGATCTAAAAAACCGAAGAAAAAACGGATGGAAAGAATAACTGTAAATTTAGACCTTGAGCCAGAAAAACGATGGAATTTTCTGGCAGATTATAAAGAAGAAGTTGATGAACTGATTGGCTTTTATCTGAATGATTTGGGTGATGTCAGCTTTTTTGAAGATGTAATTGACTATTACAAAACTACTTGTATCAAACAATCTTACAGAGAAGAAATTGCTGGAATTGCCAAAATTTCAAAGTTTTCGGAAAATGAGATTTTGATAACCAATTTGTATTATGATGCCCTGAAATTTGTATTTGGTTGTACTGCTTTTTCAGTGCAAACCGGTAAAGCTCCGCTGCATGCCCGGAATCTGGACTGGTGGACTGAAAACGATGCTCTTACTAAATACACCAGAATATTTGATTTCACCAGAAATGGCAAAGTAATCTATTCGGGTATTGGATGGCTTGGCTTTATCGGGATTCTTTCAGGAATAAAAAAAGGCGTTTGCTCTGTCACACTCAACGCTGTTTCGAGTAATGAATCGCCTGAATTGGCAATTCCGGTTACTTTTTTGATTCGTGATGCACTGGAAGAAGAAAATGATTTTAAAAATCTGGTGAATCGTTTAGGTCAGACCCGAATAGCCTCTGATTGTTTGTTGATGGTAGTAGGTACAAAACCTGATGAAATGGTAGTTATCGAAAGAACCCCTACCAGACATGCCATCAGAAAATCGGAAAATAAATTGCTGACAGTAACCAATAATTACCAGATTCTGACAAAAGAAAAAGAGACTGGTGATGTTATTCAACAGAGTTCTTGTGGCAGACTAAACAGGGTAAAAGAGTTAGTTAGCAACAAATTTCCTGATAAAGAGGAGGATTATTTACAAATTCTGAAAGATGAAAATGTAAAAATGAATATCACCGTTCAGCAAATGGTACTTAATCCTTCAACAGGGAATATTCTATTGGTCTGATTAATATAACGTGAATTCGGGATACAAAGAGTGTAGGGATGCAACAGCAGCGTGGACTAGCCCAAAAGAATTGAAAGAATGACTTGAGAATTAGGGGTTTCGGGCTTGTCTTTGCTGTGGCTGCCTTTTTTTGCTTACTTTTTTGGGCATACAAAAAAGTAAGAAGGTCTCTAAATGAAAGTCTCTTAAATTTTTGATAAACAACAACTTAAGAGTAAATCTAATCACGAGTTCACGTTAATATAAGAATCAGGGTTTGTCATTGATGCCCTGCATAGACTTGGTAAGTTTTAAAAACTTCCCAAGTCTGAAAATTTCGATAGTATTTGTTTCACTTTAAAACCATAAAGCAAGGTTATGTTAGATTTTAAAAATGCCTTAAACATCAGGGAGTTGATAGGAGGCTTTGGAAAAGGAATTTTTATCAAACAAACATTTATCAAAAACAACGCTTTCTTTTTAGAGAGAAATATGCTTTATGGGCAAGAAACTTAATAACAACGAATTAAAAACCATCGGTTTTAAAGATAAATCATTACTGGAAACTGCCGGGAAACTGGCAAAATGCCTGATTAGCCAAAAAGTCTATACCAAAGAAGCCATTCTGGAGCTATTTAAAACTATGCTTCGTGAACCTGAAAAATATACCGGACACGAATTATTTGGCAAACTGGCAAGCATTATAGAAGACCAAAAAGCTGTCATGGTTTCAGCAAAACAACAAGTTCAGCATTTTGACCTGCGTAGTGAAAGTCTGTCTTACCCCATTTTTGGTAAGGAGTACATTGACAAAGAAGCTCTCCTGCAAATGAACACTGCTATGAAACTATCAGTAGCAGTTGCCGGGGCTTTGATGCCAGATGCTCATTCAGGGTATGGTTTGCCGATTGGCGGGGTGCTGGCGACCAATGCCAATGTGATTATTCCGTATGCGGTGGGCGTTGATATTGCCTGCCGGATGTGCCTGTCAGTTTTTGAAATCAATGCCAATTTTATCGAAGCAAAAAAAGCATTGCTCAAAAAACACCTGCAAGACCATACCTATTTCGGGCTGGACGGACAAAATCAGGAGCAGTTACCGGATACCATTTTTGATTTGCCTGACTGGAAAGCCACTGCCCAGATACGCCATTTGCGGTATAAAGCTGAAAAACAACTTGGTACTTCAGGTACCGGTAATCATTTTGTAGAATTTGGAATGCTGGAAATCAATGATGAAAGCCCTGAGTTGCAATTACCCAAAGGTCAATACTTGGCATTATTGAGTCATTCGGGCTCAAGGGGTTTTGGGGCTGGCATTGCCAATCATTACTCCAAAATTGCGATGGAACGTACCCATTTACCCAGAGAAGCCCAGCATCTGGCATGGCTCGATTTAAACACCGAAGCGGGACAGGAATACTGGATAGGTATGAATTTGGCAGGAGAATATGCCTCAGCTTGTCACCATCAGATTCACAGACGACTGGCTCAGGCTCTGGAAATCAAACCTATGGCGATGGTTGAAAATCACCACAACTTTGCCTGGAAAGAAAAAATGGCAGATGGTACAGAAATAATGGTACATCGCAAGGGAGCTACTCCGGCAGGTAAAGGTGTGCTGGGAATTATTCCCGGCTCTATGACACAGCCCGGTTTTGTGGTAAGAGGCAAAGGAACAGCTTTGGCTATCAATTCGGCTTCACATGGAGCTGGCAGGGCTATGTCGAGGTCAAAGGCATTGAGTAGCATTACAAAACCCGAACTCAAAAAAATGCTGGCTGATAAAGGCGTTATACTGATTGGGGGTGATTTGGATGAAGCTCCGATGGCTTATAAGGATTTAAATGCTGTAATGAATGCCCAGACTGAGTTAGTAGATATTTTGGGAAAGTTTTCTCCAAAAATTGTACGAATGGCAGACCCCGACAAACGCCTGAAAGGAGGTTGGGAAAAATAAAGGTGTAAAAATAAAGAGAACTAAACCAACTACTACCATTCATTATGCAATCAATAGTTAAAAATACAGAAGCTATTTACGGGAGTTACTCTTTGCAGGGGAGGAAATATTTTCTGCACACTTTTGAGAAAGTACCTTCCGTAATCTGGATGAATCAGATAGATGTAGAAAAAGCACTCCGATTTCTTCGTCAGCAGTATGAAAGTAAATTAAAAGGTATTCATGAGGTTTCGGAATATGATCATCAGCGAAAGAAAATTGTTGTATCAGATGCTATGGTGGTATTTGAAAATGAGTGTATGATAGAATTAAGCGGAAGTTATTGTGAAATTCTATACATAGAAGACCAAAAAGACCTTGCAATACAACTGATACATGAAATCAAACGATTTAAAGAGAGTAGTAAGCGAAGTGGGTTTGAAATAAATATTATTGTAAACGGTGAAAGTGGTTTGGAACTGAAAAGCATGGATGTAAAGAAAACCCGCCTTAATCTGGATTTATATTATGAAGAGAGTTTTAAGGAAGTAGATGAACTGTTGCAAAAACGACTGAATACACCGAAAGATAAAGGTATCGTATTGTTGCATGGCTTGCCGGGAACCGGAAAAACAACCTATTTGAGGTATTTAATCGGAAAACTGCGTAAGAAAATAATTTTCGTTTCACCGGATGCTGCCCGCCATATCAGCAGCCCACAGTTGCTGGATTTGCTGATTGATAATCCTGAGTGTATTCTGATTATAGAAGATGCAGAAGGGGTAATTCAGGACAGACAACTGGGTCAGGATTCGTCTGTATCAAGTTTGCTTAATATTTCTGACGGCTTGCTGGCTGATTTTCTGAATATACAGATAATCTGTACTTTCAATCAGTCGCTGGCGAAAATAGACGAGGCATTGCTTCGCAAAGGCAGATTGATTACAAAATATGAATTTGGCAGGCTATCTGTGGCAAAAGGACAGAAATTGGCAAATGCTTTGGGTTTTGATAAAGTAATTAATCAGCCCATGACAATTGCAGAAATTACCAACGCCAATGTAAAAGATATTGAATCTGATAACAATTATAAAAGTGTCGGTTTTCAATTTGTAAAAATTTCTCCATAACAAGGAGGTCCGCCGGAGTGGGAGAGCCGGGATAGACTGTAAATCTATTGCCTTTGGGCTGAGCAGGTTCGAATCCTGCGACTTCCACTTAAAAATTTTACGAAAATGACAGAAAAAGAAATTATTAAAATCAGCAAAACCCTAAGCTACGTGTTGCGACATCGTCCGGACGAAATCGGGATTATTTTGGATGAAAATGGTTATGTATCGGTAGAAGAACTCATTACCCAATACAATGCTTATAGCCGTGACCAACTCACACGTGAAAAACTGGAAGTAGTGGTAGAAAACAATAACAAAAAACGTTTTGCTTTCAGTGACGACGGCTTGAAAATCAGGGCAAGTCAGGGGCATTCGGTAAATGTAGATTTAGGCTACGAACCTCAAAAACCACCAGACTATCTTTACCACGGTACCGCAGCCAAAAACCTGAATTCGATAAAGAAAACAGGCTTGGAAAAACGTGACCGGCATCACCTGCATTTGTCAGCCGATACCGAAACTGCCAAAAATGTGGGTTCACGACATGGTGTGCCAGTGGTATTAGTTATCAGAGCAGGTGAAATGCACCACGATGGGCTGGTATTTTATCAATCTGCTAACGGAGTCTGGCTTACAGATTCTGTCCCTGTACAATACATAGACTTTAAAGATTAAAATAATAAAATGGGAATGAGAGCCAATTACTATGGAGATATGAAAATAGAAGTATCCGTAGAACGTAAATCTCTAATCGAGCGATTAAAGAAAAATCGTGAAAAACACCAGAAAGAGTTTGAAAAAGCTATCCAACTCTGGCAAAATGACCTGAAAGAAGAAATTGCCAAAATCGAGGTAGAAAAACATACACATTTCCCAGACAAACTGGAGCTTATGCAACGGATTTGTCCGGTTTCTTACCTCAATGATTACGACGATTTGATTGATATGTTTGAAATGGGCGTAAACGATCAGATTTTACTGGAAAGTGAAGCATTCCGGAAGTTTTGTCGGGACGAATGGGACTGGAAATCAGAAATTTCCAAGAACTTTTACTACAAACAAGTCCTTCAACCAGCTTAATTAACCACAACCTTGTCAGGCAAAATCTGGCAAGGTTTCTTTCTGTAACTTTATGCACGACCTGACTGAAATACCTTTTTTTACTGAGCTGAAAGATTCTCAGCGTATCTTGATTGCTGGGGCAGGCGGAGGTTTTGATATTTACAGTGGTTTGCCTTTATATTTTGCCCTGAAACAAGCAGGGAAAGAGGTTTTTCTGGCTAATCTGTCTTTTACCTATCTTAAATCTACCACTTCTGAAGAAGTATTTGAGGGTTGCAGACTTGTAAAAGCAGGCGACAGAATAACAAATGGTATCAATTATTTCCCGGAAAAATATCTGGCAAACTGGTTTCAGTCAGAAAAAAATGAGAGTGTAAGCATTTATGCCTTTGAATTAGCAGGCGTACTAGCCATACGTCATATTTACGAACAGATTGTAACCCAAAATCAAATTGATACAATCATTCTGGCAGATGGCGGAACAGACAGTCTGATGACCGGCGATGAAGAAGAATTGGGAACACCACTCGAAGACAGTTGCTCACTGGTTGCAATAAGTCAGCTTTCTGTAAAGAAAAAATTACTGGCTTGTCTGGGGTTTGGTGTAGATAAATTTCATGGAGTTTCGCATTATCGTTTTTTAGAAAATACTGCCAAAATTGTAGAAGATGGCGGTTTTTTGGGAAGTTTTCATTTAATGTCAACTATGCCAGAGGTGCAGGCATATATCTCAGCCGTAGAATATGTAAATCAGCGAATGGATAAACAGAGTATCGTTTCCAATTCAATAGTAAGTGCCCTTGAAGGAAAATACGGCAATTACCACCGAACCAGTCATACGCTTGGAAGTCAGTTATGGATAAATCCACTGATGTCGATGTATTGGTGTTATCATATAGAAAATGTAGTTAAAAACTTAAAATATCGCAGTTTAATAGCCAATACTGTTACGAGAGGACAATTGAATATGGCTATTTATAATTACCGGCAAAGCCTTACAACAATCCGAGAAACTAAGCCGATACCAGTGTAATTGTGGATTTTATATTTAGTGTTGAATAATAATTTTTTTTATAAAAGTTGTTTCACTAGTTTTTAAGTGGAGAAAATATATACCGTTTGCCAAAGATGATAAATTGAGTTCGCCATACTTATAAATCAAATGTTTTAAATCCAAGGTTTTGTAGACTTGATTTAATGAATCAAAATTAATATCAGCTGCATCTTCTTTCTGATTTATAATTTGATTGCTCAAATTTTCAATTTTTCTGCCTAAAGCATCATATACTGTCACATACGTATTTTCAAGAATATCTCTTTCGGCAACAATTTCCACAATACCATTGCTGGGATTGGGGTAAGTATGTACATCAATAGTACGGTTTGAGGGAGGGTAATATTCTGTAAGATAAACAGGATACAAAGTAAGACTTAGACCTTTACCCATTTTGAGTCTTTGCTGTAAATCAGGGTCATTACTTGCATTAATTTCCAGATAAGTCCATGTATAGGGTCCATTTAATTCAATTTCATAAACGTTATGCACATTATCACCAATAATAAATTTTTTCCAATCATCGACTATCATCTCAATTGTTTCTGCCAGCTTTATATGGGTTGAAGTATCAAGGTTAGTACGTTGCAGAACAAATGCCAGTGTGGTGGCTCCTAAAGGGAAAACTGGATAAACAAATATTCTGCAAATATTTTTTGTGTCATTGTAGAGAATAAAGTATGGTAAATGTGTTTGATTTTGACAACCAAAGTCTCTTTCAATCAGATACCATCCTTTAGACCTAGTGTAATCTTCTTCGATAAAAATTTTATATAGTTTACCAGGCGTGCTGTTCATAAAAGGAGAACCGATATTGGAAGTATGATATCCTAACTCCGGATGTATACTAGCATGCCACATTTTGCAAAAATCAGGGTTAGTGGTAAGTATTTCCCATGTCCATTCTTTTGTAGAATCCGACTTACAAATTGGCAGGTCAGGATTATGAATATCAGAATAAGTTGAACACCCTTGTGCATGGCTTTTTGTAAAGAAGAGAAATAAGGCAATGTAGTAAATAATTTTTTGCATAATTTTTTAAAGGTCTTTGAAAATCAAAGTTGTATTTGGATAATAGTTGATATCTTAAATTGATTTAAAAATAAAGTATTATAGAATTAAAGTCTAAACAGATTTACTGAAGTAACTCTTCATAAAAGTCGAATAAAGAATGGAAACAGTTCTTTTGGTGACAAAGTTTGTGCCAAAACCTGTTTTAATTAAAATCATTTAATTTATAATTAGCAGAAATTTTACGAAATGGGAAGAACCAAAAATGCAGAAATAGCCAGACAAACCCTGGGAATCATTGAAAATGGATTTTACACAAATCCCTCCGGGAAAAAGATTCCTTTAAAAGAAGAAATAGACAATGCCCGGCAAAAAAGTATTTTGTACCGTCCAGATATGTTTAACCGTGTTTTTTCAATTCGCAATAGCATTGTTTCAGAGTCAGTTACAACCATCTTTGAAGTAGTTAACGAAAGTACTCTTTCAGCAACCCAAAGAATGATAACAGAAGGTTTTGAAAAAGTGCTGGCATTGAATTTTGCTTCCGCCAAAAATCCGGGAGGAGGTTTTATCAATGGAGCTTCAGCTCAGGAAGAAAGTCTGGCAAGAGGTTCTGCTTTATATCACTGTTTACTGGGTTTTCCGGCAATGTATGAAGCCAATCGACATTTTGAGAGTTGCCTTTATACCGACCACATGATTTATTCACCTCAAGTTCCTGTTTTCAGAGATGGAAATGACAATTTGCTTGAGAAACCTTATTTGTTGTCATTTATCACGGCTCCGGCAGTAAATACAGGAGCAGTAATGGATAAAAATATTCGCTCGGAGATAGATCGTATTGAAAACGTAATGCTTGCCCGTACTGAAAAAGTATTGTCTGTTGCTAAAATACAAGGCTATAAAATGCTGATACTGGGAGCCTGGGGTTGTGGGGTATTCAGAAATGATCCCGAAAAAGTTGCAGAATTCTTTCGGCAACAATTACTCGAAAACCCTAATTTTAAAGGTTTCTTTGAAAAAATTGTGTTTGCCGTATTAGATTCCTCTTCAAACAGAAAAACAATTCAGGCTTTTCAGGAAAAATTTCCTACTAGGATTCCCTAAAATGTTGCCCAGAAGGAAACTTTTATTACAAAAGATTAAGAAAAATTAACATTGATAAAACCCTTGACTATCGCATAACACCTGATAATCAAGGGTTTTTACTTTTACTTAAAACAATTTCCGAGAAAAACTTGCATTCAATGTTAATAAATTGTTAAATTTATGTTACCTTTGTGTAAACCATCTTAACTATTTTATGTATCATCTTAAAAACAAGCTAACAAAAATTGAAAAAGAAGTACATCAGCCTGGCAAGCCTGGTGTGTTTTTACGCCAGCTTCCAGATCGCCATTGCACAGACCCTGGGTAATAAAGCAGATTTTATCTTTGTTTCTGCTTATGAAGCCCACCTCTTTGCCGACACCAGCACTTTATCCAGACCAGACAAAATCTTTGCTCTTTGGCTGGCATCTGACCCCCTGATGACTGCTGAAAAGCAGGCAACTTTATCAGACGAATTCAATAGTTTTTGTCAAGAATTACAGGCTAAACGCACCAAGTTTAAGTCTGAGATTTATTTCCTCTGGTATGTATTCAATAAAGTTCATGCAGATTTTCTTGATTTTTATGGCAAAAACCCACCTTTTTACCATATTTTCTCCAAAAAACATCACTACAACTGTGTTTCAGGCACAGCTCTTTACGACCTTGTTTTCCAGAATTTAGGCTATCAAACGCTTATCAAAGAAACTCAGGATCATGTTTATCTGATTGTCAATACCGGCAAAATACAGATACTCATAGAATCTACAGATTCTATACATGGGTTTATTACAGGTAAGCGTTTGATAGAAAAACAGGAAAAAGAGTATATTGGAAAAAGTGTAACGAGAGAAATAACCCTGGTAAACTTGTGTGGTTTACAGTACTTTAATCAGGCAGTAGACAGCTATTACAGGAAAGACTATTCACAAAGTCAGTTAGTGCTGGACAAAGCCAAACTACTATATCCTGACTCAGGAAAAATCTGGAGATTAACCCGCAAAATCAGAGACATGCAACTGGCTGAAAATACTATTATAGAGAAAAAAACAGTAAAAATAGTAGCAAGCAAAGTACATGAGGAAGAATAAAAAAAGAGAAGCTAAGTGCTTCTCTTTTTTTATTCTTTATTCTCCTTTATAGCCCGACTTACTAAAAATTTCCTGTGCATTAGGGTTTTTCATGAGTTCTGGCAGGGTTTTGCGGGTAGTTTTCAAATACTTACGAACAATCTGCCACCCAAGCCACCAACCGGTTCTTGGAGGGCATTTAGTTCCTATTTCCACCGTATAAGGTCTTGCTCCTATATACTTTGGCTTTATCATGTGGTTGGTATTGAAAAATAATTTTTGTTCTACATAATAAGTCCATACCAAACTTTTATTTTTTTCTATTTCCTTAATTTGTTCGGAAGTATAACCAATTATCAAACTATCAGGAGTTTCAGGCATTGCAAAATTGACAAACTCAAGCGACTTCCCATAAGCTACCATTTCAGCAAGCAAAGTCTCATCTTTTTCATTTATTACATTAAAACGATTAGACATACCCAAAACAACAGTAGGAACTATATTCTCTCTCTTCATATTTTTAAGCATATAAGCTTGTATATCTGGCACATACATTGCTTTTGCACCCATAAAAAAATCAATTCCAATGACTATTAAACTATCTGAGACCATTAAATCTCTGCCAATATAACTACCTTCCTTATTGGGGAGAAAGCCAGTAATCATGGTACAAACCTGCGGTGGCTTGAATTCCGGGAAATAATATTTAATATGCCGAAAAGCATCCGTAAACTGTTTTTCAAGGTCATTTACATTTGCATATTGTCCTTCTATTTGCTCATAAAATTTCCGTAGCGATTCATTGGAAATTCGATGATACAAGTCATTTATCAGTAAAGAATCAGGATTTGAAGCTGATGTCTGAAAATATTTTTCGGTCAGAAGTGGATTTTTTTGCAGAAACTCACGGATTTCTTGCTTAGATTTGAGGGCAAAAAGCTCTTTTTCTAAATGATGGATGGTAGTAGTAACAGGAATCTGAGAAACATCAATCTTTTTTTCAGAATCTCTCGTACAAGCCCCAAGTAACACATTTAATGTTAAAAACAGTAACCAAATATTTTGTTTCATTTTTTTAAACTCAATCAACGCTACAAAACTATGAAAAAAATCGTATTGACCATAGTAACTCTCCTCGCTTTTTATACAGGATTTGCTCAGGATAAAAAAGTGCAAATCGGACTTCGTCTGGCTCCTAATATCTCTTTTACGAGTCTAACAGATGGCTCTGCCTGGAAAGATTCTCAAAAAGGAAGCTCAGGTCTCAGACTTATGTTTGGACCTACTTTCGATATTTTTTTCGGAGAAAACTATGCTTTTGCTACAGGTCTTTGGTATAACGTAAAAGCCATGAATCTTGATACTAAATTTGCTTATGCTTCAGGAGCACCTGCCTCCTCTAATGTAAAATATAACCTTCAGTACCTCACTATTCCTGCCACTATCAAGCTTTATACGAATGAAGTAATGGATGATGTTCGGGTTTATTTTCAGGTAGGTGGTACTTTAGATTTTAAACTGGCTGAAAAACTAAAAGGTGGCACATGGCCCCCAAATAGTGCAAATACTGACGAAAAATATGTAAAACCATTGAATGTAGGTCCATACTTGGGTGTAGGTGGTGAATTGGTTTTAAGTTCAAGCAACACTGTCTTTGCCGGTCTTAATTATAGTCGTGGTGTATTACCTCTTCTTGACAATTCTGTTCAATTTAATGATGGTCTTAAAACACAAACTGGTCAGTTTGCCCTGGAAGTCGGTCTTAAATTCTAAAAAATATTTTTTCTATAAAAAAAGCCCTGTCATGAAAAAACAGGGCTTTTTTTATATCTTCGCTGCTCTGAGGTTCGTTTTATTTTTAATTTGCACCCCTCCTCCCCTATGAAAAAAGCACTCATTTTTGCTATAGTTTTGATGGCATTTTTATCTGCATCCGCACAACACTCAAAATTGCTTGACAAAACCCAATTCGGTTTACGTTTTGCTCCCTTGTTATCATTTACCAAAGTAGATGCTGAAAGTTACGCTTATCCAGATGCTAAATCTACAGGAACTGGCATCAGATGGTCTGCTGGAATAATAGCAGATTATCAGCTGCTCAAAAAGTTACTACCTGTTTACTTAAGTACAGGTATCTGGTATTCTACAAGAGCAGCCAATGCTATTCCAGGTGAAAACTATAACGGTTTATATAGCAAAGGACGATATAACCTAAGTTATGTACAAATACCTTTAAGTGCTAAGATACTTCTCTATAAGATAAATCGTACCACTTGGTTTTATGTTCAACCAGGCATTACTTTTGATATAAAAGTTTCTGAAAAGCCCCGAGATGCTGATTATAATTATTTTTACCTTCTTACCACAGGATTTACTCAAGAAAGTTTAGGCAAAAATGTTTATAAAAACTTCAATTTGGGTTCATATCTGGGAGCTGGCATTGAGAAAACTCTGGATGGTAACACAAAAATATTTGGCAGTATAAGCTGGTCTGCGGGTAGTCTTCAAATACTTAATAATATTCAGGATAAAAAAGACAATGGAGAATTGGTGTATGTCAACAAAGACTTGAGAGTAAGAACAGCTCAGTTGGCTTTTGAGGTAGGTATTAAATTCTGAACAATAATTAAGATGGCTATATTATTAATTGGCAGGCAATTAATAATATAGCCATCTTAATTTGTAACAACCAAATCATATAACTCTCAAATTGATTATTTCAGGTTGAGCAATTCACAGGCTTTTTGTGCAGCTGATTGTTCAGCTTTCTTTTTGCTATAACCCGAGCCTACTGCAAAAGCTTCGTCATTGATAGTAATCTGGGCGATAAATTCTTTCTGATGTCTTCTGCCTTTTTCTTCTATAATATCAAAACTCAGTCGTTTATTTTCCCTCTGTGACCACTCAATAAGTATACTCTTATAATTTGAATTCACAGAAACCACTTCTGAAAGATCAAAGTGTGGAATAAGCAATCGGTTGATAATAAATTTTCGACATTTTTTATATCCTTTGTCTAAATAGACAGCCCCTACTATTGCTTCCATGGCATCTCCATAAATAGACTGTCCAGGCATAACATGTCCATACGAACGACTGTCATATTCTACCAGTTTACTGAGTCCAATTTTTTTGCAGAGATTATTCAGGCTTTCCCGATTGACAATTCTTGAACGAATTTCCGTAAGAAATCCCTCATCTTTATAGGGAAATTTTTTAAATAGATATTCGGCTATTACAGCACCTAAAACAGCATCACCCAGGTATTCAAGTCTTTCATTTGACTCCCTGATTCCTTTGTGATTTTCTGCTTTTGCCACAGAAGTATGTTTCAATGCCAGCTGGTAAACTTTTAGGTTACCAGGCTTAAAATTTAGTATCTGACGTAGGGCAAATGCAAGTGTTTTCTTCCTGTCAGTCTTTTTTTCAAAAATTTTAAAAAAAAGACTGAACACAGAAGTAGCAGATACCTGTTTTCTGTTACTCTTGATACCTTTTGAAGATAACACTTGCGTTATGTCCGCCAAAGCCAAATGTATTACTAAGTACTATGTTAAGAGGTCTTTGTTGTGCCTTGTTGAAAGTAAAATTCAATTTAGGGTCTAATACCTCGTCTGTATTAAAATGATTGATGGTTGGAGGCACTGTCTGGTGCTGAATTGCCAGTATACTTGCAATTGCCTCAATAGCTCCGGCTGCCCCCAGCAAATGACCTGTCATAGACTTGGTAGCACTGATATTGAGTTTATAGGCATGTTCTCCAAAAACTGACTGAATTGCTTTGATTTCCTGAGGGTCTCCAATTGGCGTAGATGTACCATGTGTATTGATATAATCTACATCTTCAGGCTTAATACCAGCATCATCCAAAGCATTTTTCATCACAGCTACAACCCCGAGTCCTTCAGGATGCGGGGCTGAGATATGGTAAGCATCTGCAGACATTCCACCACCTATCAGTTCAGCATAAATTTTTGCACCACGGGCTTTGGCATGTTCATATTCTTCCAAAATCAATGCTCCGGCTCCTTCACCCAATACAAAACCGTCACGATCTTTATCATAAGGACGGGAAGCAGTAGACGGATCATCATTTCTTTCAGACATAGCCTTCATAGAACTAAATCCACCTACAGAAGCTTCTATGATGGCGGCTTCAGAGCCTCCGCTTACGAAAACGTCTGCTTTGCCGAGCCGTATGTAATTAAAAGCATCAATAAGGGCATTATTTCCGGTTGCACATGCTGAAACTACTGAAAAATTAGGTCCTCTAAAGCCATATTTAATAGATATATAACCTGCACTCAGGTCAATAATCATTTTAGTAATGAAAAAAGGATTAAAACGGGGAGTTCCATCGCCTTTGGCAAAATCCATCACTTCACTCTGAAAAGTGCTGATACCACCTATACCTGAACCCCAGATAACCCCTACTCTATCTTTGTTAACCTTTTCGAGATCAATACCTGAATGAACAATAGCCTGATCAGCAGCAATGAGAGCAAATTGCTCAAACCTGTCCATTCGTCTGGATTCTCTCCTGTCGATAAAATCTTCAGGATTAAAATTTTTGACTTCACAGGCAAATCTGACCTTAAATTTTTCAGCGTTGAATAAAGTAATAGGAGCAGCCCCACTAACACCATTCGACAAGCTATTCCAGTAATCATTTACTGTATTACCTATAGGTGTTAAAGCACCCATTCCGGTAACTACCACTCTTTTTAAATTCATAATGGCAAAAGATTTTTAGAAAAAGACAATAACAGATATAAATCCTGCAAAATATAAGCCGGCTATCTGATTGTTATCTTTTTCGGTTTTTCACTGGTAAAATAAAACAACCCTCCGGCAAGGGTCGAAATTATTGGATAGATAATTTTCAGATTTCCGGAGGGTTTAGGGTGAGTCGGAATTTTATCGGATTCCTGATAATTGTCAAAATAATGACTTTTTATGTAATACCGGGTATAAAACCCAACACCAGCACAGTTTTATTTTACGTTTTCTTCCAAGTAAGCAATAGCCTGACCTACGGTCTGGATATTTTCAGCTTGTTCATCAGGGATAGAGATGTTAAATTCTTTTTCAAACTCCATGATAAGTTCCACAGTGTCTAAAGAGTCAGCACCCAAATCATTTTGGAAACTGGCTTCATTCGTGATTTCAGATTCTTCAACACCCAATTTTTCTTTGATGATGCTTCTTACTTTTTGAGAGATTTCTGACATTTTATTTGACTTTTTTTGGTGAAAAACGTTGCAAAGAAATACACAAAATTTAATATTGTCAAACAAATTTTTCGGAGTAGTATGTTTTCACAAGTTATGTTATAATTTTACACGCCGTTCTGATGATTGAATAAAGCCATAAATAAAAAGCCGGATATTACCGGCAGGATATTCATCTAATCATTCTTTATTTTTCTTATGAATTATTCATTATTCTATGTTTCTATTTATTCAGTCATTCCAACATCCAATCACTAATTCTCATGAAGATCCATTTTAACAAAACAAAAATCATTGCTACCGTTGGTCCTGCCTGTAACAAAAAAGAACAATTGCTCGACCTTATTAAAGAAGGCGTAGATGTGTTCCGATTAAATTTCTCTCACGGAAGTCACGAAGACCATCTTAAAGTTATCAATTTTGTCAGAGAACTTAATGATGAGCATGGACTCAATATCGCTCTTTTACAAGATTTGCAAGGTCCTAAAATCCGTACCCGTGAAGTTGAAAACAATGGCGTAGAACTCAAAACAGGCAGTGAAGTGATTCTCACTACCGAAAAAATGGTTGGCAACAGTCAGAAAGTAAGCCATACTTATTTGGAAATGCCACAAGATGTAAAACCAGGCGATATGATATTGCTTGATGATGGCAAACTGGAGCTGCGTGTAAAAAAAATAGAAGGGATAGAAGTTTTTACAGAAGTAATTTATGGCGGTATTCTCAAATCAAAAAAAGGTATAAACCTGCCTAATACTGACATTTCTATTCCGGCTCTCACTGAGAAAGATCGTGAAGATTTAATATTTGGACTGGAAAATGAAGTAGAATGGGTGGCTTTGTCTTTTGTAAGAACAGCACAGGAAATTATTGAATTGAAAGAAATTATTGCAAAATCAGGCAAACGGACCAAGGTAATTGCAAAAATTGAGAAACCGGAAGCTCTTTCTAACATTGATGCCATTATTGAAGCTACCGATGCTATCATGGTGGCTCGTGGTGATTTGGGCGTAGAAATAATAGCTGAAGAAGTTCCACTTTATCAGAAAATGATGGTAAGCAAATGTAACCAGGCTGCCAAACCTGTAATTATTGCAACCCAAATGCTGGAAAGCATGATTACTAACCCCCGCCCTACCCGTGCAGAAACCAATGATATTGCGAATGCTGTAATTGACGGGGCTGACGTGGTAATGCTTTCTGCTGAAACTGCTTCTGGTATGTATCCGGTATTGGCTGTAAGAAGCATGAATGAAACCATACGGTATGTAGAACTTAAAGCCAACGTTTATAATCGTGAACACAATGTATTATTACATGGAGAAAATGCCATGAGTAATAGTGTAATTTTGAGTGCCTGCCAATTGGCTAAAGACGTAAATGCCAAAGCTATTATTGGTTCAAGTAGCTCAGGACACTCTGCTATGCGTATTGCCTGTTTCCGCCCAAAAGCCGATATTTTTATCTTTACTGATAATAAATTCCTTATCAATTCTTTGAGTTTGGTATGGGGTGTGAGAGCTTTCTATCTTGAGAAAGTAACTTCTACCGATGAAACCATAGACGAAATGGAAAAAATTCTTAAAGAAAAAGGATTACTCGGAACAGGAGATGTTGTAATTACAACTGCCAGTATGCCTGTCGCTTATAAGCAACGCACCAATATGCTGAAACTTTCTGTTGTCAAATAATGGAAAAACCGTCATATATTATTTTATACCAAAAGCGAAGTCTTAGAACTTCGCTTTTTTATTTCTTGGAAAGTTAAATACAATCATTTTATTTTACCAACCGTTTGGTAAAAATCTTATTATGCAAACACACGAAACTGTTATCCGTCACCTATACGAAAGCTTCAAAAACAAAGATTATAAAAGTATGGCAGAATGTTATCATGCTGATGCTACTTTTAAAGATGAAGCATTTAACCTGAAATCAGGGAAAGAAATAGCTGCCATGTGGCATTATCTGATTGAATCGGGAAAAGATATGCGTATTCAATTTAGTGACATACAGGCAAATGAAACTGCCGGAAGTGCCAAATGGGAAGCATTTTATACTTTTTCACGAACTGGCAATAAAGTTCATAATATAGTTGATGCTTATTTCCTTTTTAAGGAAGGCAAAATTATTACTCATATAGACAGTTTTAGTTTCTGGCGTTGGGCAGGTATGGCATTGGGAATGCCAGGGAAACTATTAGGCTGGACTCCTTTTTTAAGAAATAGTGTCAGAAAAACTGCCCGAAAAGGTCTTGATAAATTTATCAGTAAAAATCCCCAATATCAATGACAAACCCATCAACTGACTTACGTAGCCGGACTTTTTACTGGGATGACCCTTTGCAGGGAGCCATGCAAGCCCTTAGCATGTCGGGTATAGAATACCTGAAAGCCATGCAGGAAGGTAAAATTCCGTTGCCACCCATCATGCATACCTTAGGATTTACAGGTCTGAACCTGGAATACGGCAGAGTAACTTTTACGTTTGTACCACAAGAATATCATTACAATCCTATCGGAACTGTACATGGTGGAGTTATCTCCACCATTCTGGATTCGGCAATGGGATGTACCATTCACTCTACACTACCCGCCGGAGTTGGCTATACTACTCTTGAACTAAAAGTTAACTTTCTGAAAGCCATTACTCTGAAAACCGGAGAAATGTATTGTACCGGAAAAATTATTCATAATGGCAGTAAAACGGCGTTGGTAGAAGCTAGTCTTACAGATAAAGAAAATAAAGTGTATGCTCATGGAGTAAGCACCTGCCTTATCTTAAAAGCTTCTTAGATAATAAGTCTATCTTTTATGTAAAAACAAATCTAACATAGTGAATCATGGAAACGAAAAATCAAATCACTGAAAAACTATCAACTGTTTTTGCTGAACTTACAAATGTGTTTAAAAAAGCAGATGAAGGCATTTTTTTTATTCCATATCATAATAAATGGAGTATTGATGGAAACTTACAACATTTGATAAAATCCGTAAAACCACTTACCAGGGTTTTAGGAGGTGATAAGAGAATATTTGACCAATGGGGTAAACCAGAACACAGTTCTGTTTCGTATGATGAAATCAAAGAAAGATACATAGACATCCTGAACAAAACGTCACCTTTTAACCCCAAATTCGCTCCTGAAGAAACGCCTGGAATTGAAAAAAATAAAGAGATTGCAGCCTTTGGGCAGGCAAATGAAGAATTGCTGGAAAGCCTGAAAAACTGGTCGACTGAGGAGCTTGATAGCTACCAGCTACCTCATCCTGTGTTGGGCTTGCTGACAGTAAGGGAAATGCTATATTTTACGATTTATCACACCTGGCATCACCACAAAGCCGTAATTGCTATATTGGAAAACGAAACAAAATCTGTTTAGAACCGCTATATTGCCTTAAAATTTCAGGAGAGTAAAACTCCCGGTCAACTATTCGCATATTTGATGGTTTCAAAAACACCAATGCAATTATATCTTAGGCTTTATATCGGGGCAGGTATATTCTGTCTCTTACTTTATTTTATTCCAAGTGTTTCTTCCTACGAGTCGTTAATGTATAGATTGACAGTAGAAGTAGATTACCAAAATACTTTTATATTGTTTTATCTATTCAATTTGCTACCTGTCTTTTTCCTGTTTAAAGAACTACCTGCCAATCGCACTCAAACCTTCAAAAAACTATCATGGATAAGTATTAGCTTTACAATTCTGGGAGGTTTAATCATTCCATTAATTCATTTTGCTATATACTTCATCATGCTACAGCGTAAAGTAGTTCATTCTCCATCCCTTAGTGGTATGTTAACGACACCATTCATGATGAAGGAAGCTATTTTCGATTTCTCTTTTCAATACTTATCCTATTTTTTTTACTTCCTTTCAAGCATATCAGTCAGTATCAATTTTATCCTGCAATATTTTATTCTGCTTAAAGCCAGATTAATTTCACTCTTAAAAGATATAAGAACCATAATAGCTGGCTTATTAGCAGTTTCAATCTTTTTGTTTTTAATTAGTTTGTATTCTACACTCCATATCATTTACGACTTGGGATACGAATCATTTTTTACTATGTCAGATATTTATGTGTATCAGCCCCCACTCACTAATCTGTCTGACAACAACTCGCTCTTTACAAATTTTTTAGACCATTTACATCAAATTTTTGGAATGTTTATCATTACTGGCTTGCTGATTTACCTGCATAAAAAATCCTTAAGTAACAAGGTAACTCTATCATTCTCAGTTGTTACAGTCATTATATTTCTTGTTTATCTGCTTTCCTTTTTCTTGTCACCTACCACTCTCAACGTACAAGTACACACCAATTATTTTGTGATAAATTATCAGAAATTACTCTTCTCCTCATTTCTTCTCTTTGCTTTTTCAGCAGTACTTTACCACACCATCATTTTTAATGGAGATAAAATCAACCAGTTCTTTGGTTTTGCTCACCTAATACTTTTAGTCTCCGGAGCAGCCCTGATAATATTTGCATTAGGGGTTATCTCTCACCCCAGGTATATGAGTTTTTCTGACGTAGAAAGCTATAACAATTACTGGTTACCACTCTACCATCTCATTAGAGCAAGTATATTATCTCCATTAATAGGTCAGGTTGTTTTTGCTGTTAACTATTTACTCTCGAATTATTCATTAAAATCTGATAAAAAGTAGGTAAAAATTTTCAAAACTCTTTGTTTTTCAATATCATTTATATAATTTTGCACTCCGTTTTTATAACGGTCAAGTTCTGACTGCCCAAATCAGTGTGTTTGACTTCTCCGCTTCCCCTTCACACTGAGAGTAGAAAGTTGTTCTTTTTCATTCCAAATTTTACAAAAAATGGCAAAAGAAATAGGTGGATACCTGAAATTGCAAGTAAAAGGAGGTCAGGCAAATCCGTCACCCCCAATTGGTCCGGCTTTAGGTAGCAAGGGTTTGAACATTATGGAATTCTGTAAGCAGTTCAATGCCCGTACACAGGACAAAATGGGACAAGTTGTGCCGGTTCTGATCACATATTATACAGATAAGTCATTTGACTTTGTAATTAAGACCCCACCTGCTGCCGTGTTGTTAGCTGAAGCTGCAAAAGTAAAAACAGGTTCGGCTGAGCCTAACCGGAAAAAAGTGGGACAAGTAACCTGGGACCAGGTAAAAGTAATAGCTGAAACCAAAATGCCTGATTTGAACGCATTTACGATTGAATCGGCAATGAGTATGATAGCCGGTACTGCCCGCAGTATGGGTATTACAGTAACAGGCACAGCACCCTGGGAAAAATAATCCTAATAACTTATAAATCGAAGGATTAAAATGGCAAAAATAAGCAAAAAAAGAAAGGAAGTCTTAGCTAAATATGATGCAACCAAAGCCTATTCACTGGCAGATGCTGCTCGTATTGTAAAAGAGATTACCTATACAAAATTTGATGCTTCCGTTGATATTGACATCCGTCTGGGTGTTGACCCACGCAAAGCTGACCAAATGGTTCGTGGCGTGGTAGCACTTCCTCACGGAACAGGAAAAACAGTACGTGTATTGGTATTGTGTACACCTGACAAAGAAGCTGAAGCTAAAGAAGCCGGAGCTGATTACGTAGGGCTTGATGATTACATTCAGAAAATTGAGCAGGGCTGGACAGATGTAGATGTAATTATTACTATGCCAACTGTAATGGCAAAGGTAGGTAAACTCGGAAAAGTTTTGGGACCTCGTGGCTTAATGCCAAACCCAAAATCTGGAACGGTAACTCTGGAAGTTGGAAAAGCAGTAAAAGAAGTAAAAGCAGGTAAAATTGATTTTAAAGTTGATAAAACCGGAATCATTCATACCAGCATTGGTAAAGTATCTTTCTCACCGGAGAAAATCCTTGAAAATGCTCAGGAAGTAATCAATACGATTGCAAAACTGAAACCATCTTCTGCTAAAGGTACTTATTTTAAAAGTATCGCTTTATCAAGTACTATGAGCCCGGGTGTAACAGTAGATAAAGGTTCTATCGCAGGTATATAAACCCTTAACATTATGACAAGAGAAGAAAAAGCTGAAATAATTGCAGAAATGAAAGAAAAATTCGCTGCAAATCCCTTCTTCTATATCACTGATGCGGGTGGAATGACCGTTGCTGAGGTGAACGACTTTAGAAGATTGTGTTTTAAAAGAGGTATTGAATATAAAGTAGTAAAAAATACACTAATTAAGAAAGCTCTTGAAGAAATTGAAGGTGATTTTACTCCTTTTAACAATACCGCTCTGAAAGGTTTTTCAGGAGTACTGTTTTCAGCAGATAACTCTAAAAAACCTGCCGAATTACTGAAAGAGTTTTATAAAACAGGCATTAACAAACCTGTACTGAAAGGTGCTTCTATTGATGCAGAACTATATATTGGTGCTGATCAGCTAGATGCCCTTACCAAACTGCGTTCTAAACAAGATCTCATTGGTGAAGTTATTGGTATGTTGCAATCTCCTGCCAAAAATGTTATCAGTGCTTTACAAAGCCCTGCCAACACGCTTGCTGGCATCCTGAAAACTCTCGAAGAAAAAGAAAGTAAATAATCTTAATTAAACAAAAACAGAAAACCCTTAAAAAATTATACGACAATGGCAGATTTGAAAGCATTCGCAGATCAGTTAGTAAACTTGACTGTAAAAGAAGTAAACGAATTGGCTAAAATCCTGAAAGATGATTACGGCATTGAGCCTGCTGCTGCAGCTCCAGTAATGGTAGCTTCAACAGGTGGTGGCGACGCTGCTCCAGTGAAAGAAGAAAAAACATCTTTTGATGTAATTCTTAAATCAGGTGGTGCTGCTAAATTGCAGGTTGTGAAATTGGTTAAAGACCTTACAGGTCTTGGCTTGAAAGAAGCTAAAGATTTAGTAGATCAAGCTCCAAAACCATTGAAAGAAGGTATTGCTAAAGATGAAGCTGATGCTCTGGCTAAACAATTGACAGAAGCTGGTGCTGAAGTTGAAATCAAGTAATTTGATTCTTTTATAAAATTAATAAGGCTTGTCGTAGATTACGGCAAGCCTTATTGTATATAAAGGGTAAGATAACAGATTAAGTAAATAACGTGAGTTCGGGATTAAAAAAGAGTTTAGGGATACAATGGCAGTGTGAACTAACCTGAAAATAACTATAAAGTATGAAGCGTGAGTTGGATAAAAAAAATCATCTCATAGTTTATATCTCATATATGAACACTGCTTTTTTTGCTTACTTTTTTGGGCATAAAAATCAGACTTATCAAGCCTTGAATATGGCTTTACGAACTGAGATTTTTTCGCAAGATCTGATAATTCTTCTTAACCCTCTTATTTTTGAAATTGGTATAATTTTATAGGTGCCCCATACATCATCTCTCCTCTTTTTACTACTCTATAGCGATTCCCCACTCATTTAAAACCAACACTGTCGGATTCGCTATTGTTTGGGACGTTTAAAAAACGCAACAAATGACTTGGTATAACTTCCCATACTTAAAATAAAGCCCGGTTTTAATATAGATTCTACCTTAACTAACTCCCAGCCTTCTGCTCCCCAATTATTAAATTTCTCATTCAAATCATCCGGCAGTCCGGTTGAGGTAAGCCTGTTCGTATCAATACTTACAATTTTATATTCCCAAAGTGTGTTCATTGCTTTTATGTATTTAGTGATGTATAAAATATATGTTAATCAAGCCATCAAAATTTTTAAAAATTATTTTTCGCTCTGATTAGGGGTTTGTTTAAAACTAGTTGTCATAGAATCAAAATAACAAAAATAAAAACTATGAAAACTATTTTTAATTCACTTACAATTGCTCTGTTTTTTATACTGTCAGGTATGATATCTGGTTTTGCACAAGAAAGCAATCAGGACCCATTCAACCGTTTTCAAACCATTCTTGGTACTCACAACAAAGTTTCGGGTTTTGGCAGCATCATCAATCAGGTATCGTATTCAAACAACAATCAGATTTACAGTTTTTACTCAGTAGGTCTGGAAGGTGGCATATTATTCAATCAAAGGACATACCTGGGTATTTTCGGAATATCGTCATTAGCTCCATCCAACATCTCAAAGATAGAATTTAGAAGTGGGAACTATGAAAAAGACATCCATCTGGTACAAACAGGTTTGTTGCTTGGCAGAAAATTCAGTCCAAATTCAGCCATTCACCTTAATTTTTCTACAAGAGTTGGAGGAGGTATTTTAATTCGTAGTGACAGATACAACGACAACTGGAACTACGACAATGCAGAAACAGCAGAAGGGGTATTCTTAATTTCTCCATCTTTAAGCATTGAAGCCAATCTGTTTACCTGGATGCAATTGCATGCCGGTGGTGGCTATACTTTTATGACAGGTAATCAGGTATATGGTTTGAGTCCTCAGAACGATTTGTCTTTACCTTATCTTCAATTTGGCATCTCCTTTGGCGGGTTTCGTTAATAGAAATCGTCCTCAATAATTCTACAAATATTGTTCTTACTTAAAATCTTATTCATCCTATGAAAACATTTGGAAGCACATTTGCTATGTCTTTACTGGCACTTTTTATGATTGTATTCACTTCTTGCAAGAGAGAAGATGTAGGTCCATATCAGGAAGAAATTCAGAATATTAATTTTTCAAATTTCAAAAACCTGCAAATGGGCGATGCTTTTAGGGTAACAGTAAAGCAAAGCAGCATATTTAGTATTACAGTACGTGGTGACCGTCGCAATCTGGATGACCTCGAAATAAAGGTGGATAACAATACCTTAGTGGCACGCTATCGCAATCATCGCAACCGTCAGTATGAAACCCACTTTGATATTACTATGCCTTCACTCAATGCTGTCGATTTTTCGGGAGCCAGCCATGCCAGTATCTCAGGCTTTAGTGGTAGTGATAAGTTTTATCTTACCTTGTCAGGAGCCTCTCATGCAGACATAAATGTACAGGCAAATTACATAGGCATCGGAGTATCTGGAGCTTCTACACTGGATATGACGGGTAAAACACAAAAATTAGAAGCAGATGCATCAGGAGCATCTCGTATCAACGGATTTAATATGAGTGGCGAAGAAGTAAAAGCTGAAGCATCAGGGGCAAGTGGGATATACATTACAGCCGGCAAAACTCTTGATGCCAAAGCCACAGGAGCCAGTAAAATACGTTACCGTGGCAATCCTTCTGTAAATGCCAACAGTTCAGGAGCCAGTTCTATTCAGAAAGATTAATCCCCTCAACCTGGCAAAATTGTAATAAAACCAGATTTTACTAAACTTTTTTAACCTATGAAATTCCTGCGTTTTCTCATAAATTTCCTGCAACTAAGCCTAAAAAATATGGTCGAGTGCAAACAGCTTTAGCTCAATGCATATTTTATTCTATTTTAAAGATGCCACTATCCTATAAAATACAGTGTTTCATCCTGTATTTTGTAGGGTTCAGCCCATCTATTCTCAAGTTTGTCATATTCCACTTAAACATCCGATAACTCTTTATAGTTTTGTAGTCTGATAAACAAGGGCTTATAACCCTTGTTTGTTAAAATATTACTTTTCTAATAATAAACTATATCCTTTTCAATTTATATAATTTATGAGTTATTAGTAAAGTTATATTCAAGAAGTTTTAGAAAACACCTTTATAATATTTGTAAATGACAGCAAAATTTCAAAAACATTCATCCTTGATAAAGTATGCTGTCAATTTTTTTAACGCCTTCAAGGGCTTATCTATCACTATTCAAAATCCTGATATGAACTTTATCAAAACCACCCTTATTTTTTTTCTGTTTCCGTTACTGGTCTCAGCCCAGCACGTATCCTCAGGTCTGGATAAATTTACCATTAGTGGTTATATCAAAGATGTAGCCAATGGTGAAGGCTTGATTGGAGCAGCCGTATATGTAAAAGAAGTGCCTAATGCAGGAACCGTTTCTAATGCTTATGGCTTTTATTCGGTTACTCTACCCCAAGGCAATTATACTTTGGTTTTCAGTTATGTAGGTTATGTAACCCAAAATCTTTCGATTGACCTTTCCCAAAACAAAACACAAGACATACAACTTGCTGAAGAACAACAACAATTGCAGGAAGTAGTAGTAACAGAAAATCGTCCTCAGGATAATGTACAAAGTACAGAAATGAGTGTCAGCCGATTAGATATTAAAACCATCAAAGCCATTCCGGCATTACTTGGCGAAGTTGATGTAATTCGTAGCATTCAGTTATTACCGGGTATCAGTACAGTAGGGGAAGGAGCCACTGGTTACAATGCCCGTGGTGGTAATATCGACCAAAACCTGGTGTTGCAGGATGAAGCACCTGTTTATAATTCATCTCACCTTTTTGGTTTCTTTTCGGTCTTTAATCCAGATGCTGTAAAAGATGTAAAACTGATTAAAGGGGGTATTCCTTCTCAATATGGAGGCAGACTCTCGTCTATACTGGATGTACGACTCAAAGAAGGAAATAACAAAAAGTTTGAGGCAAACGGAGGTTTGGGACTAATATTCAGCCGTCTTACACTGGAAGCTCCTATTGTAAAAGACAAAGCATCTTTTATTGTAGCAGCCCGCCGTTCTTATATAGATTTGCTTGCCAAACCTTTTCTAACAGGAAGTTTATCAGGAAGTCAGTTTTATTTTTACGACCTTACCGGAAAAGTAAACTGGAATATTGGTAAAAAAGACCGGGTATATTTATCTGCATATCTTGGACGAGATGTTTTTAATGCTTCAGGAGTTTTTGGTTCAAACTGGGGGAATGCTACCACTACACTTCGCTGGAACCACGTATTTGATCAGAAACTGTTTTTTAACCTGGCAACTTATTATAGTAATTATGATTATCGCTTGCGTTTTGAACAAAAAGAAAGCAGTTTTGACTGGAAGTCTAATATTCTTACCTACAGCACCAAACCCGAGTTTAACTGGTATCTGAATACCAAAAACAATATTACTTTTGGCGGACAGGCAATACTATATGAATTCAGACCTGGCTCTGCTGTGAGTATCAACAAGGGTACTACTACCAACTTTGGGCTGGCAAGCAAATATGCCATAGAGAGTGCTCTTTATATTGGCAACGAACAAACCATCTCTTCAAGAATTTCGCTACAATACGGCTTACGCTACTCTTACTGGAATTATTTGGGAAAAGGCTCTGCTTATTATTACAACTCCCGCCCTGCTTATGGACCAGAAGAAAATCCTGTTACCCAAAGCCCAACTAGTATCAAAGCTTTTGGAAATGGGGAATCTATACAAACCTACGGCAACTTTGAGCCACGTTTTGCTATCAAAATGCAACTGAATCCCAGCAGTTCTGTTAAGGCAAGTTACAATCGTATGGCTCAATATATTCATTTGCTTTCCAATACAGCTGCTTCAACACCTCTTGACATCTGGACACCCTCTACTAACAATGTAAAACCTCAACTGGCTGACCAGTATGCTATTGGCTATTTCCGGAATTTTGCTGACAATAAATATGAGTTTTCTGTCGAAACTTATTATAAAGATTTACAAAACCAGATTGATTATATTCCTAATGCCGATTTACTGCTTAATGAAAACCTGGAAGGTGAGCTTTTGTATGGAAAAGGAAGAGCTTATGGGGCTGAATTTTATCTCAAAAAAAATTCAGGTAAATTAACAGGATGGATAAGTTATACGCTTGCCAAAACCGAAAGACTGATGAATGGTGTAAACAGAGGAGAGTGGTTTCCGACACGCTTTGATCGTCGTCATACCCTCAACATAACAGGAATTTATGAATTAAATGCAAAATGGACTTTTTCTGCCAATTTTGTATTGCTATCTGGCACTCCTAATACTTTCCCAACTGAAAGAATTGAGTTTCAGGAATATAAAAATGTACCATTCATTGGCGATTATAGCCGAAATAATGTACGTATTCCAGCCTATCACCGCCTCGATTTATCGGCTACCATGCAAGGAAAACCTGGTAAACTCTTTGGCAGAAAGTTTGAGAAATTCTGGGTATTTTCTACCTACAATACTTATAACCGCAGAAATCCTTATTCTATTTATTTCAGGACTCCGGCTGAAAATCCAAGTATTACCGAAGCTGTAAAACTTTCAATTGTCGGTTCTATTATTCCATCCGTAGCATATAATTTTAAATTCTAAGAATATCAAGCCATGAAAAATATATTTGTTTTAATAATAGCAACATTACTTCTCACATCATGTGAAGATGTGGTGCAGATTGATTTGAATAAAACTACTCCCCGAATCAATATAGATGCCTGGCTGACTAATAAAACCGGTGAACAGGTGATTAAAATTACTCAAACAGTAGCTTATTCAGATACTACTCCTGCACCAGGTATCGCAGGAGCCATTATAACTGTTACAGACAATGAAGGTAAAGTTTATGCTTTCACAGACAATGGCAATGGCAAGTATATCTGGAAACCTGCCGGTAATGAAGTCTTTGGAAAAATTGGAAATACTTATACACTCGATGTAAAACTTAATGGACTGGCTTATCAGTCTGTTTCTAAAATGAATCCAGTTCCTGCAATTGACTCTATTTCGACAGAATTCCGGAAAGAACAACTAGGTTCTGATGATGGGTACTGGGCAGTCCTGAATGCCAACGATTTACCCGGTATCGGCAATTGTTACTGGATAAAAACCTACAAAAATGGCAAATATCTGAGTAAACCCGGAGAAATTAACATTGCTTATGATGCAGCTTTTAAAAATAGCAAGGTAGATAATCAACCGTTTATTGTACCAATCGCTGAAGGCATCAACCCTTCTACCACCGACAGAAAACCGCCTTATGCACTTAATGATAAAATTCATGTAGAAGTATGGTCTATTACTGAAGAAGCTTATGACTATATCAGTCAGGCACAAACCGAAATGACCAACGGAGGACTTTTTGCTACTATTCCGTCTAATGTTACCTCCAATATTAAAGTAATCAACGACAATGGAGCTAAAAAGCCGGTCGGTTTTTTCTGTGTGGGAGCAGTAAGTGCTGCTGACAAAACCGTGAAGTAAAAAAGTAAGTTTTCAGCTCTAAAAAGCAGTAATTGGTCTAGAAATTTAGCCAGTTGCAACAAATTAGCTACCATTTTAGCCAGATGAATTGTAATTTTTCGCAATGAAACATCAATTACAGTTTGTCTGGCTTTTTGTATTGGTATTTTATTATACTGATACTTATGCACAACACTTTACCATTACCGGAAATATCGCTGATCAATCTACAGGTCAGCCTCTCGAATTTGTAACGGTTTTTATTGATAAATCAACAATTGGAACTACTACCAACGACAAAGGCTTTTTTAAACTTTCTGAAATTACGCTGGGCAGTAAAAAACTGATAGTTTCTTCTATTGGATATAAAACATTTCAAACCATTGTGGAAGCTGATACTACAAAAAATATTCATCTTGCCATTAGCCTTGAACCTGATAATATTGCTTTAAGTGAAATAAAAGTGACAGTACAAAAAGATAAACAATGGGATAAAGATTATAAAAAGTTTTTCAAATCCTTTATCGGTAGTTCTGAAAATGCTGCACAAACCGTAATTACCAATCCTTATGTAATTGATTTTAAACATAAAAATAATACACTTTCAGCAGAAGCAAGCCAGATGCTGATTGTAGAAAACAATGCCCTCGGTTATAAAATCAATGTAGTATTAGACACTTTTTTCAATACCTATCGGTCAGCTTCTTCCGTAAGAAGTGTTTTTTTTCAGGAAATGCCTGCGAAAGACAGCATCCAACACAAAAAACAGATTCAAAAAAGAAAAGAAGCCTATCAAGGTTCATTCAGACATTTCGTCAATACCTTATTATCAAATTCGCTTAATGAATCAGGCTTTTCGATAAGGCAGTATAATGCTCTGAAAAATATGCCAGATAATGCTATTACTTCGACCCGGGAGATTATTGCAAGAGTAAAAAACAGTCAGTTGTTATTTGCTTTTATCTTTAAAGGAATGATTGAGATAACCTATACCGACCCAGCACAAAAAATGCCAGTTAAAACTTCGTGGCTTAAAAAGAAGAATGAAGACCCAGTAGTGATAGACGGATATGGAAATATCTTTGACAGCTGGTTCAATTTAACAATTTTAGGATACTGGGGTAGTCAGGCTCTGGCAGATGATGTGCCGGAGGATTTTATCCGTCATCATAAGGAATAATCCGGATTTGATAAACAAATCACCTAGTGTATTAAAAATATTGAAATAGTTAATTTTGTAGATGGTATTAGAAGCAATTATACCTAAATATTGTGAAAAAAGTGTAAACATTCAACGCTTTAGCAAAATCTCAAAGGAAACTCAACGTTATCGTTGTCAGGATTATAAAAAGACTTTTTTTTTCTTCTTATAGGTACAAAGCCAGTAACCCACAAGTAAAAGTCCAAATTCTGAAAATGGCTATCAATGGAGTTGGTGAGAAAAATACAGCCCATATTTTCAAATAAGTCCCACTACGGTTATCCCATGAGGTAGTCATTAGTAATCAGCTTAAAAAAAACTAAACCCTGTTTCAAGTGAATCCTAAATATAAAGGAAGCAGTATTATTAGTCTGAAATCAGATGAAATGTGGTCAAACCGACCTTAAGGGCATATGTGTCTAATAAGTGTACTCCCAGATGGTTATGGTGGGTAGAAGAAGCCATTACTGGTGAGATTGTAGCTTTTGTGTCTGGACGAAGAACACATGGTACTTTAAAGCCTTATTAGCTTTGTTAGAAAAAAACAATATTGAAGTAAAGCTTGGATAACTGCTTCATGAATGGCTACCTCATGGAGTGGCTTATTACGATTGTTTATACAAAAAGAAGCGAATAGAAAACAAGTCATTGTTAAAGAGTCTGGAACGTAAACATTTGACCTTATGTACTCGTATCAAGAGACTTACCCGAAAACCATCTGCTTTTCCAAATCTATTCTCATTCATGAAACGTTCAACATTTTTAATACATTACCAAAAAATCTAATAATATGAAAAAAAAAGGCAACATTTTATTATTATTTATTTTGGCATGTTTTCAAGCTTGCATCTACACTGAGAAAGCAAGTAAAAGTTTTATGAATATACTTCAATCTCCTGACACATCCATAGTACAGATTAAGTTTAATGGGGCATATCATCGAGTAAATAAAGAAGGCTATCATATACCAATAAGAGATGAAAAAGGTAATCTAAATTATGTAGATACCCCTTTCTTGCATCATCCTGTGTTTTTCTTCAAAAATGGCTTAGTCCTGAATTCAAGAGTAACTTTCGTTGATACCAATGAAACAAATAAGTTATTACCTGAAGGAAGTAAGTACAAATTCAGCTACAACAAGTGGGGAGTTTACAATGTTGATAAAGATACTATTCACGCCATTATTTATTTAGAATTTAAAGGCAAAGGTTTCAAATCAACTTCTGTTGTACAATGTTACTTTGAAGGATTTATCAAAAACAAAGACACTATATTAAACTGGCGTTTGGTAGAACCTTATCCTAAAGTATCCACGTTCGCAAATGAGGGGCAATTAGAGTTCTTAAAAACACCAACGGATCTGTTTTTTAAGCCTGTTTCAGCAAAAAAAAGAATTAATCCTGAAAATGCATGGATAAATGAATTTAAAAAAGTAAAGTGAAACTATTTTAAATTTTTAATAGTCAATAAATTAAGTTTAAGAATATCACTTAAGTTGGTAGCGTCTGAAATGTGTTGATACAAATACATTACTTACTGATAATCAGCAATTTTAAAGATAAACCAACACTTTTGAAACACTACCAACAAATCCGGATCATTCGATTTATTTTTTATTCACCATTGTATTGACTTTTCTTGAGAAACTCATTGAAATCATTAATATTCAGCATCTCATAAATTGCTTGTTTTTTATCTTCTGCCCGATTGTAAAATGCCTGACATATCTTATAACCAATCCAATATCCCAAATCTTTAGGTCTTGACTTATCTTTTTGATAGTAGAGCCATCCTGTCCAGTCATTCATATCTTTTCTCTTTAAAAATTCATTCCAAAGTTCTTTTTTGTGGGTTTCGCCATAGTTAAATGTAGTTTTATTAGTACTATAGTCCCCAGCTATCAATTCACAGAGAAAATCTGCTGCTCCTTCACGAACACACTGAGCCAGTAATGTATTGTCTTTTACATACTTCTGCTGAAAGTGTATTAATTCATGAGACACAACTTCATCCAGATACTCAAAATTGATAGCCGGACTGAATCCGTTTTTTGCTTCACCAAATCTTTCAGCCCCAATTATCAAACCCTGACGAAATGCAGTACCTCCTGTATTGTTTCGACCTATTACAAAGTAAACATCCGGAAATACAGCAGAAGGGTATATTTTTTTCAGCTTTTCGAAGCAGTTATAAAACTCTTCTTTCTTATTTTCTATATTCAGTGTATAAGGCTTGATAAATTCATAATACTTATGCTCCTTTTTTAAAGTCTTGCTAAAGACATTTCCATTTTCAATTCTGTTTTTCAGAAAGCCTTTGACCCCGGCACTGCCTTTATCAATATACTCTTCCTGTAAAATTTTACCTGAGATATAGGGCTGATACTTATCAAAAATATTCCAAAACCGAATTATATCCTCGGTGTGTAAAACTGCTGCTCTGGGTTCAGATGGAAAAACTGAAATTGGTTGTACCGGATTTTGTTGTAAAATACCTTGTAACCGTTTCATACAACGATTTGCCATTGCTAAATAGGTAATATCTTCATTTTTCTGAAAGGAATATAGTTCTTCTATAAAAACCGGCAGGTAAATAAATTTTCGATTTTGAATATATTCATGCTTCAAACGCTCTGATGCGTTTTTATTTTCCAGCATTTCAGCAATAACTATCTCTCCGGCTCTTACAAAATGCTCAATCAGACAAGATTGCCAGGTATTATAACCTTGTTCTTCCATAGCCTCTCTTACGGGTGTAAATAAAGGAGCTATGGAGTCTAAAACTGCTACAGGCAACTTATAAATTTCCGGATTCACAAAAGAATGCCCAAATTCATGAATACTCAATTCTCTTAATTTATCTCTGTTGGCAAATCCCATTCTAAAGTCATCAGTATGCTCAAAATCCTGATAATCAAATGCTCCAAACACATTGAATACTTTTGTACTTTGTTTATCAGTATAACGAGGACCAAATCCCATACCTTTGGGTAAAGTAAGACTGGGCATCAGGATATATTCACCAAATTGTTTTCGATAAAATCTCTCCATTATACCAGTAAAATCATATTCTGGGATATGACTACTCACTTCGTTAATAGCTTTTTGATAAAATAGCTTTGAATCTGTCAGATACTTGTCAAAGTTGGTCTCCCTGTAAAGATTATTACAGGCATCTAAAAAAACAGAAGCATTTTTTCGGGCTTCTTCTTCGTTTTTGTTTTTAGAAAAATGAATATATTGCTCTGATGTCAGATTTGGGGGTAGTTGGGCATTCGGGAAATCCTCTACCTGTAACAATAAAGGTATTATATCGCTCAGCCACAGGTGTTCTGTAACAGACAAAGCCTGTGTCATATACCTGCTTGAAGCAAAACTTTTATACTTCTGGTAAAAATGCCATCCATAATTTTGCCAGTCTTTCTCCAGCATTTCTTTCCCATCAATCTTTACCATTTTGGTCTCACTGTTTACTCCCTCAAAAGCAATGAAGTAAGCAAATCCTAAAAACTCTACATTTTTATTAAATTTCACATACAATTTAGCATTATGCTGAACAGGTGAAGGCAGTTGTCCATATACATATTGACTTAATACGAACAGAAAACAGTAGGCTACGTTTTTCATAGTTTTTTTAAGACAAACGTAGCATGTTTTAAAACGCATGTCGCCCAAACAAGTATTTTGGACGTCCAACATCATGATTCTGGAGCTATTTATCTGTTTTACGAAGATAGTGAGACGGGGGTTTGCCTGTAATTGTTTTAAAAATTTGGTTAAAAGATGATTTAGAACTAAAGCCGGCATCCAGAGCTATTCCCAGAATAGTTTTATGTTTTTCTGCGGGATTCTCTATCTGAATCAATACTTCTCTTACCCGATATGTATTAACAAAATGGCTAAAGTTGGTTTGATGGTATTTATGTATGAGAAGAGAAACATAACGTTCGGGAAGTTTCAGCGTATTGGCTACATTTTCGAGAGTAAGCCGGGGTTTAAGATATATTTTCTCTATTTCAAACAATTGCAAAAGACGTTGCATTGCTTCTGCATCATCATAGTCCATAAATAATTCCTCAGCCTGTCTGGATTTTATGGATATTGGTGGTTCAAAAAAGTCGGGACGAAAATAGACTACATAACCTAACCCGAAAAGTGAAATACATAAAACAACTTCAATAGTACTATATACATTGAAAGTAAAAAGAGTATCTGCTGTCCAGAGAAGAGTCAGCAACACAAATAATATAAAAAAGCCATATTGTTTTTTGAAATGCAGATTATTATTATGAACTGGCAGACTCATGTTTCTTAGCTTAATGCCACACCAGACCAAAACCAAAATCATGCCTATCACAGGCAAAATCTCAGTAAAAATCATCCACCAGACACCCTGAAGGACCATAGAAAATTCTTCAGAGTGTCTGAGATAAAAAAAGAAAAATTCTGTCAGTATTTCTATCAGTGCGGGTATAAATAGCAGCATAGGCTTAAAAGCTGGTTTTAAAGACAGATTCAACAAAAAAAATAAAAAAAGAGAAGGCGGAATCAGCCAGTAAGAGCCTATTATCCAAAACGGGAATACTTTTTTTTGACTGTGATAACCAAAAGTCATAGCCCAGGCATTAAGCAATTCTATGGAACAAACTATCAATACAATTGCCATAAAAATATTGGCAGGTTGTTTTTTGAAATGAACTGTAATAAGTGCTATACTTAAAAATATTCCCTGTAAAGCAGCGAGTAACAAAAAAATTGATTTATAATTTTCCACTTTCAGTTAAATCTTTTTTAAGCAAAAATAAATTATCGTAGCATTTTTTATCAGTTTTTACGATAGTACTTTTATTAATATGGAACAAAAAAACCTGCAACTCGAAAGACTGGTATTTTTTAGTGATGCCATTGTAGCAATTGCTATCACTTTGCTGGCACTGGATATCAAAATCAAGCAAACTGTTGTGGCAGGGCATCTTAGCTTTGAGGACATACTGGCACAATGGAAAACATTTGCCGCCTTTTTTCTGTCTTTTATCAATATTGCAGGCTTCTGGAAAACGCACCACAATTTCTTTGTCTTTATTAAAAAAATAGACGAAAAATTACTTTGGTTCAATATTGGCTGGCTTTTGTTTATAATTTTGCTTCCGTTTTCCACATCGCTTGTCAGTTCTTATTTTTTTGATACGCCTGCCATTTTTATTTACAGCCTTAATATTTTCCTGATTTCCTGTTTTCAGAATCTTATCTGGGATTATTCGTCAGTAATGCCAGAATATATCAAAACAGAAAGCATTGATACTAACAACATTTCTCAATTCAGGCTTTTTTGTAATCTGGACATGATTAATGGAATTATTGCCATTGTTATCTCCTTTTTTAATCCGGGATTAGCCTTTATTTCACTTTTTACAAAGCTGCCTATTTTAATTATTGCCGGCATTTTACACCGAAAAAACAATCCCCGAAAAATCAGAAGAAAAAAGGAGTAATATAAGTAAAAAGCCTCTATCGCCGGTTTTGCTCAAATCTGTTGCGGTAAATATTTAGGAGATAGACTAATTCAGACGCCTTGAAATTGAGATGCTTAATATCGATTTCTACTTTTTCAGGTTGCATATTACAAGAAAACTCCAGCCATTCTTTTCCTTTAGCTCCAAATCCTTCAAACTCAATGGTTTCTCCCATGATTTCTTCCCAACCTACAAATCCTGTTGAATCTGTAACGATACCACTATTACTTAATATAATCACAGGAATTTTATTAAGTAATCTTTTACGATTGTTTAGGTAAAATTTTCCAAAAGTTATTAAACCCCAAGACAAACCAATACAACCAGTGATTAATGCCTTATTATTTATTACTTTGAAAGCTGTAAAATCATAGCCAAGTATCAGACAAACTATTGCAAGTAATGGAAGAAATAGAAATCCCCATACATAAAATTTAGAATAATAGACATAAGTTTCTTTCCCTAACTCAATATCATCCCTGAATTTAAAGGTAGCAATATATTTTTCCTCTAGTCGTGCAAAATACTCTTTCTCTTCATTAGTTATCCTATCCGTCCAATGATATTGGGGCTCTATTAATCTTTCTGCCATTGCCATTTTCTTCAGCAATCCATAATCTTCAACACTACCAAAAGCCCATAATCTCCACTTAGCCTTCTTGAAATAAATCCAAATAACAGGAAGAGCAAATGAGCTAATTAATAAGAATATTAAAAATCCAGCTGTATAACTGTTAATAGCATTTCTTTTAAAAAAGAAAATATTTGCTATCAAAGAAATAATTATCAAGCAAAAAAAATAACAGCAGGAATAATAAACAGGTCTATTCTTCCTCTCCTAATTGCCTGCAGGGGGCTTATCTTTTCAAAACCAATACTATTTTTCATCTCACCACGCTATGAGGTTTGCCATGAGACGGTATGCACCGGGAACACCGGCAGGCAATTGGCGGAAAAATGAAATACCTGTGAAGATATAACTGCCTTTGCCGTATTTGGCAACCAGCAAACCTCCCTGCTGAGGCGTTTCTCCTTTGTCATTCCACGAAATAAGGGGTGTAAACTCTTTGCCCCAGGTATTGGCATAATACAACCCACGTTCCTGCACCCAACCTTCAAAATCTTGCTGAGTCAGTTTGTTGGGTGAATTAAAAACAGGATGATTCGGGTCTAAAAAAGTTACCTGAGAGTTTTCTTCTGTAACCCGGTTTCTACCGATTGCCATGTCAAAAGGAGTAATTTTAGATAACAGCATATCCGGCGTATTGTATTGCACAATGAGTTTGCCACCATTTTCTACATATTTCAGCAGTTTTTCATTGCCCGAAACCAGTCCTTTTTCAGTATTATAAGCCCTTATACCAATAATTACCGCCTGAAACTGACTCAAATCTGCTGACAGCAAATTATCTGCCGGGAATATAGTTACATTATACCCAACTTGTTTGAGGCTTTCAGCTACATCGTCACCAGCTCCGGGAATGTAAGCAATTTTGGTAGCAGTGGTTTTAAGGTCAAGTTTAATCAGTTTTGCCTGAGTCAGGTTCATTATAGCCTGCTTGCTGATGTGTGGGTATTCAATTGCCTGATAAGAATGAGCATCCCTCCATCCCCCAAGAGGGGAGTTTTCAGTTTCTCCTTTGAAAGAAAGCATAGCTTTTAGCCAATACTCCCCCTTCGGGGGCTGGGGGGCTGGAAAAATCTTAAAATCAAATTTCTGCTCCTGCCCTTTTGCTGTGATGGAGAAAGGAACTGAAGACGGTTCAGAATGCCAGCCTGAAGGCAAATCCAGTTTTAATGAACCTTTCAAGTCTTTTTGCCATGCACGAACAGTCAGAGAAACCATCTGAGACTGGTTGTCTTTAAAAATATAAACTTTATTGCTCACATTTACAGTAGCAGGTGGCGTAACAACAAACGGACGAAACTGCTCTCCTTCTACCCTATCCGTCCATTTGTAAAGAACTGGGAGTTCAAGAAATAAGGTTTCTCCGTTTGGCATTGTAAAATTACATACAACAATCTGAGAAGGGGGATTTTCAGGCAAGCCAATCAATTCCTGATTATCTACCTGATATAAAGTTTTGTAAGGTTTTGTAAGCCAGTATTGTTGCGAAATCGGCTGTTTTGAAGTATTTATATTAATACTAAAGGAATAAAGTTTATTATTTTCCAATACCTGATTGAGAAGAGAATCACGTTTAGTATTCAGATAATATTCATTTACGTTTAATGAATTTAAAATCAACTTAAAATTACTTCTGTTAATCAAATTTACTTTTCCTTTCACCTTTTGTTCGATTGCTACTGAAAAATCATCTGCAACTGCCTCTGCATAGATACCTGCACAGGCAAGAATGATTTTATTTAACTCGTCCAGTTTATTATTAATGATGTCTTTATCAGATGCAGAACCTGACAGAGAATTTAATAATTTATGTAAATCTGCCAGTGCAGGCAATGATTTTTCAGGATCATTGAAATCAAAGCTTTTTTCAATCTCTGCTATTTTCTGACCAATAGCTTCTCCCCCTTTGATGCGTTTCCAGGTCAAATCGATGCCATCAAACAAGTCTTTTTCGGCTTTTTCACCATCGGTATAAGCAAAATATTCAATCTGAGAACCCCTTGCCAAAGGCACACCAAAACCCTGACTTTTGTGCTGAGAACGACTCTCGGATGCAATTTCATTTACAGATTTACCCAACAAAGGGTTGTAAGAACCCACATCTAATTTCAGGAACTCGCTTTTGTCTAATTCAGCTCCATTGGCAAAAAAACTGCCGGTATTAAAATAAATTCGTTTTGCCTGATATGGTTTCACCAATTTCAGTTGTTCAGGAAAGGCATTTGGGTCAGCTGCCTTGCGGAAAGCCTCTGCTCCGAGAATTGCCGAAGACGAATGATGCCCATGTCCGGCACGATTATCCGGCGGGAAACGGGTAATAATTACATCAGGACGAAATTTGCGAATGACCCATACAATATCAGACAGCACTTTTTCCCTGTCCCAGAAATTCAGGGTTTCATCAAATGATTTGGAAAAACCAAAATCAACTGCTCTTGTAAAAAATTGCTCTCCACCATCTCTTTTCCGGGCTTCCAGCAATTCCTGCGTTCTGATTACTCCCAATCCTTCCCCAAATTCTGTACCGATAAGGTTTTGCCCACCATCGCCACGAGTCAATGAAAGATAGCCGGTTCTGACCAGTTTGTCTTTGGAAAGCCAGGCAATCAGGCGGGTATTCTCATCATCAGGGTGAGCAGCCACATACAATACACTGCCAACCGTGCCTAGCTTTTTCAAAGATTGTAAAATCTCAGCAGAAGACTGGCTTCGTATCTGGGCAGCAATGTTAAAACCAACAAATAATACAGCAAGACAAAAGACGAATCGGGTAATTGTTTTCATTTTTTTGAATTTGACAAGTAACTTGCAAAGTAACACGAAAATCAGAGGAAACCAGAAAAAAAGTGATGAAAGCCAACAACCTGCTCAACCGACTCAAAAACTATCTTTTTCCTGAAAAAGAAACAGATGAAGAGCTAGTGGAGAAATACAAAAAAATATGGGAAAAGATTCAGAATGAGAAAATAAAACCTGTAATAAAAGACGAAAAATGGTTCAGAGAATCACTGGAACAAAAGGGTATTCTATATGTATTTCAAAGCATAGAAAAAGTTGAGAAAAAAATTCCTGTAAACCTGATAACAGATGAATTATTTAAAATTATCAGAAGTAAAAGTTTAACTACATGGGAGTATGAACTGAAAATGAAAAATGAATTTCATAAAATCATGAGAATTTATGCCAAAAGAATGCCTCCTACAATTCTGGAGGAAATCGTTTTGGAATGTTTTGATAAAATGAAATACCAAAAGTTACTGTCATTTGAAACACTTTTTGAAGATACTGGTCATTTGTTGAGTGAAGATTTACAAAAGAGGTTTGTACAATATCTGCCCAATCATCATTATCACTATAACTATTCTCACAGTTGGAAAAAGTATGTAAAGTTTTTCCCAAACGATTTAATACTAAGATTCATTCATCATACCGAAACCGACGATGTATTATTATTGTCCTTAACGCAAATGCTAAGTCAGGATACTTTTCGAGAACAGTATATTAAAAGAATCACAAATTCGTCTTACCTGTCCGGCTATATTTCAAGAGAGTTAAGCATACATTTCGATGAAATAGAGAAAGCAATACGAAATGAGTTGATAGAAAAAATGATTGTTCATCCGTCTACGACTGACAATTTTGCCCGACTACTAAGGAATCATTTTCATGAACTACCTGAGGATATCCGACAAAAAATACTTGAAAAGATTATTGATACCAATCTCAAAGAAAGCAGCCTGATTGGCTTGCTGGAAGATTTTTTTAATGATATTTCTGCAATAGAGAGAGAAAAAATTTTACTTCTTTTGCAGAAAGAGCCTAAATTTGAAAAAGCAGTTCTTAAACTCACCAACAAATACCAGAGTTTACTGAGTAATGCAACATTAAAGCAACTTGCTGTTTAATCTAATGAAAAGCGTAGCTCAAATGGAAGAGTACTTTTTTGCTAAAAAAGAGGTTACAGGTTCGACTCCTGTCGCTTTTCACCCTCATAAAAAAATGGGATACTTTTTTACAGTGCCCCATTTTTAATATTTTTATCAGATTTTAAATTAATGCAAGCCATTTTTAGATAAATCAAAAGGGATAGCCCGATTTATGCTTTCTTCCAATGAAATAAACGTTTCGGTGCGTTGAATACCAGTTACCTTCTGTATTTTATCATGCAATACCTCTCTCAGATGATTGGTATCTTTGCAAATTATTTTACAAAAAATACTGTAAATACCCGTTGTATAATGAATATTCACTACTTCTGGTATTTTAGACAGCTCATCGGCAACTTCATCATAGAGAGAGCTTTTATCAAGATAAATACCCAGAAAAGCCGAAATATCCCATCCCAGTTTGGAATAATCTATATTAAGTTGTGACCCTTTCACAACACCCAACTGCTCCAGTTTTTTCATTCGCACATGCACTGTTCCACCTGATACATAAATTCTTTTTCCAATCTCAGTATATGGCATATTGGCATCCTCCATCAACAGAGTCAGTATCTTCAGGTCAATATTATCAATTTCTAAATTTTTATCCATTGGCTTAAGGCATCATTATCAATTGTCTAACAAACATAATACTATTTTACGAATATTATAAATTTTTCAAAAAAAATATAAAAAAATTTTAACAATCCGGTTTTATATTATAATTTTGTAACGTCAATTAGAAAAACGGATAACAAAAAAACAGATAATTGACAAAACCAACAGTCAGTTATATTGAAAGGTTGCCGTTTTTTTAAATCCACCTATACTGTAGGGTGATGAAACTTGGCAGCCATGCCCTCCTGTCTCGGGGGTGGGGATAAGGAATAAACGCAGGATAATGCAGAAGCTGGGATTGACCACCAAACTTTGTTCTGTCGCTAACTGCCCCGTGAAGGTTCGACCCCTTCTCCTACAGCAAAACTTAATTTTAGAATTTTATAAGTTCTAAAATCCAAACTTTTAATTTTTTGGTTTTTAGTTTGTTGATGAAGTGTAAGGTGCACATCCGGCTGGTTACCGGATGTGTTTTTTTATTATTAAATTGTCAAACGGCTTTATCGTTCAATTGTTGATTGAGCGATAGCTATGCAACAATTGAACGATATACCCATCTAACAATTAGATCAGGATTCTGCTTTCAGTTTCTCTACAAGTTTTTCAAAATCTTCTATCCACTCATCATAATATTTGCCAGTCCCCGGTCCTGAAAAACCAGTATGAATATAACGCACCACTCCTTTTTTATCAATAAAAATCGTGGTCGGATAACCCACTATCCGATTCAACATAGGCAAAGCCTTTGATGCCTCTTCCTTATTGTTTACACCTGCCAGCACCACCGGATATTGAATATCAAATCTTTTAATCATCTTCTTGAGCTTGGGAGCAGATATTTTCAAATCAGGACTTTTTTCAAAAGCCAACCCTGCTATTTCTACTCCTTTATCTTTATTCTTCTTATACCAGGGCGATAAAAAATTGGTTTCATCCATACAATTTGGACACCATGACCCCATTATCTGTAAAATAACTACTTTGCCTTTAAATCTTTCATCTTTCAATGAAACCAGTTTTCCGTCAGCATCCGGGAAAGAAAAATCTATTTTATCAAAGCCTTTTTTCAGAAAAGTGAGAGAGCCAGCATCAGGCAAAGCAGCCTTATCATTTCTGACCGCTACCCAATTTTCATAACCTGATTTACCAGACCAAAAACCACCTCGGAGGGTGTCTCCGGTTAGCTTAGCCTTAAACAAAAACAAATGCGAGCCATCAAAACAGGAAAGAAGCAGACTATCACTTTCAGCACTTCCTGCCAGATAACGATAGTCCCCGGTTGTTGTCAAAAATGTGCCTGTATAGCCTGAGAGATTATCTTTTTCTTTATCAAAAATACCCACAGCTTCAGTAGTATCTTTTTCGGTAAAAAAAGTAACAGACCATTTTCCTGAAAAATCAGCAGGTCCAGCCATTTTTACCATAGCTCCGGTTTCACGAAATAGTTTATCATGCCTCTCTTTAAGGTCAGGCATAAAACGGTAGTTTTTACCTAATTCAGCCTGAAATGGGACAGTAGTAGATTTATTGATACCATACTTTGTAAATCTGCCAGTAAGTGTAGAATCTTCTATTTTAGCAACAATTTCTGATTCAAATATCTCCATTGGAATCTTTACTGAATCGCCATTGATTTGAGCGTTATCCAAACGTAATTTTTCTTTACCATTAATAGCATATGCTTCCAAAGATGTATCACTGATCTTTACAATTTCCAGTCCGAAAGGCAAAGCTCCCCCGCTTGTCTGAACGGTTGCTCGCCAGATTCCCTGTTTTAGTTCGGCTCTTTTTTGAGCAGGTGTACAACTATAAAGAAGTAAAACAATTAAGCTAAGTAAAGAAAGTAGTTTTTTCATAGGAAGAAATGAAGCAATTATAAACACAATGTTAAGGAATTTGCTCAAAAAAAGGTTCTTTCTCATCAAATGATTTTAAAACATCCTAAAAAAATACAAGTTACACCTCGATTAATTACAAGATTTTAAAAAAATGGAATATTTTTTTGTATAATTTTTAAAACTTTTGAATCATTTCATAGTTTTGTGAATTATAGTTCAAAAGAAAATACTTTATTCTTTCCGACCTAGCAAATATTGTTCTGTTCGGCAAAGATGCTAAAGTAAAAACATCACCAACTATAACTGTTTCTCGGTTTACTTAACATTTTCACAATTAAACAATCTTAGTATCTTATGCGAAAAGTTTTACTTACGTTGTTCCTATTTGGACTCGCAACAAGTATTTTGCTAGCACAAGGCAAAATAGTTACTGGAAAAGTAACATCTGGGGATGATGGTAACTCTTTACCTGGGGTAAATATTTCCGTAAAAGGGACAGCCCAAGGGGTTATTAGTTCTTCTGATGGTAGTTACACAATTAATGTATCTTCAGAAAACTCAATATTAGTTTTTAGTTTTGTAGGTTACGGAACTCAAGAAATAATGGTAGGTAATCGAAGTGAAATTAATGTATCGATGCAACCAGATATCCAAACGTTACAAGAAGTAGTAACTGTTGCATATGGTACTTCAACTAAGAAATCACTTACTGGTTCACTTGGCGTAGTAGACGGTTCACAATTAGCCTCAATACCTATGCCTTCAGTAGATCAAATGCTACAGGGGAAAGTAGCAGGTTTGCAATCAACTTCCTTCTCAGGACAACCTGGTGCCAATCAGCAGGTAAGAATTCGTGGCATTGGCTCAATTAGTGCTAGTTCTGATCCATTATATGTTGTTGATGGGGTTCCGATTAACTCAGGCGACTTATCACGTCTCTCTACATCTTCCAATGCCTTAGCAGGTATTAATTCAAGTGATATTGAATCAGTAACTGTGTTAAAGGACGCTGCTTCTACATCTATTTATGGTTCTAGAGCAGCTAATGGTGTAATTTTGATTACAACAAAAAAAGGTAAAGCCGGAAAAACTAAAATACAGGCAAGTGGTGAATATGGGTTAAATGATATTGCCATACCTGATTTAGCTAAACCTATGAATCGTACTGAATATCTAGATATTAACAGAGAAGGTCTTGTAAATGCTGGAGCTACACAGGCTCAGATTGATGCAACATTAAACTCACTAGGGGCAACCAATAATTATGATGTAGACTGGCTGAGTCTTGTAACAAGACAAGGAATAACCCAGCAATATAATTTATCTCTTTCAGGTGGTGATAACAAAACTCTCTTTTACATTTCTGGTGGATACTATAGTCAAGAAGCAACTGTAATTGCTTCTAATCTAAAGAGATATTCTGCTGTTGCTAATGTCAAGCATAACGTTTCTGAAAAACTGAGTATGGGACTCAATATGAATATCTCTGGTGCAAATCAGTTATCTCCTCTAAATGGAGGAGCCTTTGGTAATCCAATTCTTTCTGCTTATTTCTTACGTCCAACTCAAAATGCGTATAATGATGATGGAACATTGAACTACTCATTAACCACATTTCCTAGTATCTATAATCCTGTTGCATTAGCAGAATACGATAAAAGAAAAATGTTTACATTAAAAGGGCTTGGTAATATCAATGTCGAATATCGTCCAGTTAAAAATCTATCATTAAGTACTCGTTATGGTGTTGACTTCAATAATTTAGAGGAGAACCAGTACAATAATCCGTTCTTTGGTGATGGTAGGACTGTTAATGGACGGGCTTATGCTTACTATACTCGTTATTTTAACTGGACATGGACAAATCTGGCAGATTATCATCTTAACTTGAATTCGAATCAAGATATATTTGCAGATATTAAAGTAGGATATGAGGCACAAAAATCTGCTGGTTATTTTATCAATGCTTATAGCAACAACTTCCCAACTACTTTAGCAGTTACTCTTCCTGTTAATGCTGCTACACCTATTACAGGAAATGCTAATGCTTCTGATTATACTTTTGGGTCATTATTCTCCAATCTTTCATTGAATTATAAAAGTAAATATATACTAACAAGCAGTTTCAGAAGAGATGCTTCTTCTCGTTTTGGTAGCGAAAACAGATATGGTAATTTTTATTCAGTTGGTGGTGCATGGAACATTGATCAAGAAGCTTTCCTGGAAAACTTGGTATTCATCTCAGGTTTAAAACTTAGAGCCTCTTATGGAGTGAATGGAAACGGGGGACTAGGAAACTATCAATGGAGAGCTACATATGGTTACGGTTACAATTATAACCAAAATCCTGGCTCCGCACCTAATAATATTGGTAATGCAAATTTGACGTGGGAATTAAACAAGCCTTTCAATATTGGTACTGACATAAGTTTATTTGGTGATAAAATTTCATTAACTGTTGATTACTATGTTCGTAAAACAAGTAGACTATTACTTGATGTTCCTCTCTCTCGTACAAGTGGCTTCTCTACCATAACCGATAACATTGGAGCGATGGAAAATAAGGGTTGGGAATTTACAATAAATGCTACTCCTGTAAAGCAGTCTGTTAGATGGGATATAAATTTTAATATTGCTCTCAATAAAAATAAAATTACTGCCTTGAGTAATAATCAGGATATTCTTTCGGGTTCATTTATTCGTAGAGTAGGTCAGGACTATCAAACCTTCTACTTACGTGAATGGGCTGGCGTAGACTCTGAAACCGGCAATCCACAATGGTATCTTAATACTACAAATGCTGATGGTACTATTGATCGATCTCTGACAACTAATTACAATGCAGCACAGCGTGTAATGTATAAAAGTGCTACTCCCAAAGCTTTTGGTGGCCTAAATAATACTGTTTCTTATAAAGGATTTACGTTTGATGCTCAACTTAACTTTAACTTTGGTAATTATCTTCAAGATACGTGGGCTCTTTACTATATGGGGGACGGCTTTAATCCAACTTTTAACAAAATCAAAGCTCAGCTCAATAGATGGCAAAAGCCAGGGGATATATCAGATAATCCTAAGTATGTATACGGTAACACCAACAACTCCTATTCCGCTTCTACACGTTATCTGAGAAAAGGAGATTTTATTAGAATAAGAAATATTTCACTCACTTATCAATTACCAAAATCTATCCTTACAAAAACAAAACTTGATCAAGTGAGTATTTATGTAAGAGGTACCAATTTATTTACCAAGACTTTTGACAAAAACCTGTATTTTGACCCTGAACAAGGAATCGCAGGTCAAACAAACCTCAATATCTTTATTGCAAAAACCTATTCAATGGGGATTAATATAGGATTATAATTATACTTTTTGTCTAAAATAAAATTGTTATAAAAATGAAAAATATATATATTAAAACCCTCTTACTTTTACTTGCAACAAGTTTGTTTGCATGTAAAGACAGTTTTTTTGATCAAAAGCCCTATGATAGTGTTCCTGTAGGTGATGCGATTAAAACTGAAGGCGATATGTTAATTGCGACAAATGGGATGTACAGTGGTTTACGAAGTGCCTCACTATATGGTAGAACCATTCCATTTATCAACGATTTAATGGCAGATAATGTTTATCTCTCAGCCTCGAACTCTGGTCGTTATATTAGTCAGTTCAACTATTCTGTTAATGCTCAAAATGCTGATATATTGAATACTTGGTCTGCTGCATATACAGTTATTTTAAGAGCAAATAATATTATTAATGCGACTCCGACAGAAACAGCTAATACCCGTCAATATAAAGGTGAAGCCTATACCATAAGAGCATTAATGTACTTCGAACTTGTAAAACTGTTTGGGAAACCTTATCTAGTGGATGCAAATGCTTTAGGAGTACCTCTCATTTTAACATTTGACCCTAAAGTAAAACCTGCTCGAAATACGGTTTCAGAGGTATACGCACAGGTAATTAGTGATCTTAATCAAGCATATGACTTAATGACTGTTAATCGTCCTAATTCATCTTACATTACAAAGTATGTTGCTAAAGGATTATTATCAAAAGTTTATTTATACAAAGGTGACTATACTAATGCTAAAACTGCTGCCCTTGATGTTGTTACGAATGGTGGTTATACACTAGCAACATCTACAAATTATGTGGCATACTGGACATCAGCTGCTCCAACTACTACAAAACTTGAAACAATGTTTGAAGTATCTGCAGATAATGTTAACAATGTAGGATTTGATGCTTTAGCAAATATGTATAGCCAATCTGGTTATGGAGATGGTCTAGCAACTACTGACTTATATAACTTATATTCAACTACCGATATTAGAAGAAATTTGATTGTGTCGGGTTCACGTGCAGGACAGAGCGTATATATAGTTAATAAGTATCCAAACGTAAGTAATACTAATGATAAAGATGACCTTAAGGTACTTCGTTATTCCGATATACTTCTTATATTATCAGAAGCATATTATAGAACAAATGATGAAGTAAATGCTTTAAAGTATCTCAATCAAGTAGCTCAACGACGAGACCCTTCTTTTACAGGTTATATATCTAGTGGCTCTACCCTTTTAGAAAATATTATTACTGAAAGACGTAAAGAACTTGCATTTGAAGGGGACAGATTTAATGATCTTAATCGTTTGGGTCGTTCTATAATTCGCAATAGCCAGTATCCTAATAATGCATTAAATATTCCTATATCTGATTTCCGTCGTTTAGCACCTATTCCTCAAGTAGAATTAGATGCCAATCCCAATATCCAAAAAAATGATGGTTATTGATTTTGTGTTTAAAAATTCAAATAAAAAGACCCGAAGTTATTTCGGGTCTTTTTATTTATCCTTTCAACTCTTTTATAATTTTTTCAATATCAAACATCATTTTTTCAACATCAGCTCACATTTTATTGAAAATTTTTCAGAAAAAGATAAAAAAAATAAAAATTATCGGGTTACCTTCTTTAGTTTCGGGTATATAGAAGCGAAAATTATATTTCCCTAATCAAAAATCTTAAAAACAACACAAAATCATGAAAAATTTATTTGCTGCTGTAGCCGTAGTTGCTGCTCTTTCTTTAGTTTCTTGTGAAGGTAAAAAAGCTGAAACTACTACTGTAGATTCAACTGCTATCAAAGATTCTATTGCTAAAGCTGAAGAAGCTGCTAAAGCTGTTGCTGACTCTGCTGCTAAAGCTGATACTACTGCTAAAGCTGATACTACTAAAAAAGTTGAAGAAAAGAAAAAATAAGTTTCTGACTTTTTATCATAGAGCGTTGAAATCAACTGGTTTCAACGCTTTTTTATTTTACTAATTTTATCTTACCAAAATTTGTATGGATTTTATCTGGTATTTGCTTGCTATTATTTCCGGTATTGCTCTGCCTACTCAGTCGGGCATCAATACACAACTTCGTCAAACTGTGGGTCATCCTATTCTGGCATCTCTTATCTCATTTTCTGTCGGAATGCTTAGTCTTATAGTCACATTTTTTCTTACCCGCAATCAATTTTCGATAGCTGACTTACAAAACTTCAGCAAAATTTCGTGGTGGAAATGGACAGGTGGTTTACTTGGGGCATATATGGTCAGTACTGCTATTTTTGTTACACCCAAAATAGGAGCAGCCAACTCAATAGCTTTGATTGTAGCCGGTCAAATGACAGCAGCTATACTCTATGATCATTTTGGGAGTTTTGGTTTTGCTGTTCATCCTGTCAGTCTCACACGTATTGTGGGAGCAATATTGCTTATTACAGGTGTAATACTGATTGTAAAGTCATAGATTATCAGATTATAAGCTTTGAAGAAGAGTAATGTGCTATTTTAAATAAATTAGGAAGCATTACTTTAAATGTTGTACCCTCTCCGAGTACAGAGTTTACATCAACTGTACCATTTAGTTTTTCGACAGTTTCTTTAACAATATAGAGCCCGAGTCCGGAACCTTGTGATTCTTCTGTAGCTCTGTAAAACATTTGAAAGATTTTATCAATCAACTCTGGCTTTATTCCTTGTCCGTTATCTTCCACTTCAATCTGAGCATATCTGGATGATACAATAATCTTCACTTTAATAAAGGGATGAGATTTTTTTGTGTCATGGTATTTTATAGCATTAGACAGCAGATTATTGAGTATAAAATATATTCTTTTACTGTCACTGCCAAAAGGTACTTTCTGTGAAATATCAAACTTCTGAGCAATAGAGCCAGCTTTCCCCATAAAATTAAAATTACTGAAGATTTCTTCTAATAATGATTTAAAATCAATTTCCTCAATCTGAGTTTCTGAACGAGAATTTTGAGAATAGTTAATAATGTCAGAAATAAGCTGATCCATCCTTTTAAGAGACTTTTCTCCCATTTCAAAATAGCTCTCAAGCTGTTGTGTATTTTCAATGTCAAATCTGGCAATGTGAAAAAGTCCTAAAAGTGAAGAAATAGGAGCCCTCAAATCGTGAGACGTCCTATAAACAAAAGAATCCAGTTCTTCATTAAGCTTTTTAAGCTGTTCATTTTTTTCACTTACTTCAGCATTACTCTTGAGAAGTTTCAGGTTTATATCATTAAGTTCCTGATTGGTTGCACCTAACTGCACAAAAGCAAGCGAAAATCTTCGGGAAAGTGTGATAGCAAGTGAAAGTACAAATAAAAAAACACCCATGTACACATAATCTCCAGTATTGATATCATTATTATTAAACAAAATATCATTTACAACTACTATAAAAAGTACTATAAACCCTGCTAAAAAGAATGCACTTCCTCCTCTTCTGTTTTTCCAGGCTTTATAGTAGCAGATTGTACCATAACACATTACTGAGACAGAAAATAAATGAAAGGGAACAACTGTGTAGTTAAACCATTTTACTGGAAGAACAACAACCATCACACATACACTAAGGCTAATCCATAAAACCCAATAGGTTATCTTTCGGGAAACTTCTAAAGGGAAAAGATTATAGGAGAAAAAACTCATCACAGGAATACATAAATAGTAACTCAAAAACTCACATCGGACGACCCACTCCCATGGCAAATTCGCAAATAATAAAATGTTGTATTCTTCAACACTCAAAATTCTTAGAGAAATTAACAGGCAGAACATGCTAAAAAACAGGGGAGCATAATCAAACCGGATAATAAAATAAGAGATGAGATAATATAGACCGATTAGAGAAAAAGCACCAATTAGAAAAATATCCTGCATCAGTGAGCTTAACCATATATTATGAATATTTGCTGTGGTACCAAGAACAAATTTTTTCCAAAGCCCTCCTTTACGGTAATGAAAATTAGAAACCTGAATCAGTAAATCTAAAGTGTCTTTTTGCTGGGAAAAAGAAGTATAAAATGTATTAAACTTTGGAACAGAGGTTTTCTCGTCTGTACCTACAGTTCCTACACTTACCATTTTTCGGTTAATCCATGATTTATGAGCTGTAGAAGTTGTAAGAAACCAGATAGCCAGCGAATCTTGCTGAGGCTTTACTAAGATTTTTAAATGATAAGTACCATAACTGTTTCCCTGATTCCAAAATGATTTTGTCTTATTCAAATCATTCCAGTTACCTGGAACCTTGAGCATTACACCCTTAGGCAATACAGAATCAGGTGTAAGTAATTTTTCGGAATAAAATTCCCATGCTCCGGTCAGACTGATATTACCCTCTCGGTTAAAATCCCATGCACGAAGATCTAATACTCCATTTTGAGCAACAGGAGCAGTTTCTGAAAAATGACAAGAGGTTTGAATAATTATCAGTAAGAAAAACCCTGCCAGGAATGCTAACTTTCTGTTCATTAGTACCTGAAAAATTTATAAAATAATAACGACCTGTATTCTATGTATTTATATGTATCAAATAATGCCAGCTACCAGGCTTACACTCTGTAATATCTGATAGAAATCATTGAAAATTTAATGTAAACTATACTTTAGAATGGTATAATAAACCACCCTGATGTTCATTGATAAAATTTGTAAGATTACGGGTAGCAGCATCCAGTTCCTTCGACGATTCTACCAATTTATTTGCCACATAAAGCACTTCATCTGCATCTATTAAATCCTTCTCTATCAGATTAGTAAGACCCAGAATACGAGCCAGTGGACCTCTAATTTCATGACTGGTGTGAAATGCAATTAATTCAAGCATACTGATTGATTTGATACGCTCATCTTCAAGTACTTTGCGTTCGGTAATAGGCAAAGCAACTACCAGAAAGTAGGCAGGTTTCTCCTTCTGCTCTTTTACAGGTATTACTACCATGTCAAGCCAGAAGTACGACCCATCTTTAGCCATATTTTTTACTTCTCCCCGCCAGCTTTTACCTGAATAAATAGTTTCCAGCAGGTTTTTAAAAAATTGATCAGGATGATAATTAGAATTGATAAGTCTGAAATTTTTACCTATTAATTCATCTGACTGATAGCCTGTGAGTTCAGTTAAAGGTTTATTCACACTGATAATATTGCCTTCCCAATCTGTAACAGCAGAATAAAGGTTGATATTGATTGCATCAAGGTAAGCCTGCAATTCTGCACTTTTTTGTTTTACCATGACATCTAGTCTTTCCGAAAAAACAAGCAATTCCTCATTAGAGGCTTTTAGCTCCTCATTTACAGATTCTATTTCATCATGAGCATCTTTGAGTTTTCTAGAAAAAGTATTTATCAATTGTCTGAATACAAATGATTGAGCAACCACCACAAATGCAGAAAGTGCCATAATTGCATTCTGAACGACGAAATATGGAATGGTAGGATTAGGAACAAAAGGATGAGTTGCATCGTACCATGTGTAAAATACATAGAAAACTATGGCAACAAAAAATGCAGTAAAAATGGAAGCAACATGATCAAAAATCAATACAGAAGAACAACCTAATGCCATTAATCCATACTCAGTACCCGTACGGCGATCAGACAGAGCAATAAGAAGGGTAAGTATTAATAAGGAGTAAATAAGCAGAATCCTTGCCAGTTTATAAAGTTTTCTAAAATTCAAATACAATACCAATACAACAAATGGAATAAATAAAAAACCTTGTATAGCAGTATAAGAACCTAATGCAAGAAACAGAACTGTAAAAGGAACAATGATGGCTATGATGATAACCAAAAAAGTATTTAAGGTAATGAGTTTGGTCTTTTGAACCAGGTTCATATCAGCACTTACCCCTGCATGTAGCACATTTTTTAAGTATTTATCAGGTTGAACTTTCATTTTACTCCAGATTTTCTTACAAAACTATGTAAACTCTACTCAAAAAATCCCGAAAAACCCCATCATATCCGAAATCTTATATAGCCGCTATATTAGCTATAAACTACTTATTTACAATATATTATCTTATCTGACTACCCTACCAGCCTATAAATACTGTCAAATCAACACATATTTTTAAATAGGTCTAATCACTTTTTCTAATTAATCCGATTCATTCCATATAAGTAACTGCGATAAGTAATATCAATGACCTGTTTTATAAAACTTTGATACAGAGTAAAATGAATAAGAAAAAATACCTATAACCTCTCCTGCTTATAAGTTTATCCTTGATATTTAAACATGATAATTATCAGTTTGTCTGCATGTGAAAATCACCTGTTCAACCTATCAGACTCATAAGATAGGGTGAGTTGCTTGCATAGTTTTGCCTTAGAAAATTATGCTGTCATGCACAACATTACATCTCACATACCATCACAAATCAAATGTTACCATTGCGGTGAAAACTGCAAAGATGCCACACTGGCAATTGGTGACAAGCATTTTTGTTGTAATGGTTGCAAAACAGTATATGAAATACTTCAGGAAAATCAATTATGTACCTATTATGATCTGAAAGAAGAAGGTGGACATCTATTTAGTTCGGTACATACTCCCGAAGAAACTGAAAAATTTGCCTATCTTGACTTACCAGAAGTAAGAAAAAAACTGATGAATTTTTCGAACGGTAAAACAGGAAAGGTCACTTTTTATCTTCCACAAATACATTGTAGTGCCTGTATTTATCTGCTCGAAAATCTTTATAAAATCAACAAAGCTGTTACTTTCTCAAGAATAGATTTTCTAAAAAAACAACTTTCTGTTACGTTTTCTGAAGATATCATTTCACTTCGTGAGGTAGTCATATTGCTCTCCCGGCTAGGTTATGAACCTTATATCTCACTGGAAGATATCAATCAATCTGGTTCTGAAAAGCAAAAACCTGCCAATCGTCAGCAATTAATGATAGCCCGGATAGCCGTGGCAGGTTTTTGCTTTGGCAATATCATGCTTCTCAGTTTTCCGGAATATTTTGGATTTGACACTCTTTCTAACCATACCTTTAAGTATATTTTTAATATTCTGAATATTAGTCTTTCGTTACCGGTTTTTTTCTTCAGTGGGTGGGAATTTTTAAGAGAGGCATGGACAGGTTTAAAAAATAAATACCTCAATACTGATTTTCCATTGGCATTGGGAATGGCAGTATTATTTGTAAGAAGTTTGATAGAAATCATCATACAAACCGGTCCGGGATATCTTGATACCATGACAGGACTAGTCTTTTTTCTGCTGATAGGTAAATGGTTTCAACAAAAAACATATGACAGTCTGCGATATGACCGTGATTTTAAATCGTATTTTCCGGTTGCAGTTACTGTCAAAAAAGACGAAAAAATCTTGCAAGTACCTATAACAGAATTACAAACCGGTGACAGAATTGTGATTCGTAATCAGGAACTTATACCAGCAGATGCGATTCTTTTTAAAGGTGATGCGTGTATAGATTACAGTTTTGTAACAGGTGAATCGCTTCCGGTTTCTAAAATGCTGGGAGAAATTATTTATGCCGGAGGCAGACAAGCCGGCAATGCTATTGAACTGGAAGTAATCAAACCTGCTTCACAAAGCTATCTTACCGAGCTTTGGAATAATGAGATTTTTCAAAAAGAAAAAACCACAAAACGAAGTATTCAGGAAATTTTTAACCAAAATTTCACTCTTATTCTGCTGACCATCGCCATACTGGCAGCCGGATACTGGATGTTGCAATACGATTTTCAAAAAGCACTTAATGCCTTCACGGCTGTTTTGATAGTTGCCTGCCCTTGTGCATTGGTATTGGGCTCATCTTTTGCTCTTGGAACAGCCATGCAGATATTAGGTAAATTCGGTTTTTATCTCAAAAACACACAGATCATTGAAAAAATAAGTCAGGCTGATGCCATAGTGTTTGATAAAACCGGCACACTTACCGAAAGTAAAATGGCTGAGACTTATTTTGTACCAACAGAAACTGAGCTGACAGCAAAAGAATACAACTACTTGAAATTACTTTCTGGTAATTCTACTCATCCGCTTGCCCGTTATATCGAACATTATCTTTCTTTTTCACCGTCAGTTGCTTATGAAATAAGTCATTTCAGAGAATATCCAGGCAAAGGCATGGAGGCTCTTATTGACAATCATTGGATTGTAGCAGGTTCTTATGATTTCCTACGGGAAAAATCTGTAAAAAACATTCCTTATTTCACCAATGCCAGAGACGAAAAAATTACTAAGGTATTGGTAAGCATTGATTCAGCATTTAAGGGTTTATTCTATTTCAATAACAAATACCGCAAAGGAATTGCTGAACTTATCCATCAGTTGGGCAAAAAATACAACCTGTATTTGCTTTCAGGAGACAATGAAGGGGAAGCTAAAAAACTAACGGAGTTTTTTGAAAATACCGGTCGGTTACATTTCTATCAAAGCCCGGCAGGCAAACTAGAGTTTATCAAAAATTTACAGGAAGCTGGTGCAAATGTGATGATGCTTGGGGATGGACTAAATGATGCAGGAGCATTACAACAAAGTAATACAGGTATAGCTGTTACTGACAATATAGCTCATTTTACACCAGCCTCAGATGTGATTCTGGATGCTGGAAACCTAAAATACCTCAACGGTTTTATACGCTTCTGTCAAAAGAGTGTCAATGTTATCAAAATCAGCTTGTTAATCGCTATTGTTTACAACCTCGTTGGATTAAGCTTTGCCATTACCGGAAATTTATCGCCATTGGTTTCAGCCATCCTTATGCCTGTTAGTTCTATTACAGTAGTCCTTTTTACAACTTTATCTGTCGGATATTTTAAAAACAGTATTTACAAAAACTAAACCGATATGTCTGTCATCTATATTTTATTGATTATCAGCCTAATAATGGCAAGTATTTTTCTTGGTGTTTTTATCTGGAATTTACGTTCAGGACAATTTGAAGATGATTATACCCCAGGTGTAAGGGTTCTTTTTGAAGATAAACCTACCCCGGTAAAACCTCAGATTCAGGAAGAGTCCAAAAAAGGATGTTCTAATAACTGTCCTACCTGCAAATGTCTTGTAACAGAAAATTGGGCAGCCCCCATACCTGAACTACAACACTGATATTTTCTGACCTTTTACCATTCTGAACATTTATCAATAGCTGTATTTTATGAAAATAGAACAATTTAATTATGACAACACAACCGTCCGGAATTTCGGAATAGCTACCGTGGTATTCGGACTCATCGGAATGCTGGTTGGGGTGATTGTTGCCTTTCAATTGGTATTTCCGGAACTCAACTTCGGAATTCAGTACACCTCATTCGGGAGAATCAGACCATTGCATACCAATGCTGTTATTTTTGCCTTTGTAGGGAATGCCATTTTTATGGGCTTATATTATTCCTTACAACGCCTTTGCAAAGCCAGAATGTTCAGTGATATTTTAAGTAAAATTCATTTCTGGGGCTGGCAACTTATTATTTTATCGGCAGCTATCACTTTACCATTAGGTATTACTACTTCTAAGGAATATGCCGAACTGGAATGGCCTATCGACATTGCTATCACCTTAATATGGGTAGTGTTTGGTATCAATATGTTTGGTACAATCCTCAAACGTCGTGAAAAACATATCTACGTAGCCATCTGGTTTTATATAGCTACCTGGGTAACTGTTGCTATGCTGCACATTGTAAATTCTTTTGAAATACCAGTTACTTTCTTCAAAAGTTATTCTTTGTATGCAGGTGTACAGGATGCTTTGGTACAGTGGTGGTATGGTCATAATGCTGTGGCGTTTTTCCTGACTACACCTTTTCTCGGATTGATGTATTATTTTCTTCCAAAACTTGCAAACCGTCCGGTATATTCATACAAACTTTCTATTCTTCACTTCTGGTCATTAATATTTATCTATATCTGGGCTGGTCCTCACCATTTATTGTATTCATCTACACCAAACTGGGTACAGTCTTTAGGTGTAGTTTTCTCTATCATGCTTATTGCTCCATCATGGGGTGGTATGATTAACGGTTTGCTTACATTAAGAGGAGCATGGGACAAAGTACGTGAAGATACACGCCTTAAGTTCTTTGTAGTTTCAGTAACTGCGTATGGTATGGCAACCTTTGAAGGTCCTCTGCTTTCACTCAAAAATGTAAATGCTATCGCTCACTTCACCGACTGGATAGTTGCTCACGTACACGTAGGAGCTTTGGGATGGAATGGATTTATGATTTTTGCCTTATTATACTATCTGATACCAAAAATGTATAATACCGAAATCTTCTCTAAAAAGTTGATGAACTTCCATTTCTGGATAGGAACGTTAGGAATTATCTTTTATGCTGTACCCATGTATTTTGCCGGATTTACACAGGGCTTGATGTGGAAAGAATTTACGCCGGAAGGAACATTACAATATGGAAACTTTTTACAGACTGTAACCAAAATCATTCCTTTATATGCGTTGCGTGGCATAGGTGGAACGTTATATCTGACCGGTTTTCTGGTAATGATTTATAACCTGGTTGCTACTGTTCGTCAGGGAAGTTTTGTGTCAAATGAAGCTGCCGAAGCACCTGCCTTCGAAAAAGAAGTACCAGTAGCAGGTACATACTGGCACAAAGTGTTTGAAAGTAAGCCATTATTGATGTTGGTCGGCTCCCTGATAATGGTTTCGATAGGTGGATTGGTTCAAATGATTCCGACTTTTTTGATAGAGGAAAATATTCCCACTATAGCCAGTGTAAAACCTTATACTGCTCTGGAACTTGAAGGCAGAGACCTTTATATAAGAGAGGGCTGTAATGCCTGCCATACACAATTGGTTCGTCCCTTCAGAAGTGAGACCGAACGGTATGGTGAATATTCAAAATCTGGGGAATATGTATATGACCATCCATTCTTATGGGGTTCTAAACGTACCGGACCTGATTTGATGCGTGAAGGACGAGGCAATCCTAATTCTAAAACAGATTCATGGCATTATTACCACATGAATGACCCACGCAGCATGTCACCCGGCTCTATCATGCCAGCTTATCCGTGGTTGCTTGAGCAAAATCTTTCATTCTCCCTTACAAAAGACAAGCTTGAAGCCATGCGAAAAATCGGAGTTCCTTACACAGACGAAGAAATCGCCAACTCACAGGAAAACATGAAAGTTCAGGCAAAACAAATCGCTGAAACACTGAAAAAAGAGGGCATCAGCATAAATCAGGATAAAGAAATAATTGCTCTGATTGCTTATCTGCAAAGATTGGGTACAGATATCAAAGCAACTGACAATCAGGTTTCTGCAAAATAAAACAGATTACCCGGCAATTACCTGTTGCCGGGTATAAATTTCAAAATATTATAACCCTTTAAAATTATGTTCAAACAATTTTTAGAAAAAGTCACTGGTGTAGATATATATCTGATTATCAGCTTACTAATATTTCTTTCATTTTTTATTGGCGTAGCTATATGGTTGATAAAAGTAGATAAAAAGTATATCGACCAAATGAAAAAAATGCCGGTAGAATGATGGTTCAAAATGTCAGTTACCCTAACAGATTTATCAACTTAAAAATAATCTTCCGGAAAATATGAAAAAACGTTTTCTAAAAGGCTGGCTTATCATTGCCCTGCTTCTCATTTTTTCGCCGGTCTTTGCTCAGAAGGCAGATGCCAAACCTGTAACAGAGCAAGACTTGTTTATATGGCTAGTAATTGGATTTATTGCTCTTACTGCTGTTATTTTAGTGATTGTACTGGTTTTGTTGGTGCAATTGATGCTTGTTTTTAAACAAAAAGAAAATCCGGCAGAAAAGGTAAGTTTCTGGAACTGGATTGGCAGTCTGAAGCCACTTTCTCAGGAAAAAGAATTATTGCTTCATGAGGATTATGATGGCATACAGGAATTAAACAATCCTACTCCTGTATGGTTTAATGTACTTTTCTTTGGAACTATACTATTCGGTATAGGGTATTTACTGGTTTACCATGTCTGGAATGTTGCTCCCTTACAGGAAGCTGAATACGACAATGCCGTAAAAATTGCAGAAGTACAGCGGGAAGAATACCTGAAAAAAGTAGCAGCCGGTATTGATGAAAATACAGTAAAACTGGCAAATGATGCCAAAAGCATTGAAAAAGGTAAAGAAATTTTTACAAATAAGTGTTCTGCCTGCCACGGACAAGTAGGTGAAGGAAAAGTAGGTCCAAACCTAACCGATGAATATTGGCTGCATGGCGGAACATTAAAAGACGTATTTAAAACGATAAAATATGGCGTTCCTGAAAAAGGGATGATTTCATGGCAAAAACAACTTGACCCATTGCAAATGCAGCAGGTTACCAGTTACATTTTGAGTTTAAAAGGCTCTAATCCTCCAAATGCGAAAGAACCACAAGGAGAAAAAGTAGTACAAAGTGACAAAAAAGAAGTTTCATTAAAGTAAAAACAAGCATACGGTTAAATAAATACCTATTGGTTTTATTTAACCGTGTAAAAAACTTAAGATTATGGCAGCAGATACAGAAAGTTTCAGGAATGAGTTAGGGGTTCTGGAAAAGGATGGAAAGAGAAAAAAAATGTATCCCCGGCATGTAAGTGGTAAATTTTATACACTTCGTACCATTCTCGGAGTAGGTTTGCTTGCACTTATGTTTGCCGGTCCTTTTCTTAAAGTAAATGGGCATCCGTTAATGCTTTTTAATATTCTCGAAAGGAAATTCATTGTTTTTGGCATTGCATTTTTCCCTCAGGATCTTTATTTATTTGCACTTACACTACTGACATTTATTGTTTTTATAGTATTGTTTACCGTGGTATTTGGGAGGTTATTTTGCGGATGGGCTTGTCCTCAGACCATTTTTATGGAAATGGTTTTTCGCCGGATTGAGTATTGGATAGAAGGAGATGCCAGTCAGCAAAAAAAACTGGATGCCAGCCCCTGGAATACTGAAAAAATTATCAAAAGAGGCAGTAAACACCTCATATTCTTCCTCATTTCATTTCTGATTGCCAATACATTTCTGGCTTACCTGATAGGCATTGACGAACTCGAAAAACTAATTATAGACACTCCTGTTCAGCATATTGGTAATTTTATTGCTCTTATCATTTTTACACTGGTTTTTTATACAGTTTTTGCTTATGTCAGAGAATTAGTTTGTATCGTAATTTGTCCATACGGAAGATTACAAAGTGTTTTACTTGATAATAATTCGATAGTAGTTGCTTATGATTTTATAAGAGGAGAGCCTCGTGGTAAATTGCAAAAGCACGTTAAAACCGAAAATATTGCACCAGTCGGTGATTGTGTTGATTGTAAACTTTGTGTGCAAGTGTGTCCTACTGGCATTGACATTCGCAATGGAACTCAGCTTGAGTGTGTAAATTGTACAGCCTGTATGGATGCCTGTGATGAAGTAATGATTAAAATTGAAAAGCCAGAAGGGCTTATTCGTTATGCATCTATGAATGGAATAAAACAAGGTGCAAAAAAAATATTCACTCCTCGTGTCATTGGTTATTCAGCCGTATTGGTAGTGTTGATAAGTCTTACAAGTTTTCTGCTTTTAAGTCGTTCACCTATGCAAATGACTGTTTTAAGAACTCCTGGCATGCTGTATCAGGAAATCGACCGAAATACAATTGGTAATCTTTATAGTGCAGATTTCGTCAATAAAACTTTTGACGATATGGTAGTCGAAATCAGGTTGAAATCAGGACCAGGTATGATAAAAATGATAGGCACTGATTCAAAATTTACTGTGCCTAAGCAAAATGTATTAAAAGCTACATTTTTTATACAAGTACCAAAAGATAAAATTCAGGTAAATAATACTCCGTTTGTGATAGAAGCTTTTGTAAATGGAATAGTTGTAAGTCAGACAAAAACATCATTTATAGCCCCTGTTAAATAATATGAAACATTAATTAAATAAAAAACATGGTAAGGTATTGTACGTCATGGTTATAAGTTGTAAAAAATTTGGATATTTCCGAGAAATAATTTAATTTAAAGAACTTTTACAACAACTCACTCAACCTTACAATTATGAAAAGTGAGACTACTCTTTTCCCTGAAAACATTATTGATATAGATGAATTACTTGAGTTTTCACCAAATGCACTGCTGGTTTCCAAGAAAATAAATGGCATACATCGTCCAGTTTATTGCAATTCGCTCTTCAAAGAAGATATAGGGTATACAATTGAGGAAATTCCAGATATTGCATCATGGTTTCGTGTAGCCTATCCGGATGAAGAGTACAGAAAAGTAGTAATAAAAGCATGGGAAGCCGAAATAAATAAAGGCAGAACTTTTGGAGAAATAACCGTTAAAATCCGGTGCAAAGATGGAATAGATAAATGGTTTAAAGTAAAAGTAAGCTTATGGAAAAAAGATGTAGAAATTGTCATTTTTTCCAACATTGACACTTTAGTTAGGCAAAATGAGGAACTGGAGAAGCTGAATATCATGAAAGATAAAATTTTTTCAGTCATTTCCCATGATATCCGAACGCCTCTTTCTAATTTAAAAGGAATGCTGGATTTAATCGAGTACTCTGTTCTTGATGAAAAAGAAATAAAGTACCTGACAGAGCAAGTAAATTATCAATTACATAATGTGTCAGACTTGCTTGAAAACTTATTAAAATGGGCAAAAAATCAGCTCAAAAGCAGTAACCCTCAACCAGAACCATTCAACCTGATTGAATCTATCCATAAAAATATAAATTTACTAAAGCCTCAGGCTAAGAAAAAAAATATCCTTATGGAAGAAGGTCCAAAAGGGCATTTAACTGTTTTTGCTGATACCGAAATGATAAATTCGGTTATCCGGAATCTGCTAAATAATGCAATTAAATTTACTCCTTACAAAGGCAAAGTTTGGGTAGATACTTATACTGAAAATAAGTTTGTAGTGGTATCAGTAAAAGATAATGGAATAGGGATTGATTATGATAAAAAAGAAAAGTTACTCAATTGTGAGTCAATTACTACAATTGGCACTAATAATGAAAAAGGCATAGGTTTAGGGCTGTTGATATGTCAGGAATTTGTTAAATTGAATGGAGGAAAAATGTGGATTGATAGTGAACCTAACAAAGGAAGCATATTCAGATTTTCTGTTCCTATGGTAGAAAACATATAACTTAAAATGAACTGGGGAACCAAAATTATAATCGCCATGAGTGTTTTTATGGCATTTATTCTCGGATTAAGCTTTTATATGATGGGACATAATCCAGAGCTTGAAGAAAAGGATTACTATGAAAAAGACATCAATTACCAACAGCAACTTGATGCCCGTCGAAATCAGGAGGGCTTAAATAAAAAAGTAGCGGTTGACTACTTGGCAGATAAACATTCTATTCAAATTACTTATCCGGAAAATATGAAAAATATAACTGGAAAAGTATTTTTTATCAGACCCTCAGATGCCGGACAGGATTTTGACAAGGAAATAGAGGTTAATGAAAATAATGTACAAATTTTTCCTACACAAAATCTAAAAGCAGGCTTATGGCGGATAAAAGTTGAATGGCAAATGGATGAAAAACTTTTTGAAACCAGAACGTATGAATTTATGATAAACTGACCAGCCTATGCTTTTTTCATTTTTAACGGGTTTACTGGGCAGTTTTCATTGTCTGGGTATGTGTGCTCCCTTCATGATGGTCTTGCCTTCAGGTTCACTAAAAAACAACCTATTGTATCAGTCAGGACGTATTGTTACTTACGGTATTTTGGGAGGAGTATTTGGGTTATTAGGCAATGGACTTTTCATTGCTGGATTTCAACAAAAGCTTTCTGTACTAACAGGTATTCTAATTTTAGTAACTATTTTTTTCCCTCATTTCAATATACCCTTCTTCAATCAGGTTCAAATCAAAATCAAGCAGGCATTTGTACCCTTTCTGAAAGCTAAAAATATGTTTATGATTGGTATCCTCAATGGATTATTACCTTGTGGATTAGTATATCTTGCTATTCTGGAAGCCACAACTGCTGCAACTTTTTGGCAAGGTATGGTGCTCATGATGATTTTCGGATTAGGTACTTTGCCCATGATGATGGCAGCAGGCATACTGAAAGGTATTATTTCATTAAAAATCCCCTATTATGCTACCCGGTTTATTCCTGTTTTTGCAGTAGTTACCAGTATTTTATTTATTATCAGGGGTTTAAATCTAAATATTCCATATCTCAGTCCCGAGCTCGAACAAACCGGAGCAATTATTATCTGTCACGGTAAGTAAACAGTTTTGATAACCTGAAGTCAAAATTCTCTTTTTATGTGATAAGAACTTGTTAAAAATTAAACCATTTACTTTCAATTTCAGCTTCACTATTACCATACTGATATTGAGTAATAAAAACCCGGTGATTTATTAGTCGGATACCTATTAATTCAAAAGTAGAACCTTTTTCATAAACCACCCGATATTTTAATAACAATTCATTCTCATTTGCAAGTTTTCGTTTATCTGCCTGTTTTATAAAAGTTTTTACTTTCCCTAATTCTTTTTGCTTGTTTTTCAAGAGCAAAATCCAGTTAGAGGGAGGGTCAGTAACAAAAGTAGAAGAGTCAAGTAAGGTGGTAATATCAGAAAATTTTTCAGCTTTTACAGTTTCATAAAACCTGGTAGCTATTTGCTCAGAAGTAGAATAAAAAATCTTCTCATCAGAATTACAAGCTGAGCAAAAAGTCAATAAAAGAAATATTACTCCTATATGTTGCCTCATATTCAAGAGTTTATATAGTCAGTCAGGTAGTTAAATTTTTGAGTAAGTATTCCCTGGCGGGTAATGGTAGCATTCGACAAAATCCGGCGTTCATCCTGATTAAACAAATGAGGTAAAATATATTCAATAAATTGTCTGCCAAAATACTCTGAAGCATCATAAGGCACTTCACAGGGCAAATTATCGATTGCCATCACAGAAATAAACCTTTCGGTATCTGTAAATTCCGGAAAAACCTGCTCTGATATCGGGTCATAATCATAAACCGGGTCAGCAATAGTAGTAGATTTAACAGTAGAAGGAATAGAGCCACCAATATCACAGGTAATATCAGCAATATTACGAATCTTAAACTCGGGATTTTGCATTTGGGCAGGCGTAAATAAAACCGGAGCCTGCGGATGCCAAAATGCAGTTGCTATCAATACTTCAGCTTCAATAGCAAACTTGTAGAAGTCAGATAAATAGTCTTGTGGATTGCGGTGAAAATCTTCACCATTCCATTCCCAGCCATTGGCATGATAGTGATAATCTTTTGACTGCAAAACAGTATATACAGGTTCTTTATAGGTTCTTTCCAGAAAATCTGAAGTTGTCACCTTGCGAATGCCTATGCCGTCCAAAACCTCCATAGCCCCCTTCCCTACTCTTCCAGTACCAGTAACTACTATTTTGAAAGGAGGAAGTTTTACACGTGAGTATTGCTGTTGCATTTCTGCATAGTTGTGACATTCAAATGCTCTTTTTAAATCAAACAATCTATGTTTTTTACCAAGCATCCAAATTGCATTATATGCTCCCACTATACCTGCATAACGCCCAAAAGCAATCAGTCTTTCATGCGTCACCGGGTTAGTAAGGCATTCATAATCAATAAGTGTGATTTGTTTTTCAGCTATTGTCTGCAACATTAGCCGATTTTGAGGCTGCTTTTTGATAGTGTGTGAAAAGAAAAAATAAGTCTTTTCAGGAATCAGCCAATCGGGTGGCACTTCTTTAATACCAAGTAATATATCACAATGGGTCAGATCTTCTGATAGTGCAATACCTGCTTTTTCATATTCAGCATCCGGAGTACAGCGAAAAGGGCAGGGTTGTACAAAAAACCGGATTCCCGGAAAAGCATTTATAATTTCCCTGCATTGGGCTGGCAATAAGGCTACTCTTTTTTCAGGAGGTATTTTTCCTTCTCTCAGAAGTCCGATATTCATAAGCTTATACTGATGAACTTTTCGTAAAGATGAAAATGAAATCTGAGGAAAAGAAGTTTTTTTAACATAGCCTTAGTAAAATCACCTTATTTTCTGAGAATACGTAACTCCACTCGTCTGTTTCGTTCACGCTCCGAATCATTATTACTTCTTACCAGAGGTCTTGTCCCTCCATAGGCTTTGGTTTGTATCCTTTTGGTATTGATTCCTTTTTTTACCAGATAATCTTTTACACTTTTTACCCTGTTTTCTGATAGTTCCATATTTGCAGCTGGCACACCGACATAATCAGTATGTCCTTCCAGCAAAATTTCCATAGTCGGGTTTTCCTGCATCATCTGTACCAATCGATTTAATTCAGGATAGGATGCAGCAAGAAGATATGATTCAGACTGGGCAAAAAAGATGTTATTGAGTGCTATTTGCTGACCTGCTTCTATAGGAACCAAATACAAATCTTTTGTAATCTCCTTATAATCAGCCAATTTTATCAAATCTATATTTTCGTTGACAGATGAATAACCTTTGGCAGATGCCAGAAAGCCATAGACTGAACCGGAAGGCAAAGTGATTTTATATTCACCGGTAAGTGCATTAGAGCGTGCCATTCCTATTTGTTTTCCATCGGGGTAGCTTTCGTAAACTACTTCGGCAGCAATGGGTTTTTTAGTCTTGGAATTTAGCACTTTGCCTGAAATCAATACTACCGGATTAGGACGAATGGCATTGGGCAAAAGAATTTTATATAAATCAGCTCCTCCAAAAGAATTATTGGACGAGACAAAATAAGCATAATCTCCCGAAGCTGGAACAGTGTAATAGGCATCCCAACCAGGTGTATTAATGACATTTCCAAGATTCTGTGGCTTTGACCAGTGCTTCCAGGTATCATCCAGACGACGGGTAATATAAATATCATTGTCACCATAGCCCGGATAGCCATTTGACGAAAAATACAAAGTTACTCCATCGGCTGCCAAAAAAGGGGTATAATCATTGCCCACGGTATTTACATCGGGACCCAGATTAAGTGGCTCTGACCAATTACCATTGGGCTTTCTAAAACTGACATACAAATCTTGCCTGCCATAAGTATCATCTCTTTCTATACCAATAAGCAGGGTTTTACCATCATTTGCCATACAAAAGCTATTCTCAGAGCTATTTTTGTAATAATTGTCGATTTCGATGGCTTTAGGGGCAGACCAGTTGCTACCCATATTATACGATATGGACAACCCTTTAACACCTCTGTCACCCCCAACTACCAAAGTATTGCCATCAGGAAGGGCTGAAACTACATAATTGTTTTCTGCTGGGTCAGAGCCATTGAGCGGAAATCCTGCATTATGAGCAGAAGCCCAATTACCATCTTTCTGCAAATTTGAAACCCAAATGTCCATACCTCCCTTGTCTCCACCTGTATTTCCCGGGTGATTGAAACGGGCAAAATATAGTTTTTGTCCATCTGGCGAAATCACAGGATACACGTCATTGGAGCCACTGTTGATATTAGCTCCAAGATTGACAGGTTTATTTGTAAATTTCATGTCAGGAGCCTGATTGATGGTAATTTCGATGGGAATAATAGAATCAGATATGCCAATAGCATCAATTTGAGGAGGTGTTCGACGGAGTGAGGCATCCAGTTCTATATAAACAGCCGTTACCGGATAATCTGTCATTGGAAAAGTAATCTGAAACAAGCGACTTTCCGTAGCGAGTAAACGTGGCTCGGCAGAATAAACAAGATGTTCTGTGAAATGACTGTCCAGTAAAATTACTTTTCTGATACTGCCAGCTCCAATATTTTCGGCAATGATAATACGGCTGGCAGGCTTAGCAGTTTTAAACCCCACTCTTACAAATTCCTGTTTGCTGCTATTTTTAGGTGACCATGCCAGCACAGTATTACCTCCACCCGGCATAGAGCTTGGAGGACCAATAACGTTCTGAGCTGAGAAATCTATATCACCATATTGAGAAGAAAATTCTAATACTTTAGAAGCCCACTGAACATTCTGGCTGCAAAGCTGCTGAAATATAAATATGCAAATGACCGTAAAAAGTTTGCGTACTTGCATTTGAAACAGGGATCAGCTTTAAAATTTTTAGCTGACTGGTTTTAGGTTTTTGAGGTTAAATAATCAAATTTCTTTCAAAAATACAAAATGTTTTATCTTTGCAGGCTAATTTCTGCTTTCAGGTGGTATCTTTATTTATTTTATTTTTAATAACTACATTTTTCAGTAAAAGCAGTTTACTCATATCTTTATGATTCTTGTTTCAGGGCTTACCAAAGTATATGGTTCACAAAAAGCAGTAGATAACATTTCATTTTCTGTAAATCAGGGTGAAATCATGGGATTTCTGGGTCCTAATGGGGCTGGGAAATCTACTACCATGAAAATTATTACAGGTTTTTTGCCAGCTACTACGGGCAAAACAGAGGTGTGTGGCTTTGATGTAGCAAGCCAGTCTCTGGAAGTCAGAAAAAATATTGGATACCTGCCCGAACACAATCCTCTTTATCTGGATATGTATGTAAAAGAATACCTGCATTTTACCGGCTCTCTCTATGGCATGAAAGGTAAAATTTTGAAAGACAGGACGCAGGAAATAATAGAAACTGTAGGACTTTCAGCAGAACAACATAAAAAAGCAGGTGCTTTGTCAAAAGGTTACCGGCAACGAGTGGGCTTAGCAGCAGCACTCATACATAATCCACCTGTTTTGGTACTTGATGAGCCTACCACCGGACTAGACCCCAATCAAATAGTAGAAATCCGTAATCTGATTAAAAACATAGGAAAAGAAAAAACGGTTATTTTTTCAACTCATCTTATGCAGGAAGTAGAAGCCATTTGTAATAAGGTTATTATCATAAACAAGGGCAGGATGGTAGCAGATGGTTCTTTGCAAGACTTACAAAAAATCAAACAAGAACAACAATCTGTACTTGTAGCAGAGTTTGCTCAGGCAATTGATCTCAGTGAAATTAAAGAATTAGCTGGAATAATCTCTGTAAATCAGATTGGCAATTTTGTCTATGAAATTACCAGCAAAACTGATATAAGAACTGACATATTCAGAATGGCTACCCAACACAACTGGACACTCATTGGGTTAAAACAACAGGAAAGTTCACTGGAATCTGTATTTCAGGAGCTTACCAGATAGCAAGGTAGTTCATCTTTTAAAACTGAGCTCCTATATTTGTTTTAGTATATCCAGTCCTTGCTGCCATGCTCCAAAACCGGAGGCAGCATTAATATGTCCTGCCTCACCTATATTGATAAATTCACTGTGCCAGCAATCAGCAAAATATTTAGCTCTTTCTAAAGATACCCATTCATCATTTGAACTGGTCACTACAACAGTTTTAAAAACGATTTTTTCAAGAGGTATTGGAGTAAAACCTGTAGCTGGAAATTCATAACGGAGACTTTCTATGTCACTGGGGGCAACCATTAATGCCCCTTTAATGTGATGACCATATTTTTTTGCCCAATGAGCAATAGTGACACAAGCCAGACTATGCCCAATAAGAACAACATTAGAGAAATTATAGTCTTTAATAACATTTTCAATAGTTTCCAGCCATTCTTCACAATCAGGAGCATCCCATTCCGCCTGATTGATACGCTGACAATTGTGTAAGGTATTTTCAAAAAAAGTTTGCCAATGCAACTCGCCAGAGTTACCCAAGCCCGGAAGTATAAAATATTGTGTCATATAAAAATCAGCTATATTTCTAAAATCTTCTTTCTTTCAGCCTTGCAAGTGTCATGTGCAGATATTTGTCATCTCCATATAATTTAGTCAGAAGCAAGCTTCCTTCAATATCCTGAATGGCATGCCATGCTTTTTCAGAAGCAATTTCCGGAGTGTAAAATTCTGAAAACAGATAGACAAGAGTTTCTGCCATTCCGGCATAATGCCGACGTATAATTGGTAAAAAAGTGGCATTATCAGTAGCACACTCCGTTAAGATATGTACCATCAAATAACCCGTTTCCGGAAGAAATTCTTTTTCAAAGGCATTCCAAAAGAGTATTAGTCTTTCTTCAACAGACATATTTTCCTGATAAGCACACAATAAAACACTCTTTTTCAGAAGCAAACTCGAAAACTCAAGTGTTTCCCGAACCAAATCATCCTTATCAGAAAAATAATGATAGAAATGTGATTGTTGTACTTTACAGTATTTTGCCAATTCAATCATACTGGTTCCGGCAAATCCCTGACGACTAAAAAGAGCAATACATTTCTTAATTATTTTTTCTTTATTGGTTTTAAGAGAAGGCATGAGGTACAGTTTTATTGCAATCAATTAAATGTTGAGTGATTTGATTTTTACTTAACTGTCATCTTTTCAAATTTGTTCTTTTGTCTTTATAAATTGCTGAAACTAAAACCAAACATCACACATATCATGGGTGTATAAGAAGTATTTTCCTCAAAATCAATAGTGTAAGGTGATTGTATATGTATTGTTCTCCCTAAAACATATTTCACTTTGGGTGAATTAAGATACATCAGTCTGAATTCGAGTTCACCGCCAGCGGTAGGAATGCTTATACCGGCTGCCCCGCCAAAACTAAGAGTAACTGATTTTTGTAGGCTGAAATGATCATATTCTTCATTGTCTGACTTATTGATAATAACAGCACGTGTATAAAAGTGCCTGAAACCTGCCAAGCCTTCTATAAACGGAAAAAATTTTACATTGCCTATTCGGGGTTCAACATGTACAAACAAATGCCCCCCCAAGACATTACTGTGAACTTTGGTACGAACCTGAGTATTTGCACCATTATTGGCAGTTACGCTACCATCAGCACCCACTTTATGACGCAACATATATTCCAGTGATAAACCTAACACAAGTGGTTTTTCTTTAATGACTCTGTATCCTCCTCTCAAAGAAAATCCTATTCCTGAGTTAAAATTATTTTTCTGATGAAACTGATTGATGGGAAAACCCATCATAACATTAGCAGCTATGAAATTCTTAAGGGTTGGGTCAAATTTGAGAGGCTTTTTTGGTAAAGTTGTTTTTACAGAATCTTGTGCCATTACTTCACTACCATAAACCAAAATCAAAAAGACTATAAGTACAAGAGCAGTTTTTGAATACATATCTGATTTACAATAAAATACCATTATATTTGTTATAAGTTTACTACAATCTCCCAAGTCAAACACCTACCAGTTTTTTGATAATATACAAAAATCGGACTATTTATGGTGACTTTTGGTCGTTTGTGGCATTAAATTTGAACTTCTTTCAAAAAATACATTTAAAATGCTTCTAACCATGCGTACTTTCAGACTCTTTCTCCTCAGTATAGTATTATGTTCTTCTCAGATTCAGGCATTTCCACCTGATGATTCAGGAATTATTTTTGAACATGGAACTTTTACAGAGATACTGGCAAAAGCTAAAAAGTCAAAAAAAATCATATTTATTGATGCCTATACCACCTGGTGTGGTCCATGCAAATACATGGCAAAAAATATTTTTACACAACCAGAAGTAGGTAAATTCTATAACCAAAACTTTGTGTGTGCCAAAATAGATATGGAATCTGGCGAAGGCAAGGCTCTTTCACAAAAATATGAAGTGGGAGCATATCCTACATTTTTATTTGTAGATGGTGAGGGTAATTTGGTTCACAGAGTTTGTGGGTCATCTGAAGCTGAAGGCTTTATACAGTCCGGGAAAGATGCTCTCAATCCGACTGTACAATTTGCTGCCGTGAAAAAAGCGTATGAAAAAACTCCCCAAAATATCAATGCAGTAAAAGCCTATCTGTCTGCCATGGAGAGTAGCTGTATGCAGGGGGCAGATGAGCTTGCCGCTAAATTTTTTACCACACTTTCTGAAAAAGACAAACTAAGCACAAGCAACTGGGATTTCATTTCACAATACGGTAAAAACCCTGTTTCTCCTGTATTTGCGTGGGTAGAAAGTAACAAAGACAAACTCGGACAAATGCACACAACTGATACTGTAAACATGGTACTCTTTCGTGGATATGCTGGTCTGGTGGAAACCGAGCTCAGAAAAGAAACCCTTAATGAAAATGCCCTTAATGCTGCAAAAAATAAAATGCTGAGTGTAACCAGACCCGAAGAAAAAGAAAAACTATCACTCACTATTGAAATGTATGTAGAAGAGAAAAAACAAGATTTTGAATCATTAGCAAAATCTGCAATTCGTTTTGTAGATACTTATGCAGACAATGCCGAAACATACAACCAGTATGCCTGGCTTTTCCAAGAAAAATTTCCGGGAGATCAGATACGCTTAAAAAAAGCTGAGGAATGGGTGAAAAAATCTATTGAACTTGAAGAGCAATATGCCAATTTAGATACCTATGCATGGGTATTATTTAGACAAAAAAAATACAAAGAAGCTCTGCCTGTTGCTGAAAAAGCTCAAAAAACGGGTGACGACTCTGGAGAAGATACAACCACTACCAAAGAGCTCATTTCTCAGATTAAAGAATTGCTGGGAGCAAAAAAGTAAGAAAAACTGAGCTTATCAAAAGCCTTATGACAGACCAATCCATTCTGTTGTAAGGCTTTTGGCATTTTTGTAAAATATTCTTACGAAAAATAAAAACCTTCTGGATGGTATCTTGTTTTGAAAAACAGAAACATAAACAAGATAATGCAGCAATATATCAACCATCATCAACTTGAGGAAATGGAGCAACGCAAAAGAGTCCATCTGATTAACAGTATCGGTGGATTCAAGAGTGTTTGCTTAATCGGCACAACCAATAGCGAACAGCAAAACAATCTGGCTATCTTCAATTCTCTCGTACACCTGGGAGCAAATCCACCACTCGTTGGTATCATCTTCAGAACTGGCTCAACGGATAGACATACATTGTCTAACATTCTTGAAACAGGTTTTTATACAATCAATCATATTCATCAGGATATTTACACTCAGGCACACCAAACCTCTGCCCGTTATCCTAAAGAGATATCAGAATTTGAGGCAGTAAATCTTAACCCAGTTTACCAAAACAACTTTTTAGCTCCTTTTGTAAAAGAAAGTTTTGTACAGATAGGATTGGCATTCCGGCAACGGATAGATATTAGTCTCAATAATACCTGTTTCGTTATAGGAGAAATTATACAACTCTATTTTCCTGATGATTGTCTTTGTGAAGATGGTTTTGTGGACATTGAAAAAGCCGGCAGCCTTACTTGTTCAGGATTAGACAGCTATCACCAGACACAACGGCTGGACAGACTTAGCTATGCCAAACCTAATCAGGAGTTAAACTCATTGCCTGTTAACTACCTTGTCTGAAAAGCCTATCAATATTGTATGGTTAAAACGTGATTTGCGTTTTAAAGACCACAAACCTCTGTATGCAGCACAGCAAAGTGGTCTGCCTTTTTTGATTGTTTATTTCTTCGAACCGTCTGTAATGTCATATCCCGATAGTGATGTCAGACACTGGCGATTTGTATTTGAATCCTTACAGGAAATGAAAAATAAATTAATAGGATATGGTCAAATGCTATATATTTTTCAGAATGAAGTAAGACCTGTATTTGAAGAATTGGTAAAAAAATTTGAGTTAAAAAACATATTTTCTTATCAGGAAACCGGGAATCGGATTACGTATGAACGAGATATAGATATACAAAACTTTTGTCAGGCGAATGGGATAACATGGCATGAGTTTCAGCTAAATGGTGTAATACGCAGGCTAAAAAACAGAAAAAACTGGAGTAAGCGTTGGGAGCAGGTTATGAGCACTCCACCCAAGACAATCGACATAGAAAATTTGAATCTCGTAAATCTCGAAAATGATTTTTATGAATCCCTTTCCGGCAATTCTCTTGATAGTTCTGTTACGACACGAAACAAAAACTTTCAGGAAGGAGGCGAAAATCTAGCCTGGCGTTATCTGGAAAGTTTTCTGAAAGAAAGGTATGTAAACTATAGTAAACATATTTCCAAACCATTATTGAGCAGAACAGCTTGCAGCAGGTTGTCACCCTATCTTAGCTATGGTAATATCAGTCTCAAAATGGTCTATCAATATACACTACAATATCAGACAAAAGCCATTCGTAAACAAGCTCTTTCCAATTTTATCTCACGCCTGCACTGGCGATGCCATTTTATGCAAAAATTTGAAGATGAATGCCGAATGGAGTTTGAAAATGTAAACCGGGCTTATAATGCCCTTATCAAAACCAGAAATGAAGCATACATTACTGCCTGGCAGGAGGGACAAACAGGGATACCAATAATAGATGCCTGCATACTTTGTCTCAAAGCCACAGGGTATTTAAACTTTAGAATGAGGGCATTGATTGTTTCTTTTTTTGTGTATAATCTGTGGCAGAATTGGCAGGATTTGCATTTTTTAGCACGTATGTTCCTGGATTATGAGCCAGGCATACATTATCCTCAGTTACAGATGCAGGCTGGCGTGACCGGTATCAATACCATTCGTATTTACAATCCGGTTAAAAATTCACAAGAGCATGACCCCGATGGTGCTTTTATTAAAAAATGGCTGCCTGTGCTACAAAACCTACCTATCAATCAGATACATGAACCCTGGAAATTAAGTCTTTTAGAACAGCAACTGTATGGTGTTGAAATTGGAAAGGATTATCCTCTCCCCATTGTAGATATTGAGCATTCCCGAAAACAGGCAAGCCATATAGTCTGGGAATTTCGGGAAAGAGAGGATGTAAAAGAAGAAAGCAAAAGAATACTAAAAAAACATGTCACTCAACCCCTTACGAAATAACAGTATTCATAACGAGGTTATCGGGATTGTATTTCCTCACCAGCTTTTTGAAGAAAATATACTCACAGAAACTTGTAATATCATTTTTCTGGTAGAAGAATATTTGTTTTTCAAACAATATCGCTTTCACAAGCAAAAAATTGCTTTTCACAGAGCTTCAATGAAATTTTATGAAGACTGGCTACAAAAAAAACATAAGACGATAGTCTATATTGATGCTTTGAGTGATTTGTGCGATATACGAAATCTTATAACTCACTTAAAGCAAAGCGGGGTAAGAGCGATAGAGTATATTGATACAACAGACAACTGGCTCGAAAAAAGAATCAGTAAAACAGTTGCCGGAAGCGGGATAGCACTCAAAAAACATGCCTCTCCTATGTTTATCAATACATGCGATGAGAATAAGATTTTTTTTAATGGGGTTCAGTCTTTTTTTCAAACCGATTTTTATAAATACCAGCGAAAATCTAAAAATATTTTGCTCGAACCTGACAACAAACCTCTGGGTGGGAAGTGGACTTTTGATGCAGAAAACCGACTCAAATATCCTAAAAAGCAAATCCCTCCACGTATAGTTTTTGACCCTATAAATTCTTTCTATAAAGAAGCCCTATCTTATACACAACTCCATTTTGCCAGCCATTATGGCAACCTCAATCAGGCTTCTCTTTATCCGGTTACTTTTGCTGACAGTAAAAAATGGCTCACCTGCTTTCTGCAAACCCGTTTATTTGATTTTGGCAAATATGAAGATGCGATAGTTGAAAATGAATACTTTTTACACCACAGTGTTTTGACACCCATGCTGAATAGTGGTCTGCTTACACCTGATTATGTCATTAAGGAAACACTGGCTTTTGCAGAACAACACTCCATACCACTGAATTCATTAGAGGGATTTATAAGGCAAATAACAGGCTGGAGAGAGTTTATAAGAGCCGTTTATGAGTTAAAAGGAAGCAAAGAACGTACCTGTAATTTTTGGAAATTCTCCCGTAAAATACCCGAATCATTCTGGCATGGCACTACCGGGATTTATCCTATTGACGTTACCATCAAAAAAGTGCTTGATACCGGATATTGTCATCATATAGAACGGTTAATGGTTTTGGGAAACTTTATGTTGCTTTGCGAATTTGACCCTGACGAAGTATATGAATGGTTTATGAGTTTGTTTATAGATGCCTATGACTGGGTAATGGTACCTAATATTTATGGCATGAGTCAGTTTGCTGATGGAGGATTAATGTCAACCAAGCCTTATATCAGTGGCAGCAATTATCTCATGAAAATGAGTAACTTTGAAAAAGGGGAATGGCAAAAGATATGGGATGGCTTATTCTGGCGATTTATGCATTTTCAGCGGGACTTCTTTCTCAGTAACCCAAGACTGGGTATGCTGGTCAATACATTTGATAAAATGACTTCAGAAAAACAAAAATCACATTTACAGGCTGCCGAAAGCTTTCTAAAGTCATTATAAATACAAGACAATCAATAACTTTTAGTGAAATTTTTATTATTTTGCAACTCAACTGTAACCTGGTAGGCAGGTTTTTCATCTAAGTAGTTGTGAATGATTCACTGAAAGATATCGCCATTATCGAACGTATTTTGCAGGGTGATGCCTCAGGCTATAAAGAACTGGTGCATCGCCACAAAAACTATGCTTTTACAGTTGCGTTTCGTATTCTTAACCACAGAGAGATAGCAGAAGAAGCTGCTCAGGATGCTTTTATACAGGCTTTTAAAGCCCTCAAAACCTTTAACAGAGAGTCTAAATTTACGACCTGGTTTTACAGAATCGTGTTTAATGCTGCTGTGGGTTATAAACGCAAAGAAAAAATACAAAAGGATGACCTTGAAACTGTCGAAACTTCCCTGCAAATTTCGGATACAGGGGATGACATCAGGCATGCCGAACAAAAAAAATATATTGGACTTGCCCTGAAAAATATGTCTGAAGATGATGTAACTTTGATTACTTTGTTTTACCTGAAAGAATTTTCAATGGAAGAAATTTCTGAAATTACAGGCATTTCGGCAGATACAGCAAAAGTAAAACTCCATCGGGCAAGAAAAAGGCTGGCTGAGGAAATGAAAAAATTACTGAAAAGTGAAGTGAGAAGTATATTGTAAAAATCTACTTAACGTCAAGTATTGTTTATCTTAAAAGATAATAATAAATCATTAAAATATGAAGCTGACAGAAGAACAAATTTTCGATTTGATAGATGGTAATCTTTCAGCCGAAACAGAAGCAAAATACAAGCAAATTATTGCTGAAAACCCAGACACACAGGATTTATACGAAGAATTATTAGCTTTTCATAAAGAGTTACAAAGTCTTGGTACAGAGCATCCATCCATGCGTTTTACAGAAAATGTGCTTGACAAATGGGCAACTATGCAGGTAATACCCATTGTAAAAGTTTCCAGAACGCTTCCTTACTGGTTTTTGGGCATTTCACTGCTATTGCTGTGCATCATGGCAATATTTGCTAAAAACTACACCCCAAATACTACTTTGGTAACACAAACTGAAAAATGGATTTCATTACTTAATAATGCAACCGGCTTCAAAATATTCGTATTTACCAATGCCATCTTGTTGATACTATTATTAGATAAAGCCATTCTTCGACCATATTTTCAAAAAAGGCTGACTCAAAAGTAGGGAGCAACCCTTTTCCTGACTTTATAATAACCCCACTACAATTTATTTCACTAAAATAAGACTGTAGTGGGGTTTATAAGTTATAATTTATTGTACACTATATTAAAGTAGCCTGATTTAGAATAAGTTTTAGGCTGACCTGATACATAAGGTTGAAATTGGGGTGTAATCATATTCATGCTGCCACCATCACCAGCCCACGCCCAACCCAAAACAGCCCAACCTTTGCCTCTGGCATAGTCCACAATGCCAGACCAATCAGCACCTGAGCCACCTGAATTTCCAAATTCTCCAAGAATACAAGTTCTGCCTGACGATGCCAAATCATCTATATCAGAAGTATTCATATACCTCCCCTTTCCCTGATTCCAGGCTCCAGGATATACATGAGCAGACAAGATAATATTGACATCTGTAATTTTGGCTTGTCCAGTAGAACAGCCTTTCACAGCACATGCAGCAGTTGCGGTTTCCTGTCCCCAACCCGGAATATCAATGATAATATTACCACTATACACCTGCCTAACTGTAGCAATTGCTGTATTATAAGCTGAAGCAAAGGCTGCCGGCGTTATATTATGACTACCCCACTCATTCATTAAATTGATAATAAAACCACCCCCAAGCGTAGTATAGTTAGTTTTCCACCAGTTGGCAGCCGCCTGTAACTCAGCCGTATTGTCTGTACCCAGTACAGTAGCTTTGTGATAAGTGGCAATCACAGTATAACCATTAGACTTGGCTTCTGAAATCCATCTTTTGGCGTTCAAAACCTGGTTAGGTTCTATTTCTATACGTACTGTTTTGATTTTTGTATTTTGCTTCATAAGTGTCCATCCCAAATCACAGTTGCCACTATTATAATAAGAAGGCTGAAGGTTTACACCATTTCCAAAAACACTAACTGCTGCTTCTGAAGTAATCACTGGTTCATTTGTCATTGTATTAACCGGCAAAACATTATCGTGTCGGGTACAGTTCACAAAAAGAAATACAAGTGCGACACATAAGCCTGCCCACCGGCTCAAACCAGGCATAATTTTAATTGAATACATAAATATAAGTAGGTTTAAAAGTGAAATGTACTATCGCGAAGAATACTGTACCAAAGTAAAACATTGATAAGTATAATAAATAATACAATTTGTACAATTATTGACACGAATAGAACTACATTATACAACTTTATCTCAATTAGGTACAATTTTATCCCTAAAGGATAAAATATTGGATTTAAAGTAATTTTCGGCTTAACTTTCCAAAAAAATCATCAATCAAAGACATAAAATATTATCAGGATATGAAAATCAGAAGTTTAGTCATCTTTTTGTTAGTAAGTATTCCGGCATTCAGTCAGGTAAAACTTGCCAGAATTTTCAGTAATCATAGTGTCTTTCAGCGACAAAAACCTGTTCCTGTGTGGGGTTGGGCAGGTGCCGGAGAAAAAATCACTATTACTTTTAATGGACAAACTCTTACAACAAAAACTGATGCAACTGGCAAATGGCAGATAAAACTGGCTGCTATGCCGGCGGGTGGTCCTTATTCATTAACGGTAAAAGGCAAAACCAATACTCTTACATTAGAAGACATAATGGTTGGAGAAGTATGGATATGTTCGGGACAATCTAACATGGAATGGGTACTTAAAGATGCTAACAATGCCTCAGAAGAAATAAGAGATGCAAAATTTTCGCAAATCAGGCAGTTCAAAGTTGAAAAAGACCTTAGCTTTCAGCATGAAAAAGACCTGAAAACAGGTGAATGGGTAGTATGTTCACCTGAAACAGCACCCAATTTTACGGCAGTAGGCTACTTTTTTGCAAGAGAACTTAGCCAGAAACTGAATGTAGCCGTCGGATTGATTAATACCTCATGGGGTGGCTCACAGGCGGAAAGCTGGATTAGCAAAGAATCAATGCTTGCTTCAGATGTATTGCAGGGTTATGCTCAACAAATGCCTAAAAACTGGGAAGAGTCCGATAAGAAACTGGACAATGAACTGAGGGAAAATATTTTTCACAGAAGCAATATCACTTTAGAAGATGAAAAAAAATATAGCGAACCAGACTATGATTTTTCCTGGTGGAGACCAGCCTCCATACCCGGAGCATGGGACTGGCAGGGAATTTGGGCATTCAGAGGAAAAGGTTATATGCAAAAAACCATTAACATTCCAGCTGAATTGGCAAATAAAAGCTCTGTTTTGGGATTTGGCGTAAATGACTCCCCTTATAAGCTGTATATCAATGGCAAACTGATTTCAGAAGGTCAGGAAAAAGGTGACCGAAAATTGACTATCCCTGCCGGAACCTGGAAAACTGGTAACAACTCATTACTAATTGCACAGTCAGCAAATATAGAACCGAGCTGGCTTGGAATGGGTATTTTCGGAAATAATGATGCCAGCTATGTAGATTTTGGTTCTGAAAAAATATCTCTGGCTGGCGACGGCTGGAAAAAACTGCCTTCTTTTGCAGAGCCTCGTACCTACACGCATGGCTGCAACAATGCAGGAACAATACTTTTTAATGCTATGGTGGCTCCACTGGTTCCTTATGCCATGCAAGGAGTTATCTGGTATCAGGGTGAAACCAATGCAGGCAGATCTTATGAATATCGTAAAACTTTTCCGCTACTGATTCAGGACTGGCGTAAACAATGGAATGAAGTGTTTCCATTTTTGTTTGTACAACTTTCGAGCTATGGAGGCAATCAAAATAGTAATATAGGCAGTGGATGGGCTGAACTGAGGGAAGCCCAAACCATGACACTGACATTACCTAAAACTGGTATGGCAGTTACCACAGATATTGGCAATCCACATGATATACATCCCCGTAATAAGCAGGATGTAGGAAAAAGACTTGCTAATTCGGCTTTACAGGTAGCTTATAATCAAAATGCTTTGTCAGGTAGTCCACTTTATGAATCAGTAAATTTTAACAATGGAAAAGCAACAATATCATTTAAAAATGTTGGCAGTGGCTTAATGACCAAAGATAAATATGGGTATATCAGGGGCTTTGAAATAGCCGGAGAAGATAAAGTATTTTACTATGCCAAAGCTGAAATAACAGGAAATCAAGTGATTGTGTATAGTGATAAAGTAAGCAAACCAGTTGCCGTTCGTTATGCCTGGACAGACTCTCCCGACGATGCCAATTTATTTAATGCAGATGGTTTTCCTGTCTCACCTTTTCGGACTGATACCTGGCAGGGAACCACTGAAAAAGCTAAATTCCAATAAGTATTTTCAAAAGACATAGGAACAATAATAAAAATAAGGCAGTCTGATTACTGCCTTATTTTTATTATTGTTCTGTCATTTTTCTTTATATTGACCCATTATCATTAGGGCAATTAGGCTATCTGTCGATTGATATGCAAAGTTGTCAGTTTATCCGATTTTAATTTATCAAAATGTCTCAATTCCTCCCACTTTTCCCATTAAATCTGGTAGTTTATCCCAAAGAAAAATTACCACTGCATATTTTTGAACCCCGTTACCGACAATTAATAAATGAGTGTCTGGAAAATAAAACTACTTTTGGAATACCCTGTTTTCTTGACAATAAACTCAAAGGTTATGGTACTGAAATGAAAGTAAGTGAACTCATTCAACGGCATGAAGACGGCAGAATGGATATCATAACGTATGGCATTCGGGTTTTTCGGATAACAGATTTTCAAAATCCTCTTCCAGATAAACTCTATGCCGGCGGGCAGGTAGAATACTTGTCGCTTGATTCAGGCAATGACCCAATGGTAGCACACAAACTGATCGGCATTTTTGAACAACTATATGATTTACTAAAAATTGAACCTGAAGTAGATTTTGATGATGCCGAACTCATTTCATTTGCCATAGCTCATAAGGCAGGGCTTTCACAGGAACAGGAATATCGTTTGCTGACGATAGAATCTGAAACAGAAAGACAGGAATTTTTGATTGAACACCTCGAACGAGCTATTCCGATAATTGCAGATATGGAGAAAACAAAAGAAAGAATCAAAATGAATGGTCATTTCCGTTCATTTGACCCTCTTAATTTTTAATCATTTAAAGATATACAAGCAAGTTTGTGAAAAATATACTTTCCAAGCCCATTATCTGACGCTTTCTTATTACACTAACTCGTTCTAAGATTAATTTAAAAGTTATGATTTTAGACCAAACTTGGCAAGTCTTGAGAGATGTTTTATAAATTGAGATGGTTTCTCAAGACTTGCCAAGTCTTTTTAGCATTGCATTCTATTTTTTAAATCGGTATAAGTTAAACGCAAAATTACCAAGTATTTGATAAACAACAATTTATAGAACAATCTAATTCCGAGCTCACGTTACAATACTAATAGGAGCAGGTTTGATATTTGCCGGAATGCTGGTACTCATCTGGAAATAACTCTTATCTTGGAAAAAGTGAGGTTGGCTTTAATGAGGAATCTGCAAGTAATTTCAGTTTAAAAAGTTTACCCATTTCTGTCGAAAAAATCAGTTCATCTTGTGAGATAAAGTCAATAGCTTCACCCTGACCACGACTCATTCGCAAGCAAATATCCGGGCTGGCAAAAAGGTTACTTTCATCAGTAATCTTAAAAAAATAAACCCTTCCGTAAGCCAGTAATACAATTTTTTTTTTGTCAGGACTAAGTGCTGCCCCTGTTACCATGCTATGCAAATAGATGCCCGATTTAGATGGATTTACTACATAGCTACCCGGTTTGTCAGGTATTGCATAATAGTGTACAATCCGGTCTCCTCTGTTTTTAGAGAATAGATACAATTGATTCTTGTACCAGAAAAATGCCTCACAATCAAAGTTTTGCTGGCTTTTGGGTGGAGGGAAAGCCGTTTGGTCGGCATAGCGAAACCGAATGGTATCAATAAGGTCAGGACGTTCTGGATGGAATTTATAAATCCGAAGGTTTTTGCGAAGGTTTTTGTTATTGCCAAAATCGCCAATGTAAATATTCCCGGCAGAATCTTTTGTAATCTCTTCCCAGTCCACATTTTTCAGTCCCGGAAAATCTATTTTATTCAACAACCTGCCTTTTTTATCTATTCTGAATAAAGCAGAAGCACTTCCTCCGTCGTTTTGAGTCCAAAGTGTAGAATCACTTGCATTAAAAATCAATCCTGAGCTTTCATTGATTTCAGAAGGCATTTGCCCTATTTGTCTGGTAAAATACCCTTCTTGACCATATGTATGAAATCCTGTTTCTTTAAGGTCAGAAATACATCCTGAAAGCATCACTATTAACCCTATGATACCATACAAGGAACTTATTTTTATTGTCTGACGTTGCATTCTGATGTATGTTCTGAGGGTACAAAATACTTTGTTTTTTAGTGAAAAAAACCGTAATTTGTAACACTTTTTACATATTTTCTTCATTATTAATTTTTTGCGGTAAAGATTTCGCATACCAAAAATCCACCCATGTCCCAGCAATCTCTGATTCCTATTGATAATCTGAGTCCGGTTATATATCCCGAAAAACAACATGATTTTACTACTGTTTTTGGGGATGGAAGAAGCTACATGCACGATTATCGATTTTATTATAATTATTTCAACCGGATTCCTAATGGCAAAGAAATAGATCGTATTCATCTACGCAAAGCTATCGAATGGTTTTCAAAAACTTATAAGTCAGAAATCCGTGAAACTTTCTTTCAACAGGATTATGACTATAAAAAACGTCGTTCTTTTGATACAGAACGTTTTTTTGTGTTACATGACGATACAATGGTTGCTTTCAATGATGGTGATATGTGCAGAGTTTTGCATTACGAACCACACGAAGCCCGGTTTGATAACATCATTGAGCAAATCAAACAATTCAAACGTAAACGCCAGGGACAACATCGCCAGATTAGTCTGATTACTGCCGGTTTCAGTGGCTTGGATTTAAGTCATATCGACATTCAAAAGACAAAATTAGATATTTCTCTTAACTACAACGACGATTTTCCTCCTGTTCATGACATCATTCTTAAGCGTCTCAGCAAACGAAACGACAAAGGAATCGTATTGTTGCATGGCTTACCAGGTACGGGAAAGACAACTTATTTGCGTTATCTGATTGGTAAAATCCGAAAACAAATGCTGTTTGTACCACCCAATATTGCGGCAAATATGGCAAATCCGGATTTTATAAATATTCTGATTAACAACCCTAACTCGGTATTGATCGTAGAGGATGCTGAAAATATTATTATTGACCGCAACCAATCGGGTAGCTCAGCTGTTTCGACCCTGCTTAACATTTCGGATGGCTTGCTCTCGGATTGTCTGAATATCCAGATTATCTGTTCGTTTAATACCCATATTTCAGCAGTAGATACAGCATTACTTCGCAAAGGCAGATTGATTGCCAAATATGAATTTAAAAAACTCACTACTGACAAAGCCCAAAAATTATCTTCTTCACTTGGATTTGGAAATGAGGTCAGTGAAGAGATGATATTGAGTGATATTTATAACCAGCAGGAAATGAGTTTTGAAGAGAAAAAAGCCCCTAAAATTGGTTTTTGAAAATGATATATAAAACTGGCTGTGTTTTTTTACTATTTTTTTGGGCTCTGGCTGCATTCTCACAAAGTACGTCTGATACGGCTTATATTGCTATAATTACCAGACAACGCTTACAAAAGGACAGCCTTTTTTTATCCCAGACTTCTCCATTATCTGAAAAAAAGAAAAAAGATTTCAAAGGATTGCCCTACTTTGAAATCAATGAAAAATATCATCTGGAAGCGGTTTTCATAAAAAATGAAAATCCTCGCACTTTTAAGATGAAAACCACTACTGATCGTGAACCTCTTTATAAAGAGTACGGCACTTTGCAATTTACCTTAGACGGTCAAGGTTTTATACTAACTGTTTACCAAAGTCTTGACCTGCTCAGAAAACCAGGTTTTAAAGACTATCTTTTTGTCCCTTTTACTGACCTCACTTCAGGCAAAGATACATACGGTGGAGGCAGGTATCTTGATTTCAGGATTCCTACAAACGATAAAGTAATACTTGATTTTAACATAGCTTATAATCCTTATTGTGCTTACAATGACACGTATTCCTGCCCGCTTGTGCCGAAAGCTAACAGATTAAAAGTAAAGATTCCGGCAGGTGAGAAATATGAATAATATGAAACATTGCAACTAAAACCCATTTATTGGGGTCTGAAAATATAATCTTTAACTTATTTCAATAATTCTTTCTGCTATGCTTCTCACCAGACTCCTTGGCTATGGTACTTGACCATACTGCTACAAACTACAAGTTGTGCTCTCATATTCAGAGGTAGAAATCAGACTATTTATGTAAATTCTTATCCGGAAGGAGCTGTTGTAAAGGAAGCAAAAACCAACAAAATTCTTGGAACCACACCAGACTAGATGGAAGTTCCGAGAAAAAAGCAACAATATCTCAGTTTTGAACACCCACAGGCTGGTAACAGTATTTACTCCCTGAAAGAAAAAGCAAGAATTGGCTATCTGATTCCCGACATTCTTTTGATTCCATACAGTTATGGGTTGTCAGCTATTTTAGATTATTCAACCGGAGCAATTTACTCTTTTCCAAAAGATAGTCTTTTTGTAAATCTTCAGAAAGACACTGCTTTGAAGCAACTCTATATAAAAAAGGAGCCAGAAGCAGTAATAAAAACAATAGCTTTTGAGAATCAGCTAAAACAAAAAGATGATTCTGTCAAACAAATAAAAAGTAACATTGCCCGGGCTAAATATCTTGAAAAATATGCCGAAAAACAGATTAGAGATTCAATTAGAGTTGTAGAATGGAACAAAAAATCTTTGTCAGATGCAAAAAACAGCATCTCACTTAACTTGGGGCAATTGTATATCAATGAGTTGCAATTGAACTTTGAACGATTTGTAGCCCGGCATGAGAGCATCGTATTCACATTGGGCTATAAGATTCCAAGAAGCTCTGATAAAACGTATGAAGCAAAAAGAACCCCTTATAATGACATTTTGCTAATGCCTTTTTCAAACAGTTATTATCTGGAAGGAGCTTATAAATATTATTACTCAGGCAAAAGATTTAATACATCTTATCTCTCTATTGGAGCTTTTTACCGATATAGCACTTATGAAGATGCTCAAATAAGCTGGCATGATCCTACGTTTGGGTCATTTGGTCATTATAAAACATATAAACAAACATTAGATGCCATAGTGCATAGTATGGGTTTAAAGTTAATATTAGGTACTTATTCTCCTACTCTCAAAATTGGCTCAAATTCAGGTATTAAGCTGGATATCTATGGAGGGATTAGTCTAAGATATAAACATATCTATTTAAACAGACCAGAACCTAATACATGGAATGAACACAACTTTACCCTAATTCCATCTGTTCATTTGGGATTAAAAGCGGGATTTGCCTGGAAAAAATAACAAAGGGGTTTGAATTTTAGAATTCAAACCCCTTTCGCTTATTCATAGTATTAAAGTTGTTCCAGTACTTTTTGAAAAGAAACCTCTTTACCTATTTTTTCTTTCAGTTCAGAAATTGGCAACCTTACCTGCTCCATGCTATCCCTGAAACGAACAGTAACTGTATTATCTTCCATTGTGTCGTAATCTACTGTAATACAAAACGGCGTTCCAATTAAATCCTGACGGGTATAACGCTTACCAATAGCAGCATTGTCTTCATAAATTACATTGAATTCATAACGAAGCTCATTAAAAATAGACATTGCTTTTTCCGCTAAACCATCCCTTTTTACCAAAGGCAATATGGCAGCTTTCACTGGGGCAAGTGCCGGATGTAATTTCAGATAAATGCGTTCTTTTGCTTCTTCGCCCTCCCCTACTGTTTCTTCAGTATAAGCATTGCAAAGTGTTGCCAGAAACAAACGGTCAGCCCCAACGGAGGTTTCGATTACATACGGTATATAATTGAGATTTACCTCATTATCGTGGAAACGCAGTTTTTTCTTGGAATAGATTTCGTGCTGACTCAAGTCAAAGTCACCTCTGGAATGAATACCTTCCATTTCTTTAAAGCCAAACGGAAATTCATATTCAATATCAACAGCAGCTTTAGCATAGTGAGCCAGTTTTTCGTGGTCGTGGTATTTAAGTTTTTCGGCAGGCAAACCAATGGCTTTATGGAACTTAAGCCGGGTTTCTTTCCAGTGCTGATACCACTCAGATTCCGTGCCGGGACGAACAAAATACTGCATTTCCATCTGCTCAAATTCTCTCATTCTGAATATAAACTGACGGGCAACAATCTCATTTCTAAATGCTTTACCTATCTGAGCAATTCCAAAAGGTACTTTGAGTCGTCCGGTTTTCTGCACGTTCAAAAAGTTTACAAAAATCCCCTGAGCTGTTTCAGGACGCAGGTAAATGGTAGTAGATTCTTCGGCAACCGAACCCACCTGTGTAGAAAACATCAGGTTAAATTGTCGTACTTCTGTCCAGTTGGCAGTTCCTGAAATTGGGCAAACAATATTTTCTTCAATTATCAGGTTTCTCACGCCCTCCATATCTTCAGCAGTCAACAAAGCAGCCAGTTTCATCCGAAGAGCAGTTCCTTTCTCAGGAGTGCCATTAGTTTCGTAATGTTCAGCTTTGGCTTCAATCAACTGGTCTGCCCTGTATCGTTTTTTACTATCCTTGTTATCAATCATCGGGTCATTAAAAGAGTCAACGTGACCGGAGGCTTTCCAGGTAGTAGGATGCATAAAGATGGCAGCATCAATCCCCACCACATTGTCGTTGAGCTGGGTCATGGCTTTCCACCAAAGGTTTTTGAGGTTATTTTTGAGTTCTACGCCATATTGTCCATAATCATAAACAGCAGCCAACCCGTCATAAATCTCTGAAGACGGAAACACAAAGCCGTATTCTTTGGCGTGGGCAATTATTTTATTAAAAAGCGAATTTTCTTCCTGGGGTGTATTTTGTTTTGCCATCGGTATAAACTGATTTCTTAAATTCGGGCAAAGATAGAAGCCTGAAACGGAAAGTGAAAATTTTTCGGTAATGCCTGTTTATTGATTTAAAATTTAAGAAAATACTCTACCTTCAATTTTGAATGTTTGCCTGTTAGTTTTTCGATAACGTTTGATAAATAATGTGTGATATAAAACATGAAAAATCTTTTTCTTCTTTTAATGATTTTGTTAGTTGTTTCTGTAGGTTACTCACAGACAACAAAACCCCAAAAGCCGGTTTCAGTTATTTTTGATACAGACATTGGTCCTGATTATGATGATGTGGGTGCTTTAGCGATGCTACACGCACTTGCTGACAGTGGAAAAACCAACATTCTGGCAACTATTGCCTCCAATCAATATCCACGTATTGTGGCAGTGCTGGATGTAATTAACACTTATTTTAACCGCCCTGATTTGCCTATTGGCATCACCAAAGGCAAAGGTGTAAACATTGGGGTCACCCAAAAATGGGATTCAGTAATTGTTTCCCGTTATCCTCATAATTTACAAAAAAATGAACAAGCCGAAGACGCAACTTTACTTTACAGAAAAATACTATCCTCTCAGCCTGATAAAAGTGTAACCATTATTACGGTAGGCTTTTTAACTAATTTGGCTAATCTGTTAGATTCTCCTCCCGATAAATATTCGGTATTACATGGTAAAGAACTTGTCAGAAAGAAAGTAAAAACTCTGGTGTGTATGGCGGGCATCTTTCCTTCCGGGAAAGAATTTAATGTAGAACAAGATGCAAAATCCTCAGCAAAAGTATTTGCAAACTGGACAACACCCATTATTTTCACAGGTTTTGAAATTGGTTCAAAAATCTTTACAGGGCTTCCAATAGTGCAAAGTAACGTAAAAAACAGCCCTGTAAAAGATGTATTTGCATGGTCAATCCCTTTGTCAGAAGAAGATAAAAATGGCAGAATGAGCTGGGATGAAACTGCTGTACTGATTGCTGTAAATGGCTATGAAAAATACTATAGCCTGGTTGCAGGAAAAATTGTTTGTAACTCAGATGGAAGCAACACCTGGAATCCGAAAAGCAAAGGACATTCGTATGTTATACGAAAAATGTCTCCCAAACTGGTAGAAAATTTAATTAATAACCTTATAATGCATCAACCCGTAAAATAATGAAGGTATAAAATCCCTGGAATTCGTTTACTTTTGCAAAATATTTGGTATTTATATAAGAGATAAAAGTTTTTGTATTGTTTATTTTCGTTTATTTGGTTAATTTAGCTCATATCCACCTCACAATGTCACTTAAGAAGTATTTTTCAGTTTTTATAGCAACATTTCTTTTTTCTATAGTTGTTAAAGCTCAGTGTACAGGTTGTACTTTTGGAATTGATGGTAGTATCAACTTTACTACTACAGCTGCCAACCAAACCATTTGTATTACAGGTGGCGTCCCTTATACAGGCACTTTAACGATTAATCATGCTAATACTACTATCTGTATAAATACAGGTAATACCATGACAAATTCAGCAAATATCAATTTTGGAGGGTCTTTTGCTGTTACATGGAATAATTATGGTAGCTGGCAAAAAAATTTTTTCACCTTTGACAATAACTCAATTTTCAATAACTATAATAATTTTGGTACTACAGGGGCTATCAGTTCCACAGTACAAGGCGGTTCAGTTTTTAATAATTATGCAAATTTTGGTACATCTGCCAATCGGGTAAATCTGAGCCTTAATAGTACAACTACCTTTAATAATTTTAGTAGTGCCTCTGCTTTTACAAACAATATCAACTCCAATCAAAATGCCACTGTAAATAATTATGGAACTTTTAATCATTCGGGTAATCTTTCGTGGAATGGGCAATGGCGTAACCGAAAGAACAGTTCGCTGACTATCAACGGGGATCTTGCCATTAACGGAAATGCCAGTATTATTAATGAAGCCAATGCTCCGGTTACAGTAAACGGAAATCTGACAAATAATAATATTCTGACAGCAGGAGGCAACTGGACAGTGAGTGGCAATTTAACAAACAATGGCAGTGGGGTTCTCACCATTCAGGATGCTATCATTCAGGTAAATGGTGTAGGTCCCGGGGCAGGAACTAATGTAACCAACAATGGCACTCTAAGGGCAGCCGGAACTTGTGGTAAGCTAAGTATTGCTGGAAACAGTGTACAAAATGGCAGTGGCACTACCTCTGGAATAGGAGGGGCTTTGATTGATATTTGTGATGCTACACAGGTTGGTCTCTACTATGATATTAATTTTAATAACGCTGGCACCAGCAACCTCGCTGGACGTTGCAGCTGTAACCCTGTAAATTCACTACCTGTCACATTTACATTCTTTAAAGGTGTGAGGGTTGAAAACAAGGTAAAATTAAGTTGGCAAACTTCTTATGAGGCAAATAACAGCCATTTTACCATTGAAAAATCGAAAGATGGACAAAACTTTGAGATACTTTCCGTAATAGATGGTGCTGGTAATTCTGTTCAGATACGTGACTACAGTATTTTTGATACAAATCCTTCTAATGGCATTAATTATTACCGTATCAGCCAAACAGATGCCAACGGTGTCGTTTCATACTATACTAAAGTCGTTACTGTTAGGATCACTGATCAAGAAGTAAATATATCTCCCAACCCTACTTCAAATGGTTTAATTACAATATCAACAGGTGAGTCTTTTGAGGAATTGCTGGTAGTTATTATTGAAACAAGTGGAAAGATTGTTCAATCACGACTCTTAAAAAATACATCTCCCGAAATTGATTTAAATCTTCAAAGTCTGGCTAAAGGGATTTACTTCTTAAAACTATCTGATCGTCGGACTTTCAGTTCCAAAGTATATAAGATAGCCATATTATAAAAAAAAGCAGGCTTTGTGCCTGCTTTTTTTATTGTTATGTACAAAGCTATTTTTATCGGGAAACCAATCTGCCCTTTTCTACGGTTATTTGTCGGGCAACCTCTTCACAATTTCTGGCAAAAGTATATACTTTATCATGTAACTGGTCTGTGTTCTCCTCCTGCATAGAACTCAGTTCAATATATGCAAGTTGTTGGTGAAGGTCTGTCAAGCCCATTACCACAAAAAGCATCTTATTTTTATGAGCGATAAAACTCAAACTTTTCCAGTCTTTTTCCTTCACAAAATTCTTCATTTCTACAATCAGGTCAGGAATTTTATCTGTAAACATATTCATAAGTTCCAGCATAAACTCGTTATTACCCATTGCTGTCTTACGAATATTACCTACTTCAAACTTAGCTTTTTCCTGTGAAGGCTTTAGTGATTTGATTTTAAGTTTTTCAATTTTCATAAAAAGCTCAGATGCATTAAATGGCTTATAGATATAGTCATTCATACCTGCGTCCAAAGCTTTTTGCTGATTATCCTGTAATACATCTGCTGTTAGGGCAATTATCGGAATATTACGTTTATTCTCCGGCATTGACTTACGAATATACCGGGTAGTTTCATAACCATCCATAATAGGCATCTGCATATCCATCAGGATCAGGTCATAATCATTACTTTCCAGTTTTTCTATACCCATTTTACCATTTTCAGCTGTATCTATTCGGATATAAGGATTAAATTCACAAATAGTCTGAATAGCAAGCGTCTGATTCACAGGATTATCTTCACAAAGCAAGATGTAAGCTGTGGGGATATTATTCTCTTCTATGGTTTCTTTGATGCTTTTTTCAGCAGATACATCTTCAGGTTTTATATTTACTTTACCAAAACCCATGATAATGGCAAACGTAGAACCTTCATTTAGCTTACTGCTAACTTCTATTTTACCTCCCTGTAGCTCTGTCAGTTGTTTTACAATAGTCAATCCCAGACCTGTTCCACCAAATTTTCGGGTAGTATCTGAAGAAGCCTGCGTAAAACTTTCAAAAATAACCTCTATTCTGTCTTCTGGAATCCCTATTCCTGTGTCGGCTACTTCAAATCTGAGATAGGTTTTATTGTCTTTTTCTTCTAAGAATTTAATTTCCAGTTTTACAAAGCCTTTCTCAGTAAATTTAACAGCATTGCTCAATAAATTGAGTAAAATTTGATTTAATCTGACGGGATCACCTGTAATGGTTTCAGGAACATCTGGATTTATGATGTATTTTAGTGAGATATTTTTTTCAGATACCTTAAACTGCATGGTATCCATCAGGGCATTACAAAGAGTAGGCAAGTGTATTTCTACCTGCTCAAAAGTCATTCTACCTGATTCTATTTTTGTTACATCCAAAATATCATTGATAATTACCAGTAAATTATCAGCAGAACGCTGGATATTCTGGACATGATTTTTTTGAATGGTGTTAATTGGAGAGCGGGAAAGTAATCTGGCAAATCCAATAATGGCATTCATTGGAGTACGTATTTCGTGACTGACGTGAGCCAGAAACTGTTCTTTGAATTTTTTGGATTGCTCCATTTTTTCTTTTTCCAGTTCTGCCTGCTGTTTTTCTTCTTTCAGAATATTAATCCGGTCGCCGAGTGCCATGGAAAGCAATACCATTTCTAAAGCAGAACCTATCTGAACACCATATACAGTAATGAAATTAGTAGGCAATAACCCCAAAATATGCAGTGACAGCATTACTACTCCCAGTAAAAAGGCTATCCAGGCGACAAACATAAAACGGGCAGGTCTGTATTTTTTTTGTAACCCGTGAACAGTAGCTGCTATGACTGCAATTACAAATACCAATCCCAGTACGGCTGTCAGTTGTACTGCTTTACCCTCGTTTACAAAAGTACTTATGCCACAAAAAAGCAAGCCTGTTAAGCCAATAAATGTTAGTATTTTTTCGTAAACCGGAGATTCAGTAGCAGTATGCAAAAAGTATTTAACAAACCAGCTTCCAAAAAAAACGGTACATCCGGCTAACATTGGCATAATATGTAATGACCACCATGAAGGGGTAGGAATCAGGTACTCGTAGCCTAGTCCGTTACTAATAAACTGAAACAATCCAAATCCTGCCAGATATAATACATAGAATAAATAACTAAGGTCTTTGACTATTAAAAACAGAAAAAGATTATATAAAATAATTACCAGCACAAATCCATAATAAAAACCTAATAGTAAACTTTGTAGGCGGTCGTGTCGGTAAAAGTGATTGCTTTCCCAAAGTGTCATTGGAAAAGCCATATTGCTGTTGCTTCGTATCTTGATGTAAAATGTATGAATAGTATTCGGACGCAAATGAAGTGCAAAAACTGAGGTCAGATGTTTGATTTCACGCGATTCAAAAGGGATTTCTATCCCTGATGTGTGAATCTTAAATTCCTGAGGAGCAATAGGGTTATTACTCTTTACCTCCTCATATAACTCCACTAAACCCAAATCAGCATTTGAAATCTGAAGCAATCGTATAATATCTTCCTTTAAAGGATTCTCAATCTGTATTCTTGCCCAGTAAGTATCCTGTGTGACACCCTGATTAACAGAATGATAGGTTTCAGTGAATTGATTGCTATACGCCAGGGAACTTACAGCCTTGATGTCAAGATTACCTTTTTTATCTACTAATATAGAAATATAGTCATCAAGAGCATATTTATCAATATTCTCAGATAAAGTCAGTACTGACTTTTGAGCAAAGGTACTCAGGGATAAGCAGCTTAGGAATATGTAAAACCAGTACTTCAACAGGCAAAATCGTGTGGTTATGAACAAAATTGCTCTTAAGAAGAGCATATCAGAAAAATACAGATTAATAAGGCAAAATTAGGACATATATTGTATAAAATCAATTTTTATTTTCACAATAGTATTTTTTAACTGGCTGATATGATATAACAATTAGTTTTTATTTGAAACCCGGAATAGTTAATTTCGTACCATAGTATTCACAAAAAAACCTTCTACCTCATGGCTATTATCGACCCTAAAAAACAAGCCCGCATGAAAGAGTTGATTACAAAAATCAACCATTATAACGAACAATATTATCAAAATCATATATCTGAGGTGTCAGATTTTGAATTTGACAAATTACTTGAAGAATTAACTGTAATCGAAAGTCAGCATCCCGAAGCCCGCCAGCCAGATTCTCCTACCCAGCGTGTAGGTGGCACGATTACCAAATCTTTTCCTACAGTACAGCACCGTTATCCGATGCTTTCACTTGGTAATACCTATTCAGAAGAAGATTTAATTGAATTTGACAATCGTGTAAAAAAACTACTTGGAACTGATAATTACGAATATATCTGCGAACTGAAATTTGACGGAGTTGCTCTCAGCCTCATCTATGAAAATGGCATTTTGACAAAAGCTATTACCCGTGGTGATGGCACCAAAGGAGATGAAATTACTGCTAATGCCAAAACCATTAAAACAATTCCAATCAGTATTAAAGCTGATAATCTGCCTGCTGTTTTTGAAGTACGGGGGGAAGTATTTATGCCATTCCAGGTTTTTGAAAGACTGAATAAGGAGCGGGAAGATGTAGGTGATGCCCTACTTGCCAATCCGAGAAATGCTGCCTCTGGTGCATTGAAATTACAGGATTCTTCTGAAACCGCCCGACGGAATCTTGATTTTTACTCTTATTTTCTACTGGGTGAAGACCTGCCTTATACAACTCATTTTGATTCTGTTGAGCAATTAAAAAAGTGGGGCTTCAATGTGTCTGATACTTTCAGGAAATGTGCTACTCTTCAGGATGTATTGCAATACATTCATTATTGGGAAGCAGAAAGATTTAACCTGCCTCTGGGTATTGATGGCATTGTAATCAAAGTGAATAATTTTAATCAGCAACAGGAACTTGGCTTTACTGCTAAAGTACCACGCTGGGCTATTGCCTATAAGTACAAAGCCGAAGCAGCTCAAACCATTCTCGAATCAGTAAGTTATCAGGTTGGGCGAACCGGAGCCGTCACACCTGTTGCCAATCTCAAGCCTGTATTGCTTGCCGGAACTACCGTAAAAAGAGCTACCCTGCACAACGCCAATGAGATAGAACGTATTGGCTTGCATCTGGGAGATACAGTAATGATAGAAAAAGGTGGTGAGATTATTCCTAAAATCACTTCAGTAGTTCTCGAAAAACGTCCTGCCGGAAGTCAGGTAGTCGCTTTTCCGGAACATTGTCCTGATTGTAAAACTACTTTAATCAGACGTGAAGGTGAAGCAGCTTATTATTGCCCCAATGAAAAAGGATGTCCCCCACAAATTATGGGTAAAATTGAGCATTTTATCCAACGTAAGGCAATGAATATTGAGAGTCTGGGACCAGAAACTATTGACGCTTTTTTTGCCAAAGGCTGGGTAAAAACTCCTGCCGACTTATATGACCTGAAAGCCGAGGATATGCTGACTTTAGACAAGTTTAAGGATAAAAAAGTAGCCAATATTCTGTCAGGCATTGAAAAATCAAAGGAGATTCCATTTAAACAGGTGTTGTTTGCTATCGGTATCCGGTTTGTAGGGGCTACTACTGCTGAAAAACTGGCTTTGCATTTTCGTAGTCTGGATGCTTTGCAAAAAGCTACGATTGAAGAACTCTTGCAGGTAAACGAAGTAGGAAGTCGGATTGCCGAAAGTATTATTGAGTTTTTCAAAGATGCCGATAATCTGCAATTTGTAGAAAAACTCAGAAAAGCAGGTTTACAACTGGAAATGACGGCTGCCGAAATACCTGTGCAGGAAAGCACTACACTTGCCGGCAAGACTTTTGTAATTTCTGGTGTTTTTGAAAACTTTGAACGTGATGAACTCAAGCAAAAAATCGAAGCCAATGGAGGTAAAGTGTTATCAGGCGTTTCATCAAAACTCAATTACCTGCTGGCAGGCAGTGAGGCTGGTTCTTCCAAACTCAAAAAAGCTGAGGAACTAAAAGTAGCTGTAATATCTGAAGAAGATTTTATCAAAATGCTTGGAGATGCAGTTTCGCAGAATTGATATTATTTGAAAATCAATACCAGAACTGATTCTAAAAATGTTCAGGTTCTGGTATTTAAAACTCAACTACTTTATATGAAATTTTTTAAAAAGAGTTCTAAAGTTCAAAATGACAATTGGATGTTTTGGGATTTTTACGATGAAGATGATTATTACGGACTCACTTTTCTTGATTCAACTTATATCGACCCAAAAATTCAAAAAGGCTTTAAGAAAGAGTACTACCTCAAAATTATAATTCCTGATAGCAAGCTAATACAACGTAAGTTTCCTAATCAGGAGACAAATCAAGAATTATTGAAACTTGAAGATATGCTCATTACAGAATTAGTGTTTTAGCAATTTAGTTTTGTGTATTAATTTTACTAATTTCATTATACCGATTTTTGAGTTTTAGCCGAGCTTTCTCAGTGGTAAACGACCAATTGACTTTTACAGCTTTTAGATTGCGA